>VFQR01000035.1_pt1 | contig 437744 bp, 408 predicted proteins | sample 3512321 | NCBI WGS metagenome assembly VFQR01 (sample SAMN10412374, study PRJNA504923) | tailings metagenome | isolation source: Relicate 3 Philex TSF1 revegetated site | place: Philippines: Tuba, Benguet | collected 2017-08-29
ACTCGACCCCCTGCTCCCGAAGCAGGTGCGCTACCAGGCTGCGCTATACTCCGTCAGGCTCGCGACAATCGGGGATCAAACGGGCCAGGCAAAGACTGACCCCGTCGCGATGTGGCGGCTTTATAGCTGCGGACCTCTGCGCGTTCAAGCGGTTCCCACAACCTTTTCTGTGCCATCAGTTCGTGTTGCACGCTGGTTTCGAACCGTGTAGGAACCGCACCCAGTTGGGGTGTCGCCAAGTGGTAAGGCAGCGGTTTTTGGTACCGCCATTCCTAGGTTCGAATCCTAGCACCCCAGCCAGATTCTCCTAAAGCCGTTGAAAAATCTCGCTTGCATCCCTCGCGGGCGTCGCAGCGAGGCTGAACTGAATTACATGGGTGTGCTACATGCTTTTGGAGCATGTCGCCTTGCCAGCCATTCCTACTGTTTTCGACGCAACGCTGTCTACTACTGGCGCCGCTGGACGCCCGCACCCAGACGCGTCCTTGTGCAGCTCAGTCTCGCCGTTAAGGAGGCCTGAGCCGCGCGCAAGTTGTCGTCCGCCCTGACCCCAAAAGCGAGGAACTGTTCCCCTCATGGTCAGCCGAACACAAAAGCCAACTTTGTCCAATACCTGCACGAGTGCCCAGCCGTCGGTCGTCGCCAGGCGGCTGGCGATGGATTGGCGGAGCTCGCCCAGGCCCTGTCCAAGGGTATGCTGGCGACGCGCGGAACGGCCAGGGGCTGCCCGAGTGCTCGAGCAGCCCAAAGCCTCTGGAACGCTGGCTCGAGCGCACGACAAGGGTGCTTTGATCGACGTCCCAGCGCTTGACGGCGGCGCCACGCGGCGCTTCGCCCCTCTGCCTCTTACACTTCCGGGATGACGCGGTTCTCGATCACGCCGATCTTTTCAATTTCGCAGCGAACGACATCGCCCGCCACCAGCGGGCGGTACGGCTTGGAGCCAAACCCGATACCGCCGGGTGTGCCGGTGAAGATCAAGTCGCCCGGTTCGAGGGTCATGGCCTTAGACAGCTCAGCGATCTGCGCCCAGATGTTGAAGACAAGATGCTGGGTATTGGAATTCTGGCGAAGTTCCCCGTTGACGAAGCATCGAATGTCCAGGGAATGCGGATCACCCACTTCATCGGGGGTGACGATGGCCGGACCGAACGGACAATGGGTGTCGAAGGACTTGCCAAGCATCCATTGCGGTGTCTTGTGCTACCAGTCCCGCACGGTGACGTCGTTGCCCACCGCGTAGCCAAAAACATGGCCCGGGGCGTCCTCGGGGCTGATGTGACGGCCCTTTTTGCCGATGACCGCGACCAACTCGACCTCATAGTCGAGCATCGGCGAGACCTTGGGGAGCTCGATGTCGCCATTGGGGTCGTTTACTGCGGTCGGCTGCTTGCTAAACCAGACCTGCTCGGTTGGGATGGTCAGTCCGGCTTCCTTGGATTCGGCGATGTGGTCAGCATAGTTGAGGCCGATGCCGAGGATCTTGCCAGGCCGGGCGATGGGGGCGTGCAGCTTGACCTGATTGAGCGGAACCCACCCGTTCGAAACGGCGTCCGCATCGACTGCCGCCTTGATGCGATCCCATTGTGCGATCACGTCACAAGTGTCTTTGGGCAGGTCGGGCAGTATTTCGGACAGGGCGAGCACGTGACCGTCGACCAGCAGGCCGGGAACGGCGGGCGCACCGCCGAGTGAAAATCGAACCAATCTCATGGAATACTTTCTTCGAGCCAGGGAGCGCCGGGCCCACAGGGGGCGCCGGACGCGGAGCCAAAATTGCGGTAGCCGCGCTCAAGCGGTGGCGAGGTTGAATCCAAACTCTGCGCCCCAGGCGTTCATCTGCTGCATCGGCCAGCTCTGGGGCTTCATCGGGGATTGCTCGTGCCAGGGCCGCGGTTCCTGGATGCCAAGCTCGGGGATGAAAACGTCCATCTCGGTATAGAACTCGACCATGACCCTGTTCGGGTCATAGTGATAGCCGGCGATATTGTGACCTGCGGTATGGCGGGCCGGGCCCCAGAGCTGGTCGATGCCGGCCGCGCGCAAGGCGTCTGCTGCGGTGATGTGGTCGGGGGTCCCCTTGAGTTCGAAGGCGATGTGGTGCACCCGGGAGAACGGTGCGCCCACAATATTGACCACGTGATGGTCGCGATTGCAGGTCAGAAACCGTGCGATCCCGCCGATGTCGTCGGTGTACCAGAAGCCCAGGAAGTCCTGGTAAAACTGAACCAGCTTGTCGGCTTCCGCCGTGATCACGGCCACGTGGCCCAGCCGCAGCAACGGCGCGCCGCCATTGGGGAAACCGGGGGCGGGCGTCTCGATCTGCGAATAGAATTGCAACACGTTGCCGCCTGGCCCTTCGACTTCCACAAGCTCGGAAATGCCCGGCTGGCTGTCGGACTTGATGGTGGCGGATAACCCAAATTCCTGCGCCTCGCGCGCGAATTCGGCAATTGTCACATGAGGCTTCAGTTGAAAGCCGAGTATGGGAAGCGACTGATCCAGCGTCGGGCGCAGGACGATCTCATGATGGTTGAACCCGATCGAGAGATAGGCTGAGCCGTCACTGTCCCTGGCGGTCTCTGTCAGGCCCAGGGTTTCAACGTAGTGGGCTCTCGTTCTCTCCAAGTCAGCCGTCCCCAAGGCGACGTAGCCAAGCTGAAAGACCTTCGGGTCGAATTTTCTCTGCATTCTGAATTTCCTCCTGCTGCAGTCGGCGGCAGCCGCCGCTTCTTGTTTCGAATTCCTGGGTGGAGTGCGGGGCCCGAGACGCTGAGGGCCGAGCCCGCTCTGAAGGCAGGTTCGACACCATGGCCTTCACAACCGGGCCTCCACACGCCCCAAACTCTGTATTGACGATTAAGTCAAAATGACCGTAATGTCAATTACGAAAACGGTCGGTCGCGAGTTGACCCAAGAGCTGCGGCAACGCGGCCAGGAAATGGAAGCGGCCGAACAGGACGCCACCGACCCAGCGACTGACCGTTGCAACAGGGCAAATCTTGCCCGCATAGCGGAGGAGAACGCTAAATGACCGCCACAACATCCACGCCGGCGACCATCCAGGTCCCAGTCCTGATTGTCGGGGGCGGCGGCGCCGGCCTGACCTGCTCCATGCTGTTGTCGCAGCTGGGGATCGGGAACCTTCTGGTCAGTGCGCTGCCCACGACATCGACCCTGCCCAAGGCGCATGTGCTCAACCAGCGCACGATGGAAATACTCGACGATGTCGGTATTGCCGAGACGATCTACGCCAAGGGCGCGCCTGCCGAGAACATGCGCGCCATGGGCTGGTATGCCGGGTTTGCAGGACCTGATCCCGATATGGGTCGCCTCATCGCAAAGGTAGAGGCGTGGGGCAATGGATACACCAATCTCAACTGGCTGCAGGCGAGCCGCTTCCGCAGCGCCAACCTTCCCCAGATTCACCTTGAGCCCTTGATGAAGGCGCGTGCGGAGGAGTTGAACCCGGGCAATGTGCGGTTCCACCACGAACTGACCCGGCTTGAACAGGATGGAGACGGTGCGACCGCCTGGATCCAGAACCATGACACGGGCAAGGAATATACCGTACGCGCAGGCTATGTGCTTGGCTGCGACGGTGGGCGCACCATCCCGCGTCTCGCGGAAATTGCCTATGAGGGTCTGGGTGTCGTCGCCCAGTCTGCGACCATGCATATGTCCGCCGACCTGTCGAAACTGGCGCGGGATCCCGACGTGCTGATCCGCTGGATCTGGTCGCCCCAGGTCGGCGAGATGGCAGTGCTGGTGCCCATGGGGCCGGACAAGTGGGGACCCGACAGCGAAGAGTGGGTTTGTCACATCTCCTATCAGGGGCAGGGACCGAAGAACCTGACCGACGAACAGATCGAAGCTGATATGCGGGCTGCACTGGGCATCCCCGAGGTGCCGATGACCGTCCACAAGATGACGCGCTGGACCCTGGAAGGCGTGCTGGCTTCCAGGTTCCGCGCCGGACGCGTGCTTCTCGTCGGGGATGCGGCGCATCGTCACCCGCCCACCGGTGGGCTGGGGCTGACAAGCGGTATTCAGGATGCGCATAACCTGTGCTGGAAACTTGCGGCCGTGCTCAAAGGGCAGGCCGACGACACGCTGCTTGACACCTATGAAGCGGAGCGTCGACCCGTGGATGCCCGCAATGTCCAGCGGTCCCTCGAGAATTCGATGACCCATCTGGAGGTCGGTCGCGCTTTCGGATTGGCGCGGGGTGCATCGCCCGAGGCCAATTGGGCGCAGATGCGGCGTGTCCTGAGCGACAGGCCGGAGGACGCCGCTCACCGCCGGAATGCGCTTCGGATCATCCGCTCGCTCAGCATGGAGGCCAACGAACTTAACGTGGAATACGGATACAGATATCGGTCCGCCGCCATTATCGCCGATGGCTCGCCCGAACCCCAGGCAGTCGACGATATCCGGCTTTATCAGCCGAGCACCTACCCCGGCAGCCCGCTGCCGCACGCCTGGATCGACGATGACCACGGCAATCGACGGGCAACCAAGGACCTGGTCCAGCCGGGCCGGTTCCTGCTCATTGCCGGCGAGAACGGCCAGGACTGGTGCGCAGCTGCAGCCGACATTGCCTCGATGAGCGGCGTGCCCGTCGATGCCGTCCGCATCGGCCATATCGATGGCGATCTGTTCGACCCGCGTCTTGCCTGGGCGCAGTTCCGCGGCATTTCGGCAAAGGGCGCTGTCCTGGTTCGGCCTGACCGCGTGGTCTGCTGGCGACAGGCCGGGTCTTGCGACAACCCCAAGCAGGTCCTGACCGACGCGCTTGGAGCCATTCTCGGTCGCACCCTGCAACCCGAAGCTCAGTTGGAACAGGTGGAGACAGCGCTGGTATAAAATCCCGCAGGATCATCGCGGTCGTTGCGGTACCGGGCGCCCGGTGCCGCAACAAGCGTGCCTGGCCGGTCCCGCTCCTGGTCGGTGCCTTCGTCTTGCGCGGCGCAATGCCGACCGCAGAGACATTGACCGCCAAGCTCGAGCGGCTAGGATCGCGGCCGACTCGTGTGCCGCAAGGACTTTCTCGCCCCGGCCCGAAGGGCGTAGCGAACTCGGTGCGCAGCAGAGGGAGCCTCGATGGCAAAGGTGAATTTGGAGCGGCGGGCGGCCATTGGCGAGGCAAAGCGCGCCCGCACCCGCGCCTCCATCCTGAATGCCGCGCGCGGTTTGTACGCTGATCCCCCAACCGGCCCGGTCACGGTAGAGATGGTGACCCAGGCCGCGGGGGTGGCAAAGGGGACCTTCTATCTGCACTTCCCGGACCTGGCCGCGCTCGAGGCGGAACTGGGGAACGCGCTGATCGCCGATCTGACGGAGCGGCTGGAACCTGCCCGGCAGCGCGTCCGAGATCCGATGACTCGCCTGGCCACGGCGGTAACGATATTCCTGCACGATCTGGCGGCGGCGCCGGCGCAGGCGGGCCTCGCGGCTCGGGCAGTCTTCACGCTGCCCGAGGCGGCCCATGAAGTTCAGCTCAGGATGCTGGGGGATTTAGAGGAAGCGCAATCCGTCGGCATGCTGAAAGTCAGCTCGCCCGACCTGGCCGTTCGCCTGGTCGTCGCGATTGTCGAACAGGCTGCCTGGCTCTTCAGCACCGGCAGGATCGATAGCGCCGCTATACCCGACATCATACGGGCCGTCCTCCGGGCAATTGGATGCACGCCGGATGAGGCAGCGGTACGTTACGAAGAGGCTGCTCATAATGCGGGGGCGTTCGCCAAGCAAGTTGCGCAGCCCGACAGCACTGGGACGTAATTATCCTCTTCCAGCTCCGGGCTGTGGATGTCAGGCGCCACGGCCTCTCTCCGGCTATTCTACCGCGCGGCCCAGAGGTTCAAACCGGGCCACCCAGTCTCCCTGATCGAGTAGCGAGGCTCGCCTGACTTTTGCGTAGCATTGGCAGGACATGGCCTCCAGCTTTGCCCGATTGGTGATCGTTACGGTGCCCCGAGAGTAGGTGATCGCCCCCAGTGCCTGCAGCCTGGAGCAGGCCTCGCTGATCGTGGCCCGGCGCAAGCCCAGGACACTCGACATTGCCTGCTGCGTTATCTCGAAGCTGTCCCCCACGATGCGATCATGCGCCCCCAGGAGCCAGCGCGCTGTTCGCTGGTCAGCAGAATGCAGGCTGTTGCACGCAATGGATTCAAGCGATTGAGCGATCAGTGATTTTGCATAGCGAAGCATGACCTCGCGCACACAAACGAAGTCGGCCAGCGCCTCGTCCAGGTCGCGGATCGACAGCCACGACGCGTAGCCCGCTACCTGGACAATGGATGTGCTGATGGCCGTGCCCCCACCCATGATGAGTGCAAAGCCCAGAAAGCCCTCATTGCCGACGGCGATCTTCTCGACGGACTTGCCGTCTTCCATTTCAGCCATAAGGGAGATCAGCCCCTCATGCGGGAACACCGCATGGGTAAAGGGGGCGCCTTCCCGATAGATGATCTCGCCGGAACGAATCTCGCGCGTAAGGGCCCGTTGGGCAAGGAATTCCCGCGCCGCCGGCCGCAGTTCAAGGAAGACCCGATTTCGAACGACGCATTGATCTGACATGCGCATTTACCGCCAGTTAACGATCACTATATACGGTAGCGTAAATAAGAAAGATCGATATCGTACGCTCCTTTGCCGACCACCGTAGGCTTGGAAGTCGGCAATGTCTATCACACCGAACGGACGCGCTCGCAATGCTGTCAACCCTGGTCGGCCAATCGGACAGTCACGAAACCGAGGTGGCTCATTTTCTTACGCTGATGAAGTCATACCAGCGGGCAATAGATCAGGTAGCCATCGTCGCCACCACCGACCGCGCTGGAGTCATCACGGGCGCAAACGACAAATTCTGCGAGACGAGTGGGTATCGTCGAGAAGAGCTCATCGGGCGCAGGCACAACCTGCTCAACTCCGGGTACCATCCACGCTCTTTCTTCGTGGAGATGTGGCGCACGATTGGTTCGGGCAGGCTCTGGCGCGGAGAAATCTGCAATCGCGAAAAAAATGGCTCCCTGTACTGGGTGGACACCACCATCGTGCCACAGCTCGACACCCGGGGGCGCAGCGTTGGCTATGTTTCGGTCCGCTATGACATAACTCCGCGCAAGCTGGCCGAAGCGGAGATCATCGAAGAAAACAGCAAGCGCGACAGGGCCGAGCGACTCCTGCGCGAGATCATGGACGCAGTGCCGAGCGGGATCGTGGCGTTTGACGAAGATGGGGGGTTGGTCCTGCACAATGCCGCCTTTGCTGATTTTCACCCGTCACTACGCGACGAGCTCATAGAGGGGCTGCGCTTTGACGACCTCGTCAATCGGGCGCTGATCTATGGTCTTTTTGCGCCTGATAAGCGTGGTGGTTCCGGCCAACAGGGTTGGACACAACTGCGTCAGCAGATGCGACAGGGCTCAGGCAAGCGGTTCATGCAGGAACTGGCCGACGGCAGATGGCTACAGGTGCAGCGGCGTATTTCCGGATCGGGTTATACGGTCAGCGTCCAGACCGACATTACCAGCCTGAAGAAGGCCGAGTCTCGCATCAAGGAACAGGCCGAGCGAGATCCGTTGACCGGTCTCTACAATCGCCGGGTCCTTCTGGACAAGCTGGCAGCAGCAATGGGTAACGGCCGCCGACCAAGGCAGTCTGGCGCCCTCATTCTGATCGATCTCGACGGCTTCAAAGTTACCAACGACACATTGGGCCACGACGCCGGTGACGAATTGCTCAGGACGATTGCCCAACGTCTCCTCAATGCCACCCGGAAGACTGACGTCGTTGCCCGACTGGGGGGAGACGAATTTGCCGTGCTGGCACACGGCGTGACGCCGGGTGCCGAGGCCGAAAAGGTCGCCCACAGGCTGCTCGGTGCCATTGAGGCCCCATTGAAGCTTGGGACCAAACCGATGGCGCCCTCCGCCAGCCTTGGGATTGCGAGCTATCCTGGTGGGGGCGGCACGCCGGCAAAACTCATGCAAAAAGCAGATCTTGCGCTTTACGAGGCCAAGCACCGCGGCCGCAGCACCTATGTCAGCTTTCGCCCAGCCATGCTGAGCAGGATGGAGCGCCAAGGGGCTTTGGCGCGAGATCTGCGCGAGTACGTGCGCCGCCAAGGCATCGACATCGCCCTGCAACCCCAGATGAGACTCGGCGATCGCCAGCATTCCGGCTTCGAGGCCTTGGCGCGCTGGCGCCGCCGCGGCCAGATGGTTCCGCCGCAGGAATTCATCAATGTGGCGACCACCACAGGGTTGATGGTGGAACTCGGCGCCCTCGTCGCGAGGAAAACCTTTGCCGTGATGAGCGACCTGGGGCGGCGCGGTTTGTCGGCCGGTACGACCGCGATCAACGTTGCCGCAGACCAGCTGCGCGAGGCAGATGTTGTGCGCCGGTTGTGCGACCTGACGGACGAGGGCGGCATGGATCGTGGCCAGGTCGAGTTGGAGGTCACCGAGCAGGTCGTGCTGGACCGCGATGGTGACCGGATTGTCGGTGCGTTACGTGAAATGCACCAGTCCGGCTTCCGCATTGCCTTGGACGATTTCGGGACCGGCTACGCATCCCTCACGCATTTGACGCGGTTTCCGATAGACCGGATCAAAATCGACAAGTCGTTCGTTCACGGCATCGAGCTGGATAAGCAACTCCATGCCATTGCCCGGTCCATAGTCTCGCTGGCGCACGATCTGGGCATGGAGGTCGTGGCCGAGGGCGTCGAGACGCGCCAGCAACTCGACATGCTCGAGGAATTCGATTGCGACTATGTACAGGGATACTTGGTCGCCAAGCCGCTCCCGCCCTCTCACATCGCCGACTACCTGGCGACACCTCCGATCATACCCGGAGGGGACGACACGTGCGGGAGCGAGGGCGGCACAGCGCAGATTGAACCTTGATCCAAGCCGTCGGCGGCCAACCACCATCCTGGGGAGCCAACTCAGCCTCCCGCTCTACAAGTAGAGTCGATGACATCATCGTCAGCGATGCACGATCTCAACGCGTTTACAAGGTGACGGAGATGTTCAGACTTAAGATTTCAGGGCGGATATTCCTGATAGTCGCTGCGTGTTTGCTTTCCATGGGTGTGTTGACAACTTGGCTGATCGTTGATGCCAATGCCTCACGGAGCGAGCAGCGGGCCGCGGAATTGCAGTCCATAACCCAGGCCGCCATGGCCATTGCCGCGGGCCAACACGCGCGCTTCTTAGGTGGCGAGGTCGACGAGGATATCGCCAAGGCAACCGCCCTTCAGGCGCTCTCGCACCTGCGCTATCGTGGCAATGAATATGTCTTCGTCCAGTCCACAGATGGCATCCTGGTTATGCACCCGATACGGCCGGAACTGATCGGGATGGATCAGATGGCCGTGGAAGACCCGAACGGCAAGCGGTTCGTTGCCGAGATGGTGGAGAAGTCGAAGAGGGAGGGATCGGGCTTTGGCGAGTACCAGTGGAGCCGTGAAGCTGGCGGGACGCCACTCGACAAGCTGAGCTATTTTGACACTTTTGCGCCCTGGGGATGGATCATCGGTACGGGGGTCTACATCGACGACCTCAAGGCCGAAAACGCCCAGTTCGTGGTCCATCATGTGGTGATCGGTGCCACCATCGCGATCATACTGCTGATCGTGGCCTTCCTCACGTCCCGAACGATCACCGTACCGATTGCACGGCTCACCGGCATCATGGGCAAACTGGCCGCCGGAGACTATGCGACCGAGGTCGAGGGGGCGAACCGAACCGACGAGATCGGTCAGATGGCCAAGGCTGTTGAGGTATTCCGGGACAACGGCCTCAAGGTGGTGGAGATGTCCGAGGCAGAGTCGGCTCGACTGGTCAGGGACCAGGAATCCCGCGCGGCAATGATGGCCGAGTTGCAGCGCGCCTTTGGCGAGGTCGTGGACGCAGCGGTGGCCGGAGACTTCACGCGCCGCGTGGAGACGGAATTTCCCGATCCCGAACTCAACGCGGTGGCGGATAGCATCAACAACCTTGTTATGACGGTGGACCGTGGCCTCAGCGAGACAGGCAATGTCCTTGCCGCACTGGCGCGGACAGATTTGTCGTTCCGGGTGAAGGGAGACTACCAGGGCGCGTTCGCCCGCCTCAAGGACGACACCAATGCGGTGGTCGACAATTTGACCGGAGTTGTCGTGCAGTTGCGCGACACATCCAGGGCTCTCAAAGCGGCGACCGGAGAAATACTCGCCGGAGCCAATGACCTTGCCGAACGGACCACCCGACAGGCGGCCACAATTGAGGAAACCTCTGCCGCAATGGAGCAACTCTCTGTCACGGTGGCCGACAATGCGCACAAGGCCGAGGATGCGTCGCTGCGAATGCACTCGGCGGCCAGCCTGGCCGGTGAAGGCGGCCAGGTGATGCGGGATGCCACCCAAGCCATGGAGCGGATCACGGCTTCCTCCGCCAAGATTTCGAACATCATTGGCATGATCGACGACATAGCCTTCCAGACAAATTTGCTGGCGCTCAACGCCTCGGTCGAGGCAGCCCGCGCCGGCGAGGCCGGGAAAGGCTTTGCTGTCGTTGCTGTGGAAGTCCGCAGGCTGGCCCAGTCGGCGGCCCAGGCATCGGCCGAAGTCAAGGACCTGATCGAACAGTCATCGGTGGAGGTGGGGGGAGGCTCCAGGCTCGTCGACAATGCGGCCAGCAAGCTGGACGGCATACTCAAGGCCGTACAGGAAAACAGCCTGATCATTCAGGCAATTGCCAAAGCCAGCCAGGAACAATCTTCTGCCATTGGCGAGATCAACCTGGCTGTTCGGCAGATGGACGAGATGACGCAACACAATGCTGCGCTCGTTCAGCAGACGAATGCTGCCATAGAACAGACCGAGTCGCAGGCCACCGAACTGGACCGGGTTGTGGACATCTTCAAGGTCAGCACCTCCGCCCTACCGATCGACAAGGCCACCAACCCAAATTCAGTTCAGGTAATCTTGTCGTCCCCCCAAGGCACGGGGGCGCGCGCTCAGCGGAATCAGGGGGTCTCGACCGCCAGAAGCTATCTGAGCAAAGGGAATCTCGCTCTGGACGCAAGCGAGCAGTGGAACGAGTTCTGATCGCCTGCGATGCTGCAATCAAGAGTTTTTTGTGCCTTCCACAAAGGTTGCGCCCCGCCGCTGGACGCATGGCGGCGGGGCGCCGGGCAAGGGGCTAGCCGGGTCTGCTAGGCCGCCTTGTCCTGGTCCTTATCGTGACCGTGCGGACGCAGCGCTTCACCCGCGAGGTCGAGGGCCTGCCGCATCTTTGCGTTGCGCGCCTCAAGATCAGCGCGCCCTTCGGCCAGCCGTTGTTCGAGCGCCTCTTTCCGATCGGCCCGGGCAACCGTGATCTGCTGCGCAATGGCGCTCAGGCGTTGCTCTGCCCGGGCGGTGGCTTTGTCGGCCTGCTCCTCCAACCGTGTGACGGCGGACTTCAGCTTTTCGGTCGCCCTTTCGATATGCTTTTCGATCTTGCCACGCTGCTCTGCCGATGCGCGTCCGAACTCACTCTTGAGGCGCTCCAGCTCGGCCCGACGCGCATCCGCCTCGCGCTGTGCCTTTTCGGCTTCGAAGAGGAATTGCGGTTCGCGCAGCAAGCGCCCGCCGGTGGCTTCCATTTCGATTTCAAGCGGGGCTTCCCAGGTTTCAGCTACACTTGCCAGGATCGCCCAGTTGCCGGCTGCCATGGCGTCGGCAGCCTGCCTGACAAACTCATTGCTCACATCGGCCTGACGGACGTCCCCGATCATGCCGATCAGGCCGCCAGTGCTCAGCCCGATCGCAGCTCCCACCGGCCCGCCGATCAGTCCCACCAGGGCCCCGGCGAGCGAACCGACCAGCGTGCCCATGCCGGCGTTGGGGTTGCTCGCCTCCTTCAGCAGCCAGCCAGACGAGGCTGACTTTTCGATGACGGCCCATTCATAGAGGCTGACGCTGCCTTCAGCGTGCATCCGCTTGATGGATTTGAGGCCGTCATAGGCCTCGACTTCGGTGTCGAAAACGACAAACACATAGTTGTCCATGACATTTCTTTCCTAGCTTCCAGGCGGTTGAGGGAATGTGGTCGCGGAGCCTGGGCGCGGCCGGTAAGGGCGTCACTTTGACCATTGGGGCGCAAAAGTGTCGCCTAAGACAGCCGGTGCCTTGCGGCCCGGCAAAACGCAGAATCCGTCGCGCCCGTGGGCGCCTCTCGCTGGTGTGTCAGATCGGCACATCATGACGAACCTTGACGCGCAGAGTGACTGACAGGACTTCAAGGCCCCCGTCGTCGCGAACGTTGACCTGGAAGTCGGAGCTTGTCGGCGACCGCTGGAGGGCGTCGGGCACCCGTTCGAGCGTGTAGAGGATCGCTTCCTTCCGGACGGCGTCCAGGTCGGGAAGCTCGTCTCCGAAAAGGTCCGCCTCGACCCGATTGCCGACGACGAGGTCGAAATAGTATCTGGCCATCGCGCGTCCTTTCTGCGCCCGCAGCACCATACGGAATGACGTGTATGTGCTATATTGAACATCAATGTTCAATAGAGGGCATGTTGTTTAGGTGCCATCCGGACTCCGGTCCCCCAGTCATCGGCCACCCCGCGGGATGCGCAGCCTGTTGTCGCAATGAGAAAAAGGCCCCGCGAGCGCGAGTCTGGGTGTGCGACGAAGTGTCCTTTCAGGAAACACTGAATGGGTGGCCGTCTCGGCGTCGGGAAGGAAGGTGGGCGTGGACATCGTTGACATTAATAGGTCGAAAGTGTTCAATAATGAAAACGGACGGGCAAAAGCCTGAGGAAGTGAGCGTCGAGGCAAACGGCGCTACGCCGTCCGGAATTTTTGCGGAGGAGAGAGTGGTGAACGCCAAGCCAGCGCTTATTTCATGCCTGGACGACATCCGGGCCCTCGAACAAATCCCGTTCGATCGCCGTGCACTTGCATCGTCGACCTACGAAATGCTGTGCATCGGCGCCGCCCTCGATCCCGATGCTCCAGCCCTGAGCTTCTTTGCGAGGGGAGGAGATTACGACGCGCCATTCGTGTGGACGCATGCGGAGCTCATGGCATGCATTACCCGGACGGCGAATGCATTGCGCGGCCTCGGCATAGAGCGCAGGGACGCCGTCGGCATCGTGCTTCCCAATCTCCCGGAGACCCATTTCGTCACCTGGGGTGGAGAAGCGGCCGGCATTGCTTTTGCCATAAATCCCATGCTCGAACCGGAGGCGATCGCGGAACTGCTGCGTGCCGGCGGCGCCAAGTGGCTGGTCACGCTGGGCCCGGCGTCGGGAAACAACCTCTGGGAGAGAGCCAGTCTGGCGGCTTCCCTGGTGCCAGGCCTGGCCGGTCTGCTTACTGTCGACCTGGCGCCCTATGTGGCCGACGAGATGGAACAAGCCCTACCGCCACCCCCCCGCGAAGGCCTGTCTGTCAGGCGCCTGCGAGACGTCACGGCAAACCAGCGGTCGGATGGCTTGAACTTCGCGCCGCCGGACAGCGGGGACGTTTCTTCCTATTTCTGCACCGGTGGCACCACTGGCATGCCCAAGATTGCCAAGCGGACCCATGGGTCGGAAGTGTTCGACTCCTGGGCCACCCAGCTTGCGCTTTGGGGCGACGATTACACGCCACGAAATTATCTGTGCGGGCTTCCGCTGTTTCACGTCAACGCGCAATTGGTGACGGGGCTCGCGCCCTGGTCAAGGGGCGGTCACATCGTGCTCGCCAGTACCCAGGGCTATCGCGACAAGAGCACCATTGCCAATTTCTGGTCCATCACCGAGCGGTATCGGATCAACATGTTTTCCGGTGTTCCGACGCTCTACTCAACCCTGCTGCAGGTGCCGATCGGATCGCATGACCTGTCCAGCCTGGAATTCGGCGCTTGCGGTGCCGCCCCGATGCCAGTGGAGCTCTTCCGCAGCTTCGAAGCAAAGACGGGGATCCGCATCATCGAGGCCTACGGTCTTACCGAGGGGGCCTGCGTCTCCAGCATCAACCCGGTGGGCGGCGAGTCTCGCATCGGATCGGTCGGCCTGCGGCTGCCCTACCAGGACATGGCGGTCATGATACTGGGCGAGGAAGGCGAGTTCCTGCGCATGGCAGACACCGATGAGCCCGGAGCGCTTGCTATCCGAGGGCCCAATGTCTTTGCCGGCTATGTCAATCCTGACCATGAAGCGGGCATCTGGATCCTTCGCGACGGGGAGCGGTGGCTCAACACCGGCGACCTCGCGCGCCAGGACGCCGAGGGATATTTCTGGCTGACCGGACGCAAGAAGGAGATCATCATTCGTGGCGGCCACAATGTCGATCCCAAGCTCATCGAGGAACCCATGGCGGCCCATCCCGATGTCGCGCTCGCCGCTGCCGTGGGGCGGCCTGACGAGCATGCCGGCGAGGTGCCGGTCCTCTACGTGCAGCTCAAGCCTGGCTCTGAAGTGTCCGATGGGGAACTGCTCGACTATGCGACATCACGTATCCCGGAGCGGGCCGCCCACCCCAAAGCCGTCATTGTCATCCCGGCCTTGCCGTTGACGGCTGTCGGTAAGATCTTCAAGCCCGCCCTGATCGAGCGCGAAATTGCAGCCATCGTACACACTATGGCCGCCGCTGCCGGCATAGCGCTGGTCTCCCTGGAGGTCGTTCAAGATCCCCGGAGGGGATGGCTGGTCAACGCATCAGTCCGTGGTGATGGCGAAGCGTTATCTACTGCCTTGAGCGGGTTCAGCTTCAAGACCACTGTTGCGGTTGAGAGCGTGCCGGCCTAGCTCTCAAACAGGTTCGGGCAAGTCGGGCAATTCGCTTCGCGCGATTTCCCTTGCTTCGTGCGAGGGCAGGCCAAGTGCTATCAGAATGAGTTCGGTTGTCTCGCTTCCAGCGGCGCGCCAGGTCTTGTGTCCTTCAAGAACCAAGTGCATTGCCGATAGCGCGCAGCCGCCGATCATGGATAGGGCAGTCGGCGACATTGCGGGCTCGATGCGGTAGCGGCCCGTGCTTATGCCCTTTTCCAGATCTACTCCGGGCGGGGCCTGGAACATTTCCTGTATCAAGTGGCTGCTGAACGCAAAATGAGTGATGAAGCGTCCCCACACCGGGTCTTGATGGGCCCTGCGCACGAAGTGCCGTAGGCCATTGGCCAGACGTTGCGCCGGATCGTCGACACCCTCGAGACTGGCAGACACGCGCTCGTGCATCTCAGAGGTCAGGCGCGTCGCAATTTCCTCGAACAGCGCGTCGGGGGACCGCAGATTGTTGTAGATCGTGCCGCGCGCCAGTCCGGCCGCTTCGGAGAGGTCGCTGACAGACAGTTGCGTGACACCACGCTCCGCGAAGACGCGCATCGCCGCATCATAAATTCGGGACTGTGTCGTCTTCATGGATCGGAATCTGTCTGTGAATACTCTCCATGCGTTTGATCACACATGTGCAAAAGATTGCAACTCTTATCAGTATGAACCCCTCATGGAATTGACGGCGCGGTCATAATGAACTATATGTTCAAAAATGATCATGGTTGTGCACGCCTCGCCGTTTCCGGGAGTCAGGTCAAGCGCGCGTCACGCCATGAGAGGCCTGTTGTTCGAGGGTATTGGTGCCTCGCCGGCCACCCCCACGACCCGAATAACGAGGAAAGTCCTTTGTCACTCAAACTCAATATCGTCATAGGCTCGACCCGCCCCGGCCGCATTGGCCCGGTCGTTGCGGACTGGATGAACACAATCGCTGTCGAGCACGGCAAGTTCGACGTCGAACTGGTCGATCTCCGCGATTTCGATCTGCCTCTGCTCAGCGAGGCAGCCCATCCGGCGATGCGGCAATATGCCAATGAGACCACCAAGCGGTGGAGCGCCAGCGTCGCGTCGGCAGACGCCTACGTTTTCGTGACGCCCGAATATGACTACTTTGCCCCTGCAGCGCTGGTGAACTCAGTGCAGTTGCTCATGCATGAATGGCTTTACAAACCCGCTGGCGTACTCAGCTATGGTGGCGTTTCCGGAGGATTGCGGTCGGCCCAAGTACTTCGCCAGCTCCTCAGCAACGTTAATGTCCACGCCCTGCCTCAGACCGTGCCAGTTCCTTTCGTCTCGCAGTTTGTCGAAGACGGTGTTTTCCGCCCGAACGCGCAAATCCAGGATGGCGCCAACGGCATGCTCGATGAATTGCACAAATGGGGGCGTGCCCTGAAGGGACTGCGCGCTTCGGAAGCAGCCGCCAAAGACGCGCAGAACGTCGCTGCCTGACAGGCTCCGGCCTTGATGAAGGGCCGGGTTGCCAAGCGTCGAAACAACGGCTTCTTCTCCCCGCAGGCCTGTGACCTCGGGGCGGACCCGGCGTACAATAGGGTGGCGTTTGACCAGACAACTAGCTGAGCCGCTGGCGCCGGGTGGGCGGCGGCTGCCAAACTGCCTTGGGTCATTCTGCTGATCAGATTGCCCTCCGTACGGCTTTGTCTCGGGTCATGCCATACCGGACAGACGGCAAACGGCCCTCACTTGTCACCTGAGACCCGGTGGGGGAGGGCGAGAGGCTTCCATAATCTGGCGAGCGTCAACGCGCCTTATTCTGGCCGTTCAGTTCGCCGTTGCGGGTTCCAGAAAGCAGCCAGCCTCAAATGGGGTGGAAAGCGTATCGGCGGATGTAGCGTCCGCGACGCGGCTGGCGCTCGGTGCGAAATCCCGGGGTTCCAGGTTCGGGAAGAAATGCTGCCCCTGTCGTCGATCACGATCAATAGGTGCTCGTGCCAGCTTTCTCATACGGCGGGGCCCGGCTTGTCGCCCGACTATAAGAGCGCAGCAGCGGCATATATCAACAACCCGAAGAGAACGTTGACTCGCCAAATGTAAACGACTACATTCCAATGTAAACGACTACATTGCAGTAGAACGTGCTGCGCGGACGGAGGAGACGTCGTGGTGAAACCCACCCTGACGATGGTTGCGGAGCGGGCTGGGGTGTCGGTTGCCACAGTGTCACGGTCGCTTCATGGCGACCCTGCCGTCGTGGCCAAGACCCGCGCGCATGTGCTGCAGGTGTGCAAGGACCTGGGCTACGCGCCGTCCATGGCAGGGCGGCGGCTGAAGCAAGGTGCGAAAGCCGTCGTCGGGTTGAGCCTCGGCGCCCGCGATCACGCCGCGGGTCGCTATGTTGCGCTCATCCACCAGGCCCTGTCGCAGCAGCTCGCGCGCTCCGGCTGGTCGGTGGAACTGATCCACAGCGCGGACTTCCGTCGCGGACTGGATGTCGGAGGGCTCATCCTCATCGGGGTGCAGGCCGACGATCCCCGCATTGCCGCGCTCGGCGACAGGGACATCCCTGTCGTGTCGGTGGGCCATGATGCCCCTGGATTCCGGGTCGCGCCAGACGATGCGGCGGGCGCACGGCTGGCAATCGACCATCTGCTGGGCCTGGGCAGGCGCCGGCTTGCGGTGATTGCATCCCGCGACGTGCGGGGTGATCTGTCGCTTCGTATCCAGGCGGCCTTGGCGGGCATCCGCGCCGCCGGAATCGAGCCTTTGCTGCTCGAAATGCAGCCCCAGACAACGCCGACCTTGGAAGGCTACCGCACCGTGGCAAGGGCCGTGTCAGCGGGAGTTCTGCCCTTCGACGGCCTCTTCTGCGAGACCGACGAAGCAGCGCTGGGCGCCCACGCCGCGCTCGAGGACGCAGAAATCTCCGTACCTGGGCAGGTCGCCTTGATGGGCTTCGACGACCTGCCGGGCCTTGCCGGCCGGCTGACGACCATCCGGCAAGATATTCCCCAGATTGCCGGGGCGGCCATCGGCCTGCTCGACGAGGCAAGACAGGGGCGCAAGCCGCGGGCGGTGCTGCTGCCCGTGCAACTGATGAAGAGAGAAACGGCCTAGGCAAAAAAGCCCGGCGTTTGGGAGGACTAACATGAAGAAGACTGCAATTCTGCTGGCCGGAGCATCGCTTCTGGCCGTGAGCACGGCTGCCCAGGCGGAGACCGTGCGCATCTCGGGATGGGGCGGCACCGAGGTCGCCATCGTCAACGGGCTCATCACCGACGTGCTCAAGGACGAGATCGCCGCAGCCGGAATCGAGGTCGTCTATGAGCCGGTGGATGGCGACTTCAGCCAGTTCATCCTCAATGGACTTTCGGCAGGAACGGCGCCCGATCTGTTCTACACGGACATCTTCTGGGCGCGGTCGATCTTTGGTGCCGGCCAGGCCGACCCGGTGACGGCCGACCTGTCCGCCTTCGATCCCAATCTGGTGGCGGCCTTCACCTACGATGGCCAGGTCATGTCGATCCCCAAGGACTTCAACACGCTGGCGCTGCACTTCAACAAGGACATCTTCGACGATGCCGGGGTCGAATACCCCACCAATGAGGAGACCTGGGACACGCTCCAGGCCAAGCTGGTGGCCGTGCATGAGGCGCTGCCCGACGTCGAGGGTCTCTGCCTTGTCGCCGACTATGCCCGCTTCGCCGAGTTTGCGCTGGGCACGGGATGGGAGCAGTTCGGCGAGGACGGCAAGACCGTGTTCGACGAGGACTTCAAGCGGGCCTTTGCCTTCTATACCGGGCTGATCGAAGCCGGTGCCGCCGTGCCGGCGGCCGATGTCGGCCAGGGCTGGACGGGCGGGTGCCTGGTTGCCGAACTGAGCGCCGTGGCCATCGAGGGCGCCTGGATCATCGGCGCCATCAAGGACAGTGCGCCCAACATGAACTACGGCACGGTGCGCCTGCCCAAGGATCCGGTCACGGGCGGCAGCGGCAACCTCATCTTCACGGTGGGCTGGACGGTCAACGCCGCCTCCGCGGTCAAGGACAGTGCACACAAGCTGGCCGAACTGCTCACCAGCGAAAAGGCGCAGCAGTGGGTGCTGGAACAGGGCCTGGCTCTGCCCAGCCGCTCTTCGATGGCGCAAGGCGAGTACCTGCAGGGCGATTCCCAGGAGCAGGTCACCAACCGCATCGTGTTCGAAGGCCTGACCGACACCAATGTCGAGCCCTACTTCTTCGGCGACCTGGGCGGTGCCTGGATGGAGCCGGTCAACGCCGCCCTCAACGCCGCGATGCTGGGCGAGCTCGACGTCGACACGGCCATAACCCAGGCCCAGGCGCGCCTGGACGAACTGCAGCAGTAACGCCGCATCCGCAATGACCGGGGCCGCAACGCGGCCCCGGCTGGGGAGGGAGACCAGCCATGCTCAATCTGCGCCAAAAGGAAGCGATCGCCGGGTGGCTTTTCGTGCTGCCCTTCCTGGTCTCGCTGACCCTGTTCTTCGCCTTCGCGGCGGTCCGGACTTTGATCTTCAGCTTCACCGACTTCAACCTGTTCAACACTCCCGCCTTTGTCGGGCTCGGAAACTATTTCGCCCTGCTTTCGGACCGGATGTTCCTCCTGGCGGTCGGCAACACGCTGGGCTTCTCGATCATCGTCACTGTCATCCAGACACTGCTGGCGCTGCTGCTGGCGGTCCAGGTCAACCGGGCCGTGCGCGGCAGGTCCATCGTGCGCACGGTGTTCTACGTGCCATCGATCATGTCGAGCGCGGCCATGACGCTGATCTTCCTGTGGCTGTTCCAGCGCGAGGGCCTCATGACCCAGATGGTGCAGTTCGCGGTCAACAACCGCTGGTATCTGGCGCTGTTCGCGGCCCTGGCCGTGCTCGTTCAGGCTGGCCTGGTGCTCAATGCGCGCCGCCGCTATGACGGGGTGTCGCTGGCCGATCCGCTCTTCCTGGCTATGGCCGTCGTGACGGCGCTGGCCGCCACATTCGTGCTTCGGCTGGCCGGCGCCCTGCCCACATATGACGACCAACTGCTGATTTCCTGGCTCAACACGCAGGCGCGTTTCCTCTTTCTGCCGCAGACCCTGTGGTCGGTTGCGCTGATGAACATCTTCACCACCGTACCCACGCTGATGCTGCTGTTCCTGGCCGGGCTGCAATCCATTCCGACCCCGCTCTATGAGGCGGCCGAGATCGATGGCGCCAACGGCTTCCAGCGCTTCCGCGACATCACCATTCCGGCCATCGCGCCGGTGACCTTTGCCGTGGTGACCCTAGGGATTATCGGCACGCTCCAGATGTTCGACCAGGTAGCCATCCTGGGCGATGCCGCTCCGCTCGAGAGCCGCGTAACCCTGGCCTACTACATCTACGCCAATGCCTTCCCGGGTGGCGCGACGCCCAATATCGGGGCGGCGAGCGCCGCCGCAATCGTCCTGGGCGTGCTGACGCTGGCAGTGGTCTACCTGCAGCGTGCCCTGGGCATCCGTGACACGGTAAAATGAGATGAGCAGCTTGCAGGCCACCCCGACCATTGCCCCCACCCCGTCCGACCGGTCCCGCCGGCTGCCAATGGCCGCACTGCGCCGCCGGCAGGTTGCCGCGGCCGGCTGGGTCTATCTGATCTTCATCGCGCTCGGCACCATCCTGCTCGGCACCTTCGTGGTGGCCTTCCTTGCCAGCCTCAAGATCGATCCGCTGGAGCGGCCGTTCCGCCTGATGTTCGACCAGATCAATCCCGCGGCCTGGGTAACGGCATCAGACCTCGGACGGCAGGGCGCGGGCGATCCGCTCTGGGGTGGCTTCGCGCCGGGAGCGGACATCACCTTTTCGGTCACCTATACTGCCCCGCCCGGTTCAGAAATCGTGCCGCCCGAGGCCGAAATTCCGCGCCGCCGTCCGGGCACCGGGGCTGGGGCAGCCATGATCCGGGACTATGCCGTCGACTATGCCGTGCTGGATCTGTCCGGCACGCGTAACGGCGAGATCGCGGTGACGAACCCCGATACCGGCGAGGGCGAGACGTGGCCCACCCGGACCTTTACCTATGCCGTACGCTACGACCCTGACCGGCCGACCGGCCCGCATATCGAGCGCATCCCGCTCGATTTCACAGCCCCCACCAGCCAGAGCCTGGTGGATTCAACCCTGGCCCCGACCCGGTTCGAGCGCCGCGGGCGCGTCGCCAGCTTCGACAATGTCGCCCCGGGTGCGTTGGGGCTGATCTTCCACAACTACCGGCGCGTCATTTCCGAAACGGTGGATGTGTCCACCGGACAGAGTCTGTTCACCAGTTGGGTCGTCAACAGCTTCATCATCGCCCTGGGCCGGGTGGTCCTCACCATCGTGCTCGCCAGCATGGCCGGATACGCCCTGGCGCGGTTGAAATTCCGCGGCGCCGGCCTGGTCTTTGCCGTGACGCTGTTCTCGATGACCATCCCCGCCCAGGTGACCTTCGTTTCCAACTACCTGATCTTCCGTGATCTGGGCGTGCTCAACACGCAATTCAGCGTCATCGCGGTGGCGGTGGCGGGCAGCCATGTGCTGCTGATGAAGCAGTTCTTCGAGAACTTCCCACGCGAGATCGAAGAGGCCGCCATCGTCGATGGAACCAGCCGGTTCGGCGTATTCTGGCGCATCGTGCTGCCGAACTCCATGCCTGCCGTTTTGGTCAATGCCATCATGGCCTTCCAGGCCGCCTGGAACGATTTCTTCTGGCCGCTAGTGCTGATCACCAGCCCACCCAGCGCCCTCACCATCCAGGTCGGCCTGCTCAGCCTGCGTCGCTCCTATGGCGGGGCACAGGGGGATTGGGCCCTGGTGCTGGCAGGGGCGTTCATTTCGATGGTGCCGGTGCTGATCCTCTTCATCCTCTTCCAGCGCTTCATCGTTTCCAACCAAGTCGCCGAAGGCGTGAAATAGGACTTCTCTAGTTGATTCCGCTCAAATCCAATTTTTGTTACGCGATACTCGACGCCGCCGGCATGGCCGACCAGGCCAGCCTGGAGCGTGCTGGAATCTTCCTGCACGATACCCGCCATCTGAGCCACTATCGCTGGGATTTTCCCGGCACGTCCCTGCTGCACCAGACCAGCACCGGCGATCGCATCGTTCAGTTTCATTCCCGCATGGAAGCCCATGCCCAGGTTGTGCTGGTGCGCCGGACCCTTACGCTTCGGGCGGATGGGGTGGACGACGTCCTCGAAATCGAGAATTCCAGTAACGGCGAGGTCGAACTGCCCTTCGCGCTGGAGGCCGATGCTGACTTCATCGACGTGTTCCAAGCGCGCGGGCACACGAGACAGGCGCCGGCCGAGCCAGTGCAGCGCACCGTCCACGGCGATGGCTGGAACTTTTCCTATCGCGCGCAGGATGGCATTCATTCCCGGACGCGCATAATCCTGACGGGTATCAGGCCCGGCGACGCCGCCATCCGCCTGCCGGCGCACGCCCACACGACAGTCAACGTGCATGTGGCTTTCGACACTGACCTGCCGGCGGCCTCAGGGCCGGTGCCCGCCGCCACCCGCATGCCGCCGATCCCTGGAAAGGATAGGCTCAGTCCGGCGGAAGCCGGCGTGCTTGAACAGGCTGTCGCGGATATCGAATGCCTGATGCTCCATACCCCGCAAGGCCGGGTGATCGCAGCGGGCATTCCCAACTTCGTGGTCCCATTCGGACGTGACTCCCTGATCACGGCCTGGCTGCTGCTCGACGTCGATGCCGATCTCGCCCGCAGCGTACTGTCCTACCTTGCCGCGCATCAGGGTACGCGCATCGATCCCTTCCGCGATGAAGAACCGGGCAAGATCCTGCATGAACACCGCGAGTGCGAACTGTCTCGCCTGGGCGAAATGCCCTTCCGGACCTATTACGGCTCCGCCGATTCGACGCCCCTGTTCGTCATGCTGCTGGCCGACTATGTGCGAAAGAGCGGCGATGCCGCCTTTGCCAGGGCGGTCGAACCTCAATGGCGCGCCGCGATCGCGTGGATCGGCCAGCACGCCGACGGTCGGGGCCTGATCAATTTCCGGCAACGCCAGGACGGCAAGGGGCTCCTCATCCAGTCGTGGAAGGACAGCGAGGACTCCATGAGCTATGGCGATGGGCGCCTGGCCGGCGGGAACCTCGCGGTGGCCGAGGTGCAGGGTTATGTCCATGCGGCCTATAAGGGCGCGGTGGCCCTTTCCGAGGCCTGTTCGGGCAGCGAGGAAGAACGATCGGACTGGCAGCGACGGGCCGATGATCTGGCTGCCCGTTTCGACAGCCTGTTCTGGATGGAGAGCCACGACAACTACGCCCTGGCACTGGATGAAGACGGCAACCAGCTGGACGTGAACTCCTCGGACAGCGGGCACCTGCTGTGGACCGGCATCGTCCCCGACAGCAAAGCAAGCCGGGTGATCGAACGTCTCTTCCAGCCCGACATGTGGTCCGGCTATGGCCTGCGGACGCTGGGCGCAAACGAACGGCGATACAATCCGCTCTCCTACCACAATGGATCGGTCTGGCCGCATGACACGGCGCTCTTTGCGGCCGGCCTCAAGCGTTATGGCGATGCCGACGGGGTGGCACGGGTGCGCGAGGCCCTGGTGGCGCTGGCCAACAGCTCGAGCGACCTGCGCCTGCCCGAACTGGTGGGCGGCTACCCACGCGAGGGTGGAATACCCCCGCTGCCCTATATCGAGTCGTGCCGACCGCAAGCCTGGGCGGCTGCGGCAATGATCTACATCCTCAACGCCTAGCGCAGGAGATCGCCATGGCCAGTCTTCAGATCACCGACCTCGTCAAGCGATACGGCAGCGTGGAGGTCCTCAAGGGCATAGATCTCGATATCGAGTCGGGCGAGTTCGTGGTCTTCGTGGGGCCATCGGGCTGTGGCAAGTCGACCTTGCTCCGCTGCATATCCGGACTTGAGACTATCAGCGAGGGCACGCTCATGATCGGCGGCCAGATCGTCAACGACATCGGCCCGGCCCAGCGTGGGATCGCCATGGTGTTCCAGTCCTATGCGCTCTACCCGCATATGAATGTCTTCGACAACATGGCCTATTCTCTCAAGCTCCAGCACCGGCCGAAGGAGGAAATCCGCCAGAAGGTGATGGCGGCCTCCGAAAAGCTGCAGCTCAACGATTACCTCGAGCGCCTGCCGCGTCAACTTTCGGGCGGCCAGCGCCAGCGCGTCGCCATCGGGCGCGCCATCGTTCGCGATCCGCAGGTGTTCCTTTTCGACGAGCCGCTCTCGAACCTCGATGCCTCCCTGCGTGTGCAGATGCGCATGGAGATTGGGCGGCTGAAGGATCAGTTGCCCGGAACAACGATGATCTACGTCACCCATGACCAGGTCGAGGCCATGACGCTGGCCGACCGCATCGTGGTGCTCAATGGCGGGCGCATCGAACAGGTGGGCACGCCCATGGAACTCTACGAATCCCCCAAATCGCTGTTCGTTGCGGGGTTCATCGGCTCGCCGCGGATGAACTTCGTGACCGGAGACCTGGCTGCCGCCGCAGGCGCGCACACACTCGGCGTGCGTCCCGAACACCTGGCCATCACGGCAGACGGTCCATGGAGCGGTGAGGTCGTCTATGCGGAGAATCTGGGGTCGGATACCTATGTGCACGTATCGCTTGCCGATGGCACGGTCATCGTTGCCCGAACCGTAGGTAGGTCTGAACAGCTCAAGGGAATGCGCGTGTCGCTGAAACCGGAGCCTGACCGTCTCTATCGCTTCGACGTGCACGGTCGACCGACAATCGCCTAGACTGCGAACTTACGCCCCAGTTCGGCCATTGAATGCACCGTCGCGGACTCCCGAAAGCAGCCAAGCGAGCAGACGGGAAGGCAGACCGGTGAGCCGGGCCGGGTTGGCGTCCGTCGTGGTTGTTTGGCCGCTTGGTGCATCGCAGCTCGGCTGCTCAGCAGTGCGAAGCGGGCGTCTTCCTGAGTCTCGTCAGTCGATCAGAATTTTCGGCGCCAGTTGCGCGAGATCATCCAACACCGCACTGACACGGGCGATCTTGCGGACGCCGGGGCGGAACGCCAGATAGACCGGCACGTCGGGTGAGGCGTGATGTTCGAGGCCGCGCACAAGGCGTCCTGCCGCCAGGTCATCCTCCACCATGAAGTGGGGCAGGAACGATATGCCGGCGCCTTCGAGCACAAGATCGCGCAGAATGGCAAAGCTGCGAACCGCAAGCCGCCCTTTCACCGGGACCTCGACCACCGTCCCGTCCGGACCTTCGATCGACCAGGTTGCGGATGGGTGATCGGCCCTGAATGTCAGGCATTCAAGTTGCTGCAAGTCCGAGGCCCTTTCGAGCCTGATTGCGCCGAGATAGTCGGGGCTGGCGACCAGCCAGCGCTGGAAGGCGCCGATCCTGTGAGCAACAAGGCGTTCGTCCTGAAAAGTCCCGACGCGAATGGCAAGGTCGATGCCCGGGTCCTGCATGTCCTCGAAGGCATAGGCGGGCCGCATCACCAATGAAAGGCCCGGATGCCGCGACAGGATTTCCGGAAAGAAATGTTTGGCCACCAGCCCGCCGACTTCCGGCGTTGCCGCGACGGTGACCTGGCCTGAAACCTGCGCGGATTCCTCACGCGCGAAGTCGTCGAGCAGGTCGATCTCGGCCAGGATCGAACCAATACGCTGGGCCAGCCGCTCTCCCGCCGGGGTGACGCGGACGCCACGCCCACCCTGTTCCAGAAGCTTGACGCCCAGTCGCTTTTCCAGAAGCGCAACGTGCCGGCTGACACCCGACTTGGCCACGCCGAGATGCTCCGCGGCGGCCGCAATCCCGCCAGAGCGGAAGACGGCATGGAAGCTCGCAAGGGCCAGGAAACTTACTGTTCCACTATTTTGAACCATCGGTTCCAATCTGGCTCACTGTTCCAGTTCGTTGTCGAGACCTAACTCCTGCCCAACGGCGCCGTCAATGGCGTGAAAAGGAGAAAGCGATGAATATCCTTGTTACCGGAAGCAATGGTGGCTTTGGCCAACTCATCATCAAGGACCTGATCAGCAAGGGCCACAAGGTGACCGGCAGCATGCGCGACGTTACCGGCAGAAACGCCGCGGCTGCTGCGGCCCTGCATGCGCTCGGTGCCCATGTCGTCGAGATGGACGTGGCTGACGAGCAGTCCGTGGCGACCGGTGTCGCCGAGGCCAGCCAGCACATGGGCAGTATCGACGTGCTGGTCAACAATGCCGGGATCGGCGCGCATGGCCTGATCGAGAACTTTTCGGCTGAGGACTATAGGCGCGTGTTCGAGGTCAATGTCTTTGGCGTGCAGCGCACGACCCGGGCCGTCGTTCCGCAGATGCGGGCACGCGGGGAGGGGCTCGTCATCAACATTTCTAGCCTTCTGGGGCGCATTGCGCTGCCCTTCTATGGCCCCTACCAGGCGTCGAAATGGGCCCTCGAGGCCATGACCGAAAACTGGCGCGTGGAGCTTTCGGGCTTCGGGGTCGAGTTCGCCATCGTCGAGCCGGGTGGGTTTGCGACCACATTCGTCGATCGACTGGTGCAGCCGTCCAACCCTGATCGCAGCGCTGATTACGGTACAATGGCGGACGCGCCTGCGGCTGGCCTCGAACACTTCATGGCTATGCTTGCAGATAACCCCCAGCAGGATCCCAAGCTGGTTGCCGAGGCTGTCTCGGACCTGGTCGCCGCCGAGCATGGCACCCGTCCGTTCCGGACCGAGGTCGACCGCACCGGTGCAGCCGAGCATGTGCGCGGCTACAACGAGCACTTCGCCAAATTGACTGAGGGCATCTATGCAGCCAGCGGTGTCGCGCACATGCTCAGCGTAAGAACCCGGGCCGAGGCCGCTGAGTAAACAGGTTGCGCCGGCCAAACCGGCGCGGCCGTGTGCAATATGGAGACGTCCAAATGAAATATGCAGTTCTTGGGACCGGCATGGTCGGCCATACCCTGGCCAGCAAGCTGGTCGAATTGGGCCATTCGGTCGGCATGGGGGCGCGGGAGCCCGGCAATGAGAAGGCCGCGGCCTGGGCAAAGGGACACGGCGAGCGCGCCAACAGCGACGCCTATGCCGGAGTTGCCCAGTGGGCAGACCGGGTCATCGTGGCGACCGCAGGCGGTGCCGTTGCGTCGGTGGCTGCCGCCGTTGGCGACGCATCGGTAGCCGGGAAACTGGTGATCGACGTCACTAACCCGCTCGACTTTTCCCGAGGTATGCCGCCGAGCCTGATCCCAGAACTGTCCAACACGACCTCGGCAGCTGAAGCGTTACAGGCGAGGCTGCCCTCGGCGCGGGTGGTCAAGACACTGAACACGATGAACCACCTGCTCATGGTGGATCCGTCCCGTGTACCCGGGCCGCACGATGTGTTCCTGTGTGGCGAGCACGCGGATGCCAAGATGGAAGCCTGCCAAATGCTGGCCGAATTTGGCTGGACCGACCCGGTTGATCTGGGTGGTCTTGCAGCAGCGCGTGGGCTTGAAGGCCTCATGCCTTTCTGGCTGAGCCTGTGGCGCGCAGTCGGATCGGCGGACTTCAACTATCACATTGCGCGAAGCATCGGGTAGCCTGACAGTCCTCGTCTGAGGGGCGCGGCGGTCAATCTGCCGCGTCCGTGGCTTCCTTCCAATAGGAGCCTTCCTTCCGGTCGATATGCGATCGGAGCACCTTCAGAGCGGTTTCCGTGTCGCGCTGCCGGACCGCCTCGAGTATTTCCAGGTGCTCGCGATAGGACTTGGCCATGTGGTCGGGGTGTCGGCCGAGCCGATTGCGGATCGCCGCCATCTTGGGCGCGATGGCCTGATAGGCATCGTTGAGGAAACGATTGTCGGCGCAATCGAACAAGTGCTGGTGAAACTCGGTATCGAGACCGAGATAGGCCGTGTCGTCCTGGCGCGACCGTGCTTCGGTCATCTTGTCGGTACATTGCTCGAGCGAGTGCGCAAGTTGCTCGGGGTGATTGGCGATGGCTTCCGTCAGTGCCGTGGTTTCCAGGCACACGCGTGCGTCGCACAATTTGACCAGCTCTGAGGGGCCCAGGTGGAAGACGAAGGTGCCGCGCTGCGGCTCCACTGTGAGCAGGCCCTCCATTTCCAGCCGGTTGATCGCCTCGCGCACGGGGGTGCGACTGACGTTGAGATCCTTGGCGATTCGCGTCTCGGAAAGGTGGCCTCCCATCTCCAGTTCGCCACTCACAATGGCGGTTCTGAGCTGTCTGGTGACCAGTTCGGTCAGTGATTCAGGACGGACGAAACTCTGCATGGCAACCCCCAAAGGCTGCTCCTCATAGCACATTTTCTGGCATACAAAATACGCTATTGACGCACTGGCATACCGTATGCCACCGATAGGGGCAACGAAGCCTGAGTGCTCTGGGAGGGGCCTTTGCGACAATTCGAAACCTGGTTCGTAGCGATGAATCGCGCGCTGGTCGCCTTCGCGCTGGCAGCTGTGTTTGCCATTGTGTTTGTGAACGTCGTGGGACGCTACGGCTTCGGCCGATCCTTCTCCTGGGTCGAGGAAGCGGCGCGCCATCTGATGATCCTGGGCGCCTTTGCCGGCGGTGGTTTGGCTCTACGCGAAGGGCGCATGGTCGCCATCACCTTCCTGCCCGACATGCTGCCGGCAGCGGTTGCCCGGAGCGTGCGCTGGGGCATTGTGCTTGTCCTGTTCGCCTTCCTGTCACTGCTTGTCTGGCTCGGCATCCAGTTCGTTCAGTTCGGCTGGGACAAGCAGACGATGTCCACGGCCATGCCACGCGGCATCCCATACATGGCCATCCCGGTTGGCTGCGTCATCATGCTCATGCACCTGGCTCTCTTTGCCCGGCGCTTCGTAGCCGACGAGTTCGACCTGGGCGATGACGCCACCGGCGGGGAGGCTGCCTGATCATGGCCGGAACGCTGATCTTCCTCTTCTTTGCCACCCTGGCTCTCGGAATGCCTGTCGCCTTCACCATGGGCGTCTCCGGGACCGTTGCGATCTTTCTCGACGGGTCGCTCAATCCGCTGGCCATCACGCAGCGCCTGTTCGCAGGGATCGACAGCTTCCCACTGATGGCGGTGCCGTTCTTCATCCTTGCGTCCGAACTGATGACGGCCTGCGGCCTGACCGCGTCACTGCTACGCTTCGCCAACGCGTTGGTGGGGCACCTGCGCGGCGGGCTGGGCTATGTGAACGTGCTGGTATCCATGCTGTTCGCCGGCATCAGCGGTTCGGCACTCGCCGATGCTGCAGGACCATCGGCGGTCGTCATGCGGATGATGCGCGACGCCGGCTATGACAAGCACTATTCGGGTGCCCTGTCTGCTGCCACCGCCGTCATCGGGCCGATCATCCCGCCGTCGATCCTGGCCGTGATCTTTGCCATCTCAACCACGGGCGTCACGGTTTCGGCGCTGTTTCTGGCCGGCGTGGTGCCAGGTATCCTTCTGGGCGCGGCCCTGGCCATCGCCAATTATGTGGTTTCGAGGCGCTACGGCTATCGCGGACGCGACCAGCGTGCCGGTCGACGCGAACTTGCTGAGGCCGCGCTTGGTGCGCTGCCCGCCATGATCATGCCCGGCATCATCCTTGGGGGGATTGTCCTTGGCATCTTTACGCCGACCGAGGCGGGCGCCGTAGCCGGTGCTTACGCCCTGTTGCTGGGGCTGGTTCTGCGCTCGTTCACCTGGCGCAAGCTCTACGATGCCTTCGTGCGGGCTGCAGTGCTGACGTCCTCGGTCTTCCTGATCATCGCCATGGCCTCGATCTTTGCCTGGCTGCTGACCTACAACCAGGTACCGCAGGGGCTTGCCACAGCGATTTCCAACATCACCAGCGACAAACTGGGTGTGCTGTTCATCCTGGCCGGCTTTGCGCTCATCTGCGGTCTCTTCATCGATACGCTTCCGGCTCTCATCATCCTCACCCCAATCCTTGGACCCATCGCCTACTCCGCCGGTATCGACCCGCTGCAGTTCGGCGTGATGCTGGTCCTCAACCTGGCCATCGGCATGGTCACCCCTCCCGTGGGCGCAGTGCTTTTCGTGGTGGCCACGGTGGGACGATTGAAAGTCGAGGCCCTTTCCCGGGCGGTCCTGCCTTTGTTGGCCGCCGAACTCATCGTGTTGCTGCTCGTGATCCTGGTTCCGGGCGTCAGCACTTTCGTTCCGAGATTGTTCGGATTTGACCACTGACATGACCTTAGGGAGGAACCACATGAAGACCATGTCAAAACTGCTCGCCGCTACCGCCACGCTGGCACTTGTTGCGGGCACCAGCGCTACATCGGGCAAGGACCTGAAACTGGCGCATTTCCAATCCGCTGACCTCACTTCGCCCAAGCACGCGGCCGCCCTGGCTTTCGAGACCTGCGTGGAAGGCAAGACCAGCAGCTCCATCGACGTTCAGATCTTCCCGGCCGGCCAGTTCGGCGGCGATCCTGAAACCATCGAGGGCGTGCAGCTGGGGATCCTCGAAATGGCCATCATTCACGACGGTCCGATCTCGACCGTCTACAAGCCGTTCTCCGTGCTCGCGCTCCCCTACATCTTTGACGATCAGGCCATGGCCTGGTCGGTGATGGATGGCCCCTTCGGCGACGAAATGGCCGCCGACATGCTCGAAACGACTGGGCTCCGTATGTTCGGCGTGGCCGACAATGGCGTGCGCAACTTCACCAACAACGTGCGCCCGGTCGCGGAGCCTGCCGATATGGAAGGGCTCAAGATGCGCGTGATGGCGGCCCCGGTCTGGGTGTCGCTGGTCGAGAGCCTTGGCGCATCGGCGGCGCCGGTGCCGTGGACCGAGTTGCCCGGTGCCCTGCAGGCCGGCGTGGTTGATGGCCAGGAGAATGGCGTCACCAACATTGTCAACGCGTCGCTCTATCAGAACCAGAAGTACGTTTCGCTCGATGGTCACGTCTTCAGCTGGCACGCCTACCTGATGAACGAGGACTTCTATCAGGGCCTGACCGACGCCGAGCAGGTCGCCGTCAACCAGTGCTCGCAGATCGCGATCACCATCCACCGCGGCATGACCGCGGCACAGGACGCCAACGCGGCGGCCATCCTGTCCAATCTGGGCATGGAGGTGACTCCGGTCAGCCCCGCTCAGAAGGCCATGTTCCGTGAGGCGGCCCAGCCCGCCGTGCGTGAATTCGTGGTCCAGGACATCGGGGCCGCATGGCCTGACCGCCTGGATGCGGCCATCGCCGAATACAACGCCAACCAGTAAGCCGCACCGGGTATCGCGTCATGACCACCGACCGTTCGATTGCCGTGCTTGAGCCCGGCTATGCCGACTACCGTCAGGAGGAATCCATCCTGGCGGGACACGGTGTCCGCATCGCGGCCGTCCGGTCGGGCGATGATGCGATACCTAAGCTGAGCCGGATCAATCCCCTGGCTATCATGGTGCGCGAGCGCCCCGTGACCGCAGCGGTGATGGATGCCTGTCCGGACCTCAGGGTTATCGTTCGCTATGGCGTGGGCGTGGACAATGTCGACCTTGCCCACGCCACCGAACGCCGCATTTACGTGGCCAATGTGCCCGATTACGGAGCGGACATAGAGGTGAGCGAACACGCCTTGGCGCTCTATCTGGCCGTGCAGCGTCGCGTGCTGTCGCGCGACCGCGAAGTGCGCGAAGGCAAGTGGGGCATTGGCCAGCGCGCCATCATCCCCTCCCGCGAGAACGCGGTTCTTGGTCTGATCGGTTGCGGTCGTATCGGCATTGCCGCGGCGCGCAAGTTCCGCGCCATCGGTTTCGAGCGGGTGATCGCCTTTGACCCGTATTTGCAGCCGGAGACGGCGGCGAGAGAGGCTATCGAACTGGTCGATCTCGATGCGCTTTGCGAAATCGCCGATGTGGTGAGCCTACATGCCCCGCTGACTGAACAGACTCGTCACATTCTCAATGCCGAACGTCTGGCGCTGCTCAAGCCCACCACCATTCTGGTCAATGTCTCACGCGGTGGCCTTGTCGATGAGGCCGCACTTGCCGAGACCCTTGGAGCGGGGCGTATTCTGGGCGCCGGTATCGACGTGTTCGAGACCGAGCCTATTCGCGCCAACAACCCCCTCCTTTCTTCCCCCAACACCGTCCTTAGCGACCACGCTGCCTGGTACTCGGAGCGATCCGTCAGGACACTTCAGGCCAAGGCCGCAGAGGAAGTCGCACGCGTGTTGAAGGGCGATACGCCAGCCAACTGGCTCAACAAATGGGCGCCATAGGCGTCGCCTCTCACCGAACAGGAATTGAAGACATGACCCTGGAAGAACTCGTTGCCGGCTTCCGGCAGGCTGCCACCGCTTCGGTCGCCGATGCCGTTGACAAGATCGCCGGCCGCGCTGGCTGTCTGCCCCCCAGCTTTGCGCAACGCATCAATGACAAGAAGATCGTAGGCCCTGCGGTCACCGTGCTTGAAGGACCAACCACCGAAGTCCTGCCACCCCAGCACGCGCTGGACGCCATCGATGAATCCGAGCCCGGCTCGGTGATCGTCATCTCCACCAATGGCACCACCGACGTAGCCGTCTGGGGTGGATTGATGACAGCGGGAGCCGTGGCCAACAAGCATGAGGGCGCCGTGCTCGACGCCAGTGTGCGCGACATCGCTGAAATCCGTCGCGATTACGACTTCCCGGTCTATGCCCGTGGCAGCTGCACCGGAACGACCCTGGGTCGGATCAAGACCCTGGCGGCCAATATCGAAGTGTCGATGGGCGGCGTCCTCGTGCGGCCCGGCGACATCATCGTGGCCGACTTCGACGGCGTGGTCTGCGTGCCGCGCGAGCACGCCGAGGCAGTGCTGGCAATGGCGCTCGAAATCGACGCCCGCGAGGCCGAACAAGCCCGTCTCATCATCCAGAGCGCATCGCTCAAGGAAGGTCTGGCCAAGTACGGCCGGATCTAGGGAAATGCTCCGCAGGTTGGTGGAACAACCTGCGGAGCGCCAGTCATCAGCAAGGGAGGAAACAATGCTGAAACGATTGCTCAACACGGTGGCCCTCGCCACACTTCTGGCAGCTCCGGCCGTCGCACAGGACAGTCCGGAGATCGTCATGGAGTGGAATAGCCTGCCCTATTCTGTCAAGGACGAGGCAGTTCGGTCGGCCTGGGAAGATAGTGAAATCTTTGGCAAGGCGCTCATTCAGGGCGCCAAGGTCGACAGCGCAGGCAATTTCTACGTCTCGACCGCGCGTTGGGGCGGCAAGGAAGTGCCTTCAACCCTGTCTCGCCTGGTGCAGACTGGTGATAGCTGGGAGCTGGAGGCTTTCCCTTCGGAAGAGCTGAACTCGGTCAGCAATCCCGATGGTCTCAAGGCCGTGCTCGGCTTCGAGATCGATCGCAATGACGTCATGTGGATCCTCGATCAGGGCCACATCGCCGGTGCGCCAAATGCCGATGGCGATGCCAAGCTGGTTCTCTGGGACCTCAAGGCCAACGCGGAAATCCAGCGCTATGTCTTCAGCGCCGAGGAAGCCGATCCGCAGTGCTCGTTCCTCAACGACATCGCTGTCGATAACGACACAGGTTTTGCCTATATCGCCGATAGCGGCATCTTCTGCGACCCGCTGCATGGTGGCCTGATCGTCTATGACTCCAACACCAATTCGGTCCGCCGCATCCTCGACCAGCACAAGTTCACCAATGACGAGCCGAACTTCTTCTTCAACATCGATGACCGCCAAGTTCTGGCCGGCGGCGGCATGCGCACCGGCGCCGATGGCATTGCGCTCTCTGGCGACAAGTCCACGCTCTACTGGACCAATCTGACCGGCAACCACCTCTATCAATTGCCCACCGCGCTGCTGCGCGACTTCACGACCAGCGAGACGGTGATCGAACATGCGGTCGACGTTGCCGCCGTCCTGCCCTCCAATACCGACGGCATGACCGCCGACAACCAGGGCAACATCTACATGACCGCGCTCTCGCTCGATGGGGTCATGAAATATGAAGAAGCCACCGGCCGGGTAACGCGTTTCGCCCATCACCCGGAAATGAACTGGCCAGATACACTGGCCTGGGGTCCGGAGGGAGAACTCTATGTCGTCTCCAACCACCTCCATATTTGGGTGGACGGTGCCATGAATTTCGAAAACCCCGAAATCCCGAACTTCCGCATCTGGAAGATCCCGGGCGTGGGGGCAAGCTACACCAGCGAATAACAACAACCTTCGGGGACGCGCCAGGCGCGTCCCCGGAAACGAGAGGACCATGACGCTCGATATCTTGTGCTTTGGCGAGCCGCTGCTCGAATTCAACCAGCAGCCCGATGGCCGCTACCTGCCCGGCCATGGCGGGGACACGTCCAACTGCGCGATCGCGGCGGCCCGGCAGGGCGCCAAGGTCGGGTTCTTTACCCATCTCGGTGCCGACAGTTTCGGCAATTCCTTCATGGACCTCTGGCGCGACGAGGGTGTGGACAGTGCCGCCGTCCGCCAGGTCGATAGTGCCCATACCGGCATCTACTTCGTCAGCCACGGCCCCAACGGTCACGACTTCAGCTACATGCGCGCCGGCTCGGCCAGTAGCCGCGTCACCCCGGCGGACTTGCCCGAGGACACCATTCGCGCGGCGGGAATCCTGCACGTTTCCGGCATCAGCCAGGCAATTTCACCCAATGCCGCCGACGCCGTCTTTGCCGCTATCGCCATCGCAAGGGATGCGGGCCGCAAGGTGTCCTTCGACACCAATCTGAGGCTGAAACTCTGGCCGCTGGAGCGCGCCCGCGCCACCATCCATGCCGCCATGACGCAGTGCCACATTGCCTTGCCGGGACTGGACGATGCGCGTCAGCTGACCGGCCTCGACGATCCCGACGCCATTGTCGATTTCTATCTGGGCCTGGGAGCCGAGATTGTTGGGCTCACCCTGGGCGCCGATGGAACGCTGGTGGCGACCGGATCGGACAGGGCCACGATCAAGGGGCGCCGTGTGGAGGCGGTGGACGCGACAGCTGCCGGAGATACGTTCGACGGCGCCTTTCTCGCACGCCTTTCGGCCGGCGACGATCCCTTCGCGGCGGCACGCTACGCCAATGCGGCCGCGGCATTGTCGACCCAGGGGTTTGGGGCTGTCGCGCCCATGCCGCGGAGAGAAGAAGTCGAGGCCTTCTTGAGCCGGGGAGATGAGGCATGAAGCACGCCATCGTCATTGGCGGTACGCGCGGTATTGGCGCGGGGATCGCCGACACTCTCGCGGGAAAGGGCTGGCGGGTCACGGTCACCGGCGTTTCGAGCAATGAAACCGAGGTCTATCTGGCTACCCGACCAGAAAGCAGGGCGAAAGTGCTGGATGTCCGGGACAATGCCGCCGTCGAGGCTTTCTTCGCGGAACAGGACCGCCTCGACGGCCTGGTCAATTGCGCCGGCATATTGGCGCGCGGCGCCGAGTATGAAATCGAGACCTTCGAGCGGGTCATCGACATCAACCTCACCGGTACCATGAGATGCTGTCTCGCCGCCCAGCCTTTGCTCGCTCGCGCGGGTGGCGCCATCGTCAACACGGCGTCGATGCTGAGCTATTTCGGGGGGCCACTGGTGCCGGCATATTCCGCTTCAAAGGGTGGCGTTGCGCAACTCACCAAGGCGTTGGCGGGCCGCTGGGCGGAGAACGACATTCGAGTCAATGCGGTGGCCCCGGGCTGGATCGAGACCGAGATGACCGAGGCCCTGCGCGCCGACCCGCAGCGCAATGCGCCGATCCTGTCGCGTACGCCGCTGGGGCGCTGGGGCAAACCGATCGAGGTCGGGGCGCTGGTCGCCTGGCTGCTTTCAGACGATGCAAGCTTTGTCACCGGCGCGGTCTATCCCGTCGATGGCGGCTACCTGGCCATGTGAGAGGAGAACCGCAATGCCCGTGGAACAAGGCGATATCGACCCCAGAACACCCTATCAGCTGCCCTTTCCCAAGGATGCGCTTGAGGAAATTGTCGTTCCCGACGCCATTCCGACCGACGAGCGACTCTGGGTGCCGCAGGCGCCTAATGTGGACTTCCGACCGCTTTGCCTCAACCGCTCGCATGGCTACTGGATGAACCTGTTGCGGGTGCGCAAGGCCGGGGTGCTCTCCCGCCACCGGCATCCGCAACCGGTGCATGGCTGGGTGCTCAAGGGACGCTGGCACTATCTCGAACATGACTGGATGGCCGAGCCTGGCTCCTATGTCTACGAACCGCCCGGGGAGACCCATACGCTAGTGGTTCCGGAGGGTGTGGAGGAGATGATCACCTATTTTCAGGTCAACGGGGTGATGGTCTATGTCGACCCTTGGGGCAAGACCATGGGCTATGAAGACGTATTCACCAAAATCGACATGTGTCGCGCTCACTACAAGGCTGTGGGCCTGGGTGAGGACTTTGTGGATCGGTACATTCGATGACATGTATTGACGAACGTGGCAGCTGACGCTGCCTTTGCGTCAACAAGCGGTTTGTCCGCTACCCGCCCCGCTCAAGGCGCTGGCGTGGAGGATTGTGGGGCAGGGGAGTTTTTTTGCTCTCCCGAACCAGCAGAGCGCCCCATCCCGGTCTCACAACTCTCCGCTGGCTGCTTCCAATAGGGGACAGGGCTTACCAGATCTTGATGATGATCGGTTTGGGTCGACAGGACGATCTAGATTGATCCCTGGATATAGGTGGCCTTGAGATAGAATTCCTTGGGGCCCTGAATATGCTTGCGGATGATGCCGGCCAATTCCTCCGGGGCCCCACGGGCAATGGCGTCGATCATGTCGAAATGCTCGCCAATGGCGATCTCGCGCAATTCCTCGCTGGGGAAGGCGCGGGTGCGGATCGGGTGAGTGGCGAATGTGTAGTGCAGGATGGCATCAGCCAATTGCTGGTTGCCTGCAGCCCGGTAGAGCACTTCGTGAAAAACGTTGTTGAGTGAAAAGACCTCGCCATAGCGCTGGCTGCGCGAGGCTTCACGGTGGCGGGTGGCGATATCGGTTAGCTGCGACACCAGTTCAGGCCCTGCCGGGCGGTCGAAATGGGTGGCGGCACGCGTCTCAAGGCACTCCCGGATCTCGTAGAGCTCCTCGACCTCGGCAATGGAGTAGTCCCGGACCTGTACGCCCTTGTTCGGTTGGCGGACCACCAGGCCGACCCGCTCCAGCTCGTCAAAGGCGCGGCGCACGGCGTGGCGCGTTGCGCCGGTACGCTCGATGATCTCGTCTTCCACCAGGCGTTCGCGTGGACGGAGCTGGCCGGCAATGATCTGGCGCTGCAGGTCGCGATAAACGGCGTCCCAGTTTTTCGTCTGATCCGACAAAGACTTGGCAGTTCGCATCCGCTCCCCGACTCCTGAACCATCCTTGCGTCATCCTAGCCAGTTTCCCACAGCCAAACAATCATCGTTGACATTATCGATAATGATACCGATGATAATGGCGATCAGGGAGGATCGTGGTGTATCGCATAGGCAGTGGCGCCGGCTTTTCGGGGGATCGTGTCGATGCCCCCCAATCCGTGGTGGCGAGCATCGCCGCTGCCGGCCAAGGCGGCGCGATCATCTTCGAAACCCTGGGCGAACGAACGCTGGCCCTGGGGCAGATCGCCCGCAAGCATCATCCAGAACGTGGCTATGAGCCGCTGCTTGAAGATCTGCTCGAGCCTGTCCTGGCCCAGTGTGTGGCCCATGACATCGTCATCGTCGGCAATTTCGGTCAGGCCAATCCGCCGGCGGCTGCCGCGGTCATCCGGGCGATGGCGGCGCGACTGGGGCTGGGGTCCTTGCGCATTGCGGTGGTGGAGGGAGATGACCTTACCGACAGGATCGACCTCGATCAGACCGAGCGCTGGGATGGGGACGGGCGCCTGCCCGAGGTCGAGGGCGACGTGATTGCCGTCAATGCCTATCTGGGGGCAGCGCCAATCGCCGAGGCGATCCGGGCTGGCGCACAAGTTGTCGTCACCGGGCGGGTGGCAGATCCGGCTCTGGTGCTGGGGCCTCTGGTGGCCCATTTCGACTGGTCCTGGGACGACCTCGATCGCATCGCGGCCGGCACTCTTGCCGGGCATCTGCTCGAATGCGGTTCGCAAGTCTCCGGTGGGTTCTTTGCCGATCCGGGTTTCAAGGATGTCCCCGGGACAGCGGATATCGGCTTTCCCATTGCCGAGGTTGAGGCCGATGGCAGCTTCGTCATCACCAAGGCCGAGGGCACGGGGGGCGTCGTTGACCTGCGCACCGTCAAGGAGCAGCTGCTCTATGAGATTCACGACCCGGCAGCCTATCTGACACCCGACGTAACGTTGGATGTCACCGAGGTCGAACTGGCTAACGACGGCCCCCACAGGGTGCGGGTCACGGGTGCGCGCGGCCACGCCGCGCCGCCGCGCCTCAAGGCCACGGTAAGCTTCTATGGTGACTGGCTGGGAGAGGCCGAAATTTCCTATGCCGGTCCCAACGCGCTGGCGCGGGCGCGGCTTGCGATCACCACGATCAACGAGCGTATCCGCATGCGCCAGCTCAGTGTCCGCCACCGGGCCGATGTCATTGGCGCCGTCAGCGTCTTCGATTCCGACAATGGCGACCTTCTGGTCGACCATGAGCATGAGGCGCCCGGCGACTATCGCGTACGTTTCGCCTTTGGCGGCAATTCGCAGCGCGCGGTCGAACAGGCAGTGCAGGAGGTCAATGCACTCTATTGCTGCGGTCCGGCCGGTGGCGGCGGGGTGCGCCAGAATGTGCGGCCGCGCGTGCGCACCATTTCGCACATGGTACCCCGGGACCTGGTCGAGGCCCGCTTCCGGTTTGCGGAGGGCCATCCATGACCGGCCGCTTGATCACCACCAGCCTGAACCGGATTGCCCATGGACGCTCGGGGGACAAGGGCAACCGGCTCAACGTGAATGTCATCGCCTACGAGGCGCGCCACTGGCCGGTCCTGCTCGCCGAGGTCACCGCTGAGCGGGTGGCGGCGCTCTTTGCGCATCGGGGTGTCACCGAGGTGACGCGCTACGAACTGCCGCGTCTGGGCGCGCTCAATTTCGTCATCGAGGATGCGCTTGAGGGCGGAGTCAATTCCAGCCTGGGGCTCGATACCCACGGCAAGTGCCTCAGCTATCTGGTGCTCGGAATGGAGATCCGCGTGCCTGTCGAACCGGGCCTGGGCCTGTCGCCCTCGCCCCAACTGCAAACGGCCCGTTAGCGGGCGAAAGGGAGGAATGACAATGAAGTTCACATCAATGCTGCGCGGGGGTCTTCTGGGCGGCGCATCCCTGGCTGTTCTGGCAGGCCCAACCCTTGCCCAGGAGTTTCCGCAAGGGGGAACGCTGCGCATCGGCATTTCGCAGATGGCGCCGTCTCCCGATCCGGTGGTCACCACCTTCGGCGTCAACTGGGCAACCGCGGGCGTCATCTGCGAAGGCCTGTTCGCCCTCGACGAAAGCTGGACACCCCAGCCCATGCTGGCTGAGAGCTTCTCCTATAGCGAAGACGGCAAGACGCTGACCGTTACCCTGCGCGACGGGCTGAGCTTCCATTCGGGCGCCGCCCTGACTTCGGCCGATGTCGTCGCCTCGCTCAACCGCTTCCGCGAGTCGGCCGGCATCGGCGCGGCCTTCAAGGGCGCCGTGGCTTCCATCAGCGCGCCGGACGAGAAGACGGTGGTGTTCGAGATGGCTTCGCCATCCCCGATCGTACCGGGCCTCCTGGCCGGTACCCAGGCCGTCATCATGTCGGCAGCCTCGCTCGAAGGGGCTTCGCCCACCGAGGCCACGCGCGGGCTCGACTGCACCGGCCCCTATACGCTCGCCGAATACCAGCCGGACCAGGGCGTCACCATGACCCGCTGGGACGATTATGCTGCACGCAGCGAGCCGACATCGGGTGCCTCGGGCCAGAAGCATGCCTATGCCGACCAGATCATTTTCCGCCTGATGCCGGAGGCCTCGGTGCGGCGTGACTCGCTGATCACCGGGGAAATCGACATCGCCAACGAACTGCCCAGCGATTTCTACGACGCGCTGCAGAATGATCCCAATACCGAAGCGGTGGTGGTGCCCAACAACCAGTCGCTCACCGTTGTGTTCAATACCAAGGAAGGCGTCATGGCCGACGTCAATCTGCGTCGGGCCATCTACCATGCGCTCGAGATGGAGCCGATCATGCTCGCTTCGGTGGGCAATCCCGAATTCTACACGCTCGATCCGAGCTGGATCCCCGACCCGAACTCGTTCTGGTACACCACGGCCGGTGTGCCCGATGGCTTTGGCACGCCCAATCCGGACAAGGTCGAGGAATATCTGGCGGCGTCCGGCTATGACGGCGAACCGATCCGCTGGCTCGTGGCCTCCGAGCAGTACCAGAAGCACTTCCTGACCGCGATCACCGCCTCCCAGCAGCTCGAAGAATACGGGATCAATGTCGAGATCGTTGAATCGCCCATGGCCAACTATATCCAGGCCCGTGCCGACGCGGCCCAGATGGACGCCTTCTCCAGCTTCCTGCCCACCTATGTCGACCCGACCTCGATCGCCTATCTCAACGCCAGTTACCCCGGCTTCTGGGAAGACCCGGAAAAGATGGCCCTGATGCAGGAAATCGCCACCACCATCGACCCGGAAGCGCGCAAGGCAATCTTCGAGAAGATTCATACGCTGGCCTATGATCAGTTCCCGTTCATCAAATATGGCACGGAATCGAACATGTACGGCATCCGCAAGGGCGTCGGTAACCCGGCCCGCATTCCCTCGCGCGGCGGTGACTACTACAACGTCGCGCCGCCGGCAAACTGATCATGAGCGTGACACAGGCGACATCTCCCGACCGCCTGGCCGGTGGTGACGAAGAGAGCTTCGTCACCACCAACAAGCCGGTCTGGCAGCGGCTGGGGGCCAATCCCACGGCCATGACCTCGATCATCCTGCTGGTGGTCCTGGCGCTGAGCGCGGTGCTGGCGCCGCTCCTGGCACCGGGCAATCCGCTCAAGGTCAGCCCTGCCGACCGGTTCATTCCCCCCGGCGCCGAGCACTTTTTCGGCACCGACAATCTTGGGCGCGACATGTTCAACATGGTGCTGCATGGGGGCCGGACATCCCTGTTTGTTGGCCTCGTGGTCACCGTCATCTCGATGTCCGTCGCCGTCGTGCTGGGCGCCATCTCCGGTTTCTATCGACAGGTCGACATGGTGCTGATGCGCATCGTCGACGGCCTGATGGCGTTTCCGGGCATTGTGCTCGCCACGGCCGCTGCCGCCATACTGGGGCCGTCCATGTCGACGGTCATCACCTCGCTCTCCATCGTCCTGATCGCGCCCTCGCTGCGCGTGGTGCGCGGGCAGGTGCTTGTGGTCCGCGAATTGCAGATGATCGAGGCAGCCCGCGCGGTGGGGGTGCCCACGCTTCGCCTCTTCACCCGCTACATCCTTCCCGCGGTGAGTTCCCCCATCCTGGTGCAGGCATCCTTCATCTTCTCGGCGGCGGTGCTGGGCGAAGCGGGGCTGAGCTTCATCGGCGTCGGTATTGGTCCCAAGGAACTGAGCTGGGGTAATGCGCTGACAGAGGCACGCAACTACATCGCCCAGGCGCCCTGGATCGTGCTGTTCCCGGGCCTGGCGCTGATGCTCACCATCCTTGCGCTCAATCTTCTGGGCGACAGTCTGCGCGATATTCTCGATCCGCGCCTGGCACGGAGGCGCTGACATGCTGCGCTATCTCGGAAAACGCTTCCTCCTCATCCTGCCCACGATCTTCGTGCCGTTGATCCTGGTCTTTCTGCTGCTGCGCCTGTCGCCCGGTGATCCGGCCGGCATGATGCTGGGCGATCAGGCCACGGCCGAGCAGATCGCTGCCCTGCGCAATCAACTCGGTCTCGACCAGCCGATCTGGGTGCAGTTCCTGCTCTGGATCAGGGGCATCGTGACGCTGGACCTAGGCAATTCGATCTTCTTCCGCGAGCCGGTGATGCAGATCATCCCGCGCTATGCCGGCGTGACGATCCTCCTGGCCGTGGTGGCTCTGGCACTCGCGATCCTGATCGGGGTTTCCCTCGGGCTGATCTCCGCGATGAACCGGAACAAGCCCATCGACCGGGGCGTGGTGACGGCGGCCGTATTGGGGATATCGCTGCCCGAATTCTGGTTTGCCCTGCTGCTGATCTTCGTGTTTGCCGTGACGCTGCGCTGGTTTCCCGTAGCCGGCTACAATCCGCCCACGGCAGGCCTCATCGCCTTTGGCGCCACGATCTTCCTGCCGGCTCTGGCCCTGGGCGTGCGCCAATCCGCCTTGATGACCCGCATGATGCGCTCGTCCATGCTCGATGTGCTCAACGAGCCCTATATCACCACGGCGCGGGCCCAGGGCCTGCCGGAAAGCACGGTGATCGGCCGTTATGCCATGCGCACCGCTGCCATGCCGGTGATCACCGTCGCAGGTCTTTCGGCGGGCTATCTGCTGGGTGGCGCGGTGACCATCGAGATCATCTTTGCGCTGCCGGGCCTGGGGCGCATGCTGGTCGAGGCCGTGGGCCGGCGCGACTATCCGCTGGTCGAAGGCGGGGTGCTCACCATTTCGCTGGTGCTGGCCGTGCTCAACCTGGTCATCGACCTGATCTACGCCATTCTTGACCCCCGGATCCGCTACCAATGACCGCGCATATTTCACCGCTGGCGGCCGAGACCGTATCGCCAAGAACCGTCCGCAAGACTGTGCTTGAAGTCGAGCATCTGAGCCTTGCCTTCCGCAATGCCGACGGGCTCCTTCCCATCGTCACTGATGTTTCTTTTGCCATTGCCGAGGGCGAGGCCGTGGCGCTGGTGGGCGAGAGCGGGTGCGGCAAATCCATCACCGCCTCGGCCATTGTGGGTATCGCCCCGGACAATGCCGAGATCGGCGGGACGATCACGCTCAACGGCAAGGTGATTTCGGGCCTTTCGCCAAAGGAGCGGCGCAAGCTCTGCGGCCGGCATATGGGCTTCATCTTCCAGGAGCCGATGACGGCCCTGCATCCAACGCTCTCGATCGGCCGGCAGATGACCGATACGCTCAGGCACAATCTGGGCATGGGCCATGCCGAGGCGACCAATCGCGCCGCCGAACTGCTCGACCGGGTCGGCATCCCCCGTGCCCGCGACATCCTCAGGGGCTATGTGCATGAACTCTCGGGCGGCATGCGGCAGCGGGTGATGATTGCGCTCGCCATTTCCTGCGGTCCTTCGCTGATCATTGCCGATGAGCCGACCACGGCGCTCGACGTGACCATTCAGGCCCAGGTGCTCGATTTGCTCGAGGATATGCGGCGCGAGTTCAACCTGGCGATGCTGTTCATCACCCACGACCTCGAAGTGGTGGGCGACTTCTGCGAAAAGGCGGTCGTCATGTATGCCGGCGACGTGGTCGAGCGCGGGTACAGCGCTGATATCGTTCGCAGCCCTGCCCACCCCTATGCGCGCGGTCTCATCGATGCCGTGCCGGCCCATGACGATGGCCGCACGCGCCTGACCCCAATCCTGGGAACGGTCCCGCCTGTGGGGCAATGGCCCGAAGGGTGCCGGTTCGCGCCGCGTTGCAGCCGGGCAGACGCCCAGTGCCAGGCTCGCCCATCGCTTGAGCGGCACGGGGTGACCGAGGCCCGCTGCTGGCACCCGCTGGAGGACACGGCATGACCGAGCAGAGCATTTTGAGCGTCAGCGGCCTCAGCAAGTCCTTCCGTGCCGTCAAGGCTGTGCGGGACGTCAGCTTCACCATTCCGCGCGGCAAGACCTTCGGCCTTGTGGGAGAGTCCGGCTCGGGCAAATCCACCACCGCCCGGCTGGTGCTGCGCCTCGTCGAGCCGACGGCGGGGACCATCAGCTTCCGCGGCAGGGACCTGGCCGCGCTCGCCCCCAGGGCGCTGCGAGCCGAGCGCCGGCATATGCAGATGATCTTCCAGGATCCGTTCGGTTCGCTCAATCCGCGCATGAGCGTGCGCGAAACACTGGTGGAGCCGCAATTGGTGCATGGCATAGGTACACCAGCCGAGCAGTTGCGAACCGCCGAACGCCTGCTGGCCGAAGTCAGCCTGCCGCGCGCTGCGCTGGACCGCTATCCGCACGAGTTTTCCGGCGGGCAGCGTCAGCGCATTGCTATCGCCCGGGCGCTGGCGACAAATCCGGAAATGATCGTGGCCGACGAGCCGGTGAGCGCGCTGGACGTCTCTGTGCAGGCGCAGGTGCTCAACCTCATGCGCGACCTGCAGGACCGGCATGGCACGACCATGCTCTTTATCTCCCACGACCTGCGGGTGGTCCAGTTCATGTGCGACGAGATCGGCGTCATGTATCTGGGCGAGATCGTTGAGCAGGGACCGCGCGACCGCATCTATGACGCGCCGGCCCATCCCTATACGCAGGCACTCCTTGCCTCTGCCCCCGGCAAGGGAAGCGGTCAGAGGGCTCGGCTCAAGGGTGAAATTCCCAGCGCCCATGCCGTACCCAGCGGCTGCGCCTTCCGCACACGGTGCCCGCATGCCTTTGACCGCTGCGTCAACGAGAAGCCGGCCATGCGCGACCTTGGGGGCGGACAAAGAGCGGCCTGCCACCTGTTGGACAGGGCCAGGGCGGCATGAGCACGGCCTTGCCGATAGAAGTACCAAGTCAGGATGCGGTCTATCGTGGCCTGCGAGACGGGCGCGGCGATCGTTTCCTGGGCATCCGCTATGCGGAGACCCCGACAGGGCCAAGGCGGTTCAGGCCGCCCGTGCCCGTCTCGCACCATGGAGTGGTCGAAGCCTCCCGCTACGGCGTCGCGCCGCCCCAGGCTAGGCGGCCTGTGCCAGCCTGGGCACCGAAAGGCGACGGGTTCGAGACCGGCGAGGACTGCCTTAACCTCAATCTCTACACTCCGGCCGCCGACAATGGCCGCCGGCCGGTGATCGTCCATGCCTTCGGGGGTGGCTTCCAGGGCGGGGCGGCGCAAGGCGGCTGGCTGGACGAGGTGGGCTTTGCCCGGCGCGGCGATGTCGTGCTGGTGCGGCCCAATATGCGGGTTGGCGCGTTGGGGTTCCTGCACCTGGCGGAGGCATTCGGGCCAGACTATGCCGCCGCCAATCGCGGCATGCTCGATTTCATCGCGGCGCTCCGTTGGGTGCATGAGAATGTCGCTGCTTTCGGCGGCGATCCCGACAATGTGACCCTCGTCGGCATGTCCTCGGGCGCCTTCACCATCTCCGCTTTGTTCGGGGTCGACGGCTTGGCCCATCTCTATCGCCGGGTGTGGCTGATGAGTGGACCGGCCAGCCGGATCATCGACAGCGACACGGCCTCCGCTTTGGCTGCAGATTTTCTAGCCAAGACCGGCATCAGGCCGGGCGACGAAGCGGCGTTGCAGGCACTGCCGGTTGAGACCATCCTCTCCGTGCAGGAGCAGGTGTTGGCCACCCATCTGGGCGAACGCAACGCTCCTGGCGGCCGCACTTTGGGTATCGTGCTGGATGGCGTAAGCCTTCCACGCCATCCACTGGATGGGCTCGCATCGGGTCGCTTCAAACAGCACCAGATCGTCACCGGCTGGACGCGCGATGAAGCGCGAATGTGGTATGCGTTCGGACTGATGCCGGAGGTGCCGGATCGGCAAACCCTTCTTGCCTCGATTGCCCGTTTCCACCCTGATGATGCCCAGGACAGGTTGGGGGCACTGGAAGCAGAAAGGCCTGGCCTGACTTTCACCGAATACGAGGAAGTATTCCTGTCTCGCGCGATATATCGCGATCCCGCGCTCAGGACCCAGCGGGTCCATGCCGCCGCCGGTGGCGCTGGTTATGCCTACGAATTTTGCTGGGTGCCTGACTTCGAGAACGGGCGGTTGGGCGCGGCGCATGGTTTTGACGAACCATTCGTCTTTAGTCAGCTGGGTCGCATTCCTCTCGCCAGCGGGAATGCATCGGCCTCGGCCTTGGCGACCGAGTTGTCTCGCTCGCTGTTGCGATTTGCACGTTACGGTGACCCGGGATGGGAGGCTGCCTCCTCTGACCAGCAAGTCCACAGGTTTCTCTAGCCGTGGACAGGCCGGTGGCTGACCCGGAACGCTGGGCGCCACAAAGGCAGATTTGTCACGGCGGCATGAAGCGTTTGCGCGCCGGTTGAGATCGTCTCGCTGATTGGTCCTGGAGTGACCTGGCGCGACGCGGCGCTCGGTCGTTGCACCACGGCGGGATGTCGGCGCGCAATGGCTTCCCACAGACAGCCCACCCGAAGACCGCAAGGCGTCAGGTTGGCTTCTGAAATGAACGATGCGCCTGCAAACACCGGTCAGCGGTTCAGGCGCTGGCCGGTCTCGGGCGAGAAGAAGTGGGCTTGAGCCACGGCAATGTCGATCCCCATTGTGTCGCCGGGCGTGGTCGGTATCCGCTCACGGAAGATGCCGACCAGTTCCTGGGTTCCGACGCGAAGCGCCACCTGCGTTTCCGAGCCTGTGGGTTCTACAACCAGAACTTCGGCCTTCATGCCTTGCGGCTCCAGCCGCAAGTGTTCCGGACGGATGCCCAACTTGACCGGGCCCTGATGGGCGGGGGCGGCAGCGCCCAATTCGATGTTCAATCCCGGCATCCTGAACGTCGTGCCCTCGATACTGCCTTCGAGGATGTTCATGGCGGGCGACCCGATGAAACCGGCAACGAAGAGATTGGCAGGAGAGTCGTAAAGTTCGAGCGGACTGCCGATCTGCTCGACATGGCCCGAGCGCATGACCACGATCCGGTCGGCCATGGTCATGGCTTCGATCTGGTCATGGGTCACATAGACGGTTGTCGTCTTCAGGCGTCGGTGATTCATCTTGATTTCGCTGCGCATCTGCACGCGCAGCTTGGCGTCGAGATTGCTCAGCGGTTCGTCGAACAGGAAGACCTGCGGATTGCGCACGATGGCGCGGCCCATGGCGACCCGCTGGCGCTGGCCGCCGGATAGGTGGCGGGGATAGCGAGCGAGGTAATCCTCGAGCCCGAGCACTTCCGCCGCGGCGATAACGCGCTTGCGGATTTCATCGCGCGGGACGCGCGCAAGCTTGAGCGAGAATCCCATATTCTCTTCGACGGTCATGTGCGGATAAAGCGCATAGGACTGGAAGACCATGGCGATGTCACGATCCTTGGGCGCAAGGTCGTTCACTACCTGACCCCCGATTTCGATCTCGCCGCCGGTAATGTCTTCGAGGCCGGCGATCATGCGGAGCAAGGTGGACTTACCGCAGCCCGACGGGCCGACAAGAATGACGAACTCCCCATCGGATATGTCGATGCTGACACCGTGCAGCACTTCCAGGCTGCCATATGTCTTTCGCACGTCGCGAATGGTCACTGCGCCCATTGCTGGCCCCTCCCTGGCACATTCCAGCTCCTCAGGCCCGGCCGCCGAAGGCCGGGTCGACGAGGATTAGTCGTATTTATTCCAGACAAAAATACCCAGAACAAGCCTTTTGTCCGACAAAAGATTGACTGTCAGGCGTTTGGCCCACTATTGTTGGATGGTTCATCGCCAATGCTGGGACAAAAGAGAGAGCAGGGCGGTGGATTTGGGGGAGAGGGATTTCATCCCCCGAGGGAGGACTTGGCATTCGCTGGCGTCGCTAGAGGCCTTGCACTTGTGTGCGTGGGTGCCGGTCGCATGTTCCATTTGAGGAGAGCTGGAACCATGTCGTCAAACAAGTTTACCCGGCGTGACATCTTGCGTGGCGGTAGCGCCGCCGGCCTTGGCCTGCTGGTCGGAAGCCGGGGTCTGCCCGCCTTTGCCCAGGACGCCGCACCTGAGCTGGATCTGCCGACCGGCGCCGCCGGCAAGCTGACCGTTATCCACCGCACGGAATACTTCGAAGCGGCGCAGAACCTGTTCCGGGACACGGTGACGAAGTTCGCCGCGGCCAATGGCGCCGAACTCGATATTTCGACCACCAATCCGGAATCGTTCGGCGACTTCCTTGGCAAGATGTCCGCCGCAGTGCGGGCCGGCAATCCGCCGGACCTGGCCTATACCAGCAACGTATCGGTGCCGCAGATGCACTTGCTGGGTCTGCTCGAGGACGTCAACGACGTCGTCGAAGAGGCCATCAGCAAGTATGGCAACGTGATGCAGGGCATCAATGCCGAAAAGACCGGCAAGATCGATGGGCGCTGGGTCGCCATTCCCTTCATCGCCAACACCACCGGCACGTTCTTCCGCGGCGACAAGCTGGCCGAAAAGGGGATCGATCCGCAGACGCTCGACACCTGGGAAAAGCGCCGCGAAGCGGCTCTCGCCATCTCGGACCCTGACAATGGCTTTTACGGCTGGGGCCTCACGGTCAACCAGTCCGGGGACGGTTGGGGCGTGGCCTCGGGCATTCTCAATGCCTTTGGCGGTCATTTCACCGACGAGACTGGCACCAAGGTTGAATTTGACTCGCCGGAAACCGTCGCGGCCTATGAATTCGTCCGCGAAACCTACGACCGCAATGGCAAATACGCTGCCATGCTGCCACCGGGCGTCGAGAGCTGGGGGGATATTTCCAACAACGAGGCCTATCTCGCGGGCAGTATCGGCTACACGCACAATGCGTTCTCGGTCTATGCGGCGGCCAAGCGGGACAACAACCCGGTCTTCCCGGGCACGGTGCTTTTGCGCCAGCCCAACGCCAACAATGGCGATAGCCGGGACGGTGGCGCCGTGGGTGGCTGGCTGACCATTTTCAAGGGCGCGCCCAATGTCGAGTTGGCCAAGAAGCTGGCGCTCGATCTTCTCGATCCGGCAAACTTCACGCCCATGTCCTCGGTGGCCGGTGGCCTCTTCATGCCGGCATATGAGAGCCTTTGGACCGATGAACTGATCGCTGCCGATCCGAACTTCGCCATCATCAAGGATCAGGTCAGCGTGCCCGATCCGTTCATCGGGCCGTCCTGGCCGGCGCAGCCTGCCGCCCAGATCGACGCCATCCGTGCCCAAGGCATTCTGGAGCAGTCCATGGGCAATGTGATTGCCGGTCGGATGACCTCTCAGGAAGCCGTCACCGACGCCCACAACAAGATCGTCCAGCTCTTCGAGGAAGGCGGCATCATGTAGTCAAGCCAGCCGGTCCCGGCGGGGTCGAACATTCCCCGCCGGTGGCCGCCCAGAGACTTGCGTCGCGCGGCCTGCCGGCCGCGTGGCGTTCCCCCATTTTCGACTGGACGCCTGGCTCGGTGTCCTGATGGAGTGCAGGCATGGAAGACCGTATGACTTTGACCGTGGCGGCGCCGAGGTCGCGGAAGTCGCGCAAGAAGTATCTGGAAAGCCTCTTCGGACCGGATTGGAAGGTGGGTCAGCTCTTCGTGCTGCCCATGGTCCTCGTCATGGTGCTGTTGATCTTCTGGCCCTTCGTCAATGCCATCTTCATCAGCACCACTTCGTTCAATTTCCTCACCGGCGAAACCGTCGACGTCGGCCTGCGCAACTATCAGCGGCTCTGGACCAATAGTGACTTCCTGCAATCCATGCAGAACACGATCGTCTTCACCTTCTGGTCGCTGCTGCTCAAGTTCATCGTCGGGATGTCGGTCGCCCTCATCCTCAACAGCCGGCTGCCTTTCCGGAGCCTACTCAGCGGCATCATGCTGCTTCCCTGGATCGTGCCCGAGATTGTGACGGCGCTCGCCTGGAAGAGCATCTACGATCCCATGTTCGGTGGGCTCAATCCGATCCTGCAGGGCATGGGCGTGATCGACCGGCCGCTGGGCTGGCTCTCCGACCCGAACATGGCGATGGGCTCAATCATCTCGGTCAATGTCTGGAAAGGCATACCCTTCTTCGTGTTGCTGTTGCTGGCCGGGCTGAAAGCCGTGGATCGTGAACAGATCGAGGCGGCCCAGGTAGATGGCGCCAATGCCATCGAGCGCTTCCGGCACGTTACTTTGCCCAGCCTGCGCTATGTCATCGTCGTGACGATGCTGCTGTCGTTCATCTCCACCTTCAATCAGTTCGGCCTGCCCTTCCTGATGACGGCGGGCGGTCCCGGCGGCGCGACCAAGCTTTATTCGATCCTCGCCTATGAAAAGGCCATTGGATCCCTGCAATACGGGCCGGGCATTGCCATAGCCTTCTCGGTCGCGCCGTTGATGGCCGTGCTGATCTGGCTATTGGCGCGCTTCATGCGTCACGATGACAAACGCGATGGCGGGTTTGATGCGCGTCCAGGCATTGCCGATCGACTGGTGGCCCTCGGCGCCAAGGGCGTCAACCTGCTGTTGGACATCATCTTCTGGCCCGTACTGGTGCTCTTTAGGGCATGCGAAGCGCTGATCCGGCGCTTGCGCATCGCCACCGGTCGACCGCCAAACCAGCCCATGGCGAGCACCGCTCTGCGCCGTGAAGGGGGGCCCTGGCTTCGTGCGGCGCTCCTGGTGCCGGTACTGGTCTTTGTGGCATTCCCGTTTTACTGGATAATCATCACCTCGCTCAAATCCACCGAGCAGATCAGCCGGCGCGAGGCGATCTTCTGGCCCGAGCCGGCCACGCTCGAACAATATCGTTCCCTGGTTCAGGACACGCCCTTCCTCACCTGGCTGCTGAACTCCGCCTTCGTGGCTGCGGCCGCGACGGTAATCTCCGTCGCGCTGGCTTCGCTGGCTGCCTATGCCCTGTCGCGGCTGCGATTCCGCGGCGCCGGCATGTTGACAACATTGTTGCTCATCACCTACCTGCTGCCCGGAACGCTGCTCTTCATTCCGCTCTACCAGACGCTGACATCGCTCGGTGTGATCAACTCGCATGCTGCATTGATCATCACCTATCCAACCTTCCTCCTGCCATTCGCGACATGGGTCCTGATGGGATATTTCCGAAGCATTCCAGTTGAGCTCGAAGAGGCCGCGCGCATTGATGGCGCCAGCCGCTTCTACATCTTCTGGCGCATCACGCTGCCGCTTGCGGCGCCTGCGATCCTGTCGGTGACCCTGTTCGCCTTCACCAATGCGTGGAACGAATTCCTATTTGCTTTCGTCTTCATCACCTCGGAATCGCTGCGCACTCTGCCCATCGGCCTGCAGTCACTGGTGGTGGGTGACATCCTGCCCTGGGGCAAGTTGATGGCGGCCTCGCTGCTCACGGCCGTGCCGGTGGCGGTGCTGTATATCTATGCGCAGCGGTTCCTCGCGGAAGGCCTCACCGTCGGGGCGGTCAAGGGATGACAACCAAGCGCCCCGGGAAGGCGGCCAATGTTCGGGCGCCGGCAAGGGAGCATGCGGCGCCCTCCGCCGTCGACGCCATGGTTATCAAGATCAGGAAACTGATCTCCGATGGCGGGCTGCAAGTTGGGGACGGACTGCCGACGGAGAAGGAGCTTTGCGAGCGCTTCGACGCTGGACGCAATACCGTCCGGGAAGCCATGCGCATCCTCAAGGCCTATGGGGTTGTGGCCGTGCGCCCCAAGGTGGGGGCGACGCTGATCGACGACCGCATGGAGCGGGCGCTGGACCTGTTCTCGTTCAACACCCTCGACATTTCCCGACGCACCTTCAATGACATCCAGGGTTTCCGAAAGCTCATAGAAGTCGGCACGGTTGACACGTTGTTTGACAATGTCGGCCCGTCCGATATTGCCGACCTCCGCGAGATCAACGCCCGGCTGCAGTCAGCGCAGTCAATTCCCGAGGCCTCCGAACAGGACTTCAGCTTTCACCTGCGGCTTGTCTCCATCCTCAACAACAGGGCGGTGCGCGATGTCTACCGGATCATGAAGCCGGTGATCATCCGCATCATGGAGCGGGCCAAGGAACTGCGGGACTTCAACCAGGACACGTTTGAACAGCACGATGCGATCGTCGATGCGCTCGAGCAGCGCGATCGCATCCACTACCAGTACGCGCTGGTCTCGCATCTGGACCTGGGACTATGGGCCTTCGAGGACGAGACAAAGGCCGAAAAGCAGGCCGTTTAGGCCGCGCCGGAGCATGGGCGGCCCGGCCGTCAAGTCATACCAGCCTACTGGAACCAGGTGGTGCCCGGATACTGGTGAGCGCGGGCGACTTCCTCATTGAGCTCGAGCCCGATGCCGGGCCGGTCGCTGAGCGCGATCCTGCCGTTCCTGATGATCTGGCCGCCATCGGTGATGGTCGACCAATAGTCGCGGTGGAACCAGTGGAACTCGAGCACGAGGAAATTCGGCACGGTGGCGCAGACATGCGCGGACGCCATGGTGCCGATCGGCGATGACACATTGTGCGGAGCGAACGGGATCGAATAGAGGTCGGCCAATTCGGCGATCTTGCGGCACTCGGAAAGCCCGCCGCACTTTGGAATGTCGGGCATGATGATATCGACCGCCTGCTGCTCGAGCAGCTTGCGGAAGCCGTGGCGCAGGTAGAGGTTTTCGCCCGCGCAGATCGGCGTTGACGTGCTGCGCGTGATCTCGGCCATGACGTCGATATTCTCGGGCGGGATCGGTTCTTCCAGCCACATCAGCTGCAGGTGTTCGAGATCGCGGGCGAGGCGGATGGCGCTGTGCTTGTCGAGCCGTGTATGAAGGTCGCAGGCGACTTCCACGCCCTTGCCGGCCGCCTTCACAACCATCTCGGCCAGTTGCACCATGCGGTCATGCTCCCACTTGTTGGGAGTCATGTTGAAGCCGTCCTTCTCGTACCAGCCAGTTTCCGTCCCGGTATGGCCATAGGCCCGGATGTCGAGATCGACCTTGAGCGCGGTGAACCCGGCGGCGAGGACCTGGTCCACCTCGCGCTGCACCTCATCCATGTTCATGCCGGGCGAGACTTCGCAGTCGCAATAGACGCGGATATTGTCCCGGAACTTGCCGCCTAGCAGTTCGTAGATCGGCACATTGAGGGCTTTGCCCTTGAGGTCCCAAAGCGCGATCTCGATCCCCGTCAGCGCGGTGATGAGAGCTCCAGCGAAACCGCCTTCAAAGACGAGGCTGCGGCGGGTCTCCTCGAAGATGGCATCGATGGCGAAGGGATCACGACCGACGAGCTTCTGCGCCAGTTCCTTTTCGATTATGGCGATGGCCTGGTGCCCGCCATGGACGCATTCCCCGAGGCCGGTAATGCCGGCATCGGTTTCGATCCGCACCCACAGATGCATGCAGTGGCCCACAGTTGCGGCCGTCTTGACGGAGGTAATCTTCACGCTGGTTCCTCAAGCAAGTCTATGTGGACAATGTAGATGATGCCGCCTCAGCCGATCAGGTCGGCTTGATCGGATTGAGCTGGCGCCAGGCCTGGTACTCCTCCTCCGCATCGGGATGGAGGGGGTAGTAGCGCTGGAGCGGTTCGCCGGCCATGAGCTTCATGCGGGAGAACTCTTCCCATTCGGCATGCTTCTGACCATCTTCGAGGACCTGCTGCGCCATGGAAACGGGAACAACTACGGCCCCGTCATCATCGGCAACGATGATGTCGCCTGGCACGACGGTGACGCCGCCGCAGGCAATGGTCACATTGACGGCATTGGGGAAGATATCTGTCTGCACGTGGTAGTTGGGGGACCATCCCTTGAGCCAGAGCGCGAGATCGAGCTTTTCCACATTGGGCCGGTCGCGCATGACGCCGTCGATGATGATGCCGGCGCCGCCTCGCCCCTTGAAGTAGGTCGACATCATGTCCCCGAATATGCCCGAGCGCATGTCCCCGCGGGCGTCGACCACCACGACATCGCCCTCCTGCACGTGATAAAGAACGTGCCGGTGGAGCTGCGTTTCAGGATCGGCATATTCGCCTTCGCTGAAGAGGTCCGGCCGCTGAGGCAAGCATTGCAACGTCAGGGCCGGGCCACAGATGACCTTGCCCTTGGTCTGGGGCAGGATGCCGGTCATATGCGGGTTCTTGAACCCCATATGCCCCAACGTTCCTGCTATGGTTGCGGCACCCAGATGCCTCAGGCCTTCGACCAGATCTCTGGCTGGCCGGCTGATATCGGCAGACTTGATCATTGTGACTCCCCTCCTTGCCTACCATACCAGTCTTGGTTGCGCGGAAAAGCCGTCTATAGTTCCAAAGCGATCAAACGTGCTCGAAGCGGCACGGATCAAGGCAAACGGGGGAGGGCAGTATGAACGCCGATAGTGTTGCAGAGACGATCGAGGCCAATGTCAGGACGGCCTCCCGACCGAGCGAGCTGCGCATCACCGACATGCGGGTGGCCGAGATTGTCGGCGCGCCCTTCACCTCGGCCCTCGTCAAGATCTTCACCAATCAGGGCATTGTCGGCTTTGGCGAGGTACGCGATGGTGCCAGCGCTACCTATGCCCTGATGCTGAAGAGCCGCCTCCTAGGTGAGAACCCGCTCGACATCGACCGGCTCTTCCGGCGCATCAAGCAGTTCGGCGGCCACGGTCGGCAGGGCGGGGGCGTTTCTGCCATCGAGATTGCCCTGTGGGACATTGCCGGCAAGGCCTATGGCGTCCCGATCTACCAGATGTTGGGCGGCAAATTCCGCGACAAGGTGCGCATCTATTGCGACACCGACGCCGACAAGCCGAGCGGCACTGAAACCGGCAAGCGCCTCAAGGCCCGCATGGATATGGGCTTCACCTTCCTCAAGATGGACCTGGGCCTGATGCAGATCGCCGACGTGCCCGGCGCGGTGGTGGCGCCGGCCGGTTCGCTGGAAGGTTATCGCGTCCACCCCGGCCATGGCCGGGCCAGGACCATGGAGGACAGGCGAGCGCGCAACGCGGTCTATGACACGCACAATGTGCGCCATCCGTTCACGGGCCTGCATTTTTCCGACAAGGGCCTCGACCTGCTTGAGCAGTACATTGCCGAAGTCCGTGAGGTGATCGGCTATGAAGTGCCGCTGGCCATCGACCATGTCGGGCATATCTCGCTGCAGAACGGCATCAGGCTGGCGCGACGGATCGAGAAATACGTGCCCGCCTGGCTCGAGGATGTCATTCCCTGGCAATATACCGAGCAATATCGCCAGCTGCAGCAGTCGACCACGGTGCCCATCTGCACCGGCGAGGACATCTACCTCAAGGAAGGCTTTGAGCCCCTGCTCAAGGCGGGTATTTCGGTGATCCACCCGGATCTGCTGACCTCAGGCGGCATTCTCGAAACCAAGAAGATCGGCGACATGGCGCAGGAGCATGGCGTCGCCATGGCCATTCACATGGCCGAAAGCCCGATAGCCTGTATGGCGGCGGCGCATGTCGCGGTGGCAACCGAGAACTTTATGGCCCTCGAATATCACTCAGTGGAAGTCGACTGGTGGGACGATATCGTCACCGGCCTACCCAGGCCATTGGTGATGAACGGCTTTATCGAGGTGCCCGACAAGCCCGGACTCGGCATCGACAATGTGGTGGACGAAGTCATCAGCCAGCACCTGCAGCCGGGCGTTACGGGCATCTGGCAGGGCACGGAGCGCTGGGACGACGAATACTCCTGGGACCGGACCTGGAGCTGAAATCGCCGAGGACGACCGCCAACCCGCGTTGCGCGGTCATCGTCCGCTCACTTCCTCACCTTTGGATGCTGTCAGGCTTCCACGCACATGGCCACGCCCATGCCACCGCCGATGCAGAGCGTCGCGAGTCCCTTGCTCAGCCCATTGCGCTTGAGATCGTGAAGCAGTGTGACAAGGATGCGCGCGCCGGAGGCCCCGATGGGATGCCCCAGGGCAATGGCGCCGCCGCTGACATTGACGATATCGGGGTTCCAGCCCATGCCCGCATTGACGGCGCAGGCCTGGGCCGCGAAGGCTTCATTGGCTTCGATCCGGTCGAGGTCATCGATCGTCCAGCCCGCCTTCTCGAGGGCCTTCCTCGAAGCCGGAATGGGACCGGTGCCCATGATGGAGGGATCGACCCCGGCCGTTGCCCAACTGGCAATGCGGGCCAGCGGGGTGAGGCCGCGCCGGGCGGCTTCGTCTTCCCGCATCAGCACCAGGGCCGCCGCGCCGTCATTGAGGCCCGAGGCATTTCCGGCGGTGACTGAACCCTCCTTGTCGAAGGCGGGGCGCAGCTTTGCGAGGGCCTCGGCACTGGTGTCGGGGCGCAGGTGATCGTCGGCATCGACAAGCGTCGTGCCCTTACGCGTTTCGATGCTGACCGGGGCGATCTCGTCCCTGAAATGACCCGCAGCCTGCGCCGCGGCGGCCTTGTGCTGACTGGCCAGGGCAAAGGCGTCCTGCTGCTCGCGGGTAATACCGAATTGCCTCGCGACATTCTCCGCCGTGATCCCCATGTGATAGCCGCCGAATGCATCGAGCAGGCCATCGGTGACCATGGTGTCGACCAGGCTCACATTGCCCATCTTGGTGCCGGCGCGCAGAACCTGGCAATGGGGCGAGAGCGACATCGATTCCTGCCCGCCAGCGACGATGATGTCGGCATCGCCGCCCATGATCTGCTGCATGCCCAAAGCCACGGCGCGAAGGCCCGACCCGCAGACCTGGTTGATGCCCAAGGCCGTCGCCGCTTTGGGAATGCCTGCCTTGATGGCGGCCTGGCGCGCGGGGTTCTGCCCGGCGCCCGCGGTCAGCACCTGTCCGAGGATGACTTCATTGACCGCATCAGGCGCCACACCAGCCCGCTCCAATGCGGCGGTGATCGAGATGGCGCCCAGGTCATGGGCGGGAACGGTGCCGAGAGGGCCCAGAAAGCTGCCGACCGGGGTGCGAGCCGCGCCGACGATGACGATGCTGCTCATGCCGCCTGCTCCTCCAGCGCCACCGTAAACCGCGCCTCCGTCTTGGCCGCGATTTCGTCCACGCTGACCCCATCCGCCAGTTCGATCAGCCGCATATCAGTATCGCCCCGGCGGGCAATGGAAAAGACGCCGAGATCAGTGATGACCAGGTCGGCGACGCGGCGGCCGGTCAGGGGCAGGGTGCATTCGGTGAGGAGCTTGGCCTGGCCCTTGGCCTCATGCTCCATGACCACGACCACACGCTTGACGCCCGCGACCAGGTCCATGGCGCCGCCCATGCCTTTGACCATCTTGCCCGGGATCATCCAGTTGGCGAGATCGCCCGTCTCGGAAACCTGCATGGCCCCCAGGATCGAGAGGTCGATATGGCCGCCCCGGATCATCCCGAAGCTGTCGGCACTGGAAAAAAAGCTCGTTTCGGGCAGGGCGGTGATGGTCTGCTTGCCGGCATTGATGAGGTCGGCATCCTCCTCGCCCGCATAGGGGAAGGGGCCCATGCCCAGCATGCCGTTCTCGCTCTGCAGGCGCACATCCATGCCCCTGGGGATGAAATTGGCGACCAGCGTCGGAATGCCGATGCCCAGGTTTACATAGAAGCCGTCCTTGAGTTCGCGGGCGGCGCGGGCCGCCATCTGGTCGCGGGTCCAGGCCATTATGCCACCTCCTCGTCGCGCTGCCGCACGGTGCGCTGTTCGATATGCTTGACCGGATTGGGCACATGCACGATGCGATCGACGAAGATGCCCGGCGTGTGGATCTGGTCGGGATCGAATGTGCCGGTTTCGACCAGATGCTCGACTTCGGCGATGGTCACCTTGCCGGCCGTCGCCATCATCGGATTGAAGTTCCGCGCCGTCATCCGGTAGACGAGGTTGCCTTCGTGATCGCCTTTCCACGCATGGACGAGGGAGACGTCGGCCACGAGGCCAGTTTCCATGACATAGTCGTCCTCGCCGAAGCGCCTGACTTCCTTGCCCTCGGCGATCAGCGTACCGACGCCGGTCTTGGTGAAGAAGGCCGGAATGCCCGCCCCACCAGCCCGGATGCGCTCGGCCAGGGTGCCCTGCGGGTTGAATTCGAGCTCGAGTTCGCCCGACAGGTACTGCTCGGCAAAGAGCTTGTTCTCGCCCACATAGGACGAAATCATCTTGCGGATCTGCCGCGTGGCCAAGAGGCGCCCAAGGCCGATGCCATCGACACCGGCATTGTTGGAAATAACCGTCAGGCCCTTGGCGCCGGACGCTTCAATGCCTTCGATCAGCGCTTCGGGGATGCCGCATAGGCCGAAGCCCCCGGACATGATGGTCATGCCGTCGGACAGCACACCGGCCAGCGCCTCGGCGGCACTCTGGTAAATCTTGCGCATCGCTTTGGTGACTCCTCCAAGTCTGCCCAAAGCCTATGCCTTGCCTTCGTGGGCGGGTGAGTCGTATTTATACGACATGAACTCATCAGCGCTTGCCTTCACCCTCGAACAGGTTCCGGTGCCGCTGGTCTATGCCACGCATCGCATCATCCGCGATTGCAACCAGGCCTTTGCGAGCCTGTTCGGGCACGATCGGGCGGAGCTGGTCGATACCAGCTTCGTCCGGCTCTATCCGGCTGTTTCCGATTTCGTGCTCGTGGGCGAGTTGTGGCGAAAGCATCTGGCGGGCGGCGCCACCTATGTCGACGAGCGGATCATGGCCGCCGCGGACGGTCGCCGCTTCTGGTGTCGGGTCAATGGCCGATCGCAAAACCTGGCCGATCCCTTTGCCACGGCGCTCTACTGTTTCCAGCCGACGCACCGGCCCGTCACCCAGACCAACCTGTCGCTGACGGGCCGCCAGCGGCAAATCCTGACGCTGGTCGCTCTGGGCAAGACCAATGCCCAGATCGGCGTCGAGCTGGGACTATCCAAGCGGACGGTCGAAGCCCATCGGCTGCGGCTTGCCCGGTCGGCCGGCGTCGCCAACAGCGCCGAACTCATGACCTGGTTCGCAGCGCAATCCGAGACGCCCACCCAAGGCTAGCGGCTACGAGCCTGCAGCAGGGCCTGGGCGATCTCGATGAACCCAAGGCCCGCCGGTAGGGAAGTGATCCAGCGGGGCTTGAAGGGCAGGTCGCCCAGGATGGGCGCGATATTGGCGACGCCGAAGGATATGCCGACGAAGCCGAACATCGGCGCGTCATTGCGCGAATCCCCGACAAAGGAGACGACGCGCGCCACGTCCCCCTCGGCAACGCCCATGCGTCGCAGCAGGCGAGCACTCATGGTCTGCTTGTCATAGTCGCCCAGCCAGGTGTTGATGTGCACCGAGCTGATGGCGACGGTGCCGCCCAGGGCGCGGATGCGTGCGGCCAGGTCATCGACCTCGGCCCGGTCGTGCCCGACAATATCGATGGCGACATCGGCGACGCGCAGGCATTGATCATGGGCCAGCCGAAATCTGTCACCCAGGAGCGGCCGAATAGCCGCCAGATGCTGCTGCTGCCGCTGCTGCTGGCGCTGCTCGTCATCCCAGAACTCGAACTCGGCGCGATTGCCGCGGGCCGCCATGACGAAGGCGCCGCTTTCCCCGATAGCCGCCGCCACTGGCCAGGCCCGCACGATATGTTCACACCAGCCGGCCGAGCCGCCAGTGACCGGTACGATGCGGATGCCGGCTTCGGAAAGGTCCCAGAGAGCCTTGTAGGTCTGCGGCAACAGCCGCCCCTCGGTGGTCAGCGTGTCGTCGATATCGGTGAAGAGATATTGCACCGCGCTGAGGTCTTCGGGCGCGGGGGCAAGACCCTGGAACATCACACCGGCTCCTCGTCGCACAGCACCACTTCAGTGCCGGCCTCGACCAGGGCCGCGGCCGCCTTGCCGTCGGTCGGCAGCCGGTCGGTGAAGAGGGCGGTGATCCGGCTGAAGGGAACCACGCGGACCGAGGCGTCCCGCGTCCACTTGCTGACATCGGCAGCCAGAAATTGCACCCGTGAATTGGCGATCAGCGTGGTCGTGGTCTGGGCTTCCGAATAGCTGAAGTCGAGCACGCCCTTTTCCGCATCGAGTGCACCGGCGCCGATGACCGCGTACGAAGCGTAGAACTTCTCGAAGAACTGCAGCGAGTCCGAGCCGACAACGTCGCGGTCATTGTGCCGGAGCAGGCCGCCGGTCATGTGCACCTCGATCTGCGGTGCTTCGCAGAGCATGAGCGCCACGTCGATATTATTGGTGACCACGCGCAGCCCGTCATGGCCGCGCAGGGCCTCGGCGACGAATTGGACCGTGCTGCCGATCCCCATGAAGACAGTCGAACCCGGCTCGATCGCTGCGGCGACGCGCGCGGCGATCCGGCGCTTTGCGGCGCTGTTGAGGGCCGCGCGGGCATTGATCGAGATGTTTCGGTTTTCCACGGGAGCATCGACGCCGCCATGAAAGCGGCGGGCATAACCAAGATCGCAAAGGGCATTGATGTCGCGCCGGATTGTCTGCGTGGTCACGGCATACCGGCCGGCGAGGTGCTCGATATATTGAGCACCCTCGGCCTCGATCAGGGCCAGAATGTCGCGTTGCCGGCTAGACAGCATGTCCTGCCCCATGGTGACCCCACTATCCGAGGAAGACCTTGGGATCGTCTGTGATGACGCCGGTCAGGCCCGCCCCCCAGAAAGAAACCAGCTGGACTGGATCGTTGCAGGTCCAGGCCCGCACCTTGATGCCGCGTTTCGCCGTCTCCTCCAAGAGGCCGATGCAAAGGGCCTTGTAGTAAAGGTGAATGGTCGTGGCCGGAATGGCTGCCAATTGCTCGATCCAGTCTTCGGGAGGCCTTTCCCAAAGCATGGCCATTTCAAGCTCAGGTTCGAGCACATGCATGGCCTTGAGGGCCTCCGGGTCGAAGCTCGAAATCATGATCCGCGTATCAGCCGACCGCTTGCCGATATCGGCCTGCACGGCCCGCACGAGCTGGTCGAGCGACTTGTGATGGGGATGCTGCTTGATCTCGACATTGGCGCTGAGGCCGAATTCACCAAGGGCGGAAATGGTCTCGGCCAGGGTCGGAATGCGCTCGCCGGCAAAGCGCGGGTCGAACCAGCTACCACCATCCAGCGCGCCGATCTGGTCGGCGGAAAGCTCGCCAAGCGACCCCTTGCCTGAACTGGTGCGGTCGACGCTGTCGTCATGGATGACGACCAGCGTGCCATCGGCGCTGAGCGCGACATCGAGCTCCACCCATTTGGCGCCCGCTTCGGCGGCGGCACGGAAGGCGGCAATGGTGTTCTCGGGCGCGATGGCGGAAGCACCCCGATGCGCCTGGACTTCGTCGCGGGTAGGGCCGATGGAAAGTTGAGATGTCATGACGCGTCTTTGTGTGAGAGTGGCAGGCCCTTAGGCTGATTTTGCTACAGATTTGCGACAGTTTCGTCGGTTCGCCGTCCGCTCTGCGCGCTGAACGGGTGAACATCTTCCATTGCCGCGTGCAGGGTGATCGCCGCCGCTTCTTCAATGGTCGGGCGCCCGGGCACGCTAACCACCACCGATTGCCCCGACTTGTCCAGTTTGACGTGCAGGTGGCTCTCGCCCCCAATCGGTTCAAGCAGTTCCACCGTGCCGCGAATGACCAGCGCCGGGCCGTCCGGTTGGCCCACGAACAGCGAGTCGGGCCTGATGCCAACAATGTCGGTGCCGGCTGGGAGGTGCGAAAGAAGGGGATTGTCGGGCAGGGTTTCGACGGGCAGCAGGTTCATGGGCGGCGAGCCGATGAACCCGGCTACAAACAGCGTCGCCGGTCGGTCATAGACTTCGGTCGGCGTGCCAAGCTGCTCGACCAGCCCGCCATTCATCACCACCAGCCGGTCGGCCAGGGTCATGGCTTCGAGCTGGTCATGGGTGACATAGAGACTGGTGGTCTTGAGACGGCGCTGCAGCTTGCGGATCTCAACGCGCATCTGCACGCGCAGCTTGGCATCGAGATTGCTGAGCGGCTCGTCGAAGAGGAAAGCCGCCGGTTCGCGCACGATGGCGCGGCCCATGGCGACGCGCTGGCGCTGGCCGCCCGAGAGTTGGCGCGGCTTGCGGTCGAGCAGCGGCCCGATTTCGAGGATGTCGGCAGCCTCGGCGACGCGGCGATCGATCTCGGCGCGCGGCGCGCCGCGGTTCTTGAGCCCGTATTCGAGGTTTCCACGCACGCTCATATGCGGATAGAGCGCGTAGTTTTGGAACACCATTGCGATGTCGCGCTCGGCCGGCTCGGCCTTGACCACGTCGCGGCCGCCGATCTCGATCCGGCCCTCCGAGACCGTTTCGAGCCCGGCCACCATGCGCAGCAGCGTGGACTTGCCGCAGCCCGATGGTCCCACCAGCACGATCAGCTCGCCATCGGCCACGCTGAGATTGACGCCTTTGACGGCTGGGACATTGCCGTAATTCTTCTTGAGGTCGACCAGATTGATGGTGGCCATGGCTTATTTCTCCGTATCCACGAGGCCTTTGACGAACAGGCGCTGCATGAAGATGACGACAAGGACGGGGGGGAGCATGGCCAGGATCACCGAGGCCATGACGAGGTTCCACAAGGGCTCGGAATCGGCGGTGGCGGCGAGGCGCTTGATGCCCATGACCACCGTGTAATAGCGGCTGTCGGTGGTGACGAGCAGCGGCCAGAGATACTGCACCCAGCCATAGATGAAGAGGATGACGAAGAGCGCCGCGATATTGGTCCGGCTCAGGGGGATGAGGATGTCGCGGAAGAACTTCATCGGACCCGCGCCATCGACGCGCGCCGCTTCCATCAGTTCGTCCGGCACGGTGAGGAAGAACTGGCGGAAGAGGAAAGTGGCGGTGGCCGAGGCAATGAGCGGCAGTGTCAGGCCCACATAGGAATTGAGCAGGCCCAAGTTTGCGACCACGGCAAAGGTGGGGATGATGCGCACCTCGACCGGCAGCATCAGGGTGATGAAGATGATCCAGAAGGCCAGGAGCCGGAACGGGAACTTGAAGAACACGATCGCGTAGGCGGAGAGCAGGGAGATGGCGATCTTGCCCACGGCAATGACGATGGCGATGATCGTCGAGTTCATCAGCATGATCGACACCGGCGGCGCGCCGGCCGTCGAGATGCCTTGGGTGAGCATGCGGCCGTAGTTTTCCAGCATGTGCGGCCCGGGCAGCAGGGGCACGAGACCGCGCATGAAATCGCCGCTGCCATGGGTGGAGGCGATGAAGGCGAGATAGACCGGGAAGACGACGATGACGACGCCGGTAATCAGCACCAGGTGGGTGAGAAAACTGAGCCAGGGGCGATTTTCGACCATTGTCCGGGCTCCTTAGTACTGAACGCGCCGCTCGATAAAGCGGAACTGGATGGCGGTGAGGGCGATGACGATGAGCATCAGCACCACGGATTGCGCCGCCGACGAGCCGATGTTGAGGCCGAGGAAACCGTCGGCATAGACCTTGTAGACCAGGATGTTCGTCGCCTGGTTCGGCCCACCATTGGTGGTGGCGTCGATGAGGCCGAACGTGTCGAACATGGCGTAGTTGATGTTGACGATCAGGAGGAAGAAGGTCGTGGGCGAGAGGAGCGGGAAGACAATGGTCCAGAACCGCTTGAAGGGGCCGGCACCATCGATGGCTGCCGCTTCGTTGAGAGCCTGCGGCACCGATTGCAGCCCGGCCACGAAGAACAGGAAGTTGTAGGAAATCTGCTTCCAGCTTGCTGCGATGACCACGAGGATCATCGCCTGGGTTCCGTCGACCCGGTGGTTCCAACTGATCCCCAGGCCGCGCAGCAGATAGGGCGCAATGCCGATCGTGGGGTTGAACATGAACCACCAGAGGATGCCCACGACCACTGGCGCCACCGCATAGGGCCAGACCAATAGGGTCGTGTAGGCCCGGTTGGACCGGATGACGCGATTGACGGCCACTGCCAGGAGCAGCGACAGGCTCATGGAAAGCAGGGTCACGCAGATCGCAAAGATAGCGGTCTTGGTGAGGGAATTGACATAGCCCGGTTCGGCAAAGAGCCGCGCATAATTCTCGAACCAGATGAAGGTGGTGCGGAAGCCGAAGGGGTCTTCACGCTCGAAGGAGGATTTGACCGCCTGGGCGGCCGGCCAGATGAAGAAGATCAGCGTCACCGCCAATTGCGGCGCCAAAAGCGCATAGGGCAACAGCTTGTTTGGAAAGATTGTGCGCTTGGTTTGCACGGGCCGAAAACTCCCCCTGTGGTCACGACGAATATGGCCGGGCGGTTACCGGGCCGCCCGGCCGGATCGTCCCGAGTTTCAAGGCTCGGGACGGTCCTGGGAGGTTCAGCTATTGGCGGCTTCGAAGTCGCGCAGGATCTGGTTGCCGCGCTCGACAGCGGCGTCCAGGGCCTCCTGGGCGGTCTTGCTGCCCGAGAGCAGGGCTTCGAATTCCTCGTCGACCACGGTGCGGGCCTGGGTCAGGTTGCCGAAGCGGATGCCCTTGGAATTGGCCGTGGGCGTGCCGCGGGTGATCTGGTTGATGGCAATGTCCGAACCCGGATTGGCTTCGTAGTAGCCCTGTTCCTTGCCCAGTTCGTAGGCGGCATTGGTGATCGGCAGGTAGCCGGTCGCCTGGTGCCACGCGGCCTGCACTTCCGGGCTCGACAGGTAGGTGAAGAACTGGGCGACGCCGTCATAGACGGCCGGGTCCTTGCCGTTGAGCACCCAGAGCGTGGCGCCGCCGATGATCGAGTTCTTCGGCTCGGTGGTCACGTCGTCGTAATAGGGCAGGGGCGCGAAACCGACCTCGAACTCCTTGGCATTGTTGATCACGCCGGCCCGCGACGCCGAGGAGTTCATGTAAATGGCGCACTCCTGCGAGTAGAATTTCGGCGGAGCATCGCCGCCACCCACCGGGCCGCCATATTCGAACAGGCCTTCGTCGGCCCATTTCTTGAGGTTTTCCCAGTGCTTGACCTGTACGGGGCCGTTGAAGGTGAACTCGGTCCCGAGACCGCCGAAGCCGTTTTCAAGCGTGCCATAGGGCTGGTCATGGATGGCCGAGAGATTTTCCAGCTGCACCCAGCTGACCCAGCCGGTGGTGAAGCCGCAGGGGGAAGCGCCCGATTCCATGATCTGGCGGCTCATCGTCTCGAGCTCGGCCCAGGTCTTGGGTGGCGTTTCCCGGTCCAGGCCGGCTTTTTCGAATACGTCCTTGTTGTAGTACATGATCGGCGTGGACGAATTGAACGGCATCGAGAGGATGTTGCCGTCGGTGTCGGAATAGTAGCCGGTGACCGGCGCGAGGAAGCCGCTCGGATCCCATGGTTCGCCATTGTCGGCCATCAACTGGTACACCGGGTTCACGGCGCCTTGGGCCGCCATCATCGTGCCAGTGCCGACTTCAAAGACCTGAACGATGGCCGGCTGCTCATTGGCGCGGAACGCGGCAATCGCTGCCGTGAGGGTCTCGGGATAGGTTCCCTTGTAGCTCGGCACCACGACGAATTCGTCCTGGCTGTCGTTGAAGCCCTGGGCAATGCCCTCCAGCCGCTGGCCTAGTTCGGCATCCATGGCGTGCCACCAGGCGATCTCGGTCTGGGCCATCGCCGGGCTTGCCGACAGAACCGCAGCCAGCGCTACGGACAGGCACAAATTGTTCTTGGACATGCTCACTCCCATTGTTTTTGCGCCGGGGCCTCCCCGCCCCGATCTGCCCGGACGGTAGCATCCGAGCACGCCATTGCAACACAAAAATGTTCATATGAACATTGTGGTGACATCTCCAAATGGGTCATCATGGGGAAATCGCGAGCCAGGACAGGCAATTGATGCTAACCTTGAGGGGAGTTTTCAACATTCACTTGCGTGGATTGCACTCGCTGGGCTCATGTGAGCATCATTGGCGATCGTGTCTTTGCACACGATTGCAGCGCAGAGGTCGGGGAGGTCCATGTATTTCATCATCGTCCAGTTGATTGCCGCGATCGTGCTGCTCCTGTGGGCGGTGCGCATGGTGCGGACGGCGGTGGAACGTGCCTATGCGGCCGAACTCAAGCGAACCCTGGCTCGCGCCGAGAAGAGCCGACTGGGCGCTGCCGCGGTCGGGGTGGTACTGGCCATTGCCCTGCAAAGCTCCACCGCGGTGGCGGCATTGGCGTCGAGTTTTGCCGGCGGCGGCCTGATGCAGGTCGCGACCGGGCTGGTGCTGATGCTGGGCGCCTATCTCGGATCGGCCATCGTCGCCAGCATTCTCTCCTTCGACCTGTCGCTGCTGACCGCGCCGCTGATCATCCTGGGTGGCCTGCTGTTCCTGCGCGGCAACGAGCGACGGACCAAGCAGGTCGGCCGGCTGGTCCTCGGCATCGCCTTCGTGCTGCTGTCCCTGCAAATGGTTTCGGAGGCAACCGCGCCTTGGCGCGATGGCGATCTGCTCGACGCCGTGGTCGCCTATTTGAGCGGCGATCCCTGGACCAGCTTCGCCATTGCCGCGCTCATCACCTGGGCCTCCTATTCGTCCGTGGCAAGCGTGCTCGTCATCATCAGTTTCGGCACGGCCGGTCTCATTCCCTTCGAGGTTGCGGCCGCCTTTTTGCTGGGCGCCAATCTCGGTGGCACGCTGATCGCTTTCGGCATGACGCGGGGCGCCGATGTAAGGGCCCGGCGCATTGCCGCGGGCGTTCTGGCCCTGCGCGGCGGGGCGGCGCTGCTGTGCCTAGTGCTCATGGTCGTGTTCCAGGTCCATCAGATGCCGCTGCCGGGTACGGTCGGGCAACAGGCCAGTGTTCTGCATATCCTGTTCAACCTGGGCGTTTTGGTTGTCGGCCTGCCACTGGTTCGTCCAGTCGAAGCCCTCGTGACCTGGCTGGTCAAGGATGCGCCGCCCCCGGGCCCATCGGATATTTCGAGGCTTCGCCAGTCGGCTCTTGTCGCTGATCCGCATGGCAATATCGATGCCTCGCTGGCCAGCGCCACGCGCGAATTGTTGCGCATGAGCGAAATGGTCGAGGTCATGATCCAGCCAGTCATGGAGATCGTGCGCAGCGGCGACAAGGCGGCCATCCGGCGCGTCAAGGAACTGGAGCCCGAAGTCGATGGTGCCAATCGGGCCATCAAGCTGTTCCTTACCCGGCTCGACTGGGACAGTATGGATGCTGCCCAGGCCCGTCGCGCTTCAGACCTGAGCACTTTTGCCATCGGGCTCGAACAGGCCGGGGACATTGTAGCGCGGCAGTTGCTGCGCGTCGCTGACCAGAAGTCGGAACGGCGGCTGGCCTTCTCCCAGCAGGGTTGGGAGGAACTGACGTCGCTGCATGCCCGCGTCCTGGCCAATATGCAGCTCGCGCTCAATGTCCTTGTATCCGAGGACGCCGAGTCGGCGCGCCAATTGGTCGCCGAAAAGGACGAAGTCGGCCTCATGGAGCGTCGCAGCATGGAACAGCACTTCGCACGACTGCGCGCGGGCGATCCGAACAGCTTCGAAACCAGCGAATTGCACCTTGAAACCATGCACGCCCTGCGGCGGATCAATTCCCTTCTGACGGGCATCGCCTATTCGATCCTGAGCGAACAGGGCGAGCTCCTGCCCACCAAGCTGGTGGCCGACAAGGCCTAGTTTCCACAGCCCAATCTTCGAATAAGTGGCCCAAACTATTGGGATCCAGCGAATTTGCAAAAATGCAATGACGGCGCTTGACACCGTAGTGCAATCGATTTCATGATTTGTGGGATCGGTCCCACAAGAGGCCGGCGGGAGGATGAAGCGGGATGGCCACCATCACCGACGTATCAAAACGCGCGGGCGTCTCACGCTCCACCGTTTCGCGGGTGGTGGCCGGCAATGGCTATGTCTCGGAGAGTAAGCGAAAGGCCATCGAATCCGCGATCGCCGAATTGGGCTATCGTCCCAATACATTGGCCCAGGCCCTCCGGTCCAACCGCTCCAACCTCATCGGCGCGGTCATGGTCGACGTGGGCACGCCTTATTTCGCCAACATGATCTATGGCGTCCAGGGCGTCACCCGGCCGGCAGGCAAGTCGCTCATCGTCTCATCCGGTTATGCCGACCAGGACGAGGAAGCGCGCGCCATCATCGAGCTGGTCGACCGCTCATGCGACGGTATCGTCGTCTACCTCGAACGGCCAGCGCGTGCGGATGTCGTCGAGATCGTCCGCAAGGCCCGCATTCCCGTAGTCTCGATCGGCCACAATCCTTTCCCCGGCTCGCGGGGCAGCGTCACGCTCAACAATTTCGAAGGCGCGCGTGCTGCGATGAACCATCTGCTCGATCAGGGTCATCGTAGAATTGTCCACCTGTCCGGGCAGGTGGATTTCGGCGATACGGTCGCTCGCGTCGCCGGTATGCAGGCCGCGCTGGCCGAACACGGGATGACCCTTGAGGACATTCACGTCGTCCATGGCATTTTCCATCAGGATTTCGGCTACTCGGCCACGCGCGACCTGGTCGCCTCGGGACGGGATTTCACCGCGATTTTCGCGGGCGACGACGACATGGCTGCCGGCGTGCTGTTGGCTTTGCGCGATGCAGGGTTGCGCGTGCCCGACGACGTATCAGTCATAGGTTTCGACGATGCCTTTCATGCCAGGCACATGTGGCCGCCCCTGACCACAGTGCGGCAACCCGTCGATACGCTGGGCGAGGCGGCTGCCGCGCTCCTGCTCAAACTGCTTGGAGAACCCGACACGGGTCCCCTGCAGTCAACCATAGAAACTAGCCTCGTGGTGCGGTCCAGCACGGCCGCGCCCCGACAGCACAGGGAGGTTGCCTGACAATCGTGCCGCCCGGCGCCGTTGGGGCGCCGGGCCAGAACAGAACCAATTCCATGGGAGATGTGGGATCGATCCCACAGGACTAATCCACGAGGAGGAGAAACAAGTGGAGGGACTTACGATGAAATCCTTGAAGGCAATCGCCTTGTTGGGCTTGGGCGCGACGGCCCTGGCCAGTATGGCGCCAGCCATGGCGCAGGATGAAGTCATCCTGCGGCTCTTGCCCTATCACACCGACGCAATGGTGGAGAACTACAACCCCAACAACCCGACCGGCCCGCAGCAGCGCATGCGCGACTTCGCCTATGAACCGCTCTGGATCGACAATATCTGGCATCCGGGCGAGAACGAAGAAGCCTTGGCGGTCGCCTGGGAAATCGGCGAGGACCTCAAGTCCATCACCTATACCCTGCGCGAAGGCGTAAAGTGGAGCGACGGCGAGGACTTCAACGCCGATGACGTGGTCTTCAGTTATGAATACGCCAAGGCCCACCCTGATTTCCCCATGGGCATCGACGTCTACAATGGCGAGACCGGCAACGTCACCGGCGCCGAAAAGATCGACGACTACACGGTCAAGTTCACGCTCAACGAACCCGATGCCCTGGCCCGTTACGGCCTCAACGGCCTCTATCCGCTGCCCGAGCACATCTGGAAGGATGTCGAGGATCCCAAGAACTATCCGGCCCTTGACGTTGTGGCGACCGGCCCCTGGACCGAGCCGCGCAATTTCACCCGCAACGGCTATGATCTCTGCCGCAACGAGTTGAGCCGCTTCAACGAAGAAAACGCCATCGACTGCCTGCGCTTCCCGCAGATGAATGGCAACGAGCAGACCGTGGCGGCCCTGTCCGCCGGCGATCTCGACTGGCTGGGTGATGGTCTCACCGATCCGGACGTGACCTTCCTGCCGCAGTCCGAATTCAACAATTACTGGCTGCCGGCCGGTTCGGACGTCAACCTGCAGCTCAACACCACCAAGGCGCCGTTCAACAATCTCGAATTCCGCAAGGCCATGTCGGTCGCCATCGACCGCGACACCCTGCTCGAGATTTCGACCTTCGGTCTCACCACCGAGACGAAATATCCCATCGGTACCGGCGAAATGTACAAGACCTGGTACGATGCCGAGGCGCTCGAGCCCTATACCTGGCTCATGCAGTACGATCCCGACAAGGCGATGGAGATGCTCGATGCCGCCGGCTTCGTCGACGCCGACGGCGACGGTTGGCGCGACAATCCCGACGGGACCCCGATTGCCTTCGGCATTTCCATGCCCTCGGGTTGGACCGACTGGGTCAATACCGGGCAGACCGTGGCCGAGAACCTCCAGGACATCGGCATCAATGCCAGCCTCAAGACCATGGACCAGGGCGCCTGGTTCGACGCGGTCCCGCGTGGTGATTTCGACGTCTATGTCATGTGGACCAATGGCGGTCCGACCCCCTACAATCAGTATTCGCCCATGTTCAATCCGCGCCTGATGGTGGAAGGACAGATCGATTTCCAGGCCATGCACCAGATGCAGATCCCGGAAATCGAGGCAGCGCTCGACGTGTTCAAGGGCTCTGCCGACGAGGCGGTGCAGCGGGCGGCACTCACGGACATCCACAAGGCTGTCGCCGAGAACCTGCCGACCATTTCGCTCTTCGCCAACCCGATCTGGTACGAATACTCGACCCGGCGCTTTACCGGCTGGGTGACTGAAGAGGACCAGAAGTTCCGCCCCCAGGTGCATGACGGCACGCGCGAGCGCGTCTGGCACGCCCTGGCCCTGAAGCCGATCGAATAATCGGCTTCTGTTTCTGGCAGGCATCCGGCTGGTTCTACCAGACTCGCCGGATGCCGCCGCCAGAGCGCCGCGGCGGGGTTCGCCTCCCGATCCCCGCCCGGCACCTGCGCATCGCAATCCTCTGGGAAAGCGAGCTGCCCGGGCATTGAGAGGAACGGACGGAATGGTTTTCCTTTTGAGGCGTCTCGCCTTCTATCTCGCGGCCTTCTTCATGGCCGTGACGCTGAATTTCTTCATTCCCCGGATGATGCCGGGCGACCCATCGGCGCGCATCATCGCCTCCTTCCAGGGCCGGCTGAACGAGGCGCAGGTGCAGGCCATCCGCGAGGCCTATGGCGCGACCGGCTCGCTCTGGGAGCAGTACCTCACCTATTTCGGCAATGTGATGCGGCTCGATTTCGGCATCTCGACCGTGCAGTTCCCCGAGCCGACCGCCTCACTGCTCTTTTATGGCGCCACCTGGACCCTGGTCCTGGTCGGGCTCGCCATCTTCTTCGCCTTTCTCATCGGCTCGCTGATGGGCATTCACGCCGCCTGGCATCGCGGGGGCTTTTTCGACAGCTTCTTCACGCCCATCAACGTGATGCTCAACGCCTTCACTCCCGCCATCGTGGCGCTGGTGCTGTTCTATGCCTTCTCGCTGCAATTGAAGTGGTTTCCGCTGGGCCGCGCCCATGACCCGAACCTCATGCCGGGCTGGGACCCGCAATTTATCGGCAGCGTCCTCTATCACGCGACCTTGCCCGTGCTCTCCATCTTCATCGTCAGCTTTGGCGGCTGGCACCTGGGCATGCGCAATGTGATGATCAACCTCCTCAACGAGGATTTCGTCATCCTCGCCCGCGCCAAGGGCCTTTCCGACCGCCGCGTGCGCTATCGCTATGTCGCCCGCAACGCCATCCTGCCGCAGATCACGGCCCTCGCGCTCTCGGTCGGCTTCCTCATCGGCGGCGCATTGGTGACCGAGCAGGTCTTCAACTATCCGGGCCTGGGAAAATTCACCTTCACCGCAATCCAGAGCCGCGACTATTCCTTCATCCAGGGACAGTTGCTGCTGCTCACCATGTCCGTGCTGGTCGCCAATCTCCTCTCCGACATCGCCAATGTCATCCTCGATCCCCGCTTGAGAAAGGGCTGACCCATGGCCGATCTCACCCAGACCTCACCCATGTCATTGACCGACAGGCTCGATCAGGAGGCGCTCAACGCCATGGCGCCCAGCCAGGCCGAACTGATGCGCGAACTGGGCGTCAAGCCGCGCCCCGGCTGGACCAGCAAATTGCCCTCCGGTCTCGCCGCCTTCATCACCAATCCCAAGGGCATGGCTGGCGTGGTGATCCTCCTCGCCCTCGTCCTCTTCTCGGTCTTCGGGCCGATGATGAGCGATTACAATCCCAATCGCCGCGCCGGCAAACCCCATGTTCTGCCCAGCTACGAGCATGTCCTGGGCACCACCCGCATGGGCAAGGACGTCTTCACTCAGCTTGCCTATGGCGGGCGGGTCAGCCTCGCGGTCGGCTTCGGGGCAGGCTTTGCCGCAGCCGCAATCGGTCTCGCCCTGGGCATCTCGGCCGGCTATTTCGGCGGCCGGGTCGACGACGTCATCACCTTCTTCGTCAATGTTGTGCTGGTCCTGCCGGGCCTGCCATTGATCATCGTCATCGCCACAATGGTCGAACAGGCCAGTCCCATGGTCATCGGCCTCGTCCTGGCCCTGACCGGCTGGGGCTGGGCGGCGCGGACGATCCGAACGCAGACCCTGTCCCTCCGTACCCGCGAATTCGTGCTCTCGGCCGAACTCATGGGCGAGAAGAAGTGGCGGATCATCCTCGTCGAAATCTTCCCCAATATGCTGAGCTTCGTCATGGGCGGCTTCGTGCTGGGCACCATTGCTGCCATCCTCGCCGAAGCAGCGCTCGAATTCATCGGCCTGGGTGACCCCAATGCCGTGACCTGGGGCACGATGCTGTTCTGGGCCCAGAACAACCTGGCCCTGCAATCGGGCGCCTGGTGGGAAATCTGGCCGCCCTGCATCGCCATCATGCTGACCGGGGCCGCCCTGGTCCTGGTCAATTTCGCGGTCGACGAAATCACCAATCCGCAGTTGAAGGCCTCCCGCAAGATCGGCCTGATCCGGAAATTCCTGCAACGCCGGGGGAGAAGCGCCGATGTCTTCTGATCGGGCCCTGATCGAGGTCAGGAACCTCACCGTCGACTATGTGGGGGAACACTCTGTCGCCCGCGCCGTCAACGGCATCGACTTCGATATCCGCGAGGGCGAGGCCTTCGGTCTCGCTGGAGAAAGCGGCTGCGGCAAGTCCACCGTCGCCTTTGCCCTCGCGCGCCTCACGCGTCTGCCAGGCCTGGTCTCGGGCGGGCAGGTGCGTCTCAATGGCGAGGACGTGCTCAAGTTCGACAAGGCGCGACTGAAAGCGTATCGCTGGAACGAGGTCAGCTTCGTCTTCCAGTCGGCCATGAACGCGCTCAATCCGGTCATATCGGTGTCCGAGCAGATCATGGACGTCATCGAGACGCACGAGCCGGCACTGGGCAAGGATGGCGCCCGCGCCCGTGCGGTGGAATTGTTCGAGCTTGTCGGTATTCCTCCCAGGCGCCTCGACGACTATCCGCACCAGTTCTCCGGCGGCATGCGCCAGCGCATCTGCATTGCCATCGCCCTGGCTTTGAAGCCCAAGCTCATCATCATGGACGAACCGACCACGGCCCTCGACGTGGTGGTGCAGCGCGACATTATCGAGCAGATCGTCGACCTCAAGACCCGTTTGGGTTTCTCGGTTCTGTTCATTACCCATGACCTGGGGCTGATGATCGAATTCTGCGACCGCATCGGCGTCATGTATTCGGGCGAACTGGTGGAAGTGGCACCGGCCGAAGCCATCCTGACCGCCCCGCAGCACCCCTATACCCGCGCACTGGGCAACAGCTTTCCGCCGCTCACCGGTCCGCGTATCCGCATGGAAGGCATTGCCGGCACGCCCCCCGATCTGCGTGCCCTGCCGCAGGGATGCCGTTTCGCGCCGCGCTGCCCGCACGCCATGGACATTTGCCGCACCAATGCCCCCGAACTGCGCACGTACCCCGAACACAGGAGCCAGGCGGCATGTCACTTGCTGAACTAGACCGGGCAATACCGGCCACCGTCGCCGAGGCGCCGATCCTCGAAATGGACAATGTCGACAAGGAATTCGTCCTGGGCGGCGCCTTCCTCAACCAGACTTTCCTCAAGGCCCTGTCGGGGGTGTCGCTGCAACTGACCCGGGGCAGGGCGCTGGCCCTGGTTGGCGAATCCGGCTCGGGCAAATCCACCTGTGCCCGCATGCTGGCCGGCGCCTATCAGCCGACCAGCGGCGCGATCCGCTATCGCGGCCAGAACATTGCCGACTTCCATGGCAAGCGCATGCAGCAATACCGCTCGCAGGTGCAGATGGTGTTCCAGGACCCGTTCGGCTCGCTCAACCCGACCCAGACCATCGGCTACCATCTCGAGCGCCCGATCCGCCTGCACCGTCCGGACCTCAAGGGCAAGGCCGTCGAGGCGGAAATGCTCGGCCTCCTCGAAAGCGTGGGCCTCAGGCCCGCCGCCGACTACCTCAAACGCCGCCCGCATGAACTCTCGGGCGGCCAACGCCAGCGCGTCGCCATTGCCCGCGCGCTCTCGGTCCGGCCTGACGTGCTGCTGGCTGACGAGCCGACCTCCATGCTCGACGTCTCGGTGCGGCTGGGCATCCTCAATCTACTCGAGGATTTGAAGCGCGACCGACAACTGGCCGCCCTCTACATCACCCACGACATCGCCACTGCCCGCTACTTCGCCGAGGACACGGCGGTCATGTATGCCGGACACTTGGTGGAGCAGGGGCCGAGCCAGGAGATCACCGACAATCCTCGCCACCCCTATACCCAGCTGCTGATCGAAGCCGTGCCCAACCCCAATCGCAAAATCGAGACGGGCAAGGCGCGCCGCGCCGTCGACATTCCCCTCTGGACCCGTGACAGCCAGGGCTGCCCCTTCGTCTCGCGCTGCCCCAGGGCGACCTCGATCTGCAAGGAAACCATGCCCGGACCGACGCGGGTGGGGGCAGGGCATATGGTCCGGTGCCATAATCTCCACGCGGTCAGAACGTGATGCGATCGCCAGCCTGATCAAAGAGTGCGGCCTTCTCCGGGGGCACCGTCAGCGTGTCCCCGACGCTGCAGGCCATGTCGCCATCGAGCGCGACGATCAGTTCGGCATGAAGGTGATCCGGCGTCGGGATGAAGACCGCGTCGAGTCCGTCATCGGCGATGAGGCTGTTGGCATCCGTGTGCGTTCGCGCGGCGCCATAGCGTTTGGCGACATGTCGACAAGGCTCGGCGACACGTCGGTGACCGCAGATCTGGAAAAGCGCGGGTCATCGGCAAGAAGTGGCAGGTGCATGAGCTGGGCGACTTCCCTCAGCCCGATGAGGCCTACCCTGATTTGCGGGTTCATGCGGCAAATTCATTCATATAGGCAAGGTTGCGGGCGGCCAGCTGCAACGGCGTTTCCTTGGCATGGGTGGCAACGTCCTGCTCGACCACGACCGGGCCGGAAAAGCTGCGTCGGACCAGCAGGTCCATGACGGCACGGATATCAACGGCGCCATCGGGCAGCGGACACATGACACCGGCGCCATAGGACGCGGCGACCGACAGCTCCCCGGCCAGCACCCGCGCACGTACCGCCGGGTCGACATTTTTCAGGTGCATATAGGCGATGCGGGGAAAGACCCTTTCCATATAGGCGATGGGGTCCTGGTCCCAGAAGGCGTGGTGGCCGGTATCGAAGCAGAGATCGACATCGGTTTCATCGAGGAAGCGATCGATCTGATCCTCCTTCTCGATGGCCGTGCCGATATGGGGATGGAAGCTCAGGGTCAGGCCGTATTCATCCTCGACCAGGGACTGGGCATCGCGGATCATGGCCATCATCGCCTGCCAGCCGGCAGCGTCGAGAACGCCTTCGCGGCCTTTGGGATAGGCATTGCTCTCGTCCATGATGACAAGGTGCTGCGCATCGAGCGATGCCAGCAGGACCGCCAGCTCCCTGAGGGTAGCCAGGAATTGGGGCGCGCTGCCCGCGTCGCTGAAGGTGTGGACATGGGTGGCACCGATTAGGGTCAGGCGGCGCTGCGCCAGCTCGGCCCTCAAGCGGGCGGCATCCTTGGGCAGAAAGCCAAATGGTCCCAGTTCGGTGCCGCGATAGCCTGCGGCGGCGACCTCGTCGAGATAGGTCTGCCAGGTGTAGCGATTGCCGGTGGGATAGGTGATGCCCCAGGAACAGGGGGCGTTGCCGATCAGCATGTTACGTCTCGACATAAATGGGATTGCTCAGCGCCCGGCGGATGGGTTGCTGCTCGAGGTCGGCACCCTTGAGCTGCCAGGGCAGATCGCGGCCATCGAGGGCGGCGGTGAATTCTTCGACCAGGCGTGGCCGGCTGGCCGCGGCGATGATCTCGGCGCGGATGAATTTGTCGACCTTGGGCAGGATCACGCTGTCCGACCAATCGTCGCTGACAATCTCGATGTCGCCCAGCGAGCCGGTGGCATCGATGAGCACAAGGCGATCACCTTTTGCGCCGCGAACGGTGAGATCGAGTACCGGAATGCTCGCCACCGTGCCGCCCATGACGGTCCCGCCGCTCTGGATTTCAAGATGCGGGCCGGTGGGGCTTTCGGTGATGTAGCCATGGCCGGACTTCATCGCGGCGAGCACGGCCTCTTCGCTCAGCTCGGGGAGGAACAGCACGGTCGTGGGCCTAGCCAAGACCAGCGGGCCCTCGGGCATCAGACGATCGGGCTGGTGGAAGTCCGAGCCGCCAATGGCCGAGAGCTTCAGCCCGGACGCCAGGCGCTTCTGGTAGCGTTCCAGCGACACCCAGTTCCAGGCCAGCCAGCTCGATTGCCAGACTTCCTGGCAGTCGGCGGCGGGGAAGTCATAGTCCCAGGGAATGGTCGGCTTGTCGTGATTGATAGAGAGCAAACCACCTTTTTCATGCACCAGCTCCTCCAGCACATGCGCGTCGGACGGCTTGGTCATGCGGAAGTCGATCCACTCGTCGACCCCATAGACATTGGCGTGGCCTATGGCGGTGGTGACTTCCATGGCGCGCACGAAGACCAGGTCTGGCGAGGATTGAGGATGAAAATAACGCCGCTGGGTAATGGTGTTGTGGTCGGCAATGGCGAGGAAGTCGAGGCCCGCCTGTTTCGCCGCGGCATGCAGCAGTTCCGGAGCGCCGCGCGCATCCGAATGATAGGTGTGGCAGTGCAGATCGCCCTTGTACCAGCCTGCATCGGATCGCACCGGAAAGGTCCGCGCTGGCTGGGGCTCAAGCCTGCGTGGCGTCGCATCGAGCGCGATGGTGACGGTGACATCAGCTCCCGCCTCCGGGACCTGGTAGAGCCCGAGAATGACATTCCAGGTGCCAGGCTGGATCTCGCCATGGATATAGCCCGGTGTCGCGTCATCAGTGGCGATGAAGTAGCGGTCGCGCGCGCCGCCGCTCCAGCCGCGAAAACCCTCTTGGGTCGGATAGCCCGTATCGCGCGGATCGAACGCGCCCAAATCGATGATGCAGTCCTCGGCCTTGGCATAGGCCAGGGTCACATCGATGCGGGTTGTGCCACCAGGCACCTCGAAGGGGATGTAGTAATAGGGATTGGCAGCCTGATCGGCGCGGGTGACATGGGCGGTAATGGTTTTCATGGCTTGGGCCTGAAGGCTACTCCCCCGCGGCCGGGATGCGCTTGCCGGTCGTGTCGAACAGGTGCACGTGCTCGGCCGCAAAACCCAGCGTCACCATGTCGGTGACATCGAGGTGGTCGTCGGTGAAAATGCGAGCGGTGACGCGGGCGCCTTCGCCGCGGTCGATGGTGACTAGGCTTTCGGGGCCCATATTCTCATTGGCAAAGAGCGGCGCGCTGATGGTGTTGGCTGCGCCCGCTGCCGCCAGCGAGAGATGTTCGGGACGCACGCCCAGCGTCAACTTGCTGCCGGCGGCCAGTGCCCTGCCAATGGCATCGGTCATCGGCAGGCCGTCCATGACGAGGCCCTCGCCCTTGAGCACCAGCCTGCCATCGTGCTGGGAGCCTTTGACCTCGACCAGGTTCATGGGTGGATTGCCCACGAAATTGGCGACGAACGTGGTCGCCGGGCGGCGATAAATCTCGATGGGCGAGGCGTATTGCACGATCTTGCCCTGATCCATCACCGCGATGCGGGTAGCCAGCGCCATGGCCTCGGCCTGGTCATGGGTCACGTAGACGGCCGTCATGCCCATGTCGCGCTGCAGGTGGTTGAGGAAGCCGCGCGCTTCGAGCCTGAGCTTGGCGTCGAGATTGGAAAGCGGCTCGTCGAAGAGATAGACCCGGGCGGGGTAGACCAGGGCGCGGGCCAGCGAGGTGCGCTGCTGCTGGCCGCCGGAAATCTGGCTGGGCAGGCGGTCCATCAGGTGGCCGATTTTGAGGACGTCGGCCACTTCGCGGGCCCGGGCATGGCGCTTGTCCACGGCTTCGCCGCGCACCTTGAGCGGATAGGCGATATTGTCCGACAGGTTCATATGCGGATAGAGCGCATAGTCCTGAAACACCATGGCGATGTTCCGGTCCTTGGGGTGTAGGTGGGTCACCTCGTCGCCACCGATCAGGATTTGTCCGCCGGTGGGCGTTTCGAGCCCGGCGATCATCCGCAGCGAAGTGGTCTTGCCGCAGCCCGATGGGCCGAGCAGGCAGACGAATTCTCCATCGCCGATATCGAAGCTGACATCGCTCACGGCCGTGAAGTCGCCGAAGGTCTTGGTAACGTTCCTGAATTCAACCGATGCCATTGATTTAAGCCTTGATGCCGCCAAAGAACCGGAAGCCGAACTTCCAGCTGACGAAGAGATAGAGCGCGATGACGGGGAGCGAGTAGAGTAGCGAATAGGCGGCCAGCAGCGTGACCACGGGCGTGCCCGCTTCCGAGTAGAACGAATAGATGGCCACCGCCGCCGGCATGTTCCGGTCGCTGCGCAGCAGGATAAAGGGGATGAGGAAGCTCCCCCAGATGTTGACGAAGCTCCACACCACTATGACCACGATGCCAGGCCGGATGACCGGCAGCGCGACATCGAAGAAGGCCTGAACGGGGGAGGCGCCCGCGACCATCGCGCTTTCCTCATACGACTTGGGAATTGAGTCGATGAAGTCGCGCAGGATGAACATGGCCGTGGGCAGCAACCCGCCGGCAAAGGTCAGGATGACCGCCAGATGCGTGTCCATCAGCCCGGCGGCCGAGATGATGAGGAAAATCGGCACCATGGCGGCCGAGCCCGAAACGACCGACGAGAACAGCAACAGGATATAGGTCACAGCGCCCTTGCCGGGGATGGACGAGCGGCTGAGCGCATAGGCTGCCAGCGTCGCCGCACAGCCCACCAGGATGACGCCGCCCAAGGCCTGGATGAAACTGTTCCACAACGCCTGCACCGCATAGGAATTGCCGAACACGGTCACGAAATTGGAAAGCGTCCAGGGATCAGGCACGGCCAGTCCGAGTTCTGCCCGGGCATTGAAGGGCGCGAACAGGAACCAGAGCAGGGGCAGGGCGAATAGGGCGCCGATCAGCGCGGCAAGGGCCGAGAAGGCCAGGCGACCGACAAAGGCGGGTAGGGTAAAGCCCATGGTCAGCGCACCTTCTTCTTGCGGCCGAGGCTGAGATAGACCAGCGCGAAAGCCAGGTTGATCAGCATCATGATCACGCCAACCGCCGCGCCCTTGCCGAACTGGAAGTCCTGGAAGGCGACGCGGTAATTGTAGATCGACACCAGTTCGGTCCGGTAGCTCGGCCCGCCATTGGTCAGGAGGAAGGGGGTGAACGTGTTGAAGGTCCACATGGTGATCAGGATCAGATTGGTAACGATGTGGCCACGGATCAGCGGAACCGCGATATCCCGGAATTTCTGCCACGACGAGGCGCCGGCAACGTCGGCCGCCTGGAAATAGCTGGGCGGTATGGATGAGAAGGCCGAGCTGAACAGCATCATCGAGAAGGCCGCGCCGCGCCAGGTGTTGAACACCACGATCACCCAGAACGGCTGTTGCAACAGGAAGTCGCCGTCCGGCAGCCCGACGCTGTTGAGGATCATGTTGAGCGTCCCGGCATCGCGGTCGAGAAAGGCGAACCAGGCAAATCCGATCACCACTTCGGGCAGGATCCAGGCGGCGATGACGAAGGTCTCGGTGATGCGCTTGATCCAGGGCGGCACGGTCTGGATCAGCCAGGCCAGCAGCAGCCCCAGCAGCGCCTGGCCGATCAGCGCCGAAGCCAGCACGAACTGCGTGGTCAGGATCAGCGAGAAGCCGAACTGGCCGCGCTGGAAGAAGGTCGTCGGGTCGAACAGGGCGAAATAGTTGGCAAATCCCACGAATTCGGGATTGAGCGCCGTGCGGCCCAGCAGCGTCCGGTTGGTGAACGAGACGAAGATCACCCAGAAGAACGGGAAAATCACGAACACGGCCACCAGCAGGCCGGCCGGCGTCAGGAAAGCCGCTCCCGCCCGGTTGGACAGCAGCGCGAAATTGCGGACCCTGCGCTGGGGTTGGGCGGTGATGGGTTCTGTGGTCATGAATTGTACCGGAGCTTTCTCTGGCATGGGCAAGGGCAGGCCATGGCCACTTTCGCCCTGCCGCTATCGGGCATCATCCGATAGTCTCTTGCGGCTGCGACGGCTTGAAGGCGTCGCCTGTTCGGTTGATTGAACGGCCTGGCAATGCCCAGCGCCTGGAAAGACGCCGGGCATTGCGCAGCGGGCCTAGAGCAGGCTCACCGTATTGTCTTCACCAACGATGGCGATGACCGAGGAGCGATACTGCGCCATGGCCTCCTCGGGGGAGAGTTCGCCCGAGACCACCGCCTCGGTCATGCGCTGGATTTCCGAGGACACCGCATTGTAGTCCGGATTGTTCGGACGCGCGGTGGTCAGCGGCAGCAGCGCCTGGCTGGTCTCGGTCAGGAACGGGCTGTCGGGAATGGCCACGTCGGTGCGCGCGGTGATGCGCGGCTGCAGCTCCTGGAAGGCGGCGAGCTGTTCCGGCTCGTTCATGAACGAGAGGAAGGCCCAGGCCTCGGCCGGCGTGTCGGTCGCGGGGTTGAGCACGAAGCCTGTGCCGCCAGAAATGGTCACGAAGTCCTGGCCACGGATACCGGCACCCGGCTCCTTGGCCGGCACCTTGACCCAGCCCATCACCTCGTCGCGATTGGCCACGGCGAATTCCGACCCCTCGGGGGTGACCGAGCGATAGAAATAGTCGCCCTCGAGCAACAGCGCCGTCACCCCGTCGCGGAAATTGGCGAAGGAGCGGTTGCGGCCGTCGGCCAGCAGCTGGGCGCGCTGGTCGCCGAGCTGCTCGTCCACATAGATCGTCTTGTAGAGGTTCAGAGTATCCAGGATGCCCTGGCTCGAAACGATGAACTTGCCATCGGCATCGGTGACGGTCTCGCCCGTCCCCAGCAGCGCCAGCCAGTAGCCCTGCATCGTGGTGGCCTCGCCCATGGCGACGCCGGCATTGAGCTGGATGGGGAAGCTCTCGGGGAAAGCTTCCTTGACGGCGCGGGCGGCGTCCAGAATGTCGTTCCACGAAGTCGGCTGCCAGTTGTCGGCGTCGATGCCAGCCTCGGCCAGCATGTCCTTGCGCGTGTGGATCATGCGCACGTCCGTGCCCAGGGGGATGCCGTAATACTTGCCCTGGTATTCCATGAGGGCGCGGGAGCCTTCCGAGAGGGCAGCCCAGCCTGACCAGTCATTGACCTCGGCGCCGGCGACCTCATCGAGGGGCTTGAGTAGCCCGCCCTCGACGAAGGAGGGGATAAGGAAGCCGTCAAAGGCGGAAACGTCCGGGCCGGCGCCGGTGGAGAAGTCGAGTGCCAGCTGCTGGGTGAGCTGGGCGTCTTCGCCGCCGAACTGGTTCAGCCGCACATTGACGTCGGGATAGGCCGCCTCGAAGGCGGGGATGACGCTTTCTTCGATCCACTGCGCGGTGGCGCTGTTCACGCCCCCGATGACGCAACGGCAGGTGACGTCGAGATCCACGGCGAAGGCAGGCGTCGCCATGGCGGTGGCGCCAGCCAGACCGAGCGCGAAAGCGCGCAGACGATTGCTCATCAATAGTCCTCCCAAAAATGGCTCCGAATTCTCCGGTAGCCTGGTGTTGGCCTACAGGCCGGAATCTCTCCTCCCGCCATAGGCAGGACGAGAATGAACACGTTTTCATAGTTCGTCAATGCGGAGAATTCGCATGCAAACCGGTCGACCGGATGGCCGCGCCGCCCGAATGCCAGCTTTATACGACGTTCCTGTGACATTTGGGGGTTTGTGAAGCCGGCGGTTTCAATAGCCGCGCTTGACAGTCGGGCAGCTTGTCGCCAGATATTTGAACACGCTTTCATTTATGTCTTGCATTACGATGAGGGCGACTTCTGGCGCATCGCAGTCCCTGCAATGCGTGGACAATATGAGGGAGGGGTAATCGTGAGCGATACGGAGCAGGCTCCGCGTGGCCGTGCGACTGCCGAAATGGTCGCGGCGCGCGCCAATGTATCGCGCGTGGCAGTTTCCCGTGCCTTCAATCCCCACACATCGCTGAAGCCCGAAAAGCGCGAGCTGATCCTCAGGGTGGCGCAGGAGCTCAACTACACGCCCGACCGGGCGGCCCGGGCACTGGTCAGCGGCCGGACCCACCTGGTCGGCGTGATTGTCCCTGATGTGTGCAGTCATTGGGAAAGCCAGGAAGTCGACGCCCTGACCACGGCCCTGCAGACGGAAGGCTTTGCGACACTGCTGTTCAAGACGCGAACCGACTACTCCATGGACGAGCAGCTCCTGGCCTATATGCGCGGCTTCAACCCGGATTCGGTCATCGCCTTTGTCGAGAATGTCAGGCCCAAGACGCTGACCGCCTTTCTCGACCGGGCTGTGCCGATCTATGTCGATTACCCGCTGGATGGGGAAAAGGCCCCGAGTGAAAGCGGACCGCTCTTCGACCGGCTCAATATCCTCCAGCGCGACGGGATCGATCAGGCAGTGGCGCTGCTTCAGGGCTATGGGGTCAAGCGCATCGCCTATCTGGCAGGTATCGACAAGTCCCGCGCCAGCATTGCCCGCGAAATGACGCTCAGGAAGGTCATGGCCGATAGGGGCATGGCGCCCCCGGCCGTTATCCCTGGCGACTTCGGCTATGACGCAGCCTATCAGTCGACCCTTGACCTGTTCCGGGTCGGTGAGGGCGCCGATGCGATTTTCGCAGCCAACGACGTCAGCGCCTTCGGTGCCATCGATGCGCTGCGGCATGAGCTGGCCCTGCGCGTCCCCGAGGACGTCAAGGTCGTCGGGTTCGACGACATCGCCCAGTCCCACTGGAAGAGCTACAACCTGACCACGGTGAAGTTCGATCTCGAAGCGCGTGTCCGCGCCTTGGTGCGCCTGATCCTGCGTCGCCTCAACAATCCCCAGTCCCCCGGTCTGGAAGAAACCCTCAATACCCGCCTGGTCGTGCGCGGCACGGTTGGCTGAACTGGCAATGACAAACAAGACCATTCATCTCGTCTTCAAGACGCATCTCGACATAGGCTTCACCGACCACGCCGCCCGGGTGCGCCGGCAGTACCACGATCAGTTCATTCCCCAGGCCATCGCCACCGGCGAGCACTTCTTCAACGAGAATCCAGAGGCGCCGGCCTTTGTCTGGACGACGGGCGCGTGGCTGATCTGGGATCATCTCAATTCGCAGGATGCCACCAGGGTCCGGGCGCTCGAACAGGCCATCGAGCGCGGCCTGATCACCTGGCACGCTTTGCCTTTCACCACCCACACCGAGTTGATGACACCGGCCCTCTTCCGGGCCGGATTGTCCTTCGCACAGGAGCTCGACCAGCGCTTCGGCAGGACCACGACCGCGGCCAAGATGACGGACGTTCCCGGCCACACGCTGGGCATGGTGCCGCTCCTGGCCCAGGCGGGAATCCGCTTCCTGCATCTGGGCGTCAATACTGCCAGCCCGGTACCCGATGTTCCGCCGATCTTCCGCTGGCAGGCGCCATCGGGCGAGGACGTCGTGGTGATGTATCAGGCATCCTACGGCGCCACCGATTTTCCCGCCGGGCCGGATACCGGCCTCAGCTTTGCCCATACCAACGACAATATCGGCCCCCAAAGCGTCGGCCAGACCGTGGAAGCCTGGCGCCATATCCGCCACGACTATCCCGATGCCGAAATCCGCGCCTCGACGCTGGATGCCTTTGGGCAGGCGATGTGGGCACGGCGCCATGACATGCCCGTCGTCACGCGCGAGATTGGCGATAGCTGGATCCACGGCGCCGCCAGCGACCCGGTCAAGCTGGCGCGCTTTCGCGCGCTGTCCCGGCTTCACGAAAGCTGGGCCGAAGCGCTGACGCCGGAACGCCGGGCCTTCGGGCGCGGCCTGACCCTGGTGGCCGAACACACCTGGGGCGTCGACATCAAGACCTATCTGCGCGACGAGACCGCTTGGGATAGGGCCGATTTTGAGGCGGCGCGACGCAGCGATTATCGTTTTGCCTATGCCGAGCAATCCTGGCGCGAGCAGCGGGACTATCTGGCCAGTGCGATCGACCATCTGGTCCCGCAAGACAGGCTATCGGCCTCTGTGGCGTTGGAGCAACCAGCGCCGGAGCCGGCTGCGGCGCCCGTGCCCGGCCAGCGCATTGAACACAATGGCTGGAGCGCGGACCTCGACCTCGAGAGCGGTGATATCGTACGCATCGCCGCGCCGGATGGACGCGCAATCGAAGGGCTCGACGGAAGCCTCTTGGGCTACCGCCACGAAAGCTACGACTGGCAGGGCCTGCAGAAGCATCTCGACAGCTATTTACAGCATCGGCAGGAATGGGCCGTTCTCGATCATGACAAGCCCGGCCTGAAACGGGCAAAAGCCGCGCAGAGTGGTTGCTTCCAGCCTCGCCACTGCGGCGTTTCTGCCGGACGCGACGCATCAAGCGCGCAAATGCCCGAGGCGTCCGCGCAACACCTGGGCGCGCCCGCCACGGTGAGCCTCAGCTTGAGAGGGCTCGACGCCGATAGCGTCGAAATCAGCCTGGTTCTCTATGACAAGCCCGCCAATCGCATGCCGGAAGCCGGGTTCCTCAGCTTCACGCCGCGAGAAATTGCACGATGGGAACTGGAGAAACTGGGTCTGTGGAACCCTGCCGACAACATCGTCCCGCGCGGTGGCGGGCAGTTGCAGGCCATAGGGGCGGCGCGCGCCGAAGGTATCACGATCACGCCGGTCGATAGTGCCCTTGTGGGACCCGCTGCCGCGCCCTTCATGCCCTTCCAGCCCGAGGTCCCCGATTTCAGCAAGGGGCTGCGGTTCTGCCTTTACAACAACAAGTGGGGCACCAATTTCCCCATGTGGTGGGAGGGCAGCCTCGCCTTCCGGTTCGTGGTGACGCTTTGCCGCTGACGCGACCTGCGGCGCCACCGTTGGCTGGATCACTTGGTCGACGCATCGCCGCCTTGCCTGCCACCACACATCAGCTAGCGCTTGGAGACGGCCCGTCTATTGCCGCATTTTTCCTTTGGCGAAGGGCACGTTCGGCCGCAGTAACCGATTTCCTGCCTCGGGTAACACTTTTCCCGCATCGTGAATCGATTTTCCCTAACTCATCCACAACTCATGGGTGAGTTGTGGGTGAGTTGTGGGTGAGCGGTGAGTAAGTTGTGGGTGAGTTGTGGGTGAGTTTTGGCTTATTTTCGAGCGGATTGAGCGCCGCGGTCGTTCGGGTGGGCCGTGGGCCACGATGATAGCGCCTTCTTCCATAGACAGGATGTGCGGCCGTGATCCCCAGGGCGATCGTACGGGCTCACTCGGACAGACGATGTGGGTTGGAGACGCTCGATTTTTTGCCTGTGCCTTGCCAGGAGCGCTCCTAGCCTGAGAGCGACTGTAACAAGCCTGCCAGAGATTATCGCATGGATACCCTCCCACACTTGCTGCGCCGTCCTGTACCCAGGACAGGCCTGGTCCAGAGCCGGAGCCCGGCGACCGTGGCCGCCTATAGGACGCGCTACGACGGCATGGTGCGGACGCTGGAGAGCCGTTGGGATGACGGCAGATACGGTCCCTACGGTGTTGCTATCGACCTGATTCAGCGTGCACCGGGTTTGCGCCGTGCCTCGGTCCGGCAATACCGCGCCGCCATTCTCCAGCATCTGCGCGACCTCTGGGACCGCGGGGCGATCGATGAGGACGAGATCAAGACCGTGGTGGATATGCTCGACACGGCAAAAGGGATGACGCCGGCGGATGCGCGCCAGGCAACATCCTTCCGGACGTCCGCTGGGCGGCGCAAAAGTGCTTCAAGAATCGAGATCATGACGGTGGCGGCGGATGTAGCGCGCCGCCGAAGTTCTGTAGCCCACATCACCGCAGATATGCTCCGACTTGGCGTACTGGTCGGCGCACGCCCCGGTGAGCTCTTTAGCCTCTTCAGAGCGCCTGACGGGAGCTTTTGGGTGCGGTCGGCCAAGTTCAGTATCCGGAACGGTCGCGGTATCGACACGATCCGCAGACTCGATCTCTCGCTCCTGGGGCAGGACCTGCGCCAAAGACTGGACGCGCTGATGCTGGCGATACGAGCTCTTCTGGCTGGCGGCGCCACGGCGGACCAGCTGCTGCGGCGGTGCCAGGCACTGCTGCGCCGGGTCAAGGCCGGATACGGTGTGCGTGTACGGCGCATCTGTCTTTATACTGCCCGCCAGCAGTACGCGGCGAACTCGAAGTCTCGTGGTGCCGGCCCTGCCGAGCTGGCCGTATGGATGGGCCATGCGTCCACAGATACCGCGACCCGCCACTATGCCCGTGGGTCGGCAGGGTGGCGGGAGTACATGGCCCAGCCATTGCCGCCGGTTGATCCCGAGCTTGTGGCCAAGGTCCGTCGCCCGGATCGTTTTGCGACCGCGCCGTTCAGGCAGGAACGGTCAACTGGGTATGACTACAAGCCTTGATACCAGAGCCCGTTTTCTCCCGTTAACCATGCGATCGAGCAGTGCTGGAACGAAGGCAGAACCTTGTGCAGTGTGTTTGATGCCGGATCGATGAACGATTCGGACTGGCCGGGCCGCTTCGCATAAGAAGCGGCCGCCGATCCGCGCCAACGGACCGACGGCCTGACCACATCAACCTGAATGAGCAGGTGCAACATGGCTGAGGCCAATCCTAGCGGGACGCACGTCCCGCACAATCGTCGCCGCATCGCGGCAGGCGCTTTTCCCCATCCGATCCAGAATGACAGCGCGCCCCTGGCGCTGACGTGGCGCGCGCCCTAGCGACATCCGCCCCTTTCGTCAGTTCTGTCAGTTTCCTTTCCTGTTCGTGTTGACGCGGCGTCCGGTCCTGGATCCGCGTGGGAGCGCCTTGATGTCTTTTCTCTCCATGTCCCCTCGTTTTTCTTGCGTCAGCTTTTACGGCGATGACACAAACCCCCTGGTGCCGGCAGTGCTGCATGTCCCCGGTCCACGCCGCTCCGAACTGGCGCGCCTGCGCGTCACCGGACCGGCGGTCTATCTAGCCTTTTACGAAGATGAAAGGGCCTATGTCGGTGTATCGAGCCGCTATTCGGCCCGTGCCGGGGAAAGCCCGCACCTTGATGCCTATGGAGCGGTCCAACACCTCTTCGTCATTACCGAGGCCGAGGATCGCTGGAGTCTCGGCGATGCCCAGGCGGCCGAGCGCATTATCTGGGAAGCCCTCAACGAAGTCGCGGGCTTTGCCACCATCGGCCTCATCCCGCGCGGTGCGCCGCTGGCCGAGCGCTACGGGAAAGTGCGCGCGTTTTGTGGTCGCGCCCTGCAGATCGTTGCGAGTACTGGTCATGTGCTGACCACGATCCCGGAGAGGGCCCTCCTGGCCGGAGCCAAGGGCAATAGCGATATTCTCGGGGATGATTTTGTCGGCTTCCACAATGGCACGCTCCATGGCTTCACCGGCAAGGAGATTGAGGCTCAGGCGGTTGAGACCGACGAAGGCGAATGGGTGCTGCTGCGCGGTAGCCAGATTTCGTCAACCCCGGTCCCTTCCGCCGGGCAGCTGATCCGGGTTCGCCTGGAAAGCCTGCTCTATGCCGGGTGCCTGCGTCCCCATGAGAGCGATCCCCGCCTTCTGGTGACGCGCCGGGACCTGAGCTTTTCCACCGCAAGTGGGGCGGCCCTCTTTGTGGCCGGCGCCAAGGGCTTTGGCCCGGCAGCCTGGAAACGCCTCTGCGCGGTTCGCAACGGCATACCCGGCCCACTGCCGCACCGGCCCTAGTCCAGGTCAGCTAGGGGAGCCTCCTTCAGGGGCTCCTCCGCATCCCCTTCTATCTCCCCTTTTTTGAACGCTGCCCGCAGCCCCTGCGCGGCGCCCAGGATCCTCATGTCCGCTATTCCCGACGATTTTGCCTCTGCCAACGATCCAGAAACGCTCACCAAACGCATCGGGGATCGCTTCTGTGCCAGCATGCTCGATGCCGCGCTGCCAAAGCGCCTTGTCTCCGACCTCGCCGCCAATCACCGCGTCGTGGTGATCCTCCAAGCCCCTGGTCGCGACTGGGTGGACTACCTTGAGGACTATCTGCGCGAGGCCTTTCCGCAGGCCCTGGTGGTGGCCAGTACCGATACCGCCCGCAAAGGACTGCACAAGGCAACCAGCCAGAGCTGGGTGCCGCTCCTTCATAGCCGTTCGGTCATCGCGGTCTCCCAGGACCCGGGCATGTTCCTGCCGCCGCTGCTCCTCGACACGGCCGATCGCCGTTTTGTGCTGACCAGGCCGGACTACGCCATGGTGCGCGACTGCATCATCGAGCTGACCACCTGCATGCCCCGGGCGCTCAAGCCCGAGCATCTTGCCGGGCTCGATGCCGGCCAGCTGCTGGCGTCCCTGCGCCCGGCCAAAAGTGCCGGGGTCATGGCCAAACGCATCGCCGCCATCGCTGCAAGGCAGAGCCGGACGGTGCAAGTGCCCGATGCCCCGCATATCGATGCCCTGTCCCTGCCCGAGGCAGTTGCGGATTGGGCGAGGCGGGTCGTGACCAACCTGCAGGGCCGCATGGCCGGTCTAGAGCATGTCCTGCTCGAAGGCCCGCCCGGCACTGGAAAGACGCTGCTGGCCCAGGCGCTGGCCGCGACCGCCGGCCTGCCTCTGGTCAAGACCAATGCCGCAAGCTGGCTGCAGACGGGAAAGGGGAATTTGAATGATGTCCTCTCCGCCCAGGCCAGTTTTTTTGCCGAGCTCAACCGGTTGGCCCCTGCGATCGGGGTGATCGATGAACTCGATTCTGTGCCCAACCGCCAGGATCTGCGTGGCGACTATGACCCCTGGTGGGTCAGCCTCACCAATAGTCTTCTCACCGGCATCGACGAGATGGTTGCTTCCGGACAGCCGGTGCTGCTGATCGGTATCACCAATCACGTCCAGCGTCTCGATCCCGCCCTGATCCGCGCCGGGCGCCTCGGGCTGCACCTGATTCTGCCGCCGCCCCATTCGGCCAGCCAGCGCCTCTCCATGCTCAAGCTGCATCTGCCCGAAGCGCTACAGAAGGCCGATCTGACCCCTCTGCTGCCTTATCTTGGTCGCCAGACCCAGGCCGAACTCAAGCAGTTGGCCGTACTGGCGACCACAAGGGCCGCTGACGAGAGTAAATCACTGGGTCTTGATCATCTCCTGGCGGTGCTCGCCCCACCCGAAACCCGTTCGCCCAAGCTGCGCCGCGCCGTGGCGCTGCACGAGGCGGGGCATGCGGTCATGGCGATGCATTTGGGACGTCCGGTTCGCTCGGTCTCGATCCTCTCCGGAGACGGGCGTGAGGGCGAGACCAATATCGCCGAGCCTATGGGCGGTGTCGTCACCGCCAGTGTCCTCGAGGACGACGTGCGCATCCTTCTTTCTGGCCGGGCAGCCGACATCCTGGTGGGAGCCGGCGCCAATACCGGGGCCCGCTCGGACATCGCCCGTGCCGCCGAGATCATTCACGACGCCTGCTTCGAGCTTCTTTTCTACGGCCCCACCCGCCAATGGGCCGGGCAGGGGGCCGAGTTCAAGGATCGCCGGCGTCTCGTCGAGGAGCGGCTGGGACGTCTGCTCGATGAAACGATTGCCATCCTCACTCCGCTGCGCCCGGCGCTGGAGGCCGTCACAGAAGCCCTACTCACTCAGCCCGTCCTTACAGGCACCGAACTCAACGCGGTTCTTGTGCCGCACGGTCTGGGCAGCTCCGGCTTCACCAAACTCAATGATCCCACAGATCCGGCCCATCCCTGAAAGGACCCGAACCCATGATTATTCTGCCGCCTTTTGATATTGCCGTTACCAGCCGCAGCGGCACTATCGGCCTGATGGACCTCGACAGCCTGATCGATGTCGATGAGGAGAGGTTGAGCGAGCATATGCGCCGCAAGATCGCGGCCGCCGGAAAATCCATAAAGCGTCTGCGCGCCGGTTGGCGTCCCGGCCCCGATATTCTGGAGATGGCCCCGCGCTTGCATGACTGGCGCTTCGTCCCGGTCTTACCCCGCGGCGCCGTCCTGGTCGGCACGGTTATCGGCCACCCGCGTCTGGGTGACCGGCCATTCATTAGCACTTCCTATCTGATCGGGCTCGATGCCACCCATCTCAAATGGGCCAGAACCCTCTCAAGGTTTTATTCTCTGGGGGAGCCGGGGGATTGTCCGAAGAGATGAGGAGAAAAAAGGGCTTGGGCTATTCGCGGCTTTCTACGTGCTTCGCCTTAACGCGCAGTGTACTGGAAACGAGCGCGCGTGGTGGCAGCGCCAAGACACTTGTGATGACGCAAATGGTAGTGAAGGTTACCGTTACCGTTAGTATTCCAAACATTGCGTTGGTAAGGCCCATCACCACAAAAGCGAGCACCTGTGTCACCGCGATGGCCACCATCCAAGGTTTGCCTTCCCATTCTGGTGCCCTGATCGCTTCCACCAGTGGTGCCCCCACAAAAAGCATAAAAGCGGCGACTCCGAAAAATCCGCCGCTGGCTGCCATGTCCACAATGTCATTGTGCAGATGAGGGGATCCGCCAAAAGACACATCAGCCAGCCGGTCTGCAACAACGGTGAATTCTATCGGGCCGTGACCAAATATTGGCGCCTCCATAAAAGCGCGGATGCCTCCAAGATACATTTGCAGCCTTAGGTTTGTGGCCTCGTCAGCCGGCGCTCCGTCTGTCAACGTGGCCGTAATGTCAGACAGAACGCGCTGCACGCCCGAAAGTTGGCCGCCGCCAAGAACAATGAAAAGTCCAGCCAGGATTGCGAGGCCGATGGCGCCAAGCACGATGAGGCGGCGAGGGGCTAACCTCACCCAAAAGGCCGCAATCGTGAATGATGCGAACGCCACCACGACGGCGACCATTGCACCACGAGTGCCGGACAATGCCACAGGGTAAATCGAAACCAGCGGGCTGGCCGCCATAACTACTCGTAACCATCCGCGGCTGGATGGCACGCCTACTAATCCGACTAACCCAACGAGAAGAACCACATCGGCAAAGTGAATGGGGTTAGCAATGAAGAGGCCTGCTCGATTTGTCCCAGTCAATCGCACCTCATTGGCCGCCATAATTGCAGCGCTAACGACTCCACAGAGGGCAAGTAAACCAACAAGGCCACTGAAGAGCTCTCTCTCAACATTTCGAGCCAACGTAACCAACGGAAGAATGCACAAGAGTGGAAGGAAGTACATGAGGCCAGCTAAACCCGCTATGCCGGCACTGATAAAATACGCTAGTCCAGTCAGGAACAGCCCAAGCAGTGGCATCCAGACAATTGGACGATTTAGCTCGGTAAGTGCTTGAGGCCAGCTCAGCAGGAAACCGATGGTGCTTGCGGCAACAAAAATCGCATTGCTCGCTTCGGGTGCTACCGGTGCGATGGTAAGTGCAGCGATCACACCAACAATCGGGATGGCAATCGTCAAATCTCTGATCATAAGGCTCCAATTAGCGGCGCGCGTTTCGCGGTGCAAGTGATTGCCTAAGTTTCTGGATCGGCCGCGACGGCGCATCCGCACCCGTCTGGTACGGGGTCGCTTCAATTTGTACAATCTTCATTGCCCCCCTTTACATTGGCCTGTAGTTTGTCGGCCACGGGCGTATCGGCTTTGGACGGCGTTGCGTTTTCTGAAGTCAGCTTAGTGTGGTCATGGCATCCCCAGGTTCCAGAGCAATGAGCGCGAGGGGGGCTTTGCGATGAAGTCCGGCTTGCGCGCGGCCTTGTTCGGGACCTTGCTGATTGGCTGGATGGGACAGGCCGTGCTTGTGCCGGTCGGCGCCCAGGGGTTGCTGCCGGAGGGCTTTTTCGCCGCTCCCATCGACCCTGCTGCTCCGACAGCCATCGAGGCCGACGAACTGGTCTTCGATTCCGTCAGTAATGTCATCACTGCTCGCGGTGACGTGGTGTTGCGCGTGAGCGGCTATGTGCTGACCGGCCGCGAACTTATCTATCGGCGCGCCGAAGGCGAGATGGTGCTGACCGGCGACGCCACTGTGACCGATCCGTCGGGGAACACATCTGTCACCGACACGCTGGAACTGACCGGCGGGCTAAAACGGGCGGTGCTGGACAGCATGACGCTCACCGGCCACGACGGCTCCCGGGTGACGGCAGACAGCGCTGAATTCGACCAGGTGCTCAATTCCATTCTCACCAATGTCCGCTATGCGCCCTGCGGCGACTGCGTCGGTCCGCAGGGGCAGCGCATCGGCTGGTCGATCAGTGCGGCGCGCATTGTCCAGAATGCCGAAGACAACTCCATTATCCTCGATCAGCCTTCAATCGCGCTGCTCGGCATCCCCGTGGCCTGGTTGCCCTATCTCTGGCTGCCGGACCTCAGCAATGAGGCGCTGGACAGCATCCCCAAGCCCACGCTTGCCTACAGCGACGCAATCGGGGTCAAGGCGGAGTTTCCCGTCACGGTCTATTCGTCGCGCGATACCAGCCTCTTCCTGACGCCCACGCTGATGAGCCGGCAGGGCTTCCTGCTGGGAGCCGAGTGGATCCAGCGCTTCGACCGCGGGTCGTTCCGCATCAAGACCTCGGGTGTTTATCAGCGTGATCCCCTGGCTTTTACCGTGCCGGACTCCAAGCGGACGTGGCGCGGCGCGATCCAGGCTTCGGGCGAGTTCATTCCCATCGACCAATGGGTGGTCGGCGCCGCCTATTCCGTCTTCACCGACAGCGCCTACTTCTACGATTACCTGCTCGACCCGCAACGCTCGGCCGTCAACGAAGTCTATACGACCCATATTTCCGACGAGGCCTATGTCGATGTGCGCATCCAGCAGTTCAACATGCTGGGCAGCGGACAGCTGTCGCGGGACCAGCAGGGCATAGCCCTTCCCAATATCCGCGTGGCGCGCACCTTTACCCTGCCCAATGATGGCGGGCAGGTGGAGGTGGAAAGCCGATTGCTGGCGCTGTCTCGCCAGACGGACGCCAATTCGCCGGTCAACGGCATTCCCTATGACTACGGTTACGCCGGCAACCGCGTCCACGGCATGGCGCAGGCCAGCTGGCAAAAGCAGTGGATCGCCGGCGGCGCGGCCGTCACGCCGTTCGTGGGGCTGCGGCTCGACGCCGCCGCTTACGACGGCAACAGCAATGTGATTGGCGCCCCCCCGGCCCAGACGCTGCTCGGTGCAACGCCAATTGCCGCCCTGGATGTACGGTATCCCATGGTTGCTTATGGCGGAAACGTCACACACCTGATCGAGCCGATTGCGCAGATCGTCTATCGTGGCGCTTCGACAACAGCGCCCGGCATTACCAACGAGGATTCTCAGAGCCTCGCTTTCGACGATACCAACCTCTTCAGCTACAACCGGTTTACCGGCATGGACCGCCAGGAAACCGGATTGCGCCTCAATGTCGGCGGCCGATACCTGGCCACGCTCGACAATGGCAGCCATTTCGAGCTTGTAGGCGGGCAGTCCTTCCAACTGCCCGGCACGAATGCCTTTGCGCTACCGAATGCCCAGCAGGTCGGCGTCGGCTCGGGGCTCGAAACTGCGGCGTCCTACGCCGTCCTGGGCGCCTATGGCAGCCTGTCCGACGTGTTCAAGGGCGGCGCCAAGATACAGGTCGACACCAGCACATTTGCCGTAAGCCGTGCGGGCGTGGGTGCAAAATATCGTCTCGATGGCTGGTCCGGAGCGCTGAACTATGGATACGCCCGCGCCAATCCGCTCACGGGCAATCTGCGCGACATGCATGAAATCGGTGCGGAATTGTCGGTCCCGGTTGCGGAATACTGGACGGTTTCAGGCAATGCGTCCTGGGACATCAGCGCAGGCAGCTATCTCCAGGTCGGCGGCGGCGTGACCTACAACGACCGCTATCTTGCGGTGACCGGAGAGGTCACCCGCACCGGTCCCACCCACAGTACGCCTAACGACCTCAGGGCTACAGCGTCTTTCCGCCTGCTCGCGCCCGCGGGCTTCGAAGTGGGGTATGCCGGTGCCGTCCCCATCACCAACTGGCTGCGATAGCGAGGCGGAAGCATGAGAAGGCGCAAGTTCCTGCCCATTTTGGCCATCGGCCTGTTGAGCACCGCCCTCGCGGCCTGCACCAGCTTCACGCCTGTCTATGGCGATCGGACGGGCGGTGGCGTGGAGGCCATCAGGCTCAATTTTGCCACGCCGAGCAATCGGGTCGAACAACTGATCATGAACCGGCTCAAGGTCGCCTTTCCCGGCCAGCCGGGGCCGAACGACCCCGTTCTCGACATCGGAGCGTCCGTGACGACCCTGCCGGGCTCGCAATCTGACGCCTATTCGGTGGCGCGTCCGACCAACATTCGCCTGGAAGCTGCACTAAGCATCGTCGGTGCGGACGGAGAACTGTTGTTCCAGGCCACACGGTTCGTGGACACATCCTATACTATCGGCGGGCTGGCCTCGGTGAACATCAATGCCAATACCGGTACGCAGGAATCGGCAGCCCGCAGCGTTGCGGAGTCGCTGCGCGCAGCGATCCTGGTCGGGTATCGTCCGTCCACGGCCGCAAGGACGTCGGCTGTAATCGTCGAATAGGGAAGGGCGCTAGCGCGCTCCGTGGCCGAAAAGCACTGTCTTGATCGTCTTGAAGAGGATCAGGATGTCGAGGTCCACCGACAGATGCTTGATGTAATAGAGGTCGTAGGACAGCTTCAGTAGAGCCTCATCCTCGTTACCGCTGTAGCCGCTATTGACCTGAGCCCAGCCCGTGAGGCCCGGCAGAACCAGTAGCCGCATCGGATATTTGCGGATCGTGCGCTCATAGGCCTTGGCCAGATCGAGCGCTTCCGGTCGCGGACCGATCAGGCTCATGTCGCCGATCAGGATGTTGTAGAGCTGCGGCAATTCATCCAGACGAAATTTCCGGATGATGTTGCAGCCCGGGATGATCCGGGCGTCCCCCACATGCGTGGCGCCACCGCTCTTGCCCCGGTACATGGTCCGCAGCTTGTACATGCGGAAGACTCGCCCACCATATCCGAGCCGGTGCTGGATATAGAGCACCGGCGCCCCGTCCCGGACGAAGATGTAAGCGGCCACAGCCAGTCCCATAGGGACTGTCACCGGCAGTGTCACGAGCACGGCCAGGATATCGAGGAAGCGCTTGACCCGGGCATAAAGCAACTGGGTCGGCGAATAGATGAGGTGGGCAATATCGAAACTGGCGACGTTGAGCCGGCGCTGCTTGATTTCGAGATACTGCGTCCACGGCATGATCTCGATCCCGCTCAGGTAGCACTGTGCCAGCAGCAGCGACCATTCCTCGCGGTGGTGCTCCACCGGGTCGATCAGAAGGATCTCCACGTGGCTGATATCGGCTTGCGGCGAGGCGATGATTTCAATGGCCTCGGTTTCTTCTGCAACCCTGTCGGCCCGCGAAAACGAGGCCAGCGCCACCTTGGCGCTGAGCGTGCGGTGAAAGCGGGCGTTGATATAGCCCATGATCAGCAGGGCAACGGGCAGGCATGCGGCCAACGCCTGATAACTCAGCGGAATGCGCGTGGCCGAGAGGGCGCTGACGGCGAAGCTGAACAGGCCGCCGGTGACGATGGCCGAAGTAATGAGAGCGGACTCGTTTCGCCGCAGGGCGGCCAGCACAAGCCCCGAGAGGATGGGCACGGCCGCGAGGACGGCAGCCGCCACACCGATATTGAACCAGTCTGCACGGCCCGGACGGGTAATCACGGCCACATAGACGACGATCTGCAGCAACGACGCAGCGAGAATCGGCAGGGTGAAAGTCTTGATGTCCTGCAGGTAGCGATGGCGCCGCGTACGGCCGCCTTGCGCCGTAATGAAGGAGAGGTCTCGCGCGGGATAGTGCGTCCTCAAGCGCCGTCGAAACCTCTTAGCCAACATCGTCTATACCCGACCCGCCCCTGAAACCTGCCCACTCGCTCACTCGGGTTATTACCCTTGTTCGTCCGGTGCAATCGCAAACTGTGCCGGTGGCAGCACTGTGATAAGAAGAAACTCTTGCAATTGCAGCTTCGCCTTTTGTGCGAGCGGGAACAGTGCTAGCACCCCGTTTCTGCACCGTGTGTCGACGGGCCGGCTGATCGCGCCGCGGACGCTGCAGGGGACCTTGCGTCCCGCGGGGAGGCCAAGCGGTCTCCTGCTGATGTGTTTCGGAGTGCGCATGCCCGAGTGGACATTTTCGCAGCTTGTGTGGCGTCTCTGGCACCACATTTCCAGGCATCGCAAGTGGCAGCTGGGCGTGCTCCTGGTGCTGATGTTCGGCTCGGCACTGCTCGAAATCGTCAGCATCGGCGCCGTCATTCCCTTCCTCGGCGCCCTGACGTCGCCCGACCTCGTCTTCGCCAACCCGCTGATGAAGCCGTTCATCGACCTGCTGGGTATTGCGACGCCGCAGCAACTGGCGCTGTTTCTCACCATAGCCTTCGCGGCGATCGCCCTGGGATCCGGTGTATTCCGTCTAGCCTTCCTCTGGTACCAGACCCGACTCAGCCATGCCATCGGCGCCGATCTCAGCGTGGAAATCTACCGCCGCACGCTCTACCAGCCCTACGCCGTCCACATTGCGCGGAACAGCAGCGAGGTCATCGCCGGAATTTCTGCCAAGTCCAACGGGGTGACCAACGGGATCATCTTGCCCTCCCTGGTGCTGGTGAGCTCGGCGTTCACCGCGCTCGCCATCATGGCGACCATTGCCTATATCCAGCCCGCGGTTGCGGCGTTCTCGCTGCTGTTTCTCGGCAGCACCTATGTCGGCATCACATTTTTTGTCCGCAAGCAGCTCGACCGCAGCAGCCGGAACATCAACGAAGGCATGAACCATGTCATGAAGGCTCTGCAGGAGGGCCTGGGCGGTATCCGCGATGTGCTGATGGATGGTGCGCAGTCCGAATATACAGAGGCCTATCGTGGCGCCGATTACAAACTGCGCCGCGCCACCGCCAATGTGCAGATCATCGGCGGGGCGCCGCGGTTCCTGGTCGAGGCCGTGGGCATGGTGCTCATCGCCGGGCTGGCCTATGCATACTTTACCTCCACGGGCGGCGTGGCGGAGGCCATTCCAATCCTCGGCGCCCTGGCTATCGGCGCACAGCGGCTCCTGCCGCTGGCCCAGCAGATCTATTCCAGCCTCGCCTTCTTCAAGGCCGGGCGGGCACCGCTGATCGACGTGCTGGAACTGCTCGATCAACCTCTGCCGGACTACCACCTGCACGGTCATGCGGACCCGCTTCCCTTTGAAAAGTCGATCGAGCTTCGCCAAATCTCATTTCAGTACGGGTCAGGTGGGCTACCTGTCCTTCGGGGACTGGATTTGACCATTCCGCAGGGCGCCCGGGTCGGTTTCATTGGTACCACCGGCAGCGGCAAGACGACACTGCTGGACATCGTGATGGGTCTGCTCTCTCCAAGCGGGGGCGAACTGCTGGTCGATGGCGTCAAGGTCGAGGCGTCCAATGCCCGCAGGTGGCAGTCAATCGTCGCCCACGTGCCGCAGTCGATTTTCCTTTCCGATGCTTCAGTGGCGGAGAACATTGCCTTCGGTGAAATGCGCGAGGATGTAAACATGGCGCGCATCCGCGCGGCAGCCACCGCCGCGCAGTTGAGTGCCACCATCGAGGCAATGGACAAGGGCTATGAAACAAAGGTAGGTGAGCGTGGCGTCAGGCTGTCGGGCGGACAGCGGCAGCGCATCGGCATCGCCCGGGCTCTGTACAAGAATGCCAGGGTGCTCGTGCTCGACGAAGCCACCAGCGCCCTCGACAACGAAACCGAGAAGGCCGTAATGGAAACGCTGTACGGCCTTCGCGACAAGCTGACCGTGCTGATGGTCGCACACAGGCTTTCCACGCTCGCCAGTTGTGATTTCATCGTTGAATTGCTGGACGGGACTGTTTCGCGTATCGGCTCGTATGAAGAGATTATCGGCTCGCGGGCCGACCGTTAGTTGGCAGGACCCAGGATGATCCCTTACGGGCGGCAGGACATTTCCCAGGCAGACATCGACGCGGTCGTCGAAGTGCTGAAAGCCGACTTTCTGACCCAGGGCCCGACGGTGGGCCGCTTCGAAGCCTGCGTTGCCGAGCATGTCGGCGCACGTTTCAGCATTGCCACCAACAGCGCCACCGGTGCCTTGCACATTGCCTGCCTTGCACTGGGCGTGGGGCAGGGTGACTGGCTATGGACGTCACCGACGACGTTCGTCGCCAGTTCCAATGCCGCCCTCTATTGTGGGGCGCAGGTCGATTTTGTCGACATCGACCCTCGCACCTACAACATGAGCCCGGCCAGGCTCGAAGAAAAGCTGGTGGAGGCCGAAAAACTCGGCAGGCTCCCCAAGGTCGTCATGCCTGTGCACCTGTGTGGCCAGCCTTGCGACATGCCGGCGATCAAGGCCCTGGCGGACCGCTTCGGTTTCCGCATCATCGAGGACGCGTCGCACGCCGTCGGCGCCCGCTATCGCAGCGGCGCCGAAGATGAGTTTACCCCGGTTGGTGATTGTCGCTTCAGCGACATCGCCGTGTTCAGCTTCCACCCGGTCAAGATCGTCACGACCGGCGAGGGCGGCATGGCGCTCACCAATGACCCGGACCTTGCCGATCGCCTCCAGCGTTTTCGCAGTCACGGCATCACCAACAATCCGGCACAGATGCAGCCGACGCCGGAAGGTGAAATCTGGAATTACCAACAGGTTCGCCTGGGCTATAACTACCGCCTGACCGATATCCAGGCTGCGCTGGGCATCAGCCAGATGGCGCGCCTGGACGACATCGTGCGCCGCCGCCACGCCATTGCGGAACGCTACGACAGGGAATTGGCCGGCCTGCCGATCACCCTGCCCTGGCAGGACCCCAACACCTATTCCAGCTACCACCTCTATCCGATCCTGGTCGACCGGACCGAAGGGACCGTCACCCAGCGCCAGGCCTATGACGCGATGCAGAGCAGCGGCATCAACGTCAACCTCCACTACATTCCGGTCTATCGGCAACCCTATTACCAGCAGATGGGTTTCCAGCGCGGCTATTGTCCGACATCGGAGGACTATTTCACCCGCGCCCTCAGCATTCCCATGTATCCGACCCTGACGGACGATGAACAAGGCTACGTCATCGACGTGATCAAGCGACTGGTCGGATGAAGCTCGCGCTCGGCACAGCGCAGTTCGGTCTCGACTATGGCGTTGCCAATGCGTCGGGACAGCTCGATGCACATGCCGTCGCCGAGGTGCTCGCATTTGCGCGGCAAGCCGGCATCGATACGCTGGACACGGCAGCGGCCTATGGCCAGAGCGAGCCATCAATCGGACAGGCGGGAGCCGACGGTTTCAGCATCGTCACGAAATTGCCGCCGGCCCCCCCTGACCTTGGGGACGCTGCGTCCTGGGTGCGGAGCGAACTTGAGGCTTCGCTGGCGAGGCTGAATGTCGGGCGGGTCTACGGCTACTTGCTCCATCGCCCCGAGCTTCTCGATGTTTATGGACCAGCCATCGCGGGCGCATTGCGGGAAGCCAAGGAAGATGGTCTCGTTTCGAGGGTGGGTGTTTCCATCTACGATCCCGAGCAACTGGACCGGGCCATGCGGCACCTCGAACTTAACCTGGTCCAGGCGCCCTTCAATCCTGTCGACCGCAGGATTGTCGAAAGCGGTTGGGCTGCTCGGTTGAAGGAAAACGGCACGGAACTGCACACGCGCTCGTCGTTTCTCCAGGGATTGCTGCTGATGGCACCCGCCATGCGGCCCGACTATTTTCAAAGCTGGGCGCCGCTTTTCGAAAGCTGGCAGGGCTGGCTGGAACAGGAAGGCATCTCGCCAACCGCAGCCTGCCTTGAATTTGCAGGCGCAGTCCAGGAAATTGACCGCATTGTTGTGGGTGTCGATTCTCTCAGCCAGCTTCAGACTCTGGTGCGTGAAGCGTCAGGGCAGGGCGGTGCGGACCGCCGCTGGCCTGACATTCAGTCAGACGACCCCAACCTTATCAACCCCGCTCGGTGGGCACTGAATTGACGTCAAAACTGGTTGCCATCGTCCAGGCCCGTATGGGTTCCACCCGGCTGCCCAACAAGGTGATGAAGTCCATCGAAGGCCGTCCGATGATCTCGCTTCTGCTTGAGCGACTGAGTAGGTCAGGCAGGGTCGACGATATCGTGCTGGCAACGTCGGACAGCGCACGGAACAAGATTCTGGCCGATTTCGTGTCTGGCCTCGGATTTGCAGTCTTCAGAGGCAGCGAGAACGACGTCCTCGACCGCTATTATCGCGCTGCCTCGGCCGCCGGCGCCACGGATGTGATGCGGATCACCGGAGACTGTCCCTTCGTTGACCCCGAACTGGTCGACGAGTGCATTGCCCAGTATTACGAGGAGGGCTGCGACTACCTGTCCAATGTCGATCCGCCGACCTATGCAGACGGGCTCGACATCGAGATTTTCTCGTTTGCGGCCCTGGAGCGTGCGTGGCGCGAAGCACAGCCAGGTCCGCAGCGGGAGCACGTGACGCCCTATATTCGCGAGTCCGGCCAGTTCACGACGGCAAACAAGCATAGCAGCGTCGACTTCTCGGATCGCCGCTGGACCGTCGACACGATTGAGGACTTCGAGGTTGCGGCGGCGGTGTTTGGCCACTTCCACCCGCAGACCGACTTCCGCTGGCAGGACATTCTGGACCTGAACCGAAATCGCCCCAACCTGTTCGAGGCAAACAAGGCGCGCCTGCGCAATGAAGGAATGACGATGGGTACCGGCCAGAAACTCTGGGAACGCGCCAAGAAGGTTATCCCCGGTGGCAACATGTTGCTGTCGAAACGGGCGGAAATGTTCCTTCCGGACCAGTGGCCCGCCTACTTCTCCCGCTCCAAGGGCGCGCGGGTCTGGGACCTCGATGGCAATGAATATATCGACATGAGCATAATGGGCATCGGCACCAATGTGCTCGGCTATGGCCACCCCGAAGTGGACGAGGCCGTTCAGCAGGTCGTGCGCGACGGCAATATGTCGACCCTCAATGCTCCCGAGGAAGTCTACCTCGCCGAAAAGCTCATCGAGCTCAATCCATGGGCCGACATGGTGCGGTTCGCCCGGTCCGGCGGTGAGGCCAACGCCATAGCCATTCGCATAGCCCGCGCCGCCAGCGGCCGCGACAAGGTCGCGGTCTGCGGCTATCACGGCTGGCACGACTGGTACCTGTCGGCCAACCTGGGAGAAGACGAAAGCCTTGCAGGGCATCTGCTGCCAGGCCTCGAGCCGCGGGGCGTGCCGCGCAACTTGCGCGGGACGGTCTATCCGTTCAACTACAACGACTACCAGGCGCTGGAGGCGCTCACCGAGGCGCACGATATCGGTGTGATCAAGATGGAAGTGGTCCGCAACCGCGGCCCCGAGGACAACTTCCTGCAAAAGGTTCGCGACCTGGCGACCCGCAAGAATATCGTGCTCGTCTTCGACGAATGCACGTCCGGCTTCCGGGAGACTTTCGGCGGGCTCTACCTCAAATACGGCGTGGAGCCGGACATGGCCATGTTCGGCAAGACGCTGGGCAATGGCTATGCCGTCACCGCGACAATCGGCCGGGCCGAAGTCATGCAGGCGGCCCAGACGACATTCATCTCCTCCACATTCTGGACCGAGCGCATCGGTTCGGTCGCCGGCCTCAAGACGCTCGAAGTCATGGAGCGGGAGCGGTCCTGGGAGACCATCACCGCTGTTGGCGGCGACGTGACGCGGCGCTGGCAGGCAATGGCCGACAAGCATGGCCTGTCGATCACCACAGCCGGCCTGCCCTCGCTGACCACCTATGCCTTCACTGGTCCGAATGCGCAGGCCTACAAGACCTACGTAACGCAGGAAATGCTCGCCAAGGGCTTCCTGGCCTCGACGCATTTCTATGCATCGATCGTCCACACGCCGGACCTTGTCGACCGCTATTTCGAGGCGCTGGATCCGATCTTTGCAACCCTGCGCGATTGCGAGGATGGCCGTGACATCATGAGCCTTCTCAAGGGTCCAATCTGCCACGCCGGCTTCAAGCGGTTGAACTAGGGCGACCTCCGGTGAGCCAGGGCAGGGTCCTTTTCAGGGCTGACGCATCGGCCACCATTGGGTCAGGTCACGTCATGCGCTGCCTGACACTGGCCGATGAGTTGCGCCAGCGCGGCCATGCATGCATTTTTGCCACTGCAACGCTCGGCGAAGACCTGCAAGGACGGGTGACCGCTCGTGGCCATGATGTCGTGGTCCTGCCGAACAATGGAGTTGTGCCACACGGGACCGAAACCGTTTGGCCAGATGCATTGCAGGTTCGGGACGCTTCGGCAGTTTTGGCGGCGCTTGGGCCCACACCCAACGACTGGATGATCGTGGATCATTACGGCCTCGACCGCACCTGGCACGAATTGGTGCGCCGCCACGCCGGCCGTCTGATGGTGATCGATGACCTGGCCAATCGCTCGTATGACTGCGACCTCCTGCTGGACCAGAACCTGGGCCGCAGTGAAGCGGACTATGCGGGCCTTGTCGGACCGGGAACAAAAGTGCTCGCGGGACCCCAGTTTGCCCTGCTGCGCCCGGAGTTCGCCGCAGCGCGCGCAAGGTGTGTCCCGCGCGCTGAGCCCGCGGGGCCTGTTCGCCTCATGATTTCATTCGGTGGCGCAGATCCCCACGATTATACCGGCCGGGTATTGCGTGAGCTGTCGTGCATGGACCTGCCGCCAGACATGGAAATCTCGGTTGTGCTCGGTGCACTGGCCCGCTACGTCGATGAGGTCCGTGCCTTGGCGGTAAGCATGCCCAGACCAACCGAGATCCTGACCAATGTCGATGACATGGCCGCATTGATGTCACGCTGCGACGTCGCCATTGGGGCCGCGGGGGCCACCGCATGGGAGCGGTGCTGCCTGGGTCTGCCCAGCGTCATAATGGTGATTGCGGAAAACCAGCGACCCGGGGCAACGGCCCTCGCCAAGGCCGGAGCGGCGCGAATGGCTACAATGGACGAGATTGCTGCCTTTGACATGATGACCTTTTTCGATGCCTCGGATGGTCGTTCCGCGGCCCGCATCATGTCCGACACGGCAGCAGAGGTTTGTGACGGGCTTGGGGCGGCCCGGGTCAGCGAGGCACTTCGTGGCTAAACGGATACCTATCCACCTGCGCGACGCGACGGCAGAAGACCGCGACCTGCTGCTCGAATGGGCCAACGATCCAGCGGTCAGGGCCAGTGCTTTCAACTCGCACCAAATCGCGCCCGCGGAACATGCGGCGTGGTTCGGCCGCGTCATGGCCGACCCTGCAAATGTCCGCATATTTATTGGCGCGACGGCCCAGGGCCAGGCCATAGGCCAGGTTCGCTTCAATCGTCGGGAATCGGGCGCGTGGGACGTGGACTATTCGGTTGCCGCTGCGATGCGAGGGCAAGGGCTTGCAGTCGACTTGCTCCGTACTGCCATAGCCCGGTTGGACAGACTTGTCGGTCCAGCCACGATTCACGGCTGGGTAAAGGCCGGCAACGCGCGGTCAGCCTCAGTGTTCGCCAGACTGCAATTTGTATTGGCCCAGACCAGAGACAGTGGCGATCAATTGTTCCAGCGGATGCCGCCGAAGCAGGTCGTGGTGCTGGCGACGCCGCACCGCCGCAACGATGGACTATCCGATAGCCTTGCCATAAAATTCCCCCATATTGCTTTCGTGCGGGTCAGGTCGCGCGAGGAGCTCCTGGCAATCGGGGACTGGCGGCAGCCGCCAAGCTGGATTTTTTTCCCGCACTGGTCCTGGTTGGTACCGGCCCCTATTTACGACGCGTTCCGGTGTGTCATTTTCCATATGACAGACCTGCCTTATGGGCGCGGCGGCAGTCCTCTGCAGAACCTGATCGTGCGCGGACACACGCATACTGTGATTTCCGCCATTCGCTGCGAAAGCGGCCTCGATACTGGCGACGTCTATGAAAAGGCAGACCTGTCGCTCGAGGGCACGGCGGAGCAGATCCTCGTTCGCGCCAATGACGTAATTTTGGATCTGATACAGCGGCTCATCGCGGATGAACCGGCGCCCATCCCACAGCACGGTGAAGTAGTGAGTTTTACCCGGCGAACCCCGGCGGACGGCAATATCGGTTCGCTGCACAATCTCCCTTCGATATACGACTTCATCCGCATGCTGGACGCCGAGGGATATCCGCCGGCTTTTGCCGAGATCGGACGATTGCGCTTCGAGTTCAGTCAGGCAAAGCTGGAGGACGGCTTTGTTGAGGCCAGGGTCCGGATCAGGATTACCAATAATGACCATTAGTGTGGCCGTCATCGCCGCGCATGCCGACGACGAAGTGCTCGGATGTGGCGGCACGATTGCAAAGCTGGCCGATGCCGGCGCCGATGTGCACATATTGCTGCTGGCCGATGGGGAGACGTCGCGTCCGGGAGCGGTGGCGGGGGCAATCGAGCAACGAAACGTCGCGGCGCACACTGCTCTGGCGATCCTTGGAGCCAAGTCCGTCGAAATTCTCTCCCTGCCCGACAACAGGCTCGACAGCTGCGTCCTGCTCGACATCGTCCAGTTGATCGAGGGCTTCCTTGTCGAGGTGAAGCCGACCACCGTGCTGACCCATCACAATGGTGACGTGAACGTGGATCACAGAGTGGTCCATGACGCCGTGATCGCCGCCTGCCGACCCCTGCCGGGGTCGCAGATCCGGGAGCTGCTGTTTTTCGAGGTATTGTCGTCAACCGAGTGGCGTCCACCGGGCTCGGCAATCCCGTTCAATCCGAACTGGTTCGTGGATATCACGGACACCCTGGATCGCAAGATCGAGGCCCTGCACGCTTACGGGGCCGAAATGCGCGAATTTCCCCATTCCCGATCCTACGAGGGTGCAAAGGCTCTAGCCAACTTTCGTGGGATCAGCGTAGGTGTGGCCGCAGCCGAGGCCTTTATGCTCGGCAGACGGCTCGTTTGAAGGCAGGACGTGAAATGAAGATTGCAGGTCGCGATATCGGCGTTGAGCACAAGCCCTATGTGATTGCGGAAATGTCCGCGAACCACAATGGCAACATCGAGACGGCCTTCAAGATCATCGAGCTGGCCAAGAATGCCGGCGCCGATGCCGTCAAGATTCAGACCTACACTGCCGATACGATGACGCTTGAGTCCGACGCCGAGGAATTCCAAATCCGCGGCGGTCTCTGGGATGGCTGGAACCTGCATGGGCTCTACCAGTGGGCCCACACACCCTGGGAGTGGCACAAGCCGATGTTCGAGCACGCCCGCAAGCTCGACATCGCTCTCTTTTCGACCCCGTTCGACAGCACCGCCGTGGATCTGCTGGAGGACCTCAACGCGCCTGCCTACAAGATCGCCTCCTTCGAAGCCATCGACCACGCGCTGATCCGCTATGCCGCTTCGACTGGCAAGCCGATGATCATTTCGACCGGCATGGCCGATGACGAGGAGATCGAGGAAGCCATCGATGCCGCGAGGTCCGGCGGTTGCAAGGAACTGGCCATCCTGCACTGCGTCTCAGGTTATCCGGCGCCTGCCGAAGACTACAACCTGCGCACCATCCCGGACATGATGTCGCGCTTCGGCCTGGTCACCGGCCTTTCCGACCATACGCTCGACAATACGACGGCGATCGCCAGCGTCGCCCTGGGCGCTTCCATCATAGAGAAGCACTTTACTCTCGACCGCAACGGTGGCGGACCAGACGACAGCTTTTCGCTTGAACCGGCTGAACTCAAGGGTCTCTGCGATGGCGCCCTCACGGCCTGGAAATCACTGGGCCGCGTCGATTATGGCCGCAAATCGAGTGAAATGGGCAGCGTGCAGTTCCGCCGCTCGCTTTATTTCGTGAAGGACATGAAGGCGGGGGAAACCGTTACCGCCGACAGCATCCGCAGCGTGCGTCCCGGTTTCGGTCTGGCGCCCAAGCACTATGACGGCCTGATCGGCAAGCGCCTGAAGGTCGATGTCGAGTTCGCCACGCCCACGCGTTGGGACGCATTCGAATAGACGCGAAGCCAGAGCGGAGGCCCGCATGAAGATCGTCGCTACCATCGAAGCCCGCATGACCTCCAGCCGACTACCCGGCAAGCCGCTCATGGAGGCAGCGGGCCGGCCCATGCTGGCGCATCTGGTGGACAGGCTGAAGGCAGTCCCCTCAATCGACGAGATCGTGCTGGCCACGACGGTGAACGCGGCGGACGAGCCCCTCGTTGAATTTGCTCGAAACGTCGGCATCTCTGCCTTCCGCGGCTCTGAAGACGACGTGATGCTCCGCGTCATAGATGCCGCCAAGTCTGCGCAGGCCGATGTGGTCGTAGAAATTACGGGAGATTGCCCGATAATCGACCCGGAGATTATCGAGCAGGCGATCCGTACGTTCAGGGCGCATAGCGTGGACTATGTCAGCAACGCCATCATCCGGTGTTATCCGGATGGCATGGATGTGCAGGTTTTCGCGCTCGCGACGCTGGAAAAATCCGCAGCCATGACCGATTCCGCGCTCGATCATGAGCATGTGACGCTTCACATCCGCAACAATCCGCATCTGTTCTCTCAGATTCACCTGCTTGCCCCTCCCGAAGTCACCTGGCCGGAGCTGGGTCTGACGCTGGACGAACAGAGCGACTACCTGCTGCTCAAGCATCTGGTGGAGCATTTCGGACGCGCCAATCCGCTCTTTTCCTGTCTCGACGCGGTTCGCTACCTTCGGCAGAACCCCGAGCTTCTCGACCTCAACAAGGACGTCGTGCGCAAGGGAAACACCTGACATGGCACGGGTGGCGCTGGTTGCGCACGACGCGGGCGGCGCCGAAGTCATCAGCAGTTGGGCGCGGCGACAGGCGGGAGAATACTTGCTTGCTGCGGACGGCCCAGCCATGGGCATCTTCGCGCGGAAATGCCCTGACCTCATACCCGTTCCGCTGGACCAGGCCATAGAGGCCGCCGACTGGGTTCTCTGCGGTTCCGGCTGGCAATCCGGTTTTGAAAGAAATGCCATCCGCACCGGCCGTCGCGCGGGCAAGAAAACCGTGACCTTTCTCGACCATTGGGTCAATTATCGCCCGCGCTTCGAGGAAGATGGGGAATTGACCCTGCCCGACGAAATTTGGGTCGGCGACGAAGATGCCCGCCGCATTGCGAGGGCAGACCTGCCAGAAGTGCGTGTCGTGCTCCAGCCTAACCCGTATGTTCTGGACCTCAAGGACGAACTCGCCGCGATGCCCTCCAGGCACGGAGTTGGTTCAATCCTCTACGTGTGCGAACCGGTGGCAGACCATGCCGCCAAGGCCCATGGCGACCCGCGATACTTCGGCTATACCGAATTCGACGCCATGGACTATTTTTTTGAGAACCTGGGCGTGTTTGGAGATCCGGGTCGGCCCATCGTTGTCCGTCCCCATCCAGCCGAAGCGTTCGACAAATACGATGCTCACCTGCCGCCTGGCAGCGTCAGGGTCACCCGCGGCGGGCAGCGGTCCCTGCTGGCCGAAGTGGCGGCGGCCGACATCGTCGTGGGCTGCGAATCCATGGCCATGGTGGTCGGGCTGACTGCCGGCAAGCGCGTGGTTTCAGCCATCCCGCCCGGTGGGCGGGCATGTCAGTTGCCACAAGCGGACATCGAGCACCTCTCAGACCTCGCGGCAGGCAGCCGTGAGTGATCAACTGCGCTGCCTGATTGTCGGGCTGGGCCAGATCGGCATGGGCTACGACTACGACGTGCAAGGGGAAGCGCAGGTCTATACACACGCCCGTGCCATTTCCCTGCATCCTGCATTTGCCCTCGCGGGTGGGGTCGACCCCTCGGATCAGCAGCGCGTCAGGTTTGAGGCAAAGTACAGCGCCCTGGCCTTTGCGGACCTAGGCCAGGCCATGCAGGAGGTGAGGCCGGATTGCGTGATCATTGCCACGCCGCCGGAGCTGCACCGCGCGCATGTCGAAATGATTCTCGATGCCCACACGCCCAGGGTACTTGTGTGTGAGAAGCCCCTGGCGCTGACCCAGGCCGACGGTGAAGCCATCGTCGCGCTTTGTGAGGCCGCGGGTGTCGCACTGTTCGTAAACTACATCCGCCGGTCTGAGCCGGGCGCGCTGGAAGTCCTGAGGCTGCTGGAGTCCGGGCAGATCGCGACGCCCCTAAAAGGCGCCTTCTGGTACTCCAAGGGCCTGCTCAACAATGGCGGTCATATCATCAACCTGCTTGAGCTGTGGTTAGGTGCATTGAGCGGGTACACGCTTGTCGAAAAGGGACGCCGCTGGATCACCGACGACCCCGAACCGGATGTACATCTGCGGTTCGCTCGCGGCTCCGTCGCCCTCAGCGCTGCCTGGGAGGAGGCGTATTCCTTCTACGGCGGCGAGCTAGTCAGCCCCTCGGGCAGGCTCGTCTATGCCGAAGGCGGCGAAGCGATCAGTTGGCAGGGCACCGTGCCGCACGAGAAATTCGCGGACTACACGCGCCTCTCGGGCGACCGGCAGACGATCCACAATGATATGGATAGGTACCAATGGCACGTGTATGAACAGCTCGCACGATTTCTCGCCGGCGATTCATATCACCTGTGCACTGGCCGGCAGGCATTGACCACACTCAATATTGTTACGGCGATTGCCGCCGCGCATGAGGACGACTGACATGGACAAGCTGGCACTCTTTGGCGGACCCAAGGTCATCGCGGCGCCGCTGGAGCGTTATAATTCCATGGGCCAGGAGGAAGTCGACGCGGCTTCGGCCGTTGTTGCCAGTGGTGTCCTGTCAAAATTCATTGGCGGGTGGGAGCCGGACTTCTTCGGCGGGCCCAAGGTGCTCGAGTTCGAGCGTCAGTGCGAAGCCTATTTCAACGTGCGTCATGCCGTCACCGTCAATTCCTGGACCTCGGGTCTGATTGCGGCTGTGGGCGCAGTGGGCATCGAACCCGGCGACGAAGTGATCGTATCGCCCTGGACCATGTGTGCCAGCGCCACGGCAATCCTGCAGTGGAACGCGATCCCGGTCTTCGCCGACATCGAGCCGGACAACTTCTGCCTCGACCCCGCCGCCGTGGAGGCCGCCATCTCGCCTTATACCAAGGCGATCATGGTGGTGGACATCTTCGGCCAGTCCGCCAACATGGAAGCGCTGTTGGACATTGCCCGTCGGCACAATCTCAAGGTCATTTGCGATACTGCCCAGTCGCCGGGCGCCATCTACAAGAACGGCTATGCCGGCACCATGGCCGATATCGGCGGCTACAGCCTCAACTACCACAAGCATATCCATACCGGGGAAGGTGGCATCCTCGTCACCAATGACGACGACTTGGCCGACAAGCTGCGCCTCATCCGCAATCATGCGGAGGCTGTGGCGGGCAAGAAGGGCAATACCGATTTTGCCAACATGCTCGGGTTCAATTTCCGGTTGGGCGAGATCGAGTGCGCCATTGGGATCGAGCAGCTCAAGAAGCTGTCCGGCTTTGTAGAGAGTCGCCAGAACGCCGCCGCGCGGCTCACGGCCGGCCTCAAGGGGCTAAAGGGACTTCGTACACCGACCGTGCGCGATGGCGCGACCCACGTCTACTACGTCTATCCCATGGTGCTCGATATCGATGCGTTGGGAGTGTCGCGCCAACGGATCGTCGAGGCGCTGGAGGCTGAAGGCCTCGAAGGCCTGGCCGCCGGCTATGCCAATGTCCACCTGCTGCCCATGTATCAGAAGAAGATCGCCTACGGCAGTGCGGGGTTCCCGTGGACCTCTGACATCTGCAAGCGCGAGGTGAGCTATGCCAAGGGCATCTGCCCGGTAGCGGAAGAGCTGCACGATTCCACCTTCCTCGGCTTCGAGATGTGTCTCCACCGTCTCACCGATGACGAAGTCGACAAGGTTAGCGCCGCCTTCGAGAAGGTGTGGTCCAACCTGGACGCGCTGCGGCAGTAGCTGGAATGCTGCCCGACGATCCACGGCTCGAATTTTCCACCATTGAGGCGGCCCGACTGAGGCTCCGTCCGTTTCAGGCCGCGGATATCACGACACAGTATGTGTCCTGGCTCAACGATCCGGCGGTGACGCGCTACAGCAACCAGCGCTTTGTGACCCATACCGAAGGCAGCTGTGCGGCATACCTTTCAAGCTTCAGCGGCACCGCAAACAAGTTCATCCTGATCGAGGATCTGGAAAGCGGAGACGCAGTTGGCACGATGACGATCTATTTCTCGCTGCCACATGGCACCGCCGATGTGGGCATCATGCTGGGAAATCGTGACTACTGGGGCAGGGGATATGGGCAAGAAGCGTGGAATTCGGTGCTCGACTGGTTGCAAAACGGCGCGAGGATGAGGAAGATCACCGCAGGAACGATGCGCTGCAATCTACCCATGATGCGCGTAATGGAGCGCTCTGGGATGGTGCCCGATGGCGTGAAGATCGGTCACGAATTGCTCGATGGTGTCGCACAGGACTTGTGTTACTTCGCGAAATTTGGCTCACATTGACCGCCTCCAACCGGATATCGGTTTCGGCGCGTCCGCTTCAGTACAATTGGTGAATGGAAATGAACTCCCTTAAGACTCAATTGGTGGATGCGCGCTCCCGGATTGCAGAAATCGCGCGCCGCTTTTCCCACGCCCGCGGTGTGTTCTCCAGGCGCTTCTTCACGCTCGCCGTGCCGGGCCACATCGAGCTGGACGACAATTTCGTATTCGACGTGTCGCGGGCCAAGGACCGTGGTGCGAAAGCGCCGGATGGTAAGTACTACAGCAAGTACTACAATCTCGACTGGCCGGAGATTCCTGTTGAAATTAAGCAGGCCATCAGACGCTACGACGCCGTCCTGCGCATGTATCTGGGGGACGACTATCTGATCAATGACGGCATTCTCTGGCGCAATCATTCGATCCCCAGCGAATTCCGCGGCACCGAACTGTTCAGCCAGCACTGGCACTACGACAAGGTTGTGGATTTCCGAAACATCCAGCTCTTCGTACTGCTTCATGACACAACCGAGGACGACGGCCCCTTCGAATATGTGGCCGAGCCGGACGAGCGCAACATTCTGCCGTCGGTGATCGAGCGGACGAATGTGGACGTCGGCGTCAAGACCGCCAAGCTGACCGGCAAGCGCGGCGACACGTTCCTGTTTTCGACGGGCTCCACGCCGCACCGCGCGGGAATTCCTGCTGAAGGTCGACATCGGGACATTTTCAGCATCGCGTTTTTCCCGGCCTACACCGGCATCGGAAAAAGCTCCAAGACCCTGCTCTCGCAGAACTAAGCATAACCGATGGAAAAGCGGCAGCGGACGCTCCTGATCGAGCCGTATCCATATGTTCGGGAGCTGTTCGGAGGACGAGATGATATCGCCCTCTATGCCGACAAGGCCGTCGTCGCCTTCGACGGCGGCAGCCAGTCTTCCTATGCTATCTCACATCCGGACGCTGACCGGCTGGCTTCTGGCGAGGTCGATCTCGATGACGCCAAGGCGCGCATCAGGGCAAATCTGCCGCTCTACTATCGGTGGATGGGAGAGAGCGATGCCTACGAAGACAATCAGCGTTCCTTTCTGCTGTTCGTCCTCGGCTTTGCCGAAACCTTGCGGCGACTAAACGTCACGCACGCGGTTTTTTTCACGGGCGTCGCCCATCACGTCGAATATGCCCTGATCGAGACCGCCTGCCAGCTGGCCGGTGTGCGTCAAGTGTTCCTTTATCCCATGCCATTCGGCAAGGGTCGTCTCTTGCCTGTGGTGCAGGACCACTCGATCGCGGATCGCCAGCCGCTCGGCACCGAATTGTCGGACGTGCATTTCGAGCAGGATGTGCTGGCTTATCGCGACAACTTTCTGTCGCGCGGTGTTCCCAAGCAGAACGAAACCATCGGCGGGTCCGCTGTCAGCCGGCCATATGCCTATTTCAAGCTTGCCGAACGCGAGATCAAGGGGCTGATCAAACGGCTTATCGGCCGTGCGCCCCCAGCGACGCATCTGATCGAGAAGCGGAAAGGGTACGGCCTGACGGCGACGTTGCGGATCATCAACCGGCAGAAAGAGGCCCTGGACTACTATCTGTCGCAAGCCATCTCGAACGAAGAAGCCGAAAGGTTGATTGCCGGGGAAGCGCCGTTGCCTATCCTCTACGCCCACTACCAGCCCGAGGCGTCGACTTTTCCCGAAGGCGGGGCCGTTGTCGATCATCTCGACGTGGTGCTGGCCATGCGAAAGGCGGGTTACGGCGGCAAGATTCTCTACAAGGAGCATCCAGGCAGCTGGATCTATTTCTCGAAGATTACCGGATTTTCCCTAGTCGGCATCGCTAGGTCTCGGGAATACTACCTGCAACTGCAGTCCCTTGGTTGCGTCTTCCTTCAACCACGCTATCGCCCTGGCGATGATCTGCTCCGCAAGGTGTTCCCCGTTACCATTACCGGCTCCGTTGCCGTTGAGCGGTCGCTGACCGGGTGGCGGACCTGCTGCCTGGGCGAGCCCTGGTTCAAGGGTGCACCCGGCGTCACCAGTGTCCTGGATTGCTTCGGGCCCGACGGGTTGTTTTACGACGCCGGCCGCTGGACCATCGATCCCGACGCGGGAATTATGTGGTTTTCCTCGCTCCTCGCGGGTCGCACCTTGACCAATTATCCCGGCATCGGCACTGGCCGACGGCTGGATTCCGAAGAGAGCCGGCAAGAGTTCCTGGGCCAGCTACAGGGTCTGGTTACATCATTCGCGCCAGTTGAAATGGTACCACAGTGACAGGCCTCGCAGAGCGCATTGGCCGCAAACTCGACCGGGTGCTGACGGCGCTCCGGTTCCGGCTGCGCCACCGGGTCTATCGCGGCAGGCTCGATGTCGACAGCAGTTCCCTGTCGGCGATCTCCTGGGGCGGCGGCATCGCTTTTCGCGGCCTGTTGATGGTCAGCAGGGCTTCGGTCAAAGTGGGTTCGAGCTGTCGGATCGCTGATACCGCGGAGATCGGATGCGCAGATGATGGAACCATTATGCTTGGCCAGGGCGTGGCGCTGGGGCCCAGAACCATCGTGTCCACCACGAAGGGTCGCGTCGAGATCGGGGAGCGGACCACATTTTTTTCCGATTGCCTGGTGTCCGGCGAAGTCAGGATCGGAGCGGATTGCCTGTTCGCCAACAACGTGACCGTGCTGACAGGCACGCACGAAATCTATGGCGGCGGTACGATCAGGGAAAACGACGAAGCTGCAGGGCGTCGACCCGGATACCGGCCATATAGTGCAGTAGAGATCGGCCCGGATTGCTGGCTCGGCGCCAATAGCGTGGTACTTCCCGGCGTAACATTGGGTCGAGGCTGTGTGGTCGGCGCAAATGCGGTTGTCACCAAAAGCTTTCCAGACTATTCGATCCTGGCGGGCGTTCCCGCTGTCGTCAAAGGCTCACGCCTCGATGATAAGCGCAGGAATGCCCTGTAACGATCGCCACTCAACCACTGCCACGAGGTTTCGATGACGTCCGCTCCCCTACATAAGCTGATGCAGAAGGGGCGTTCCGCTGTTCGGAAAGTCGGCAACCTAATGGGTCCCAAGAATGGCGACGCGCTCGTGGTCAAACCCGGCAAGGTCGACGGGCTGCGGGTGCACCTGGGTGCGGGACCGATCAATCTGCAGGGCTGGGTGAACATCGATGCGCGCCAGGCGCCGCATATCCACATCATTGCGAATAACTTCGAGCTTGTGGAGTTCTCCGACGGATCCCTGGCCGAAATCTACATGTGCCACGTTCTCGAGCACTTTTCGTTTGCCGAGTCCGAGCAACTCCTCAAGAATTTCCGCAAGAAGCTCAAGCCAGGCGGCGTGCTCCGCATTTCGGTGCCGCATTTTGATCAGCTGGTGAAGATTTACCAGGCCAATGGCAATGACCTCGAAGTCGTCAAACAGGCTTTGATGGGCGGGCAGGACTACGAGTACAATTTCCATAAGTCGATCTACAACGCCCGGTTGCTGTCGGACCTCATGATCGCTTGTGGCTATGCCAGCCCCGAACCGTGGTCCACCGAGGAAGAGTTCGGCTCGGATATCGGTGATTGGTCCAATCGAAGCTTCGATACCCCCGGCGGCATCTTTCCGGTGAGCCTCAACATGAAGGCCTACGCCCTCGCTACGTGACGCCCCATGACAAAGTCTGTCGCCATTGTCGCTTCGACCTTGCCCTTCGTTCTTCTGAAGCGGCAGGCCGGGGCCCTAGGTATTGAAAGCGTGATCGCTACGTCCGATCGGCTGGCGCGGTCGTTCGGCTATCTCAACGAACCCGGGGCGGCCTCGCGCCTGTCCATCAGCTCGGCGCCCGCCAGCTTCGTGGCCCAAGCCATTTATTTCGGCTTGCTGGTGGCGAAGGTAAAAATCAGCGGCCGGCGCCTGGTGATCTTTCACGAATGCTGCCTGCCGGTGCTTGATCTCGTGATCCTGCTGCTGCGACCCAGGGGCGATCATTTTCCGCAAGTCTCGATGCTGGGCAACATTCCCATCGAGGCATCCGCGGTGCCCAGGTCGAAACTACTGACGCTCTTCAGGGCACTGGGCCTCACGCGGTATTTCCAGTTCTACTATTCGCCACCGGTGGGCGCCAACCCGCCCGAATATGTCATGTCGATAAAGTCGTATCCGGCACCCATTCGCTCCCATCCGGCCGGCTACAAGGGCGAAGAGCCTGGAAAAGAGGGCGTCAGCAGCGCGGGCAGGGCCGTTTTGCTGCTCGTCGGCAAGGCGTTCGCGCCGGACGAAGAGCAGATCGATATCTTTCGCAAGATCGCCGGTATTGCCAGGCAGGCTGGTTTTGAATGCCACATCAAGGATCATCCCAACCCCGCCTTTCGGCTGGGCTTGACGGTCGATGGCGCCAAAGTCATCGACCCGGAAATGCCATCGGAATTGTTGGCTGATGACTACGGGGTGGTGATCGGCACCTCTTCCACTGGCCTGCTCAAATATGGTCCGCGTGCCTTCAGCATCGTGGAAATGCTGGAGTCCCTGACTCCTGATGAGATAGAACTGGCCAAACGACACTATGACGAAACGGCGCCGGGTCACGAATTGGGCTATCTGACCAGCCTCGATCAGCTCAACTCGATATTGGAAAGGGTGCCTGAATGAAGGTCCTGGTTACCGGCGCAGACGGCTTCATCGGTTCTCACCTCACCGAAGCGCTCGTTCGTGCCGGGCACGATGTGCGTGCATTCGTGTTCTACAATTCCTTCGGTTCCTGGGGCTGGCTCGATTCCAGCGAGCCGGAAATTCGGTCCAGGCTTGACGTCTTCGCGGGCGACATTCGGGATCCCCATGGGGTGAAGACGGCGATGCAGGGCTGCGACGCCGTGCTGCACCTGGCGGCGCTGATCGCAATTCCCTATTCCTATCATTCGCCCCAATCCTACGTTGAGACGAACATCACTGGCACGCTCAATGTCCTCCAGGCCGCGCGCGAACTCGGCGTCCGTCGGGTCATCCACACCTCCACCAGCGAGGTTTACGGCACGGCGCGCTTCGTGCCGATCACCGAAGATCACCCCCTGCAGGGTCAATCGCCCTATTCGGCGACCAAGATCGCGGCCGATCAGTTGGCCCTCTCGTTCCACGCATCGTTCGGCACCCCTGTCGTCGTGGCGCGCCCGTTCAACACCTATGGGCCGCGGCAGTCGGCGCGCGCGGTGATCCCCACCGTGATTTCCCAGATCGCGGCAGGCAAACGCCAGATTAAGCTCGGTTCGACAACGCCGACCCGGGATTTCAGCTACGTGGCCGATACCGCCGCCGCCTTTATTTCGCTGCTCGACACTGATGCCGCAATTGGCGAAGTGATCAATTTCGGCAGCAATTTCGAGATCTCGATCGGTGAGACGGTTCAGGTCATTGCCGAAGCCATGGGTGCCGAGGTTGAAGTGGTCGTCGACGAGCAGCGCCTGCGCCCCGAAAAATCCGAGGTGGAGCGGTTGTGGGCCGATAACTCCAAGATGCGCCGCCTGTCGGGCTGGGAACCCCGTTATGGCGGACGGGATGGCTTCCTGCGCGGCATAGAGGAGACAGCGCGATGGTTGGCGCAGCCACACAACCTGGGCAACTACAAGCCGGACCTGTACAACGTATGACTGCAGCAGCCTCAAGCACGATCTCGGCCGACCCAACTGCCGCTGCTGTCGTCTCGGCGCTGCAATCGGTGCTGGGGCCGCAGACGGCCATGCTGCACGCGCCAGTCTTCGCCGGCAACGAATGGGCGTATCTCAAGGATTGCCTCGATACGACATTTGTCTCCTCCGTTGGAGCCTATGTCGATCGGATCGAGCTCGACCTGGCGCGCTACACCGGCAGTGCCCATGCCATCGCCGTAGTCAACGGCACGGCTGCGCTGCATGTCGCTCTGCTTCTGGCCGGCGTGCTGCGGGACGACGAGGTCCTGGTGCCGGCGCTCACCTTTGCCGCCACTGCCAATGCCGTCAGCTATTGCGGCGCGATACCGCATTTCATCGACAGCAGCGATGAAACGCTCGGCGTTGATCCAGTCGCGTTGGAAGCCTGGCTGGACACCATTGCCGAGCGGACCGAGGCAGGCTGCCTCAACAGGCAGACTGGCCGGATCATCCGGGCCATCGTGCCGATGCATACTTTCGGACATCCGTGCGACATGGGCGGCCTTCTGGCAGTCGCGGACAAGTTCGGCATCGCGGTCGTGGAAGATGCGGCGGAGTCGCTCGGCAGCTTCTACAAGGGCCGCCATACGGGCACTTTCGGCCGGTTGGGGACGCTGAGCTTCAACGGCAACAAGATCATGACGACCGGCGGCGGCGGTGCTGTGCTCACCAACGACCCAGAACTGGCACGGCGGGCCAAGTTCATCACCACGACGGCCAAGAGACCGCATAAGTGGGAATACGTGCACGACGAAATCGGCTTCAACTATCGGATGCCCAATCTCAACGCCGCTCTCGGCTGCGCGCAACTCGAACAGCTGCCGCAGTTTCTCGAGTCCAAGCGCCGGCTGCACGAGCAGTATCAGGCTGCCTTTAGCTCAGTCGAAGGCTTTACGCTCGTAACCGAACCCGAAGGATGCAGCAGCAACTTCTGGCTGCAGGCAATCCGCCTCGATGCACCCAACATGGAAAAGCGGAACCAGGTGCTCGAGGCTACCGACGCGGCAGGCTACATGTCGCGGCCGGTCTGGCGGTTGATGCACAACCTCAAGCCGTTCGAGAACTGTCCGCGCGCGCCACTCGAGAGGGCTGAAAGGCTGGAGCAAACATTGATCAACATCCCCAGCGGCGTGGGTCTGGCGTGACCGAAATCATCCTCGTCGGCGGCGGCGGACATTGTCGATCCTGCATCGATGTGATCGAAGCCTGTCCGGCGTATGAAATACGCGGGATCGTCGATCGTGCATCGGGTGCCGGAGACCTCTGGGGCTATCGTCTCCTCGGAGACGACTCGGCGCTGCCCGAGCTGGTGCGCTTGCACGGTGGCGCGCTGGTTACCGTTGGGCAGATTGCGACGCCCGAGCCGAGAATGCGCATTTTCAGGGAATTGGTGGCGCTCGGTGCGCACCTGCCGGTCGTGGTCTCGCCCCGGGCACATGTGTCGACCCGCGCGAAGGTCGGTCCAGGCAGCGCGGTCATGCATTTCGCGGTGGTCAATGCTGGGGCGACGGTTGGAGACAATTGCATCATCAACACGCGCGCCCTTGTCGAACATGACGCGCACATTGCCGGGCACTGTCACATCTCCACGGGTGCCATCGTCAATGGCGGCTGCGTCGTGGGGGAGGGCACATTCATCGGCAGTGGTGCCATACTGCATCAAGGGGTCACCATCGGCGCGGGTTGTGTTATTGCAGCGGGAGCAGTCGTCAGAACCGACGTGCAGGACGGCACCACTGTCAGAGTAAACCGATGAAGCAGCCTCAACACACGCTCATCATCGCCGAAGCCGGCGTGAACCATAATGGTGATATCGGTCCGGCACGCCAACTGGTCGAGAGGGCCGCCAGTGCGGGCGCCGACCTTGTCAAGTTTCAGACCTTTTCGGCCAAGCGCCTGACCACTGCTGCTGCGCAGATGGCCGACTATCAACAGACCAATACCGGCGTTTCCGACAGTCAGTTCGCCATGCTCAGCCGGCTCGAAATGTCGGTTGCAATGCACGAGGAACTCGCTGCCCTCTGCTCGGATTTGCAGATTGGCTTCTTCAGCACCGGGTTCAGCGTCGAGGATGTGGATTTCCTGGTTGGCATGGGCCAGAAGCTGATCAAGGTCCCGTCAGGAGAAATGACCAATCTGCCCTATCTCAGGCATGTCGGTTCGCTTGGCCTGCCGGTCATTCTTTCCACCGGCATGTGCAATATGGGTGATATCGAAGCAGCCCTGGAGGCTGTGGAAGCAGCAGGCACCGCTCGCGACGACATCACGGTTCTCCATTGTAACACCGAGTATCCGACGCCGTTCGGCGACGTGAATCTCCAAGCCATGGTCAATATCGGCACCGCCTTCGGCGTCAGCATAGGCTATTCCGACCACACTAAGGGCATCGAAGTTCCGACGGCCGCGGTCGCGCTGGGCGCCAAGGTGATCGAGAAGCACTTCACGCTCGACCGAAACATGAAGGGCCCGGACCACGCGGCCAGCCTGGAGCCCGATGAACTTGCCGCCATGGTCTCTGCCATTCGAAATATCGAACTGGCCCTCGGCGACGGCATCAAGCGTCCCACTCCAAGCGAAAAGGGCAATATGCCCATCGCGCGACGTTCCATCGTTGCCAAGGTGGCCATCCGCGCCGGCGAGCCTTTCACCGCAGATAATCTCGCGGCCAAGCGGCCGGGGACGGGTATCTCGCCCATGCGGTGGGACGAGGTCCTTGGGCGCCGGGCCATCCGCGATTTCGCAGTCGACGAGATCATCGAGCTGTGAAGAAAATCTGTGTCGTCACCGGCTCCCGCGCCGACTTCGGACTTTTGCGATGGCTCATGGCAGCGATCCGCACTGCGCCCGGCATGGCACTGCAGGTGGTGGCCACGGGATCGCACCTCTCGCCAGAATTCGGCCTGACGGCGCAGGAAATCGAGCAGGCCGGTTTCGCGATCGACCGCCGCATCGAAATTCTGCTCAGTTCCGACACCGGGGCTGGAGTGGCAAAGTCAACCGGGCTTGGCCTTATTGGATTTGCCGATGCCTTTCAGGACTTGAGGCCGGATCTGGTCGTCCTTCTCGGAGATCGTTTCGAAATCCTGGCGGCGGCCACTACGGCCCTGCTGATGCGCCTGCCCGTGGCGCATCTTCATGGCGGCGAGAAAACCGAAGGGGCGTTCGACGACGCGATCCGACACGCCATAACCAAGATGTCCAATCTGCACTTCGTCGCGACAGAGGAATACCGCCAGCGCGTCACCCAACTCGGTGAAAATCCGGGAGACGTACATGTGGTAGGCGCCCTGGGTCTGGATGGGCTCATAAAGGCGAAACGCCTGACCCGGCAGGAGCTGGAGGCAAGCCTCGGTTTCGAGCTTGGCGCCCGCAGCATGATCGTTACCTTCCACCCCGAAACGCTGTCGCCCGGAATAGCGGAACGGCAGGTTGCGGAACTGCTGGCCGCACTTGACGCATTCGGCGATTTCCGGATCGTCTTCACCCTACCCAATGCCGATCCCGAAGGTCGCGCGATCACAAGCCTGATCGAGAGCTTCGTGGAGAGCCACCCCAATGCCCGCGCCTATCCCTCTTTGGGGCAGTTGCGATATCAGTCGCTTGTGGCAACCGTCGATGTCGTGGTCGGAAACTCCTCGAGCGGCATTATTGAAGTGCCGAGCCTGGGAAGGCCCACGGTCAATATCGGGGATAGGCAAAAAGGGCGTTTGCGTGCTGCCAGTGTGATCGACTGTCAGCCGGACCGTTCAGAAATCCGGCAGGCTATCGACAAAGCCTTGAGCGCGGACTTCCAAGCGAGCTTGGAAGCGGTTTCCAACCCGTACGGAACGGGGGGAGCCAGCGACGCCATTGCGCGCGTCATTGCGCAAACAGATCTTGCGGCGCTCAAGCATAAGACTTTCCACGATCTCGAATTTGCGCGGGGGCCTGCCAATGACTGACCTGCCGCATTGGCAAAAAGCTTCCCTTCCGCCCGGCGCCACCATTCGCGAGGCGATCCAGAACCTGGACGAAGTCGCCATCAAGATCGTGCTGGTCACCGACGGCGACGGCCGTCTCGTGGGCACGGTGTCGGATGGCGACATCCGCCGCGGTCTTCTGCATGGCCTCACCATGGAAAGCCTCATTTCCGAGATCGTGCATCGTGAGGCCTTTGTTGTGCCCCCGGGCCTCGGACGCGACACGGTTCTCGACCTAATGAACCTCAACAAGGTGCAGCAGATACCGGTTGTCGACGCAGACGGACGGGTCGTCGGCATCCACCTTTGGGACCAGATGTCCGTGCCTGCCGAGCGGTCCAACGTCATGGTCATCATGGCTGGCGGTAAGGGCACGCGCCTCATGCCGCACACCGAGAATTGCCCGAAACCAATGGTGCCTATCGGCGGCAAGCCGATGATGGAACACATCATCGAGAGGGCCAAGGCCGAGGGTTTCCACAACTTCCTGGTCTCGATCTTCCATCTCGGCGAAATGATCGTCGACTATTTCGGGGACGGTGCCAACTGGGGCGTCAATATCTCCTACATACGGGAGGACACGCCCCTGGGCACGGCTGGCGCGCTTTCGTTGATCCGGCCGCGACCGACCGAGCCGTTCATTGTCACCAATGGCGACGTCATCACTGACATCCGCTATGGCGAACTGCTCGATTTCAGCATCAAGCACCAGGCGGTGGCTACTATGGCCGTACGCCTCTATGAGTGGCAGCACCCGTTCGGCGTCGTGCATACCGACGGGATCAACATAGTGGGGCTCGAAGAAAAGCCCGTCACACGCAACCATATCAACGCGGGGGTCTATGCGTTCAGCCCCTCGGTGATGGATTGGCTGGTGCCCAGTCAGCCCTGTGATATGCCCATGCTGTTCGAAAGGCTGCAGTCGCGGTCGATTCGAACGGTGGCCTACCCAATGCATGAGCCATGGCTGGATGTCGGCAGACCCGACGACCTGACCACGGCCAAGATGTCGATCCGGAACAGCTCGGGGAATAACGATGCGTAGAGACGTCCAGAAACAATACAACCTCCCCACTGAAATCCGCTTCTGCAAGCTCTGCACCGTGTCCAACCAGCGGCCGCGCATCACCTTCGACGAAGAAGGGGTCTGTTCCGCCTGCAACTACGCCAAGTTCAAGCGCAACGGCATCGACTGGGACCAGCGCGAGCGCGAGCTGCTGGAACTGTGCGACAAGCACCGTAAGACCAATGGCGAGTACGACGTCATCGTGCCGTGCAGCGGTGGCAAGGACGGCAGTTTTGTCGCCCACCAGCTCAAGTACAAATACGGAATGAACCCGCTCGCCGTGACCTGGGCGCCGCTCAACGCGACGGCGATCGGCCGGCAAAATCTCGACGCCTTCATCGCGTCGGGGTTCAACCATATCCTCGGAACGCCAAACCCGATCGTCACCCGCAAGCTCACCAGCCTGGCGTTCAAGCACCTGGGCGACCCGTTCCAGCCGTTTATCTATGGCCAGACCAATTATCCGCTCCACATGGCGGTGAAGCACAATGTGCAGTTGATCATGTATGGCGAGAATGGCGAAGTCGAATACGGCGGCGACATGAAGAACGCGTTCAAGCCGAACCGTGAGATCGCCGACCACGACAAGCATTATTTCTCCGGCCTGCCGCCGGAGTTCTGGGCCGAGCACGGGGTCTCGCTGGCCGAGCTTTATCCGTTCATGGCGCCCAAGTTTGAGGATACCGTCAGGAACGGTACCGACATTCATTTCTTCGGCTACTACAAGTTCTGGGATCCGCAGGAAAACTATTACTACTGCCTGGAGCACACCGGGTTCACGCCGAATAATGAGCGGTCGGAAGGTACGTACTCCAAGTATGCCAGCCTCGACGACAAGATCGACGGCTTTCATTACTATCTGGCCTACATCAAGTTCGGCATCGGGCGCACCACTTCCGATACGGCGCACGAAATCCGCGACAACAGGATCACGCGCGAGGAAGGTGTCGCGCTCGTCCAGCGCTATGACGGCGAGTTTCCAAAGAAGCACTACCAGGAATTCCTGGACTATTGCGACATCGCCGAAGACGACTTCCACGCAGTGATCGACTCCTGGCGTGCCGACCACATCTGGGAGCAGGACGGCAATGACTGGCGGCTTCGGAAGCCCGTCTGGCAGAGCTGAGGCACGTCCTGTCGCAATGACCAACGTTCGTTTGATCGCCCGTCTGGACATCAAGGGACCCAACCTGATCAAGGGGGTCCAGCTTGAAGGCTTGCGCGTGATTGGCGATCCCGGCGATTTCGCCAGGAAATACTACGAGCAGGGGGCGGACGAGATTATCTACATGGACATTGTGGCCAGCCTTTATGGCCGCAGCAATCTCGTCGACATTGTCCGCAAGACTACTCAAAGCGTCTTCATCCCCATCACCGTGGGTGGCGGCGTTCGTTCGGTCGAGGATGTTCAGGCGCTGCTCGATTCCGGCGCCGACAAGGTCGCAATCAACACAGCCGCGGTTCATAATCCGACATTGATCTCCCAGATCTGCGAGCGTTTCGGAGCGCAATGCACCGTCCTCTCCATCGAAGCCAAGCGCCAGCCCGATGGCAGTTGGCAGGCCTATACGGACAATGGCCGAGAACCGACCGGCCTCGACCCGGTGGAATGGGCCAGGCGGGGCGTGGAACTGGGAGCGGGAGAGATCCTGTTGACCTCGGTGGACCGCGAGGGAACCCGGAAGGGCTTTGATGTCGACCTGACAGCGCGCGTTACGGCCGCCGTCGGCGTGCCGGTGATTGCCAGCGGCGGCATGGGCAAGGCCCAGGACATGGTTTCGGTGGTGAGCAAGGGCGGTGCCGACGCCGTGGCCATGGCCGACGTGCTTCACTATGGCCGCCTAGAACTGGACCAGATCCGCTCCGCGGCCAGGGAAGCAGGCATCAAGGTGAGGCAGCATCTCAGTGTCTGACGTCGTCATCATCAACTACGGTGCGGGCAATCTGCGAAGTGTTTGGCAGGCGCTTGAGCATTGCGGCACGACGCCGATCATCAGCGAAGATCCCGCAGTGATCGCCGCTGCCGGCAAGATCATTCTGCCGGGGGTGGGCGCATTCCCGGCTGCCATGCATGAGCTGAACAAGCGTGGCTTGGACGAGGCTGTCCACAACGCCGTGTCGCGCGGCAGCCTGCTAATGGGCATTTGCCTTGGCATGCAGATGCTGTTCGACAGCAGTGAGGAGTTCGAGGTGACCAAGGGTCTCGGTCTCATCCCCGGCTCGGTAACGCGCATTCCCCTGACGACCGCTGACGGAACACCACGCAAGGTGCCGCATATCGGCTGGAACGAACTCGTTGTCAGCGGAGGCAATAATTCCTGGGGCAATTCCATCTTGCGCGATGTACCGCAAGGGGCGCCCGTCTATTTTCTCCATTCCTTCATGGCCAATCCCGCCATGCCGGCCGACCGGATCGCCGACGGTCTTGTTGACGACCTGCCGGTCACCGCAGTGGCGCAGCGCGACAATGTTATCGGCTGTCAGTTCCACCCGGAAAAGAGCGGAACGGCAGGCCTCAGGATATTCCTGGAATTCCTGCGACTATGAACTATTTGGCGCTGATACCGGCCAGGGGGGGCTCCAAGCGGGTGCCGCGCAAGAATGTCCGCCTGCTCGGCGGTCGGCCGCTCATCGCATGGACAATTGATCTCGCATGCCGGATCGGCCCGGATGTCACCGTGGCAGTTTCGACGGACGACCAGGAAATTGCCGACGCCTCTTCTGAGGCCGGTCTGGCAGTAGCTGGCCTTCGTCCAGCGCACCTGTCTACCGATACGGCCACGTCGCTCGACGTTGCGCTTTACGAACTTGCGCGCCACGAAGCTTCCCATGGCAAGGTGGACGGGCTGATCCTGCTCCAGCCCACATCGCCATTCCGCCGTTTGGAAACGGTTCTCTCGGGCCTGGACCTGTTTCGCAAGGAACGGAGGGCTGTGGTCGGCCTCTGTCCGGCCAAAACGCATCCTGCCTGGTGCTTCACGGTAGCCGACGGGCGAATAGCCCGATATGGCGGCGCTGAAATGCCCACCAGATCACAGGTCCTGCCGCCAGCGTTTCAGCTCAGCGGTGGGCTCTATGTTATTTCGCCCGAGCAGTTGCGTGCGGAACGCACCTTTTTTCCTGAAGATGCGGCTGGCGTTGTATCCGACGACGAGATCGAAACACTGGACATCGACACCGAATGGGACTGGCTGTGCGCCGAGCAAGCCGTCAATGCCGGTCTAGCAGACGGCACCTTGTGCTAGGCCCTTGCCGCCGATAGGCAAGGCAATCGAGCCTGCTTGCCAAGCCCGGGGCGGGCCCATGGAGAGACATTTGACCGAAGGAGCCGACAAGACGAAGCATAGGCTCATCGTTCATGCCCCCAATGTACATTTTGGCGGCGGTGCCATCCTGCTCTCGTCTATCCTCAAGGCCCGGACCGTCGGCGAGAAAATGGTCCTGCTGTGTGACACGCGCATGGCCATCGACCCAGAAGTGGCAGGCGATGTGGTTGTTCACCGGTTCAAGCCGACGGTATTCGGTCGCTACGCGGCAGAGATGAAGCTGCGCAGCATCGCTGGGGCCGACGATGTCGTGCTCGCCTTTGGCAACCTGCCGCCGATTTACCGGCTCCCGTCGCAGACAGTTCTTTTTCTTCAGCATCCGTATCTGGTCGATTTCCAGATGCCGCTTGCTGGTTTCAGCCCGGCAGTCCGTGCTCGCATCATGGTGGAGCGTCGGTGGATCAATTCGCGCATCGGCAATGTCGATCGGGTGATCGTTCAAACCGCGTCCATGGCGCAACGGTTCGAGCGTAAGTTCGGCCGCAAGGCCGAAATCGTTCCATTCAGGCCCACTGCCATGGAGTCGGATGCGGGCACGAGCGTCACCCGACCGGTGACGAAGGTCCACGACTTCATCTACGTGGCCTCGAGCGAGCCGCACAAGAACCACGCGATCCTTCTAGAAGCCTGGGCAATTCTGGCGCAATCGGGCGTCAAGCCGAGCCTGGCCCTGACCCTGCAGGCCGATCGCGACGCAGCTTTGCTGGGTCGGGTTGCTGAAATCAACGATGGCCTCGGCGGCAAGATCGTCAATCTTGGCCGCATGACGCCTCAAGGAGTCGCGCAGGCCTACGCCAGTTCGGGCATGCTGATCTTCCCTTCGACCGGGGAGTCGTTTGGCCTGCCCCTCATCGAGGCGGCGGAGATGGACTTGCCGATCGTCGCCAGCGAGCTGGACTATGTGCGGGACCTAGCACGGCCCATGGAGACATTTGATCCGCGCTCGCCCCGGTCCATCGCGCGCGCCGTGCGGCGCGCCTTGAACCTGCCAGATGATGTGCATGATCCCGTCGGCACCCGCGACTTCCTGGATCATCTGGGAAATGGGCGACGCTGACATGCGGATCCTGGTGATAACCCAATATTTCTGGCCGGAAAGTTTTCGCATCAACGACCTCGTGGAAGGCCTGGTGGATCGCGGCCATGAGGTGACGGTTCTCACAGGGCAGCCAAATTATCCGCGTGGCAGCTTTACCGAGGGATACGGATGGGGCGGCCCCTTCACGCAGACTTATGCCGGAGCCCGGGTCATCCGTGCCCCGCTCGTGCCGCGGGGCGGTGGGGGAGGCGCACGTCTGGCCATCAACTATCTCTCCTTCGCCCTGTTCGCCACGCTGGTTGGGCTGCTGCGCTGCCGCGGAGCCTTTGACGCAATCTTCGTGTTCCAGACCTCTCCGGTGACAGTAGGCATCCCGGCCAGGGTCCTGTCCTGGCTCAAGCGTGCTCCTATTGTTTTCTGGGTTCAGGACCTGTGGCCCGACAGCCTGAGTGCGACAGGCGCGGTGACAAATCCTCGGGCTTTGGCTGCGGTCGGCGGCCTTGTGCGGTGGATCTACCGCGGCTGCGCCGTAGTGCTCGCACAGTCGCAGGCTTTCCGGCCCTCACTTCTCGCCATGGGCGTGCCGCCAGAAAAAATCGTATACTATCCCAATAGCGCCGAACCGCTCTACAAGCCTGTGGCAAGGACGGATGATGCCCATATTCCCCCGCTTCCCCAGGGGTTTCGCGTGATGTTTGCCGGTAATCTTGGGGCGGCGCAGGCACTTGGCACCATTCTCGATGCGGCAGAGCGGCTGCGCGAAGAGCCCGCCATTCAGTGGATTATCGTCGGAGACGGTCGGCAACGGTCCTGGATGGAGGAGGAGGTGCGGCGACGCGAACTGGAGAGCCGGGTGCATTTCATGGGGTCGCACCCGATGGCGACAATGCCGTACTGGTTTGCCCAGGCCGACATTATGCTTGCCACCCTGACGAAGGACCCGATATTTGCCATAACGATTCCGTCCAGGATCCAGTCGTATCTGGCTTGCGCCAAACCGATCATTGCTGCCATTGACGGGGAAGGGGCGCGGATCGTCGAAGAGGCCGGTGCCGGACTTGGGGTGCCCGCTGAAGATCCTGAAGCTCTTGCCGGGGCGGTCAGGGCCTTGTTCGAGACATCCGGCGAAGACCTGCGGCGAATGGGAGAAAATGGCTTGAACTACTTCGATCGCCACTTTGAGCGCAGGCTGTTGCTGGACAAGCTCGAAGACATCCTGGCCGATTGCTCCGGAGTTCGCCGTTGACCCGGATTCTTGTCTTGGGTGCAGGTGGGACCCTGGGCCACACAATGATGCGCGTCCTGTCGGAGAGCCGGCAATTGGACGTTTGGGGGACCGTGCGATCAGGTGCGGTAAAGCGGCACTTTTCGCCCGATATTGCCGACAGGATTTGTGCCGGCGTCGATGTGGAAAATGCGGACAGCCTGGTCAAGCTGTTCGGGGAAATCAGGCCTGATCTGGTGATCAACTGCATCGGCCTCGTCAAGCAGCTTGCGGCTGCCGGCGATCCGCTCGTGGCTTTGCCGATCAACGCGATGCTGCCACATCGGCTGGCCAATCTCTGTGCCTTGAACAACGCCCGTCTCATTCATTTCAGCACCGATTGCGTCTTCAGCGGCAAGCGCGGCAACTATGTTGAATCGGACCCGATGGACGCCATCGACCTCTATGGTCAGTCCAAGTTCATCGGCGAGCTGTCCCAGCCGCACACCTTGACCTTGCGTACTTCGATCATCGGGCACGAACTCGAAACGTCCCAGGCTCTGATCGAATGGTTCCTGAAGCAGGATGGCGCGATCAAGGGTTATCGCCAGGCGATCTTTTCCGGCCTTCCGACGGTTGTCATTTCGAGGCTCGTGCGCGACGTGATCCTTCGCCGCGCCGATCTTTCAGGGGTCTATCATGTGGCGGCGGAACCCATCAGCAAGTTTGATTTGCTGAGCCTGGTCGCCAAAATCTATGGAAAGTCCATCGAGATAATTCCCGACGACAGCGTAAGGATCAACCGTTCGCTCGACGGGTCAAGGTTCAGACAGCAAACAGGTTTCACGGCGCCGTCCTGGCCGCTGATGATCGAGGCAATGAATGACTACAGGTAACGTGGAGTCGCTTCTCACGGGGCGCACGGTTCTCATCACCGGCGGCACAGGATCGTTCGGCAATGCGCTCCTGAATCGCATCCTCGCCATGAATGTCGGCGAGGTCCGCATCTTTAGCCGTGACGAGAAGAAGCAGGAAGACATGCGAATTGCCTTCGGCAATTCCCGTATCAAATTCTATATCGGCGACGTCCGTGACCCGAGTAGCGTCAGTCAGGTCATGGAGAACGTGGATTACGTGTTCCACGCCGCGGCACTGAAGCAGGTCCCATCCTGCGAGTTCTACCCCATGGAAGCCGTGCGCACCAATGTTCACGGCACGGAGAATGTGTTGACAGCGGCCATTGCGGCCAAGGTCAAGAATGTCGTCGTTCTCAGCACCGACAAGGCAGTCTATCCGATCAACGCGATGGGCATTTCCAAGGCCATGGCCGAAAAGCTGATGGTGGGCAAGTCGCGGCACTTGCGTGAGGGTGACACGGTGCTTTGCGCCACCCGCTACGGCAACGTGATGGCGTCACGCGGCTCGGTGATCCCGTTGTTCGTGCAACAGATCAAGGATGGCCAGAACCTGACCATCACCGACCCCCAGATGACGCGGTTCCTGATGTCCCTGGAGGACTCGGTTGATCTGGTGCTCCATGCTTTCCAGCATGCGCGCCACGGCGACATCTTCATCCAGAAGGCACCGGCCTCGACGGTGGGCGACCTGGCGGAGGCGCTTCTGCAGCTGTTTGGCCGTAAGAACGAAATCAAGATCATCGGCACGCGCCATGGCGAAAAGCTCTACGAGACGCTGCTGTCGCGCGAGGAGATGAGCAAGGCAGAGGACATGGGCGCATATTATCGCGTGCCCATGGATGCCCGCGACCTGAACTACAACAAGTTCTTCGTCGAAGGCGAGGAGAAGGTCGCCGAACTCGACGACTACACCTCGCACAATACGCAGCGCCTCGAGGTCCAGGAAATCATCGAGACCCTGCGCACGCTGAGCTACATTGGCGACGAACTCCGTGCGTAAGGTCATGACCATAGTCGGCACTCGCCCCGAGCTCATCAAGATGAGCCGGGTGATTGCCGAACTCGACAGGCAATTCGAGCATGTTCTGGTCCACACGGGGCAGAACTATGATTTTGAGCTCAACCAGGTGTTTTTCGATGAGCTGGGCATCCGCAAGCCCGATCATTTCCTCGGCGCGGCAGGCGGCACCGCATCGCAGACGATTGCCCAGGTGATCGCTAGGTCCGATGAACTGATAGCTGCCGAAAAGCCGACCGCCATCCTGATCTACGGCGACACCAATTCGGGCATGGCAGTGATTCCAGCCAAGCGCCACAAGGTCCCGGTCTTCCACATGGAGGCCGGCAATCGCTGCTTCGACCAGCGAGTTCCGGAAGAACTTAACCGGAAGGTCATCGACCACCTGTCCGACATCAACATGGTGCTGACCGAGCACGCCCGACGCTATCTGGTGCAGGAAGGCATTCGGCCCGAAACGATCATCAAGACCGGCTCGCACATGCATGAGGTGCTGGAGCACTACATGCCCGGGATCATGGCGTCCTCGGTGCTCGGCGACCTTGGCCTCGAGGCCGGGCGCTACTTCCTCGTCAGCGTGCATCGAGAGGAGAACGTGGACCAGCCCGGGGCGCTGCGCGACCTGCTCGAAACGCTGGACGCCCTGGCCAAGACCCACGACATGCCCGTCATAGTCTCGACCCATCCGCGCTCCGCCAAGCGGCTGCAGGACCTGCATCACGAACCGATCGACAGGCGGGTGAAGTTCCTGAAACCCTTCGGTTTCTTCGACTACAACTTCCTGCAGATGAACGCCAACTGCACCCTGTCAGACAGCGGGACCATTACCGAGGAAGCCTCGCTGCTGGGCTTTCCGGCGGTGACGCTGCGCAATGCGCATGAGCGGCCCGAAGGCATGGATGCCGGGACCCTGGTCATGTGCGGCGTCAAGAAGGACGCCGTGCTGCTTGCCGTCGCCATGGTCACCGAGCAGCATCGCCGTGAGGGTTCCAAGCGCCGGCCGATACTGGACTATGTGTCCCCGCAGGTGTCCGAGCAGGTTTCACGAATAGTCATGAGCTATACGGACTATGTCAATCGTACGGTGTGGCGAGTAGAGTAGCCGGTAGACTGAGACGAACCAGGCGAACAGTCGGTCGTCAGTCAGTATGAGGAGGGGAAGCTGCATAATACCGATGCCGGCCAGGTCCGGATGCAGACCATACGCCGGGTAATTGTCGACGGCGACCTACACGATATTGCGGTCGGTATCCTGGTCTTCGTGCTGACCTGCATACTCGCCGAATATTATGTTGCGGGCGACCAGATCGGCTATCATCTCGCCTTCTCGTCGCTGCGCGGGGTCGACCCGGAACTGGGCTTTTCGATCTATCGCTCGTTTATATCGACCGGCGAGTTCGTCCACTATCTGTTTGCCTATGTGGGCTCGAACCTCTCCATCCCGAAGAACCTCTTCTTCGCCTTCCTCAATGGCATCCTGGCGCTGATGATCGCCCAGATCTTCCGCGCTCTAAAGGTGTACTTCCTGCTCACCCTTTTCTTTGTCCTCACCAACTACTACATCGTGGTGATGTACTTCTCAGCGGAACGGCTCAAGGTCGCCATCATCGTTCTGCTGTTCGGCGTCTTCTTCGTTAAGAACCTCTATGCGCGCTGGCTGGTCCTGGCGGTGGCGGTCGCCACCCACGTCACCACGACCATGCTGTTTGCCGGCAGCGTGCTTAATTCCATCTGGGATGGGATGTTCTCGAAGAACCGGGGGCCGTCCATAGGGTGGCCGCAGCTGGTTGGGCTAGCAGGGGTGGGGATCGGCTTCGTCTACGTGTTCTACGACTACGCCCAGTGGAAGTTCTTCCAGTATTACGCGATGGCCGATAACGACCTTTTATCGCTGGTTCCTCTGGCAGTGTGCGTGGCCATGTCGCTCTTCTATGCCGAGGACAAGAAGCTCGCTATTTTCGACTTCATTCCCCTCATCGTCGCCTTCGCCCTTCTGGGCGGCTCGCGGGTCAACATGTTTGCCTACATCATTTTCCTGCGCCACGCCCTGCCGGTCAAAAATGGGTTGAACCTGGGCGTTTTGGGCACGAGCGCCTATTTCGGCTACAAGACGATCTTCTTCGTGCGGGACTTCATCCTCACCGGCCAGGGCTTTTGAGGACAAGATGCTTCCCCAACTCCATCGACCGCGACGCCTCCTCGTTCGAACTGCAGCCGTGGGCCTTGCCCTGCTGATCCTCTCTAGCCTGCCGTCCACCTTGTACTATCTGGCGCTGACGCAGGAGATCGCCCGGCGCTTCTACGCCCTGGAGCCGGCCAAGGTGCTGGTCATCGCCAAAGCCATGGACTTCGGCGTGGCGGGCCTCGCTACACTGTCCGACTATCCGGACCCGACCATCACCATCGGTCCCGAGTCCGGGGTCGTCACGCTGACCTTGCGCGGACTGCCGGACGTGGAAGGTTCGACACTGACCGTTTTGCCGGTGGTCGAGCGGGAGGGAACCGTGTATCCGCTGAAGGCCTATATGGACCGCGGTTACGACATTCGCGACAACCTGATTCACTGGAAATGTGTGGGACAGAATGCGCGGTCCCACGACCCCTATATCGTCAATAACCGCGGCACGCTCGAGAGCCAGTACGCTCCCGCCGAATGCCGCTAAAGTCAGAACAGCTTGCCATGCGCGATCCCGCCGACCACGCGGACATCAAGATAACCGTTGCTACGGTCGTCCTAAATTCAGAGCAGTTTATCGAAGACACGATCCGCAGCGTCCTGTCCCAGGACCATGGTCACATCGAGTTCGTGGTGGTCGATGGCGGCTCGACGGACGGGACTCTGGCCATTGTCGAGCGCTACCGCGACCGGATCGACCAATTGCTGGTCGAGCGCGACCGCGGCATCTATGACGCGATGAACAAGGCGGTGAGGCTCGCCACAGGCGACTATTTGATCTTCATGAATTCGGGCGACGAGTTCGCCACGCCCCACGCCGTCTCCGACCTCTGCGCCGGTGCCGCCGATGACGAGGATTTCGTCTATGGCGGCTGGATCGTTAGATATCCCTGGGGCCACGAGCGCGCAGTGTCGCCGGCACCGGTCGTGGACTTCTGGCGCGGCATGTTCGTGCAGCATCAGTCCGTCATGGTCAAAACCCGGCACCTGATCGACCAGCCATTCGACATCAATGCCGGCCTGGGGGCCGATTATGCCTTCCTGCTGGACCTGATCGCCTCGGGCGCCCGCTATCGCCAGTGCGACGGCGTCATTTCGCGGGTATCGTCCGACGGAACTTCCGACAACAACCGCATCAAGGTCCTGCAGTCCCAGTGGGCCCAGGCCCGCAGGCACTACCCGGGGCCGAGAACGGATGCCTTCTACCGCTCGAGGATTGCGCGCGAGCGCCTGGCGCGGGCCGTCAAGTCGGTCCTGCCCGCATCCCTCGTCAGACGCATCACCCAGGCCAAGTAGCAGCGCCGACTCAGCCGGCCTGTCCCAGGAACCACTGGTAGGTTTCGGCAATGCCGCGCCGAAGCTCGATGCTGGGCGTCCAGCCCATGTCGCGAAGCCGGTCGGCGCTCATCAGCTTGCGCGGCGTCCCGTCGGGCTTGCTGAGATCATGCACGATCTCGCCTTGGAACCCGACGATGTCGCAGACGAGGCGCGTGAGATCGAGGATCGAAATGTCGCTGCCCGATCCGACATTGACATGCTCGTCGCTGGAAAAGGTCCTGAGCAGGAAAACCAGCGCATCGGCGCAGTCGTCGACATGTAGGAATTCGCGCTTGGGTGACCCGGTCCCCCACACGGTGATGGCATCTGCCCCGGCCAGCTTCGCCTCATGGGCCTTGCGGATGAGCGCGGGCATGACATGGCTGCTGGCAAGGTCGAAATTGTCGCCTGGACCGTAAAGGTTGGTTGGCATGGCGGAAATATAGTCCCGTCCATATTGACGGCGATAGGCTTGGCCCAGTTTGATGCCGGCGATCTTGGCTATGGCATACCACTCATTGGTCGGCTCGAGCCGGCCGGTCAGCAGCGCGTCCTCGGGGATCGGCTGGGGCGCGAACTTGGGATAGATGCAGCTCGAGCCGAGGAACAGCAGGCGGTTAACATTGGCCTCATGGGCGGCCTGCACGACATTGGCCTCGATGATGAGGTTGTCATAGAGGAATTCGGCGGGCCGGCTGTCATTGGCCAGAATGCCGCCCACTTTGGCGGCGGCCATGACGATGGCATCGGGACGAGCATCGAGCAGAAAGGCCTCGACTTCCGACTGGCGCTTGAGATCGACGACATCGCGACCGGCTGTGATGACGTCGCATCCCTCGGAGCTGAGGCGCCGCACGACGGCAGCGCCGACCATGCCCCGGTGACCCGCAACCCAGACGCGCTTCTTGTTCAGATCATAGGTCATGCGATGGACTCGATGGGATTGCGTTACTTGTCGGGGCCGACGGGTAGCCCCAGCCCGTGGGACTTCAGGAGCGCCAAGCGGCGTGCCGCCTGCAGGTCGGCCTGCACCATTTCCCGGCACATTACTTGGGCTGTGATTTCCGGCACCCAGCCCAGCTTCTCGCGCGCCTTGGTCGGATCGCCGAGCAGCGTTTCCACCTCGGCGGGCCGGAAATACTTGGGATCGATCCGGACGATGACGTCACCGACCTTCACATTAGGAGCCAGGTCGCCTTCGACCCGCGTCACCGTGCCGATCTCGTCGACCCCCGAACCGGAGAATTCGAGCATGATGCCTAGCTCCTCGGCCGTCCAGGTGACGAATTCGCGCACGGAATACTGGACGCCGGTCGCGATGACAAAGTCGTCCGGTTGCTCCTGCTGCAACATCATCCACTGCATGCGAACATAGTCCTTCGCATGCCCCCAATCGCGCAATGCGTCGATGTTGCCCAAGTATAGGCAAGGCTCAAGGCCCAGCGCGATATTGGCTACGCCGCGTGTGATCTTCCGTGTAACGAAGGTCTCGCCACGGCGGGGACTCTCGTGATTGAAGAGAATGCCGTTGCAGGCATACATCCCATAGGCTTCACGGTAGTTGACGGTAATCCAGTAGGCGTAGAGCTTGGCGACCGCATACGGCGACCGAGGGTGGAAGGGGGTCTTTTCGTTTTGTGGCGTTTCCCGGACCAGTCCATACAGTTCCGACGTCGATGCCTGGTAGAATCGAGTCTTCTTCTCGAGCCCAAGGAAGCGAATGGCTTCCAAGATGCGCAGCGCACCCCCAGCGTCCACGTCGGTAGTGTATTCCGGTGACTCAAAAGAAACGGCTACGTGCGACTGGGCCCCAAGATTGTAGATCTCATCAGGCTCGATGTCGCGTATCAGTCGAGTTAGGTTAGACGTATCCGTCAAGTCACCGTAATGAAGCCTCATGCGAGAGCCCTGAACGTGCGGATCTTGATAGAGATGGTCGATTCGCTGCGTGTTTAGTGATGAAGCGCGTCGCTTCACACCATGCACCTCGTATCCCTTTTCGAGCAGTAGCTCAGCGAGATAGGAGCCATCTTGTCCAGTGATTCCAGTAATAAGCGCGGTCTTGTTGATCTTCATCGATATGTCTAGGTTTGGGTTCCCGGTGGCGCGGTTCTTCTTGGCTCGCACGGAAAGATGGGGACTGACACGACCGAGATTATCAATGTCGTCTTCGGTTAGTTGCGGGCCGGGCCATGCCTGATATCGATGTCTCCTATCTCAGCGCCAGGAACTTGGCAAACTGCCAATCCTGACGGGTTGTATGTACTGCTGCGATAAGTCCTACGTCTACCACCGATATTGCCAGGACCATCCGTCACGCCGGCTGCATCTGATAGCCCGGCGTCGAGAGCGAGAGAGCGATCTCCTCCGCATCCATCTCCGCCTCGATGGCCTCGAATAGCGGGGTCGTCATGTATCGCTCGCCGGTGTCGGGCAACATGCATAGGACGACGGAGCCCGGTTCGGCCCGTTCGGCCACCTGGCGGGCAACGGCGAAGGTCGACCCGCCCGAGATGCCGGTGAAAATGCCCTCCTTGCGCGCCAGGAGCCTTGCCCACTCCATGCCTTCAGCGCCAGCGACGGGGATCAGTTCGTCATAGCCCTTGGTGTCGATCGCCTCCTGCAGCACCAGGGGAATGAAATCCGGTGTCCAGCCCTGGATTGGGTGCGGCGAGAAAGCCGGATGGGTAACGGCAGGGGTGCCAGCCGCGCTGCGTTCCTGCGGTTGGCCGCTACCGAGCATTTGCGCATTGGCCGGCTCGCTCAGAACGATGCGCGTGTCCGGGCGCTCGCGCCGCAGCACGCGGGCCAGGCCCGTCACCGTGCCCCCGGTGCCATAGCCGGTGACCACATAGTCAAGACGCGAGCCGGCAAAATCGTTGATGATTTCGCGGGCCGTGGTGGCCTCGTGGATATCCGCATTCGCCTCAGTCTCGAACTGGCGCGCCAGGAACCAGCCATTGGCTTCTGCCATCTCCACCGCCTTGTTATACATGCCCAGCGCCTTGTGGGCGCGCGGCGTCAGGACCACCTTGGCGCCGAACATGCGCATCAGCTTGCGGCGCTCGATGGAAAAGCTGTCCGTCATGGTCACGACCAGCGGATAGCCCTTCTGCGCACAGACCATGGCCAACCCGATGCCGGTATTGCCGCTGGTCGCCTCGACCACCGTCTGGCCCGGCTTGAGTGCCCCACTGCGCTCGGCCGCTTCGATGATGTTGAGAGCCAACCGGTCCTTGACCGATGAAGCGGGATTGAAGAACTCGGCTTTCACGTAAAGGGTGACGCCGGGTACCCCAAGATTGTTGATCCGGATGGTAGGAGTGTCCCCTACCGTCTCAAGAATGCTGTTAAAGCGCTTGCCGCGTCCCTTTGTTGTCCGGGTCGAAGAATCCTTCATAGGTCGTCTCCCTTTCCTGCCTGCTTGCCTGTTGACCGCGCCTTATGAGGGCGAGCATACCACACCAGTGCTGCGATCATTCGGTTGTAAGGCCTGTCGATACGCCTTAGGTCCGACGGCTTCTGGCAGCGAGGAGGCGGTCGCCGATTGATCCGCCCCTACACCCTTCCGCCCGCGATGATCGCCCGCACTTCGTCCTCGACACTGTCGAGAATGCGGTTGATCGCGGCCACTGCCAGCTCGGCATCTTCCGCCGCGATGGCGTCGGCCAGGTCGCGATGCATGGGGAAGGACCCCAGCCCGAAGGCGTCGCGGTTGAACGGGGACATCTCGCCGCGCTCCAGGGCATGGTCGAGATTGGTCAGGATTTGCCCGTACATGGGATTGCCTGAGGCGTCGTAGATTGCGCCGTGAAAGGCGTGGTCGGCCTTGCGCCATGGGCGGCCGGTATTGACGTCGTCGAGGAGAAAGTCGCAGAGGCGCGAAATGTCCTGCCGCTGCTTGGGCGTGGCATTGGCCGTGGCCTTGCGCACGACGTCATTCTCCAGCGTCCGGCGAATTTCGAGCAGCCGCAGCAGCGCTTCGCCTTCGAGCCGCACCATGGTGGGAACGAGCCCGCGCGAAGTCTGTACCTTGGCGGCGAGGTAGGTCCCGTCGCCGCGCCGCCGGCGAATGATCCCCAGGCCCTCCCAGCGATTGAGCGCCTCGCGAATGGTGGAGCGCCCGACGCCGAGCGAGGCGGCCAGCGATATTTCTGGCGGCAGCCGGTCCCCGATCTTGAGCCCGGCGCGCTCGACCATGTCGGCAAGCGCATCCAGCACCGCCACATTGCGTGTGCGGTTTTCCAGCGGCTCGAGATAGCTCAGGGCAGTGTCCCGACTCATGGGGCCCTTTCCTCCGGGTGCGACGACCTCGCGGCCACTCACACCACAACTTTGCGCCTTTGTCAGCCTTGTGCCGCCCTCGGAGCGGCCTTGAGGTCAAGTATTTCGGTCAGCGCCGCAATCAGCTTGTCCATTTGCGGTCGTGAATTGTAGCCCTGGACCGACAGGCGCGCGATGCAGGTGTCCCGCCACTTGAACACCGGGATCTCTATCCCGTAGCGCTCGAACAGGGCCGAATGCACCGCCAGCGTGTCGCATTCGGGGATCGGCATGGCCACCATCTGCGGGGCACAGAATTCCGGGCTGCTGAGCGGCGCAAGGCCGGTCAATTCCCCCAGTCGCTGCGCCGTATCCTGCGCCAGGGCGTGGCAATGGTCGGCAATCGCCCACCAGTCATTGTCCTTGCGGAACTGGATGGCCGCCGGGACCGTCAGCCACGGGGCCGGATCGCGCGTGCCCTGGATTTCGATTTCGTCGATATAGGGCGAATTGCCAAAGGCGCCCTTGGCTCCCGGCTTCTTGCTCCCCTTCGTCCAGCCATGGCTGATGACCAGGGGATTGAGCAGGCCCTGCAGTTCGCGCCGCGTATGGAGGAATGCCGAGCCCTTGGGCGTCATCATCCACTTGTGGCAATTGCCCGAATAGAAATCGGCGCCGATGGCGTCGAGATTGAGCCTGATATGCCCAGGCGTATGGGCGCCATCGATGACCGACCAGATGCCGCGCTTCCGGGCCTCCTTGATGGCGTTTTCGATTGGGAAGATCAGCGCCGTGGGCGAGGTGATGTGGCTGAGGAACAGCACCTTGGTGCGCTCGGTCATGCCGCCAATGATGGTCTCTGTAAACGCCTTCTCGCTCACCAGAGGCAAGGGCACCTTGACGGTGACGATCTCCGCCCCCGTCTTGCGGCAGACGTAGGCCCAGGTCTTTTCCAGCGCCGAATATTCGTGGTCGGTGGTCAGGATCTGGTCGCCGGGCTTCAAGTCCAGCGATTGCGCCACGATGTTGAGCCCGCTCGTGGCATTGAGCACGCCGACAATGTCATTGGCATCGCAGCCCAGTTCGGCAGCCAGCGCCTCGCGCGGCACGCGCAACAGGTCATGCAGGCGCCGGCCGAGGAATTCCACCGGCTCCTTTTCCAGCTCCAGCTGCCAGGCCTGATAGGCTTCGAACACCGGACGCGGGCAGGCGCCGAAAGAACCGTGATTGAGGAAGGTCACATCGTCCCGCAGGAGGAAGTGACGGGCGAGATTGTCGGACACGATTCAGCGGCCTTTCAAAGTGGGGTCGAGGGCATCGCGCAGCCCGTCGCCGAAGAGCGAGGTGGCCAGCACGGTGATGGCCAGGGCTGCCGTCGGAAAGACGGCCAGATGCCAGTAGTAGAACATGAAATTGATGCCCTCGTTGATCATCTGACCCCAGGTCGGGGTCGGCGGGGGCACGCCGATGCCGAGGAAGCTCAGCGAGGCTTCCAGCATCATGGCCATCGGAATGGCCAAGACGAAGCCGACAATGATCGGGCTGACGGAATTGGGGATGAGGTGGCGGCGGATGATGTACCAGGGCGAGGCGCCCAGCGCCTGCGCCGCGCGCACATATTCCTTCTCGCGGGAAGCCTTCACCTGGGCCCGGACCAGGAGGCACACCTGTACCCAGCCAAAGAGGGCCGCAATGGCGACGATAGAAGCATAGCCCCCGCGGGTCAGGGCACCCAGCAGCATGGCGGCCAGCAGCGGCGGCACCACCGAAAACAGCTCGATCACGCGCATGATCACCCAGTCGGTCCGGCCGCCGAAATAGCCGGCAAGGGCGCCCAGTGGAATGCCGATCAAAACCGAAAAGCCCGCCGCGATAAAACCGATGGAGAGCGATACGCGGGCGCCATAGACGATGCGCGTATAGAAATCGCGCCCGAGATTATCGACGCCAAACCAGTGCTCGGCCGAGGGAAAGGCCAGCGATTGGGTGAGGAACAGCTGCGCTTCCGGCGGCACTGGCGTGATCAGCGGCGCAAGGATCGCCATCAGGATGAGGACGCTCATCACGATACCGCCGGCAAGAGCCGCCTTGTTGGACAGGAACCGCTGCCAGGCAAACCAAAGGGGGCTGCGTTGGCGCGGCGGTGCGGCTTCGACTTCAGGGGTGGCCACGGTGTCGGTCATTCTGTGCCCCCCACGCGGATACGCGGATTGATCAGCGCATAGACCACGTCGGAGAGGAGATAGGCGATGCAATACATGAAGGTGATCATGAGCATCAGCGCCATTTCTAGCGGATAGTCGCGCGTCGCGATGGAGGAGACGAAGTAGGCGCCCAGGCCCGGCACGCGGAACATGGCCTCGACGAAGATCGAGCCGGTCGCCGTGCCGATGAACATGGGCAGGAACACGGTCACCAGCGGGATGGCCGAATTGCGCAGCACATGCTGGAACACGATGCGGCGCTCGCTAAGCCCCTTGGCGCGCAGCACCGTTACGAAGGGCCGGCTCATCGTGTCGAGCATGGCCGAGCGGGTGTAGCGCGCATAGGTCGCCACCGGTATGGCGGCATAGGCGATGATGGGCAGGATCCAGCGGTTCGGATGCGGCCAGCCGCTGGCGGGCAACCACTTCAGCCATACCGCGAACACTAGGATCAGCAGCATCGAGGTCACGAAGACCGGGATGGTCAGTCCGATTGTAGCCACGGCAGAAGCGACGTAGTCGATCCAGCTGTTGCGGTTGAGCGCAGCGGCCATGCCGAGAAGGATGCCCAGCGGCGCGCCGATCAGAACCCCCAACCCGCCCAGGATCAGGCTGGGCACCCAGGCGCGGGAGAGGAGCTGCAACACGCTTTCGCCGGGGCTCTGGTACGGCACGCCGAAATCGAAATGCAGCACCCCCCACATGTAGCGCAGGTACTGGACGTGGAGCGGTTGGTCGAGGCCAAGCTGCGCCATCAGCTTGGCGCGCACCGCTTCCGAAACCGGCATGTCGTTGGCATCGAACGGCCCGCCGGGCACGGCATGCATCATCAGGAAGATGATAATGGAGACCGCGATGAAGGTGAAAGCGACCGAGACGAGCCGGCGCAGGACATAGGTCAGCATGAGCGGCTCCAGGCATTGAGTATTGTCTTGGCCTTAGCGCTTCGTGTGCAGCGCTCCCTCCCCCCTTGAGGGGGAGGGTTGGGGTGGGGGGTGGTCGAGTGATTCACCCATGGACCCCCACCCCCGGCCCCTCCCCTCAAGGGGGAGGGGAGCAAACTGGCCGCGCCATCGGAGAAGGACTGCCTCATCTCATCCCCCTCAATTGGTCACAAAGGCCTCGACCCGGTGGTCCGGGGCGATGCGCACGAGCCTGGGTTCGCTATGCGGGGCCACGCCCGCTTGCAGCGTGGTGAGGCGAGGGGTCTGCGCGGCAATCTGCTCGGCCGTGAGAAAGGTGCGGGCGCGCTTGTCCTTGGGATTGGTCGCGGGCACCGCATCGAGCAGCGCACGCGTATAGGGGTGCTGTGGGTTGGAAAAGATGCGCTCGGTCGGCGCTTCCTCCACGACGCGGCCGCGATACATGACCACGACGCTGTCGGTCAGCGATTTGACGGTTGAGAGGTCATGGCTGATGAAGAGCATGGAAAGGCCCATTTCGGCCTGCAGCTTCTTCAGGAGTCCGATGATCTGGGCCTTGACGGTCACGTCGAGCGCCGAAGTCGGTTCGTCCGCGACGAGCACTTCCGGTTCGAGCACCAGGGCGCGGGCGATGGCGACACGCTGGCGCTGTCCGCCTGAGAGTTCATGTGGGTAGCGGTTGGCATAGGACCGGTCGAGGCCGACGCGTTCGAGCCACGACAGCGCCGTTTCCTGCTGCTCGCGGGCCGTACCGATGCCGTGGATATGCAGCGGTTCGGCGATGATTTGGGTCAGCGTCATCATCGGGTCGAGCGCCGAATAACTGTCCTGGAAGACGATCTGCATCTTCTTGCGCCAGGGCTTCAGCGCCTCCGGCGACAGCGAGGAAATGTCCTGCCCGTGAACCAGGATTTGGCCGCTGGTCGCTTCCGTGAGACGCATGGCCATCATGCCGGTCGTGGTCTTGCCCGATCCGCTTTCGCCGACAATGGCGACGATGCGGTTGCGGGGCAGGGCCAGGTTGATTTCCTGCACCGCGTGAAAGTCGGAAAAGTCGGTGAAAAAGCCGCGCCGTCGCCGGATGCGATAGGTCTTGGCGAGGCCCTTGAGTTCCAGCGCCGGCGTCTCGGTCTCGCTGCCGCGCGATGGCTCGAACCGCGCATGCAGGCTCGCCAGAAGCTGCTTGGTGTAGCTGTGCTGCGGCGCGTCGAAGATCTGTTGCACCGGGCCCTGTTCCATGACTTCGCCGCGATACATGACCAGCACGCGATCGACCGTCTCGGCGATGACGCCCAGGTCGTGGGTGATCATGATCAGCGCCATGCCGAACTCGGCCTGAACCTTCTTGATGAGCTGCAGGATCTGCGCCTGGATGGTGACGTCGAGCGCCGTGGTCGGCTCATCGGCAATCAGGACCTTGGGGCGGCAGGAGAGCGCCATGGCGATCATGGCGCGTTGCAGCATGCCACCGGACATCTGGTGTGGGTAATAGTTGAGCACGTCGCCGGCATTCTTGATCTCGACGCGCAGCAACAGCTCTTCGGCTTCCTTGAGCGCATCGCGCCCGGATACATTGCGATGCGCCTGGATGGTCTCGGCGATCTGGTGACCGATGGTGAAGACCGGGTCGAAGGCCGTCATCGGGTCCTGGAAAATCATGGCTGCGGAGCGGCCGCGCAGACGGACGAGGTCTTCGCGATTGGCCCTGGCCACATCCACGCCATCAAGGCGCATGGTCTTGGCGCTCACTTCGGCCGTGGCAGGCAGTAGCCGCATCAACGCGTTGCAACTCACCGACTTGCCCGAGCCGCTTTCCCCGACAATGCCGAGGCTTTCGCCCGGCTCCACGGAAAAGCTGATGCCGCGGACGGCGTCGATCGTGCCGCCATATTGGCGGAAGCTGACCCGGAGATCTTCGATTTCAACGAGTGGCATGCCTGGCCCCGCTTGAGTTGCGTCTCCCGGCTGGGAATACCCGGGAGACGCCGGTTGGAACGCTCGAAACTACTTCGTCAGGTGCGTGAAGAAGTAGTGGCCGAGACGGTCCATTGGGGTGAAGCCCAGCGAGTTCGGCGACGCGGCGTCGCCACCGAGGTCGCCGGAGATGATCGCCGTGGTGATCGGGTGCACCAGCGGCACGATCAGGCCCTGGTCGATCATCACCTGTTCGGCCTGGGCATAGAGGTCGTAGCGGGTATCCCAATCGCTTTCGGCGTCTGCCTGGGCGACCAGCGCATCATATTCGGGCACGAAGTAGTTGTGGCGCCCGCCATTGAAGAAGATGCCGTAGAAGTTGGACGGATCGAGGTAGTCGTACTCATAGGGGGCGATGAAGATATTGTTCTTCGCGCCGCGCAGGCCATCCATCCAGTCCGCACCCGGCAGCTGGCGGATATTGACGGTGATCCCAAGGACCTCCTTGAACTCGGCCTGCAGATACTGCGCCATGGCCGGGACGATGGCGCCATTATAGCCGCCTTCCTCGCGAATCCAGATTTCGATCTCAGGGAAGCCTTCGCCATTGGGGTAACCGGCATCAGCCAGGAACTGCTTGGCCTTCTCCGGATCGAAGGTCGCCTGGGCGACGACATCGGGATTGTACCCAGGATAGCCGGGCGGCAGGATCGAGCCGGCCGGGATGGCAATGTCCTTGAGCACGGTCGAGGTCAGCTCGTCCCGGTCGATGGCGTGGTAGAAGGCCCGACGCACATTGACGTCGTTGAACGGTTCCGATTCCAGGTCATAGGACAGGTAAGAGGTCGCAAAGACCGCGTTCTTGCGAATACCGTCGGGGTCGGCCGACATGGCCACCGGCACCTGTCCGGTGTTGAGGAAGGAATAGTCGGTATCGCCGGCGAGGAAGGCGGGCAGACCGACTTCCGGAGCACCCAGGCTCGGATCGACTTCGAGGCGGTCGATCTGGGCCTGCCAGGGGCCGACATAGCTGTCGGACTTCACGAAGACCACGGAATTGTTGGACTTTTCCCAGCTCTCGATTTCGAACGGACCGGACGAAACGATGCTCTCGACATTGAGTGCCCAGTCGTCGCCCAGTTCGTCCACCTTGTGCTTGGGCACCGGGTACCAGAGGCTGGTCACGGAGGGCAGGTAGGGTTTTGGCGCCGTGGTGGTGACTTCGATCGTATGGTCGTCGACAGCCACGAGGCCCAGGGTAGATACGTCGGCCGTGCCTTCGGTGACTTCCTTCCAGCCCTTGATGCCGCCGGCAAAGTCCCAGTACCAGGCAAAATCGTAGCCGGACGTGGCAGCGCGCTGCAGGGCGAAGACATAGTCCTCGGCCGTCAGCGGCTCGCCATCAGACCAGACCAGGTCCGTGCGCAGCTTGAAGGTCCAGGTGAGGCCGTCTTCCGACTGGCTCCAGCTTTCCGCCGCCATCGGCGTCAGCTCGAACTCCTTGTCGAAAGTCGCGATCGGCACCTGCAGCAATTCGGCGAAGGTGGCGCGGTCATAGACCGTCTTCATGTAGTCCATATAGGTGCCGGTGGTGGACTGGCCCGGCGCCACCACGGTGGTCTGGGCGATGGCGGGCATGGTCAGCGCTGTCGCGACTGCCAATGCACCAACCAGTTTGGGCATGAATTTCATGAGCTCCCTCCTTGCTAGAGCGTTTGGTCGTTCCCTGACACGCCGGGCCCATTTCCCTCGGGCCTGGCATTTGGCGAAAGCGGCACCCTCTTTGAGGCGACGCCTCGGCAGATCGTTCCCTTAACAAATCTGCCATATGACATATGTCTGACAAATTCAGACGAATGATGCAAGTCCGCATGGACCTGCTCAGAATGCGTTCATTATCGACCTCCTGGAGGTCACCTGGCCTGCGGCGCTGACAATGGTTTCGGCGTCGAGGCCGAAATGGCGATAGAGGTCCGGCACCGTTCCGGTCTGCCCGAAATGCTCGACGCCAAGCGCCATCGTACGGTGCCCGAGCACGCTGCCGAGCCAACCCAAAGTGGCCGGATGGGCGTCGATGGCAGTGACGATTCCAGCCCGGTGCGGGATCTCGCTCAAGAGATTTTCTATATGACTGACAGTGGTTTGATCGTCATGAAGGCGTGCCCGCTGGGAGGCCTGCCACCCCGCATTGAGCCGGTCGGCGGAGGTCACGGCGAGCACCGCCACATTGCGCCGGTCACCGCCGATCCGCGCCGCAGCCTCGATCGCTTCGCTGGCCAGGACCCCCTGATAGGCGACCACGACCTCGCATTCCGGGGTCGGGGGCTTCAGCCAATAGGCACCCCGAATGATCGAATTTGCTAGCACATTGTCAACCTCACGCGGCACCTGTTCGATACTTCGCGTGGAAAGGCGGAGATAAACCGAGCCACCCGTGACGTCGCGCGGCCAATCGGCCAGGTCGGAACGGGCATCACCAGAGCGCTGCATGTAGTCGAAGGCCCAATCGATGATGACGGCGAGCTCGTCGGCAAAGGCCGGCTCGAAACTGGCCAAGCCATCCTGCGCCATGCCGATCAGCGGTGAGGCGATGGACTGGTGGGCGCCGCCCTCACCGGCGAGCGAAACGCCGGAGGGCGTGCCGACCAGGAGGAACCGCGCATCCTGGTAGCAGGCATAGTTGAGGGCATCCAGGCCCCTCGAGATGAACGGATCATAAAGGGTGCCGATGGGCAGGAGCCGCTCGCCGAACAGCGAGTGGCTGAGACCGGCCGCGCCCAGCATCAGCATCAGGTTCATCTCGGCAATGCCGAGCTCCATATGCTGGCCATCGGGGGTGAAGCGCCACTTCTGGGTCGAGGGAATGGCTTCCTTCTGGAAGAGGTCCGCCATCTCCTTGCGGGCGAACAGGTTCCGGCGATTGACCCAGGCTCCGAGCCCGGTCGAGACGGTGACGTCCGGCGCCGTGGTGACAATGCGCCGCGCCATCTCGCTATCCGATTTGGCGATGGCATCGAGTATGCGGCCGAAAGCGGCCTGGGTGGAGGTTGCACCCGTGCCGACGAATTGCGGGCCGATTGTTGGCACGGCGGGCGCAGTGAGACGCCGGGGCAGGGTAGTGTTGAAGGGGACGTTTCGAACGAAGTCGGACAGGGCCTCGGGGTCATCGAGTCCCTCGAAGAGATCCCATTCGTGCCCGTCCCGGATTCGGTGGGACTGGCGCAATTGCTCGATCTGCGCCGAGGTCATCTGCCCGGCATGGTTGTCCTTGTGCCCGGCCAGCGGCGTGCCCCAGCCCTTGACGGTATAGTTGATGAAGACGGTGGGCTGCTCGCTGTCGGCCGCTTCGAACTGGTCGAGCAGGCTTTCAACGCAATGGCCACCGAGATTGGCCATAAGGGTCGCCAGTTCCTCGTCGCTGCGGCGGGCGAGCAGGGCAGAGACGTCACCCTGATCACCGATCGCATCGGTGAGGCGCTCGCGCCAGGCGGCGCCACCGCGGAACATCAAGGCTGAGTAGAGGTCGTTGGGGCAAGCGTCGATCCAGGCTTTCAGCCGGTCGCCGCCGGGCTCGGCAAAGGCGGCGCGCTGTAGGGCGCCGTATTTGAGGGTGACCACCTTCCAGCCGAAGGCCTTGAAGATAGCCTCGATGCGGTCATAGAGCCCCTCGCGCACGACGCCATCGAGGCTTTGCCGGTTGTAGTCGATGATCCACCAACAGTTGCGCAGACCATGCTTCCAACCCTCAAGCAGGCATTCATAGATATTGCCTTCATCGAGCTCGGCATCGCCGGCCAGCGCAATCATTCGGCCCTCGGGGCGGTCCTTGCCCGACCAGTCCTTGGCGCGGACATAGTCCTGGATCATGGATGCGAAGGCGGTGAAGGCGACGCCCAGACCTACTGAGCCGGTGGAAAAGTCGACGTCGTCTGTGTCCTTGGTGCGCGAGGGGTAGGATTGCGCGCCGCCGAAGGCGCGGAAGTCGATGAGCTTTTGCCGGGTCTGGCGGCCCATGAGATACTGGATAGCGTGGAAGATCGGCGCGGCATGCGGTTTGACCGCAACCCGGTCTTCGGGTTTCAGGATACCAAAATAGAGCGTGGTCAGGAGTGCGGCCATCGAGGCGGAGCTGGCCTGGTGGCCCCCAACCTTGACCCCGTCGACATTGGGGCGAATGTGATTGGCGTGGTGGACCATCCAGCTCGCCAGCCAGAGCGATTTCCTGGTCAGCGCCTCGATGGCCTCAACGCGCCCGATCCCCTCATCCGCCATATCGCTTCTCCACTCGATATGTCTGACATTAAAGCTTGCCTCTCGGCATTTCCTGTCTATCTTGACCCTCAGAACCGGCAGTTGAGCAGGAAAGCGGGAAAAATGGACCAAATAGAGGTGGAATCCACTACCGGCGCCTTGGACGCGATGGACAGGAAGATCCTGCGGGCGCTTCAGGCCGACGGGCGGATGACCGTCCAGGCCTTGGCAGACCGGGTCGGCCTCTCCGCCTCCCCCTGCCTGCGCCGCCTTCGGCAACTGGAGCGTGCCGGCGTGATTTCCGGCTATAGTGCCAATATCGAGCAGAAGGCTGTGGGCCTGCCGGTTTCAGTCTTCATATCGATCAAGCTCGAGCGGCAGAGGTCGGACAACCTGGACAGGTTCGGTGCTGCCATCAGCCGCTGGAAAGAGGTCATGGAATGCTACCTGATGACCGGCCAATTCGACTTCCTGTTGCGTGTCGTCTGCGCCGACCTCGAATCCTACGAGCACTTCCTGCGTGAAAAGCTCACCCAGGTGGAGGGCGTCGCCTCGATCGAAAGCAGCTTTTCGCTGGGCGCGGTGAAGTTCTCGCGCGTCCTGCCGATCTAGCCTCGCGGCTTGACGCACCGCTTTTTCGCTTCACTATCGGGTCAGCAGTGTGGCACGCCTAAATCCATGAGCGAATTAAAGCCCCCCTCCTTTGTCAGTGCACAGATGGTTGCCGACCGGGCCGGAGTCTCGCGCTCGGCCGTTTCGCGCACCTTTACCGATGGCGCCAGCGTCTCCGAGGCGACCCGGCGCAAGGTGATCGAAGCGGCCAATGCGCTGGGCTACCATGTCAACCACCTGGCGCGCGGGCTACGGGAGCGCAGCAACATCGTCTGCCTCGTGGTGGCCGACATGACGACGCCCATCCGCGCCCGCATGGTGGACGTGTTGACGCGAAAGCTGCAGGCGGCCGGCAAGATCACCATGGTGATCAATACGGAAACCGACACGCAAAGCGTGTCGGCGGCGCTGCGGCAAACGCTCAACTATCGGGCCGACGCCACGGTGGTGCTGTCGGGCACGCCACCGGCCTCGCTGATCGAGACCTGCCTCGCCAATGGCCAGCAGGTGGTACTGATCAACCGCGACGAGCGCCTGCAGGGATCGAGCAATCTGGGTGTCGACAATGCCATGGCCGGGCGCGAGGCGCTTTACCTGCTGCGTCGGGCCGGTTGTCAGCGGCTGGGTCTCATCACCTCCAATGCCCGCACCGCCAGCCTGGTCGAGCGCGAGAAAGTGTTCGTCGAAGCCGCGCGCGCCGCGGGCATGGAAGTCACCGTCACCGAGGCTGGTCCGACCAGCTATGAATCGGGACAGGAGGCGGCGCGGCGGGTGTTCGGCCGATCCTCGCCCCCCGACGGCGTCTTCTGCGTGACCGATCTCCTGGCCCTCGGCTTCATGGACGTTGCCCGCCTCGATTTCGGCCTCAGCATTCCCGAAGATCTCTGCGTCATCGGCTTCGATGATATCGAACAGGCCGGTTGGGCTTCCTATCAGCTCACCACTTTCCGCCAGCCTCTCAACCCGATGGCCGACGAAGTGGTGGAGCTGTTGCTGCGGCCCGAAATGGCCGTTTCCGAGCGACGCATGATCGAGCCCATTCCCGTCTGGCGACGCTCGGTGCGGCCGGGTCGCACGTAGCTTCTGTCCGCCTGCAATGGCCGCCCACGGGCCGCCTGGATCCGGCTCTTTGCAGCTATTCTGAGGCCGGCTTCGGTGCCTTGGACCGTCGCGAGATGGCGGCTGCTCAAAAACTTGCACACATGTGCAGTGGTTGGGTGTCATCAAAGCGTTATATGATCTGCCTATTGAGGCCAGCAACACGGCGAAGAAATGCACTTGTGTGCAATCGCCAAAGGGTGTTGTCTGGCAACTGCGACCGTTGATTGCGGGCAGGCACTACCCGACTACAAGATTGGGACTGCCTCTCGCGCGACAGAGCATCGAGGGAGGAGGCCCATGAGGTGGGTGAGCAGGTGCCGACCATGCTCGCCGCGCTGGCGAAGCCAGCACGCTGCCTCCGCATTCGGCGATAACAGCGCGGTGGCCGCCCTGGTCGCCATGATGGGAGAAACAACATGAAACGTCGTGACTTCATGATTTCCGCTGCGGGTGGTGTGGCTGGCCTCGCCCTTCTGCCCCGCATGTCCTTCGCCGCCGAAGGCGTGATCGACTGGTACACCAGCTCGGACAGCAACATTCTCGATTTCTGGGCCAATACGATCAAACCGGCCTTCGAGGCTGCCAATCCGGGCATCACCATCAATCTGGTGGATGCCGGCGACGGCGCGGGCATCAATGCCATTGCCGAGCGCGCCATGGCCGCCAAACAGACCAATGCCGATCCGCAGGCCGACTATTTCGAAACCCACGATCCCTACCAGCCCGATGGTGCCATCGAGGCCGGGATTTACGTGAACATGAAGGAAGCCGGCCTGTCCAACTATGACAAGGTCAACCCGCTGGCTTTCGACGGCGAATACTCGCTGCCCTATCGTGGTTCGCAGGTTCTGTTGGCTTATGACAGCGCCAAGCTGAGCGCCGCCGACGCCCCCAAGACCTGGGATGACATGGTCGCCTGGATAAAGGCCAATCCCGGCCAGTTCGTATATAATCGTCCCGACAAGGGCGGTTCGGGCGGCAATTTCGTGCGCCGCGCCATTCATCAGGCCAATGGCCTCGACCCGGCTGCCTTCACCCTCGGCAATTATTCGGAAGAGTATGCCAACGAAACGCTGGGCAAGGCGTGGGAAATCCTCAAGGACATCGCCCCGTCGCTCTATGACAATGGCGCCTATTCCTCGGGCAACACCCAGTCCATTCAGCTGCTCTCGCAGGGCGTGGTGACCATGACCCCGGTCTGGTCCGACCAGGTGCTGCAGGCCATCAGCCAGGGCGTCCTGCCGGAAACGACGGGTCTCGTCCAGCTGCAGGACCTGGCCCTCGCCGGTGGTTTCTCCCGCGCTGTCGTGCTCGACAATGGCGTCAATCGCGACGCGGCCCTCAAGCTCGCCGATTTCGTCCTGACCGAAGAAATCCAGAGCAAGATCCTGACCGAGCTGGGCGGCTTCCCCGGCGTTTCCTGGGACTATGTGGCGCCCGAGCTGCGCGAAAAGTTCGCCGACATCGTCCCGACCTCCATCCCCACCTTCCCCGGTGGTGACTGGGGCAATGCGATCAGCGATGGCTGGTATCGCAATGTGGCTCCGAACGTCGACCGCAACTCGTGACAACCGAAGCGGCTCAAGGAGCGGTTCGTCCGCTCATGGAACAGTCCGACAACAGGAGGCCAACCGGCCTCCTGCTTGTCGCCATTCCCGTGCTGTTGATGGCCTGGCTCATCATCTGGCCGATCATCAACGCCTTCGCGCGGACAATCTGGCGGCCGGACGCGGCGGGTGACTATGGCTTCGACCTGTCGAGCTATGTCTTCTTCTTTTCCGACCAGTACAGCATCAACAACTTGACAATCACGCTCTGGACGACGCTGATGTGCGCCATCCTGCTGCTGGTGATCTGCCTGCCCATTGCGCTCTACCTGCGCTTTTCCCAAGGGCGGTTGCCGGCCTATGTCCAGGCCTTGGCAATCTTCCCGATGTTCGTGCCTTCGATCATCCTGGCCTTCGCCTTCATCCGTGTGCTGGGGCCGAACGGCATGGTGGATATCCTGCTCAATGCCGTTGGCCTGCCCAAGATCCGCACGCCCTATCTCACCCCCTGGGGACCGGTCATCGGCCTCGTCTGGGACAATATTCCCCTGACCGTACTGATCCTGCTCTCGGGGTTGGGCAGTGTCGCCAATCATGCGATCGAGGCGGCGCGCGACGTCGGCGCCAACCGGCTGCAGGTCTTCTGGCACATCATCCTGCCCCGCATTTCCAACTCCGTCCTGGTAGCCATTTCGTTTGCGGTGCTGGGCATTTTCTCCTCCTTCACCCTGCCGTATCTGCTGGGTCCGGCTTCTCCGGAAATGATGGGGCCGTTCATGAACCGCACTTTCCGCGAAGTGAACGATCCGATCGCGGCGGTGACCCAAGCCGTGATTACCTTCGGCTTCTGTATTGCCTTCGGGCTCTTCTACGTGCGCTCGGTCGCACGCAACCAGGGCAAGTGACATGGAACGCGTCGCCAATATTGCCTCGGCCACGACCCCAGCCGAACTGGTACGACCGCCGCTCGACTGGGTGGGCATCGGCTTTGCCCTGTTGCTCTCGCTGGCCATCATCATGCCGCTTCTGGTGGTGGGGACCTGGGCCTTCACCGACGTGTGGCGCTATCCCAGCGTGATCCCCCAACAGTTCGGAACCCGGTTCTGGACCCAGACCCTGTCGCGCGCCGACGTCTGGGCGGCCCTGATGCTGAGCCTGCAATTGTCCACGGTGGTGACCCTGCTTTCGGCGGCCATCTGCCTGCCGGCGGCCTATGCCTTCGCCCGCATGGACTTCCCCGGCCGGACGGCCCTGTTCTTCTCGTTCCTCGCCGGACACGCCTTTCCCAAGTTCGGGCTGCTGATCGCAATTGCCGCGATCTTCCTGCAACTCAACCTCATCGGCACCTTCTGGGGCGTCGTCCTGATCCAACTCGTGGGCACGCTATTGTTCATGATCTGGATTCCGGTGGCCGCCTTCCAGGCAGTGGACCGGCGGATGGAAGAGGCAGCCCGCGATGTGGGGGCCAGCCCCCTGCGGGTGTTCTGGTCGATCACCCTGCCGCAGGCTGGGCCGACCATTGCAGCGGCCGTGCTCCTCAGCTTTGTCGGCACCTTCTACGAGACCGAGGGCGCCTGGCTGATCGGCGCGCCGGGCATCCGCACCATGCCGGTGCTGATGATCTCTTTCATCAACAACCAGATGGTCATCCAGTATGGCGCCGTGCTCTCGGTCATGCTGTGGGTGCCGTCTTTCATCGCTCTCATGTTCGCCCGCCGGGTCATCGGTGGCGGCGCCTTCGCCCGCGGCTTTGGCGGCTAGGGATAGATAATGTCAGTTCTCAAGATCACCGATGTTTCCAAGATCTTCGCCGGCCCGACCGTGGCGGTGGACAAGTTCTCCCTCGAGGTCGCCGACGGGGAACTGGTCTGCCTGCTGGGCCCCTCGGGGTCGGGCAAGTCCACCCTGTTGCGCATGGTGGGCGGCTTCGAGCGGCCCACATCGGGCCAGATCACCATTGACGGCGAGGAGGTGACGCACCTGCCCCCCGAAAAGCGCCCCACCGGCATGGTGTTCCAGAGCCATGCCCTGTGGACGCATATGGACGTGTTCAAGAACCTCGCCTTTGGCCTTAAACTGCGCAAGCTTCCGGCGGCCGAGATCAAGGAAAAGGTCGAGGCCGTGCTCGAACTGGTGGGCCTTGCCGGCTATGGCAAGCGCGGCGTCAACCAGCTCTCGGGCGGGCAGCAGCAGCGCGTGGCGCTGGCGCGCTCCCTGGTGCTGGAACCGAAAATCCTGCTACTGGACGAACCCTTTGCCAGCCTCGACCAGCACCTGCGCGAGCGGCTGCGCGAGGAAGTGCGGGATATCCAGCAGCGATTGAAGATCACGACGCTCTTCGTGACCCACGGTCAGGACGAGGCGCTCTCCATGGCCGACCGCATCGTCGTCATGCGCGACGGCAAGACCGAACAGGTCGACCGCCCCGACATCATCTACCGCGAGCCCAGGACGCCCTTCGTGGCGGGCTTTATCGGCACGATGAACCTGGTGGAGGGCGCGGTCAGCAATGGCCGGTTCGAGCGCGCCGGCTTTGCCGTGGAGATGCCGATCGCCGATGGCCCGGCCATCCTCGCCGTCCGCCCCGAAGCGCTGGACCTGGTGGCTTCCGAGCCCGGTACGGCCCGGGTGCACCGCGTTACCGATTACGGCACACATGGTCTGGTCGACCTCGATCTCAAGGATGGCACAAGGCTCAAATCCATGGTGGCGCATCCGGACCTCTTCAGCGCGGGGCAGGGCGTCGATCTCCGCCCGCAGGCGGTTTCGGCCTATCGCGACAATATGCGCGCCTATCGGAGCTGACATGGCCGACCCGCTCTACATCGACCGGAACGGCCACCGGACCTGGCTTAAATGGCACCGCGCCCGCCGGAGGGCCAGTGATCCGGTCTTCACCGGCGCGCGCATTCTCGAAGGGATGCGGCTGGGGGCCAGTGTCGAGGTGGACCTGGTGGTCCATGGCGATCACGGTTGCGCGGTCCTGCACAATTTCGAACTCGATGAGGAGACCACCGGCAGGGGTCTCGTGCGCAACGCTTCAGCGGAAACCCTCCGGGCGCTGAACCTGCGGGACAATCGCGGCGCCGCGCTGCCGGACAAGGTCATGCTGCTCGAAGACCTGTGTGCCCTTCTGGTTCAGGACACGCCGGCGCCGGGCGCGCTCCTGCAGCTCGATTTCAAGGAAGAGCTGGCCGCGCTGGATGACAAGACCAAGGCCAGTTTTACGGCCAGTGTCGCGCCGATCGCGGATGCTCTCATTCTCTCGGGGGGTGATCTGGGCGCCATCAACGCTCTCGCCGAGGCTGCGCCTGCAATCAGGACCGGGTATGACCCCTGCTATGGCGACTCGCTCGCCCGGCTCAAGGCTACCGGTGACTTCAGAACCTTCATCCATGAGGCCCTGGCGGCGGCGCCCGACGCGTCGATGATCTACCTGGCTTACGAGATCGTCCTGGCCGCTCATGACCAAGGACTGGACATCGTCGCGCCCGTACACGCTGCCGGCAAGCTCGTCGATGCCTGGACCATCCGGGAAGCGACCCCTGCCACGCTGGCCCAGGTCGGACGCCTCCTCGACCTCAAGGTCGACCAGATTACCACCGACGACCCGGAGGGGCTGTACGCGGCCCTCGCATCATGAGTTTAGATTACGACGCCATCCTCGAAAAAATGGTCGCGGCTGCCCGCGAGGCCGGGGTTTTGACCCAGGCGCATTTCAAGCGCTTTCGCGATCTTGAGATCGGGGTCAAGGGCCCGGGCGACTTCGTCTCCGACGCCGATCGGGAATCCGAACAGTTGATCCGCAAGCGCCTGTTCGAGATCGATCCGACCTGGAGCCTGACGGGCGAGGAATTCGCACCTGTCGATGGCTCGGACCCGGAACATCGCTGGCTGGTGGACCCGATCGACGGCACGACGAACTTCCTCAATGGCCAGCACTACACGATCACCATAGCTCTGAGGCGCGGCAATGAGACGGTATGCGGGCTGGTCTATGACCCAGTGGCCGACGAGATGTTCACGGCAAAGAAGGGTGGCGGTGCCTTCCTCGATGGCGAAAGGCTGCAGGTTAGCCGGTCGACCGACGTGGCCATGATGTGCGTGGGTACGGGCCTGCCGACCCCCAACCTCTCATTGCATCCGGGTGCCTATGCGCGGCTCGATGCCATCCGTGCGCCAATCGGGGCAGTGCGGATCGTCGGCAGCGCCGCCAATAGCTGCGCCTGGGTCGCCTGCGGACGGCTGACCGGCTATTTCGAGGAAACCGGTTTCGTCGATACGGCTGCCGGGATCCTGCTGGTCGAGGAAGCGGGCGGGATCGTCACCGACTGGTGGGGGCGGGGCCCGGAGGTGTTCGAGCGCACCGGGTGCCTGGTCGTGGCCAATGCAGCGACCCATGCCTACCTGATTGAACACCTCAAGGCTGTGCCGCCCAAGAATCCGAGGAGCTGATCCCAGGGCCCGACCCGAAGGGATCAGGGCATCAGCATGCCGCCATTGACCTCGATGGTCTGGCCGATGATGTAGCCGGAAAGGCTCGCGCAGGCGAGGAACAGGTAGGCGCCCACGCAATCCTCGGCCACGCCGAGGCGGCCCTGCGGAATGGTGGCCAGTTGCGCCTTGAGCTGGGCCTCGGTGGAATAGCGCTCGTGGAACGGCGTTTCGATGACGCCCGGCGCCACGGCATTGACCCGGATGCCGGCGGCGATGAATTCCTTGGCCATGCCGCGCGTCACATTGGACACGAAGGCCTTGGACGACCCATAGAGACCCGCGCCGCCGCTGGCGCCGTTGCGGGCAGCGACCGAGGTCGTGTTGATGATGAAGCCACCGCCGGCCGCCTTGATATGCGCAAAGGCCGCACGGCTGGCGGCGATGACGGAGCGGCCGTTGAGGTCCATGACCGCGTCGTAATGAGCGTCGGTCATTTCGGCATAGGGCAGGCGCGCAACCATGCCCCCGGCATTGTTGATGAGGCCATCGAGCCGCCCGAAGGCCGCAGCGGTTTCCTCGACGGCTGCGGCGATGGCGCCGGACTGCGAGGCGTCGGCGCGCACCAGATGCGCCTTGCCACCCGCAGCAATTACCGCATCGGCAACCGCCTTGGCTGCGTCCGCGCTGGAATTGTAGTGCACGCCCACCATGGCGCACTGCGCTCCGAAGGCCTTTGCGAGCGCAGCGCCGATGCCCGTGGAGGCGCCAGTGATGAGGACGGCCTTGCCATTGAGTTCGGGGAGGGTGAGCGTTGCCATCGGGTTCTCCTGGACTCTTTGTCTTGTCGCGCTTCCGAACCGCAAGACCGCTTCAGAGGCTGTCGCGACCGCGGAAGCGGCGTTGGTAATCGGGATCGTAGAGCGAACTCTCGCGGAAGTCTTCGGCCGAGAGGCCCTTGCCGACGAAGATGATGGCGGTGCGCTCGATGGCCGGATCGAACCGGGATTCGATATCGGCGAGCGTGCCGCGGATGATCACCTCGCCGGGCCAGCTGGCATGGGCGACAATGGCGACGGGACAGTCGTCGCCATAGAGAGGGCGCAGCTCCGAAACAACCTTACCCAGCGAATGGATGGCCAGATGGATGGCAAGCGTTGCGCCGGTGGCGCCAAAGGCGGCTAGCGTCTCGCCCTCGGGCATGGGCGAGGCCCGTCCGCCAACCCGGGTCAGGACCACGGACTGATTGAGGGCTGGAATGGTCAACTCACGACCAAGCGCTGCCGCGGCTGCGGCAAAGGCCGGAACGCCGGGGGTGAGGCTGTAGGGGATGCCGAGGCGGTCAAGGCGCCGCATCTGTTCGGCCACGGCGCTCCAGATGGAGAGGTCGCCCGAGTGAAGGCGCGCCACATCTTCGCCGGCTGCATGGGCGCGGACATATTCGGCCTCGATCTCGTCGAGGGACAGGGGCGCGGTGTCGACGAGACGGGTGCCCGGACTGCACCAATCGAGCATTTCGCGGGGCACTATGGATCCGGCATAGAGGCAGACCGGGCAACTTGCGAGCAGGTCTCGGCCCCGCACGGTGATGAGATCGGCCGCGCCGGGACCGGCCCCGATGAAGTGCACAGTCATGACTTCGTCCATCGCCATTGTGTGATCGGCATGGCGGGACGCCAGCCGCTCATGGTGCCGAGCGGGACGGCCTGGGCGACGGACAGACGGACAAGTTCGCCGCCATGCCTGGCCTGCAGGGCCATCAGCGCTTGCTCCATCTCAAGGCTGACCGCATTGGCGACGAGCCGTCCATCGGGCCGAAGGGCGTTCATGGCTGCGTCCATGACCCCGGGTGTGGTGCCGCCGCCACCCACGAAAACAGCATGGGGGGGCTCGAGCCCGGCCAGAGCCGAGGGCGCCACACCGCTGACGACGCGCAGGTCGGGGACGCCGAAATGCCGCGCATTGCGGGCAATACGCTCGGACCGCTCGGGCTCGCTCTCGATGGCAACGGCCCGCAGGCTCGGATCGGCCAGCATCCATTCGATGCTGATGGAGCCAGATCCGGCCCCGATATCCCAGAGCAGTTCGCGCGGGCGTGGCGCCAGGGCCGAGAGGGTGAGCGCGCGAATGTCGCGCTTGGTGATCTGCCCGTCATGCTCGAAGAGGGCATCGTCGAGGCCCGGTGACCGCGGGAGGATGCGGGCGCCGGGCAGGGGAACAACAGTGACAGCACAGACATTGAGCGGGTCGATGTCGGTGAAGGTGAAGCTGTCGGCCATCTGCGAGCGCATGGCCTCGCGCGGACCACCCAGGGCCTCGAGCACGGTGATGATCGAGCGGCCGAATCCGGCCTCGACCAGGAGCGCCGCCAGGGCGCCTGGGCCCTTCTCGTCCGAGGTCAGGGCCAGGATGCGTGCACCGGTATGCAGATGCGGACGGATGAGGTCGATCGGCCGGCCATGCAGCGAGAGACTCACCACATCCTGCAAGGGCCAGCCCAGCCTTGCCGCCGCGAGGCTGAAGGCAGATGGATGGGGGATCACCAGCATCTGCGCCGGATCGACATGTCGCGACAGCGTCGCACCGACGCCATGGTTGAACGGGTCGCCGGAAGCCAGCACACAGACCTTGCGGCCACGAGCCGCCAGCACCGCATCGATGGAATTGGTGAAGGGCGTCGTCCAGGCGATCTGTTCGCCATGGATCGCGGGCCCGGCCAGTTCAAGATGCCGTGCCCCACCAAAGACCACTTCGGCGCCGGCCAGGGCAGCGCGCGCCGCGGGAGACAGCCCATAGAGGCCGTCCTCGCCGATGCCGACAATGGTCAACCAGGGCGTGGTCATCAGCTGGCGCTCCGTGGCGAGTAAACCAGGGGATCCATGCCGGACCGCTCGATGATGCGCGTTTCGGCGGAGCCGATTATAACACAGGTGGCCATGTCGGCCGGCTGGCGGTCCGCCTCGCCAAGGGGCACGACGACGAAATTCTCGTCCGGACGCCCGACGGCGCGGCCGAAGATAACCGGCGTGGTGACCGGCAGGACTTCGCGCAGGATTTTGAAGGCAGTGGCCAATTGCCATGGCCGGGCCTTCGAGATGGGATTGTAGAGGGCAATGACGAGGCCGGCCTGGGCCACGGCGAGCAGGCGCCGCTCGATCAAGTCCCAGGGCTTGAGATTGTCCGAAAGCGAAATGGCGCAGAAATCGTGCCCGAGAGGCGCCCCGGCGCGGGCAGCGACCGCCAGCATGGCGGTAATGCCCGGCAGGACTACGATATCAAGCCGCCGCCAGGTCTCGGGACCATGCTCAACGGCTTCGCAGATGGCGGCCGCCATAGCAAACACTCCCGGATCGCCGCCCGAGACGACACAGACCGAGGCCCCTTTCGAGGCGGCATCGAGCGCGGCGCGGGCCCGGTCGATTTCTTCCCGGTTGTCGGAGGCGATCCGCCGCTGGTCGGGCCGCAGGGACAGGCGATCAAGATAAGGTCCATAGCCGAAGAACTGCTCGCCTGCGGCAATCGCCTCCATGGCTTGCGGCGTGGTCTGTCCCGGATTGCCCGGGCCGGTGCCGACTATGGTCAGCCTTCCGGTCATGGCCTTGCGCTCCAGCCGGGCACGAGGACCAGGGAGAAATACGGCGCGCTGTCGTCGGTCTTGTCGGCAAGGGCGATGGAGGCGCCGTTGCTCATGGTGCCGCGTTCGACATAGACCGCGCCATCAAGGCGGCCTGCCTCATTGAGGGCCGCACGGACCTTGGGCAGGTTGCGCCCCAGCTTCATGATGACGGCGCCCTGCGTGTCGCCAAGGCGACGCGACAGTTCCTGTTGGTCGAGCGTGCCCGGCAGGATGGTGAGGATATCGTCGCCCTGCACCAGCGGCAGGCCGGCGGAGGACCAGCAGCCCGACATGGCGGTGATCCCGGGAATGACTTCGGTGGGGTAGTGCGGTGCGAGGCGCACATGCAGGTGCATATAGCTGCCATAAAAGAGCGGGTCGCCTTCGCTGAGCACGGCGACTGTACGGCCGGCTTTCAGATGTGTGGCGAGGCGCTCGGCCGCCTCGGCATAGAAGCCCTGGATCTGGTCCTTGTAGCCATTGTCATGGCGGTGGATCTCGGTGGTCACCGGATAGTCGAGGGCTTCCTCGATATGTCCGGATCGGAAATGGTCGGCGGCAATGGCGCGGGCATTGCTGGCATTACCGCGCTTGGCGAAATAGGCGACGACATCGGCCGACCCAATGGCACGGGCGGCCTTGATGGTGATGAGGTCCGGATCGCCCGGCCCGGTGCCGACGCCGATGAGTTTTCCGGTCACAGGCCGGCCCTCGCAAGGGCATTGAGGCAGGCCGAGGTGATGGCGCTGCCGCCCAGCCGACCGCGCACAATGGCAAAGGGAACGCCATAGGAGTTTTCGGCCAGCGCATCCTTGGATTCGGCGGCGCCGACAAAGCCGACCGGCATGCCGAGGATGGCGGCGGGTTTGGGCGCCCCGTCGCGCAGCATTTCGAGCAGGTGGAAGAGGGCGGTCGGCGCATTGCCGATGGCGACCACGGCGCCTTCGAGATGCTTGTCCCACAGATGCAGGGCGGCAGCCGAACGGGTATTGCCGATGGCCGTGGCGATGTCGGGAGTCCGCGGATCGCGCAGGGTGCAGATGACCTCGTTGTTCGCCGGCAGGCGGGCGGCCGTGATCCCGCGCGCGACCATTTCGGCATCGCAGAGGATGGGCGCCCCGGCCATCAGCGCCCGGCGCGCGGCACTGACGAAGCCGGGGCCGAAGACGAAATGCTCGGCCGCATCGACCATGCCGGCGGCGTGAATCATGCGCACGGCAAGCTCGGCTTCGTCATCGGCGAAGCGCGTGAGATCAGCTTCGGCGCGGATGATGGCGAAGGACTGGCGATAGATGCTGTCACCATCCTTGATGTAGTCATACTGGGTCATTGTCTGCCCTGGTGCAGGACGAGGGCATCGGCTAGCTCGGCCTCGTCCAGAATATACTCTGGCGTATCGCCCGCCCGGCCCTGGATGACAAGGCCAATCCCGTCCGGAGCGCCGACCAGGGTGATGTCGGCCGGTCGCGGATGAGAGCAGCCCTTGGGGCATCCTGAGACATGCAGATGCCGGTCCGGTGGCAGGTGGGGAGCGAGCCTGGCGGCGATGTCACGCGCCGGGATATGGCCCGAAGCGCAGCCGCGATTGCCGATACAGGCACTCGCACGGCGGCGGGGATCATCCGGGCGGGTGATGAAACCGAGGGTGGCGGCGGCCTCGATCAGCGTTTCGGATGCGTTGTCGACAAGCAACGTGTGGCCGGGGGCAAGGCGCAGGGTTTCGATGCCCACAGCCATGGCCGCTTTGCAGAGGGCGACGAGATCCGTGCTGCGGGCGGAGCCGAAGGGCAGGGCGATGGGTGTGGTGTGGCCGTGGAGGAGCCTCAGGCTGCCGGTTGTCTCGATCGACTCGTCCAGCACGAGGGGACGAGCCGGTTCACCGGAGGCGGGAAAGAGGTCAGTTGCCCTTGCATCCGGCCCCATGGCGGCAAGGGCGCCGAGCAGGGCGAGTGCCGTCGCGATGGCGCCCCCGGCATCGACCCGCTGCGGCTTGCCGCCGCCCAGGGTGATGGCCCAAAGTTGGTCCGGCAGTGCGACCAGCCGGATATCGGCCTTGAGCGCGCCGAGCGGCACCTGCCCACCACTGTCGATGACGACACTGACCTTGGGCCCCAGGCGATCAGCCCAAGGCGCGGCGCCGTCGCGGATGGCGGCGGCGATCGGACGCGGGTCGGCCAGTTCCTGCGGGTCGAGGCCCGCCAGCGGCGAGGTGTCGACGACGAGGCCTGTTTCGATGGTGACCAGCTCGCTTACCGCATCGGCAAAGAGCGCCACGTTGTCCGGGCCGAGGCCGCGCACCTGCAGATTGCCGCGCGCGGTGATTTCGACCAGGCCATTGCCATGCTCTGCGGCGAGATGGGCCAGTTCGGCAAGCTGATGCGGCGTCAGGGAGGCCCCGGCCACCCGGATGCGCGCCAGCAATCCGTCGCCGGTCGGCATCGGGTTGTGCAGCGTCGGGCAGGCACCGCGCCGTACCGAAGCGGCGAAGCCTGACGCTGGCGTGCCGAGGGTGATGGTCCGTTGTGAAGTCATGGTGCAATGTCTACCAGCCGCTCGCGGCCAGCACTACTCCGGCTTGCGCAGGAGATAGGTATCCATGATCCAGCCATGGCGCAGGCGGGCCAATTTGCGCTTTGAGACGATCTGGTCGGCGACATCGCCCAGCCGCCCAGCGACCAGGATCTGGTGGGGCGTGCCCAAATAGGCGCCCCAGAAGATTTCCAGGCGCGGATCGGCTTCGAGGAAGGCTTGGCGCCCGTCCAGCATGACCACCGTGTCCGTCTCGACGGGCCCAAGCTTGCGACCAGTGGTGACGAGAACCGGCTCGCCGATGCGATTGAGGGTGATGCCGTGGGCGGCGGTCAGGGCCTGGACTGCGGTGATCCCGGGGATGACTTCGATCTTCAGGGGTTGCCCGACCCGTTCGAGGATGCGCAGGGTCGAATCGTAGAGACCCGGATCGCCCCAGACAAGAAAGGCGCCGATCCCATTGTCGGGAATGTCGGCGATCAGCAGATCGAAAATGTCGGCCAGCGACGCGTGCCAGTCGGATACGCCCTGTCCATAGTCCGGATTGTCCGCGTCGCGACGGGGCACGGAATAGCCGATCATTCGGGGGTCGGCCCGGCGCACGAAACGGCTGACGATGTCGAGCCGCACATCAGCCAGATCAGCCTTTTGAGCCCCCTTGTCCGGCACGAACATCACATCGGCGCGGTTCAGGGCCTCGATCCCGGCGATGGTCATATGCTCGGGGCTTCCCGTTCCGATGCCAACGACGAGAATGGTCTTCATGGGTGTCTCCGGGCGGAGTTGCTGCGCTGCGGGAATGGCAGAGGCCGGCGCGGCGCGCAAGCGCCGCTATTCGGCATCGTCCTTGACCGCCTCCATCGAAACATGGGTGGAGGTATGCGCGACATGCGGCAGCGCCGATATCTTTTCGCCCAGCACCTCGCGATAGGCAATGATGTCCTTGGTCCGCACCTTGAGCAGATAGTCGAAGCTGGAGGCGATCATGTGCACCTGCTCCACCTCGGGCAGGGCACGGACCGCCTTGTTGAACGATTCCAGCGCCGCCTTGCGCGTATCGCTCAGGCGCACCTCGACAAAGGCCACATGCGGCAGTCCGAGCCGCGCCGGATTGACGATAGCGCGATAACCCAGGATGTAACCGTCCTGCTCGAGGCGCCGAATCCGCGCCTGGCAGGGTGTCTTGGAGAGGTTCACGCGCCGGCTGAGCTCGGCGACGCTGATGCGTCCGTCGCGGGACAATTCCTCGAGGATGCGGCGATCGATCTGGTCCAATGGGCTGTCTGTCTGCGCTGTCATGGGCGAAAATCCTCTGCCACGGTGACAGATTATACCATTCGTCGCGCGTTTTTCGCCACATCAGGCGAACGGACTGCGCATCTTCTGCCAGACTGGCTGCATAACACAGTTTCGAGCCAGACATGACCGCGATCGCCGACATCCGCCATGCAATGCGCCACCGCCTTCACGCCGACGAGACTGAGCTGGTGCGCCAGCTTGTCACCCAAACAGGATTGGATGAGGCAGCTCGGCAAGCCATTTCTGGAGTAGCGGTGGGTCTCGTCCAAGCTGTCCGCAGTGGCACCAGGCTCGGGCTCATGGAGAGCTTTCTCGCCGAGTACGGGCTCGATAGCGAGGAAGGGCTGGCGCTGATGTCGCTGGCCGAAGCGCTGTTGCGCGTGCCCGACAGCGAGACCATCGACGCGCTGATCCACGACAAGGTCGGCGGGGCCGACTGGTCGCGCCATTTCGGCGGATCTCCCAGCCCGCTCGTCAATTTTTCATCCTGGGCTCTCAACCTGACTGCGGACGTGCTCGGCGATCCCGAAGTTGGGCCGAAAACGGCCCTGCACCGCGCTGTGGCGCGCCTCGGCGAACCAGTGATCCGAACGGCGGTCGGCCATGCCATGCGCCTGATGGGTGGTCAGTTCGTCTTCGGGCGGACCATTGACGAAGCCATTGCCCATGCGAAAAAGCCCGAGGGCAGGGGCTATCGCTATTCCTACGACATGCTGGGCGAAGCGGCGCGCACGGCCGATGACGCAAAGCGATACTTTGACGCCTATCTCAACGCCATCAATGCGCTGGGGCCCCACTGCGTGCACGGCTCGGTGCGCGACAATCCGGGCATTTCGGTCAAGCTCAGCGCCCTGCACCCGCGCTATGAAGTGGCCCAGCGCGATCGGGTGATGGTCGAGCTGGTCGAGGCGACGCGCAAGCTGGCGCTGGTCGCGGCCAAGGCCAATATGGGTTTCAACATCGATGCCGAAGAGGCGGACCGGCTGGATCTGTCGCTCAACGTCATCGAAGCCGTGCTGGAGACGCCCGAACTGGCGGGATGGGACGGCTTCGGCGTGGTTGTGCAGGCCTATGGCAAGCGGGTCCTGCCCTTGATCGACTGGCTGGAGATGACGGCGGGGCGGCTCGATCGCAAGATCATGGTGCGGCTGGTCAAGGGCGCCTATTGGGACGCCGAGATCAAGCGCGCCCAAGTGCTCGGCCTGCCCGATTACCCGGTTTTCACTCGCAAGGCGGCCACCGACGTGAGCTATATTGCGGCGGCAGGGAAGCTGTTCGGTTCGGCTCACCTCTACCCGCAATTCGCCACGCATAATGCCCATACGGCTGCGGCAGTGCTGCATCTGGCGCGCGAGGCCGGTCGGACCAGCGACACCTATGAGTTCCAGCGCCTGCACGGCATGGGCGAGCAGTTGCATGAGGTGCTGCGCAAGGAACACGGCATCACGTCGCGCATCTATGCGCCGGTTGGCGCGCACAAGGACCTGCTGGCCTATCTGGTTCGGCGCCTGCTGGAAAATGGCGCCAATGGTTCCTTCGTCTATCAAATCGCCGATGAGGACATTCCGGCGGAGCGAGTTGCTGAAGACCCGATCGGCAAGCTGCTGCAATTGGGACAGGCCGGGGCCAATCCGGCCATTCCCCAACCTGCGGATATCTTTGGCACGCGCCGCAATTCGCGGGGGCTCGACCTGACCGATCCTGTAGCTTTCGGGGCGATGGACGAAGCGCGTGAAGCATTCTCGGGCCATCGCTGGTACGCAAAAAGCCTGGGCGCCATGGGTGCGCCAGAAGGCAAGGTGACGTCGGTGGTCAATCCGGCCAACCATGGCGACGAAGTGGGCTTGGTGACCGAGGCGAGTGCCGAGCAGGTTGATCAAGCGATTGTCGCCGCCAAGGCCAGCGCCTGGGCGGAAATTCCGGTCGTCGAGCGCGCGACCCTGCTACGCCGCACCGCCGATCTTTACGAGGCCAATGCCGCTGAGTTCTTCGCGCTCCTCACCCGCGAGGCTGGAAAGACCTGGGCCGACGCAGTGGCAGAGATACGCGAAGCTGTTGATTTTCTTCGCTATTATGCCGACGAGGCTGACAAGTTGGACGCTCCGGCGCGTGGGCCATTCGTCTGCATTTCGCCGTGGAATTTTCCGCTGGCGATCTTCACCGGCCAGATCGCGGCGGCGCTGGTGGCGGGCAATCCTGTATTGGCCAAGCCCGCGCCGCAAACACCCCTCATTGCCTTCCGGGCCGTGCAGCTTATGCATGAGGCGGGCATCCCGCTTGATGCTGTGCAGCTTCTTCCCGGTGGACCGCAGGTCGGGGCGCTTTTGACAGCAAATTCAAAGGTTTCCGGCGTCGCCTTCACCGGATCCCTGCCCACGGCGCGCCGGATCGAGCGGGCCATGGCCGAGCATCTCGATCCTCGTGCGCCGCTGATCGCCGAGACCGGCGGGCTCAATGCCATGGTGGTCGATACCACGGCGCTGACCGAGCAGGCGGTGCGTGACATCATCGCCTCGGCCTTCCAGTCGGCGGGTCAGCGCTGTTCGGCGCTGCGCATCCTCTATGTCCAGGAGGACGTTCATGAACATACTCTGAACATGCTCAATGGCGCGATGAACGAACTGGTGCTGGGCAATCCCTGGAACCTCTCGACCGATGTCGGACCAATCATCGATACGGCCGCGCGCGACAAGATTGCCGCCTACATTGCGGCGCGTCAGGACCGGGTCCTGCACCAGCTCGAGGCTCCCGAAGGGGGCACGTTCATCGCGCCGACCGTCATCGCGGTTTCCGGCATCGAGGACATGCAGGAAGAAATCTTCGGCCCGGTTCTGCATGTGGCAACCTTCAAGGGTGACGAGCTGGACAAGGTCTTTGGCGCCATCAATCGCTCGGGCTATGGCCTCACCTTCGGCATGCATACGCGCATCTCGTCGCGGGTGAAGCGGCTCGCGGGCGAGGTGCATGCGGGCAATATCTATGTGAACCGCAACCAGATCGGCGCCGTGGTCGGCAGCCAGCCATTTGGCGGCGAGGGCCTGTCGGGTACCGGTCCCAAGGCGGGCGGGCCGCATTACCTGCCGCGCTTCACCCAAGGGGCAGGTGGCCTGCAGACGGGCGTCTTGGGCCTGCCGGGCCCGACAGGGGAGAGCAACCGCCTCCATGTCGTGCCGCGCGGCACGCTGCTCTGCCTCGGACCGACGCCGGAGGATGTCGCGGTGCAGACTGAAATGGCGCAGGCTGCCGGATGCGGCTTCATGGCGGAAGCGATGGAAGCCGACCGGTTGCGGTCTGGTAAGGGCTTTGCCGCGGTTGCCTGGTTCGGTGACGCGGCGGGTGTGCGCCAGGTGCGGCTGGCCCTGAGCGAGAGGGAGGGTGCCCTCGTGCCAATCCTCACCAGCCCCGCTGATATCGGCCGCCTGCACCTGGAGCGGCATGTCTGCATCGACACGACGGCGGCGGGGGGGAATGCAAGCCTGATGGCGGCGGCATTGTAGAGCGGGACCCCCACCCGAGCGCCGCTAAGGTCCTGACGGACCTAAGCTCTGCTTGCCCTCCCCTCAAGGGGGAGGGTGACGCAGGAGCCGGGCTCAAAGTACAAACTAAACAGCCCCCCGCAGAAGGGGGAGGAGTCAATCGCGTGCGGGAGGCGGTCCGCGCGTCAGCCTCGCGCGATAAGTGCGGCCAGCTTGGCCGGGATGGAGAGGACATCGCGCACCATCTGCACGCGCTCGGGTGTGTAGTAACCTTCAGCATCGAGGATGTTCATGGTGGCGATCAACTCGTCGCCGATGACGATGGGCATGTTGATGACCGACTGGCAGCCCAGCGAATTGATCAGCTCGTGGTCGAAAAAGACCTTGGCAATGTCCTCGATCGTGTTGGCGACGAAGTAGCGGCGCTCCTTGTGCACCACGTCGAACCAGGGGCCATAGTTGATCGGCTTGGTGCCTGAGGCCGGGTAGTTCACCGGGTCGCTGGTATAGGCCCGGCGGGCGACTTCGGCTTCCATGTCCACGGTCATGATGGTGAAAAGCTTGGCGCCCACCGTGCTCTGGGCCAAGTCCTGCAGGGCCTTGAAGGCGGCTTCGGCAGACTTGGCCTCGGCAATGGCTGCATCGAAGGCGGCGAGGGCCTCAGTTTGGGTCGTCATCAACTTGTGTCCTGGGTGGTCTGAAAGACTGATTGGAATATTCATGAGCCGCTCTCGGTCGCGGCCAGCAATTCGCGTGAGTAAGCTTGTTTGAGGTCGCCAGCCTTGAGCTGGGCGACATCGGCAATTTCGACGATGCGCCCATGGCGCATGACTGCGAGCCGGTCGCAGAGGAAGCTGACGACAGGCAGGTTGTGGGTCACCAATAGATAGGTGAGGCCCTGTTCACGGCGGAGACGCTTGAGCAGATTGAGAATTTCGGCCTGCACGGAAACGTCGAGCGCCGAAGTCGGTTCGTCCAAAAGCATGACCTTGGGCTCGAGCATCAAAGCGCGGGCAATGGCGACGCGCTGGCGCTGGCCGCCCGAAAGCTGGTGTGGGAAGCGAAAGCGGAAGCGTTGGTCGAGGCCGACAGCGCGGAGCGTGGCTTCGACGCGTTCGCCGCGATTGCCGATGCCATGGATGGCCAGTGGCTCGGTCAGGGCCGCGTCGATGGTCTTGCGCGGGTGGAGCGAGCCATAGGGATCCTGGAACACCATCTGCACCTGGCGCGAGACATTGCGATCGACATGATGACTGCGGGCCTCACCCATGACCGAAATAGCGCCGGTCCAGCCGGGCGCCAATCCCGCAATGGCGCGCAGGATCGTGGATTTGCCCGAACCCGATTCGCCGACCAGGGCAAAGCTTTCGCCTTCGGGAATGGAGAGATTGACGCCATGGACGACCTTGGTGTCGCCATAGGAAATGTCGAGGTTCTGGAGGTCGATGGCGTTCATGTGCCGGCCCATTGCGTGCGGTCGAGCACGGGGAGTTCGTCGCGGGTCTCGTTGATCACCGGCATGGCGGCGAGGAGCCCGCGCGTATAGGGATGCCGGGCGTTTTCGAGCTGCCCCGCGGCGCATTCCTCGACCACGCGGCCCGCATTCATGACCAGGATACGGTCGCAATAGCGGCTGACGAGGTTGAGGTCGTGGCTGATCAGGATCAGGCCCATGCCCTTGTTGCGCACCAGCTCGTCGATGATGTCGAGGACCTGGGCCTGCACCGAGACGTCGAGCGCCGAAGTGGGCTCGTCTGCGATGAGGAGCTCGGGTTCGGGGATGAGCATCATGGCGATCATGATGCGCTGACCCATGCCGCCCGAGACTTCATGCGGGTAGAGCCTGGCCACGCGTTCCGGGTCGTTGATGCGAACCGCGGTCAGCATGTCGATGATGCGGGCCTGGACGTCGCGGCGGGGCAGCTTCTGGTGGGTGACCAGCGCCTCGGCGATCTGTTCGCCCACGGTCATCACTGGGTTGAGCGAGAATTTGGGGTCCTGCATGACCATGGAGATGCGGGCGCCGCGAATGGCGCGCATCTGCTTCTCGCTCTGGGCGAGGAGGTTCACGCCGTCGAATTCGAGCCGGTCGGCCGTGACCTCCCCCGGCTTGCGGATGAGCTTGAGGATCGAGCGGCCGGTCATGGATTTCCCGGAGCCCGATTCCCCGACAATGCCAAGCCGCTCGCGCCCGAGGGTGAAGGAGAGGCCCTTGACCACTTCGACGCGACCCGAATGGGTGGGGAAGGAAACGCGGAGGTTTTCGACGGTGAGGAGGGGGGTCATGAGATAGCTTCCGCAGCTTCACATGCGAGAAAAGTTACCCCCACCCTTGATCCCTCCCCACAGGGGGGAGGGAGACGATGAACACGGGCAGCAGCACTTGCGCCTCCCTCCCCTTGATGGGGAGGGACTGAGGGTGGGGTGGGCAGCGCACGCGGGGTGCTTAGTATAGCTGGCGTCATCAACTCTTGCCCTCGCTCTTGGGGTCGAGCACATCGCGAAGACCGTCGCCGAGGAAGCAGAACCCGAGCGAAACGATGATGATGGCGAAGCCGGGCATGGTGGCGACCCACCATTGGTCGAGGATGAAGGTGCGGCCGCGCGAGATCATCGCGCCCCATTCGGGCAAAGGCGGCTGAGCGCCGAGGCCAATAAAGCCCAGGCCCGCGGCGGTGAGGATGACACCGGCCATGTCGAGGGTGACGCGGATGATCATGGACGAGGTGCAGAGCGGCAGGATGTGCTGAACGATGATGCGGATGGGGCCACCACCGGCCAGTTGCACGGCGGAAATGTATTCGGCATTGCGGATGGTCAGGGTCTCGGCGCGGGCGATGCGCGCATAGGCGGGCCAGGACGTGATGGCGATGGCGATGATGGCATTGTTGATGCCGGGACCGAGAGCCGCGACGAAGGCCAGGGCCAGGATCAGCTTGGGCAGCGACAGGAAAATGTCGGTGAAGCCCATGAGGATACGATCGACCCAGCCGCCGAAATAACCGGATATGGCGCCGATGAGCAGGCCCAGCGGCGCCGAGATGAGCGCCACGAGGAGGACGATGGTGAGGGTGATCTGCGATCCCCAGACGACGCGCGAGAAGATGTCGCGGCCCAACTCGTCCGTGCCCATCCAGTTCGTGGCGGAAGGCGGCAGCAGGCGCGCGGAGAGGTTCTGCCCGGTGGGCGAATAGGGTGCGATCCAGGGCGCAAAGGCAGCGGTGAGCAGCAGTACCAGGATGATCACCCCGCCCAGCACCGAGAGCGGATTGCGCAGCAGCGCCGTGAACACCCGATAAGCGCGGCCGGCATTGGCCTGCCAGCGCGAGGTGGGACTATCGGCAAGAAGCCAGTCACGGGTGCTCATCGCGATCGCTCCAAATATGCTGAGATGCGGTCGTTCCGCGCGCCCTCCCCCTTGAGGGGAGGGTAGCGAAGCTTGGCCCAAAAGGCCTTAGCGGAGCTGGGGAGGGGGTAGTTTCGAGCGCGGCCGATGGACCCCCACCCTTGGTCCCTCCCCTCAAGGGGGAGGGAGGCGAAGGAGGCGGCAGGTTCGGGGCGCATGTTGGCGGCTTCATCAGCGGGCCCTCGGGTCGAGGACGCGATAGAGAACGTCCGAAATCTTGTTGATGACTATGAAGACGGCGCCGATGACCAGGGTCGAGCCGAGGACGGCATTCATGTCGGCATTGAGCAGGGCCGTCGTCAGGTAATTGCCGATGCCCGGCCAGGAAAAGACCGTCTCGATCATCACCGAGCCTTCTAGAAGGCCGGCATAGGAGAGGCCGATGACGGTGATCAGCGGCACGCGGATGGGGTTGAAGGCGTGGCGCCAGATGACGACGCGCTCGGGCACGCCCTTGACCCGGGCAGTGGTGACGAATTCCTGGCTCAACTGGTCGAGCATGAAGGAGCGGGTCATGCGCGCAATATAGGCGAGGCTGAAAAAGCCCAGCACCGAGGCCGGCAGGACGAGGTGGGATATGGCGTTCCAGAAGATGTCGACCTCGCCCTGAAGGAGGGAGTCGATGAGGATCATGCCGGTCATGGGCGTGACCAGCCCGTCGTAGAAGATGTCGAGGCGACCCGGGCCGCCGACCCAGCGCAGCCGGGCATAGAAAACGGCAAGGCCGACGAGGCCCAGCCAGAAGGCGGGGACGGAATAGCCCAGGAGGCCCACGACGCGGATCGCCTGATCGAGCCATGACCCTTGCCGCGCGGCTGCCGTGACGCCGAGCGGAATGCCGACGGCGCAGCCGATCAGGATGCCCAGCGTCGCCATTTCGAATGTGGCGGGGAAGAAGCGCGACAGATCCTCGATCACCGGCCGGCCGGTCGAGACCGACATGCCCAGATCGCCGGTGAAGACCTTGCCGACATAGGTGACGAACTGGACCCAGAGCGGCTGGTCGAGGCCCATGGCGATCCTGGCGGCATCGTATTGCGCCTGCGTGGCGCGGTCGCCGACCACGGCCAGGACCGGATCGATGGGGATGACGCGGCCGATGAAGAAGGTGATGGCCAGGAGGCCCAGGAAGGTCAGCAGCAGCGTCACGAGAAAGCCGCCGGAAGTGGCAAGGCCGCGCCCGAACCGGCGGGATGATGTGCCAGGGCTCCTCACTGGCCGGATGACTTGCTGATCGCTGGACACCAAAAATCCCCTCGTGAAAACAGAGGCTTATTGCCGCTCGATGGGTTGGCGAGCGGTTCGCTGAAGCTTCACATTTCGCTTCCATCATACAAGAAACTTTGCTTATATCAAAAAAATTTTGGTGGAGGCGAAGGTGGCAGGAGCGCTGTCGCAGGAGGCGGAGGGGCACCCGAAGGTCGGGGCGCTGATCCGTGCGCGCCGCCGCCAGCAGCACATGACGCTGATGGAACTGGGCGAGGCCGCACAGGTGTCGGTGGGGTATCTGAGCCAGGTCGAGCGCGACCACGCGACGCCCTCGCTGGGCACACTGGCCGGCATTGCCAGGGCGCTGGGTGTGGGCATCGACTACTTTGTCTCCGCGCCGGCCGCGCACAATGCGCTGACCCGAGAGGGTGAGCGCAACCGCTTCTCGCTCGATGGGTCTTCCATCATCTATGAGCGGCTGGGCGCGGACTTCCCGGGAAACCAGCTCTCCAGCTTCCTCATGACGGTGCCGCCCGGCTACCGCTCGGAGACGGTGGCGCATGAGGGCGAGGAAATCCTCTTCATCCTCGAGGGATCGATCACCCAGCGCCTCGATGGCGAGGAAATGGTGATGAATGCCGGCGACAGTCTGCATTTCCGCGGCAACCGCCCCCATTCCTGGTCCAACCATACCGACAAGCCGGCCCGTCTGCTCTGGACCGGCACGCTCGCCCTCTTTCGCTCCACGGCGCGGCCGAGCCCCGCCGTGGCGATACCCAAAACCGGCGCCAACAAGCCGGCCCGCAAGAAAATCACCCCCAAGGAGAAACGCACATGAAACTGTTCCGCGCCGCCCTTCTGGCGTCCGCGCTTGCCTTGCCGCTGGCAGCAGGCGCCGCCTATGCCGCGACCCCCGCCGATGCGCTGGTGATCGCCCAGAACATCGACGACATCGTCGCGCTCGATCCCGCCCAGGCCTATGAATTCTCGGCCGGCGAGATCAACACCAATGTCTATGACCGCCTGGTCCAGTACGAGGCCGAGGACACGACCGCGCTGGTGGGCGGCCTGGCCGAGAGCTGGGAAGCCGACGACGCCAACAAGACCATCACCTTCACCCTGCGCGACGCCAAGTTTGCCTCGGGCAATCCGGTGCGGGGCGAGGACGTGCTCTATTCGTTCAAGCGCGTGGTGACGCTCAACTTGACGCCCGCCTTCATCCTGACCCAGCTTGGCTGGACCCCGGAAAACATCGAAGAGATGGTGACCGTGGATGGCAACACGGTGACCGTGAAGTGGAGCGGCGATTTCGCCTCGGCCTTCGTGCTCAACGTGCTGGCGGCGCGTCCCGCCTCGATCGTCGACGAAGTGCTGGTCAGCCAGCATGTCGAGGGCGAGGATTGGGGCAATGCCTGGCTCAACACCAATTCGGCCGGTTCCGGTCCCTTCGTGATGACCGATTATCGCCCGGCCGAAATCGTGCGCCTCCAGGCCAATGAAAACTACTTCCGTGGCGCGCCGGCCATGAAGCAGGTCATCATCCGCCATGTGGCGGAGGCCGCGACCCAGCAGCTGCTGCTGACCTCGGGCGACGTCGACATGGCCAAGAACCTGACCCCCGACCAGATCGGCGGGCTGGGTGAGGCCATCAAGGTCGAGACCTATCCGCAGGCCGCCGTGCACTTCCTCTCGTTCAACCAGAAGACCGAGAGCCTGACCCCGCCGGCCGTGTGGGAAGCCGCGCGCTATCTCGTTGACTATGACGGCATGACCCAGAGCTTCCTGGCGGGCCAGATGGAAAAGCACCAGGCCTTCTGGCCCAAGGGCTTCCCGGGCTCCTATGACGAGACGCCCTTCACCTATGACGTGGAGAAGGCCAAGCAGATCCTGGCCGATGCCGACGTGCAGACGCCGATCAACGTCACGCTCGACGTGATCAATTCGGCGCCCTTCACCGATATCGCGCAGTCGCTGCAGGCCGGTTTTGCCGAGGCGGGCATCAACTTTGAAATCCTGCCCGGCACCGGCGCCCAGGTGATCACCAAGTATCGTGAGCGCACCCACCAGGCCATGCTGCTCTATTGGGGCCCGGACTTCATGGACCCGCACTCCAACGCCAAGGCCTTCGCCTACAATTCCAACAATGCGGACGACAACTACACGGCCACGACCACCTGGCGGAACGCCTGGGCCGTGCCCGAGGAGATGAATGCCGAAGTGCTGGCCGCCCTCGCCGAAGGTGACCAGGAAAAGCGCAACGAGCTCTATATCGACCTGCAGAAGAAGGTGCAGGCCGAAAGCCCGATCGTCATCATGTTCCAGGCCGCCAAGCAGGTAGCAATGGCCGGCAATGTCGAGGGCTTCGTCAACGGCGCCACCTCGGACTTCGTCTACTACCGCCTTGTGACCAAGAACTAAGTCTTCTGGTCCACGACTGCGGCGGCCCCCTCCCTCGGGCCGCCGCGCGGAACCGGGCTCTCCTCCTCCTGCCCGGTTCCGCCCCTCTTTTCCCAGGATCGATCCATGAACGCCACGCTCTCCACCCGGATGGACAATCTGCGCGCCCGCATGGCGGCGACCGGCACTGACCTGGTGGTCATCGGCCCCTCAAGCCACATGCGATACCTCGCCGACCTCTCGCCGCATGGCGATGAGCGGCCGGTCATGCTGATGGTGAGCCAGAGCTTTGCCGGGTTCCTGATGCCGGCGCTCAACGTGGATTCGTCCCGCCAGCATACCGAACTGCCATTCTTCCCCTGGGCCGATGCCGATGGACCGGACGCCGCGCTCGAGCATCTGCTGCGCGCGACCGGGATTGATCGCAGCGCGCCGTCGATCGTCCTCGACGAGACCATGCGCGCCGACTTCGCGCTGCTGGTGCTCGACGCGATTCCGGGCGCCCGGCGCAGGTTTACGGCCGACACCGTGGGCTACCTGCGCTCGCGCAAGGATGAGGACGAATACCGCCGCATCAAGGCCGCGCACCTGCTCAATGACCGGGCCGTGGCCGCCGCCTTTGCCGCGCTCAAGGTCGGCATGACCGAGATCGACGTGGCCGCGTTCATCGACGGCTTTTACAAGGCCAATGGCGCCGAGACGGTCTTCTGCTCGGTCTGCTTCGGGCCCAACGGGGCTTTCCCGCATCACCATACCGGTGCGACACAGTTGAAGGCCGGCGACGCCGTGCTGATCGATACCGGCTGCCGGCTGGATAATTATCCGTCCGACATGACGCGCATGGGCTATTTCGGCTCGGCGCCGGAAGGCTATGGCCAGATCCACTCCATCGTCGACCGGGCCGTGGAGGCCGCTCTCGCCACCGCCGTGACCGGCGCCAGGGCCTGCGATGTGGACAAGGCCGCACGCGACGTGATCACCGCCGCCGGCTATGGTCCCAATTTCCTGCACCGCACCGGGCATGGCCTCGGCATTGACGTGCATGAGGCGCCCTATATCACCGGCACCAGCGAAACCGTGCTGGACGAAGGCATGGTCTTTTCGATCGAGCCGGGCATTTACCTGCAGGGCCGGTTCGGGTTGCGGCTCGAAGAGATCGTGATCATCCGCAATGGCAAGGCCGAAATCTTCTCCGAAATGCCGCGCAGCGCGGTGGCGGCCGGCTAATTGCCCGCCAGATCGATAGCCCTTGAGCGCCCGCGTCAGCAGGCATTTGCGTGTTTGCGTCTTGACTCGTGCTCAACCAAATGGTATTTAACTGATAAGTTGAATAATGGCTGGGCTTATTGTGGCCGACCCCCTGAGCACAACCTTGGCTGCGCTTGCTGATCCGACCCGCCGGGCGATCCTGGCACGACTGGCCACCGGAGAGGCGAGCGTCAATGAACTGGCCGAACCCTTCGACATGACCCTGGCCGCGGTCTCCAAGCATATCAAGGTGCTGGAGAATGCCGGCCTCGTCACCCGGGGCCGTCAGGCGCAGTACCGACCCTGCAAGCTGGAAGCTGCCCCGATGCGGGAGGTGGCCTCCTATCTCGAGACCTATCGCGGCTTCTGGGATCGCAACCTCGATCAACTCGACGCCTACCTCACCAAACTCCAGACCCCGCAATCGGACAGCAAGAACTGAGGAGACTTTTTGATGGACGAACAGACCTTCCCCAATCCCTTCAAGACCGAGCTGCCCGCAGACGAGCCGCTGATCATCATGTCGCGCACTTTCGATGCGCCGCTCGACCTGGTGTGGAAGGTTTGGACCGCAAGGGAGCACGTCGCCCTCTGGTGGGGTTTCGGCAACAATGAGGTAATCGACTACGACGTCCGCACCGGCGGCAAGTGGCGCATCGTGGGCATTTCACCCGATGGCACGCGCTGGACCATGTTCGGCACCTATCTGGCAGTCGAGCCCAAGACGATGATCCGAAACACGTTTGTGGTCGAGGGCATGAACGAGGAGGACGAGCGCTACTATGAAGAGCACCATTTCCAAGAGCGCGACGGCAAGACCCACTACCGATCCGTGTCGAACTTCCCCGATTTCGAGATGCGCCAGGGCGTGGTCGATTCCGGCATGGAATGGGGCGCCAATGTCTCCATGGTCCAGTTCGACGCAGTTCTGGAGCGGCTGAAGGGAGGGTAGGGCAGGGCCACGACGAGCGGCCAGTCCGGACCGGTTGGCTGCCACTATCGGACTTGGCGCGGGGTATCTGTTAGGAATTGCGCCGCGCTGACCACCAGGCCTGGAAATCGGCTTCAGGAAAGTCGCCGGGGAGGTAGCACTCGTCCACAAGTGCGCGGCGGGTGCGGAACTCGTCCAAGAGCAGGCGCCAGCGCACGTAAAGGGGCGTCTTGCGGCCGAAGGGAGGGCCGCCGAACAGCCAACTGACCGTATTGGCGCCGCCCCCGACATGGGTGGTGAGCACGCGGGCGCCCGGCAGGCCGCCGCGGAACAGCAGGCTGCCAATGGCCACCTGTTCATTGTCCCACCGCCCTTGGGGCAGCCACTCGGTTTCGACGAGAAATTGCAGTCGGCTCGCAAATTCATCGGCATAGGAGCGGGCGAGGATCATGTCCCCCGCGCTCATCATGGCCAGCGTCGTGCCAATCATGGCGCGCGGGAACTTGCCGATCCGCATGCGCTGTTTCAGGTGCAGGGTCGTATTGATGCCGATCGTCAGGCCCTTGAGTTCGGCCTCCGTTACCTTGACGACGCCGTCGCCCAAATCCGGAATGAAGCGGCAGAGGCCCGCATCGATCCAGACGAGGTAGTCGGCATCGGTCTCCAGCGCGGCGCGCTTGAGCAGTTCGGGCTTGGACATGACGATCATGCCATATTCGGCAAGGTTGAACGCAATGTCCCGCCGGTTGACGGTCTCGCTGTTGGCGACGATCTCCTCGATGCGCTGGCGGTGGCGGAACATGACCAGATCGTCCTTCGCGACCCGGACGATACGGTCGTTCGGCTTGAGCTGGATGGGGCTCGCATCGAAACTCGGATCGAGGAAGACCAGGAAGGGCAGGGGCGTCTGCAGTGTCTGGTTGAGCCAGGATATATACTGCTCCGGCGTGCGCTTGTCGTAAGCCGCCCGGCCGACGTCGTAGAATCCGGTCACTGCGGTGATCTGCATCTTGCCTCCTGGATTTCCGTCAACGTCTCTCTAGGGGCTTGGGAGCCAGGAAGGAAGCGGGATTTGCCCATGCCGTCGGACCGTGGCCATGTCCCGCATCCATCACAACCTCAAAAGTCTGTTGCGACCGGTTGACCTTGCCATTTGGGAAGGACGCAGAAGGGGGCGTTTGCCAAAGGAGGACCCTATGCGAACCACTCTTCTTGCTCTTGGCCTTGTGCTGCTCTCTGTTCCGGCCATTGCCCAGGATCATTCCGGCCACGGCACGATGATGGGTGGCGACACGCCCGCAACCATGGGCTATCGCGAGGCCAATGCGAAAATGCATGTGGACATGGACATTGCCTATACCGGCAATGCCGATGCCGACTTCATTCTGGGCATGATCCCGCATCACCAGGGCGCCATCGACATGGCGCGCGTCGTGCTCGAGCACGGCACCGATCCGGACGTGCGCAAGCTGGCCGAAGAGGTGATCGCGGCCCAGGAGGCCGAGATCGCCTGGATGAAGGAATGGCTAAAGAAAAACGGATACTGACCGTCCGTGGTCGGCCGGGGGCTGGCTGCGTTCCGGCCGGGAAACTGAATTACGCACGATCAACTCGCTGCGCAGCAGCACTTCGAGCGATTTCGGCTTCTCGCCGGCCAGCAGGGTGAGCAGCAGTTCCATGGCAGCCTCGCCCATGCGGTGGCGGGGCTGCTTCATCGTCGTCAGTGATGGCGTGAGGAAGCTGGCAAAGGAAATGTCGTCAAAGCCCATGATCGAAAACTGCCGCGGCAGGTCGTAGCGGCGGGCATTGAGGGCGATCATCACCCCCATGGCGGTGGCGTCGTTGACGCAGAAGAAGGCCGTGGGCAGCACGTCGCGCACGAACATCAGTTCGGCAGCGGCGCGGCCGCTTTCGGTCGTGCCGTCACCGTCGATGATCATGCGAGCGTCCACGGGAAGTCCCGCACCCGCCAGGGCTGCGCGATAACCCTCTTCGCGCAGTCGGGCGATCTCGCGGCTGGGCGCACGCCCGATGAAGGCGATGCGCCGGTGGCCCTGGGCAATCAGGTGCTCGGTGGCGACGCGCGCACCCTCGAAATTGTCGACGCCGACAAAGGGTACCTCCCCACCGATGACTGGCTCGTTGACCGCGACCATTGGGGGAAGGCGGGCCTCGTCGGGGCTTTGTCCCAGGCCGTAGGGCAGGTGGCCGGTGAATAGAATGAGCCCGTCGGCCTGGTTGGAACTGATGAATCTCAGGTAGTCGGTCTCGCGGCTGGGGTCGTTCTGCGTATTGCCGATGAGCAGGCCATAGCCGCGCTTGTGGGCCTCGGTCTCAAGCCCGACCAGAATGTTGGAAAAGTTCGGATCGCCGACATCGGGGGCCAGGATGAGGATCATGTTGCTGCGGCGCATGCGCAGCGAACGGGCCATCGCATTGGTCGTGTAGCCGGTGCGGGCAATGGCTTCGGTGACGCGACGGCGAGTGGCGTCGGCCACTTTCGTCGGTTCGTTGATGGCCCGGCTCACCGTGGCAATGGAGACGCCGGCCATGGCCGCGACATCTTCAATGGTGGCCAGCTTTTGCTGCTGCACGTCGGGTAGCTCCGCCCCTTATGCCGGGCCGAAAGCCCAGCACAACCTTGCCCTTAGCAGATGCCGGCCGTTCCGCCAGCTTGATCCACAGGCCTATCCTGATTTCGAACACTGTAAACCTTTACATCATTCATGAAAACCTTTACATCAAACCTTGAGCAGAGAGTGACGCAGCAAGCGCGCCGGGCTCAGGGGAGGGGTGGAGGCATGGTCGAAGCACAGGCAAAGAGTGCGCAGCCGATTCTGTCGGCCAATCGCATCTCCAAGTCCTTCGGCGAGATTCCGGTGCTGTTCAGCATCGACTATGACGTTGCGCCCGGCGAGGTTCACGCCATTATCGGCGAGAATGGCGCGGGCAAATCCACCCTCATCAAGATTCTTTCAGGCATCGAGCAGCCGACGTCCGGCTCCATCACCTATGACGGCCAGACCGTCGTCCTGCCACCTGATGGCAAGGCCGAGGCCATGGGCATCGTGCTCATCCACCAGGAACTGAACCTGGCTGAGCACCTGACGGTGGCCGATTCCATCTTCCTGGGGCGCGAACTCAAGCGCGGCCCTTTCCTCGACGTGGGCGAGATGCGCCGCCGTGCCGTCGCCATCATGGAAACGCTGCATGTGCATGTCGATCCGGATGCGCGCATTTCCAGCCTTTCCGTCGCCGACAAGCAGATGGTGGAAATCGCCAAGGCGATCAGCCGCGATGCGCGGGTATTGATCATGGACGAGCCGACGTCCGTGCTGTCGGTGGGCGAGACGCAGACGCTGTTCGAACAGATCCGGCGCCTTACGGCGCGCGGCGTGGCGGTCGTCTTCATCTCGCACAAGCTCGACGAGATCATGGAATTGGCCGATCGCGTCACCGTGCTGCGCGACGGGCAGTTGATCGCCACGGTGGGCACGGAAGCGCTGACACCCGATTCCATCGCCCAGATGATGGTGGGCCGCGAGCTCTCCAACCTCTATCCGCCCAAGCACGAACCGGACGTCGACGCACCGGTTGTGCTGAGCGTGCGCAATCTCGAAACCAAGTCGGTTTCCGGGATCTCCTTCGACCTGCGCCGGGGCGAAATCCTGGGCTTTGCGGGCCTTATCGGCTCGGGCCGCACCGCGGTCGCCGAGGCCATCGTGGGGCTGACGCACAAGGCGGGGGGCGAGATATCGCTCAATGGGCAGCCGGTGAACTTTGCCCGCGTGGCTCAGTCGGTGCATGCCGGCATCGCCTACATGACCAAGGATCGCAAGGGCAAGGGCCTGCTGCTCAATATGGGGCTGCGGCCGAACCTGACCCTGCTGACGCTGGAAAGGCACATGCGCGCCGGCTTCCTCGACACGGGGAGCGAAGAACGGGCGCTGGAGCGCGCCGTGCGGCGCTTCGACATCCGCGCGCGCGACGCATCGGTCGCGGTCGGGCGCCTGTCGGGCGGCAACCAGCAGAAGCTGATGCTGGGCAAGACCATGGAAAGCGAGCCCGACATCATCATCATGGATGAGCCGACGCGCGGCATAGACGTGGGCACCAAGCAGCAGATCTACCACATCATTGCGGCGCTGGCCGCCGAGGGGAAGGCGGTGATCGTCATCTCATCGGAATTGCAGGAAGTGATCGGGCTCAGTCACCGCGTGATGGTGATGCGCTCGGGACGCCTGGCCGGCGTGCTCGAAGGCGCCGAGATCACCGAGGAAGAAATCATGCGGTACGCCGCGGGCATCAAGCAGAGTGGACACGATGAGCGTATCAGCGCCTGATATTGCGACCAAGGCCAAGAGCGGCTTCAAGCTGGATCTGAAAACCGTGGGGCCGCTGGTGGCGCTGGCCCTGCTGGTGCTGCTGGGCATCACGCTCAACGAGAACTTCCTCTCCTACAACAACCTTACCAACGTCCTGGCGCGCTCGAGCTTCATCGGCATCATCGCCATTGGCGCGACCTTCGTGATCACCTCAGGCGGGCTAGACCTTTCGGTCGGCTCCATGGCGGCGGTGATCGCCGGGGTCATGATCATGGTGATGAACTGGCTGATCCCGAGCTTCGGGATTGGCTGGGGGGTTATTTTCGCCGGCATGGCGGCGGGCATCCTGCTCGGCGGGGTGGCGGGCGTGGGCAACGGCCTGATGATCACGCGCGGCCGCATTGAAGCCTTCATCGTGACGCTGGGCACGATGGGCATCTTCCGCTCGCTGGTGACCTTCCTGGCTGACGGGGGCACGCTCTCGCTCAACTTCCAGGTCGCCGACGTCTATCGTCCGGTCTATTACGATGGGCTCTTCGGCATTCCCTATCCGATCCTGGTCTTTGCCCTGGTCGCCATCGGCGGCGAGATCGTCATGCGCCGCACCGCCTTCGGCCGATATTGCGCGGCCATCGGCTCCAACGAACAGGTGGCGCGCTATTCCTCGATCAATGTCGATAACGTCCGGCTGATCACCTACATCCTGCAAGGCATCCTGGTGGCCGTCGCCGTGCTGCTCTACGTGCCGCGCCTGGGCTCGGCGTCGAGCACGACAGGTGTGCTTTGGGAGCTGGAGGCGATCGCGGCGGTGATCATCGGCGGCACCACGCTCAAGGGCGGCTATGGCCGGGTCTGGGGCACGGTGGTGGGTGTGATCATCCTCGGGCTTATCGGAAATATCCTTAATCTCCAAAGCTTTATCAGCCCATATCTCAATGGGGCCTTCCAGGGCGTCATTATCATCCTGGCCGTGCTGCTGCAGCGCCCAAGGCGCGCCAGCTAGGCTCGGAGAGAGTCCGGGACCTGCGAGATGAACGAGTTTCACATCGCCCGCAAAAGGGCATTTTGGGAGGACTGCAAATGAAACTGGCAACAACCCTGCTGGCATCGGCGGTGATCGCCACAGGCCTGGGCGGCGTCGCCCTGGCCCAGGACGACACCATCACCATCGGCGTCTCGGTTCCGGCCGCGACGCATGGCTGGACCGGCGGCGTCAACTACTTCGCCCAGCAGGCCATCAACCGTCTCGAGGCCACCTACGACAATGTCGACTTCGTCTTCGCCTCGTCGCCTGACTCGCCCAAGCAGATCGCCGACATCGAAGACATGGTCTCCACCCGCAATATCGATGCGCTGGTGATCCTGCCCGGCGATCCCGACGCCATGACCTCGGCCATCAAGCAGGTCAAGGATGCCGGCAAGTTCGTCACCGTGGTGGACCGCCAGCTCTCCATCGACGGCGTGGAAAATCTCTATGTCGCCGGCGACAATCCGGGCCTGGGCGCCAACTCGGCCGAATACTTCAAGCAAGTGATGCCCGACGGCGGCAATATCGTGATCCTGCGCGGCCTGCCGATCCCGATCGATCAGCAGCGCTTCGACGCCTTCATGGCCGGCATTGAAGGCAGCAACATCACCGTGCTGGATGACGAATTCGCCAACTGGAACCGCGATGATGGCTTCAAGGTCATGCAGGACTTCCTCACCCGCTTCCCCGACATCAAGGGCGTGTGGGCGCAGGATGACGACATCGCTCTGGGTGCCATCGAAGCGATCCGCCAGGCCGGCCGCGAGAACGACATGTTCATCGTCGGCGGCGCCGGCATGCAGCAGATGCTGCAGCGCGTGCAGGCCGGTGACAAGCTGGTGCCGATCGATGTGAGCTACAGCCCGGCCATGATCGCCACGGCGATCGAGCTGACAACCTCGCATTTCACCGGCGGCATCCAGGTTGCAGGTCGCTACATCCTCGACTCGACCGTCATCACCCAGGACAATGTCGAGCAGTTCCTCGACCCCGAGAGCCCGTTCTGACTTCGAGCCGTCCCGCAAGGGCCAATCGCGCCAGTGGCGCGATTGGAGGCGAGAAGGCCATGAGGGCTATGCCCGAATGGCGAGCTGCGGTCCCGCAAGGGCCAATCGCGCCAGTGGCGCGATTGGAGGCGAGAACGAACGGACACGAAAAGGGCGCCCGCCGGTACGGGCGCCCTTTTTGCGTTGAATGATCAGGCTTTGGTCCGTCTTCTGGCTGACATGGGAATCCGTGTATCTGTCCGCCGAGTTCCGGGCGGCGCCCGCCTTCCTTGGCTTCGCGGGGGCTCACCAGTTTTGGGCACAATGTCGCGGGAACGTCAGTGTCGCTGACGCATTAGTGTGCCGAGCTCCGGGCGGCGCCCGCCTAGTCTTTGGTGCCGCTGGAGCTCACCAGATCTTTGCTGTTTGTTGTGTGTGCCGGACAGCACAGAGCTAGAGGTGACCGGGGTGGAGGGCACATTGGGGCTCCAACCACCAAGCCGCCCTCGGGCGTGACCTGAGGGCCATTGACTACCCGCGCCGTATGCCTCTTCTGAGGGGCCCTCGGGTCGAGCCCGAGGACGGCCCCGGGGCTCGAAAAGGATTCGCTAGACGCTCCCCCTACGTTTCTGCGGTCGCCCCCGGCTACGCCGCTTCCGGTGTGTAGCCGGCTTCGCGGATGGCTTCCTCACCCCTGGCACGGTCGCCGGTGAAGCTGACCTTCTTGGTGTTCAGGTCGATCTGCACCTCGGTCCCCGGAATGGCCTCTTCGAGGGCGCCGCGGACGGTGCCGACGCAGTGGCCGCAGGTCATGTCGTTGACGGTGAGGGTGGTTCTTTCAGTCATTTCAGTGTCCTTTGGTCTTCGGGGCGGCGGTCTCGCCGGCCAGGTCGTCGAGAATGGGGCAATCGGGGCGGTTGTCGCCGGCACAGCAATGCACGAGGTGCCGAAGCGTTTTGACCATGCCCTGCAACTCGGCGATCTTGGTCTCGAGGGCGGCTATGTGGCCGCTGGCAATGTCCTTCACCTCGGCGCTGGCGCGGGAGCGATCCTGCCAGAGCCCGAGCAGGGTGGAGGTCTCCTCGACCGAGAAGCCCAGCGTCCGCGCCCGCTTGATGAAGCGCAGCACATGCACCTCATCGGGGCCATAGACACGGTAGTTGCTGTCGGTGCGCAAAGGCGGGTTGATGAGGCCGATCTGCTCGTAATAGCGGATCATCTTGGCCGAGACGCCGGATGTGCGGGAGGCCTGTCCGATATTCATGCACTTTCTCCCTTTATGGCGCGCAGGCGCTGGGCATTGGTCACCACAAATATCGAGCTCAGGGCCATGGCGCCGGCGCCGATCATGGGGGAAAGCAGGATGCCGAAGGCCGGATAGAGCACGCCCGCCGCAACGGGGATCAGGATGGCATTGTAGCCAAAGGCCCAGAACAGGTTTTCCCAGATGTTGCGCATGGTGGCGCGGCTGACGGTGAGGGCATTGAGGACGCCCCGAAGGTCGCCGCCCAGAAGCACCACATCGGCGCTTTCGATGGCTGCGTCGGTGCCCGAGCCCACGGCGATGCCAATATCGGCTTCGGCGAGGGCCGGCGCGTCATTGATGCCGTCGCCGACATAGGCGACGGTGCCGTGCGCCTGACGCAGCGACTTGATGGTCTCCACCTTGTCGGCCGGCAGCACTTCGGCGCGGACTTCGTCGATACCGAGCTGGGCGGCAATGGCCTCCGCCGCACGCGCATTGTCGCCCGAGATCATCGCCGTCTTGAGGCCCCTGACGTGCAGCGCGTCGATAACGGCCTTGCTGGTCGGCTTGATCGTGTCGGCGACGACGATGGCAGCGGCAAGCTTGTCGTCGACGGCGGCAAAGACAGGGGTCTTGCCCTCGGCGGCGAGGCGGTCGATGGCCTCGGCAAAGTCGGCGAAATCGAGGTGGCTCATGTGGCGTTGCGATCCGACGGCCACGAGGCGCCCATCGACGCGTGCCGTGACGCCCGTGCCGGGATTGGACGAGAACTCGGTGACCGTGCCGAGGGTCAGACCGGCCTTTTCGGCGGCAGCGACAATGGCCAGGGCGATGGGATGTTCGGAGCGGTTCTCGACGGCTGCGACCAGCGCCAGGACCTCGTCATGTTCGAAATCATCGTCGAGGATGAGATCGGTGAGAGCTGGCTTGCCCAGGGTCAGCGTGCCGGTCTTGTCGAAGGCAACGACGCCGGCCTTTTGCAGCTGCTGCAGGGCCTCGCCCTTGCGGAAGAGCACGCCGAGCTGGGCGGCGCGACCGGTGCCGACCATGATGGACATGGGCGTGGCGAGACCCATGGCGCAGGGACAGGCAATGATCAGCACGGCAACGGCATTGACCAGCGCATAGGTCAGCGACGGCTCCGGCCCCCAGACGAACCAGGCAATGGCAGTCAGGATGGCGAGGCCAATGACCACCGGCACGAAGACGGCGGTGATGCGGTCCACCACGGCCTGGATCGGCAGCTTGCCGGCCTGCGCATCCTCGACCATGCGGATGATATGGGCCAGCATCGTATCGGCGCCCACCTTGGTGGCGCGGAAACTGAAGCTGCCCGATGTGTTGAGCGTGCCGCCGATGACGGATGCGCCGACGCCCTTGGAAACCGGCAGGGGTTCGCCAGAAATCATGGATTCGTCGACATGGCTCTGGCCTTCGACGATTTCGCCATCGACGGCGATTTTCTCGCCCGGACGAACGAGAACAATGTCGCCCACGCGGACATCTTCGACGGGAATTTCGATGGCCTTGCCGTGGCGCTCGACGCGGGCCGTCTTCGCCTGTTGCTGGACGAGGCGGCTGATGGCTTCGCCGGTGCGGCCCTTGGCTATGGCCTCGAGCCAGCGGCCCACCAGGATCAGCGTGACGATGACGGCGGCGGCCTCGAAATAGACGTAGCGGGTTTCGGCCGGCACCAGCTGGGGCGCGAAGGTGACGACAGTCGAATAGAGCCAGGCAGCCCCGGCGCCGAGGGCGACCAGCGAATTCATCTCCGGCGCGCCGCGGATGAGGGCCGGAATGCCGATCTTGAAGAACCGGAGGCCGGGCACGAAGAGGACGAAAGTGGCGAGCACGAAATAGGTCACCCACAGCACATCCATGCCCACGGCCGACATGAGCCACATGTGGAAGGGCATGTGGATATGGCCGAGCATTTCGACGGCAAAGAGTGGCATGGTCGGGATGGCGGCGATGACGACATCGCGCCGGAGCACGGCCGCGTCCTCGTCGTGATGATGCATGTGATCATGCGCGGGAGCATCGGGCTGGCGGACCGAGCCCTTGTAGCCGACCTTTTCGACGGCCTTCAAAAGCGCCTCGACATCGCCGCCCGCGACGGTGGCGCGCTCGGTGGCCAGGTTCACCGAAGCCGTTTCGACGCCGGGCACCTTGAGCAGTGCCTTTTCCACGCGATTGACGCAGGAGGCACAGGTCATGCCCTCGATATCGAGCGAGACCGGCTGCGCATGGTGGTTGTGATGGACGTGTTCATTCATGGTTGTTCACCTCGTCCCAGAGCATATAGACCTTCCCATCATGGTAAGGTCAAGAGATGTTCGAACCCGTCTGCGACCTCTTGGCACAGCGACAGTCTGGCCGCTTATCGCCGGTATTCGCAGCGACTATTTCTTGCTCTGTCAGGAGCATGGCCATGCAAACGGTTCGCCGCGACATCCATAATTCCGAAGTTCCGGTCCTGTGCCAAAGTTGTGAGGCGCGGCATCAAGGGATTTGCGGAGCACTCAGGCCCGAACAACTTCTCGCATTGTCGAAATCGACCCGACGGGTGCGCAAGGATCCGGGCGAAGAATTGATGGCCGATGCCATGCCGATTTCGAGCTACGCCAATGTGTTGCGCGGCGTGATCAAGCTTTCCAAGGTGCTCGAGGACGGACGCCAGCAGGTGGTGGGGCTGCAGTTCGCGCCGGATCTTCTCGGGCGGCCCTTTGCCAAGGAGAGCCGGGTCAGCGCCGAAGCGGCCTCGGAAGTCGACCTCTGCGTCATTCCCAAGCCGGCGCTGGAAGCGCTGATGAGCGACAACCCGCAGCTTGAGCATCTGGTCATGTTGCAGGCGCTGCGGGAGCTGGACGAAGCGCGCGACTGGATGGTGACGCTGGGCCGCAAGAATGCCGCCGAAAAGGTGGCTAGCTTTATCTATCTCATCGCCACCCATATCGACCCGACCGAGGACGAGCCCGTGGCCAGTTTCGACCTGCCGCTGAGCCGGGCCGATATCGGGGATTTCCTGGGCCTGACCATCGAGACGGTGAGCCGGCAGATCAGCAAGCTCAAGGCCGATGGAGTCATCGAGATCATCAGCTATCGCCACGTGACGGTGCCGGACCTGGCGCGGCTGCGACTGCGGTGCGGGTGAGGGGACTCAAAGTGCCCCCACCCTTGGTCCCTCCCCACAGGGGGGAGGGAGACGATGAACACAGTCGGCTCGGTCTTGCGCCTCCCTCCCCTTGATGGGGAGGGAATGAGGGTGGGGTGACCAACGAGCACGATGTTCGCCCCGCCTAACTCAGCCTCCCATTCTCCAGCGTCATCACCCGATCGACCGTGCCCTCGGGAATGTTCGCATGGGTGACGAGCACGACGGTGCGGCCCGCACTGGCGCCGGCGAGCACCTGGAAGAACGCCACTTCGGTCTCGCGGTCGAGCGCGTCGGTGGGTTCGTCGAGCAGCAGGACGGGGGCGTTGGAGAGGAGGGCGCGGGCGAGGCATAGGCGCCGCGCCTGGCCTACGGAAAGGGTGCGGCCGGCTTCCCCGACAATGGTGTCGAGGCCCTTGGGCAGGGCACGGACATGGGCGTCGAGCTGGGCCTTTTCGAGGGCGGTCCAGAGATCGGCGTCGCTGGCTTCGGCGCGGCCGATGACGAGATTGTTGCGGATCGTGTCGATGAAGACGGGGCTGTCCTGGCTCAGCAGCGCCATATGGGCGTGGATGTCGCGGCTGGCGAGGCGCGGAAGGGGTGCGTCACCAATCCTGATCGTACCGGCCTGCGGGTCGGACAGGCGCAGTAGCAGCCGCAGGAGCGTGGACTTGCCGCTGCCGCTCGTCCCCGTGATGGCCACGCGCTCGCCGGGCCGGATGGTGAGGGACAGATCCTCGAAGATGGCGGGGAGGCCCGGATAGGCGAAACATAGGTCGTTGATGGCGATGGCGCCGTCGCGGGGCAGGGGCAGCGGCTGCTGTGGTTCGAGAACGGGCGGCGGCAGCTCCGCGAGGGCTGACAGGCGCTCGGCGGCGGCCATGGCCTGCGTCGCCTTGCCGGTGCTGCGCACGATGAGGCTGGTGACCTCGAAACTGCCCAGAACGGCGAAGAGCAGCGCGGCCATCATCGGGCCATCGATGCTGCCGGTATCGACGGCGACGAGGCCGGCCCAGAGCGTGCCGACCAGCGCGATGGCGGCGAGCAGTTGGACGCTGATATTACCCAACGTGGTGATGAGGCCGAGGCGGCGGCGCAAGAGGGCGGCATGGTCGGTGGCCGAAGCGAAGGCGTCGCTGGCGCGGCCCAGTGCGCCGAGCAGGACCAGATCGGCATGGCCATTGGCGGCGTCGAGGACATTCATGCGCAGATCGGCCTGCGCTTCGACGCTGGCACGTCCGGCACGGCGGCCCAGCGCGACCATGGCGGAAGGAATGCCGAAGGTGGCGAGGGCCAGCGCCATTCCATAGGGCAGGGCGGCAGCGGGCAGCTGCCAGGCGAGAATGGCGGTGATCGCGGTGCCGACCACGAGGGCCGAGGCCAGCGGGCCGATGGCGACGAGAAAGGCGGTGTCGAGCGCGTCGACATCGGCCGTGAGGCGCGAGACGAGATCGCCATGGCGCAGCGAGCGATCGGGCAGAGGCAGGCGTGGAAAGAGGCGGGCAAAGAGCCAGCCGCGCAGTTCGGAAAGGAGTTTCAGCGTGGCATTGTGGCCGACCAGGCGCTCGCCATAGCGCGCGAGGATGCGCAGGAACGAGAGGCCGCGCACCATGGCCGAGGGCACGAAGAGGTTGAAGCCCAGCCCCAGCGTAGTGAGCGCCGTGGCGGTGATGAACCAGCCGGACGTGCCCAGGAGGGCCACGCCGGAGATCAGCGTCACCAGCGAGAGCGTGAGGGCCAGAAGCAGCGCGCCGCCCTGCCGGCGGAAGAGCGGGAGGAAGCCGAGAAGCGCCCTCATGCCACACCCCGCTTTCCACCCGGCACCGGGACCGGCATGAGACTGCCGCCGGCAATGCGCCAGGCCTTGTCCATCTGCCGGGCGACGCGCAGCGAATGGGTGGCGACGATGAGGGTGCGGCCCCGCGCATAGTGGCGGATGGCGGCGATCACCTCGTCCTCGTGCGCGGCATCGAGATGGGCCGTCGGTTCATCGAGGAGGATGAGGCCGGCATCGCGCAGGAAGAGGCGCGCGAGGGCCACGCGCTGCGCCTGGCCGCCGGAGAGCCCCAGCCCATCTTCGCCGATAATGGTGTCGAGACCCTCGGGCAGGGCGGCAGCAAAGCCGGCGATGCGGGCGCGCTCGGCGGCCTGCTCGATGTCGCGGCGCGCGGCGCCGGGGCGAGCGAGACCGATATTGTCGGCGATGCTGGCATGGATGAGCCGCGGTTTCTGGGCGAGGAGGAAGCTGCGGGCACGCAGCTCGCTCTCCGGCCAGTCGGCAAGGGCGCGGCCATCAAGGGTGATCCCGCCCTCGGCCTGGCGCAGGCCGACCAGGGCCTCGAGCAGGGTGGACTTGCCAGAGCCGCTGGGGCCCAGCAAGGCGACATGCTGCCCGGCGGGTATGCCGAGAGCGGCATCGACCAGCACGGCGCGCTGGCGGTCGGGGGTCCGCAGGGTCAGGTCCGAGAGGGCAACGGCAATGGCCGAGCCCGGGCGCGGGGCGATGTCGGCATGGGCGGCCGGCTCGATGGGGAGGTCGCCGAGCTGGCGGGTGATCTCTTCGAGACCGGCCTTGGCGGTGGCGCGATCGTGGTAGTGGGCGGCGAGGAGGCGCAGGGGATTATAGACCTCGGGCGCCATGAGCAGCAGGAACACGCCCAGTTGCAGGGTGAGCGGGCTGGACCGCAGGTGCAAATAGTCGATGAAGGTGAGGCCGACATAGAGCGCCATGCCGGCGACGCCGAGCGCGGCGAAGAATTCGAGCACGGCCGAGGACAGGAAGGCGATGCGCAAGACCTTGAGCGTGCGCAGGCGCAGGGCCTCGCTGGCCTCGACGATGCCCTCGGTTTCGGCACTCTCCCGGCCAAAGAGCTTGAGGGTGAGCAGGCCCTTCAGGCGATCGGCAAAGCGGCCGGAGAGGTGGCTGAGGGCGCGCGCCTGCCGGTCGGTGGCGACCTGGGCGCCCCAGCCGACCAGGGCCATGAAGGCGGGAATGAGCGGCGCGGTGACGAGGAACAGCACGCCGGCTACCCAGTCGAGCGGCAGGATGATGGCGCCAAAGATCAATGGCAGCAGGGCTGCCTGCAGGGCCGCCGGCAGGTAGCGGGCGAAATAGCCATCAAGCGCCTCGACCTGGTCGACAATGGCCGAAGCGGCGACACCGGAAGGCGGCGCATCCGGGGAGCGAGGCGAGCGGGCGAGGAGTTGGGTAAAGAGGGCATGTCGCAGCTGCCGCTTGATCGCCTCGGCGGCGATAATCCCGGCCTGTTCGCCGACAGCTCCCAAGCCAGCGCGAAGGGCGAGGAGACCCAGGATGAGCCCGATGGCTGGCATCAAGGCAGCCGCCGGCTCGCCGCCCTCGATCGCGCGGCCGAGGACATCGGAGAGGGTCCAGGCCTGCCAGACGAGGAAAAGACCGCCCAGGAGTGGCGCCCCCATGGCCAGGGCAAGCGGCATCCGCGCCTTGCCATGCAGGCGATTGAGCGAGGCAGCGCTGTGGGGGCGGGGCTGGGTGGTCACGAAATGTCTACGGGAAGGGATATCTGATGCGACATGTTGCACCTTATCGGCTTCCAAGTCAGGCATCTTGATCTGAATCAAGGCAAAGATCAGTCTTTGGCCGCATAACAGGGATACTGGCGGCCCCGACTCTGGCCGTCGCAACCAGAGAGTTCAAACGCGCCATGATCGACATGCTCGTCGTCGACCTCTCGCGATGGCAATTCGCCGCTACCGCGATGTATCACTTCATCTTCGTGCCGCTCACCCTCGGCCTCTCCTTCATGATGGCCATTATGGAGAGCGTCTATGTGATGACCGGACGCGACATCTGGCGCAAGGCGACGCTGTTCTGGGGCACCCTGTTCGGCGTCAACTTCGCCATGGGCGTGGCCACCGGCATCGTCATGGAATTCCAGTTCGGCATGAACTGGAGCTACTACAGCCACTATGTGGGCGATGTCTTCGGTGCGCCGCTGGCCATCGAGGGGCTGATGGCCTTCTTCCTCGAAGCGACGTTCGTGGGCCTTTTCTTCTTCGGCTGGGATCGGCTGAGCAAGGTGGGGCACCTAGTTGTCACCTGGCTGGTGGCGCTGGGCGCCAATTTCTCGGCGCTCTGGATCCTGATTGCCAATGGCTGGATGCAGAACCCGGTGGGCGCCAAGTTCAATCCCGACACGATGCGCATGGAAATCACCGACTTCATGGCGGTGATCTTCAACACGGTGGCGCAGGCCAAGTTCGTGCACACGGTCAGCGCCGGCTATGTCTGCGGTGCGGTCTTCGTGCTGTCGATCTCGGCGCTGTTCCTGGTCAAGGGCAGGCATGTGGAAATGGCCAAGCGCTCGGCTGTCGTGGCCGCCAGCTTCGGCCTCGCTTCGGCGCTGTCCGTCGTGGTGCTGGGTGACGAGAGCGGCTATGTCGCCACCGAAAACCAGATCATGAAGGTTGCGGCTCTCGAAGCAGCCTTCCACACCGAGCCGGCCCCCGCGCCCTGGACCATCATCGCCTTCCCCGGAGCCGATGGGGAAACCGCCTGGTCGCTTTCGGTGCCGTGGGTCGGCGGGCTGATCACCACGCGCTCGCTCGACAAGGAACTGCCCGGCATTCACGAACTGGTGGACCGCGCCGCCGAGCGTATCCGCTCGGGCATGGTCGCCTATGATGCGCTCGAGAAGATCCGCGCCGACGGCACGGACATGGCGGCGCGGGCGGTCTTTGAGGAAACCTGGCCGGATCTCGGCTATGGCCTCTTGCTCAAGCGCTATCGCGATGACGTGCAGAATGCCACGGAGGAGGAAGTCGCCATGGCAGCGCAGGACACGGTCCCAGATGTCTGGCCGCTGTTCTGGACCTTCCGCATCATGATGGGGCTGGGCTTCTTCTTCATCGCCTTCTTTGCCCTGTGGTTCTATCGCGCCTCGCGGGGCTGGATCGACACCAACAAGCCGCTCCTGTGGCTCACGGTGTTCCTGCTGCCCACGCCCTGGATCGCCATTGAATCGGGATGGTTCATCGCCGAGTTCGGCCGACAACCCTGGGTGGTGGAAGGGGTGCTGCCCACCTTCTATGCCGCCTCGGGCCTCAGCGTGCTCGACCTGGTGCTGTCGCTGAGCTTCTTCGTCCTGGTCTATACCGTGCTGCTGGTGATCATGATCATGCTCATGGTGCGGATCGTGAAAGCCGGCCCCAAGGAGAAGCTGTTCACCCAGGACGACGAGGACGACTTCGTCATCACCACCCTGCCGGCCACGCCCGCAACCAAGGAGCTTGGATCGTGAGTACCATTCCTCTCGACTACGAAACGCTGCGGCTGATCTGGTGGCTGTTGCTGGGTGTGCTGCTGATCGGCTTTGCCATCATGGGTGGGCGCGACCTTGGCGTCGGGGCCCTGTTGCCCTTCGTCGCCCGCACTGACGAGGAGCGGCGGGTGCTGCTCAACCTCATCGGGCCGACCTGGGAAGGCAACCAGGTCTGGCTGATCCTGGGTGGCGGTGCCATTTTCGCGGCCTTCCCGCCGCTCTATGCCGTGAGCTTTTCGGGCTTCTACCTGGCCATGATTGTGATCCTGCTGGCCCTGATCCTGCGGCCCGTGGGCTTCAAGTTCCGCGGCAAGATCGAGGACAAGCGCTGGCGCTCGGCCTGGGACTGGGGCCTGTTCATCGGTGGCTTCGTGCCGGCGCTGATCATGGGCGTGGCCGTGGGCAACGTGCTGCTGGGCGCGCCCTTCCACTTCGACGACAGCCTGCGCATCTTCTATACGGGCAACTTCTTCCAGTTGCTCATGCCCTTCGCGCTGCTGGCAGGGCTGGTGAGCCTGGGCATGATCGTGACCCATGGCGCCACGCTGATCCTGGGGCGTACCGAGGGCATCATCGCACAAAGGGCGCAGACCTATGGCATATGGGCCGGGCTGGGTACTCTGGCGCTATTTGCGCTTGGCGGCGTCTGGGTGGCCTTCATGAACGGCTATGTGGTGACCAGCGCCATCGACCCCAATGGCCCCATCAATCCACTGGGCAAGTCGGTTGAACTGGTGCAGGGCGGGTGGCTGAGCAATTACGGTACCTATCCCTGGATGATGGCGGCGCCAGTCCTGGGCTTTGCCGGCATGGCTCTCGCCGTACTCGGGCTGATGGGCCGCTACCGCTGGCTGGCCTATCTGGGCAGCAGCGCCGGTATCTTCGGCATTGTGGCGACGGCCGGGGTTTCAGTCTTTCCCTTCTTCCTGCCGTCCTCGACCATGCCCAATGCCGGCTTGACCCTGTGGGACGCCTCGTCGAGCCACATGACCCTGTTCATCATGCTGCTGGCCACGCTGGTCTTCCTGCCGATCGTGCTGCTCTACACGGCCTGGGTGTTCCGGGTGATGCGCGGCACTGTCACCCCGGAAAGCCTGGGCAAGAACCCCAACGCCTATTAGGAGACCGACATGTGGTATTTTTCCTGGATATTGGGCCTGGGCCTAGCCTGCACCTTCGGCATTCTCAATGCCATGTGGTTCGAAATGCGCGAGGACCGGCGCCTGGCACGCGAGCAGAAGCGCGAGACCGCCGCCGGCTAGCGCATGGCTGTTGACCGAACGGTCAAAAATCGAAAAACCGGGCCCGGAACCATTCGGGTCCGGTTTTTTCTTTTGTTTTCAATGCTGTCCGCGGGACGCCAGGTTTGCGACTCTGTCATGGCTCCTTTCGGAGCTGGACGGCAATTGCGGCAGAAATGCCTCTTTCGTTTGCACTAGGTGCATAACGGATGTGCACAATGTCCACCTACTAATCACGACCAGAGTGATCTAGATATTGCTCATCAAACGAAGGGGAACCGAAATGAACATTGCCAAGAAGATTGCCGACTACGCCAAGTACCAGCGCACCCTGCGCGAGCTGAACAACCTCGACGCCCGCCAGCTGCACGACCTCGGCATCACCAAGGGTGACATCCGCGCCATCGCACGCGGCACCTACGTCGCCTAACCAGCGACCGTCGTCGCAAGACGGCACGACATGACTGTCATCCGATGAAGGCGTCCTCCCGGGCGCCTTTTGTCGTTTTTGGGTGATGACCGTCCGGGACGCGCTGTACTCTTCCAAAACACGATTCCGCCCTCGGGCTCGACCCGAGGGCCATCCTCCGCTTGGCAGACGTTGCGAGTGGTCCTCGGGTCAAGCCCGAGGACGGTGCGGTGGTTGTGCGAAAGTGCAGGGTTTGGTCGGCTCGTTCTTACCGCACCAGATCGGCCACGACGCAGCCCAGCGCCTTGACCAGATCGCCGGGCCGAATCCGGATCTGCAGACCCCGCTGCCCGCCATTGAGGAAGATTTCGTCGTAGAGCGTGGCCAGTTCGTCGAGTGCCGTTGGGACATGCTTGCGCTGCCCGAGCGGGCTGATGCCGCCTACCTTGTAGCCAGTGAGGCGCTCGGCATCGGCCGGTTTCATCATCTGCGCCGACTTGCCGCCAAGGGCGGCGGCGAGCTTCTTCATGTTCACTTCCTCGTCCGAGGGGACGATGGCGCAGACGGGCTTGCCGTCGAGCTCGGCCATCAGGGTCTTGAACACTTCGGCGGGCGACACGCCCATTGCCTCTGCCGCCTGCAACCCGACGCGCTCGGCATTGGGGTCATAGTCATAGTGCGCGAGGCTGAAGGGAATACCGGTCTTGATAAGGGCCAGCGTGGCGGGGGTGGTCTTGGACATGACGCTGTTTAAGGCCATCCCCACCGCCATGCAAGCTTCAGCGATCGAGTTCGAACTGCCGGACCCAGCGGGGATCGTCACCAGGCGTGGCAAAATCGTCGAGACCGACATCCTTGAGCAGGTGCGGGGCGAGCCGCAGGGCGGCCACAGCGCGCCGCCGCCGGAAGGCGACGATCTGCGGGTGGTTACGAAGGGGGGGGACGGGCACGACGGAGGCGAGAAGAGCGGACAGCGTGATCATTTTTCCTATTCACTGGCCTTATGGTCAGTGTCTCCTTGGTGTTGACATGACTAGAGATTGCGCCTTGATTGGGCGCGTTTCCAACTAAAGCTCGATATCGACGCATAAGGAGAGTTTATCCATGTCGCTGCCGCCGCTGGCCGCCCTGCGCGCCTTCGAGGCCGTGGCGCGACACCTCAGTTTCACCCGCGCTGCCGAAGAATTGGGCATGACCCAGGCCGCCGTCAGCTATCAGATCAAGATTCTTGAGGAACGCGTCGGGGCGCCGCTATTCCTGCGCAAGCCGCGGCAGGTGGAATTGAGCGAAGCAGGGGCACGGCTGGCGCCCGAGGTGGAACAGGCCTTCGACATATTGCGCAATGCCTTCGCGCGCTCGCGCGGGCAGATCGACGGCACGCTGGCCATCAGTGCCGTGCCCACCTTTGCCAGCCACTGGCTGGCGCCCAATATAGGCCTGTTCCAATTGGCCCATCCCGATATTGCCGTGCGCGTGGAAAGCGCAACACACCTGGTCGACTTTGCCAGCGAGGATATTGACGTGGTGATCCGGGCGACCAGCCATGAGGCCGAAGGCCTGGTCTGGCACCGCCTGCTCAAGGCGGAGTTCGCGCCCACATTGAGCGCCAAGGTCATCGAGGAATACCAGGTGCGCGAGCCGCGCGACCTGCTCCGCGTACCGCAGGTGACGCCGGATGATCCCTGGCTCAGCAAATGGCTGGCGGCCCATGGCGTCGAGATGCCGGTTGCCGGAGACCGGCCCTTTGCCCGGCTTGGCATGCAGTTTCTCGAGGCGGCCGCCGTTGCCGCAGGCCGTGGCGTCGCCATGCTGACGCCGGCCTTCTACGGTGACGACCTGGCAGCGGGCCGGCTGGTGCAGCCCTTTGAGGCCGTGGGTTGGGACGGGCAAGGCTATTACCTGGCCTATCCGGCCAGCCGCAAGAACCAGCCCAAGATCAGGGCCTTCCGCGACTGGATCATGGAAGCGACGCGGGAACTGCGCGAGAGCCAGACGGGCGTGACGCTCTCCTGACACGCTATGGCTCGACGGGCCGGCAGACTGGTCCCCATTCGAACAGGGGAACCCCATGACTGCCGCAGAACTCAATGCCATCATCGTCCGGGCCAAGGCTGCAGGCTATGTCGGGGGTGCCGCGCGCACGCAGCCCAGCCGGCCCGGCGCGCATGACCTGAGCTGGAGCGAAGGCGATTGGCGCTATCTCGACAGCTATTTCGGCGGCACGGACTTCCTCGGGCAGGAAGTGCTCTGGCGCGGCTACGAACCGGTCTGGGCCATGAACTATTACGGCCAGGTGTTGCGCCCCGACCTGATCGACGGCGAGCGGGCCGGGGCGACGATCAAGGGAGCGCTGGCGGCAATGTATGGGGAAGGGCGGTTTCTCGGCGGCTTCGACTGGACCGGACGGCATGGGCACTACCGCGATCGGAGCGAGGGCAATGTGGCAAGCTTTCGCGGGCGCGAGGTGATCGAGGTGGATGGCGTGGAAGCCTACGCACTCGACTACTTTGGGGGGCTGGTGAAGCCCTGAAGCAATCAAAAGGCCCGATGCTTGCGCACCGGGCCTTTCGTTTTCCTTGGCGGGGAGGTGCCGCGGAAAACTGCTTGGATGGTCAGACGATGCCGCTCGAGCCGGCCGCGATTTCGGGGCGGATTTCGGCGACCTTGGCGCGATAGCCGGAGGCGCGATACGTTCCGAGCAGATCTATGGCGCCGCCCTGTTCCATGCGGGCCATGGCCAGGATCGGCTCGACATCGGTGCGATAAGCGAGGCGCAGGGCCTGGGTGGCGGCGAGCGCGTCATTGCCCTCCTGCGCGGCCTTGAGGCCCTTGCGATCAACCAGCAATGCCTGGGCATAGGCGCGCTGCACATCGGCAGCCGACAGCATCAGCGACTCGATCGGGTCGGTGACATTGTGCGACTGGTCGAGCATGTGGGCCGGGTGGAAGTCGCTGTAGCGGGCTTCGGCATCGACCAATTCGTTGAACACCAGGAACAGGCGGTAGGGGTCGACGGCACCGGCATCGAGATCATCGTCGCCATATTTGCTGTCATTGAAATGGAAGCCGCCAAGCTTGCCGAACTGGGCGAGGCGGGCGACGATCATCTCGATATTGACGTTGGGCGCATGGTGGCCGAGATCGACGAGGCAGAAGGCCTTGTCACCCAGTTCCTTGGCGATGAGATAGTTGGTGCCCCAATCCTGCACGACGGTCGAATAGAAGGCCGGCTCGTACATCTTGTGTTCGGTATAGAGGCGCCAGTCATCGGGCAGGGCGGCATAGATGGACTTCACCGAGTCGAGGTAATGCTCGAACTGGGTGGTGAAATTGACCTGGCCGGGGAAGTTCGAGCCGTCGCCGATCCAGACCGTCAGGGCTTTCGAGCCGATGGTCTTGCCTATCTCTATGCATTCCAGATTATGCTCGATGGCCTGGTCGCGGGTTGCCTTGTCATAGGCCGAGAGCGAGCCGAACTTGTAGCTCTGCAACTGCCCCTTGGCATCCGAGAAGGTGTTCGAATTCATGGCGTCGAAGCCGAGATTGAAGCGGCTGGCGGCCTGTTTCAACCGGTTCGGATCGGCCTTGTCCCACGGGATATGCAGCGAGACGGTCTTCGTTGCCTGGGTGAGCTGGGCGATGACGGCGCAATCCTCGATCTTGTCGAAGATGTCGCGCGGCTCCCCCTTGCCGGGGAAGCGGGCAAAGCGGGTGCCGCCGGTGCCGACGCCCCAGGAGGGGACGGCGACGGAGAAGGCGGCGACCTTGTCCTTGATGGCGTCGATATCGATGCCGCGGCGGTCGAGGCGCTCACCCAACGTGTCGTAGTCGACATGCAGGTCGGCTGCTCGGCTGGCGTTTTCGGCTTCGATCGTGGACGGGTCGATGATGTGTTCGGTCATGGAATATGCCTCCCTCTACGACCCCCTCCCTCAATCCCTCCCCTCAAGGGGGAGGGAAGCAAAGGAGCCGCAAACTCAGTGATGGTGTAGGCCCACCCTCCCCCTTGAGGGGAAGGCCGGGGAGGGGGTCCTTCGACCCCGTCAGATCTTACCGCGGGAACGACTGGGCGTTGCCCGCGTCGACGTTGATGATGTTGCCGGTGGACTTGGCCGAGGCTTCCGAGGCGAAGAAGTAGATGGCTTCGGCGATGTCTTCCGGGAACACGGAGCGCTTGAGCATGGAGCGCTGGCGATACATCTCTTCAAGGCCGTCCTTGTCGGTCTTGTAGGTCGATGCACGCTGCTCGAGCCATTCGCCGGCCCAGATCTTGGAGCCGCGAAGCACGGCGTCAGGGTTGACGACGTTGACGCGGATCTGCGCTTCCGCGCCTTCGAGGGCAAGGCACCGGGCGAGATGGATCTCTGCGGCCTTGGCGGTGCAGTAAGCGGCGGCGTTAGGCGAAGCAGCGAGGCCATTCTTCGAAGCAACGAAGACGACATTGCCGCCGATCTTCTGGGCACGGAACAGGCGGAACGCTTCGCGCGACACGAGGAAATAGCCCGTGGACAGGATGTCCATGTTCTTGTTCCAGAGATCGAGCGAGGTCTCCTCGATCGGCGCAGATGAGGCAAGACCGGCGTTCGACACAAGAATGTCGAGGCCACCGAATTCGACCACGGCATGGGCGAAGCCGGAGAGGACCTGTTCTTCGCGGGTGACGTTGATGTTCACAGGGCGAACGAAATCGGCGCCGAAGACGCCCGACAGTTCGGCCGTGGCCGCGTCGAGCGCGGTCTGGTCGATATCGGCCAGGACGACGCAGGCGCCTTCGCGCAGGAGCCGGGCCGCCGTGGCCTTGCCGATGCCGCCGGCGCCGCCGGTGACGAGGGCAATCTTGCCCGCCAGCGACTTGGGCTTGGGCATGCGCTGCAGCTTGGCTTCTTCAAGCAGCCAGTATTCGATGTCAAAGGCTTCCTGCTCGGGCAGGCCCTGATATTCGGAAACGGTCGAGGCGCCGCGCATCACGTTGATGGCGTTGACATAGAACTCGCCGGAAATGCGAGCGGTCGCCTTATCCTTGGCAAAGGTGATCATGCCGACGCCCGGGATCAGGTAGACGACGGCATTCGGGTCGCGGATGGCCGGGGAATTGTCGTGCTTGCAGCGCTCGTAATAGGCCGCGTAGTCGGCCCGGTAGGCGGCGATCTGGTCGCCAAGGCCGGCGATGACGGCATCGACGTCCGGATTGGCCGGATCGAAGTCGATGACCAGCGGCCGGATCTTGGTGCGCAGGAAGTGGTCCGGGCAGGAGGTGCCGAGGGCTGCCAGCGCACGCAGGTTCTTCGAGTTTACGAACTCAAGGACGGCAGCCGAGTCATCGAAATGGCCCAGCTTGTGGCTGTCTTCGGAGATGAAGCCGCGAATTTTTGGCATCAGGCGGGCCGCGACGGCGCGACGGGCATCGGCATCGAGCGACTGGGTCGCGGCGCCACCGAAAATGGTCTTGCCCTCAGTATTCTTCTCGAACCACTCGATCGCCTGATTGATGATCGCAATGGTGGTCTCGTAGCATTCCTTGGGAGAGTCACCCCAGGTGAACAGGCCATGGGACTCGAGAACGACGCCCTTGGCACTCGGATTTTCGAGGCAGAACCTTTCCAGCCACAGGCCCAGCTCGAAACCAGGCTTTTTCCAAGGCAGCCAGCCGATGGTGTCGCCGAAAATCTGCTGGGTCAGTTCTTTCGAGTTCTTCGAGGCGGCGATGGCGATGATCGCATCGGGATGCATGTGGTCGACGAAGGGCCGGTTCACATAGGCATGGAGCGGCGTGTCGATGGAGGAGGCGCGCGGATTGAGGTTGAAAGTGGCATGGGGCAGGTAGCCCACCATTTCGTCCTCGAATTCGACGCCGCGATAGAGACCCTTCAAGGCGCGCAGCTTGTCCATGTAGAGCGTGGCAAAGCCATCGAGCTTGATCGAGGCATTGTCGCCGCCCGAGCCCTTGACCCAGAGGACCTCGACCATTTCGCCGGTCAGCGGATCCTTCTGCATGATCTTGGAAGAGGTATTGCCGCCGCCGTAATTGGTGACGCGCTTGTCCGAGCCGAGCAGGTTGGAGCGATAGACGAGGCGTTCCGGCTCGCTCATGGCGGCGGCCTTGGCGTCGTCCCAAAGGTTGGCGAGGCGCTTGGGCGCGGTGGACATCGGATTCCTCCCGGATATAGGCAAACACTTGGTTGGCCGGGACATGCGCATAGAACGGTCAACACTGTCAATCAGAAACAATCATGTTTCGTCATTTACGCGCGAAAATGACGGAAATTTGCAGATTGATGATTGACTCTGCCTGGAAATGATGGAAGCAAATGCATTCAGGGAGTATCAGCCTTGCACGAAACGGAACGCCACCGCGTCATTCTCGCCGCCGCCCAGTCACATCCGGTCGTGACCGTTGCGGAGCTTTGCGAAGTGACGGGCTCGTCGGAAGCCACCATTCGCCGCGATATTGCGGCCCTGGATGAACAGGGCCGACTACGCCGGGTGCGGGGTGGCGCCGAGGCGCTCAATCCACCGGCGCAGGGCGGACTGATGGGGCGACCGTTCTCGGTCAATGAATCGCTCAACATCGCGCAGAAGCGCGCAATTGCGCGCGTGGCCGCCGAAATGTGCAATGACGGGGAACCGATCATCATCAATGGCGGCACCACGACCTATCAGATGGTGCATCACCTGACGGGACGGCGCCTCAGCGTCTTCACCAACAGCTTCGCCATTGCCGAATTCCTCATTCACAACTCGCGCAACTCAGTCGTCATTCCCGGCGGCACGGTCTATCGCGAGCAGAATGTCATCCTCTCGCCCTTTGGCGGGGTGGTGGCGAGCCACTTCTACGCCAAGCGCATGTTCATCGGCTGTCAGGGCATCGGCGCCCACGGCCTGATGGAAGCCGATCCGATGATCGTGCAATCGGAACTGGCGCTGATCGGCCAGGCCGACGAGCTGATTGTCCTCGCCGACTCTTCGAAGTTTTCGGGACGCTCGAGCCTCATTCTCTGCGCGCTCGACCGAATTACCGCTGTCATCACCGACAGCGGTATCCGCGACGAAGACCGACAAATGCTGGAAACGGCAGGTGTGCGGCTCATCGTGGCGGATGCGACTGCTCAGGCGGAAACGACCGCCGCCTGAGTTCGACTGCCAAACCAAAGAGCTGAACCCCTGGGAGGGACCAAATGAAACTCTGGAAACTGCTCGCCGCCACGGCTACGGCCGCTGTGCTGCTCGCTACGCCGGCCATGGCACAGACCCGCATCGCGCTGGTCGTCAAGTCGCTGGGCAATGGCTTCTTCGATGCCGCCGCCAAGGGCGCCGAGGAAGCCGCTGCCGAACTGGGCGACGTCGAAGTCATCTATACCGGCCCGACGTCTGCGACCGCCGAAGCCCAGATCGAAGTCGTCAACTCGCTGATTGCCCAGCAGGTCGACGCCATTGCCATCTCGGCCAATGATCCGGACGCCCTGGTGCCGGTGCTGCAGCGCGCCATGGAACGCGGCATCAAGGTGATCTCCTGGGACTCCGGCGTTGCCCCGGAAGGCCGCCAGCTCCACCTCAACCCGTCTGACATCAACCTGATCGGCGAGACCATCATCAAGCTGGCCGCCGACTACCTGCCCGAGGGCGGTGACGTGGCCATTCTCTCGGCCGCCTCGACCGCGACCAACCAGAATGCCTGGATCGAGGCCGCCAAGGCTGTCATTCCCGAGAAGTTCCCGAACATCAACCTGGTTGCCGTGGTCTATGGCGACGATGACTCGGTGAAGTCGACCGAAGAAGCCCGTGGCCTCATCGCCGCCTATCCGGACCTCAAGGCCATCATCGCTCCGACGACGGTCGGCGTTGTTGCCGCTGCCCAGGTCGTGACCGACCAGGGCCTGATCGGCAAGATCAACGTCACCGGCCTCGCTTTGCCCTCCGAGTTCAAGCAGTTCATCGACAATGGTGCGTCGCAGGCGGTTGCGCTCTGGAACCCGATCGACCTGGGCTACTCGGCCGTTTACCTCGCCAATGCCCTGGTGGAAGGCGCCGAAGCCGCGCCCGGTGCGACGCTTTCGATCGGCAAGGTGGGCGAAGTGACCCTGGACGACACCAACTCGGCCGCCATGGCCGCGCCGTTCCAGTTCGATGCGAGCAATATCGAAGAGTTCAGCAAGATCTATTGATCCTGGAGGCGCGCTCCATTCTTCTCCCCGTCGGGGAGAGGTCGACGCGAAGCGTCGGGTGAGGGGGCCTTGGTGAACAGCCAAAAGGCCCCCTCACCCTAACCCTCTCCCCCAAAGGGAGAGGGGACCAGATCGAGCGCTCGTCTCGCTCAGCGCCCGACCCAAGGAATAAGATCATGACTGACCCCATCCTCACCCTTTCGGGCATATCCAAGAGCTTTCCCGGCGTCAGGGCGCTGCATGATGTGTCGCTGGAACTTTATCCCGGCGAGGTTACAGCCCTGATCGGCGAGAATGGCGCGGGCAAGTCGACGCTGGTCAAGACCATGACCGGCATCTACCAGCCGGACGCAGGCGAAATCCGGGTCAACGGGCAGGTGGTCAGCCTGCCGACGGCGCATTCCGCCTCCGATGCCGGCATCACCGCCATCCATCAGGAAACCGTGCTGTTCGACGAGTTGAGTGTCGCCGAGAACATATATCTGGGGCATGCGCCGAAGAACCGGTTCGGGATGATCGACTGGAACGCCATGCGCCGGGAGGCGCAGGCAACGCTCGATTCCATGGCGGCGGGGATCGATGCCTCGATCCCCCTCAAGGAACTGGGCATTGCCAAGAAGCATCTGGTGGCCGTGGCGCGGGCGCTCAGCGTCGATGCGCAGGTGGTCATCATGGATGAACCGACCGCGGCCTTGAGCCAGAAGGAAATCGAGGAGCTCTACGTGCTCGTCGACCTCCTCAAGCAGGACGGGAAGGCCATTCTCTTCATTTCGCACAAATTCGACGAAATCTATCGCATTGCCGACCGCTATACCGTGTTTCGCGACGGCGAAATGGTGGGCAAGGGTTTTATCAAGGACACGCCGCAGAGCGAGATCGTCAAGATGATGGTCGGTCGCTCGGTGGACCTGATCTTCCCGGCCCGGACCGTGATGATCGGCAAGCCGGTGCTCGAAGTGCAGGGCCTCAGCCATCCGACCGAGTTCGACAATGTGTCCTTCAGCGTGCGCAAGGGCGAAATCCTGGGCTTCTATGGCCTGGTTGGCGCCGGGCGCTCGGAAGTGATGCAGGCCGTATTCGGCATGACGCGGCCCTCGGGCGGCACAATGGTGCTCGAAGGCCAGGCGATCGCGCCCAAATCACCCGCCGACGCGGTGGATGCGGGCATCGTCTATGTGCCCGAGGAGCGCGGCAAGCAGGGCGTCATTACCGGCGAGCCGATCTTCAAGAATGTCTCGCTGCCCAGTCTTGGCAAGACCAGCAAGTCCGGTTTCCTGCGCATGGCGGAGGAGTTCAGGCTGGCGCGCACCTATACCGAGCGGCTGGACCTTCGGGCGTCTTCGCTCAGCCAGAACGTCTCGACCCTGTCTGGCGGCAACCAGCAGAAGGTGGTCATCGCCAAGTGGCTGGCCACGCTGCCCAAGGTGATCATTCTGGATGAACCCACCAAGGGCATCGATATCGGCTCCAAGGCGGCGGTGCATGAATTCATGGGCGAGCTCGTGGCGCAGGGGCTTTCGGTGATCATGGTGTCGTCCGAACTGCCCGAAGTGCTCGGCATGAGCGACCGCATTGTGGTGATGCGCGAGGGGCTGGTGGTCGACACGCTCGAAAACAAGGACCTCAAGCCCGAGACGCTGGTGCGCCTCGCTGCCGGCATTGTCGAGGAGAAGGCCGCATGAACCGGCTCGTCAAATCCCGCGAGCTCTGGCTGGCTCTGGCCATCCTCGCCGTCATCGTGCTGGTCACGGCGCGCTTCCCGCGCTTTGCCCAGCCCGGCAATCTGCTGACCATTTTCAATGACACCTCCATCCTGATGATGCTGGCGCTGGGGCAGATGGCTGTCATCCTGACGCGGTCGATCGACCTCAGCGTCGCGTCCAATCTGGCGCTCACAGGCATGCTGGTGGCGCTGACCAACGCGGCCTTTCCGTTCGTTCCGGTGCCGCTGCTGATCCTGGGCTGCATCGTCGTTGGGGCCACGCTGGGTGCCTTCAACGGCATATTGGTCTGGAAGCTCAATATTCCGCCCATCGTGGTGACGCTGGGGACGCTGACGATTTTCCGGGGCCTGGCCTTCGTGGCTTCGGGCGGCACTTGGGTGAACGCTTCGCAGATGAGCCAGGATTTCATCCAGCTCCAGCGCAGCATTGTCCTCGGCCTGCCGGTGTTGAGCTGGTTCGCCATCGTGGTGGCGGCACTGGTCTATGTCCTCATGACCCGCACGCCGCTCGGGCGCGCCTTCTATGCCATCGGGGTGAACCCGGTGGCGGCGGTCTATACCGGCATCGATGTGGGGCGGACCAAGTTCCTTGCCTTCGTGCTCTCGGGCGCGCTGTCGGGCCTGGCCGGTTATCTCTATGTGTCCAAATACGTGATTGCCTCGACCGAAAGCGCCGGCGGCTATGAGCTGACCGTGATCGCGGCCTGCGTCATCGGCGGCGTCTCCATTGCCGGTGGCATCGGCACGGTGGGCGGGGCGCTGCTGGGGGCGATCTTCCTCGGCGTCGTCAACAATGCCCTGCCGGTCATCGGCGTCTCCCCCTTCTGGCAGATGGCCATTTCCGGGGCCGCTATTCTCCTCGCCGTTGTGCTCAATGCCACCAGCGAACGGACCAAGGGCCGCATCATTCTCAAGAAAGCCGAGGTGGCGGCATGAGCATGCGCAATGCAGACGCCTTTGCTCCCTCCCCCCTTGAGGGGGAGGGCAGGGGTGGGGGGTGGTTGGGTGCATCACTGATGGACCCCCACCCTCGATCCCTCCCCTCAAGGGGGAGCGAGGCGATGAACCCGACGCCTCAGTTTAAGACGGTACAATCCCATGACTGATCAGACCGCAACCGGCCGTCGCCTTCCCGACCGGCTCGACAATCCGCTGAAATCGGCCGTGATGAGCTGGGAAAGCCTGCTGGTGCTGGTGGCGCTGGCCATCTTCCTCGCCAACAGCTTTGCTTCCCCGTATTTCCTCAATGCTTGGAGCCTTTCGGACCTCACCTTCAACTTCACCGAGAAGGGGCTGATCGCGCTGGCCATGGCGCTGGTCATCATCACCGGCGAGATCGACCTGTCGGTGGCCTCGATCATCGCCCTGGCCTCGACGCTGATGGGCCTGGCCCTGCAATATGGCGCCGATACCCCCGCGCTTGTGGCGGTGGGGATTGGCGTGGGCCTGCTCTGCGGTGCCTTCAATGGGTTCCTGGTAACCGGGTTGAAGCTCCCCTCCATCGTCGTCACCATCGGCACGATGAGCCTCTTCCGCGGGTTGGCCTTCATCATCCTCGGGGACCAGAGCTTCAAGGGCTATCCCAAGGAGTTCTCGTGGTTCGGGCAGGGTTATGTCTGGTGGGTGATCTCGTTCGAGCTGGTGCTGTTTCTCGTCGCAGCGGTCATCTTCTACGTGCTGCTGCACCGCACTGTGTTCGGCCGCCGCGTCTTTGCCATCGGCAACAATGCGACGGCGGCGCGCTTTTCCGGCGTGCGGGTGGATCGCATCAAGTTCGTGCTGTTCTGCCTGACCGGCCTGATGAGTGGCATTGCCGCAGTCCTGCTGACAGCGCGTCTCGGCTCGACCCGCCCATCGATTGCCCAGGGATTTGAGCTCGACGTCGTGACCATGGTGGTGCTGGGTGGGGTTTCGATCCTGGGTGGCGCAGGCTCGATCATTGGCGTGGTCATCGCCGCCTTCATCATCGGCCTCGTGACCTTTGGCCTTGGCCTGCTCAACGTGCCGGGCATCGTCATGACGATCTTTACCGGCTCGCTGCTGATCGTGGTGATCGCCCTGCCGATCCTGTGGAAGATGTGGAAGGAACGCCGCGCATGATCGTGGACGACGGCTACGAAAAGCACGCCTTCAAGATGAGGCTCAATCCGGGCATGAAGGATGAGTACAAGAAGCGCCACGACGAGATATTCCCCGAACTCGTCGACTTGCTGCATGAAGCCGGCGTGAAGGACTATTCCATCCATCTCGACGAGGAGACCAATACGCTCTTCGGCGTGCTCTGGCGGCGGGTGGATCACACCATGGCCGACCTGCCCAATACCGAGGTGATGAGGCGCTGGTGGGTGCATATGGCCGACATCATGGAAACCAACGAGAAAGACGAGCCGATCGCGGTAGATTTGGCGCCGGTCTTCTGGATGAAGTGAAAGGCGGGCTGGTGGCATAGGTGTGCGATTTGAAGGCCCCCTCACCCGCCGGCTGCGCCGTCGACCTCTCCCCCAGAGGGAGAGGTGTCGCTCCGCGACTTTGACGCACTGCTACCTCTCCCTTGGGGGGAGAGGTCGGCCCGTAGGGCCGGGTGAGGGGGCCTTTGAGTAGCTTCACGAAGCCGTATGAGCCTTGCGGACGGAGCGGGCCATGAGCCAGACCACCAGAACGACCAAGGGCGCCGCGAGGGACAGCGACATGGTCTTGTCCCAGTGCAGGTGCTCGAGGGGCCCGGCAATCGTGTAGCCGATGATCCCCAGCAGGTAGTAGCTGATGGCAATGGTCGAGAGACCCTCCACCGTACGCTGCAGCAGGAACTGGCTGCGCGCGGTGCGGGCAATACTGTCGAGCAGCGTGGCGTTCTGCACCTGCATGTCGACGCCGATGCGGACATCGAGCAGGGCGATGGCGCGCTCGATCTTGTCCGAGAGCACGGCAAGGCGCTTTTCGAGGGCAGCGCAGGTGGCAAGACCCGGATCGACGCGATTGCCGATGTAATGGGTCAGGGTGGAGCCGCTGGTCGTGCCGCTTTCGCGCAGGCCCGCAAGTCGGGTGCGCAGCACGTCGCCATAGGCCCGACCTGCCGCAAAGCGATAGCCCAGGCGTTCGGAGACCTGGCCCGACCGGACCGAGAGGGCATGCAGCGCCGCGAGCGCCGCCTGGACGGTTTCCGGGGTGGTGGCGGCGGACAGCGAGCCGATGAGATCGGTCAATTCAACCTCTATGGCGCGAATAGTGGGCGAAAGTTCGCGCGCCAGCGGCAGGCCCAGCAGGGCCATATTGCGGTAGGTCTCGACTTCGAGCAGGCGGCGCAGGATGATCGACCGGCGCAGCGGGGTGAGGTTGCCGGCGGCCAGCTCGAAGCGGGTATAGCTGTCCTCGTCGGGCACGAAGTCCGTCGCCACCTGCGCTTTGCCGGACTCTATGTCGGCCAGGCACAGGCTGGGAAGCTGGAAACCCGGCACCAGCCGGGCGGGAATGGTGGCATCAGGGGTCAAATCGATGCGCAGGGCGCCGATCAGCTGCCCCTCGCCGATGGCGGATAGCCCGATATCGTCAGGCCAGCTCGTCCAATCACCGAGCCCGGTGCGCCAGGTTATGGTGACGAATTCGGTGTGGAACTCCCATGTGACCTGACGCTGCAGCCGCGCGAAGGTGCATTGACGGCTGCCCGCCTGCGGTGAGGGGAGAGCCTCTGCCGCACAAAACGCAGCGAAACGCTCGAAGGCCCGCTGCATGGCACCGGCCCCGGGCGGCATGACGAAGACCAACCGGCGTACCCGGCAGGAGTCCGGAACGATCTCCACTGGCCGCGCGTGGACCTCCTCCATCAGGAGGGTGCGGTGGGGATGCTCGGGGGGACGCAGCTCGGTCATGGTCGGATGTCCTCGTCGCACCAGCAAGCGCAAGCGCGGCTGCTTTGACAATTGGACATTGGGCACGCGACTTTTGTCGGAGGTCAGCTGCCGGTGGCGGCAAGGGCGACCTTGCGGCCGCCGGCCAGCGCATCCCCCACCGCAAAGATGGTCGGCGCGGAGAGTGGGAAGGCTTCCACGGCGCTGACTGCCTGGCCGATGGTGCCGCGCCAGATCTGTTCTTCGGCGCGACCAATACTGCCGGCGATGATGGCTGGCGTATCGAGGCTCATGCCTTTTGCCGAAAGCTCGGCGACAATGCCGGGCAGGGTGCGGCGGGACATATAGTAGACCGAAGTGGTGGCCGGATCGGCCAGCGCGGTCCAGTTGAGCGTTTCGGGCAGGACCCCCTTCCTCGAATGGCCGGTGACGAAGCGCACCGACTGGGCGTGATCACGATGGGTGAGCGAAACGCCGAGGCGACTGGCCAGAGCCATGCCGGCGGAAATGCCAGGGACGACCGACACAGCAATGCCGTGGCTTTCGAGCATTTCGATCTCTTCACCGGCGCGACCGAAGATCATCGGGTCGCCCGACTTGAGGCGGACCACATGCTTGCCCTGACGGGCCAGGGTGAGCATCATCTCATTGATCTCATCCTGGGCGCAGCTCTCGCGCTGGGCGCGCTTGCCCACCAGCATGCGCTTGGCCTCGCGGCGGGCGAGTTCAAGGACTTCGGATGACACGAGATCATCGAACAGGATGACATCGGCCGATTGCAGGGCGCGGACCGCCTTGATGGTCAGGAGATCGGCATCGCCCGGACCGGCCCCGACCAGCGTGACCCGTCCGGTGGCGGGCTGGGCGGCGAAGGTGACATCGGCGTCGGCGGGAGCAGGGGCGCGATTGGAGAAAGCGTTTTCGGCAAGCCGTTCCCAGAAGGCCCGGCGCTGCGGGCCGGCTTCGAGACGGTCCATCACCGTGTCGCGGACCTTGGCGGCAAGCTGCGCCCAGTGCGTCAGGGTCTGCGGAAGCAGGGTTTCGATGCGGCGGCGCACGGCCTGGCCAAGGATCGGCGCGGCGCCGGCCGTGGAAATGCCGACGACCACGGGCGAGCGATTGACGATGGCGCCGAACTGGAACTGGCAGAATTCGGGGCGGTCGATGACATTGTAGGGGACTGCGGCGGTCTTGGCGGCGGCGATGAAGGCATGGGCCTCGGCATCGTGCTCAAGATCGGCAATGGCGAGGGCGGCGCCGACTAGGTCGGTTGGGGTCCAGGGGCGCCGGTGGACGGAGACTGCCGGCACAAGAGCTGCCAACTCCTCGCAAATCTCCTCGGCATAGACGTCGACCTGCGCCCCTGCCGCCGCGAGCAGTTCGATCTTCCAGGCGGCCGGTTCATCGCCGCCGATGACGACAACGCGCTTGCCGCGCAGGTCGAAGAAGACCGGCAGGACAGCGAGCGGGGCGATCCGCTGGTTATTCGGCTGCGAGGAGACGGTGTGCATCGACGATTCCCCTGATTTCGGCGCGGCAGGAGCCGCAATTGGTGCCGGCGCGGGTGAGGGCGCCGACGGCTTCGACCGTGGTGCAGCCGTGGCGGGTGACCGCTTCGGTGATGGTATTGATGCCCACGCCCAGGCAGGAGCAGACAATGGCCCCACCATCTGGCCGGTCGGCACCCGGCCGGCCGGCAAGGACCGTTGAGGCCGTGAGTTCGACCTCGGTGAGCAGGTCCACCGCCCATTGCCGCGACACCAGGACCGGATCGGGCGAGGTGTAGAGCGCCGCAACCAGCCTGCCGTTCTCGATCAGCACGAAGGCGCGGCGGCCCGAGCGTTCGTCGCGGATCGACTGGAATCCTGCGCTGGTGCCGAAGGTGCGGGAGAGGAACGCCGTCCAGTCCTCTGGCTCCTCGACCATGGCGATTTCGGCGCGCCAACCGGCGGCGGCAGGGGCAACGGCCCAATAGTCTGTGCTGAGCGTGGGCTTGCGGGCCCCTACGAGGAAGCCGTAGAGCCGCACGCCGACGGGTTCGGCCATGACCTGCGCCATCTTGAGGGCCGGCTGTGCGGAGACCGGGTCGACCTTGCCCGTGACCAAAGCGTCGATGCGCCCGTTGGAGGCAAACTGGTCGGTCCAGTGCATGGGCACGAAGAGCTGGCCGCGTTGCTGCCGGTCGGTCACGAGCGCGCGGACGAGGGCGGAGCCATGCCGGTTGGAGAGGCGCACCAGATTGGCGCGCCGGATGCCCAGGGCATTGGCATCGGCGGGATGGATTTCGACGAAGGGTTCGGCCATGTGGGCGGAAAGGCGGGCCGCCTTGCCCGTGCGGGTCATGGTGTGCCAGTGGTCGCGCACGCGGCCGGTATTGAGGATGAACTGGCCGGGCGCCGGGGCGAAGGGCGGGGGCGGCTGGATGGGCAGGAAGCGCGCCTTGCCATCGGGTGTGAAGTATTTGCCGTCGCCGAACATGCGAGCGACGGGTTTGTTGCGCACCGGCCATTGCACCGGGGCCATGGTCTCGTAGTCGATGTCGGCAAGCCCAGACAGATCGAAGTCGCGGCTGCCGTCATTTTCGAAGGCCGAGAGCGCGACGTGTTCGGCAAAGATTTCGGCCGGGTTTTCGTAATCGAAGGCACTTTTGTAGCCGAGGCGGCGCGCCACTTCCTTGATGATCCACCAATCGGGCCGTGCCTCGCCGGGCAAAGCGAGGAATGGGCGCTGGCGGGTAATGCGGCGTTCCGAATTGGTAACGGTGCCGTCCTTCTCACCCCAGCCGGCGGCCGGAAGGCGGACATGGGCCAGCTCCATCGTGTCGGTGTTCCGGTTCATGTCGGAGACGACGACGAAGGGGCAGGCCTTGAGGGCAGCGCGCACGGCATCGGCCTCGGGCATGGAATCGACGGGGTTGGTGGCCATGACCCAGACGGCCTTGATCTCGCCGCGTCCCATGGCGGCGAAAAGATCGACGGCCTTGAGCCCCGGGCTCTGGGCGACCGTGTCCGACCCCCAGAAGCGCGACACGCGGTCGATGGCGTCCGGGGTGAAATCCATATGGGCGGCCAGCATATTGGCCAGGCCCCCCACCTCGCGCCCGCCCATGGCATTGGGCTGGCCGGTGACCGAGAAGGGCCCCATGCCCGGTCTGCCGATGCGGCCGGTGGCGAGGTGGCAGTTGATGATGGCATTGACCTTGTCGGTGCCGGCTGCCGACTGGTTGACGCCCTGCGAATAGACGGTGACGATCTTCTGCGTGCGGGCGAAAAGGTCGTAGAATTTGGTGATGGAGAGTGGCGACAGGCCGGTGGTTTCGGCGACACGCTCGACCGACCAGTCCTCGGCAGTCAGCAGCGCGGCCTCGAATCCATTCGTATAGGCCGAGATGTAGTCGCTGTCGGTGACGCCGAGATGGTCGAGATGGGCGAGCAGGCCCACGAAGAGCGCCGAGTCGCCATCGGGTGCGATGGGCAGGTGCATCTCGGCAATATCGGCCGAGACGGTGCGGCGCGGGTCGATGAGCACGACCTTGAGCTCGGGCCGGGCGGTGCGCGCGGCAACGATGCGCTGGTATAGCACCGGGTGGCACCAGCCCAGGTTAGAGCCGACCAGAACGATCAGGTCAGCCTGTTCGAGATCTTCGTAGTTGCCCGGGACGGTGTCCGAGCCGAAGGCGCGCTTGTGTCCGGCGACGGACGAGGCCATGCAAAGGCGGGAATTGGTGTCGATATTGGCGGCGCCGACAAAGCCCTTCATCAACTTATTGGCGACGTAATAGTCCTCAGTCAGCAACTGGCCCGAGCCATAGATGGCGAGGGACTGCGGACCGTATTCGGCAATGGCGGCCTGGAAGCGGGAGGCGACGAGGTCGAGCGCGTCATCCCAAGAGGCGCGCTCATCATGGATTTCCGGGTGGAGCAGACGCCCGTCGAGCGAGAGGGTTTCACCCAGGGCTGAGCCCTTCGAGCACAGGCGCCCGAAATTGGCCGGATGGTCCGGATCGCCGGCAATCTTGACCGTCCCATCGGCCTGCGGGGTGGCGAGCACACCGCAGCCGACGCCGCAATAAGGACAGGTGGTGCGAACAGTCTGCTGCTCCACTGGGGCTTACTCCGCCGCCATCGCCATGAGCACGTCGGGGGCGATGTAGATGAGCCCGTCCTCGACCTTGACCGGATAGGTGCGCACCGAGCCTTCGTCGGCGCCCTGGGCCTCGCCGGTCTGGAGGTCGAAGACCCAGTTGTGCAGCGGGCAGGTGACGGACGTGCCGTGGACAATGCCCTCGGCCAGCGGGCCGCCCTTGTGCGGGCAGCGGTTGTCGATGGCAAAGACCTGGTTTTCCGCCGTGCGGAAGACGGCGATCTTGCCGGTCGGGGTATTGACGCAGCGGGCGCCGCGGACGGGGATGGCGGTCAGGCTGCCAAGCTGGATCCATTCGGTCATGGCGATCACTCCGCTGCCATGGGAAGCCCGAATTCGGCCAGGGCGGCGAATTCGTGGGCGTCCTTGCCGTTGACGCGTTCTTCCCAGGGGTCGATCTGGGCAAACTGCTGGGAATAGACGAAGCGGTCGAAATATTGCTTGCGCTTGACCTTGTCGTCGATGATGGCGGCCTTGATGCTGTCATTGCCGACGCGCTTGGCCCACTTGTAGATGCGTTCGAGATAGTGCCCCTGCTCGCGATAGAGCTGGGTCAGGGCGACGATGATCTCGAGCGCTTCGTCCTCGGTATCGGCATGGCCGATGACTTCGGTGCCCTTGATGTCGAGGCCGGCGGCCCCGGCAAAGTGGATGTCGTAGCCGCTATCGACGCAGATGACGCCGATATCCTTGCAGGTCGCTTCGGCGCAGTTGCGCGGGCAGCCGGAGACGGCCATCTTGAGCTTTGCCGGGGTCCAGGACCCCCACATGAACTTTTCGATCCGGACACCGAGCCCCGTCGAATCCTGCGTGCCGAAGCGGCACCAGTCCGAGCCGACGCAGGTTTTGACGGTGCGCAGGCCCTTGGCATAAGCGGCGCCTGACACCATGCCGGCGGCATTGAGATCGGCCCAGACGGCGGGCAGGTCTTCCTTCTTGACGCCAAGAAGGTCGATGCGCTGGCCGCCGGTCACCTTGACCGTCGGGATGGCGAACTTGTCGGCCACATCGGCAATGGCGCGCAGTTCCTTGGGATTGGTGAGGCCACCCCACATGCGCGGCACGACCGAATAGGTGCCGTCCTTCTGGATATTGGCGTGGACGCGCTCATTGATGAAGCGCGACTGGCCGTCATCCTCGTATTCGCCGGGCCATTCCGCCACGAGATAGTAGTTGAGGGCCGGGCGGCACTTGGCGCAGCCGCAGGAGGTCTTCCACTCCAGCTCCTGCATGACTTCGGGGATCGACTTGAGGCTCTTGGCCACGATCAGCCGGCGCACGTCGCCATGGCTGTATTCGGTGCAGGGACACATCGGCTTGACGGCAGCCGGATTGTAGCTGTCGCCCAGGGTGATGGACATGAGCTTTTCGACCAAGTGGGTACACGAGCCACACGAGGCCGAGGCCTTGGTATGGGCGCGCACGCCATCGAGATCGGTCAGGCCCTTGGATACGATCGTGCCGGTGATCGTGGACTTACATACGCCGTTGCAGCCGCAGATTTCTGCATCATCCGGCAAGGCTGCAACGGCCGCCATAGGGTCCAGTGCGGCTCCCCCCTGGTAGGCCTGACCAAAGATCAGGGTGTCGCGCATGTCGCGCGTATCGGTGCCCTTGCGGATCATGTCGAAGAACCACGGGCCATCGGCGGTTTCGCCGTAGAGCACGGCGCCGATCACTTTGTCTTCCTTGAGCACGAGGCGCTTGTAGATGCCCGAAGTGGCATCGCGCAGCACGATCTCCTCGCGGTCCTCGGCATCGGCAAAGTCGCCGGCCGAATAGACCGAAACGCCGGTCACCTTAAGCTGGGTCGCGGTCTGTACCGGGCGGAAGGCGGCGTCGACCTTGGCGAGTGTCTTGGCCAGGACCTTGGCCTGGTCATAGAGCGGGGCGACGAGGCCATAGACGATCTTCTCGTGCTCGACGCATTCGCCCAGGGCGAGCACGTCGGGGTCGGAGGTGACCATCTGGTCATTGACGACAATGCCGCGCTCGACATGGATGCCCGCCGCCGTGGCGATACGGGTTTCGGGGCGGATGCCGACGGCCATGACCACGATGTCGGCCCCATAGACGGTGCCGTCTTCGAGGGCCACTGCCTCGACGCGATCCTCGCCGAGAATGGCCTTGGTCTGCGCCTTGCAATGCACCTTGATGCCGCGCGCTTCAAGGTCGCGCTGCAGCAGGAAGCCGGCCGCCGGATCGAGCTGGCGCTCCATCACGTGGCCCATCAGGTGGAGCACGACCACTTCCATGCCGCGGGCATTGAGGGCGGCCGCGGCTTCGAGGCCGAGCAGGCCCCCGCCGATCACCACGGCCTTCGAACCGGGGCGCTTGGACACATCGACCATGCGGTTGACGTCGTCGAGATCACGGAAGGCCATGACGCCGGGCAGGTCCTTGCCGGGCAGGGGAATGATGAAGGGCGCCGAGCCGGTGGCGATGATCAGCTTGTCGTAGGGGGTCTCTCCATTCTTGGAGATGACGACCTTGCGCTGCCGGTCGATGGCGGTGACGGTCTCGCCGAAGCGGGTCTGGACACCATGCTCGCGATACCATTCGGCATCGTGGGTGATGATCTGCTCATACTCCTTCTCGCCGGCCAGGACCGGGGAGAGCATGAGCCGATTGTAGTTGCCACGCGGCTCGGCGCCGAACAGCGTCACGTCGAACCGGCCCGGGGCCTCTTCGAAGATGTGCTCAAGGGCGCGGCCAGAGGCCATGCCTGCACCGACGACGACCAGTTTTTCCATTTGCTCTTACTCCAGAAAGAGGATCAGGCCGGCTGTGCGACGAGCTGGCGCTCGCGGCGGCGGACGGCGGAGTGCATCAACCCCAGCGACACGATGATCAGGACGAAGAGCGCCATGAAGCAGCTCGTCCAGAGGCCCGTGAGATCGTTGAGGAAACCGAAGAGAAGGGGCAGCAGGAAGCCGCCAAGGCCCCCGATCATGCCCACGAGACCACCCACGGCCCCGACATTGTCGGGATAGTAGACGGGGATGTGCTTGAAGACGGCGGCCTTGCCGAGGCTCATGAAGAAGCCGAGCACGAAGACCAGCACGATGAAGGCCCAGGGGCCGATCTCGAAGTGGAAGGCCACTGGCCCGTTGATGCCGTCAACGATCGAGTCGGTGGCCGGCAGGGCCAGGAAGAAGGCGCAGACGGCCGAGACCCCGAAGGTCCAGTAGAGGACGGTGCGGGCGCCGATCTTGTCGGAAAGGCTGCCGCCATAGGCGCGGAAGATGCTGGCCGGGATCGAATAGGCAGCGGCAATGGCGCCGGCGGTCGCGATGTCGAAGCCGTAGACGCCGATGAGGTAGCGCGGCAGCCACAGGGTCAGGGCGACAAAGGCACCGAAGACGAAGAAGTAGTAGAGGGCGAAGCGCCAGACCTGGGGGTTGCGAAGGGGCGCAAATTCGCTGGCGAGGCTCCGGGGGGTATAGCTCTCGCCCTGCTCGCGGCGGCGGATGGTGACCGGGTCGTCCTCGGTGGAGAACCAGAAGATCGCGGCCATGACCACGAGGGCTGCCGCCCAGATCACGGCGACCGACTGCCAGCCCCAGGCCAGCATGACGAAGGGCGCTGCGAACTTGGTGACGGCGGCGCCGACATTGCCCACGCCGAAAATGCCCAGCGCCGTGCCCTGCTTGCCGGCAGGGTAGAACCGCGACACATAGGCCACGCCCACGGCAAACGAGCCACCGGCAAGACCCACGCCCAGGGCCGCAAGCAGCAGCTGCTCATAGGTCTGGGCGAAGGCCAGGAGGAAGGTGGCGACGGCGGCGGCCAGCATGGTCAGCGTATAGACCAGGCGCCCGCCCTTGCGGTCGGTCCAGATGCCCAGGACCATACGGACCAGCGAACCGGTGAGCACGGGTGTACCGATCAGAAGACCGAACTGCGTTTCGGAGAGGCCCAGCTCGTCCTTGAGGGAAACGCCGATGATGGAAAAGATCGTCCAGACGGCAAAGCAGACAGTGAAGGCAATGGTCGACAGACTGAGGGCCCGGTTGTTCCGGAGCAGGTCTGCGGCGCGGGTGGCGATTGGGGCCTGTGTCATCGGGTTGGCTCCGTTTGAACCTGAAAACAAAAAGGCTGCCAACCGACACGCCACCGGTCCTGGACCGATGAGTACCTGTTGGCAGCCTTGCCTTTGAACGCCCAACCTTGGACGTCGATGTGAGAGAGCGTCTTGGGAGGAGCTCGTCTGTCCTAGACATTGCAGGAACCGTGCCAACTATGCGGTTCTCGATTTTATGTAGTATTTGCAGTTATTTACACGAAAGGGCGGCGGGATGCCGTGGTGCCCGGTACTCGGGATGCCGGCCCAAGGGGTCGGCATCATGATTAAAATCCGAGCAGTAACACTGCAATGCTCGGTTGTGCCTAATATTTAGACCTATGCCGCTTCGACGAAGCGATGGCGCTCATAGAGGAACTTGAGCACGGCTTCGCGGCACTTGAGATAGGTGCGGTCGGAGGCAAGCTCGATGCGGCGGCGCGGCCGGTCGAGCGGCACTTCGAGCACTTCGCCAATCGTGGCTGCCGGGCCATTGGTCATCATCACGATCCGGTCGGACAACAAAACGGCTTCGTCCACGTCATGGGTGATCATGATCATGGTGTTCCCCAGCCGCTGGTGGATTTCCATCATCTGATCCTGCAGGTGTGCGCGGGTGAGCGCATCGAGGGCGCCGAAGGGTTCGTCGAGCAGGAGAATCTTGGGCTCCATAGCCAGGGCCCGGGCGATGCCGACGCGCTGCTTCATGCCGCCCGAGATTTCGGTCGGCCGCTTGTCCTTGGCATGAGCCATCTGCACCAGGTTGAGATTGTCCATGATCCACTCGTGGCGCTGCGCAGCAGACTTGCTGCGGCCGAAGACCTTGGAGACGGCCAGGTTGACGTTTTCATAGACAGTCAGCCAGGGCAGCAGCGAGTGGTTCTGGAACACGACGGCGCGTTCCGGGCCAGGCCGCGTGACCTCGGCATTTTCGAGGATGATGCCGCCGGTGGTGACCTCGGTCAGGCCCGCGACGAGGTTGAGCAGGGTCGACTTGCCGCAGCCCGAGTGCCCGATGATGGAGACAAACTCACCCTTGGCAATCTCGAGGTTGATGTCGCGGAGCACTTCGGTGGTGGCGGCGCCGCGGGTGAAGGTCTTGCCGACCGCTGAAATCTGCAGGTAGCTCATGGGGCTCTCCTTAGCTGGCGCTGGTGCCGCGGGTGACGATGGTGCCGACAAAGGCCACGAGCCGGTCGAGGGCGAAGCCGACGACACCGATATAGACCAGGGCAACGATGATGTCGGTGAGGCGGGAACTGTTCCACGCATCCCAGATGAAGAAGCCGATGCCGACGCCGCCCGTCAGCATCTCGGCGGCCACGATGGCGAGCCAGGAGAGGCCGACGCCGATCCGGAGACCGGAGAAGATGTAGGGCGCCGCGGCGGGTACCATGATGCGGGTAAAGAACTCGAACTGGTTGAGCTGCAGCACCTGGGCGACGTTGCGGTAATCCTGCGGAATATTGCGCACGCCGACTGCGGTATTGATGATCACCGGCCAGATGGCGGTGATGAAGATGACGAAGATGGCCGAGGGGCCGCTATCCATGAAGGCGGCGAGTGAAATGGGCAGCCAGGCCAGCGGCGGCACGGTGCGCAGGATCTGGAAGATCGGGTCGAGCCCGCGCATCATCCACACCGACTGGCCCACGAGGGCGCCGAGGGCGACGCCGATGACGGCCGCAAAGCCGAAACCGATGGCGACGCGCTGCAGCGAGGTGAGGACGCGAAGCCCGAGGCCGATATCCTGGGAGCCATAGACAAAGAACGGATCGACGATGAGGTCATAGCTTTGCACCCACACTTCGCTGGGCGGGGGCAGGGAGGAGCCAGGCTGGGAAAAGATCACCTGCCAGACGGCCAGGAGCAGTGCGAGCACTACGAGCGGCGGAATGACAGTACGGCCGACGCCGGCACCGATGGCGGCGAAATCGATGCGCCTGGCGGCGGGCTTGATCGCGGTCACTGTGGCGGTGCTCGTCTTGAGGGGTAGCACGGTTACGTTGTCTTCGGTGGCTGGCAGGGTCATAGGGCTCTCCCGCATGCAAGGTCAGGAGGCCGGCGCAGGAGGCTGCGCCGGCCGGTTTGGGTCAGACCATCGTCTTGATGGCGAGGCTGTCGAGATAGGCCTGGGGATCGGCCGGGTCGAAGACCTTGCCGTCAAAGAAGGTCTCGACGCCGCGGCTGTCGCCGGAGGGCAGGTCAGTGAGACCGAGTTCGGCGGCGGCTTCGAGCCACAGGTCGGAGCGGTTGGTCTGGTCGATCAGCGCCTTGACGTCCGTCGAGGCCGGGAAATAGCCCCAGCGGATGTTCTCGGTCATGAACCAGGTGTCGAGGCTCTTCCAGGGGTAGGACGTCTCGCCCTTCTCGCCCCAGAACTTCATGTAAAGCTCGGTGCCGGTTTCGGTGCGGCCATTGCCGTAGTTGATGTCGCCCTTGATGCGGCCGATGATGTCGGCGACCGGGACATTGTACCACTGGCGGCGGCCGATGATCTCGGCCATCTCCTGCTTGTTGTCCATGCTGTCGCACCATTGCTGGGCTTCCATCACGGCCATCATGATCGCCTTGGTGGCGATCGGGTTGGCATCGACCCAGTCGGCGCGCATGCCCAGAACCTTTTCCGGGTGGCGGAACCAGAGTTCGCCCGTGGTGGCGGCGGTGAAGCCGATGCCCTGGTTGACGAGCTGTTCGTTCCACGGCTCGCCCACGCAGAAGGCATCCATGGTGCCGACCTTCATGTTGGCGACCATCTGCGGCGGTGGCACGACGATGACGTCGACATCGACATTGGGGGTGATGCCGCCGGCAGCCAGCCAGTAGCGGATCCAAAGGTCATGCGTGCCGCCGGGGAAGGTCATCGCCACGCTCGGTGCGCCGCCCGCGGCCTTCTTGGCGGCGAAGGCCTCCTTGAGCGGGCTGGAATCGAGGCCAACGCCGGTTGCTGCATATTCCTGCGCTACCGACAGGCCCTGGCAGTCTTCGTTGAGGTTGAGCAGGGTGTACATGGGCAGCGGCTGGTTGTTCTGCATCACCTTGCCGGTCGAATAGAGGTGCACCTTGGGGCGCAGGATGTGACCGCCATCGATGCCGCCACCGGCCGTGCCCAGAGCCATGTTGTCGCGCGTCGCACCCCAGCTCGCCTGCTTTTCGATGGCCATGTCCGGCAGGCCGTACTTGTCGAAAATGCCCTTTTCCTTGGCAATGATCAGCGGCGCGGAGTCGGTCAGGGCAATATAGCCCAGCTTCGTGCCCGAAACTTCGGGTCCAGCGCCCTGCGCAAAGGCCCCTGCGGGAAACAGGGTCTTGGCTGCAAGCAGGGTGGCCGCCGTGGCCGTTGCGCCCTTGAGGAAAGAGCGGCGAGTGGTGGTCGATTGCGTCATCGCGTTCTCCAGTTGCACCATGCAACAAAACAAAAAGCCGCCAACAGGAGACGAGCCGGCCGAACGAGCCGGGTCGCTACCAGTTGGCGGCTTTGCCTTTGGACGCCCATCATTGGACGTCGACTTTGAAGAGCTGTCTTGGGAGGAGCTCTGTCGCCCCCTACTTTGCAGGAAGCGTGCCAAGTCGACAGAGCAGCAATTTTTTAAGATATTCTAGACCTTTAGGTGCGATGCCTAAATGATAGGCAGTGTAAAAACTGCTCTCTTCGTAGGCATAAATTGGCGCCGTGATCAAGAAACAGACGCAATGTGCTTATGCGCAAAAGATGTGCACTAGCGAATTTGCTGCCCGGAAATGTAGCGATCGAGCTCGTTCGGATCGAAAACTCCGCCATCGAAGAAGCGGTTGGGACCCAGTTCGAGCGGTCCGTTGAGCGAGGGGATGGCGTGGGGCGCCGGATTGTCGCCGGAAAGGCGATAGTCCTCGGTGGGAACGGGGACGCCCATATCGGCGAGGGCCGCCCGATAGAGGTCGGGCCGGAACGTGGCAGCGGCGATTTCGGCATGAGCCGGGCTGGCCTCGACCTCGCCCCACCGCACCATCTGGCTGTAATACCACAGGGCATGGCTCTTCCAGGGGAAGGTCGCGGCGCCGGCATGGGGCACGAAGAAATCGGGCATGGATGCGGTGGCCGTGCCCCCGTCGATCTGGCCGGTCAAGGCGCGGGCGACCAGGTCGACCGGCAGGTTGAGATAGGCCGGGCCGGCCATGATGGCTGCGGCATGGAGACGGTTTTCCACTTCCTGGCACCATTCGCCCGCGCGGTAAATGGCGCGGATGATGCCGGAGACCCAGTCGGGATGGCGCTCGGCCCAGTCAGCGCGCATGCCGATGGCCTTGTCCGGGCTCCATTGCCAGATCGAGGACTTGGTCGTGGCGATGCGGGCGCCGTGCCGGGCAACGCCGACGCTGTTCCACGGCTCACCCACGCAGTAGCCATCGAGCCCGCCTTCAGCCAGCGCCTCCGGCAGCAGCGGCGGCGGCAGCACGACGATTTCGATGTCACGGTCGGGAACAATGCCGCTCGCGGCCAGCCAGTAGCGCAACTCGTAATTGTGCGAGGATGTCTGGTGCACGACGCCGAACCGCAGCTTCTTGGCGCCCGAGCGGACAACCTTGGCCAGTGCCTTGCCGGCCGGACCGGCCGCCAGGTCGCCCGGCGCGCCCGCATCGGCCATGGAGGTCCAGAGTTCGGCGCTGACGGTGATGGCATTGTTGCCCAGGCCCGTCATCACCGGCGTGATCATCGGCTTGGCAATGGGTGTCAGGCCCAGGCTGGCCGCAATGGGCATGGGGGCGAGGACCAGGGAAATGTCGAAATGCCCCAGCGCGGTACGGTCACGGATATTGGCCCAGGAGGTTTCGCGGGTGAGGCCGAGCGAGAAGCCTTCCTCCTCGGCAAAGCCCATTTCGTGGGCCAGGACGAGCAGGACGCTGTCGAGCAGGGGCAGGAAACCGGCAGTGATATGGGGACGGGACATGATTGTTTCCTACGGCCCAAGCAGATTGGCGGCGGTGATGAGGCTCTGGGCAATATCCACCAGCCGGCGGTTCTGGTTCATGGCGGTCTTGCGCAGCAGCGCATAGGCGTCCGCCTCGCTCAGGCCCCTGGTTTTCATCAGGATGCCCTTGGCCTGATCGACAATCTTGCGTTCTTCCAGGGCACTGCGCGCCTCTTCCAGCTCACGCGTCAGCCGCGAAAAGGCGTTGAAGCGCGAAATGGCCATGTCGAGAATGGGTTTGACGCGCTCTTTCTTGAGGCCGTCGACGACATAGGCGGAGACGCCCGCCTCGACGGCTTTTTCGATCATGGCGCCGTCCGAGCGGTCGACGAACATGGCGATGGGGCGCTGGATGGCGCGGCTCAGCGAGAAGAAGTGCTCGAGCGTGTCGCGCTTGGGATTTTCGAGATCGATGAAGACGACGTCGGGCGAGGTCTGGGCAATGGTGCGCGCCACCTCGTTGACGTCGTGGATCACGGCGACCCGCACATAGCCTGCCTCGCGCAGACCCTCCTCGATGATCGAGGCGCGGATGCGATTCTCGTCGATGATCAGGATGGACAGGTCGGGGCTAGGCATCGAGCGCACTTATGCTGCTGCTTAGAAAAAGCGCAAGGGTCGAAAATGCACGTTTGCGGAGCAAAAAGAGCTTGCGCCGGAGCGGCCCCGACCTGGCCTTGCGCTACTTCACCTCGTTGCGCCAGCTGTATTGCGGCGAATAGCCCAGCATGCGCTTGGCTTTCTCGATGGAGAGGAGGGTGCTGTTGGTGCCGATATTGCCCTTCTGCTCGACGCCGGGAAACACTTCGGCGAGCAGGGACATGTTGGACCGGGACATGACCGAATCCGCATTGGCGATGATGAAGGCCTCAAAACCCTTGAAGTCAGCCTGGATGGCGCGGCGAACCGCCTGAGCCCCATCCCGGGCGTCGATATAGGCCCAGAGGTTCCATTTGCGCTGGCGCGGATCGCTGTCGAAGCCGGGGAAGGCCTTGTAGTCCTCCGGATACATGACATTGGAGAATCGGAGGCCCACCATGCGCAGCTCCGGATCCCAGCGGCAGAACTGGGCGGCCATGGTTTCGTCCAGCAGCTTGCCCAGCGAATAGGCGCTTTCCGGACGCGGAAAGTAGTCTTCGTCCACGGGCGCATAGGGCGGCGGCGTGTCGAAGGGCAGGCCCAGGACCGTCTCGCTCGAGGCAAAGACGACATTCTTGATGCCCGCGAGTCTGCAGGCCTCGAAGACATTGTAGCTGGCCGAAACATTGTTGGAGAGGGTGCGGGCATTGGCGGCCAGGCCCGGCGCTGGAATCGCGGCCAGATGCACCACGGCGTCGAACGGGCCACCCCGTTCATCAACGCCCCCCAGGATGGCGCTGGCCACTTCGCCAAAATTGCTCAGGTCCACTCGGACGCTGGGGCAGATGGGCTCGGAAAGCGGCTGTTGGTCGACGTTGAGAACGGCATATCCGTGCTCGACCAAATCGCGCAGGACCGCGCGTCCGAGCTTGCCACTGCCGCCGGTCACCAGAACCTTCTTCATTCGAACCTCCTCTTTTTCCACACAAATTCGGCGCGTGGCTGGTGGCAGAGCCTAGTGCGGAAAGCGCGCCCTGCCAACCGTTCGAACGGAAATTGCCGGGTTAACGAAATATGAATGCGCGCCTCAGCGGCGGTTCAAAGGGGAGGGCGCATAACCCGGTTCAAGGTTGATGCAGCGCATCGACACGCGGCCCGGATGACCGGCCGCCTCAACAAAACCAGGGAGTATCGAAAATGAACAAGCTGACCATCCTCACCCTCGTCGCAGGTCTCGCCACCGCCGCAGCCACCCTGCCCAGCAATGCCCAGTTTCTTGCAGTCAATGTCCCCAACAAGCCGGTGGCTGCGTCGACCTATGACTGTGCCCATGAAATGGTGCAGATCCGTCGCATCAGCGCCGAGCAGGTCAACGGTATCCATGACCGCAGCGTCTGGCTCTATCCGGTCTGCGAAGACCTGACCGCCTATGGCCGCAACAACTATCGCGACCTGTTCTTCAACGGTAATGCCGGTGTGGTGCGCGGTGAAATCGGGCGCAATCCCACGCTCATGAATGCACTGCGTGCCAAGGGCTATGACGAGCACGACGTCATCTCTCTGGTCATGGCTGCTGGCAACAGCGTGCTGCTCTATGTCCACCAGCGGGACATGAACTGATCGCCCGGCATCCTGGCCTCAAGATGAACGGCTTCTGAACGCCAAGATCAGCGCCGGTTCAAGGCCAGGGTGCCAATGTCTCCTCAACATCCAGACGTTTCGGGGGAACCTCGAATGAACAAGGCACAGGAAAAAGTACTCGTCGCCGCATTGTGCGGGATGATCATCACCGCCGCCGCCGGTTTCGCGGTCCAGCCCGCAATGGCTGCCGGTTACCAGGTGGACACGCTGGGGCAGGTCGTCGGCGTTGCCGACTGGGATCGCCTCAATGTCCGCAAGTGGCCCGCCAGCTATTCCCAGAAAGTGGGCAGCTTTGCCCCCGGCGTGCATGTCTGGGTCGAGCGCTGCATCGAAGTCCAGAACAGCTCGGACTGGTGCCTGGTCGAGCGCGGCCCGACCAAGGGCTGGGTCAATTCCCGCTTTCTGGTTCCGGTCGAGGATTGGGACATCTGATCCCCGGCCATCCGTCTTTAGTACTGCGTACCTCCTTCCCATGCATGTTGACTTTTCCGGTCCTCGGTTGTTCGTGATACGCAACCAGGACCGGAGTTTTTTTGCATGGACGCCAACCCCATTCTCGCCGAAGCCGTACGCGGCAACTGGGTTGAAAACCGCCACCGTGGCGCCTTCATCATTGTGGATGCGGACGGCGCGGTGATCGCTTCTGGCGGTGACGTGGAACGGCCGATTTTCCCCCGTTCGGCCGTCAAGTCCATGCAGGCCCTCGCTATTTTCGACCGGCACGCAATCGACCGCTTTCACCACAGCGACGAGGAACTGGCCTTGGCCTGCGCGTCGCACCATGGCGAGGACGAGCATGTGAGCAATGTCGCTCATTTCCTCGACCGCATGGGCCTGTCGGTGACCGATCTCGAATGCGGCGCCCATATGCCCACCAATGACAAGGCCCGCGAGGCCCTGCGCATGGCAGGCAGCGCCCCCAGCGCGCTCCACAACAATTGTTCGGGCAAGCATTCGGGCATGCTGAGCGTGGCGCTGGCCATGGGCGTGCCGACCCACGGCTATGTGGAGCGCGAACACGATGTGCAGAAGGCCGTGCGTGCGGCGGTGGAATATGTGATTGGCGAGAATCTGACGGAAGATTGCTGCGGCACCGACGGCTGTTCCATTCCGACCTGGGCGGCGCCGCTGCGCGCCTGGGCCCTTGGCTTTGCCCGCATGGCGACGGGCAGGGGTCTGGACCCCGGGCATGCCGCGGGCGCGCAAAAGCTGTTCGATGCCGCCACCAGTCATCCGCATCTGGTGGCCGGGACAGGTCATCTCGATACCCTGGTGATGGAAGCCTTCCAGGGTCGGGTGATGCAGAAGGGCGGCGCCGAGGGCGTGCAGTGCGGCGCCATCCGGGACAAGGGCTGGGGCTATGCCCTCAAATGCGATGACGGCAACATGCAGGCCAGCCACGTCATGGTGGCGGCGCTGTTGCTCAAATATGCCGATCCGGACGCGAACCAGCGCGCCGTGCTCGAACAGTTCGTCCGGCAGCCGACCAAAAATGTGCGCGGCACCGTGGTGGGGGAAATGCGGGCCGTCTAGCCGCCGGGCTGCTCAGTTCACCGAGACGTTGGTATAGCGGCCCGCATTGGATGCGAGGTCGGGCTCGACAATCTCGTCCCAGGCCAGACCCACCAAGGCGTGTTGGGTGGCGGCAATCGCATTGTTGCCAACGACGACGTTGCCCGCCCCATCCACGACGCTGACGCCAACGCCGATGCGCGACTCGGACACGACGTTGCCGGCGATCATGACGTTGCGCAGGAATGTCCCATAGCCAGCGGCAATGGCGATGCCGGGGACGTTCTGCACCGTATTGCCGGTGATGGCCGTTTCTGCCTCGGCAAAGATGCCGATCGGGACCGTGTCCGGGTTCACCAAGGACAGGGGCGCAATATTGCGCACAATATTGCCATTGCAGACGGCCAGTTGCCCTCCCGTATCCAGGTTGGTGATCGAGATGCCCGTGGCCGCGCCATCGACGAGGTTGTTGGCGATGATGGAGCCCGAGAATCCGAACTCGGAAAAGATCGCCACCTCACCCGAACGCAGGCAGACATTGCCCGACACCTGGCAATTGCGCGTGGTATTGAGGCGCACGGCGGTGAAGGCACAGTCGGCAATGTGATTGTCGGCGACGATCACCTCGTCGGCGTTAAACACATTGATCCCGTTGCCGTTCTGGCCATTGCCGCCGCCGCGCCAGTCGATCTGAGATATCCTGTTGCCCATGATGATCGAGCCATCGGAGCCCGGCTCGGATCGCCAGATCCTTATGCCGGCATTGCCGGAACCGCTGATCCGGTTCCCCGAGACGAGGATGCCGCGGCTGTCCATGGCGTGGATGGCGGCGTCGCCCATCGCGCTGAACTGGCAGTCGCGGAAGGTGACTGCGGAATCGAAGATGTTGACACCGACCCCGGGCGCTTCGCTGAAGCTGCAGCGCTCGATGGAGACGCCGGTTGCACGCTCGATATTGAGAAGGGGTGCCGTGCCATCCCCACCGCTTCCTGAAAATCCGATGTCGCGCAGCACCAGCGATCCGCGTTCGACAAGGCTCCCCACGCTCCCCCCGCCGATGGAGGTGATGGTGGTGGACCCCGGAACCCCTTCCACCACAAGGCTCCCGGGAAAGTTGAGGCCCTGCGCGCGGATGCGGCCATGGGGGAGGCGCAAGACCTGGCCGGAGCCAGCGGCCAATTCGAGGGCATTCTGCAGGGCGGCGCTTTGATCGGTCTCCGAATCACCCACGAGGCCGAGCGACGCCGCGTCGAGCACGGCTTGCCCGAAAGCGGGGTTGGCGACGAACAGGCCCAGTCCGGCCATGACGAAACGGCGATTGAGAAGAGGAAAGTGCATGGTGCAATTGTGCCAGACTGTGCTCCGGAGGCCAGTCAAACCCGGTGGCTTGGTGAATGCTGTCCGTGGAAGGTTCCGGGTTCAGCTTGTTCCCGGCGCTGGCACGCGGCTATAACGGGCCGGTATTCGATTGCGACAGGTGGCCCGGTATGCTCGTGGACGGCAAGATTTTTTTGGGCGTGAGCGACCGGCCGGAATACCTCAATCTCAAATATGCCAATCGCCATGGGCTGATCACCGGCGCAACAGGCACGGGCAAGACGGTGAGCCTGCAGGTGCTGGCGGAGGGCTTTTCCGCGGCAGGCGTGCCGGTGTTTGCGGCCGACATCAAGGGAGACCTTTCCGGCGTGTCTCGCATGGGCCAGGCCAAGGACTGGCAGACCAAGCGCGCGGCGGATATCGGCTTTGACGACTTCGCCGACGATGTCTTTCCGGTGATCTTCTGGGACCTGTTCGGGCGCCAGGGCCATCCGGTGCGGGCGACGATGTCGGAAATGGGCCCGGTGCTGCTGAGCCGCATTCTCGACCTCAACGACACCCAGGAAGGTGTGCTCAACATCGCCTTCCGCGTGGCCGACGAGGAGGGGCTGCTGCTCCTCGACCTCAAGGACTTGCGGGCGCTGCTGGTCGACATCCAGGAACGATCAAAAGAAATCTCGACCCGCTACGGCAATGTGGCCACGGCGACGATCGGCGCCATCCAGCGGGCGCTGCTGGTGCTCGAACAGCAGGGTGCCGACAATTTCTTCGGCGAGCGGGCGCTCGAGATTGCCGACCTAATGCGCATAGACGCGGACGGGCGCGGGGTGGTCTCCATCCTCGCCGCCGACCAGCTGATGCAGTCGCCGCGACTCTACGCCACTTTCCTGCTCTGGCTGCTTTCCGAGCTTTTCGAGGAACTCCCGGAAGTCGGTGATCCCGACAAGCCCAGACTCGTCTTCTTCTTCGACGAGGCGCATCTCTTGTTCGACGATGCGCCCAAGGCCCTGATCGACAAGGTCGAACAGGTGGTCAAGCTCATCCGCTCCAAGGGCGTCGGCGTCTATTTCGTGACGCAGAACCCAGTCGATATTCCGGAAAGTGTGCTGGCTCAGCTGGCCAATCGCGTGCAGCACGCCCTTCGCGCCTACACGCCGCGCGAGCAGAAGGCGGTGCGCGTGGCGGCCGAGACCTTCCGGCCCAATCCAGCCTTTTCGACAGAGGAAGCGATCACCCAGCTCGGCATCGGCGAGGCGCTGGTCTCGGTGCTCGAAGACAAGGGCGTGCCCTCCATGGTCGGCCGGACCTTTATCCGTCCGCCCTCGGCGCAGGTTGGGCCGATTTCCCCGGCCGAGCGAGATGCTGCCCTGGCCAGTTCGCCGGTGGGCGGGCTCTACGACACAGTGCTCGACCGGGAATCGGCTTTCGAAATCCTTGCAAAGCGGGCGCGGGACAAGCAGCTTGCCGATGAGCGCGCTGAGTATGACACGGTACGGCGGGCCGAGGCCGAACGCCTCGCCAAGGAGCGCGAGCGCGCTGAGCGCGCGGCTGCACCGCGCCGCAGCACGAGGCAGACCCCAGTCGAGGCGGCGACGACCTCGTTTGCCCGCACGATTGCCACGACGCTGGGGCGCGAACTGGTGCGCGGCATTCTCGGCGGGCTGACGGGGCGGCGGCGCTGATGGCCAATCTTGCGCAGACCGGACTGACAGTTGCCATCTTCGCCTCGGACAAGGGGCCGGGTGATCCCGAGCGCGCCAGCCTCATGGGCGAAGTGGGGAGGGTGTTTGCCCGCAAGGGCGCACGCATGCTGTGCCTTGCCGAAAAGGGCGTCATTCCAGTGCCGCTAATCACCGCGGCACGAACAGCGGGCGGCGCGGTGGAGGTGGTGGCCGATGCCAGCATCGTCCTGCCGCAGGCGCTGGCGGAAGTGCCGATTACGGTGCTGCCCGACCAGAGCGAACGCAATGCCTATCTCGCCGGCGCCAGCGTTGCCTACGTGGCACTTCCCGGTTCGCTGGCCTCGGTGACGTCTCTGTTCGGGGCCTGGGCTTCGGGCACGGCACGGCCGGTGGTGATGCTTAACCGGCACCGGGCCTTCGAAGTGTTGCGCGGCTTTGCAGCCGATGTGCTCTCGGCGTCAGTCGCCAATCATGACCGCAACATCCAGTTTGCCGACACGGTCGAGGACCTGTGGGGCAAGGTGGTCTGGGTGAGCGAGCAGCGGCGCTGACGAGCTTCAGGCCAGCGGCCCCAGATCCGGACGCTTGGCGCGCCGGTCAGGGAAGAGCGGCACGACATTGTCGGTGTAGCGGCGCGCCGGATGCGGTTCGGGCGAGCGGATCGGCGTGCGGTTGCGGCGCTCGGGACCGCGATAGCCGAAGCCCAGGGCGCCCACGACGCTGCGGTTGAGCAGGCGCGCCTGAACGCGCTGCAGCAGGTGGCGCGGCGACATGGGCTTGACCACGACTTCATCGATGCCGGCGCTGATCGCCTGCTGGCGCATCGGCGGCGTGATGGAGCGCGTCAGCGCAATGACCGGCAGGTCGCGCGAGACGAAGCTGGGATCGAGGCGAAGGGCTTCAACCATTTCATAGGCGGGGCGCCCTTCGCGGTCGAAATCCACCACCAGCATGTCGACCGGGGCAATCCGCATATAGGCGAAGAGTTCGGCCTCGCTGTTGAAAGGACGGACGCGCAGACGCGAGTCGCCGGCCAGCACCATGGTCAACAGGGCGCTGAGGGCCTGATTGGCGGCCAATATGGCGATGGTCTTGCCTGGAATAGTCACGACTCCCCCGTCTTATCGTTAAGGCTTCGTTAACATGCCTCAACGGGGGAATGAAGGGCGCGGTTCCGGTTCTCAAGAGGAAGGTGAATCGCATGGGCGGACAAAGGAAAACGGCGGGATCGCTCCCGCCGTTGCAGCTTCTGGAAAACCAGCCGATCAGGCGGTGGCTTCCTCGAACATCTTTTCCACGTGTTCCCAGTTCACCAGGTTGTCGAACCAGGCTTCGAGGTATTTCGGGCGGGCATTGCGGTAGTCGATGTAATAGGAGTGCTCCCACACATCCACGCCCAGGATCGGCTTGCCGCCATGGACCAGCGGCGATTCGCCGTTGGCGGTCTTGGACACTTCGAGCTTGCCATTCTTGACGGCGAGCCAGGCCCAGCCCGAACCGAACTGGGTCGTGCCGGCCTGGATGAAATCGGCGCGGAACTTGTCGAAACCGCCCAGGTCGCTGTCGATGGCCGCCTGCAGCTTGCCCGGCAGCTTGTTGCCACCACCATTGGGCTTCATCCAGTTCCAGAAGTGGACGTGGTTGTAATGCTGGCCGGCATTATTGAAGAGGCCTGCATTCTTGCCGAAGCTTTCCTTGACGATGTCTTCGAGCGGCAGGATTTCGAGGCCCGAGCCTTCAAGCAGCTTTTCGCCATTGGTCACATAGGCCTGGTGATGCTTGTCGTGATGATATTCGAGCGTTTCGGCCGACATGTAGGGGCCCAGCGCATCATAGGCATAGGGCAGGGGCGGCAGGGTGAACTTGGTGGACATGGTAGCCTCCGTTTCTGGAACTGTTTGACGCGGCGTCAAGATCGGAACTGGGGGAAGGTATAGGCAAATTGCCGTGTCGCAACAATGTCGGGGGAGGAACTAACCGTCCAATCCGACTGACTTTATTGCAAAGGCATAGCACTGGGCGGTTTCCTTGAGGCGGTCGAAGCGGCCCGACGCGCCGGCATGGCCGGCGCCCATATTGGTCTTGAGATACAATGGCGCGTCGCCGCTCTTGGTTGCCCTGAGCTTGGCTACCCACTTGGCCGGCTCCCAGTAGGTGACCCGCGGATCGGTCAGCCCCGCCAGCGCGAAAATGGGCGGATAGGCCTGGTCCGACACCGCCTCATAGGGCGCATAGGCCGCGATGCGGTTGTAGTCGTCGGGCGAGGTGATCGGGTTGCCCCATTCGGGCCATTCGGGCGGCGTGAGGGGCAGGGTGTCGTCGAGCATGGTGTTGAGCACGTCGACGAACGGCACTTGCGCGATGACGCCGCCCCAGAGGTCGGGCCGGAGATTGGCAATGGCGCCCATCAACATGCCGCCGGCCGAACCACCCTGCGCGACGATCTTGCCGGCCTTCGTGTAGCCGCGCTCGATGAGCATTTCGGCGGCAGCGATGAAATCGGTGAAGGTATTGGGCTTGTGCTCGCGTCGGCCTAGCTTGTACCAGCGATAACCTTTCTCCATGCCGCCCCGAATATGGGCGATGGCATAGACGAAGCCGCGATCGACCAGCGACAGGACGGAAACCGAAAAACTGGCCGGCATGGACATGCCATAGGCGCCATAGCCATAGAGCAGGGTCGGGTTGGATCCATCGAGCGCGATGCCCTTGCGATAGAGCAGCGTCACCGGCACCTGCTCGCCATCCTTGGCGGTGGCAAAGAGGCGGCGGGTTTCATAGTCGGCCGGATTGTGACCGGACGGCACTTCCTGGGTCTTGAGCAGGGTGCGCTTGCCAGTCTCGAGATCAAGATCGAACAGTTGTTGCGGCGTGGTGGGCGAGGAATAGGTGAGGCGGAAGACCGAGGTGTCGAACTCGTAGCCCGTCGACATGCCGAGCGAGTAGGCTTCCTCGGGGAAGGCTACGGTCTCTTCCTTGCCGGTTCTGAGGTCGCGGGCGACGATGCGCGGCAGGCCGTCCTCGCGCTCGAGACGCAGCATATGGTTGGCCAGTAGTGACACATCGAGGATCAGCACGCCCTCGCGGTGGGGCACGAGATCGACCCAGTTCGCCGCGTCAGGTGCGTCGGCCGAAACCGTGACGATCTTGTAGTCCTCGGCGCCGTCGGCATTGGTGCGGATGTAGAGCATCCCACCGCGTTCATCGATCTCGTATTCGCGGTCCACAAGACGCGCCGCGACCAGGCGCGGCTCGCCGCCCTTTTCGGCGTCGATCAGCCAGACTTCGCTAGTCTGGTGATCATGCGCGTCGATGATGATGAACTTGTCCGATAGGGTCTTGCCGACGCCGACAAAGAAGCCGGGGTCCTTCTCCTCGTAGATGATCGGGTCGCTGGCCTGGTCGGTGCCGATATCATGGCGGCGCACGCGGAACGGCCGGTGGTTGTCGTCATATTCGGTGTAGTAGAGCGCCCGGCTGTCATTGGACCAGACATAGGAACCGGCAGTGTCCCTGATGACCTCGCCGCTGTCCTTGCCGGTGGCGAGATCGCGCAGCACGATGTCGTAATATTCCGAACCGGCGCGGTCGGCAGCCCAGGCGAGGGTATGGTGCGAGGGGTCATGGCTGGCGCCGGCAAAGCCGAAATAGCCGTCGCCGGCTTCGACATTGCAGTCGAGCAGGATCGATTCCTCGCCGCCATGGCGGGGCCCGCGGACGATGAGGGGATACTGTTTCCCTTCCAGCATGCGGGTGTTGTAGGCCCAGGGACCATCGGGCAAGGCGACGCCACTGTCGTCTTCCTTTATGCGGCCGCGGATTTCCTTGTAGATGGCTTCCTGCAGGTCTGCCGTGGGCTTGCCGAACTCGGCCTCGTAGTGGCTGTTCTCGGCTTCCAGATAGGCCCGGATCTCGGGATCGAGCGTCTCGGGCTTCTGCATCACCTCCTGCCAGTTGTCGGCGCGCAGCCACGCATAGGGGTCTTCGCGGGTCACGTTGTGGTGCGTGTGACTGTGGGGGACGCGCTTGGCGACAGGCGGGGTGGCCTTGGACATGATCTCTCCGCGGGAGCGGCGGCCAAGGGCCGCCAGACGATGGTGAAAGAGGACATAGGCCGACGGGCGCGGCTTTGCCAGCCCCGGAAATGGTTGAAAACGCATGTCCCTATCGTCGCAGGCGGTCCGATTCTGCTTGTCGCGGGGGCCTCAATCGTTAAGGTCGCTCGCCATAATCGAGACTGAATCGCCGCTGGGCGAGAGAGGAGTGCAGCATTGGGGCCGTCCCTTGATGCAGGCATAGGGCTAGTTGCCGTAGCGCCTTTCGTGGCTGCCGTGCTGGCTCCGTTCATCCACAGGTTTGCCGGCGCCTTTGCGGGCTGGATCCTGGCCATCGTTCCCGCGAGCATCTTCCTCTACCTGCTCGGCTTTGCAGAGACGGTGACCGGTGGCGGATCGGTGGCCAGCACGCTGGAATGGATCCCCGCCTACGGCATCAACCTGTCCTTCTTCGTCGACGGCCTGAGCCTGATTTTCGCGCTGACCATTTCCGGCGTAGGCACGCTGATCATCCTTTATTCCGGCGCCTATCTCGCGGGCCACCACCATCAGGGCCGGTTCCTGGCCTTCATGCTGGCCTTCATGGGCGCCATGCTCGGCCTTGTCCTCGCCGACAGCCTGCTGGTGCTGTTCCTCTTCTGGGAACTGACCTCGGTCACCTCCTTCCTGTTGATCGGCTTTGATCACACACGGCAGGCCGCCCGGCGCGGTGCCATCCAGGCGCTGGTCATCACCAATATCGGCGGCATGTTCCTGCTGGCCGGTGCAATCCTGGTGCAGCAATTGGCCGGAACGCTGGACATGAGCGGTGTCCGCGAAATGGGCGACATCCTGCGCGGCAACAGTCTCTACCTGCTGGTGCTGGTCTGTTTCCTCGGCGCGGCTTTCACCAAGTCGGCACAGTTCCCCCTGCATTTCTGGTTGCCCAATGCCATGGAGGCGCCGACCCCGGTTTCGGCCTTCCTGCACTCGGCCACCATGGTTCAGGCTGGCGTCTATCTCCTGGCGCGCATGACCCCATCGCTGGGCGGCACCGAGGTCTGGACCAGTGTGCTCGTCACTTTCGGCGGCGTGACCCTTATCTGGGGCGCGCTGGGGGCGCTCAAGGAAACCGACCTCAAGCAAATCCTGGCGCAAACCACGATTGCGTCGCTCGGCCTGCTTGTCCTGCTCATCGGCCTGGGCAGCACCTATGCCATTGCCGGCATGGTGATCTATTTCGTGGCCCATGCCTTCTACAAGGCGGGCCTGTTCATGGTGGCCGGTGCCGTTGACCACGAGGCGGGAACACGCGAAATCACCGCACTCAGCGGGTTGGCCGACAAGATGCCGGTGACCTTCATCGGTGCGGCCCTGGCAGCGCTTTCCATGGTGGGCCTGCCGCTGACGGTAGGCTATTTCGCCAAGGAAGAGATGTATCTGGGGCTGATCAGCGGGCAATGGACTGCCTGGCTGGTGCTGGCTGTGCTGGTCGCCGGCAATGCGATGCTCGCCGGCGTGGCCCTGCTGATCATGATCCGGCCCTTTCTGGGCGAGGCCGTGCCGACGCCGAAGTCACCCCACGAAGCGCCCGTTGCCATGTTGGCCGGGCCGATTTTGCTGGGCGCGGCGGGGATCGTGGCCGGCATTTTGCCCGATTGGCTCGGCCACGACGTGCTCGCACCGGGTGCCGCTGCCATTCTGGGGCGCGCGGTGGAAAGCCACCTGACGCTGGCCCTCGACATCGCCTCCCCGTTGCTCTGGCTTTCGGCGCTGACCTGGCTCCTGGGCGTCGTGGTCTACCGGCAGGCCGACCATATCCGAACGCTGCTGCGCCGCTTCTCCGCCCGGCTGGGCTGGACGGCCGATACGGTCTTTGACGCAGTGATGTTCGGCCTCATCCGCTTTTCGGGTGCCGTGACGCGGCTCCTGCATCACGGCCAACTCGAATTCTACCTAGTCATCGTCTTTGCAGCGATGGCTGCTGCCATGTTCGGGCCGATGCTGGCCTGGGGCGGGTTCGACTGGATCGTGCCCGTGGCCGAACTGGGGGACTGGACACAGCGTCTGAGCCCGCCGTCGCTCTCCATCTATGAATGGGGCATTCTCGGCTTCGCCGTACTGGGGCTGGCCGCCGTGCTGGTGGCCCCATCGCGCCTGGTGGCCATTCTTTCGCTGGGCGTTCAGGGTACGGCGGTAGCGCTGATCTTCCTGCTCTTCGGTGCGCCGGACCTTGCTTTCACCCAGCTCATGGTCGAAATCCTGTCCGTCGTCATCCTCACCTTCGTGATGACGCGTCTGCGGCTTGACCAGCGGGACCACCGGCCTTTCGAGGACTGGGCGCGCGATGGAACGCTGGCGGTGGTCTGCGGCCTCGGTGTCAGCCTCCTGCTCATGCTGGTGCTCAACGGAACGCTCGACACGCGCCTTTCGGATTATTTCACCGCCACCAGCGTGCCGATCGCGCATGGGCACAACATCGTCAATGTCATCCTCGTCGATTATCGCGGCTTCGATACACTGGGCGAGATTGCCGTGGTGATGGGCGCCGGCATGGCCATTCTGGCACTGCTGCGCCGGCAGACAAAGACCATGGACGGCGCACCCCCTGACGCGGCAAAGCCCAAAACGGCACGCAAACCGAAGAAGGTGGCATCATGAACACCGTCATCTTCCGCACTCTGGCCCCGCTGATCGTGGCGACCATGCTGGTCTTCTCGATCTACGTGATGTTGCGCGGACACAACGAGCCCGGCGGGGGCTTTATCGGTGGGCTTATCGCCGCGGCTTCCATCGCCGTCTTCGGCATGGCCGCCGGCGTGCGCGCCGTGCGCCGGGCCCTGCATGTCGACCCGATGGCCATTGCCGGTTTCGGCGTGGTGCTGGCCAGTCTTTCCGGCCTGTTGAGCCTCTTTACGGGTTCTCCCTTCATGACCAGCATCTGGCTCTATGTCAGCTTCGGCAATAGCGAAGTGCCGCTCTCTACCCCGTTGTTCTTCGATATCGGGGTCTATTGTGTGGTCTTCGGTACGCTCTCGGCGATCGCGCTTTCGCTTGAAAGCGACCGCGAGGAGGATCTCTGAATGGACTATGTGCTGGCGGCCCTGGTGGGCCTGTTTATTGCCATTGGCACCTACCTGCTGCTGTCGCGCTCGGTGATCCGCATGCTGATCGGCCTCACTATTTTCGGCAATGGCGTGTTGTTGACCATCTTTGCCGCCGGCCGCCTCACCCGCGAAGTCGCGCCCATCGTGCCGCCGGGCCTGGACGTCCCGGCTGGACCGATCGCCAACCCGTTGCCGCAGGCGCTGATCCTGACTGCCATCGTCATCGGCTTTTCCATGTTCGCCTTTCTGCTGGTGCTGGCCTTCCGCGCCTATCAGAGCCTGGATGCCGACAATACCGACACCATGCGGCTGGCCGAGCCCGAGGGCTCGCCCACCCCACCACTGAGCTACTGACCCATGGCCACTTCCGCCCCCACGACCGAAACCCCGTTCGGCATGCTGGCCACGGCGACCCCCGCCTCAGACTGGGTCATCGTGCTGCCGGTGGCGCTGGCGCTGATGGGTGCGGCCGGCCTCCTCATGTTCCGTCGCAGCAATGGCACGCCGCTGATCGGTGCGCTGATTGTGGTTGCGGCCATAATCGCCTGCGAGATCGCCTTGCTGCTAGAGGTGATCGCGAGCGGTCCGGTGAGCATGACCATGGGCCGATGGCTGCCACCCTTCGGCATCAGCCTGACGGTGGACCTGTTCGGCGCCAGCTTCGCTCTGGCGGCGGCCATAGTGACCCTGGTCGTGCTGCTCTATGCCGAAATCGACCGTGCCGACGCGGACGGGCGCGATGCGTTCCACTCCATGGTGCTGCTGCTCCTGGCGGGGGTGACCGGGGCCTTCCTCACCGGCGACCTCTTCAACCTTTATGTGTGGTTCGAAGTCATGCTGATCGCCTCCTTCGGGCTGATCGTCCAGGGCAATCGGCCGATGCAACTGGACGGCGCGGTCAAGTATGGCTTCCTCAATTTCCTCGCGACGACCTTCTTCCTGCTCGCCCTCGGCCTGCTCTACGGCCTGCTCGGCACGCTCAACATGTCCGACATCATGCGCGTGGCGCCTTCGGCAAACCCAGCCGCCATGGCGGGCGTGGCGGCGCTGCTGATGCTGGCCTTCGGGATGAAGGCAGCGGCCTTCCCGGTCAATGCCTGGCTGCCGGCCTCCTACCACACGCCGGGGGCGGCCGTGTCGGCCCTGTTTGCGGGCCTGCTCACCAAGGTCGGCGCCTATGCCCTGCTGCGCGCCCTGGTGGCGGTGCTGCCCGCAAGCCGCGACCTGCTCGAACCTGCATTAGCGGTCATTGCCATGGCCACCCTGGTCATTGCGCCGCTCGGAGCCATTGCCGAGACGAACCTGCGCCGGGCCATCGGCTTTGTCGTCATCGGCGGGATCGGCGCAGTCTTGGCGGGCCTGGCCATGCCGTCGCTCACCGGCATTGCCGGATCGGGCCTCTACATCTTTCACGCCATCCTCACTATGACGGCGCTCTACATGGTTGCCGGGCTGATCGAGAAGCGCACGGGAGTGGCCGATACGCGGCAGATGGGCGGTCTCTACGCCGCCAGCGCCCCGATCTCGATCTTGTTCATGGTGCTGGTCCTGGCCGCGGCGGGCGTGCCGCCTTTCCTGGGTTTCTGGCCCAAGTTGCTGCTGCTTCAGGCGGGCCTCGCCGAGGGTGTCACTGGCACTGCGCCCACCTGGCTCGGCACGGCCCTGACGATCGCCCTCCTGGTCAATGCGGTCCTCACCCTCATCGCCGGGACGAGGCTCTGGGCGCATGTCTTCTGGCGTGCCGGCCCGTTGGGTCCAGCCGGTGAACATGCCCGGGCCTCGCTCGTGGCTTTCGACGGGCGCGGCCGCGTCGGCTTCGGCGTCACCGCGGCCCTGGTGGCGGCGATTGTGGTCGTGGGCCTTTGGCCCGGACCGCTGATGCAGGTGATCAGCACCGGAGCGGCCGATATTGCCGAGCCATCCCGCTATGTCGCCGCCACCGGTCTGGCGGAGGAGGGACTATGAGCACGCCATTCCTGGTCGTCATACTGGCACTGATCTGGGCGGGGATATCAGGCAATTTTACCGGCCTCAACCTGCTGTTCGGCGGGCTGATCGGCGCGGTGGCCGTGCTGTTGCTGCGCGAAGCCCTGTCGGGGCCGCGGACATCGCGGCGCCTCAGGCGGGTCGTGTCGCTGGCAGTACTTTTTCTCTACGAGCTGGTGGTCAGCGCCGTGCGCGTCGCCCTCGTAGTGGTTCGGCCCGACATGTCCAAGGCCGTGCGGCCTGCCATCGTCGCCGTGCCGCTTACGGTCAAGTCCGACGCCGAGATCACGCTGCTCGCCAATCTGATCACCCTGACGCCCGGCACGCTCAGCGTCGACGTTTCGGCCGACAAATCCGTGCTCTATGTCCATGCGCTGTCCATGGGTGATCGCGACGCCCTGATCGCCGATATTGCCAATGGCTTCGAAAAGAAGATCAGGGAGGCATTCGAATGAGCGCCGAAGTGTTTATCGATTGGGCGACGCTGATCTCTCTTAGTCTGTTGGGACTGGCGCTGCTGGTTTCCCTGGTTCGCATTGTCCTGGGCCCCACCTTGTCCGACCGTATTCTGGCGCTCGACATGTTGACCGTGGTGGCCATGGGCTTTGTCGGCGCCATAGCGGTGCGTACCGGCCTGTGGCTCTACCTCGATATTGCCATTGCGCTGGCCTTGCTCGGCTTCCTCGCGACCGTGGCGCTGGCCCGCTACATCCTGCTGCGTGGTACCAGGGGCGAGCCCGATGCCGAGGAGGCACGCTGATGCTGACCGGCATTGAACTCTATGTGGGTGGGGTCGTCCTGCTGCTCGGTGCGGCTTTTACCCTGCTGGCCGCCATCGGTGTGGTTCGCCTGCCGGATCTCTATACGCGGATGCATGCGGCCTCCAAAGCCGGCGCGGTCGGTGGCGGGTTGATTCTGATCGCCGTTGCGGTGGTCAGCCAGGACGCTGCCGTCGCCATCCGCGCTATTGTTGGGGTGATCTTCCTGTTGTTGACCACGCCGGTCTCCGCTCATCTACTTGCCAGAGCTAGTTATTTATCTGGATACAAGCCATGTAATGAAACCGTGGTGGATGAATTGGCGTCAAACAAAGACCAAAATTCCAGTGCATGACTCGTTCAACGTTACATGCTGGGGTCATGTTACCGGTTGCGTAGACTATCGAACAGTCCTAGTACATCTGCATGGTCGAGACGGCCCCTGTCGCGGCCCAATAAAAAAACGGAAGGTTGAAAAATGAACGACGATACCGGCGCGTTCGCAACCGTGGAGTCCGATCTGATCGAGCTCAGCACGGAGATTGTGTCCGCCTATGTCAGTCACAATGCCGTCAGCCCTGGCGACCTGCCAAAGCTGATCGCAGAAGTGCATGCTGCCCTGCGCGCCCTGCAAAGTAACGAGGTTCCTGCGCCAGTCGAAGAACTCAAACCCGCAGTGCCTGTGCGCAAGTCCGTGGCCAACGACTACATTATCTGCCTCGAAGACGGCAAGAAGTTCAAGTCGCTCAAGCGCCACCTGCGGACTCACTACAATCTTTCGCCCGAGGAATACCGTGAGAAGTGGGGCCTGCCGGCCGACTATCCCATGGTGGCCCCGAGCTACTCGGCCACGCGCTCCAAGCTGGCCAAGGATAACGGTCTCGGTCGCAAGGCCGATTGATCCAAGCATTGGTCTGACTGCTTGAATGGCCGCCCCCGGGGCGGCCATTTGCGCTCTCCCCCGACACCAACCCGGCGCGGCAATACTTATCCCCGCTGGCTGGCTTTCGGCGATGAATAGGAATATCATCCTATTTCGTCGGAGTGAGCCATGCATGTCGATTTTCAAACTGTCCAAGAGCGGCGCCCTGTCCCCCAGACCGAGCATCGGGCGCGCGCCCTCCGCGAGGTTGTGGACCTCGTGTCGCGACATGCAAATGTCCAGGCAGCAGCAATTTTCGGGGCGTCGCGCGACGCGAGGCCGATCGCACGCGCCCGACAATTGGCCATGTATCTTGCGCATGTCATGCTCGGTGAAAGCCTAACCTCGGTCGGACTGGCCTTTGGACGGGATAGGACAACAGTCTCATATGCCTGTGCGTTGATCGAAGACCTGAGAGATGACCCGCGCTTTGATGCGGAATTGAGCGCGCTTGAACAGCAGTTGCAGGCGCAGGATGACTGAGCGATGACTGCGAGCGCAATCAAAGTAAGTCGGTCCGAGGGCTTCCTTGAGGATCACCATCGCGAGGCAGCATCCCGGCTGGCACGGCTCTTCGAACGGGCCAATCTGCGCCAGCGGGTGACGATGAGCTATGATCCGGCCCGGATCGGCAAGCCGGCCGGAACCGGACAGGGCGACATTGCCGATAGTGCCGCGGATGCGCGCAAGCGCCTGGCAAGGCTGGCCGCGGGGATGCCGCGGGACTGTTGGGGCGTGTTGGTCGATGCCTGCCTCTATGACAAGGGCCTGCAGCAGATTGAGATGGAGCGAAGCTGGCCGCGACGCAGCGCCAAGCTGGTGCTGCGCATCGGGCTCGATCAGGCCGCCATGTTGCTGGGCATCAATGACCTTGCCTTCGGTCCGGATCGCGCGGGACAGCGGGCCTGGCTGCCGGAGCGCCCGCCCATGTTTGCAGCGCCCGAGAATTAACGATGTCCGCGTTGGTAATGTTTATCCGGCCATAAGCGGTGGTATGAGAGGCCCAGTATCGCAATGGTGTGACCGATGTCCTCCAAAATCCTCGGCATCCAATCCCTCCGGGCCTGCGCGGCCATCTTGGTGTTGGCTTCGCACGCTTTGCTCTACCCGCTGGCGGAGCAATCGCTGGCCTATGGACGGCTGGGCTGGCTGGGCGTGATCCTGTTCTTCGTCGTGTCCGGCTTCATCATGGTGGCCGTGACTGGGGAGGGGGCATTCGAAGCCCGCAGTTTCCTGCGTCGGCGCGTGCTGCGGGTCGTGCCGCTCTATTGGGCCTTCACCTTTGCCGCGGCGCTGCTGGCGCTGGTCATGCCGCAAGTCTTCAAGACCACCGTGTTCGATGGCGAGCAATTGTTGCTCTCGCTGGCCTTCATTCCCTTCTACAATCCGGCAAGCCACGGCCTGCACCCGCTCTATAAGCTGGGCTGGACGCTCAACTATGAGATGTTCTTCTATGTCAGCTTCGCGTTATTGGCCGTGCTCACTGCCCGCCGCCGGGTTTGGGTGCTGACCGTTGTCTACCTTGCATTGACGCTGGTTGGGCAGCTGCTGCATCCGCAGAACCCCATACCTGCCTTCTATACCAGCTACATGCCGCTGGCTTTTGTGGCCGGCGCCTGGCTGGGACTGGCGCATATCGAAGGCCGATTGGCCCGGATGCCGCGCATTCTGGTCAGCGCGCTGCTGTTTATCGGCCTGGCGGGCGTCATAGAGGGCTTCTGGCTCGATCGGGGCGTGGTGGAGGACGAAAGCGCCTTCCTTGGATTCCTCGCCTTTGCCTGCGCCTTGGTCGCGCTGTTTGTCGGACTAGAAGCGCGCCTGCCTCGCTTGAAGCTGCTCGAGCAGTTGGGCGATGCGTCCTACTCGATCTACCTGGTGCATATCTTTGCTGTCGGCGCCGTGGCCGGCGTGCTGCTGAAACTGCTAAGTCCGGGCAATGAGCTGATGGTCGGCGGTGCCGTCGCTCTGGCGATCATCGGCGGTCTGGGGCTTGGCTGGGTTCTCTACGCCCTGGTTGAACGACCTCTGATGCAGCGCTTGCGGCGCTTCGCCTGACCGTTATCGACGTTCAGGCAAGGACGGCCCGTGCTTCGTTGCGAATACGGTTGACCATGGCCACCAGACCGTTGGACCGTTGCGTGGTCAGGTGCTCTCGCAGGCCCAGTTCGTCGAAAAGTGCAATGGCGTCGGTTTCGGCAATCTCGCGGGCCGGGCGGTCTGAATAGAGGGCGAGCAGGACAGCCACGAGCCCCTGCACGATCATCGCATCGCTCTCGCCCCGAAAGTGCAGTCCTGGCGCGCCATCGACCGGCGCCGGCTCGGCCACCAGCCACACCTGCGACATGCAGCCATTGACCTTGTTGATGGCATTGCGCTCCGACTCGGTCAGCCGTGGAAGCGCCTGCCCCAGTTCGATGAGGTAGCGATAGCGATCCTCCCAGTCATCGAGGAAGGACAGGTTCTCGGCAATATCCTGGAAAGGCTTGGGCTGGGTCATGGGCTCTATCTAGGGGAACATGCGGGCCATTGCCAGAGCCGCCCCACGGCGAAATCTGCGAGAGACCAGCGGCACAAAAGAAAGCCGCAGATGCGGGGCAGTGCATCTGCGGCAGGAGCCAGGGGTCTATGGAGTAGCGTCGCTTGGGGAAGTGACACGACCCCCGGGGTCTCTTGGTGGTGCCGGGGCAGGCACCTGTTAACCCGCGTGGTCCGGTCGAGGTCTGGGGAGAGGAACCACTTTTGGGGTTGGCTGGGCATGCATGGGTGAGCCAACCTGCGGGGAAGCCGCGAGCGCCGCGCTGGCAAGGGCCTTGCCGCCGTAGCACTGGATATCGTTGCATTCGATGGCCTCGATCTGGGCGGAGATGAACTGGCTGCCGCGGGCCATGGCATCGCGCGACAAGGTGGCAGCCGAATCGCTCACGTCGGCGCCGATGCCCGGCCGGATGACCAGGAAGGCGAGGGTGAGCCAGAATGCGGAGCGCAGCAGAAACATCACATCGGATCCATCGCGGAGGGACCTTTTCCCGTCCGATGAGCAGAGGCTAGGCGGCGCAGATTAAGCGTGGCTGGGACAAGTCCGTAAAATTTGAGACAAATGCCGATACCGTCCGAAAGCGGTGCAACCCCTTGTTTACGCTAACTGCCGAAACCATCCCCGGAAGCCCGCCAAAGGGTGTCCGCAGGGGGCGGACTTAAGCTCGTCTTAGCGGTTGCTGGCCGAGGCTCAGACCACCAAGACCCGGAGATCATTCGGGCGGGACGGCTCGGGGAAGGGCCGTTGTCCAGACCCAAGGTCCGGACACAACAGGCGTCTATGAGTGAGTTATTTGTGCATGCGTAGCTTCTTGGGTCTCGGAGCCAGCAGGACAAGCGACCTCGTATTGGGGGGCGCCGGCAATCGGCCGGAAATGCTGCGCCGCAGGACCGTTCTCACCAATGCGCATATCCTTCTAGCAGCGGCCGCATTGTGCATGGCGCCGGCCATCTATGCCCTCGTGACAGGGGCCCCGCTGCCGTTCCTCCTGTCCGCGATCGTCCTGGCCGGTGGCCTTGCCAGCCTGACCATGCAGCGCCGGGGGCAGGTCGACCTCGCCGTGGCCGGTCAAGTTGCCACGCTGATGGCGACGGGCCTCGTGCTGACGCTGGCCGATCCACGTCTGGGAGACGCGGGCCTGGCAGTGGCAGTGATGGGGCCGGTGCTGGCCGCCCTGGTTGCCCGCACTGCGTTGCGGCGCCTTAGCTGGTTTGCTGTCCTGCCCATCGCCCTTTTGGGCCTGGTTGCCTCGCTTCTCGGCCTGCCGGCCACGCCGGTGGCTGAACCCTATCTGCTTTTCGGCTCCGCCCTTGGTTTTACCATCGCCTTTGCCGTGGTCGCCCATAGTGCCCACCGCATCAACGCTGCCTATGAAGTGCATGACAAGGCGCAGATCAGCGCCTACCGGCACCTGATTGAGCATGTGCAGGACGCGGTGCTGCGCTTTTCGCCCGAGGGCGAAGTGCTGCTCGCCTCGCGGTCGTCCGAGCAAATGTTCGGCTGCCCGCGTTACCAGATCGCCGGTGGCAAGCTCAGCGAGCGCCTGCATATAATGGACCGCCCCGCATTCCTCACCGCCTTTGCCGATGTCGCCGAAGATGGCCGCAGCCGCACGCTCGACCTGCGCATCCGCCAGGACGACCCCCACGCGCGCTCCAATGTGCCCCGCTTCGTCTGGGCCGAAGTGCAGCTTTCGCCCATCATCGAGGAGAGCGCCCCCGGTGCCCGCAACGAGGTGATTGCGCTGATCCGCGACATCACCGCTCGGAAGGACGCCGAGGCGGCCATGGCCGAGGCGCGCCGGGTGGCTGAGGATGCCTCCAACGCCAAGTCGCGCTTCCTGGCCACCATCGGGCATGAATTGCGCACACCTCTCAACGCCGTGGTCGGCTTCTCGGACATGATGGCGAGTGGCATTGGCGGCGAACTCTCGCCCACGCACAAGGAATATGCTGGCCTGATCCAGAAGAGCGGCAAGCACCTGCTCGAAGTCGTCGGCATGCTGCTCGACATGTCGCGCATCGAGGCGGGCAAGTTCGAGATCCAGGCCGAATCCATGGACCCGGCCAAGGTCGTGCCGGCCTGCCTCGCCATGGTCGAATCGCTGGCCCAGGAGCGCGCGGTCCGGCTGGTCTCCGATATCGAGACCGACTTGCCCCTGATGACGGCCGACGAACGGGTTTGCCGCCAGATCATGATCAACCTCCTGTCCAATGCCATCAAGTTCAGCCACGACGGCGGCGTGGTGACGGCCAGCGTCAAGCGCCAGGGGCAGTCGATCAATTTCTCGGTGCGGGACCGCGGCATCGGCATGGCGCCCTCCGCCATGGCGCGAATCGGCGAGCCATTCTTCCAGGTGCAGGATGGCCTCAGCCGAAAATACGAAGGAACGGGCCTCGGCCTCTCCATCGTCAAGGGCCTGGTGGAGCTGCATGGTGGCACGCTACGGGCCATGTCCGAAATCGGGGCGGGGACAACCATCACGGTTTTGCTGCCCATAAACGGTCCGGCAACCAAACCGGGCGAAACTGCCGATATCCTTCCACTCTTCTCCGAGCCCGCACCCGCAGCCTCCACTTCATGGCCAAACGAAAAAAGAAAAGCGCAATGACGGCTTCGACCTTCACCCAGCTGCCGCTGATGGCCGGCGGCGCCCTGCTCGGCACGCTTAGCCGCGCGGGGCTTTGGACCTTTTCGCGCTATATGCGTGCCCCCCTGGCATCGAGCGGCCTGCTGGCCATGGTGACGATGACGGCATTGGCCGGCAGCAATGCGCTGTTCTTCCAGACCGCCGAGCACCCATCGCCCTTCTTTGCGGCCGCGCGCACCGAGGTCGCGCCCCTGCCGACACCGGTTGTCGAGCGCCCTGCTGGGGAATCAAGTTCCGTAGAGGCGCTGCCGGTGGTGGCTCCCGCGCCTACCGTCAGCGCCGAGACCACTGGCAGCGTTGCGCCAGGCGTCGCGACCGTGCCCGATGCCCCGGTGGGGAATGAACAGATGTTCGCCGTGCAGAAGAAGCTCTTTGAGCTGCAACTCTTCACCGGCAAGGTCGATGGTTACTACGGCCCCAAGACCGCAGAGGCCATCCGCGCCTTTGAGGTCCGCAACGGCATGACCCCGACCGGAGCCAATGACCCGGCCGTGTTCGCGTTGATTCTCGGCGCCGATTCGGCCGGCCGGGTAACGATGCCGGCCAATCAGCAGCCGCAGGCTGTTGCCCCGACCCCCGCGCCGGTTTCACAAGTCCAGCCGGTGCAGCAGGCGGCGGTGACCTCGCCGCCGGACGTTGCAGCTCCGGCAGAGCAGCAGGACCAGCTCGTGGCCCGGCTCCCCGCTCTTTCGCCTGCCGAACAGGTTTTCGATGACGTCGCCCAGACGGCGGCCAATACGATCGATTCCATCATTGCCGGCCTCGATGGCGGTTCGCGCGGTGCGGCGCCCTCCGTAAGCAGTCCGCCGACACCCAGAGCCGCGCTTCCCGCCCTGACTACCCAAACCCAGACCATGCCGGCGCCGGTGCAGCCTGCCGCGGCGCAGCCGGTGCAATTGGCCAGCGCCGGCCCGGTGGCAACCCCCGTTGCCGTACCGCCCGCGACCGACGCGGCTCTGGTTGCACAGATCCAGACGGGGCTCGCCAGCCTCGGCTTCTTCCACGGGCCCATCGATGGCCGGCCGGGACCGGAAACCGCACGCGCTATCCGCGAGTTCGAAAATTTCCATCGCTACAAGATGACCGGGCAGGTGCAGCCTGACCTGGTCGAGCTCCTGCTCAAGGCAGGCGCGACGATCTGAGGTGGCGAGCCTGCGCAGCGATCTGTGGTGCATGGCCTTCGTTCGGCGCCACAACGACATGGGTGACATGTGCGTCGTGGTGCGGCGGGGTGACCCTATTGCAGGACAGGTCTTTATCGAGGTCGATCACCTGGATGGCACGCGGTCGCTCTATACGCCTGCCCCGGTCGTGAGCCGGGGCGATGAGGTGGGGCCTGTCTTCCAGCGCCGCTATGCCCGGGTGGAGCCGGGCAAGGTGCGCGAGCGGATCGACCAGGAAATCAACTTCGATCCTGACCTCTGGGTGCTCAGCATCGATCGGCGTGGCGACGATCTCGATATCGACCTGGTGCGCGAGCCAAGGGCATAGAAGAGCCCCCGAAAATCTCGGGGGCTTGGTGTCTTGAGGTTCAGCCTATGTCAGCCCGCGCGGCGGACGCCGATCTTGGCCAGGGCCTCAATGGCCTGTTCGACCACCGGATTGTGCGCCGGAGACATGGCAGGAGTACGCTTGCTCGGCTGCGTGAAGGGCTGGTGCTGGGGCTTGCTGAGCTCAAGCAGGTTCACCTCGCCGCGCCAGGCACTCATCAGGTAGGCCATGGATTCGGAGGAAACAGCGCCGAACAGGGTGGCGAAATCGGCCAGGGCGCGGGAGCGCTCGCTGTCGTGGCTGGTGGCGTGGATCAGGACTTTGAGCCCGTCATAGGCCGTGGCGCCGAAGGCGCGCAGGATGACGAAGAGCGAGGCGCCGGTCACGTCATGGGCGATCTGGCCGCAGCGCACTTCGTCGAGGCCGGTGATCTGAGCGAGGAGACGCGTGACCTCGGGGCGACGGTTCTCGGAAAAGAGCTTCATCAGCGCCTTGGTCAGTTCGCCGCTGGCGACCGACAGTTGCTCGATGGTGCGCGAGATCGGCGCGGCCGGCGTTGTCCGGTTGGCAAAGGCCTGGATGACCTTGACGCGATGGTTGTCGGAGAGATCGAAGAAGGCGGGGGCCAGGAGGGCTGCGTCGAAATCGTCGCGGCGGCCGAGCGCCTCGGCGACCAGGTGATCCATCTGCGCGGAGCGGGCCAGGGCGCTGAGATAGGCACCGCGGGGGGTGATGTGCGTATTGGCGGCCAGGGCCCGGTAGACCTTGCGCGAATTCATCTGGAAGAGCTTTGCGAGAACCACATTGGAGAGGTCGGCGCGGCTCGCCAGCGTTGCACATGCCGGGACGTCGTAGCGCGCTATGATGTCCAGCATGGTCTGGTCGGAGAGATCGGCGGCGCCTTCGAGGAAGGGGATGAGATCCTCGCCGATATTGTCGACCACGAGGCGCTCCAGCGCCGGCGAGAGCAGCTCGGCGCGACCCAGAATGGCAGCGCCCTTCGCACGAGCCTGCGGTCCTGCGGTGGGAAACAGCCGCGCAGCAAGGGTTTCGAACTGTTCCATTTCGGGAACCGTCGGCTTGCCGCGGCGGGCATAGGCGTCGCAGGCGGCGATGAGCAGGGTATTGGTGCGATCCACACCACCCGTCTCGATCAGCAGCTGAAAGGTCTCGTAGGGCTGAAATCCAAGCATTTCCGGCGGAACCATCGACTCGTTCTGCATCGAATTTGATGCGAGTTCGACTCTTGCCGCCAATTCGTTAGCAGACTGTTAACCTTGACGATCTCTTAATGGATATCAGCGCGAGGGGCGTCGCGCCGGGACGAAATGACTCAACTCGCTGCCCCCACTAGGGACGGGGGAGCGGCGCAATTGGAGGTCGGCTTGGGTAAGCTATTAAAGTTCGAGGGGCGGAAAGATTCCGCCAGCGCTGGAAGGCAAGTGTCCGGCGACGCCCAGATCCTGATTTTTACCGGGGTGCGTTATGAACGCGGGACGCCGCTGCCACCAAACAATCACACGCATACGGGGCGCAAGCGCAAGCGTGTCTAGGCCGCTAGGGCCGATTGCCCTCATCGCCGTCACGGCCCTGCTGGCCGGCTGCGTGGCGCGACCCGTGGGCGATTTCGGCCGGGCGCAACCGAGCGTGTTGCACGACGCGGTCATGCCCTATGCCGGCAAGCTGATCGCGACCAATCGCAGGGAGCCGGTGTCCAACCTCAATCAGACCGACGAGGAACGCGAGATGCATGATCGCACCTGGCGCTTCCTGATCGCCGCGCATAGCCGCGACTGGATGTTCGACTCGTCCGTCGAGTTGCAGCGCACGAGGATTGGTCGCGCTCGAGACCACCAATTCACGACCGAGCGCTACTATACCTGGCTCAGGACCACGACCTACCAATCCTCCACCACGCGCTACAGCACGGTGGGCCGGCATATCCTGGCTGATCTCGACACGGTGCCAACCACGTTTCAGTCCATCTGCGCCGTCCTGGAAGTGGATCGGCAGCGGCGCGTGGCGCTGGCTGAGCTCTCGGGCATCGAACAGAGCGTGGCCGACAATGTCGCGGCGCGGCGCACCGAAAACCAGTGGCATATCGACTGGTTCGTCCGCGCCCTCAACTATCGCTACCAAAGCTATTCGTACGCGCTGGACCACCTGCTGGTGGAAACGCCGCATGAGCAGTCCATGGGCGTCGACGAGAACCTGCGGCGCCTGCGGCCCTGGGTGGACCGGGCCAGTCGCGGCGACTTCTGTGTGGATGGGGCAGGGTCGGGCCAGGGCAGCGGTGTCACCATACCGTCGCGCTTCCAGACCATGGTGGTGGACGACGAGATCGTGCCGCAGAAGTAGGACCCTTGACGGGCGCGAGCGGGCGTCGTTATTGGAACCCATGGGGTCACTGCGACGCCCCACGAGGCGACATGCCGAAGGTTCGCGTCCCACTTTTTCAAGGACGCATCATGCCTGCCTTTCTCTCCATCTCCGTCGAGCAGCTTGCGCGCTTGATCGGTACCCCCAAGGCGCCGGTGCTGCTGGACGTTCGCAGCCAGCAGGACTTCGACTCCGATCCCTTCCTGATTCCCGGCTCACGCCATGTCCGCATGGACCCGAGGGACCCGCTGCCAGCAATAACGGTCCAGGGCCCGGTGATCGTGACCTGCATGCATGGGGGCCCGCGCAGCCACGGCCTCGCGGCAGTGCTGCGCCAGGCGGGTGTGGATGCCGAGGTGGTCGAGGGGGGATTCGCTGCGTGGCGCGACAAGAACTTCCCCGTCGTCCCGCCGGAGCTCGCCGGCACCGAGGAAGGCGGCCGGCTCTGGGTGACCCGCGCCCGGCCGAAAATCGATCGCATTGCCTGCCCCTGGCTGATCCGGCGATTCGTCGATCCTGCTGCCCGCTTCCTGTTCGTGCCGCCTTCCGAAGTCATGGGCGTGGCCGAGCGTTTCGGCGCCATCCCGTTTGACGTCGAGAACGTGCGCTGGAGCCATGTGGGGGAGCGTTGCAGCTTCGAGACCATGGTCGAAGGCTTTGGCCTCTCCGGACCGGTGCTGGACCGCATGGGGATCATCGTGCGTGGCGCCGATACCGGCGCATTGGACCTGGCACCAGAGGCGGCGGGCCTGCTGGCCCTTTCGCTGGGTCTCTCAAGGCAATATGCCGACGACCTGGAACAGCTCGATGCAGGCATGGTGCTCTACGATGCCCTCTATCGCTGGGCGCGGGACGCCAGCGCCGAAAAGCATGAATGGATTGAAGGCCGCCAGAAATGAACGACCAGACACCGCCACCCTATCCCACCTTTGCCGAAGCGCTGCGCGTCTGGGCCAAGATCGGTTTCCTGTCCTTCGGTGGACCGGCCGGCCAGATTGCCTTGATGCACAAGGAACTGGTGGACGACCGGCGCTGGATTTCCGAGACGCGGTTCCTGCATGCGCTCAATTACTGCATGTTGTTGCCCGGACCCGAGGCACAGCAATTGGCCACCTATGTGGGCTGGCTGCTGCATGGCTGGCGCGGCGGGGTGGCGGCCGGGGTGCTCTTCGTGCTGCCCGGCTTCTTCGTGATCCTGGCGCTGGCCACCGGTTATGCGCTGTTCCAGCAGCTCGACTGGGTCGCCAGCATCTTTTTCGGCCTCAAGGCTGCCGTGCTGGCTATCGTCGTTGAAGCCCTGATCCGGGTGGCACGCCGCGCGCTCAAGAACACGCTGTCCTACGGCCTGGCCATCATCGCCTTCCTGGCGCTCTTTGCATTTTCAGTGCCGTTTCCGCTGGTCGTCCTGGGGGCAGGCCTTGTCGGCTACCTCGTGGCGAAGCGCCGGCCGGACCTGCTCTCGGGTGGTGGACACAAGGCCGGTGCCAGCGCTCCGCATGGAGCTGCGGTGATCGACCAGAATGTATCGGAAGTCGATCCGAGCTGGCGGCGTGCGCTGATGATAACGGGCATCTGGGGCGGCCTGTGGGTCGCGCCGCTCGTGCCCCTGGTCCTGCTCTGGGGCTGGGACACGGCCTTTGTGACCATCATGGCTTTCTTTTCGCAGATGGCGGTGGTGACCTTTGGCGGCGCCTATGCGGTGCTGGCCTATGTCGCGAGCGAAGCCGTGGGCACCTATGGCTGGCTGCAGCCGGGGGAGATGCTGGACGGCCTGGCGCTGGCCGAAACCACGCCGGGCCCGCTGGTGCTGGTGCTGAGCTTTGTCGGCTACCTGGCCGGTTTCCGCGACGCGGCAGGATTGCCCCCGGTCTGGGGCGGCGTCCTGGGAGCGACCCTCGCCACCTGGGTGACCTTCGTGCCCTGCTTTCTCTGGATCTTCCTCGGAGCCCCCTATATCGAGCGGCTCCGCTCCAACATAGCCCTGGCAGGAGCATTGGCGGCGATCACCGCCGCCGTGGTCGGCGTGATCTTCAACCTGGCCCTGTGGTTTGCCCTCCATGTGCTGTTCGGCACGGTTGGCCAGTTCACCCTCGGCCCGATCAACCTGCCCATGCCGGTCTGGTCGAGCCTCGACTGGCGGGCCGTGACACTGACCGTGCTGGCGGCGATTTCGCTGTTCGGCCTGCGTTGGGGCGTGCTGCCAACCCTGGCCATCTGCGCCATTGCGGGCCTGGCGCTGCAGATGCTGGTTTAGCGCGCCTGGCGCCGCAGATAGAGCCAGGACGCCTGGGCCACGAGGAGCCCGAAGAAGACAAGGCCGCCGGTCGACCAGGCGTAGCCCCCTGCATCGTCTCCCGCGACAAAGGCCTGGATACCGTTGAGCGCTCAGCTTGCCGGCGTCAGCCACAGGACCGGCCGGTACCAGGTATCCTCGGGGATGAAGAGGCCCACAGTGGCAATGGCCACGTAGAGATTGAGAATCTTGAAGAGGCCCAGCGCCTGGACCTTATCGCGTGAAATGGCGGGGATGAGCAGGGTCACCCAGGACACGGCCAACGACAGCGTCAGGATCGGCAGCAGCCATTGATGGAAGGGCAGGTCGATGGCGCGTGCGGTATAGATGAAGGTGAAGGCATAGGTGAGCACGAAGCCCGTCGGCAGGGCGACCCTGGCCCAGAGCACACCTGTGGCCGAGGCCGGACTGACGAGCAGCGCCTGATTCACGCCGCTGTCCATCTCATCCACGATCAGCATGGCGAACAGATAGCCCATGCCGGGCATGTATGTGATCAACAGTAGCAGCTGCGTGTTGTGCCACCATTCGGGATAAAGCCCCATATGGCGCAGGACCGAGGCCACGGCAGCCAGCACAAGCATCATCACCACGACATTGACCATGATGCTGTCGCGGGTGATCGAGACGATGTCGTGGCGGATGACGGCGAGGACGCGGTTCATGATGCGGCTCCTATTCCTCGACCCGGCTGAGTTCGGAGGTGTAGGTGCTGATGGTCCAGCGATAGAAGACGAGGATCATGAGCGCCATATAGGCAAAGGCATAGACGACATCGGCGCCACTGACGGCCGACGGATCGGCGGCCCAGAGCATGGCCCGCAGCATGGCGTGGCCGGGATTGATGGCGAAAAGCAGCCACTGCCAGACACCGGTGATCACGCCAAAATGGGACAGGAGGGGCAGGAAGAGCACCACGGTGATCGGCATGGCGCGGGCGATGAAATGGTTCATCGAATTGGCACCGGCAACGATGAGGAAGCCGCCCAGGACGCCGATCGCCCCGGTAAAGACCAGCACCAACGTGAAGCGCAGAACCATGTCGGCTGGCGGCACCCAGAAGGCCACTGCCACGAGGAACAGGCTGCCCACAATGGCCAGGAGGGTGAGGGTGATGACCTTGGCGAGGACGTAGTCGCGAACCGGTGCGGGGGAGACAGACAGCGCCGAAAGGGTGTTCTGGCTGCGCTCCATCAGGACGATGGACCCCACAAAGCTCGCCCCGACAATGGCCGGATCGAAGAACAAGACCAGCGTGAAGATGGTCGGCGGCGCCTCGGGCGGCAGCAGCTTGAGGAAGATGGCGAAGGCCAGCGTCGTCAGCACGGTGAACAGGTAGATGTTCTCACGTGCCTGCAACTGGACATCCCAGAGGACCAGACGTTTGAGGGCGGCGGTCATTGCGCGGCCACCGGTTCGGCCTGGTCCAGGCGATGGCCGGTGACATTGGTGAAGACCTTGTCGAGGCTGGCCTCCTGGGAATGGATGCGATCCACGGTTCCTGAGCGGAGCAGGGCGAGAAAGCCGGGGTCGTCGCCCAGCCCATCGAGCGGAAACTCGACTGTCCCAGCATCTGCTGTGCCCACGGCGACCATGCGGCGGCCATGGGCCGACTTGAGGGCCTGCGGCGTATCCAGAGCCGCAAAGCGGCCATCGACCATGAAGGAGATGCGATCGCAGAGCTGGTCGACGTCGTTCATGTTGTGCGTAGTGAGCACCACGGTCTTGCCCGCACGGGCAAGGTCGGCGATCAGCGACTTGACGATGCCGGCTTTGACCGGATCGAGGCCGGCGGTGGGCTCATCGAGAAAGATCAACTCCGGGTCGTGCTGGATGGCACGGACGAAGTTGAGGCGCATGCGCATGCCTTTGGAAAAGGTCTCGACCTTCTTGTCCGCATAATCCTCAAGCCCGACCAAGGCCATCATCTCCCGCGGGTCTCGGCTGGGGCGGGCGTAGAGCGAAGCAAAGAAGCTCAGATTCTCGCGGGCGCTGAATTTGAGGTAGTGATTGGGCAGCTCGAAGCCGACGCCGATGCGCTCGAAATAGTCCGAGCCCCAGCTATCGAGCGGCTTGCCCATGACCGAGACCTGTCCACCATAGTTGCGCTGCTGGCGGGTCAGCACCTTCTGCGTCGTGCTCTTGCCGGCCCCGGAAGGCCCGAGCAGGCCGAAGATTTCGCCGCGCTGGACGGCAAAGCTGACACCATCGACGGCGGGGCGCGACTGGCCCTTGTAGGCATAAGTGAGTTCGGCGACCGATATGATGTCGCCGCCGTTCGCGATCGCGGCCATTGCGGGCTCCTTGACTTGGTCGTCGCGGCGCAGCATAAACAGACCGACGGTCGGTTTGCAAGGAGAATTGGATTGGCGCGGACCTATCTCAGCGCGGATGCGAGGCGGGAGCAGATTCTAGATTGCGCGCAGCGGCTGTTCTTCACCAAGGGGTTCGAGGCCACCACGGTCGCGGATCTGATGCTGGCCGCGGGCGTCTCAAAGGGCGGCTTCTACCATCACTTTTCGGCCAAGGATGACGTGTTGGAGGCATTGAGCGCCCGCATGGCCGAGCTGTCCGTGGGCCTCATCGAGGAGGTCATCGCCCGGCCCGGGCTCTCGGCCTTCGAGCAGCTTGATCAATGCCTGCGAGCCCTTCGGCGCTTCAAGAGGGATCAGGCCGACGGCATTCTGGCCGCGTTCGAAACCCTGCTGCGCCCCGAAAACATCGCGCTTTACGAGCGCATCAACCGGGCCAATATCAAGACCGTGCTGCCCCTGTTCGAGGCCATCATAGAGACGGGCCGGCAGGATGGCTGTTTCAATGTGCCCGATGCGCGCCTGGCCGCCGAGGCCATCCTGGGGCTGGGCAGGATGTCCCATGACATGGTCGCCAATGCCATCGCGGCCCGCGGCACCGCCGATCGTGCCAAGGCCAATGCTGCGCTGGAGAGCGGGCTGACCTTCCAGGGCATCGTCATCGACAGGATATTGGGCTTGCCCGACGGCAGCATCCAATATGTGGAACCGGGGTTTGTCGATGCGCTGCTGCCGGTGGAGGGCTAGGCCAGCGCTACGACAGCCTTGAGCCGCTCAAGGACTTTCGGCGCGAAGTCGTCGAGCATGGCGGCATCCTGCCATTGGGCGGCGTGGACCTCGTCGAGCTGGGCGACGAGGTGCACGCCGGGATCGGCGATGAAGAGATATTGCAGGTCGTGATGGACATGCGGCGGCTCGTTGCGCGCGGGTTTGCCCGGCACGTCATGGCTGTCGATCACGAAAGGCAGGTCGCTGCCCCGATGCCAGGGGTGGAGGGTTAGGCCGGTGACGCCGGTTTCCTCGACGGCCTCGCGCAGGGCCGACAGGTGAAAGAATTCCGCCGGCTCGTAGTGGCCACCCGGCTGCAGCCAGCGGCCGATGGTGACATGGTCGATGAGCAGGGTTTGACTGTGGTCGGGCGACAGAATGACGGCACTCGTGGTCAGGTGCCCTGGGAACGTGGTGCGGTGGTCCAGACGATGACCCTCGCGCATCTGCCAGCGCAACAGCGAAAGGTGTTCGCGCGGCGTGGCGACCTCGCTGAGGTAAAGGGCCACAGTGGCGGCGAGGGCGGTGTCGAAGGATTCCGGGGTCATCACCTCAGCCATTGCGCGGTCCGCAGCTGATCTCGGAGAGTTCCTCTTCGAAGCGGGCGCGCATGGCCTGGTGCGGGGCCGACAGACGGACCAGGGCGAAGAGCTTGTCGGTGCGCGCCTCGACGACGAGCAGGCCTTCGGCAATGTCGATCTGCTGCTGGGCGAGCAGGCGCGTCTGCGCGGCGTTGAAGACGCCCAGCTCGACCGTCTGGCCGATCCCGTCGCGATTGGTGGTCGAATAGGTGACGACGCCCGCCTCGTTATAGAGCGCGATGGACCAGAAGGCGTCCGGCAGGACGCCGCTGAGATAGGCCGGGCCCTCGGAGAGGTCGATCTGGCACAGGCCATAGCTGAGTTCAGGATCGAGCTGCAGCGGATTGGGCTCGCCCGGCGCGACGGGCGGCAGGACGACGACGCGGTTGCTGGCGTCAAGGGCCGCGATGCGCGTCCAGGTGGTCTCTTCGGCCAGAAGGGGCAGGGCGAGAATGGTGGCGATGTGGATGATGCCACCGAGCAGCAGCCCGCCGATGAACCACAGAAGGGTGCGGATCATGCGCAATCCTCCATGGTAATGGAGGGCATGGTCATGTCGGCGGCGGCAAAGCTTGAGAGCGCCGTGGTGTCATAGAGGGTCAGGACCAGGCTGAAGGTGCCGGTGCCGGCCAGTTCGAGCCAGGTCACGGGCCGCAGCCGTGTGCCGACATGGATGCGGATAGCGCCGTCGGCGGCGCGGATCACTTCGCTCGAGCGCAGCGCGGCATCGGTGCCGGGCGCCGCGAGGTTGACCCAGTCGGCATCGACGGCAACCAGTGTCCAGAACGTCGAGACGGGAACATGCCCGTCGAGGCGATAGGAGCAGGCGAGGTCGAGCGGAACGCCGTCGCTGTCGGTGTTGGCGACGAAGCGCAGTCCCTCGCTGCGGCCCAGTTGCAGCGCAGCCTCGCGCGTGATGTGGCCATTGGTATAGGGATTGGGGTTCGGGGAGCCGATATCGGGCCAGGCGGTCCAAGGCCCCAGCGATACCGCGCCGAACAGACGCCCGTCTGTGAGGGCATAATAGCTGAGGCCAAACCCCAAGGACAGGGCAACGGCAATGCTCATCAGCAGTCGCAGGACGAAACGCACGGGTCAGCTTCTCTGCGATTGGGGCATGGGATGGCTGGACCGGCTGCGTTGCGGATAGGCTAGGCTTGTAGCAATGGCGAGGCCGGGGCGGAAGTGATTCTGCCGTATTTGATTGGGCAGAGGAGGCAGGATGGGCAGGTTCTTCCTGGTGGCTGCAAATCTCGTACTTCTATCGGCCATGACGGCAGGAGGGGCGGCGGGAAAGGACAAGCAGGGTCTGGGGCCTGGAGCCTGGCTCGGCGCGTGGACTGCCGGGCCCGAGCAGGACATTTCCATCGCTCTGTCCGCCGACGGCTTCATGACCATCGAGGGATTTGCCAGTTGGGGCGCCTCCGACCCCGATCGCGTCGAGCGGGGCGCGATCAATATCGGTGAATTTGCGGTCCGGATGCCGGTGGAATGGATCGACAGGCGGCGGGGCAAGCTGGACTTTGCGGTGAGCGTGGACGGTTCGGCCGTGCGGCCCGCAGTCGCGGACGACTATGACTGCGTCGTCACACTGTTCCTTACTGGCCATGAACTGAGGGCCGAGGACAATGGGATGTGCGGCGGCCACAACGTGACCTTTACCGGCGACTATACGCGCGAGTAACTGACCTAAAGCCCGGTCGTTCCCGTGGCCGGTCCCTCTGCGGTGGCGCGCGGGGTGATCCGGTCCAGCGTGGCTTCGAGGCGATCGGCGAGGTCCAGCAGCTTGCGCGCGGCGGCCGGCTTGAGGCTGGGCGGGCGCTCGACGATCTCTTCGACCTCTTCCACCTCCGCATCAGCGATGATCGTCTGGGGCATTTCGAATTCGACACCGAAGACGGGCATCACTTCGACATTGGTATGGGCAAATGCCATGAACTTCTGCCAGGCAATGGTGGGCAGGGTGCCGCCGGTCAGGTCATTGGTGGGCCGGTAATCGTCATTGCCGAACCACACCGCGGCCACGTAATTACCGGTAAAGCCGCAGAACCAGGCGTCGCGATAGGAGGTCGTCGTGCCGGTCTTGCCCAGGGTGGGCACGCCTTCGATGGCGGCGCGGCGGCCGGTCCCGCCGGTGACCACGGTGCGCATCATCTGGTTCATATACGCCACAGTCTGTTCGGAGAGCACCCGATCGCGCGGCGCGTCAATATCCTTTTCCCAGACCAGCTGGTCATTGAGCGTTGTCATGCGGGTGAGGCCATAGGCGGGCGTCTTGTAGCCGTGATTGGCGAAGACGGCATAGGACGAGGTCATGTCCAGCACGGAGACCGAGGCGACGCCCAGCGCCAGCGAGCGGGTGACGGGGTATTCCTGCCGCAGGCCCATGCGATAGCTCAACTGGGCGATGGCGTCGCGGCCGGTCTTGATCGAGAGGGTGACGGGCACGGTGTTGATTGATGCGGCGAAGGCGCTCATCAGCGTGGTCTGGCCGCGATAGGAGCGGCCGTAATTCTGCGGACACCAGTCGCCGATGCAGACGGGGCGGTCGGAAATGGTGTCGCTGGGCGTTAGCCCCAACTGCTCAAAGGCTTCGGCATAAACGAAGGGCTTGTAGGAGGAGCCCGGCTGGCGATTGGAGACGATGGCGCGGTTGAACTGGCTCTTGGCATAGTCGGTACCGCCGACCATGGCGCGGATGGCGCCCTGGGTGTCGGTGACGACCATGGCGCCCTGCTCCACGCGATATTGTTCGCCCTGCTCGCGGATCACCGAGGTGATGGCTTCTTCGGCATAGCTTTGCAGGGTGGTGTCGATCGTGGTGCGGACGACGAAGTTGTTGCCCGGCGCATTGGCCGTCTCGATGATCGTCTTGGCTTCCTCGAAGGCCCAGTCGAGGAAGTAATTGGGGGATTTGATGTCATTGGTCCGGTCGATGGCGGCGGCCGGGTGACGGCGGGCAGCGGTGACCTGACCTTCTGTGAGGAAGCCCGAAGCGACCAGATTGGTCAGCACCAGATTGGCCCGGCCGCGCGCCGCGGCGAGATCGACATGCGGCGCGTAATTGCCCGGCGCCTTGAACATGCCCGCCAGCATGGCGGCCTCGGCGAGGTTGATGTCCTGCACGCGCTTGCCGAAATAGAATTCGGAGGCGGCGGTGACCCCGTAATTGCCGCCGCCCATATAGGCGCGGTCGAAATAGAGTTTGAGGATCTGGTCCTTGGAATAATTCCATTCCAGCCAGATCGAGAGGAAGGCCTCGACGATCTTGCGCTCGAGCGTTCGCTCGGAAGACAGGAAGAGATTCTTGGCCAGCTGCTGGGTGATGGACGAACCACCCTGGGTCCCGCGTTCCCCCGCGGCATTGCTCATCAGGGCGCGCAACGTGCCCACGACGTCGATGCCGAAATGCTCGTAGAAACGCCGGTCCTCGGTGGCCAGCGTTGCCTTGATGAGGAAATCGGGCATCTGGTCGAGCGCGACTGAGTCATCGGAACGGATGCCGCGCCGCCCGATCTCGGTGCCGAAACGATCGAGAAAGACCACCGAATAATCCTCGGCCTTGTTGAAGGCGCCGCGGTCGATGATGTCGAAGGCGGGCAGGGCCAGGGCGGTCATCAGCACCGCGCCGATGGCGCCGAAGGAAAAGGCGTCGCTCAGAATTTCGACAAAGAAGCGCTTTATGCCCGCGACATGAAAGCGGGCCATGAAATCCTGGTAGCGCGTGTAGCCGCGTCCGAGGGCCTGCCAGAATTCGTACAGCGAGGAATCGAGCCAGGCGTCGGCCGCCAGCATGCTGCCCTTGGGGCGGCGCTTCTTTTCCTTGGTGTAGAACGGATCCTGCACGGTGTACCCCGATGCCCCAATACGGGGAGAGTTGTCCGCAAATGCCGGACAAGGCAACACAATCGCTGGAATATGATTGCATTGCCTGAGCCGCAAGCGCAAACCGGCAACAGCATGAACGGCAAACGGTAAACATGGCCTTCTGGGAAGAAAAAACGCTCGAGCAAATGTCGCCGGTAGAGTGGGAAGCCCTCTGCGACGGCTGCGGGCGCTGCTGCCTGATTAAGCTAGAGGACGAGGATACCGGTACGCTGATCACCTCGGACGTGCGCTGCAAGCTGCTCGACGGGGACACCTGCGCCTGTACCAATTATCCCCGGCGCAAGGAAATCGTGCCAGACTGCATCAAACTGACGCCGGAGAATGTGCGCGACATACCCTGGATCCCCACCACCTGTGCCTATCGGCGACTGGCCGAAGGCAAGGGACTGGCCTGGTGGCACCCGCTGGTCTCGGGCGACCCGCAGACGGTGGTGGATGTGGGGGTTTCGGTGAAGGGCCGGACCTACCTCGAAACCGAGGTCGATCCTGAGGATTGGGAAGAACACGCAGTAGACTGGCCCGAATGGGAGCCGCCGGAAAGTCTTTGAATTGAGATGCTTACCTCCTGTTAACCATAAGTGTGGCCTGATGCCCCCCATTCGCGAGCGGGCCCAGGACAGGCTGGATGAACAAGGTGACCATGAGCGGCAATGACGGTTTCTGGGCGCGCATTCGTGCCGCGCTGGGACGAGGTGCCGATTCTCGGGTGCCGGCCTATGGCCAGGCGGCGATCGCGCGCAATCCGCATAAGAAATCGCGCACTGCACAGCGCGTTGACGAGGCGCTGCGCCGCAGCTGGAACCACGCCGCCGAGCGCAATGTGTCGCTCTGCGTGCTGGCGCTCGAAATGGACGGCTATGCCGACTATTTCGCCGCCTATGGGCGCGAAGCGGTCGAGGAAAGCCTCGAAACGCTGCAAAGCACGATCACGACCCTGCTGCCGGGCGAGACGCATCATTGCGTCCGCAACGGACGCGCCGGATTTCTTCTGGTACTGCCCGACATGCCGGCTCTCATGGCCCGCGAACTGGCGAGCCGCATCGCGGTTGCGGTGCGCAAACTGGGCCTCGTCAACCGCGAAAGCCATGCCGGTCAGGTGACGCTCAGCACCGGCATTGCCGTGGCCAATCCGCAGGGTGGACCGGATCGCAGCGTGCTCGATGCGGCCCAGCAGGCCGTGCAAAAGGCACAACGACGGGGCCTTGCCCGTCTCGAAGTCATCGACCTGCGCGGCCGCGGCGAGAAGCAGCGCCAGGCGGCCTGATCAGCAGGCCGTTGCATTGAACCTTCCCAGGCCTTATTAGAGCCGTCCCCGCGCAGGCGGAGAGCAGAGCGTCCCAGCGGGACGGCATTGCCGCGCCTGATTGCCCAAGCATGTCCGCCGCGAATGTCCTTCGTCGTCTGGAGCATGGTTGTCTGCGTTTCAAATTGAAGGACGGCATGATGACCCATTCCTGTGGCCTGGACTTTGGCACGTCCAATTCCACGCTGGGGCGCGTGGACGCGAGCGGCGCCCCGCATCTGCTGGCGCTCGAAGACGGCCAGAAAACCATTCCCAGCGTGCTGTTCTTCGGCTTCGAGGACGATAGGGTGCATTTCGGCCGGGAGGCGGTGGCCGAATATGTGACCGGGGCGGACGGGCGGCTGATGCGCTCGCTCAAGAGCGTGCTGGGGACGGCGCTGTTTTCCGATACGACGCGGGTCAAGGCCCGCCGCCTGGGCTTTGGCGAAATCATCGGCACGTTTGTCGCTGAGCTCAAGCGCCGGGCCGAAGCGGAACTCGGTGGCGAATTGACCGAGGTGGTCATGGGCCGGCCGGTGCAGTTTGTCGATGACGATCCGGTAGCCGACCGGGAGGCGCAGGGGCAGTTGGAAGCGGCGGTACGGGCCCAGGGGTTCAGGCATGTCGAGTTCCAGTTCGAGCCCATCGCGGCGGCGCTTGACTATGAGCGGCATGCCGGGAGAGAGAGACTGGCTCTGATCGTCGACCTCGGGGGCGGCACCTCCGACTTTTCGCTGGTGCGGGTCTCGCCCGAGCGCGCCGGCAAACCGGATCGAAGCAGCGATATCCTGGCGACGGCGGGCGTCCATATCGGCGGCACCGACTTCGACCGGCTGCTGGCCATGAGCCGGGTCATGCCGGAGCTGGGGCTGGGCACGCGGACGCTCGACGGCAAGCGGCACCTGCCGGTGGCGCCCTATTTCGACCTTTCCACCTGGCACCGCATCAACCGGCTCTACGATGCCAAGGCGCTGCGCGACCTGCGCTCCACCATGCGCGAGGCGCGGGCGGCCGAGGCGGTGGAGACCTTCGTCATGCTGGTCGAAGAGCGACTGGGCCACCGGCTGATCGGCGCGGTGGAAGAGGCCAAGATTGCGCTCTCGGACCACGATTCGGTCGAATTCGTCTTTCCGGTGCGGGAGCGCACCGTCGCCACGACGATGACAGTGGCGCACCTGGCCGAGGCTCTGGCACATTCGATCGAACGGCTGGAGCGCACGATCGGCGAAACGCTGCAGCGCGCCAGTGTCGGGGCCGGGGCGGTGGACAGCCTGATTCTCACAGGCGGTTCGACCCTGGTGCCTGCTGTGGCGGGGCGGCTGCAGGCGCTGTTTCCCGGGGCGGAGGTGGTGCGCACGGACGTGCTGGGCAGCGTCGGTCTCGGGCTGGCCCTGGAGGCCAAGCGAGTGTTTGGCTGACGGCCTGCCGGAGTGGTCCATCGCCATTCGACCATAGGTCTCATGGCCTTCTCGCCCAAATTTGGTCCACTGGACCAAATTTCCCTTTGGACGGCCCCGCCATTCGAGCATAGCTCTTTTGGCCTTCTCGCCTAAAATCGGTCCACTGGACCGATTTTGCTTGCGGCACGGCTCAAAGATATCCCCGCGTCACGGTGACCAGCTATAGTTCAGGCATGGTCGACGAATTGGGTCGATGAGGCGCCGCTGGCGGCGCCAGAAACGGAACAGCGAACATGGACGGAAATGTCGGTGCGGTGGTCCGGAATGGGCCGCCGGACTGGACGGCCATTCGTGCCGAATATGAAGGCCGCCAGTTCCTGCCAGCGATGATCTGCAAGCGCCATGGCATCACCCAGGCGCAATTGCGCTATCGGCGCGAGCAGGAAGGCTGGCCGGTATTGCGGGCGCGCAGGCCGCGGCGGACGGAGCTGGTGACGCAGATGCTGCGGGTTCTGGCGGGACAGATCGAGGAACTGGAAAAGGCAACGGATATGCCAATCGAAAAACGGGCTAAGATGCTGGCCGAACACGTCAGGACAATGGACAGACTGATCGAGAAGGGCGCGGCCAAGCGCAATGTGGAGCCGCCATCGCGCAAGGACATGACGGACCTGCGGGCCAAGCTGGTTAAGCGTCTTGCTCAGTACAAGTCTCGGTAGGCACTGGGCCGAGGCGGAGAGCGAAGTCGCCGCGCTAAGCGATGCTGCTGCCGAAGCTGACTATTTCAACTGGCACAAATGGGCGTTTCCCAAGCAGTTGCCGCCGCCGGGGGACTGGACGACCTGGCTGCTGATGGGTGGCCGTGGCTCGGGAAAGACAAGGGCCGGGGCCGAATGGGTGCGATCGCTGGCGAGGCAAGGCGTCTCGCCCATCGCGCTGGTGGGTGAGACCATGACCGAGGCGATCGATATCATGGTGCGCGGAGAAAGCGGCCTCCTTGCCGTTCATCACGACGAGGAGCGGCCCACATTGTGGGGCAAGAACCACTTGAAATGGCCCAATGGTGTTGAGGCAACCATCCTGACGGCGTCCGACCCCGAACGATTCCGCGGGCCGCAATTTGCGGCCGCCTGGTGTGACGAGATCGGCAAATGGCCGAAGGCCGAAGAGGCCTGGGACATGCTGCAATTCGGGCTGCGGCTGGGTGACCGCCCCCGACAGCTGGCGACGACGACGCCAAGGCCCACGGCGCTGATCCGCCGCCTGCTGGCAGACGAGCATACCGAAGTGGTGCGCATCGCGACCGTGGAAAACAAGGCTCAACTCGCGCCGAGTTTCCTCAAGGCCGTGGTGGCGCGATACCAGGGCACTGTGCTCGGCCGGCAGGAACTGGATGGCGAGTTGATCGAGGATCGGCCCGACGCGCTCTGGCAAAGGAGCATGTTCCGCGCGCCTGAAGGCGAAGTCGATGGTCGCATCGTGGTGGCGGTCGATCCGCCGGTGACCGGGACGGCGCGGTCGGATGCCTGTGGGATTGTCGTGGCCGGGCGGAGCGGCGAGGGCGCGGTGGTGCTTGAAGACGCAACGCTGCAGGGTATCCAGCCCGATGTCTGGGCCAAGCGCGCGATTGCGGCCTATCGGGCGCATGAGGCCGACTGCATCGTGGTCGAGGTCAACCAGGGCGGTGACCTGGTGCGGCAGATACTGGCGCGGGAGGATGCATCTGTGCCGATCCGCACGGTGCGGGCCTCCAGGGGCAAATGGGTGCGGGCCGAACCGGTGGCGGCGCTCTATGCGCGGGGCCTCGTGCGGCATGTGGCGGGCCTCGTGGCGCTCGAAGATGAACTCTGCGCCTTCGGGCCCGACGGCAAGGCGGATGGCCATTCGCCTGACCGGGTGGATGCGCTGGTCTGGGCGCTGACCGAATTGGTGCTCAATGAACAAAGGCCGCGGGTGAGGGGCCTGTAGCCGGGCCGAAGGCAAAATCGCTCCGGTGGAGCGATTTTAGGCTTCAAGGCCATGAGAGCTGCGCTCGAATGGCGGGTGGGTCGGCGTGTGCCATTCCCCCACCCTGCTCGATTCAACGGACTTAGCAGGCGCTAAGTCCTATCTCGCTTCCCTCCCCGCAAGGGGGAGGGTGGCGCAGGAGCCGTCGGCTTCGCGATGAGGATCAAGACAATGCCCAATATCCTGAACCGCCTGTTCGGCGGCCGGACGAATACGCCCAAAGAAACCAAGAGCTTTGCCGGGCATACCATGCTGACGCTGAGCCAGTTGGGGCCGGCGCAGTGGAGCGGGCGGGGTTATGCGAGCCTGGTCAACCAGGGGTTCATGCGCAATCCGGTGGTCTATCGCTGCGTACGGCTGATTGCCGAGGCGGCCAACCGGGTGCCGCTGGTGGTCAGGATCGACGGACAGGTGGTGAGCGAGCATCCGCTGGTGTCGCTGCTGGCAAAACCCAATGGGCGACAGTCGGGCGGCGAAATGCTCGAGGCCGTCTATGCCTATCTGCAGACCGCCGGCAATGCCTATCTGCAGGCCGGGATTGTCGACGGTGCGGTGCGCACGCTCTTCGTGCTGCGGCCCGACCGGATGAGCGTGGTCGCGGGGCGCGATGGATGGCCGGTGGCCTATGACTACAAGGCCGGGGGCAGGGCGACGCGGATTGCCCAGGACACGGTGCCGGTGCCGGGCGTGCTGCATATGGCGCTGTTTCATCCGCTCGACGACCACTATGGCATGGGGCCACTGGAGGCGGCGCAGACGAGCCTCGACATCCACAATGCTAGCGCCCAGTGGAACAAGGCGCTGCTCGACAATGCGGCGCGGCCAAGCGGCGCGCTGGTCTATTCGGCGGGGGCAGGGAACCTGACCGACGAGCAGTTCAACCGCCTGAAGGAGGAAATGGAGGCGCAGTTTTCCGGAGCGGCCAATGCCGGCCGGCCCATGGTGCTCGATGGCGGGCTGGACTGGAAAACCATCGCCCTGAGCCCGCGCGACATGGACTTCATCGAGGCGCGGCACGCGGCGGCGCGGGACATTGCTCTGGCCTTCGGCGTGCCGCCCATGCTGCTCGGGATACCGGGTGACAATACCTATGCGAACCTCGCCGAAGCCAACAAGGCGCTGTGGCGGCAGACCCTGGTGCCGCTGGTGGTGCGGGTGGCCAAGGAACTGAGCGAATGGCTGGAACCGGCTTTCGAGGGCGCGGAGATCGTGCCCGATTTCGACGGCGTCGAGGCGCTGGCCGAAGACCGCGCCGCCCTCTGGGCGCGGGTCGGGGCGGCGGGTTTTCTCACGGATGCGGAGAAGCGGGAACTGGTTGGGGTCGGTACTGGGGCTTAGGTCAGGGACGTAAGTGATGTCACGGATTGTTGGGCGAGCGCTAAAAGCGCTTGGATACGAAATCCGGCTTGCGACGCTATCGCTGAACCTGGATGTGCTGATCGCCGGGCTGGAGCGGCGTTATCGGCCGGACCAGCCGCGAGCACCGAAAGGGACGCCGGAGGGCGGGCAGTGGATTGATGATCTTATCGGACTGCTGTCTTCAGAGCAGGAGCCTGAGCGCATCCAGGTCGCGGTGGGCCCGCGCTGCGATGGGTTTTCCGGCGGGTGCAGCGAAGGGGGCAGCTATGGTACCACAGGCATGTACACTATTCAGGGGAAGCGCCTCTGCCGGAGCTGCGCATTGAAAATTCTGGGTATCGAGGAATTGCCGCACGTTGAGCAGCAGGAAACTCTGGGCCGCTTTGGTCCGAAAGGACAACAATGATGTCCAGATCCCAGGCGCTTCAGGCCATCGTCGCGGGAAACTTGATATACGGCATTGGGGAGGCCGGTCGCGGCGACCTTCTGTTGGTCTACGGCGCCAACGATACCGGCTTCTATGCGCGAAACGTGCCAAGTCAGATGACTTACAGGTTCGGCCAAGACGGAGAAGGTCGCAGGATCGAAGATGGACGGAAGTGTACCATTGTTTCGACTGCCGCACTGCCACCTGAGCAGTATCAAGTCGCGATCTCTCTGGATCGAAGGATGGGCTCCAGGCCGGAATATCCAGACACGCGGCTAACCGAGGACGAAGTTCAACTGATTCTGAAGCACGCTGAGTTTTTCGAGGAGCGACTACTTCCTGGAACAGAGGCAATCGTGAAGCGGGCTCAGAAGCTGCGTGCAGTTCAAGGATTGCTGACACTGGAGTGGGACCCGTTTCATGCCGACGACAACCCGTCGTCAGTGTTCGAATATGATGACTATGCTCCGGACTTGGTGGACCTGTTGGACAAGCATGCAGCAGAGGACGAAGTGGTCCGGTTCCTGGCGAAGATCGCAGGCTTGAGAGGCAGGCCGCCAGGTGTGGTTGAAAGGGCTGAAGCCGCTGCAGTCGGCTTATTTCGGCTGCGGCAGGAGTGGCTCTAGCAGTAGCACCAAGCCAAGATCCTGGGTGGAACTAAGTGCTTGGGTTGCGCTGTGAAGTATTTCAGCATCGAGGACCTGACTGGGCCCGAACAGATGCAATATCTTATGCGTTTGGATCCGGAATACGGGCGTAGGAGCAAGTGATGTTGTCGGCGGCGCAGCAGGCCCTCAAAGACGTCCAGGCCGGGGACGTCATTTTCGGCATCGCCGCAGGCGGGCAGGAGAAGCTACTCCTCGTCCAAGAGGCGGATGACGATGGTTTCTCGGCGCGACACATTCTTTCGCAAACGCGGGTCAGGTTCGGCCGTGATGGCGAGAGTCGCTGGGTCGAAGGTGGTGGGGCCTGTACGATTGTTTCGACCGCAAAACTTCCGCCCGACATGTACGCGATCGCGCTCGGACTGGACCGCAAATGGGCGTCGCGGCCAGAATATCCCGATAGCATCCTGACCAAGGACGCAGTGCAACTCATCCTGAACCACGGCACGTTTTTCAAGGCACACCTCCTCCCGGGGGCGGAACCCATTGTGAGATGGGCGGAGAAGATCAACGGCGTCAGAACAATTCTGAATCTGGAATGGGATCCGATCAGCGCGCGGGACAATCCTCCAAGCTGGAATGAGTACCTGGATGATCTACCCGTATTGGTGGATCTGTTGGAAAGACCTGCGTCTGCCGCCGAGTTGCGAGGCACTCTTGCCGACATGGCCGCCCGTGCAATGAGAACGCAGCAGGTTGGCGAGCGCGGCGCAGCCGCGGCTGTCAGCCTGATCCGACTGCGGGATACTTGGACCTGATCCAGTTTTGTCTACCCAGAAGTACCAATGCGGCCCCCTCCTTTGGGGCCGTTTTCATTTGTGAGGAACCCACCGACGAGTGGACCCAGACCATTGTCGCCGCGGAGGCCGAAGCCGCGGGCACTCTGGGCGCGGGTCGGGGCGGCGGGTTTTCTCACGGATGCGGAGAAGCGGGAGCTGGTGGGGGTCTAGCTGAAAGCCAGTACCAGGAAAAGGAAGCCGAAAACGGCTGGGGCGGCAAATGCCGCTGCGGCTTTGAAGTTACCCCGAGCCAAGGCAACAAGCGCGATCGGCAGGCCGAAGGCGACTGCGAAGGTCATAAACGGAAAGAGTAAACTCATGCAGCGGTGCCGTCGTCAAAGACAGTGCGCAGGACGATGACCGGGGGGTCAACGGCAAGCGGCTCATAGTGCGTCGTCAGAGCAGTCATACCGCATCTTAAAGTAATTGCACGGGCCACGAAGGGCCTTCAAGGAGCACCCCATGGACGAGCTGACCAAAACCGTCATCGAGCGGGGCGACCTGGCGCATCTTGCGCTGTTTCTCTGGGCGAGCGGTTCGAGCGCGCTGCTCGTGTGGGCGTTGCGCGAAATGGCGAAGGTGAATCAACACTTCAACGACTTCGTGCGGGAGATTGCCGCCTTGAATCGGCTTTTCCGGAAGGAGGACTAAGTCCATGGCAGACAAGCAGAATCGTGAGTCGGTGCAGCAGACGTTCCGGCAATTTGCCTGGAACCTGGCGGGGACGCTGGCGGACAAGCAGCGCAGTACGCCCAAGCCGCCTGCGGGTGGGGCCAAGCGCGGATGAGTGCCATTCCGATCGACACCGAGGGGCGGTTTGCCGGCTATGCGAGTGTGTTCAACAAGCTCGACAGCGGCGGCGACATCGTGCTGCCGGGAGCCTTTACGAAAAGCCTCGCCAAAAGGCGCGGGCGGATCAGGCTTTTGTTCCAGCACGACCCCAAGGAGCCGGTCGGTACCTGGGAGAGCATGGCCGAGGACGGCCATGGCCTCTTCGTGACCGGGCGGCTGGTGCCGGGCGTGCCGCGCTCGGATGCGCTGCGGCGGCTGATCGAGAACCGGGCGCTCGATGGGCTTTCCATCGGTTTCCGGACGATCAAGGCCAGCCGCCGCGACGGCAATCGCCTTTTGCATGAGATCGACCTCTACGAGGTCTCGATCGTCACCTTTCCGATGATGGAGGAGGCGCGCATCGCCTCCCCCCTCTCGGCCGGCGCGGCCATTGCCGCCGCCACCAGAACCATCCGCAACCGATAGAAGGACACCGACATGGATCGGATCGACGACGGCCTTGAAACCAAGGCCGGCGCAGGGGGCGACATTGCCGCGCTCTTCGCCGAATTTTCCTCGGCATTCGAGGAGTTCAAAGCCACCAATGACCAGCGGCTGAAAGAGATCGAGAAGCGCGGTTCGGCCGATGGGCTCATCGAAGGCAAGCTCGAACGGCTCAACCGGGTGATCGATGGGCACAAGGCCGCCATGGATCGCCTCTCCGCCGAGCGGGCGCGCCCGGCACTCGAAGGCAAGGGCAGCGGCCTGCCGGGCGGCGAATACAAGGAGGCCTTCTCGGCCTATGTGAAGCATGGCGAGGAAAAGGCGCTGCAGATCGGCGTCAATGCCGATGGCGGTTATGTCGTGCCCGCCGAGGTCGAAACCGAGATCACGCGGCTGATGACGCATATCTCGCCCATCCGCGCCATTGCCGGGGTGCGGCAGGTGTCGGGCTCGGTCTACAAGCGGCCGATCACGGTGACCGGCCCGGCCACGGGCTGGGTGGGTGAAGCGGCGGCGCGACCGACCACCAACAGCCAGACGCTGGCGGAGCTGAGCTACCCCACGACCGAGCTCTATGCCATGCCGGCGGCGACGAGTGCGTTCCTCGACGATGCGGCGGTGGATGTCGGCCAGTGGATCGCCGACGAGGTCAATGCCGCCTTTGCGGCGCAGGAGACCACGGCCTTCGTCACCGGCGACGGCGCCAACAAGCCCAATGGCTTCCTCAATGCCACCAAGGTGGCCGAGAGCAGCTGGAGCTGGGGCAATCTGGGCTATCTGGCGACCGGTGTTTCCGGGGCGCTGCCGGCCAGCAATGCCAGCGATATCCTCATCGACCTGGTCTACGCGCTCAAAGCCGGCTACCGCCAGAACGCCAGCTGGGTGATGAACCGCCGGACGCAGGGCGCGCTGCGCAAGCTCAAGGATGCCGACGGCAACTATCTCTGGCAGCCGGCGGCGGCGGCCGATGGGCGCGCCAGCTTCATGGGCTTCCCGCTGGTCGAGGCGGAGGACATGCCCAATATCGCGGCCAACAGCTTCTCGCTGGCCTTCGGCGATTTCAAGCGCGGTTATCTCATCGTCGACCGCCAGGGCGTCTCGGTGCTGCGCGACCCGTTCAGCTCCAAGCCCTATGTGCTGTTTTATACCACAAAGCGTGTCGGCGGCGGGGTGGCGGACTTTGACGCGATCAAGCTGCTGAAGTTCGGCGTGAGCTAAGCCCGCGAGCGTGGTCATCTAGCGCGGAAAGCCTGTGCTCCGGTGCTCACGTACTCAATGTACGCTGCGCTCCGGTGCTCGGCTTTCCACGCCATCTGACTCACGCTGGCGGCCTTCGCTTCGCGCCGTGCCCAGCACGACTGCCGTGCTCTACACAAAATCGGGAACAACAACATGACTTCCTATCTCCTGGCGGGGCCCGCCGCGGAGCCGGTTTCGCTTGCCGAGGCCAAGGCTTTCTTGAAGGTCGATGACACGGCCGAAGACGGGCTGATCACGACCCTCATTGGTGCAGCGCGGCTGCATGTCGAGGGTGTGACGGGCAAGGCGCTGCTGGCGCAGAGCTGGCGGATCGTGCTCGACGACTGGCCCGCGGGCGGGGCGGTGAAGCTGCCGGTTGCGCCGCTGATCGCGGTGACTGCCATTACGGCGGTGGACGACCATGGCGGTAGCCATGACATCGCGCTGGCGCAGTTCCTCAGCGAGCCCGACCGGCTGATCGTGCCGCGGGTGGTCGTGGGCATGCCGGTGCTGCAGGAACGGCAGGGGCTGGAGATCGACTATGTCGCCGGCTTCGGCACGGAGCCTGAGGATGTGCCGGCGGATTTGCGGCAAGCGCTGCTGGGTCTTGTCGCCCACTGGTTCGAACACCGCGACGCGGTGATTGTCGCTGGGTCAGGCGCCGTAGTGCCTTCAGGTTTCGACCGCGCCGTGGCTCAATACAAGAGGGTGCGGCTGTGAACGGGGAGAATATTCCCGCCATCGGCACGCTGACCGACCGGGTACAATTGAAGCGCCGCGAAACCCTGGACGATGGCGGCGGGGGGCATGAGCGGATCTATGTCCCGGTGAACCACCTCTGGGCGCGGGTGCGCAGCCTGACCGGCCGCCAGGGCACCAATGCGGATGGGCGGGCGGTGGCAATCTCGCATAGCGTCGTGCTGCGGTTTCGCAGCGATGTATCGCCCGGGGACCGGATCGTCTATCGCGGCCGCAATCTCGACGTGGTGAGCACGGCCGACCTCAACGGGCGGCGGGCTTATCTGAGCTGCGCCTGCAGCGAAACCAGTTTTACCGGGTGAGGCCATGCATCCCATTGCTGCATTGCAGGCGGCGCTGGTGACGGCGCTGGAGGCCGACGCGGCGCTGACCGCGCTGATCGGGGCAGGGGGCGTGTTCGACGCTCCGCCGCAGAACCGGCCGGCGCCCTATGTGGCGATCGACCGGCACGACATCCGGCAGCGCGATGGCGACACGACGCCCGGGCAGGAACACCGGGTACTGCTCCACTGCTGGAGCGACCAGCCCAGCCGCAAGGCGGCGCTGGATATTGCCGAGCGGGTGGTGACGGTGGTGCTGGCGGGGCTGGCGCCGGTGGGGCTCACGGTGACGCATGGAGAACACATGCGGACCGAGACGACGATCGATACGGCGACGGGCCAGGCCCGCGCTGCGGTGACGCTGCGGTTCTTCAGCGAGTAGGCCGACAACGAGCGCCACTACCCCCACCCTAGTTTCGCTAAGCCCCTTCGGGGCCAGCTTTACTACCCTCCCCATAAGGGGAGGGAGACGATGAACACTGACATCGCATCCTGCGCCTCCCTCCCCTCGATGGGGAGGGAATGAGGGTGGGGTGACCTTCCAAGCAAGGGGACAAAGATGGCAGCCCAGAGCGGCAAGGATATGCTTCTCAAACTCGACCAGACCGGGTCGGGGAGTTTTCTCACGGTGGCGGGGCTCAGAACCCGCAGCCTCAATTTCAATGCGGCGAGCGTCGATACGACCGACCAGGAAAGCGCCGGGCGCTGGCGCGAACTGCTGGCCGGAGGCGGGGTGAAACGCGCCTCGGTGTCGGGCGCGGGCGTCTTCAAGGACCAGGCGTCGGATGCAACCATCCGCAGCCTGTTCTTTGCCGGCACGATCCGCAACTGGCAGCTGATCCTGCCCAGTTTCGGCACGGTGGAAGGTCCGTTCCAGATCGTGGCGCTGGAATTTTCCGCCGATCACGCGGGGGAAGTGACTTTCGACCTGGCACTGGAGAGCGCCGGGCAAGTGACGTTTACGGCGATCTAGGGGTGGCCATGACCAACATTCATCGCGGTGAAATCGCGGCCGAGATTGGTGGCGAATTGAGAACACTTTGCCTGACGTTGGGGGCATTGGCGGAACTGGAGGCGCGGCTGGGGGCAGGCGACTTGGCAGGGCTGGCCGAACGCTTCGGGGAAGGGCGCATTTCGGCGCGCGACCTGACGGCCATCCTGGGCGCGGGGCTGCGCGGCGGTGGCAACCAGATCAGCGACGACGACCTGGCGCGGATGAGCGTCGAGGGCGGGCTGCGCGGGGCGGCGGAGGTTGCCGTGCGGCTGCTCAAGGCGACGTTTGGAGAGCGCGAATGACACCCTTTCCCTGGAAGGAAGCGATGCGCTTCGGCCTGGGTGTGTTGCGGCTGCCGTCGCGCGACTTCTGGGCGATGACGCCACGCGAACTTGCGGCCGCCTGGGGGGCGGTCGTCGGTGACCGGGTGGGGCCGCTGGGGCGGAGTGAACTCGACATGCTGATGGAGAGGTTTCCCGATGGCCGGTGACCTGTTTGGCGAGGATTTTCGCCGCGAGATGACCGGCGTGGAAGTGGAGCTGGGCCGCATCCGCGACCTGGCCGACGGCGTCGGTGGGGCGGTGAGCCGGGCCTTCCGCGGCGCGGTGATGGACGGAAAATCGTTCCGCTCGGTGCTGTCTGATATCGGGCGAGCCTTTGCCGATATCGCGCTCAAGGCCGCGTTCAAGCCGCTCGGCACGATGATCGGCGGGCTGGTGGAGAACATTTTCACCGCCACCAACCCGGCAGTGACACCCTTTGCCAAGGGCGGGGTGATTGCGAGCCCAAGCTATTTCCCGCTGGGACGGGGGCTGGGTCTGGCCGGGGAGGCGGGGCCGGAGGCCATCATGCCGCTGCAACGGGGTCCCGATGGGCGCCTCGGCGTGGCCGGTGGCGGCGGGGCAGTCAATGTGACTTTTAATGTGACGGCGACTGATGCCCGGAGCTTTGCAGCCAGCGAGGCCGAGGTGAGCGCCATGCTGCTTCGGGCCGTGCGGCGAGGATCGCGCAGCGCTTGATATTCAGGTGATGCCGGCCTGCAAGGAGCAGGTTTCTGCGCTTCCGGTGCTCACGTACCCAAACGTACGCTGCGCTCCGGTTCTCGAAACCCACCCCTTTCGGCTCGGCCTGACCTGAATCTCTGCGCGCTGTGGTGCCACAACGAGAGATCAAAAAATGGCCTTTCATCACACACGCTTTCCGCTCGATATCGCCCTGGGTGCGCGGGGGGGGCCGGAGCGGCGGACCGAGGTGACGGTGCTGGCCGGAGGCGGCGAGAAGCGCAATGGGCGCTGGGCGCATTCGCGGCGGCGCTACAATGCTGGCTATGGGGTCAAGTCGAGGGCCGACATGCAGGCGGTGCTGGCCTTTTTCGAAGAGCGGCGCGGGCGGCTGCATGGGTTTCTGTGGCGCGATGGGATGGATTTTTCGTCCGGCGCGGCGGTGCCGCTGCCGACCGATCAGGCGATCGGGACCGGCGACGGGGTAAGGACAGAATTCCAGCTGACCAAGATCTATGGCGCGGCCTTTGACCCTTATGTGCGCGTCATCGCCAAGCCAGTGGCGGGCAGCGTGCGGGTGGCGGTGGATGGGGTTGAGGCCCTGAGCGGCTGGACCGTGGATGTCACAACGGGCGTGGTCGGCCTTTCAGTCGCGCCGGCGCCTGGGGTCACGGTAACGGCAGGGTTTCTGTTCGATGTGCCGGTGCGCTTCGATACCGACCGGCTCGATATCGAACTCAACGGGTTCGACGGGGCGGAAGCGCCGAGCATCCCGCTGGTGGAGATTTCGCCATGAGGTCCATTCCGGCGCCGCTGGCGGCGCACCTGGGGCAGGGTGAAACAACGACGGCTAAGTGTTGGCGGGTGATCCGATCCGATGGCGTGACGCGGGGGTTCACCGATCATGACCGGGCCCTGGACGTGGGGGGTACGACCTGCGCGCCGACCTTCGGTCTCGATGGCGGCGAAATGCCGGCGCGGCTCGGCCAACAGGTGGAAACCGGCGAGGTTCTGGGCGTGCTCGACAGTGCGGCCATCAGCGAGGATGACATCCTGCTGGGTCGCTATGACGGAGCGCAGGTGGAGACCTGGCTGGTCAACTGGGCGGAGCCGGACCAATGCCTCAAACTGCGGGTCGACACGATCGGCGAGATCGTGCGCGAAGACGGTGTCTTCCGGGCCGAGCTGCGCTCGCCGCAACAGGCGCTGAACGTGACCCGTGGACGGGTGTACCAGGGGCTTTGTGACGCGGTGGTGGGCGATGGGCGCTGTGGCGTGGACCTCGATCTTGCGGCGCATATGGGGACGGCCACGGTGACGGAGGTCCTCGATGCCTTTCAGATCCGCGTCAGCGGATTGGCGGGCTTCGAGGAAGGCTGGTTCGGCTTCGGGGTCGGGACGTGGACCGACGGGCGGTGCGAGGGATTGCGTGATCCGGTCCTGACGCATCGGCGCGAGCCGGAGGGCGACGTGCTCGGCTTCGCCGCGCGCGTCGGTGACTGGATCGCTGTCGGCGACCAATTGAGCGTTACCGTGGGCTGTGACCGGCGCTTTGCCACCTGCAGGGCGCGCTTCGGCAATGAGGTCAACTTTCGCGGCTTTCCGCATATTCCGGGCAGCGACTATGTGCTGCGACACCCCCGCAGCGGCGATGCCATGGACGGCAGGGCGGTGGTGCCGTGAGCGACGATGTGGTTATGGCGGCGCGGCAATGGCTGGGCACGCCCTATCGGCACAGGGCGTCGACCCTTGGGGCGGGTTGCGACTGCCTCGGGCTGCTGCGCGGCGTTTGGCGGACGCTCTATGGCGAGGAACCGGTGGCCGTGCCGGCCTATCGTGCGGACCGGCGGGGCGACGATCACCCCGAGGCGCTGCGCGAGGCAGCGGAGCGGTTTCTCATCGTTGAAACCGGGCCGGTCGCGTCCGGGCAGGTGGTGCTGTTCCGGCTCGGGGGGCTCAGCGAGCCGCGCCATTGCGGCATCATGGTTTCGGAAACGCGGTTCATCCATGCCCAGGAGCACTTCGGCGTGGTGGAAGCGAACCTGACCACCGGCTGGGCGAAGCGGGTCAGCGGGCGGTACCAGTTTCCTGCTTCGAAATGAGGCCCCCTCACCCGGCCTGCGGCCGACCTCTCGCCCAGAGGGAGAGGTGGCGCTGCGCGCACAGAACGAACTCCAAGGATCAAAAATATGGCGACACTGGCGCTTTCGGTGGCGGGGCAGTTTGTTGGTGGCCTCGTGGGCGGACCGATCGGGGCAACGGTTGGACGGGCGCTGGGGGCGCTGGCGGGCAGCGCCGTGGACGGCTGGCTGTTTGGCGGGGCAGACAAGGGCGACGCGCCGCTCTTCGATGTGCGCCTGGGCTCGTCGAGCGAGGGGCTGGGCGTGCCGCGGCTTTACGGCTGGGGGCGGCTGAGCGGCAATATCATCTGGGCGCGCGAATTGGTGCGGCATGGGAGCGAGACGGCGGGCTCGAAGGGCATTGCCCCGGCTGAGGAAACCGAGGAAATTCTCGCCAGCTTTGCCATCGGCTTCTGCGAGGGGCGGGTAGCGCGGCTGGGGCGTATCTGGGCGGACGGGCAATTGCTCGATACGCGCGGGCTGACGCTGCGCTTCTATCATGGCGACGAAGACCAGATGCCCGACAGCCTCATCGAGGCAGTGCAGGGGGAAGGCAATGCCCCGGCCTATCGCGGGCTCTGCTACCTCGTGGTCGAGAACCTGCCCTTGAGCCGCTTCGGCAATCGTATTCCCCAATTGTCGGCGGAACTCTGCCGGGTGGTCGGCGAGCTGGAGCCGGCGATCAAGGCGATGACGGTGATCCCGGGCGCGACGGAGTTCGGCTATGACCCGGTGCCACGCGTGCGGGTCCTGGGACCTGGGACAGGCGCCAGTGAAAATGCGCATTTGGTGGCGGGCACGAGCAACTGGACCTGCTCGATCGACGAGCTGCAGGCGCTCTGCCCCAACCTCGAACATGTGGCACTGGTGGTGAGCTGGTTCGGCGACGACCTGCGCTGCGGAAGCTGCACGATCGCGCCGCGCGTTGAGGGGGCTGAGCGGACCGTGGAAGGCACGAGCTGGAGCGTGGCTGGGATCGCGCGCGGCGCGTCGCAGGTGGTGTCGAGCCATGATGGCGGCCCCGCCTATGGCGGCACGCCGTCGGACGCCAGCGTGCTGGCGGCCATTGCCGACCTCAAGGCGCGGGGCCTCAAGGTCACGCTCTATCCCTTCGTGCTGATGGATGTGCCGGCGGACAATGGCCTGCCCAACCCCTATGGCGGGGCGGCGCAGCCGGCCTATCCCTGGCGGGGGCGGTTGACCTGCTACCCAGCGCCGGGGCAACCAGGTTCGCCCGATGGCTCGGCGGCCGCGGCGGCACAGGTGGCGGCTTTCGTGCCTGGATACCGGGCCATGGTACTACACTATGCCGGCCTCGCCGTGGCTGCCGGTGGCGTCGATGCGCTGCTGATCGGCTCGGAAATGGTGGGCCTTTCGACGGTGCGCGGGGCCGGTAGCAGCTTTCCCTTTGTCGACGCGCTGGTGGATCTCGCTGCCGATGTGCGGGCGGTCGTTGGATCGGAAACCAAGCTGACCTACGCCGCCGACTGGACGGAATATGCCGGCTGCCAGGGAACGGCGGGACGGTTCTTCCACCTTGATCCGCTCTGGGCCTCGGACGATATCGATGCGGTCGGGATCGACTGCTATTTTCCGCTGGCCGACTGGCGGGACGGCGAGGCTCATGCCGACGCGGCCTTGGCTGTGAGCGGGCATGATCTCAATTATCTCGAGGGCAATATTGCCGGGGGCGAGGGCTTTGACTGGTACTATGCCACCGACGCCGACCGACGGGCGCAATTGCGGACGCCGATCACCGATGGGGCGTATGGCGAGCCTTGGGTATGGCGGTTCAAGGATATCGCTTCGTTTTGGAGCGAGGAGCACCACGACCGGCCAGGGGGCGCTCGCAACGCCTCGCCCACGGCCTGGGTGCCGGGGTCGAAGCCAGTTTGGCTCACGGAAGTTGGCTGCGGCGCGGTCGACAAGGGCGCCAACCAGCCCAACATCTTTGGCGATGAAAAGAGCGCCGAGGACGGTCGCCCGTATTTTTCGGCCGGCACGCCGGATGGCCTGATCCAGCGGCAGCTGCTGCGGGCGCATCATCGATACTGGAGCGATCCGGCCAAAAATCCGGCGGGTATGGTGGACCCGGAGCGGCTCTATTGCTGGACCTGGGACGCACGGCCCTATCCGGCCTTTCCGGCGCTGGACGCGGTCTGGTCGGATGGGGCGAACCATCGCACCGGTCACTGGCTGACCGGGCGGCTGGGCTCTCTGGCCAATGACGAATTGTGCACGGCCCTGGCCGCGGAGCATGGCTCAACGGTCGAAACCGTGGCGGCAGCGCCGCTGATCGGCGGGTTGACCGTCTCCGGCCCGGGCACGGCGCGCGAGGTGATCGAGCCCATCCTGGAACTCACTGGCCAGCGCCTTGCGGCGCGCGCGGGGGCGCTGGTGGGCGTGGCGCAGGGGCCGGGTTCGGCCTTGGCGCTGCATCCCGATGAGCTTGCCCAAGGCGATGCGCCGGTGCTGACGCGGCGTCGCAGTGACGCCACGGAAAAGCCAGGGCGACTGGGGCTCGGCCACTACGACCGCGAGCGCGACTACCTGGCAGCGACGGCAACGGCGCTTCGCCCGGGCAATGGTCCGGTGGCGGCGCAAAACCTGCCGGTGGTGCTTGATCCGGCGGCGGCGCGCATCGGGGCCGAACGGCTGCTCAATCTGCGCGCCACAAGCGGCGACAAGATCGAATTTGCGCTGCCACCGGCCATGGTGGCGCTGGAGGCGGGGGACCGGATCTTGCTCGCGGGCGTGGCGGAGGGGCCCTTCGAGATAACGGAAATCCGTGATGGCGCGGTGCGGCGGGTCACGGCGGGGCCTGTGGTGCGGGGCGACGCCGTGGCAACCGGCGTGGATCGGGCGCGAAGCCTGGCCGGCGCCCCCGTGCCGGCGGTGAGGCCGGACGTCGTCGTCGCTCATCTGCCGCCCCTGCCGAGCGATCCGGGACGGAGCCGCCTGGTCATCGGAGCCTTTGCCGATCCGTGGCCGGGCGCGGTCAGCGTCACCGAGGAAGCGACGGGCACCGCGCTGGCGCAATTGACCCGGCCTGCGGCGCTGGGCGAGGTCCTGACACCATTGGCACCGGGTCCCCTGGCGCGGTGGGATCGCGGGCCGGGCCTGGAGATTGGCTTGAGGGCCGGCCATCTGGCCGATGTCGACCCATTGGCCGCGTTGGCCGGGAACAATCGTGTTGCGATCCAGACCGATGGCGGCGACTGGGAAGTGATTGGCTTTGCCCAGGCGGAACTGGTTGGGCCGGGTCGATATCGCCTGACCCAGTTGCTGCGCGGCCTTGAAGGCAGTGAGGCGGCCATGGGGCCGGTCTCATCCGGCAGGCGGGTGCTGGTGCTCGACGGCCGCGTGGCGATGCTGCCAGTCGAGACGCACTGGATCGGCGAGAGCCGGACGCTGCGACTCGCGGGCGGCGATGGACCGGCAACGATTGAAGCTGTTGCGCTGGGGCAGAGGCCGGTCCTGCCACTGGCACCGGTGCATTTGCGGGCCGGGCGGGAGGTGGGCGGCGCGATCGCATTGACATGGACCCGCCGTAGCCGGGCCGATGCCGATGGTTGGGGCGTGGCCGAACCGGCTTTGGAGCATGTGCCCGAGGCCTGGGATGTCCGAATTTTTAGCGGCAGCACGCTGGTGCGGACAATCACAGCAGGAAGCTCGTTGGCAGTCTATGGGCTGGGCGACCAGACCACCGATTTCGGCGGTGCGGCGCCTGCCTTTGCCTTTTCGGTGAGACAGGTGAGCGCCGTGCTGGGGGCGGGGCATGCGGCAATGGGAGCATTCAATGGCTGATACGCGGTTTGAACTCTGCCTCGCCCATGTGCTGCGGCATGAGGGCGGCTATGTAGATCACCCAGCCGATCCGGGCGGGGCGACCAATATGGGCATCACCCTCAAGACGCTGGCGCGCTGGCGGCAGGTCTCGCCCTGGTGGGACCTGCCCAAGGCCGCGGTCAAAACGCTGAGCCACGGCGAGGCCGGCCGCATCTATCGAGCGCTCTACTGGACTGCCTGCCGGGCAGGGGACCTGCCAACGGGTATCGATCTTGCGGTCTTCGACTTTGCGGTCAATTCCGGCCCCGACCGGGCCATAAGGACGCTGCAAGCAGCGCTGGGTGTCGTCGTGGATGGCCGGGTGGGGCCGCTGACCATTGCGGCCGCACGAAAAGCCGACGCGGCCCGGATCATCAATGCCATCTGCGACCGGCGTCTCGGTTTTCTCCGGGCGCTCAAGACCTTTTCAACTTTCGGGCGGGGCTGGACCAGCCGCGTAACCGCCGTACGGGCCGCGGCGCTGGCCGCCGTCCCGGCCACGCAATCGACTTCACAAGGAGAAAGACCGATGGACATCCTGTCCGGCTACAAGACCTATATCGTCGCCGCTTTCATGCTGTTGGCGGGCATGCTGCAGATCCTGGGCGTGGACCTGCCGGCGCTGGATAGCGGCGCCGCAGGGAGCCTCGTGCTCGAAGCCCTCGCCATCCTTTTCCTGCGCAAGGGGCTAAAGGGCGATATCGGGCGGGCGTGAGGGGACTTGCACGGCCCTCTCGGCTAGCCGATATTTGGGAGGAAGGACATGCCTATGGCCCGACGTGTATTCACTGTATTCGCCCGGTGGGACGACGACGCGCGGCTCTACTATTCCGAGAGCGATATCGTCGGCCTGCATATCTAGGCGGAGAGTCTGGATGAGTTCGAGACGCTGTTGTTCGAATTCGGACCAGAGCTGATTGTGGCCAACCATATTCCCGTAGACCAACGTGGGGCCATGCGAGACCAAGACCTGATTCCGGCCATCGTCTGGCGCCGGCCGGAAGAACGGGCTGCCTAGTGGTCGACGATTACTACGCCGCCGTCGTCAAAGAACGGCGCCGTCTAGGATATGCCCACCTTGCAGACGCAAAGGGATCGCACGAAAAGTGGTCGAACGATCAGGGCGAGGTATTGATTGTGCCACGAAATCTGATGAGCCGGCATACTGCAAACGCGATACTCAAGGACGCCGGGGCTGACAAGAAGTTCTGAAATTCTGCCTCATTCATGTCCCATTCAGTTTGCAGGCGCTATTGATCGGGACATGAAAGCGAACTCTCCAAAACCCTCGGCCGCCATCGCCCTTGCACTGGCTCTCGCGCTTGCCCTAGCGGGTACCGGCACGACCCAGGCGCAGGCCTGTCTCGACAAGCAGCAGATCCAGGAAGCGGTGTCTTCCGGGCAGATCATGTCGCTTGATGCCGTTCTCGCCGAGGCCGGCGTTCCTGCGGACAGCGAAATCCTCAATGTTCAGGTCTGTGACGAAGGCGGCGCGCTGGTATATGTTATCGGTGTGTTGAGTCCGGACGGCCAGGCCCAGACCCTGACCCTGAGCGCTCAATAGCGTCAGTCCGAGCGGGGGGCTCCAATGCGCGTTCTGGTTGTTGAAGACGATACCAATCTCAATCGGCAGCTTAAGGAAGCGCTGACCGAGGCGGGCTATGCGGTGGACGTGGCATTCGATGGCGAGGAAGGACACTTCCTGGGCGACACCGAGCCCTACGACACGATAATCCTCGACATCGGCCTGCCGCAGATGGACGGGCTCTCTGTGCTCGAAGAATGGCGCCGGGCCGGCAAGACCACGCCGGTATTGCTGCTCACGGCGCGCGATCGCTGGAGCGACAAGGTGCAGGGCATTGATGCCGGCGCCGACGATTATGTCGCCAAGCCTTTCCACATGGAGGAAGTGCTGGCCCGCGTTCGCGCCCTGGTGCGCCGGGCGGCGGGTCATGCCAGCAACGAGATCGTCTGCGGCGCTGTGCGTCTGGATGCCCGCTCGGGCAAGGTCACGGTGGATGGCCAGTCGGTCAAGCTCACCAGCCACGAATTGCGGCTCCTGAGCTATCTCATGCATCACAAGGGCAAGGTGATTTCGCGCACCGAACTGACCGAGCATCTCTATGACCAGGATTTCGATCGCGACAGCAATACGATCGAGGTGTTTGTCGGGCGCCTGCGCAAGAAATTGCCGGAAGACTGCATCCAGACAGTCCGCGGACTGGGTTACCAGATCATCGGGGATTGACCCGATTGGGCCCGGTCGTGGCTGATATAAAGGGGCCCTGAAATGCAGGGCAAGGGCTCCATTGCGGTCTCGCTGTTCTGGCTCTCGGCCGGCTGGCTGGTGTTGGCTCTGATCACTACCGGCGTCCTGCTGACCGATCTTTATTCGCGGGCGCTCGATACGACGCTGACCGAGACGCTCGACTTTCATGTCGAAAGCCTCACCGGCACTTTGCTGGAGCACGGCGACCCGCGCGGTCCCGATATTGTGCTCGCCGACCCCCGTTTTGAGCGGCCCCGTTCGGGCTGGTACTGGATCATCCGCGATGCCGGCGGCGGTCTGGTCAACCTGTCCACCTCGGTGGTCGGTATCGACCTGCCCGCCGTCGGCACGGCCGCGGATGCGTTCGGCCGCAGCTCGGAAATCATCAACGATCCCTTTGGCACCCAACTGCGCATGGTCGAACGCGCCGTCACACTGGACGGGCAGAGCTACCGCATCACCGTGGCCGGCAATCTTACGGAAATACTCAAGCTGGTTTCGGATTTTCGGGGGCAGACGTTCATCGTCCTCGGCGTAGTTGGGGTGATGCTGGCCGCGATGAGCGCATTCGTGGCCCGAATCGCGCTGCGGCCCATCGCCCAGCTCAGCCGGGCCGTCGAGGCAGTGCGCGAGGGGGACAGTGCCGAAGTATCCGGCACATATCCCATCGAGATCGCGCCGCTGGCCGAAGAGGTCAACGAATTGCTGCGCTCCAACACCCAGATCATCGAACGGGCCCGCAACCAAGTCGGGAACCTCGCCCATGGCCTCAAGACGCCCATCGCTGTGTTGCGCAACGAGGCCCATGCCCGCAAGGGCGCGCTGGCCGACGTGGTGGCCAGCGAGACCGAGAAGATGAGCAACATGGTCTCGACCTATCTCGAACGAGCGCGGCTGGCGGCCCGCACCTCCGTGGTGGGCAAAAAGGCCGATGCGACCATGATCATGCTGCGGCTGACCCGGGTCATGCGCAAGATCCATCCCGAGGTGACCATTGCCTTCCAGCGCCCCGACGCCTCGCTGCCATGGTTTCGCGGCGACGAGGCCGATCTCGAAGAAATGGCGGGCAATGTCCTGGATAATGCCTGCAAGTGGTCCAAGGGGCAGGTGGGGGTACGCCTTTCAGCCGAACGCAGCGAAAAGGGCACACATCTCTTGATTCGCATCGACGACAACGGCCCAGGGCTCAGCGAAGCCGATGCGCAAAAAGTGTTGCGTCGCGGTGTCAGGTTGGACGAGAAGACGCCGGGAACCGGCCTCGGGCTGGATATCGTCAAGGAACTGGTCGATGTCTATGGCGGGTCGCTGGAACTGAGGCGCTCCCAATTGGGTGGCCTGCTGGTCGAGTTGCGGCTGCCAACGGCGCGGCTCGGTGGCTTGGTACGCCCGTCCGGAAGCTGACGCACTTTCGCCGCAATGCGGCAACAAGAACCGACTGTCTGCACGCAAAGGCCAAAAGATACATGAACCGCAACACGCTGATCGCCCTTCCGCTTCTCGCTCTCGCCCTTGCCGGCTGCTCGAGCACGGGAACCGGACGCGTCGCCCAGGCGCCGGTCGTCGCCCAGCCTGTCATTGCTCAGCCCATGGTACCCACCACCGCCCAGACGGTGCAGACGGCCCGGTTGACGACCAGCATTGCCAATGGCTTCGTCGACCCGGCTGCGCTGGCGCTGATGACGGCCAAGGACTCCAACGAAGCCAACAGCGCCCAGTTCTACGCCCTGCAGTTCGGCCGCCCTGGCGCGCCGCGGCAGTGGGCCGGCGACAAGGGAACGACTGGTTCGGTAGCCGTCGGCCCCTATGTCCGCGTCAACAATCTCGACTGCCGCGACTTCACCCATACCGTCAAGCTGAACGGTACCGACTACGTGAAAAAGGGAACGGCCTGCCGCGAGCAGAACGGTAACTGGAACGTCGTCCAGGGCGCTGCCTGACGATCCCGTTTGGGCGCGGGCAAAGGATTGTTTACCAAGCAGCTTTAGGGTTGGTGGGTAAGTCGCACACCGCCCATAGAGTTTATGAACCAGCCTGCCCAAAGCATTGACGTAGCCGTGCCGCCAGCCGCGCGCCCCGCGGCCCGCAGCTCCGCGGTCGCGCCCAGGCCATTCTGTGGCATGATCGACGCTGTGCTCGTCAATGAGCCGGTGATGTTTGCTTTGAGCGGATCGGTCAGTGTCGAAGCCGCCAATGCTATCTGGACCTGGGTCACGCGCGACGTTTGCCCGGATCTGATATCCGCCGAGGGTGCTGCCAGTGGCAGTCTTGGCGCGGGCGACCTCGAGCCGCTGATGCCGGACGTGCTGGCTCGCATCAAGTCCACGATAAACAAGATCGATGCCGACACCGAGGCGATGCGGCGCTTGCGGGCGCAGCTCGGCCGCGAGCATGCGCGCGACGAGATCAAGACCGTGACTGCAGCGCTCAAGGCGCGGGCCCTCTTGCCCAAGGCGCAGGGATTCGGCAAGGCCGTCAACACCATGGCGGACGATGCGGCACTGGGTACCGCGCTGCAGGCCATGCCCCTGCAGGACGCCCAGCTTGCCGCCCTGCTATTTCACGCCGCCGTGGGCCAGGTCGCCAATCCATCCCGGCTGATCTCCACCGTGGTCAAGCTGAGCGGCAGCACCGAGGAAATCGCCATTACGCGTAACGGTTTTGGACCGCTCATGGAGGCCCTTGTGGCCCATGCCCAGAGTCAGCTGCGCTACCTGCAACTGAACGGCCCCTTCGCCGATACCGATCTCGTCTGCCGCAGCCTCACCCGCTTCCACAAGCTGGTTCGGTCGCTGACCGGCTATATCGAGTTCGCCCGCGGCAGCCGCACCACGCAAATCCTTGCCACCATCACGAAAGCGGTCTCCGACCGGGTCGAACCCCGCTTGCGGGAAGTGGTGACCGACCTCAACCAGGCCATGCGCCGCCCGCGCGAAGGTGTCGACCGGATCGACAATGACCGGTTGCTGGGGGCGATCAACGGGGTGTACCTGCTCTCCACCGTGCGCGATTGCCGCGGATCACTAGCCCTCAATGCCGTCTTCGACCAGGCCTGGAGCCAGACCGGGCAGGCCCTGGAACTCCACATCCAGCGCAATCTGGACCTGCTGCGGCAAAGTCCCGCCGATCCCTTGATCGGGGCGCGGCTCGATGCGGCCATCAAGATGGCCGAGATCCGTTTCAACCCCGAATATGCCGATACGCTGAAACGCGCTCGCGCTACGGCCGAACGCCAGGCTTGATTCAGCTTTCCATCAATCGGAGCCGCACCTGAGTGACACCCTTGTCGCGCACGGCGACGGGTCGGCCTGCCGCGATGGCCTGGGTCGCCACTATGGCAATGGGGCCCGTCTCGCCCTGGCGCAGGACCACCCCTACCGCCTGCAGCGGATGGTGGTTGTCCGAGCCGGGATAGATAAGGGCGCCCGGGTCGAACTGGCGCGGCTCGTCGCAGACCAGCAGGACCACTTGCGCATCCCGTCCGAACCGGCCCCGCAGATAGGGCGGCACCGGATCGGCCGACTCGGCGGTAGGGGCGAGGGTCGCCGTGTCCTCGTTCTGCCGAGAGAGTGGAACCAAAGCCACGCGTTCCTGAGCCACGATCCCGGCTGCCGCGGGCGGGATAAGGCCGAGGTCCACCCCCGCCGCGATGTCGCAGACAGCAAGCGGCTGCGGAGCCTCGGAGAGAACCAGCAGGCCCGCTTCGCGCCGGGGCCGGAATGGCCAGGGTATCCGGCGCTTCATGGGCGCCGGGCGCTGCAGCATGGCCAGCCCGCCATCAAGATAGGCGGGGGGCGCGTCGGGCTCTTCGGGCGCGATACCGGCCGGTGCGTCAGGCGTTTCATAGAGGCGATCGATCTGGGGGTCTTCCACGGCCCGCCGATTGCGTCCGAGCAATTGGTCGATGGCGTCGGAGCCGCTTTGGATGCAGCCCAGACGGGTGAGGTAACCCGCGGCGCTGCCGGCCAGAACGATACCCTCGCGCTGGCCGATGGCTTCGAGACGCCCACGGCCGTGATGCCAAAGGCTCGCACCACCGGCAACGTGCCAAAGGGTAAGATCCGGTTGCCAGCCGCCGGATACCAGCAGCCGGTCCGTGAGCAATGCCGGGGCGTCGGCGCGGTCGCTATGGATCGAGAGCGAGCCGCCGGCGCGCCCGATACTGGCTGAGGCAGGGACCGTGCCCGGCGATTGCACCATGCCATAGGCTCGGGAAAAGGCGATGAAGCGCGAGGCCGGATCGGGCCGGCTATCGAGTATGCGCCCGATGGTCATACCCGCGTCACTGGCCAGCATGGCCAGCCGATAGGCGGGATTGCTGGAGGTTGCGACGACGGCACTCCGGCCCTGCCAGACACCATATCTGAAGGCTAGTTCATAGGCGTCCAGCGTGCCGATCACGCCGGGCAAGCGGTTGCCGGAAAAGATCGGCAGCCGTTCGAGCGAACCGGTCGCAAGGACGACATGGGTGGCCGCGATGTCGATGACGCGTCCCTGGGCGGTGCCTTGGCTCAAATCCACTTGATGGGCGCGGGCGAGGCCGGCGCGCAGCGAAAAGACGCGCGTCGCCGTAAGCGTGGTGATGGCGGCATTGGCGGCAACTTCGCTGGCAAGGCGCGTCATGCTGTCCTCGGGCGCGTCTTCGCCCTCCTGGGTCCCGAACAGGCCCGATTGCCCGCCGAGATAGGCGCTGGCTTCGACGAGAATGACAGAAAGGCCCGACCGGGCACCAGCCAGGGCCGCCGCCATGCCGGCGACGCCGCCCCCCACGACCAGCAGTTCCGCGCTAGGACCGGCAACCCCAGCTACTGTTCGCCACGGCCTGTCGAGGGCATGCAGATCGTCTAGCAGCAATCCGAGCGTTCGCCCTGGCTGGAACAGGCGGGCGAAGGGGCCGCGCCGCTTCACTCCGAGCGTGACATAGTCGGCGCCATCCTGCGCCGGGGTCCGTGCCATGGGCAGGGCCCGCTGCGGATCGTTGGCAAGGCTTGCATGACTAATGGCCGGTGTCGCGCGCGGCGTGAGACCCATTGGGCTATCGCGGCGCTCGCCCAGCGTATCCACGCCAGAGGCCAGCGCTGCACTCAGTACCGTATCCCCCGCAAACCCGGAGATGATGCGCCCATCGAGCCGGAACTGAATCGGCCGTGAGCGATCGATGACGGCGCCGGCAAAACCCTTGGCCGTGCCCGCAGGAAGGCGGTTGATCTGCGGCCTCATGGAGCCGCTCCCGCACGACCTGCCACATAGTCATCGACCGGCGGGGACTTGGCAGCGCGGTTGACGAGCCGTGCCCCAAACCAGGCCGCTTCCTCCGCAGAGGCACTCCCCGTCAGCCAGCGGGCAAAAGCGGGCGCGAGAAAAGCCCCATAGCACGAGAGGCCCACAACCACGTCAGCACCAACGCCGCCGACGCGTCCAAATGCCGGCGCGCCGTCCCGGGTCGCCAGCGACTGGAAGCTGGTCTGGCCGGCCTGATCGACCTGCCTGTTCTCTCCCAGCAGGGCCTGGAGATGCGTGGCGAGCTCTGCCATGTCTCCCGGACCGCAGGCCGCTACGCCCCCCTCGGCTTGCTGGATGAGATAGGTGCCGCTGTTGAAATCGAGCATGATGGTGGCCGGCAGGGGCTGGGTCGGCGCGGTCAGGATACTGGTCGACACGCTGCGCCAGAGCAATGGCGGCCATTGGCGCAGGGGAAGCCAGGCCATGATGGCCTCGTCATCGCAGAGCACGGCCTGGCGCGCCTGGAAGGCGGCACCCGACGCCACGATCTGCACCTGGCCATCGCTCGCCACCTCGACCTTCTGCGCTGCGACCCGTTTGACGCCGTGGCGATCGAGCCAGCCATCCATTCCAGCCTCCAGCGCGGGCCGGTTAATCTTGATCGCATCGCGCAGGACCACGCCGCTGCGTCCCGCGCCAAGCCGGGAGGGGACCACAGTTTCTGCGGCGAGGCCAAAGCCGGTGGCCATGTGGCGGACATGCGAAAGGGCTTCGCCATGCTCCCGACCCTGCGCAAAGAAGGTGGGATCAACCCGGCCGAGGGCGGCGCGACCGCCGATGCGGCTCACGAGCCGCGCGGTTTCCGGCACGCCATGGGTGAGCAGGGCCCAGGTCTCCGGCCGCGTAACCGGCGCCACAGAGAGGTCAATCCCGCGGACCAGCCGATAGCCCGCCTGGCTCTCTCCGACGAGCAGAACCTCGCGGCCATGGGCACTCGCCAACAGGCCTGCCAGAAGCTGGGCAAGCGGGGTCGAACCGAAAACCGCAAAATCGAAACCGGCATCGCTCATGCGGCAAAAAGGCCCGCGACCACAGGCCCCTGTGGCAATGCGTCCCTGCCTTCACATCCTGTTTTGATGGCTTTTCGCCCAATTCGGCTTATAGAGATGCTTGCCTTGCCGCGCCTGGCAGACAAGCGTTTGGGGCCCATGATTTTCTGGTCGATTGCCATAGCCGTTACCGCCATTGCCTGCGCCGCATTGTTTTATGCGGGGGCAGGTCGCACGGTCAACGCGGCCGGCCCCGATTTGGCCGATCCCAACGATCATTTTCGCCGTTTGTTGGCTGGCATCGAGGCCGACGAGCAATCGGGCAAGCTCGACGCCGAGCAGGCCATCGCCGCGCGAGGCGAACTGGCGCGTGAGCTGCTTCGCAGCAAGGGTGAGTCGCGCGGCGCGGCCACCGAGCTTGGGCAAGCGCCGCTTCTCGTCGGATTGGCAGCGGTGGCGGCGATCAGCCTCGGACTCTACGCTGCTCTCGGTCGGCCCGACTTGCCGGCGCAGCCGCTGACGCAGCGGCCCGAACTGGCGGCTCAGGGCATGGCCCTCGCGGACGCCATCGCCGCTATCGAAGCGCGGCTGGCCGAGGTGCCTGACGACGTGAGAGGCTGGCAGGTGATCGCGCCGGCCTATGTTGAAATGGGGCGCTTTGCCGACGCTGCCGAGGCCTACCGCCGGGTCATTGCGCTTTCGGGGCCGACGGCTGATTTGCAGACCGACCTGGCCGAGGCGCTCTTGCTCGAGGCCGGCGGCGCTGGATCGGACGCGGCGATGGTGCAATTGCGCGCGGCCGCGGAGGCCGATGTATCGCATGTGCGGTCGCGACTCTATCTCGCGGCCGAGATGATGCGGACCGGGCAATATGACGAAGCCGTCGGCTATTGGCAGCAGGCCATCGATCTGGCGCAGGGTAGCGAGCCCTGGCTGCCCGCAGCGATGCAGGGTCTTGCGGTAGCGCAGGCTGGCGGCGTCGATCGATCCGCCCAGCAGCAGGCAGAAATGATCGCGGGCATGGTTGGTGGCCTGGCTGAACGCCTCTATGCCGATGGTGGATCGGTGGAGGAGTGGACGCAGCTCGTCCGTTCCTATCTCGTGCTCAATGATCGCGACAATGCGCAACGGGCATTCGATGCTGCCGTCGCCGCCTATCCGGCCGCGTTCGATCGTGGTGAACTCGATACGCTCGCACTGGACGCGGGCCTGTCGCTCAATGGAGGCAATCCATGACCATGCCTGCCAATACGCGCCGCAGGGGCATGACGCGCAAGCAGAAGCGCCTCGCCGTCATTGCCGGTCTGGCAGTGGTGCTGGCCATTGCTACGGCCCTCGTGCTGACAGCCCTGCGCGACCAGATCGTCTTCTTCTATTCCCCCAGCGACGTCTTTGCGCGCGAGGTTGCGCCTGGCCAGGCCATTCGCCTCGGGGGGCTGGTCAAGGAAGGCACCTGGACCCGTGATGGCCAGGAAAATCTCTTCACCATCACCGATGGCGGTCAGGAAATCGTCGCCCACTATGTCGGTATCCTGCCGGACCTTTTCCGCGAGGGGCAGGGGGTTGTCGCAGAAGGCAGCCTTGGTCCGGATGGGCGCTTCGAGGCCAATACCGTACTGGCCAAGCACGACGAGAATTATGTGCCCAAGGAAGTGGTCGAAGCGCTGAAGGCCCAGGGCGAGTGGCGTCCGGAGGCCACTGCGCAGTGAGCATCGAACTCGGCCATTTCGCCCTGATCCTGGCGTTCGCCATCGCATCAGTTTCCGCACTGGGCGGCCTGCTGCTCTGGCGGCGCGGCGATAGGCTCGCTGCCGTTCTGGCCCAGGCCTCGATCCTGCAATTCGTGCTGGTCGCGGTGGCCTTTCTGGCCGTGGTCCAGGCTTTTGTCAGCTCCGACTTCAGCCTGGCGCTGGCCGCCAATCACTCCCATTCACTGAAGCCGCTGATCTTCAAGATCTCCGGCGTCTGGGGCAATCATGAAGGCTCGATGTTGCTCTGGGTGCTGATCCTGGTGCTGTTCGGCGCGCTTGTCGCGGCCTTCGGACGCAGACTGCCTGCCGACCTGGGCAATCTTGTCCTTGGCACGCAAAGCCTGCTGACGGCCGCCTTTACCGGCTTCACGCTTTTCACCTCCAACCCCTTTGCGCGCCTCTCACCGGCGCCGCTGGAAGGGGGCGATCTCAATCCGGTGCTGCAGGACATCGGCCTCGCCATCCACCCGCCGCTGCTCTATGCCGGCTATGTCGGCTTCTCGATCTGTTTCTCCTTTGCCATCGCTGCGCTGGTCTCGGGCCGCATCGATCAGGCCTGGGCGCGCTGGGTGCGGCCTTGGACTATGCTGAGCTGGACCTTCCTGACCCTCGGAATCGCCATGGGCTCCTACTGGGCCTATTACGAGCTCGGCTGGGGCGGCTGGTGGTTCTGGGACCCGGTCGAAAACGCCAGCTTCATGCCCTGGCTGGCCGGCACGGCGCTGCTGCATTCGGCGCTGGTGATGGAAAAGCGCAATGCGCTCAAGATCTGGACCGTCTTCCTCGCCATCATCACCTTTTCGCTGTCGCTATTGGGGACGTTCCTGGTTCGCTCAGGCATCCTGACCTCGGTCCATACCTTTGCCAGCGATCCCACGCGCGGCCTCGTCATCCTCACCATTCTGGCGGTGCTAATCGGTGGCGCCTTCCTGCTCTTTGCCATCCGCTCGCCCAGCCTGCGCCAGGGCGGCTTGTTTGCCCCGATCAGCCGCGAAGGCGCGCTGATCCTCAACAACCTGTTCCTGGCCACGGCGGTCGGTGCCGTGCTGGTGGGCACGCTCTATCCGCTGGTGCTCGATGCCCTGACCGGCACGACCATTTCCGTCGGCGCGCCCTTCTTCAACTTCACCTTCGGGGCGCTGATGGCGCCGCTACTGCTGGTGCTCCCCTTCGGGCCGCTCCTGGCCTGGAAGCGCGCCGACCTGGTGGCGGCCGGACAGCGTCTCATGGGTTTCTCGGCCCTGGCCGTGTTCCTCGCCATTCTGATTTCGGCGCTGGGTGGGGTCTCCATTTCCATGGTGCCGATTGGCCTTCTGCTCGGCTTCTGGGTAACGCTAGGCGCCATTGCCGAACTCATCGAGCGCAGCCGCCTCGGGCGCATTCCGCTGGGCGAGAGCCTGCGGCGCCTTGGCGGCCTGCCGCGTTCGATCTGGTCGACGGCCATCGGCCACCTGGGCCTGGGCCTGACCGTGCTCGGAATTGTGGCCGTCTCGGCCTGGGAAACCGAACTGGTCACGACGCTCAATCCGGGCGAGAGCGCCGAGCTTGCCGGCCATGTCATGACCTTCGACAGCTTCGAACAACTCGAAGGCCCCAACTACATCGCCGATACCGGCAATTTCACCGTCACCGCGCCCGGCGGCGGCACGTCGACGCTGCATGCCGAGCGGCGCACCTATGTGGCCAGCGGCATGCCCACGACCGAGGCCGCGATTCAGACCTATGGTCTCTCCCAGCTCTACCTGCAATTGGGCGAGCCGCTGGAGAACACGCACGTCATCCGCGTCTGGCACAAACCCTATATCCTGTTGATCTGGATCGGGGCGCTGGTCATGGCCGGGGCGGGGGTCCTCTCGTTGAGCGACCGTCGGTTGCGCGTGGGCATACCTCAAGGCGCCCGCAGTTCCGCCAAGGGGGCGGCGCAATGATGCTGCGTGCGGTCTTCGTCAGCTTGATGATGCTTTGGGGGCCCGCTGCGTTGGCAGTGGGGCCGGACGAAATCCTGCCCGACCCCGCCCTCGAACAGCGTGCGCGGGACATCTCGGCCGGCTTGAGGTGTCTCGTCTGCCAGAACCAGTCCATCGATGACAGCGATGCAGACCTTGCGCGTGACCTGCGCATTCTCGTGCGCGAGCGGCTCGTGGCTGGCGACAGCAATGCCCAAGTCGAGCAATATGTCGTCGATCGCTACGGCGAATATGTGCTGCTCAACCCGCGGCTCGGGGCCCATACGATTCTGCTGTGGATCGCCGCTCCGGCTTTGCTTGTCATCGGGCTGATCTCGCTCCTGGTCGCCCGCCGCCGCAATGTTGTTCCGGCCGCCGCTCAGGGGCTGACAGCGGAGGAGCAGGCCGCTCTCGACGCGCTCGACCGCGACGCACCGGCGCAGTAGCCGCCACAATCCGGCCAGCAACATTGCCAAACCTTAATGTTGGCGCAACTTCATAGAAAGGCGCGCCATTCCATATGTATCGCCACAAGCTGTTGAGAGCTTTACGAAGGAGATACGTTCCCATGCGTTCGACTGTTCTTTCGCGCACCCGTCGCTGGTTGGGCGCTTCTGCCCTGGCGCTGATTGCCGGTGCTGGCGGTGTTTCGACCGCCTTTGTGCTGACCGGCCAGGCCGCCAATGCGCAGGTCCAGAATGCCGCGCAGATCGTTGTGCCGCAGACTTCGGTGCAACAGGGATTTGCCGACTTGGTCGAGGCCGTCAAGCCCGCCGTGGTGTCGATCCTCGTTGAAGCCCAATCGCCCGGCCGCCAGATTCAGGGTGGCGGTCGTGACTTCAACTTTGAGTTCAACTTCCCTGACCTGCCCGAAGATCATCCCTTCCGCGACTTCTTCGACCAGTTCGGCGGCCCCCAGGGTCCCGGTGGCCAGGGTGGCCAGCCCCGTCCGCGCCAGTTCATGGCTGCCGGATCGGGCTTCATCATCTCGGCTGACGGCTATGTCGTGACCAACAATCACGTCGTCTCCGATGCAACCAAGGTGACCGTTGTCTTCGAGGACGGCTCCGAGCAGGTTGCGGAAGTCGTCGGCACGGACGAGCGCACCGACCTGGCTGTCCTCAAGATCCAGGGCGAGGACCTGCCCTTCGTGACCTTCGAGGAAGAAGCCAGCCGCGTCGGTGACTGGGTGGTTGCGGTCGGCAATCCATTCGGCCTTGGTGGCACGGTGACGGTGGGCGTCATTTCCGGCGCTGGCCGAGACATCGGCGGTTCGAACTACGGCGACTTCCTGCAGATCGACGCGGCCGTCAATACCGGCAATTCCGGCGGGCCGGCCTTCAATACCAATGGTGAAGTGGTCGGCGTCAATACCGCCATCTATTCGCCCAATGGCGGCAATGTCGGCATCGCCTTCGCCATTCCGGCCCGCACCGTGCAGCAGATCGTCAACCAGCTGATCGAAGACGGCACGGTGACCCGTGGCTATCTCGGTGTCTCCATCCAGGACGTAAGCCGCGATATCGCCGACAGCGTCGGCCTGCCCAATGCCCGCGGCGCCATTGTCCGCGAGCCGACCGAGGACGGCCCCGCCGGCGCTGCCGGTGTGCAGTCGGGTGACATCATCACCCAGGTCGATGGCGAGCAGATCGACGATGCGCTCGATCTCAGCCGCACCATTGCCAGCAAGGCGCCCGACTCCACCGTCGAGCTGACCATCTGGCGCGATGGTGCCGAGACCAAGGTTTCGGTCACCCTGCAGCAGCTTGATGAGACAGCCGCCGCCGCATCGCCGGCCCAGCCGACCCCACCCCAGGCCCTGCCTGAGGCCGCCACGAGCCTGGGCATGACCCTGGTGCCCAATGGTGACGGCTCGGGTGGCCTGCTGATCCAGAACGTCGAGGGCGACAGCCTTGCCGCACAGCGTGGTTTTGCCACCGGCGATGTGATCCTTGAGGTCGACAACAAGCCAGTCTCCTCGCCGGCGGACTTTGATGCCGCTGTGCAGGCGGTTCAGGATCGCGGTCTCAACACCGTCCTGATCAAGGTCGCGCGCGATGGCGAATCCCGCTTCGTTGGTCTGCCGATCGAAAGCAAGTAATCGTTACGGCCCCGGGGGACTTCCCCGGGGCCAATTTGTGCAGCGGAGCGTCAACCGTGAAAATCCTGCTCATCGAGGATGACCGTGAAGCGGCGAGCTATCTGATCCAGGCATTGGATGAAGCCGGCCACGTCACCCATCATGCAGCCGATGGCGAGACCGGCTATGCCATGGCCTCGGGCATGGATTATGACGTGCTGATCGTCGACCGCATGCTGCCCCGGCGCGACGGACTATCGATCGTCGAAAGCCTGCGCGCCGAGGACGACAAGACGCCTGTTCTGATCCTGTCCGCCCTGGGCGAGGTCGATGATCGCGTGACCGGCCTGCGAGCTGGGGGCGACGACTATCTGACCAAACCTTATGCCTTCACCGAACTCCTGGCGCGTGTCGAAGTGCTGGCCCGTCGCTCTAGCCCGGCCGAGGCGGCAACCAGCTATCACGTGGGCGGCCTCTCGCTGGACCGCTTGAGCCGCAAGGTCGAGCGCGATGGCGAGAATATCCTGCTCCAGCCGCGCGAGTTCCGCCTGCTCGAATATCTCATGAAGAATGCCGGCAAGGTCGTGACGCGCACCATGCTGCTCGAAAATGTCTGGGACTACCACTTCGACCCGCAGACCAATGTCATCGACGTGCACATGTCGCGCCTGCGCTCGAAGATCGACAAGGGCCATGCCAACCCGCTGCTGCACACGGTGCGCGGCGCCGGCTACATGATCCGGGAGTAGGCCGTGAGCCGTTTTGCCCAGGTCTGGCGGACGTCCACGGTCCGCCTGACCGCCACGTTCATTGCTATCTTCATCATCTTCGCCATCCTTCTGATGGGCTTTATCGGCTGGCAGTCGAGCGTCCAGATCCAGCGCCAGCAAGCCGACGACATCGACCGCGAAATTCGCCTGTTCCAGCGCATCGAAACCAACCAGGGCATTCGCGCCCTGGCCTTCGCCGTCAATCGCCTGTCCAGTCAGCCAGGGCCAGGTCTCTATTTCCTGGGCGATGCCGCCGGCCTTTACCTGCTGGGCAATGTCTCCGACGTGCCGGTGGAAGTGGTCATCACACCCGGCGTCTATAGCTTTGACTATGAGCGGCCTAATCCGCTGGACGATGTGCCCGGCGAGGATGCCCGTCCCCCGCGGCAGCGCGAAGGCGTGGCGGTCGTGCGCTCGGTGGAGTTGAGCAATGGCATGCGGCTGGTGGTCGGCCGCGACGTTGTTGAGCGCCGTGGCTATTCGGCCATCATCCTGCAGAGCTTCCTTGTTGGTGTCGTGGGCATTGTCCTGTTTTCGCTGATCGCGGGCGGCATCACGGCGCGCCGCGTGCTGAGACGCATCGACACCATCCAGCAGACATCGACCAAGATCATGTCGGGCAACCTGTCCGAGCGCGTCCCTGTCACCAAGCGCAACGACGAGTTCGACGCGCTGGCAACCAATCTCAACGCCATGCTCGATCGCATCGAGCAGCTCCTGCAGGGCCTCAAGGAGGTCACCGACAATGTCGCCCACGACCTCAAGACGCCTCTGACACGCCTCCGCAACCAGGCCGAGGCGGCGCTGCGGGATACGGCCAGCGAGGACACGCGGGAAAAGGCGCTGGAAACGGTGATTGCCGAAAGCGATCGGCTGATCCAGACCTTCAATGCTTTGCTGATGATCGCGCGGGTCGAGGCCGGTGCCCCCTCCGGTGTCCTGAGCGAGATCGATGTCAGCGATATCGTCGCCGATCTGACCGAGCTCTATAGCCCCGTGGCCGAAGACGAAGGCATCGAGGTCCAAACCCAGGTAGAGCCGGGCGTGAAGCTCAAGGCCAATCGCGAGCTGATCGGTCAGGCCATGGTCAATCTCCTCGAGAACGCGATGAAGTATGCGCGCCCCGAGGATGACCGCGCGGGCAGGATCACCGTGGACCTCAAGCGCGAAGCCGGCGTCGTCCGCATCGTGGTCGCCGACAATGGTCCCGGCATTCCCGAGGCCGATCGCAAGCGGGTGCTGGAGCGCTTCGTGCGACTCGAAAAGAGCCGCTCGGAACCCGGCTCGGGCCTCGGCCTCTCGATGGTCAATGCCGTGGCGCGCCTGCATGGCGGCACGTTCAGGATCGAGGACAATTGCCCCGGCGTGCGGGCCGTTCTCGAATTGCCGGCAGTTTAGCCTACCTTGCCGGTCTGGCAGGGTCGCGCTATGCCTCGAAAATGAGCACGACCCTCGCCGCCCTCCCGCCCGTCGATCACCCCCGATTCGACGCCCTTCTTGCCGAATTGCCCAATGCGACGGCCTTGCGGAGCGCCGCGCCGCTGCTCGGGCCCTTGCTGGAGGCGGCACCCTATCTTTTCGATTTGACTCGCGAGCATGCCGACTGGCTCGCCTCGGCGCTGGCAGCGGGTCCGGATACCGCTTTTGCAGCTCTCCTCGACGAGGTCGCGGAGGCAGGTCGCGGAGCGGATGAGGCCGCAGTGGGTGCCACGTTGCGCCGCGCCAAGGGTCGCACCGCGCTGCTGGCGGCAGTCGCCGAAACCGGCAGGGCCTGGACCACGGGCCGCGCCACCGAAGCCCTGTCGGACCTTGCCGATGCCGCATTGGAAGCGGCCATGGACCTGCTGATGCGGCAGGCTTTCGAAAAGCGGCAAATCGTGCTCCCGCGCGAACAGGCGACTGCCGCAAATTCCGGCCTCGCAATTTTCGCGCTGGGCAAGCATGGCGGCCGCGAGCTCAACTATTCTTCCGATATCGACATCGTCGCCTTCTTCGACCCGCAAAGGCCGGTGCTGGCCGATCCCTCGGAGGCGACGAAAATCTACTCGCGCATGGTCCAGAAGCTTGTGGGTCTCATGGAGGACCGGCAGGCGGGGGGCTACGTCTTCCGCACCGACCTGCGCCTCCGTCCCGATCCGGGCTCGACCCCGGTGGCCATCTCCTTCGATGCGGCGCTGGCCTATTACGAAGTGCGCGGCCAGAACTGGGAGCGGGCGGCCTGGATCAAGGCGCGGCCCTGTGCCGGCGACAAGGCGGTGGGCGAAGCTTTTCTCAAGGAATTGGCGCCCTATGTCTGGCGCAAGCATCTCGACTTCGCCACCATTGCCGATATCCAGGCGATGAAGCGGCAGATCAACGTCTCCAAGAAGGTCGGCGACATCAGGGTCGAGGGCCACAACGTCAAGCTTGGCCGCGGTGGCATTCGCGAAATCGAGTTTTTCACCCAGACCCAGCAGCTGATCGCGGGAGGGCGGGACAAGGCCCTGCGCGTGAGGCCCACGTCGCAGGCTTTGGCAGCGCTCGCCTCGGCCAACTGGATCAGCGAGAAGACAGCGCGGGAACTGACCGAGACCTATTGGTATCTCCGCGCTGTCGAGAATCGCCTTCAGATGCTGCGCGACGAGCAGACCCACATCATGCCGGACACACCCGAGGCGGTCGCCGTGATCGGCCGGCTGATGGGTGAGGCGGACCTCGCCGCGTTCGAAAAGACCTATCGCGCGGCGCTGGAACGTGTGGCCCGCTACTATTCCGAGCTCTTCACCGAAGGCGAAACCTTGGGTTCGGGCGAGGGTAACCTGGTCTTTACCGGCAGCGACGACGATCCGGGCACTCTTGAGACCCTTGCCGCAATGGGCTTTGCCGATGCGCCCAAGGCCATCGCCACGGTCCGCAAGTGGCACTACGGCTCCTATGGGGCGACGCGTACCGCCGCGGCGCGCGCGCATCTCACTGAACTGCTGCCCGCTCTTCTCCTGACCTTCGGTCGCGCCGGCAATGCCGATGCCGCCATGGCGCATTTCGATGACTTCCTGGCCCGTCTCCCCGCAGGCGTGCAGCTCTTCGCGCTGCTGCGCAATCATGAACAGCTGCGTACGCTGCTGGTGCAGTTCATGGCTTCGGCGCCACGCATGTCCGAGGCTGTCATCCATCGCGCCCATGTCATGGACGCTCTTATCGACCCCGCCTTTGCCAATGACGTGACCCATCGCGACGTGCTCGTCTCCAAGGTCGATGCCTTTCTCGCCGATGCCCGGTCCTACGAAGAGCTGATCGACCGGGCCCGCATCATCGGGCAAGAGCAGAAATTTCTCGTCGCCGCTGGCCTGCTCTCGGGCACCGTCTCATCGCAGGGTGCCGCCGAGCAGTTCACGGCCCTGGCCGAGACGCTGCTCAATCGGCTTTTCGACAAGGTGCAGGACGAGTTCGGCACCCGCCATGGCCGCATTCGCGATGCCGAGGTGGCGCTCCTCGCATTCGGCAAGATGGCGAGCCGCGAGATGACCTATACCTCGGACCTCGACTTCATCCTGCTCTATGACGCGCCGGACACCGAGTCCGACGGCGAGCGCCAGCTCTCGACGCCGCATTACTTCGCCCGCCTGACCCAGCGCCTCGTCGCCGCCGTCTCTGCCCCGACCGCAGAGGGTGTGCTCTACGAGGCCGACATGCGGTTGCGTCCTTCGGGCAATTCCGGGCCGCTGGCCACGAGCCTTTCCGGCTTCCGCGCCTATCACAAGGACAATGCCTGGACCTGGGAGCATCTAGCGTTGAGCCGCGCGCGGGTGATCGCTTCGACCGGTGCGCTGGGAAGCAAGGTGGACACGGAAATCGCCGAGGTGATGGCCCGCCCGCGCGATGTCGCCAAGACAATCGAGGACGTCGTCTCCATGCGGGCGCTGATGGCCAAAGAGCGCAAGCCGCGCCATGCCTTCGATCTCAAGCTCGCCACCGGCGGCTTGGTTGATCTCGAATTCATTGCCCAGTCGGCCCAACTGGTGACTGGTGGCAAGGTCGCATTGCCGCAAGCGCCCACAGCCCGCGTGCTGGCGCGGTTGGCAGAGGTTGGTCTGGTCCCCGCCGGCCAGCGCCTTGCCGAGATCCATGCCCTCTACTCCACCGCGCTGCAGGTGATGAGTTCGGCCCTGGTCAGCCCGTTCAAGGAAGAGGCCTGGACTCCCGCCTTCAAAGACCTGCTCGCCCATCTCTGCAACTATCCCGATTTTGGGCGGCTTGAGCTGGACATTGGGCAGATGCAGGGGGAAGTGCAGGAAGCTGCTGAGGACTGGTACGCCAGAGCCTCGAAGCTTTAGGCCGCGAGCAGGTCCGTGGCCACCGGGTCCATCGGCAGGGTGATGGCGACCGTCGTGCCCAAAGCCGGACTGGAATCGATGGCCATGCGCCCGCCACTCAACTCGGCAATGGCGCGGGCGATGGAAATGCCTAGCCCCGATCCGCCACCCTCGCGAGTGAAGGTCGCGTCACCCAACGCGAAGGGCTGGCTGAGGCTGGCGAGGCGTTCCTCGCTCATGCCGATGCCGGTATCGCTGATCTCGATGACAACGCCGTCGTCGGCCGCAAAGCCGGCCAGTGTTACGCGCCCCCCCGCCTGGGTGAAGCGCAGGGCGTTGTCCATGATATTGCCCGCCATGCGGATGAACGCGAGGCGGTCGCCGCGCAGCACAGCCCCGGTTGGCGGACCGATTTCAAGAGCAATGCCGGCGCGCTGCGCCTGACCTTTGAAGCGCTGGGCAATGGAGTTCAGCACTTCGTCGAGTAGAACCGGATCCCGCCTTAGCGGCTTGCTGCCGTTCTCCAGTTCCGCAAGGTCGAGAATGGTGGCGAACGAGTTCAGCAGGTGTTGGCCGGAGGATTTTATGGTCTCGACATAGTCATCATAGCGCTTGTCGCCGAGCGGGCCATAGGTCTGGTGTTGCATCAATTCAGCAAAGCCGATGATGTGGTTGAGCGGCGTGCGGATATCGTGGCTGAGATGGGCGAGGAAGTTGGTCTTGGCCCGGCTGGCGGCCTCGGCCTTGAGCTTTTCCTCGTGATAGCGCCGCGCCAGCAGTCGCTGTTCGTCGCGGATGGCGTGGAGCAGCGCGTCGGTGCGCTTGGTTTCGGTGATGTCGGAGACCAGAGTCATGAAGGCCCCGTCGCCCAGGGGACGCTCGTCGATCTGCAGGCAGGTTCCGTCTTCGCAATGCAGCTCCAACTGGCGCAGGTGATTGTCTTCGCGCACCAGCTTCATATAGCCCCCGGCGATCAGCCGGCTGACAGCCTGGTGATAGGTGAGGGTGGTGTCCTCCATATCGAGGCGGCGGCGGTATTGATCGTTGCAGACGATCAATTGCCCTGTGCCGGTCCAGCAGGCCAGCCCCATCGGAATGGCTGCGGCGAGTTGGCTATAGCTATCGCGCTGCGTCGGGTCCGGCATGTTGCCCTTGCGCCGGCGCGATGAGGCAAGGGTCAGGAGGCCTGCGAGCCCGAAGGCTGCTGCCCCGCGTCCGGCAATGCCCGCCAGCGTCTGGCCGGGTTCAGCGGTAAGGGAAAGATCTCCATGTGCGCCGGCGTCGACCGTGAGCGAAAGGGGGCGGGGCAAACCCGCGTCGCCTCCGGCCAGGCTTGCCTTCACGGCACCGCCGAAGAGGACTTCCGACGCCTCGATGGCGCGCTGGGCCTCCTCAGGCGATCGCGCGGCGAGCCTGGCGGCGAGAAATTGTCCAATGGTTGCAAGCTCTTGGCGGGCCACAGCGAAGGTGCAGGTGGCGTCGTAGGCGACGAAGAAGCTGGCGGCCAGGAAGGCGGTGGCGGCCACCGCCGCCGATGTGCGCGAGAACTGCCAGAGCGCGGCAGCCGATTGCGGTTTGCGGCGGCGCTTCGTGTCATTCCTTGAGCCGGCGCCGAATCCAAGTGCGCCGGCGCCGGATGCATCCGACGACCGCATGAAATTCTCCATTCCTAAAAGGGGTTTAGACCCAAACCAACTTTTGCCCTTAACAAGGTATGAATCAGGTCGCCTGTGGTTGTCCAGAGCGCCCCGACGGGCAAAATAGGACCGAATGGAAAAAGCGGAGTCGGCTGAATCACTTAGCGGGGAAGAAAAAATCTTCCAAAGATCTGGTGCGCAAATCCGCCGCGCGGACGCCAATTTGTCAGCACATCGTTAGCAGCGGGAATGACGCGATGCGAAAACGGAGGCTGCGCCGGCAGCCCCCGTTGCGATGTGTTTCAGCCGGCCAGAATACGGTCGAGGATTTCGCCCACATTGCGGCTGAGCTTGTTCTGGTCCTTGAGGGCCTTGAGAGCTTCAAGACCGGCGGTGCGGCGCGAAGCTTCGAGGGTGGGCAGGATGCGGAACCCGGTCAGGATGCGCGAGGCGACCTGCGGGTTGACCTTGTCGATCTCCGCCACAGCCTCGGTGATGAAGCGGAAGCCCAGGCCATCGGCGCGGGTGAACTGCACCGGGTTGGTCATGGCGAAGCTGCCCAGGAGCGAGCGCAGCCGGTTGGGATTGGTCCGCGGGAAATCCGGCGCCGCGAGCGTGGCGCGTATCCGTTCGATGACCCCGTCGTCCGAGGCCTGGGCCGAGGCGGTGAGCCACTTGTCGAAGACCAGCGGGTCGCCGGCAAAGCGGGTGCGGAAATCGCCGAGCAAGGCAGGGGCGCCCTCGGTCCAGTTCCGTGCCGCAATCGCCATGGCGGCATAGCGCTCGGTCATGTTGGTCGCGTTGTTGTACTGCCGGGTCGTCAGGTCCGCGCCGCGTTCTGAGCCCCTGGCCAAAAGGCCGAGAATGCCGTTGCGCAGCGAGCGTCGACCGGCCTGTTCCGCATCCGGGCTATAGGGCGCGGTGACTTCAAGGCTCTTGTACAGGGTCTCGAGCTTGTCGGTCACGGGTCCGACCAGGGCCGTGATCAGGGCCGTGCGGGCATTGGCCACGGCGTCGGGATCGACATCCTTGCCGATGTGGCGGCCCACAACGGTGTCGGCGGGGATGTCGATCGCCTGCGCCTTGAAGGCATCATCGAGCTCGGAATTGTCGAGCGTATCGATCAACGCCTGGCGAAGCGCGTCGACCTCGGCGTCCGACCACTTTGTCCCCTGCGCCGCTTTGGCGATCAGCGCCGTCGACGCGGTCTGCAGCGCGTCCCAGCGGTTGAACGGGTCGCTGTCGTGGCGGGCGAGGAACAGCAAGCCCTCCTGACCCAGGTTGGACGTTACCTTTACCGGGGCCGAGAAACCGCGGAACAGCGACGGCACCGGCTTGTTGGCCACGCCACTGAATGTAAGCGTGACACTCTCGGTGTCGAGCAGGATGAGATCGTCCTCGACCGTGCCGCCCGAAACCGCCGTCCAGCCCATTGGGCTGCCATTGGGACCGATGAGGCCGAAGCGCACCGGGATCAGCAGCGGCTTTTTGGTGGGTTCGCCCGGTGTCGGGTCAACCCTTTGGGCAAGGGTCAGGGTGTAGGTCTGGCTTGCGGCGTCATAGCTGTCCGAAACCGTGATCTGCGGCGTGCCGGCCTGGAGGTACCAGGTGGCGAACTGGCTGAGATCGCGACCCGAGGAATCCTCGAAGACCTTGATGAAGGCTTCAATGGTCGTGGCATCGCCGTCATGGCGCTCGAAATAGAGGTCCATGGCCTTGCGGAAGCCCGCTTCGCCCAGGAGCGTCGCCAGCATGCGCACGATCTCGGCGCCCTTCTCGTAGACGGTGGTCGTGTAGAAGTTGTTGATCTCGCGGAAGCTGTCCGGGCGCGGCGGATGGGCCAGCGGGCCGCCATCCTCGGGGAACTGGCTGGTCCTCAAATTCTGCACGTCATGGATGCGCTGCACCGGGCGGCTGCGCTCGTCCGAGGTGAATTCCTGATCGCGAAAGACGGTCAGGCCTTCCTTGAGACAGAGCTGGAACCAGTCGCGGCAGGTGATGCGGTTGCCGGTCCAGTTGTGGAAATATTCGTGGGCAATGACCCGTTCGATGCCGTGATAATTGGCATCGGTCGCTGTCTCGGGTTTGGCGAAGACCAGCCGGTCATTGAAAATATTGAGGCCCTTGTTCTCCATGGCGCCGAAGTTGAAGTCGGAAACGGCGACGATGTTGAACACGTCGAGGTCATATTCGCGGCCGAAGCGGCGCTCGTCCCAGGCCATGGAGCGCTTGAGGCTGTCCATGGCATAGAGGCACTCGTTTTCCTTGCCATGGGTACAATAGATGCCGAGGTCGACCTTGCGACCGCTCATGGTGGTGAAGCTGTCCTTGATCGATCCCAGGTCGCCCGCAACAAGGGCAAAGAGATAGGCGGGCTTGAGGAACGGATCTTCCCAGACGGCATAGTGCATGCCGTCGCCAAGGTCGCCCTGGTCGACGAGGTTGCCATTGGCCAGCAGAACCGGCGCCAGGGCCTTGGGCGCGCTCATGCGCACCTTGAAGGGTGCCAGCACGTCGGGCCGGTCGAGGTAATAGGTGATGCGGCGGAAGCCTTCCGGTTCGCACTGCGTGCACCAGGTGCCGCTGGAGCGATAGAGCCCCATCAGTTTGGTGTTCGAGGCCGGATCGAGCATGACTTCGGTTTCGAGCACGAACCGGCGGTAGGGCGGCTCCACGAGCGTCAAGGCATTGGCATCGCTGGCATAGGCCGAGAGCATCAGGGGCGCGCCGTCCACGGCAATCGACTCGAGCTTGAGCTCGTCACCGTCCAGAACCAGTGGGGTTCCAGGCGTCGTTTCCGTTCGCGGTTCGATTGTCAGTTGCGCCCGGACACGCGTAGTCTCCTCAAGGATCCTGAAATCAAGCTCTACTGACACGATCCGGTACGGGGTCGGGGCATAGTCCTTGAGGTAGACGGTCTGTTCACTCTCGGTGCGCATGGCGGTCCAGTTGTAACGTTGTTATCACTATTGGGTGTGGCTGTCCGGTGACAGCCGACTCTGTGTTCTCGTGTATCCTATGCGGCTCTCGGCTGCATAGCATGTCTCTTGTGGCGTCAATTGGGACGGCACAGGGAGGAGACGCTAGGCTGTCGCCCGCGCGTCGCTCCTCTGCGCCCATCCGGCTGTAAGAGCGGTGGTTCCAAGATTTCCGTACGGGTCCACGCCGTCGGCCAGTATTGCCCGGACCTCCAGCATGCTCGAGGTCGCATGGGCGTGGGCCATCGCCTTGATGCCGTGCCAGTAACGAATGGTCATGAACAATGTTGCATTGGTTTGAAAAGCGGGTTGATCCCTATCCCCAGACCGAGCCCGTCGAGCCGCCTAAGGGCCTCTTGGCCTTCTGCCTGCACTATAGCGATGGCGCCAAGCGCTGGCTGGCGGCCATGACCATTCTGGGCGCGGCTATCGCTGCGCTCGAAATCATGCTCTTCGGCTTCATGGGTTCCATCGTCGACTGGCTTGGCACGGCCAACCGCGAGACCTTCCTGGCTGAAGAAGGCTGGAAGCTGGCGGGCATGGGCGTGCTCCTGCTGGTGGTCATCCCGCTGCTGCAGGTCACGGATTCGATGATCATCCATCAATCGCTGCTGGGCAATTTCCCACAGCGCATCCGCTGGATGGCGCATCGCTACCTGATCCGCCAGTCGATGAGCTATTTCCAGGACGAGTTTGCCGGCCGCATCGGCGCCAAGCTGATGCAGACCGCGCTGGCCGTGCGCGAAGTGGTGATGAAGGTGCTCGACGTCACGGTCTACGTGATCGTCTATTTCACCGGCGCCGTCGTCCTTGCCTTCATGAGCGACCCCTGGCTGGCCGTGCCTTTCGTCGTCTGGCTGGGCTGCTACCTGGCGCTGCTGCGCTACTTCATTCCGCGCCTGGGCAAGATTTCCGAAGCCCAGGCCGATGCCCGTTCGTTGATGACCGGCCGCATTGTCGACAGCTATACCAATATCGCCACCGTGAAGCTCTTCAGCCATTCCAGGCGCGAGGAGGGCTATGCCCGCGAGGCCATGGATGGCTTCCTGGGCACGGTCTACAAGCAGATGCGGATGGTCACGCTCCTGCAGACCTCGATCACGGTGATGAACTGCACGCTGCTCTTCGCGGTCTTCGCCGTGGGCATCTGGCAATGGCTGGGCGGCAACATGACGCCCGGCGCCATCGCCGTGGCCGCGGCTCTGGTCCTGCGCTTCCAGGGCATGAGCCAATGGGTCATGTGGGAAATGTCGGCCCTGTTTGAAAACATTGGCGTGGTGCGTGATGGTATTTCCTCGATCTCGCTGCCGCGCGTCGTCGCCGACAAGCCGACAGCCAAGCCGATCGGGACCGTCAAGGGCGACATCAGGTTCGAGAACATCTCGTTCCACTATGGCAAGTCCAAGGGCGTCATCGAGGGTCTCAATCTTCATATCCAGCCCGGCGAGAAGATCGGCCTTGTGGGCCGCTCCGGCGCGGGCAAGTCGACCATCGTCAACCTGCTGCTGCGCTTCTATGACCGTCAGCAGGGCCGCATCCTGATCGATGGGCAGGACATTGCCGAGGTGACGCAGGACAGCTTGCGCGCCAATATCGGGGTGGTGACGCAGGACACGTCGCTCCTCCATCGTTCGGTGCGCGAGAACATCCTCTACGGCCGCCCCGATGCGACCGAAGAGATGATGATCGCCGCCGCCGAACAGGCCGAGGCCGTCGACTTCATCCCGGGTCTCACCGACCCCAAGGGCCGCAAGGGCTACGACGCCCATGTGGGCGAGCGTGGCGTCAAGCTCTCCGGTGGGCAGCGCCAGCGCATCGCCATCGCCCGGGTGCTGCTCAAGAATGCGCCGATCCTGGTGTTGGACGAGGCGACCTCGGCGCTGGACTCCGAAGTCGAGGCCGCTATCCAGAGCCAGTTGCAGCGCCTGATGCAGGGCAAGACGGTCATCGCCATCGCGCACCGCCTCTCCACCATCGCCATGATGGACCGGCTGGTCGTGCTCGACAGGGGCAGGATCGTGGAGCAGGGGACCCACGGTGAACTGGTCGGGTCGGGCGGGATCTACAGCCAGCTCTGGGCCCGCCAGTCCGGCGGCTTCATCGATGTCGACGAGGCCGAGGAAGCGGCGCAGTAATAACGCGACGCCGGCAAGTTACCCACCCTCCCCCTTGAGGGGAGGGTAGCGCAGCTAGGCCGAGAGGCCGTAGCGAAGCTGGGGAGGGGGTAGATCGGTGAAGTGCCTATGGACCCCCACCCCCAACCCCTCCCCTCAAGGGGGAGGGGAGGACGTGCCGAGCCTTCAAGACCAATCACAACAACCAGAAGGAGAACCCAGATGGGTGACATCATCACGATCCGAAGCAATCGCCATTCCGCTGCGGGAATGACCATCAGCAAGCACACCAAATCGGACCGATACCGAACCTGACCAAGGGGACATGAGCTTCGCGCGGAAAAGTGGAAACCGGTTTTCTGCATGAAGCGAAGCGACCAAGATGACCCCGTCAGGCGCGGCTCACTCAAAGAGCAGAACAAATGTTCAACCGCGTCGTTACCTATTTCGACAATCTCTATTCCCCCGTTGCCCTGGCCGAGAACCGCCAGCCGCCCATGGGGCTCAACGCATTCGTTGCCTACTTTGTCGGCCAGTTCAGGGCCGCCTTTGCCCTCCGAATCGTCCTCGTCGCCATCGGCTCGATCGCCGACGCGCTGATGCCGGTCTTTGTCGGCCTCGTCGTCGGCATGCTGGCCACCACCAATCCCGGCGAAATCTTCGATCTCCACAGCCAGACCCTGCTGTGGATGGTCTTCGTCGTGGTGCTGGTGCGGCCGCTGACCTTCCTCATGGACACGCTAATCCGCAACCATGGCATCGTGCCCAACCTCGTCGACCTCATCCGCTGGCAGAGCCATTGGCATGTCATCCGGCAGAGCTGGACCTTCTTCCAGAACGACTTTGCCGGGCGCATTGCCAACAAGATCATCCAGGCCGGGGAAGCCATCGAGATCGGGGTGAACCTGACCATCGACGCGGCCTGGTATGCGTTGGTCTTCGTGGTCGTGGCAATCGTCGTACTGGCCCAGCTCGACCCGGTGCTGCTGGTGCCGATCGGCGTTTGGCTCCTGCTCTATGCGGTGCTCTTCACCATCACCATGCCGCTCATCGCCCGCTATTCCGAAACGCTCTCGGAAGCCAAGTCGGTGATGACGGGCCGGATCGTCGACAGCTACACCAATATCCAGACGCTCAAGACCTTCGCCACTGGCGAGCACGAAGACCGCTACGTGGCGGACAGCGTGGTCGAGCATGCGGTCGAGTTCCGCAAGCTCATGCGGGTCTTCACCTACATGTGGTCGGTGCTGTTCCTGCTCAATGCGGGCCTCGTCGTCTCGGTCACCTGGCTGGCCCTCACCGGCTGGAACAACGGTGACCTGACGGCGGCGGCGGTGGCCACCGCCATCCCCTTCGCCCTCCAGATCATGAACATGAGCGGCTGGATCCTAGAAATCGGTTCCAACATCTTCCGCCAAGTCGGCACGACCAGGGACTCGATGGACACCATCGCCCAGCCCCTGACCATGGTGGATGCCCCCGATGCCAAGCCGCTCGCGGTCAAGGCCGGCGGGCTCGACTACGACAACGTCCACTTCAACTACTGGCGCGGCAAGGAGGGCTCGGTCATCGACGGCTTCAGCCTCTCTGTCGCGCCGGGCGAGAAGATCGGCCTTGTCGGACGTTCGGGCTCGGGCAAGTCGACGCTGGTGAACCTGGCCCTCAGGATGTTCGACGTGCAGGAAGGGTCGATCCGGATCGACGGGCAGGACGTGCGCTCGGTGACCCAGGAAAGTCTCAGGGCCGCGATCGGTCTCGTCAGCCAGGACACCTCGCTCCTGCACCGGTCGGTGCGCGAGAACCTCAAATATGGTCGCCATGACGCGACCGACGAGGAGATGATGCGGGCGGCCGAACAGGCCAATGTCCATGATGTCATCATGGGCCTTGCCGATCCGCAGGGCCGCAGGGGCTACGACGCCCATGTGGGCGAGCGGGGCGTCAAGCTCTCGGGTGGGCAGCGCCAGCGCGTCGCCATTGCCCGGGTCCTGCTCAAGAATGCCCCGATCCTGGTGCTCGACGAAGCCACCTCCGCTCTCGATTCAGAGGTGGAAGCGGCCATCCAGGAGCAGCTGACCCGGCTCATGGCCGGCAAGACGGTGATCGCCATCGCCCACCGCCTTTCCACCATCGCGGCCATGGACCGGCTGGTGGTGCTGGAAAAGGGTCGGATCGTCGAGGAGGGCAGCCATGCGCAGCTGCTGGCCTCGCGCGGGCACTATGCCATGCTCTGGGAGCGTCAGTCGGGTGGCTTCCTGGACTTGGAGGCGTCCTCTTAGGCCAATCGCGCCGGTGGCGCGATTGGAGCCGACAAGGCCATGAGAGCTATGCTCGAATGGCGAGCTGTGTCAGCGCAGTAGCCGGAGACAGGGCGGGTTCAACGCCCGCCCTGTTCGCTTCAGCTCGCGGCGCGGCCTTCGAGATGCTGCAAACCGCGTTCGCGCTTGAGGTAGTCGGCAATCTGGTCCGGCGCCATCGGGCGGCCGAAGAGATACCCCTGCATGATGGAGCCACCCAGCTCCACCAGGCTGTGCAACTGGTCCTCGGTCTCGATACCCTCGAAGACGCAGGAGATGCCGAGGTTGCGGCACAGGTCGATCATGGTCTTGACGATGGCCCGGCTGGTCGGATCGTCATTGACCTCGGCGACGAAGCTGCGGTCGATCTTGATGCGATGGAGCGGCAGCTTCTGCACGTGGGTGAGGCTCGAATGACCGGTGCCGAAGTCATCGAGCGCGATGCGCGAGCCCAGGCCCAGCAACGTCAGCAGCGATTGGTTGGCCTGCTTGAGATCACGCAGGATGGCGGTTTCGGTAATCTCGAAATCCACTCGGCACGGTCCCGCGGACTTGGCGCAGAGCGCCACGATCTGCTCGATCGCCGAGGGCGAACCGATGTCATGGGCCGACAGATTGACCGACAGGCGAATGCTGCGCGGCAAGTCTGCGATGACCGCAATGGCCTTGCGCAGCACGGCCTGGGTGATGCGGTTGATCTGTCCGGTGCGCTCGGCCATGGGGATGAAGTCGACAGGGGAAACTTCACCCAGGATGGGGCTACGCCAGCGTGCCAGCACTTCAAAGCCGATGGTTTCGCCGATCGATACGTCGAACTGGGGCTGCAGCAGGACGTAGATCTCGTCATCGAGATCAGCGGTGTGCAGAAGATGCTCCATATGGCGCGTCTTGCGCAGGTCTTTCAGATGCCGGTCGTTGAAGAGCACGCAGCCGCCGCGCTTTTCATGCTTGGCGGTCCAGGTTGCGTAGTCGGCATGGTCGAACAGGGTCTCGGCCGTGTCATCGGGGCCCGAAACCGCCATGCCGATCGAGGCCGTGATGCGCACCACCCCCAGGGGCATGTCGAAGGACGGGCGCAAGACGTCAGCGATGCGCTGGCCGCAGTCGAGATAATCGGCCTCCTCGCCATAGGCCTGGGTGATGATCAGGGCGAAGTTGTCGCCATCGAGCCGAGCCAACACCGTGTTGGGCCGCTTGATGACATTGAGCCGGCGCGCCACTTCGGCCAGCACCAGGTCGCCGGTGATCTGACCGAAGATTTCATTGACCGACTTGAAATTGTCGATGTCGATCCGCGCAACGGCAATCGCGCGGTGTTCGGCATGGGCGGTCGCCAGCAATTGCGCGAGCTTCCGCTCGAAGGAGCGGCGATTGGGGATGCCGGTCAGGCTGTCGACATTGGCGAGGCGGTGATTCTCCTCCGATAGGCGCTGCGTTTCGTCTTGCCGCTTGGCTATGGCCTGGCGCGACGCGACGAGGTCCGCAAAGTCCCGGCTATTGCCCAGGAGGATGATGAGCAGGACAGCAATGACCAGGGCCATGTTGATGGCAATGGCAAACAGCGTCTGCTCGCCGGATGCAGAGAAGAAGACCAGGAAGGGACCCAGGACGCAGATGCCCACGGCCAGCGCCGCCGCCCGGACATGCATCAGGCAGAACATGCAGCCAATGGTCGTGATGCCCATGTAAAAGGCCACCTGCGAGCGCTGATAGGCGTCGCCATAGGGGAAGATGGCAAAGCTCCAGGCGGTGAAACCGATCGCGAGGGCCGCGCCGATCCAGATCATCGCCCTGAGACTCGTCCGAGCCTTTCCGACACCCGGTATCTTGTGCCGCGACCGCCACCAGATCACCGACCGCACCACGCTCAACACGGTCAGCAGGGCAGGAATGTAGAGCGTAAGTTCAACCGGCGCGGTGCCATAGTGTGTCCAAGCCAGGATCACCGTATTGGACACCAGCATGGCGTAGAGGAGGGGGATTTGCCGGCTGAGAGCGCGCCATTGCGCCAACACCAATTCTGGCGCATCCGACGGCTCTGAGAAAATATCAGTGATGCGCCGCAGCACGGACATGTGGTTGGCCCCTCATTGCGGAAGCCTATCCGTGCAAACCCTAAGGAATCGGTAAAAACGTTTCCGGAAACGCCGCGGATTGTGGCCATTTTTGCCATCTGTCAAATCAGCGGCGCGGACCCCTCACGTTCCTGCAGGTCGATTGGTTGTAACGTTGCATTGAAATCGATTGCAGGGGCTGGTATCTGCCGTTTCACATCGGCCTCAGCCGATCCCGGAGGACTGTTCCATGGCCATCACTGCCCACAATTCTGCCCTCGATCTGGGCGGCGAATTCACCTTGTCTGCGCCGGCGCGTGACATCGCGACGACCATGACCCTGCCGGGTGATGTCCACCATGCCTTGCTCGCTGCCAACCTTATCCCCGATCCCTATTTCGGCGAGAACGAGAAGGTGGTGATGTGGGTCAACGAGACCGACTGGTCGGTGGAACGCCGCTTCGTCGCCTCCGCCGCCGATATCGAAGGCTATCTCACCCTGACCCTGGCCGAGGTCGACTGCATCGCGACCATTGTCCTCAATGGCGAGGAGATCGCGCGAACCGACAATAGCTTCGTGCGCAACGATATCGACGTGACCGGCAAGGTCCGCGAGGGCGAGAACACGCTGCGCATCGACTTCGGCGTCGCGCCTGATGTTGCCAGGGCCCGCGCCGAGGCCCATCCTTTCCCGATCCCCTTCACCAAGAACTACCAGACCAACGGGTTGAAGGGCATCCACATGAACTTCATCCGCAAGGCAGCCTGCCATGCCGGCTGGGATTGGGGCATCTGCCTCATGCCCGTCGGCGTCTACGGCACAATGAGCCTCAGGAAGTCGCGCCTGGCGCGCCAGGAAAGCGTCCAGGTCGAACAGGCCCATGGCGACAATTCGGTCGAACTCTCGGTAAAGACTCGTCTTTTCGCCTTTGCTCACGGCGAGGTTGAACTCGAGCACACGATCGACGGGCAGGTCATCACCGACAAGGTTGTGGTCCAGAAGGGCGAGAACCTCTTCACCCACAACGTCACAATCCAGAACCCGAAAATCTGGTGGCCGGCGGGGCAGGGCGCCCAGCCGCTCTATGAATTGACGACCAATCTCGAAGGCGAAGTCACGACCCGCAAGATTGGCCTCCGCCGGCTCGACTGGGTCGTCGAAAAGGACGAGATCGACCACTCCTTCAAGTGCCGCATCAATGGCCGGGACATCACCATGATGGGCGCCAACTGGATTCCTGCCGACGCCATTCCCAGCCGCGCGACGCCCGCCGTGGTCCGTGACCTGCTCGAAAGCGCCAAGGCGGCGAACATGAACATGCTCCGCATCTGGGGCGGCGGACAGTATGAACCGGACTGGTTCTACGATATGTGCGACGAGCTCGGCATTCTCATCTGGCATGACTTCATGTTCGCCTGCATGAGCTACCCGTCTGACCGCACCTTCCTCAAGAGCGTCGAAACCGAAATCACCCAGCAGGTTCGGCGCCTCAGCCACCACGCCTCTATCGCGCTCTGGTGCGGTGACAACGAAGTCATCGGCTCGCTCGACTGGTATCCCGAAACCAAGGCCGACAAGGAACGCTATATCGCCAATTACGATCGGCTCAATTCGATGCTGCACCGCATCGTCGAGGACGAAGACCCGGTCCGTCGCTTCTGGCCGTCATCGCCATCGCTGGGCTACATGGATTTCTCCGACGGCTGGCATTCCGATACCCGCGGCGACCTGCACTATTGGGACGTCTGGCACTCCGCCAAGAGCTTCGAGGCCTACCGCACGGTCAATCCGCGCTTCGCCTCTGAATTCGGCTTCCAGTCCTTCACCTCGATGAATGTCATCGAGACCTTCTCTGATGCGAAGGACCGCAACCCGTCCTCGCCGGTGATGGAAAACCACCAGCGCAATGCCGGCGGCAATGCCCGCATTCTCGAGACGATGACGCGCTATTTCCGCTTCCCGCGCGATTTCGAGCAGATGGTGTTCCTCAGCCAGATCCAGCAGGGTCTCGCCATCAAGACCGCCATCGAATACTGGCGCTCCACCAAGCCGCGCTGCATGGGCACGCTCTACTGGCAGATCAACGACATCTGGCCGGTGGCAAGCTGGTCGAGCCTCGACTATGGTGGGCAGTGGAAGCTGATGCACTACATGGCGCGGCGCTTCTACCTGCCGGTCAACGTGGTCGCTGTGCCCCGGATCACCGAGGTGCAGACCAATTCGCGCGGTACCCCGGTCGAAGGCCAACTGCCCGACCAGATTGCCCTCAGGGCCATCAACGATACCGGCAGACCGGTGTCGATCGCTCTGGAGGTGAGGGCGGTCAAGGTGACGGGTGAGAGCCGCGTGGTCTTTTCCGGCAATTCGGCTGTCGGCCCGGATGCGGCTATTACAGTGGCGGACATCCCCTTTGGCGACCTCGCCGCAGATGAATTCCTTTACTTCACCTGGAAAGATGCGCACGGCAAGGTATTGGGTGCCAACGACTATTTCCCCAAGCCTTACAAGGCTTACGAACTGGTTGACGTTACGATCCGCACCGAATGGTCGGACCGCGATGGCACCCCCGTGCTGACGCTGGAAAGCGACAAGCCGGCCTTCTTTGCCACGGCGACGGTCGATGTGCCCGGCTATTTCGCCGACAATGCCATCACGCTGCTGCCGGGCAAACCGGTGGACCTGCCCTTCCTGCCGCGCCACGGGGCGGCGGTGACCTCCGCGGACCTGTCGGCTTCGCTGAAGGTACGGCATCTGGCCGAGACCTTCTAAGCTCCGGCTTGGTCCTCAAAACGCGTTCCGTCCTCGGGCCAAGTCCGAGGGCTTGGAGTGATCAATCTTCCATACATGATGGTTGACTTCAGCCCAACCCTCCGTCATCGGTGAACCCGCCGCGCCTCCTCGTGGCCCGGAAGTAGTCATGTCTGCCGTCTCTCCCATAGAAAGCCGCGCCAATCTGGGCATCATGCTGGTGCTGGCGTCGCAGCTTGTGCTGCTGCTGCTCGACGTCTCGGCCAAGTGGCTCTCGATCGAGGGCATGCCGACATCCGAAATCGTCTTCGTGCGTTACGGCATGCACGTTGCGCTGCTCTTGCTGTTGTTTCTGCCGGTAACGGGCTTGCAGCTCTTTGTCTCCAATAATTGGAGACTCGAACTTCTGCGCGGCGTCTGCCTGCTGGGCACCACCGGCCTCAACTTTCTGGCCATGCGCTATCTGCCGCTGACTGTCACCAGCGCGCTGATGTTCACGTCGCCCCTCATGGTCTGTGCCCTGTCGGGGCCGCTCCTGGGCGAGGGTATCGGCTGGCGGCGCTGGCTTGCCATCTGTGTCGGATTTGTCGGCATTCTGGTCATCGTCCGGCCCGGTTCGGAAGCCTTCCAGCCGGCAGCTTTGTTGAGTCTCGGCTGCGCCGCCTTCCTGGCGCTGTTCTCGATCCTCACCCGCAAGCTGGCTGGCGTCGACACTGCCCAAACCCAGCAATTCTACGCTGGGGCAACCCCCATCGTTCTGCTCCTGCCTGTGGCCTTCAATGACTGGGTCTGGCCCAGCATGCCCATTTCCTGGATCTTCTTCTTCATCATGGGCGCGGCGGGTCTGGCTGGGCATTTCCTGAACTCGGTGGCCCACCGCTTTGCCACCCCGGCGACCCTGGCGCCGTTCAGCTATCTCAGCCTCATCTACCTCTCGCTGGCCAGCTGGCTCATCTTCAATCAGCCGCCCGACGAGTGGTTTATCTTCGGCGTCGTCATCATCGTGCTCAGCGGCCTCTATATCTGGCGGCGCGAGCGCACACTGGCCAAGTCGGGAACGGCCGTGGAAGTCATCGAACGCTAGCTCGTCAGATGCCGTGCAGCATCAGGTCGAGCGCCAGACTGACTTTGTGGTCGATCGACCCTAGTGAGCCGGCCACCGCGCCGAGTTCGGAGGTTCGCACGGCACTCAGATACTGCGTGGCCAATATGTGCGCCCTGCCATCCACAATGACCTCCGGGTTCAACTGCCTGATCGGCGTCGGCGCTGCCTCGACCGGCAACAGCGGCACCACGACGCGTGTGTTGAGACCGGATAGGATGTTGGCCTGGATGTCGACGAGCAACATCCCATCCTTTGCCAGATGGATGTCGAATTGGGCCATCAGAACAATCGCTGCTTGCCCAGCGGCAAGCCGTTCTTCTCTACCCAGACATTTGCATCCTCAATGGCTTGGGCGTTCTCCTTTTGCCAGAGGCGCATGCGCTCCTTCTTGATCGCTGCAGCAAGGCCGGCTTCCGCTGCCCGCGACACATTCAGCTTGAGAAGACGCGCTTCATTCAGAAGCTCCGTATCGAGTGTAAGGTTGGTTGGCTTCCGCGAGACGACCGCCATCCTGTCCTCCGTAATATGCGCATGACTATGCGCATGTATCATATTCCATCCACCTCATCCAGCGGCCGGGTCTTGGGCGCATCGCCATGGGTGATCAGCCGGGCGCTGCGCTGGCCCGTGAGATAGATCCACAGCCAACTCATGGTAATAAAGATCCGCGTACGGGTCTCGACCAGGAAGTAGATATGGGCAATGCCCCAGACCCACCAGGCAAACCATCCCTTGAGTTTGAGCCAGCCGAAGTCGATGACGGCCGAACTCTTGCCAATTGTCGCCAGGTCTCCCGCATGCCTGTAGTAGAAAGGCAGCATGGCGGAGCTCCCACCGAGGCGCTGGCGGATGACTCGGGCGACGTGGCGGCCCATCTGCTTGGCGGCAGGCGCGACACCGGGTACCGGCTTGCCATCGCCACGCGACGCACTGGCCACGTCGCCGATGACGAACACATCGGGCAGCGTGGGAACGGACAGGTCCGGCGCGACCTTGATACGTCCCGCGCGATCGCCCTCAACTCCGAGCCACCTCGCCACCGGCGAAGCCGCAACGCCCGCCGCCCAGACAACTGTATGGGTCCCGATCCGCTCGTCGCCAAAACTGACCCCTTCGGCATCGACAGCGGTGACCGGCCGGCCCAGTTTCACCTCTATCCCCATGCGCGTGAGCGCCTCCATCGTATAGGCGGAGAGGTTCTTGTCGAAATTGGGTAGCACCCGGTCGCCGCCCTCGAGCAACACCACACGCAGGTCTTCCGGCGAGAGCGTGTTGAACTGGCCGCGAGTACTGGCTCGCCCCAGTTCGATGATGGCCCCCGCCATTTCCACGCCCGTCGGACCGGCTCCGATGATGGCAAAGGTCAGCAAGGCCCTTCGCCTATCGGGGTCGGTCTCGCGCTCGGCGGCTTCGAGCGCCAGCAGCAGCTTGCGGCGAATGGCAGTCGCATCTTCGACGGTCTTGAGGCCGGGAGCGAACTGCTCCCATTCGTCATGGCCGAAATAGGCATGCTGGGCGCCTGTGGCGAGGACCAGGCTGTCATAACTTTCCCTGGTGCCGTCTTCGAGCAGCACCGCCTGGCCTTTCGTGTCCACGCCCACGACGGTGGCCATGAGCACCCGCACATTCCTTTGGTGCCGCAACAGGTGGCGGATCGGCCAGGCCACCTCGGATGGAGAAAGAGCCGCCGTCGCGACCTGATAGAGCAGGGGCTGGAACAGGTGATGATTGCGCCGGTCGATCAACACGATCTCGACGTCGGCGCCCCTGAGCGCTTTGGTGGCGGCAAGGCCGCCAAATCCCCCACCCACGATGACGACACGGTGCTTGCCCATGGAGGTCTCCTCGTTCAGGCGACCGCCGCTGTTCCGATCATCCGGCCAGCTGCTGCCGCCACTTCGCTACATAGGCGTCAAAGCCCTCCACCTGCAGGGGAGGAAACGCATGGCTGCCAGACGCGCGCGCCAGTTGCCCGCCGAACAGCAGGCTCGCACCCAGGCTTGTGCCGGTGGCGTCGCCCGAAGCGTATACGGGTACGCCCGCAAGTCTGGCCAACGTTTGGCCGAAGAGGCGGTTGCGGGCCAGCGGTCCTTCAAGCGTGATGCTGCGCCCGAGGCCGCAAAGGTCGAGGCAGGCGCGTGCCATCAGCGCGAGGTAAATCGATGCTGCAGCGGTGCGCTGCCCGGTTGTCAGCGATGCGGGATCGACGGTCCAGCGCCCCGCACGCCTGCCGAACGGTCCGACACCGGGGGTAAAGCTGGGCAGGGCCTGGATGTCATTGGCAACCACCTGCTCGATGTCGGCCTTTGTGGGTTCGACAATGTCCGGCACCAGGGCGTCGAACTCTCGGCCGCCCATGAAGCGGGCCGTCGGCACCGGCCGGCCGAAGGCGTCGACATTGGCAAGGCTGTCGCGATCCGGGTCGAGTGCGCCCGTGTCGCCGCCCACCGTCATCAGGATGGTCCAGGTGCCGGTCGAGACAATGGTGAAGGGCGCCTCCGCGGCTCCCAGGTGCGGTAGGAGCGAGGCGTTGGAATCGTGAATGCCACAGGTAACGGGTGTGGACGCGGGCAATCCGGTTTCATGGGCTATGGAAGGGAGCAGGTTGCCGATCACCGATGCTGCCGGCTTGACGGGCGGAAACAATTGCCGCCAGCCAAGCGCGTCCACCATGCTCGAAAAGTCGCCCCTGTCCGGCGCCCAGAGATCTGTGTGGCAACCAAGGGAGGTGACTTCGCTGGCCAGTCGCCCGGTGAGGCGCCAGGCCCAGTATTGCGGATAGGGCAGGATGGCCGTGACCTCGGCGAACTCATCCGGAAAGGCTCGCGATTGCCAGAAAATCTGCGCTCCCCAGTTGAGCCCGACCGGCAGACGCGGCGAGAGGGTTTCGGCAAATGCCGGCCGCACGCGCTCATAGGCTTCTTCGGAGGCCGCGGGCGCGTCGCTTTCATAGTCCAGCACCGGCAGGGCCAGTCGATCTCCGGCCAGGAGGGCACCTGTCGCGCCATGGGTGGTGATGGAAATGCCGTCTACGCCATGGGCGGCGTGAAATCGCCGGAGGCAATCGCGGATAAAGCCCCAAAGTCGTTCGACATCGGCATGGGGATAAGGCCCATCATGCAGAACGCTGTTGGGCGTGCTGTCGACCGCCAGTTGCGCTCGCGTCGCGCTGTCGATCAGCACCACCTTGGCATTGGTTTTGCCAATGTCGATGACGGCGATGTGGCGGGGGATGGTCGGGGTCATGGCCTGGCTCGCGAACGCGTTCCTCCCGGCCTTTAGCCCATTTCCTCCCGCCGCGCCACCGCTGACATGTTAGTCCTATTTAATCACCAGGACCGGGATATGGGCATGCGCGAGGACCTCGGCGGCCTGGCTGCCCAGGAGCAACCGTCCCAGCCCCCGCCGTCCATGCGAGCCCATGACCATCAGGTCCGCGCCGACCTCTTTGGCTGCTTCGATGATGCCTTCGGCAGGATGGCTGTTGGCGACGTGCCGGACGGCGATGGTCTGCCCCCCGACTTTGGCGACCGCTTCGGCATCGCTGAGGATGGTCTTGGCGGAGTCCGCCTTGGCTGCCTCGAGATCGGCAATGATGGAACTGGTGTCCACCATCATGATCTCGGCGCCGGGCGCCACGATGACGGAGGGTTCGGTGACGGTAACGGCCGTCACCTTGGCGCCGGTCTTGGTGGCAAGCCCCAATGCATGACGCAGGGCCTTGGTGCTTAGTTCAGACCCGTCGATGCCACAGATGATATTGGAATACATGGCGCACTCCTTTGACGCATTGGATATGGCCTCACGCTAGAACAACGCAGATGACCGTGTATTGATCCAGATCAGTCCTGCGTGTTCTTGGCTTGAAGGGCTTCCGCAACGATACCATTCTGGTCTATTGCCACCGGGCCGGTCAAACCGGCCCCGAACCACCTGCCGGAGTGCCCATTCCATTGATCGAGGCTGACGCCCATACCGCGACCCCGCTGACGCTTTCGCGCCGCTTCTCGGTCGCGCCGATGATGGACTGGACGGATCGGCATTGCCGGTTTCTCCATCGCCTGCTGACGCGCCATAGCCTGCTCTTTACCGAAATGGTCAATTCCGGCGCCATCGTGCGCGGCGATGCCGAGCGTCACCTGCGCTACGACGACACCGAGCATCCAGTGGCCCTGCAACTGGGTGGGGCTGATCCAGTCGAACTGGCCGAGGCCTGCCGCATTGCCCAGACTTTTGGCTATGACGAGATCAACCTCAATGTCGGTTGCCCTTCCGACCGGGTGCAGTCGGGTCGCTTCGGCGCCTGCCTCATGGCCGAGCCGGACCTTGTGGCCGACTGTGTCCGCGCCATGCGTGAGGCCACCGACATACCCATTACGGTCAAGTGCCGGATCGGCATCGACGATCAGGATACCGAGGCAAGCCTCGACCGCTTTGCCGATGCCATGGTCGCAGCCGGCGTCGACGCCCTTTACGTGCATGCCCGCAAGGCCTGGCTGCAGGGGCTGAGCCCCAAGGAAAACCGCACCATCCCGCCGCTCGACTATCCGCGCGTCTATCGCCTGGGCAGGCGCCTCGCTCCGCTCTTTACCGCCATCAATGGCGGTATCGAAACGCTGGAACAGGCCGAAGAACACCTCACGCATATGGATGGCGTTATGCTCGGCCGGGCCGCCTATCACAATCCCATGCTGCTGGCCGATGTGGATGCGCGCATCTTCGGCGATACCCATGCCGTCCCCGAGCTGCCCGCCATCATGGCCGCCATGGCCGAATATGCCGAGGTCCAGCGCGGCCAGGGCACGCGCCTCAACAATATCGCCCGCCACATGCTGGGCCTCGCCAATGGCCGGCCCGGAGCCCGCCAGTTCCGCCAGATCATGAGCGTCGACGCCTGCCGCCCCAATGCCGGGCCGGAGGTGTTCATGCGCGCCCTGGCCGTGGTTGAGGATCGGGTGCTGGAAGCGAGCTAACCGCGCTCGGCCCAGTAGTCCGCCTGCAGCTTGGCCGCCTCGTCCTCGAGCAGCGGCCCCACCACCTCGGTCGGCCTCTGGCCCGCCTCGAACACCACGCGGCACGGCAGGTCCAGCGTCGGGTTTTCGGGATTGTTGCCGGTCATAGCCTTGAGGCCGCGCTCAGTCTGCCCGAACACCACCCGGCCGATCCCGGCCCAGTAAATGGCCCCGGCACACATGGCGCAGGGCTCGGCGGACGTATAGAGCGTCGCCCCGGCCAGTACATCGAGGCTGAATTGCTTGCCTGCGCGTGTGGCCAGTAGCTTTTCGGCATGGGCCGTGCGGTCCCCACCTTCGGCCGAATAACCATTGCCCTGCTCGAGGAGGATATTGCCCTCGGCGTCAGCCAGGAGGGCGCCGAAGGGATGGTCGCCGCCTTCACGTGAGGCCTCGGCAATGGCGAAGGCGCGGCGCAGCAAGGGTTCGTCGAAGGGACGGCTCGGCATGGGGTCAATCCACCAGTTCCAGCGAATTCTGCGTCACGCTATAGCGCGTCAGGGTTTCAAGGAAGGTCATGCCAAGCAGGCTGGTTTCCAGGGCGCCTTCTTCAGTGACGAAGGCAGTGAGATTGCGCCGCAAGATGCCGCCGACCTCGATACTGTCGAGCCGTATACGCGCGGCAAGACCTTGCCCATTGGCCGTCGAGACCGGCACGGTATAGCGCAGGCCCTGGACATTGACGCCCGCCTCGCGAGCATCATCGACCGTCAGAACCACGGCACTGGCGCCGGTATCGAAGACCATCGGCGTGGTATGGCCGTTAATGGTGGCATTGACCTCGAAATGCCCATTCATGCCGCGCCGGAAGGTCGCGGTTCCCGCTTCGGCATCCACGAGGGCCACGCCAGGCTGGAATTCACCGGCCACCCGACCGACCACGCCCAGCAATTCGTCGCGATAGGCATAAGTGACCATGGCCACGGCAAAGAGGCCTGCCCATAGGAACAGTCCTCCCAAGAGCTCGGAAGCCTTGTGACGTCGGGTGAAAAGTCCACCGGCAAAGATGATGAGGAGGACGAGGAGCGGGACCAGTTGCGCCGTCTGCATCTGGCTCAGCCCCACCATGCTACCCGCATCGGCGCTGATCAGCAGGACCAGCCCCGCGGCCACCAGAAGCGCAATGCCGATGAAGATCATGCTCTGTCCGCTCCCAAGCGCCACGTCCTTCCGATTAAGGAAGTCGGCGCGGCGATTTCAAGGCGCCGGGGCGTTTCCAGCAAAAGTGGTAACGGATTTGCTCCTCGGGCTTCAACCCGAGAAGCGGAAACGCGGCAAAACCAATTTCACGCAAAGATCAACAACACCGCAAGGGCGCCGATCTCTCCCAGGCCCGCGGCTGCCCCGATGAGGTCGCCGGTCTGCCCCCCAACCAGCCTACGGCAAAGCGCCGTCCAGCCAAGCACAACGAGGCCGACCACGACCATTGCCACGATGACGCCGAGCAGGCTCGATGCCGGGGCGCCGATGACGAAGACCAGCAGGGTCGCCAATGCGGCACCGACCACAAAGCGGGACGCGGGCAGGGTACCTGCGGTGGCCGATGCACCCTCGGCGCGGGCCGGGGGCAGGGCGACGGCCACCCAAAGCGCGCCTGAGCGTCCGGCGATATTCGCGGCCAGCCACAATCCGGCCGCGGCTGGCGGATTGACGCTGGCCACACTGCCGATGGCGGTCACTCGCAGCACCAGGAACAGGCACAAAGCGGCCACGCCATAGGTGCCGTGGCGGCTGTCCTTGAGGATTTCGAGGCGACGCTCGCGGGTCGAACCGCCAAAGAGGCCGTCGACCGAATCGGCGAGCGAATCCTCCATCATGCCGCCGCCCACGATGACCATGGCGCCGACGGCCAGGGCGGCGGCAAAATAGCCCGGCAGGCCCAGCCAGACGCCGCCCAGCAGGAGAATCGGGCCCAGGCCCATCACCATCGAGGCAAACGGCAGGGCCATGGCAATGCGGCCCAGATCCGGCTTTTCATGCGGGCTGTCGCCGGTCGGCAAGCGCGAAAAAAAACGCAGCGCCATGACGAGGTCGTCGTTGAGGCCGAGCCCGTTCCGCGGGGCTTCAGGCCGATAGGCGTCGCGGTTTTCCCCGCTGATTTCATCGCTGCGCGGGCTCTGCGGGACGCTCTCCGTCAATTGCTTTTCGCTCCGTAATGGGCAACAAGTCGCGTCCTTCCTAACACACCGCGTCGGACCTGCCATGCCACTCAATTCCGCCTTTGCCGATATCGTTGAACTGCTCGTGGCCGTGCCCGATGGCGACGACAAGGCGGTGGCGGCGGTACGCGAGCGCGATGCGCAACTGACCAAGCCTCCCGGCTCACTGGGCAAACTTGAAGGCCTGGTCGAGTTCCTCGCCCGCTGGCAGCATCGGGCCCAGCCGCGGCTCGACAATCCCATGGTCACCATCTTTGCCGGCAATCACGGTGTGACCGAACAGGGCGTATCGAGCTTCCCCCGCGAGGTGACGGCCCAGATGGTTGCCAACTTCACCAATGGCGGCGCCGCCATTTCGCAGATCTGTGCCCTGCATGAAATCAACCTGCGCGTGTTTGAACTGGCGCTGGAAATGCCCACGGGCGACATCACCAGGGAGCCGGCCCTCGACGACCAGATGTGCGCCGCCACCATCGCCTATGGCATGGAAGCAGTGGCCGGAAAGCCGGACCTCATTTGCCTGGGGGAAATGGGCATCGGCAACACCACTATCGCCGCCGCCATCAACGCCGCCCTCTATGGGGGCACGGGTGCCGACTGGGTCGGCCGGGGCACCGGCGTCGATGATGCCGGACTCCAGCGCAAGGCCGATGCCGTCGATCGGGCTCTGGCGCGCCACGCTGGAGAACTCGACCACCCGCTGGCCATTCTCGCGCGCCTCGGCGGCCGCGAGATCTGCGCCATGCTCGGCGCCCTGGTCGCGGCCCGCCACCAGAAAGTGCCGGTGATCGTCGATGGCTATGTGGCCACCGCCGCGGCGGCCATTGCCCATGCGGTCAATCCTGCGGCCATCAACCATTGCCTCTTCGCCCATGTGTCGGCCGAAAGCGCCCATGCCAGGGCGCTGGAGAAGATGGGCCAGACGGGTCTTCTCGACCTCGGCATGCGGCTGGGTGAAGGCAGCGGTGCAGCCTTGGCCGCCGTCGTGGCAAAGACGGCGCTGCATCTGCACAACAATATGGCGACCTTCGAAAGCGCCGCCGTCAGCGGCAAGTCGTCCTGATCGGATCAGTCGTCCGTTGTCTCGCCGGCGTCGCCTGGCGCGACGGCCGGAGTTGGCACGGTGTCCTGCGCCGCCGGGCGGCTCATGAAGCCATCCGGCCCGGGTACCAGCGACAGCAGGTCGACATTCATCTTCTGCCGGAACCGCAGGACCGCAGCCGCGGCGAGGCGGTTTAGCGTATCGACGTCACGCTGCTGGACGGCGGCATTGAGCGCGGCATGTTCGATCAGGAAGTCGAGGATATAGCCCTCGGCCAGTACCTGGCGCTGCTGATCGCCCATCCTGAGAAAATTGGCGTCATTGGCAAAAGCGATGCGCAACTGCCTCTGCACCGGCGCACTGTCGACCTTGGCCGCATAAGCGCCGTTGGCCGCCACCCAGTTGAGCACCCAATAGGCCGTGAGCGCGTCGGCAACATTGTTGGTCGTCAGCCCGTCCCTCTCCACCAGTTCGAGCCAGATATCGACCGGCGCCTTCTCCTCGAAGGCCTTGGCGAGATTGTCCCTTGTTGCCACGCCCGCCGACCAGCGGATGCGCTCGAGAAACTCACGCTGCAGCCGGGCCGAGACGGTCGGGGAGGGGCGATAGCTCGTATCGAACTCGGCCTGCGCGGCGGCCGCCTGGGGGACGGGTGACTGCGCGAGGGCGGGGCCAGCGCCGGTGAGGCCGAGGATGAGGGCAAGCAGGGCTAGTCTGGTCATGAACGCTCCATGGCCCCGATCCTCCTACTGAAAGCGGCCAAATTTCGACGAGCGGGTTTCCTGTCCGCTAGCCCGCTTCGGAATAGATTTCGAGCTTGTTGCGCCGTTCCACAACCGGGGCCAGCGCGTCCATGACGCGGGCACGCGGGAAGGTGGCGATGACCTCGGTGCCGAAGCGGAGCTTGGAGAAGAGGTCGAACCGACCCTGGTGCAGGTCCATGATCTTCTGCACGATCGGCAGCCCCAGGCCTGCGCCTTGCTCGGCGGTCTTTTGCGCCAGCGATCCCTGGCCGAACGAGGAAAGCACGGTTTCGATCTCGTTCTCGGGAATGCCGGGGCCATTATCCTTGACCGAGATGAGCTGCCCCCCGTCGCCACTGCGCTGCACCACCAGCACGACCTTGCCCTGCTGGGGCGTGAACTTGATGGCATTGCTGAGGAGGTTGAGCACGACCTGGCGAATGGCGCGCTCGTCGCCCCAGAGCTTGGGCAGGTTGTCGCCATAGCTGAACACCAGCTCGATGCCCTTGGACTTGGCCCGCAGCTCCATCATCCGGCGGCAATCGGCGGCAATGTCCACCAGCGACACGACTTCCTCGTTGAGCTCGTACTTGCCGGCCTCGATCCGGCTGAGGTCGAGAAGCTCGTTGATGAGGTTGAGCAGATGCTGGCCGCTCGCGTGGATGTCGCCGGCATATTCCTTGTATTGCGGCACCTGGTGCGGCCCCAGCAGCTCGGATTTCAGCACTTCGGAAAAGCCGATAATGGCATTGAGCGGCGTGCGCAGCTCATGGCTCATGGTGGCGAGGAACTGGCTCTTGGCGATATTGGCCTGCTCGGCATGCCGACGCGCCTCGTCGGACATGTTGCGCGCTTCTTCCAGCTCGTAGATCAGCGTGTCTTTTTCGGCCTGGTGCGTGATGGTCTCGAGTTCGGAGCCATGCAACTGCCGGGCAAGGTAGAGGAAGAAGATCTCGCCGCAGACCGCCACCGCCGCCAGCGTATAGTTGAGCGTGCCCCCCAGCGCGATGAGCGAGACGGACACCGTGGTCGTCACCGGCAGCGTGCTCATCAGGGTGGCAGGGGGGAGCGTGTGCGTGGCCACGGCATTGGCGGCAATGCTCACCAGCACCATGGCGAACATCACCGGGGCCAGCGCCTCGGGGTCGGTCACCAGGGTGAACAGGGCCAAAAGCGAGAGGGCCAGCCCGCCGACGCTTTCCGCCGCCACAAAATTGGTCGTCCAGCGCGCCGCATTGAATTTTGCTGGCTCGGCAGATTTGAAGCGCCGCGCCGTCAACACCACGATCAGGAGGCTCGCGATGACCAAGCCCGCCCAGATAGCCGTGACCGTGACCGGCACCCAGAAACTGGCCACAATGGCGAGAATGCAGACAATGGCTGCCATGGGCAGGGCCGCGCCGATGCGGGCATCGGCATAATCGTGCATCAGTTCGAAATCGAAGTCGGCGCGCGTTCCTGAGCTCGATGTCAGCCGCTGCCGGGCCTCAAGCACCGTCTTATGGGCTGCTCGCTTGCCGTCACGCCCGCTCGGGGCACGGGTATCGGCGTCGGGAACCGGCATGAAAGTCTTACTCGTTACTCGATGATGCGAACAAAAACGCGCTCGCGACGCTCATGGTGCGACCTTATGGGGACCGTGGTTAACAGCCGGTGAAATCGCCGGCGGCCAGAGCGCATGGTTGCACGACCGGGAAAGGGGCTGGCGGGGCCCCGGTCGCTGGGGTTAATATAGTCCTGCCAAAGCCGTTCTATTCCAATGAGCAATTTTATTGCGCCGGTTTAGGCAGTATGGCACTTCTTCTGCCGCCAAGGACTTGGCAGGGCGTTTCAAATAAAAACTGATTTCTGGGGCTGGAATGGCGTTGGACAAGATCGACCGCAAAATTCTGACGCTGTTGCAAAAGGATGCGACAATGCCGGTGGCCGAAATCGGCCGCAAGGTTGGCCTTTCCACCACGCCGTGCTGGCGCCGCATCCAGAAGATGGAAGAAGACGGGGTCATCCAGCGGCGCGTTGCCGTGCTCGACCCGGCCAAGGTCAATGTCGGGGTCACGGTCTTCGTCTCGGTCAAGACCAACGAACACAACGACGCCTGGATGCGCAAGTTTTCCGCCGTGGTCGACGAGTTCCCTGAAGTGGTCGAATTCTACCGCATGAGCGGCGAGGTCGACTACCTGATGCGCGTTGTCGTGCCTGACATCGGCGCCTATGACGCCTTCTACAAGCGGCTGATCGGCAAGATCAACCTGACCGATGTCAGCTCTGCCTTTGCCATGGGCCAGATCAAGTACACTACGGCCCTGCCGCTCGATTTCGCCATTATCACGGACGACGACAAGTAGGTCACCCCGCAAGGATCTGCTCGATGCTTCTGGGCTTCGAACATCTGGGAATGACGGTCAGCAACATGGACCGTACGCTCGACTTCTATTGCGGATTGCTCGGATTGCGTCTGGCCCTGCGGCGCACCACAGCCGGCGGCGAAATGGCCTTTCTCGATGCAGGCGGGGGCATGCTGGAAATCGCCGCACCTGCACACCCCGTTGCCCGGTTCCGTGACGTCCCCCACACCGAGGCGGGCATGCGCCACTTGACGCTGGCCTATGACGACGTTCGCGGCATGATCGAAACGCTCGAGGCAGCCGGTGTCGAAATCGTCGAGCACCCGCGCCGCGCCTACAATACCGAAATGATCAGCCGCGTCGCCTTCGTCCGCGACCCCGATGGCATTCTGGTTGAACTGATCGAGAGGGCGCCGGAGCGGTGACGACAAATCGGGACAATGCTCTCGGCCCTTATGTTTTAGCCGTTCTGCTCAGCTTTGGTCTGCAGGTCGCGTTATACTTCGCGGGGCCATCGACCCTGCCGATCATCTGGGCGTTGCATACAGGCTTTTTTGCCCTGGTTGTTACAGCGCTTCTGAAATGCGGACCCCGAGCGAACTGGCTTTGGCTTATGGCGCCGCTCGGCTTGCCGGCAAGCCTGTGGGTCGCATTGATCATTCTGGCCTGCGCCCTAGGGCGGGGATGTATCTAGCCCCCCGTGACGCTCATGTGCCTCGCCACTGCAGGCTCGGTGTGGGTGCGGTCTAGCACGAAGTCGTGGCCCTTGGGCTTGATGACCATGGCGTGGTCGAGCGCCGCATCGAGGGCTTCAGCGCCGCCTTCGCGCCAGGCGTCGCGCAGGTTGACCTGGTCCTCTTGCCCCAGGCACAGAAAGAGTTGCCCGGTCGCGGTGAGGCGGACGCGGTTGCAGCTTTCGCAGAAATTGTGGCTCATCGGCGTGATGAAGCCCAAGGTACCACCGGTCTCCGCCACATGCACGTAACGCGCCGGCCCGCCTGTGCGCTTGTCGAGCTTGGTGAAAGTGTAGCGCCGTGAAAGCCGCTCATGCAGTTCGCGCAGCGGCAGGTAGCTATCGACGCGGTCGATGCCGACTTCACCTAGCGGCATGCCCTCGATCAGCGTAAGGCCCATGCCCTTGCCGTGGGCCCAGTCCATCATCGGTTCGATTTCGTCGTCGTTGACGCCGCGCATCGCCACCATGTTGATCTTGATGGCGAGCCCGGCCTTCTGCGCCGCATCGATCCCGGCCAGCACGTCCTCGATCCGTCCGCGCCGGGTGATCTGGCGGAAGCGTTCGGCATCGAGCGTGTCGAGCGACACGTTGATCCGCCGCACGCCCGCGGCAAACAAGCCCTCCGCATGCTTGCCCAACTGGCTGCCATTGGTGGTGAGGGTCAGTTCTTCGAGGCCGTTGCCGATCTGGCTCCCCAGGCTGCGCACCAATGACATGATATCGCGCCGCACCAGCGGCTCGCCGCCTGTAAGTCGGATCTTGGTGGTGCCACGCGCGATGAAGGCACCGGCAATGGTCTCAACCTCTTCAAAGCTCAGCACGTCCTTCTTGGGCAGGAAGGTCATGTCTTCCGCCATGCAATAGACGCAGCGGAAGTCGCAGCGGTCCGTTACCGAGATGCGCAGATAGGAAATGCGCCGGCCAAAGCCGTCGATCAGGGGGCGCTGCGGAGTGGGCAAAGCAGTCATGGGCACAGTTTAGCGGTGATGGGCACCGGCGCAAAGCGCCTCAAAAGCAAAGGGCCGCCAAATCGGCGGCCCTTCAGCGAATTGTTTGTCGCCCGATCAGTGGTTGACGACGATCTTGGCGCCGACCTGCACGCGATCATAGAGATCGGTCACGTCTTCATTGGTGAGGCGGATGCAGCCCGAGGACACGGCCTGGCCAATGGACCAGGGTTCGGACGTGCCGTGCACGCGGTAGAGAGTGGAGCCGATATAGAGGGCGCGGGCGCCAAGCGGATTGTTCGGGCCGCCCGGCATATAGGCCGGAAGGTCGGGGACGCGCTTGCGCATGGCCGGGGGCGGCGTCCAGCCGGGCCATTCCGCCTTACGGGTGATGCGATGCGTGCCGGACCAAGTAAAGCCATCGCGGCCCACGCCGATGCCATACTTCATCGCCTTGCCGTCTTCGAGCACGAGGTAAAGCCGACGCTCGCCGGTTTCGATGACGATGGTGCCCGGCTTCTGGGTGGTTTCGTAGTCGACGATCTGCTTCTTGATCGGACTGCCGCCACGGCTGGTCGCACTGGCCGAGCGCTCTTCGAACTGGTTGGTGTCAGGATTGTACCATAGCGCGGCGTTGGCCGGCGCGACTACACTTGCTGCGAGCAGGATCGACATGGCGATCGCTAATGCAGTCTTGATGATGCTCATTCTTCCACTTGGCCTCTGAATGTGCTGGCACGACTCGTGCCCGCGACGACTTGCGCTGTTTACTTTGATTGCGGGGTTCTCGGAAGAGTCGTGCCACTTTTCCGCCGCATCTGCGATATCATCGCCACATTGTGTTGCCAGCCGGTTACACTCAAGCTTCACCAAACTGTGATCGCCGGCCTTAAGTCGTCTTGACAGTCGAGGTTGGCGCCTGTCACACCCCGCGAAATGCAACAGGAGTAGCGCCATGAGCGAAGCCCTCAAGCGCGAAGCCGCGGCGCGCGCCGTCGCCGAAATCGCATCAGGCATGAAGGTCGGTCTGGGGACGGGCTCTACGGCGCGCCATTTCGTCGAACTCCTGGGCGAGCGGGTCGCGGCGGGCCTCGACATTGTCGGCGTGCCGACCTCCGAAGCGACCGCTGCCCAGGCCCGGCAATGCGGCATTCCGCTGTCTGATCTCGATGCCCTCGACAAGCTCGACATCACGGTCGACGGCGCGGATGAGATCGATGCCGAGCTCAATCTCATCAAGGGCGGCGGCGGCGCGCTTCTGCGCGAGAAGATCGTTGCCGCGTCGTCCGACGCCATGATCGTCATTGCCGACGGCTCCAAGGTTGTCGAAACGCTGGGGCGTTTCCCACTGCCGATCGAAGTCAATCGTTTCGGCCTCGGTGCCACGCGCCGCGCAATTGCCGATGTCATGATGCGGCATGAGGCGCAGGGCGAATCGAAGCTGCGCGAGACGCCGGCTGGCGAGCCATTCCAGACCGATGGTGGACATCTCATTCTCGATGCTTTTTTTGGCCGCATTTCACGGCCAGAAGCGCTCTCGATCGAGCTTTTGAACATTCCGGGCGTGGTTCAGCACGGATTGTTCCTCAATATGTGCCGCAAGGCTTATATAGCGACGCCGAATGGCGTAGAAACACTTCAAAAGGGCAAGTGACCAGGGTGGAACGGGACAAGATGGCTTTCTGGAATATTCGCAATCTCGCGCGCAGCCTCGGCTTTGCGGCGCTCGTCGTCACCGCTGCGGTGGCTCCGGTAGCGGCGCAGGAAGTGGCGCCTGAACAACTCGCCATGGCCCGCAAGTATATCGACCTGACCGATCGCGGCGCTGTCTTCGAGACGACCGTTGTCGAGATCGGCATCAACACGATGCGCCAGATCGTCACCCAGAATCCCGAGATCCAGGAGCAGACCAACACCGCTATCGGCGAGGTCATCAAGGAATATAACGGCCGCAAGGGTGAACTGCTGGACCAGTTCGCCCGCGTCTATGCCATCTATTTCACGCTCGAAGAACTGACCGAGATCGTCGCCTTCTATGAGTCGCCGACCGGCCAGAAGCTGGCCCAGGCCAATTCCGAGCTCAATGGTGATATCCGCCGCGTGCTGCAGGTCTATACCAATAATCTGCGGACCGAGTTCTTCGCCAAGGTGCGCGCCGAACTGCGGGAGCAGGGCATCGAACTCTGATCGGCTGAATGGCTGCGACATTGACCCCGCCTTGTGCGGGGTCTTTTTTTGTGCGAAGCCGAAGCTTATCTATCGGTAATTGACGATGAATGGGCCGGGCCGGCGGGTCGCGCGCCGGGGGAACTGAGATGGATTTCGACTACGACCTGATCGTGATTGGCGCCGGCTCCGGCGGCGTCCGCGCCGCCCGCATGGCCGCCACCTATGGCGCGAAGGTCGCCATCGTCGAGGAATTTCGGGTCGGCGGCACTTGCGTCATTCGCGGTTGCGTACCCAAAAAACTCTACGTCTATGCCGCGCGCTTCCGCGACCAGTTCGACGTGGCTGAAAGCTTCGGCTGGCAAGTCGATGCCAGCTTCGATTGGCCGACCTTGGTCGCTGCCAAGGAAAAGGAGATCACCCGTCTCGAACACGCCTATTCGAGCAATCTCGAAAAGCCGGGCGTCGCGATTATCCGCGACCGCGCTGTGGTCGCCGGGCCCAACGGGGTGCGCCTCGTTCGCGACGGCCGGGAATTGAGCGCGAAGTATCTGCTTGTTGCGACTGGCGCCCGCCCCTTCGTGCCCGACATTCCGGGCGCTGAACTGGGCATCACGTCCAATGAGGCTTTTGATCTTCCTGTGCTGCCCCATTCCATCCTCATCGAGGGCGGCGGCTATATCGCGGTGGAGTTCGCTACCATCTTCGCCGGCCTCGGCGTCAAGACCACCATCATCTATCGCGGCGACTGCATCCTGCGCGGTTTCGATGACGATATGCGCCGGGGCCTCGAAGCCGGGCTCACCGAGCGCGGCATCCGCATCATCTACCAGACCACGATCAGGTCGCTGGCCCAGACCGGTGCTGACATTACCGCAACCTTCAGCGACGGCGTCTCGGCTCCTTTCGGCGCCGTCATGTTCGCCACTGGCCGCCGCGCCAATGTCGAGGGCCTCGGCCTCGAAACGGCGGGGGTGAAGCTCACCGACCACGGCAATATCCTGGTGGATGAATACTCGCAGACCTCAACGCCCTCGATCTATGCCGTCGGCGACGTCACCGGCCGGGCGCAGCTGACCCCCGTGGCCATCCGAGAGGGGTGGTATTTCGCGGAAACCCTGTTCAACAACAACCCACTCAAGGTCGATCACTCGCTGATCCCGACGGCGGTCTTTTCCGAACCCGAGATCGGCACTGTCGGCCTGAACGAGGCCGAAGCGGCAACCCACGGCGACATCGACGTCTATGTCGCCCGCTTCCGCCCGATGCAGAATACGCTTTCCTCGCGCACCGAGCGCATGGTTCTCAAGCTCATCACCGAGAAGGACCAGGGCAAGGTCCTGGGCGTTCATCTTCTGGGTCCAGGAGCGGCCGAAATGATCCAGCTGGTGGGGATCGCGGTCAGCATGGGCGCCACCAAGAAGGACTTCGATCGCACCATCGCGCTGCACCCCTCGGCCGCCGAAGAACTGGTAACCTTCAAGGCTCCGACCTATGTCTATCGCGACGGCAAGCGGGTTTAGCCCTTTCGCCCTTGGCAGGGGCCTCCGGGCTTGGTAGATCGCCCGCAGCTCTACCTGCCCGGCCGAAACGAGACAGACGATGACCAACTGGACCCCCAGCTCCTGGCGTGACAAGCCGATCCGGCAGGTGCCGGCCTATCCCGATCCGGTTGCCCTGGCCGATGCCGAGCATCAGTTGGCCACCTTCCCGCCGCTGGTCTTTGCCGGTGAAGCCCGCGAACTCAAGGCGCGCCTGGCCGCGGTTGCCCGAGGCGAGGCCTTCCTCCTGCAGGGCGGCGACTGCGCCGAGAGCTTTGCTGAGCATGGCGCGGACCATATCCGCGACTTCTTCCGCGTCTTCCTGCAGATGGCGGTGGTGCTGACTCATGGCGCCAGCAAGCCCGTGGTCAAGGTGGGTCGCGTCGCCGGCCAGTTTGCCAAGCCACGTTCGGCGGATACGGAAGTGATCGACGGCGTGGAGCTGCCCTCCTATCGCGGCGACATCATCAACGACATCGCCTTTACCGAAGCCGCCCGCGTTCCCGATCCGGATCGCCTGCTGCAGGCCTATCGCCAGTCGGCCGCCACGCTCAACCTGCTGCGCGCCTTCTCCATGGGTGGCTATGCGGAGCTGACTCGTATCCATGAATGGACGATGGGCTTCATGAAGGGCTCGAGCTGGGATGCCCGCTTCGAGGAAGTGGCCCGCCGCATCGACGATGCCATCACCTTCATGGGCGCACTTGGTCTTACGCCTGAAAACACGCCGGCCCTCAAGCAGACCAGCTTCTACACCAGCCACGAAGCCCTGCTGCTCGGCTACGAGGAAGCCCTCACCCGCCGGGATTCCATCACCAACAACTGGTATGCCACCTCCGGACACATGCTCTGGATCGGCGATCGAACCCGCAATCCCGACGACGCGCATGTCGAGTATTTCGCCGGCATCCATAATCCCATTGGCATCAAGTGCGGTCCGAGTCTTACCAATGACGACCTGCTGCGCCTGCTCGACCGTCTGAACCCGACCGACGAGGCCGGCCGCATCACGCTGATCTCGCGTTTCGGCGTCGATAAGGTGCACGAACATTTGCCGCGCCTCATTGAAACCGTGCAGAAGGCGGGCCGCACCGTCGTCTGGTGCTGCGATCCGATGCACGGCAATACTGTCAAGGCCTCGACCGGCTTCAAGACCCGTCCCTTTGATCGTGTGCTGGGCGAGGTGAAGAACTTCTTCGACGTCCACCGCGAAATGGGCACCTATGCCGGCGGCGTGCATATCGAAATGACCGGTGACGACGTGACCGAATGCGTCGGCGGTGTCTCCGCCGTCACCGAGGCCACCCTGTCGGATCGCTACAACACCTATTGCGACCCGCGCCTCAATGCCAGTCAGGCCCTGGAACTGGCCTTCCTCGTCGCCGAGGAGGTCCATGCGCAAAAGCCCCCGCGCCAGCATCGTCTGGCGGGAGAATAGGGGCTGAAAAGTGAACCAAAGCCGAGGATCCTCGTTGTGACCCTCGGCTTGTGGAGAATGCTGTCGGCGGTCCCAGCCATTTGTCTGCGCCCGACGAGTATTCTATGCCCCGGTCACTCTTCCCCCATGCCCTTCCCGAGACGCGCGCCCACCTTGAGCAAGATCCTGTCCTCAAGCTCATCAACGAGTTCGACTGGGCGTCCAATCCGCTCGGCCTGATCCCGGATTGGCCGGAAAGTCTCAAGGGTGCCGTCCGCACCATGATGGTGGCGACCATGCCCATGGCCATGCTGGTGGGGCCGCGCGGCATCCTGCTCTACAACAAGGGCTATGCCGAGTTCGCCGGCCCCCGCCATCCGGCTATCTTCGGCATGCCGGCCGAGCAAGCCTGGCCCGAGATTGCGGATTTCAACCGGGAGAATATCGCGCGGGGCATGCGCGGCGAAGGGTTGAGCCTTTCGGGCGAAAAGCTCGTGCTCAACCGGCATGGTGAGCCAGAGACAGTCTGGCTCGACCTCCATTACAGTCCAATGCTCGACGAGGCGGGCATGCCCATGGGCAGCTTTTGCGTGGTGACCGACGTCACCTCCCGCGTCCTGGCCGAGCAGGCACTGGCGCGCAGCGAAGAGCGGATGTCTCTGGCCATCAGTGGCACGGATTTGGTGGGGACCTGGGACTGGGACGTGCTCGAAGATCGGGTCACTTCCGACGACCGATTTGCGGCGCTGTTCAATCTGGATTCTCTGCGTGCCGGCCTTGGTGCGCCGATTGGCGAGTTCGTCAGCGCAATTCATGTTGAGGACCGGGAGAGGGTCGCGTGCGAGATCGCCGCTGCCTTGCGGGACAAGACGCCGTTCAAGTCGGAATACCGCCTCGTTGCGCCGGATGGACGCCTCACCTGGATCGTCGCTTCCGGCCGGCCGCGTCTGAACGCCGAGGGACGCGTGCACCGCTTTCCCGGGGTCGCCATTGACGTTACGCAGCAGCACTTGGCCCAGGAAGCGCTGCGCAAGAGCGAGCTGCAGTTCCGCACCCTGGCCGACACCATGCCGCAGATGGTCTGGTCGACCCTCCCGGATGGCTTTCATGACTATTACAACGCCCGCTGGTACGAGTTCACCGGCGTCCCATTCGGGTCCACCGACGGGGAGGGATGGAATGGCATGTTCCACCCCGATGACCAGGAACGGGCCTGGGAAACCTGGCGGCAGTCATTGGAAACAGGGGCGCCCTATCAGGTCGAATACCGCCTGCGGCACCATACCGGCCAATACCGTTGGACACTCGGCCGCGCCCTGCCCATCAAGGATGAAGACGGCAATATCGCGCGCTGGATCGGCACCTGTACCGACATCCATGAAAGCCGCCTGGCCGCCGAAGAGCGCGAGCTTGTCGCCCAGGAGCTGAGCCACCGCATCAAGAACATCTTCGCCGTGCTGACCGGCATCATCGGCCTCTCGGCCCGCAACCGGCCGGAGGCCAAGCCCTTCGCCGAACAGCTCCGGCAGCGCATCTATGCCTTGGGGGAGGCCCATGACTACGTGCGGCCGCATAGTCATCTCTCCGCCGCGCGCTCCGCGCAGGGACTGCTCTCCGAATTTCTCGCGCGCTTGATGCGTCCGTATAACGACAGCGGTGCGGAGATCCAAAGGGTACGTTTCCTGGGAGAAGACATTTCCATCGACGACGCCGCAGCCACGCCTCTCGCCCTCCTGTTTCACGAACTGGCGACCAATGCTGCCAAATATGGGTCGCTGTCGCGCGTGGAAGGCAGGGTCGAGGTCGTCGGCGAAGATAGGGACGACCAGTATCAGCTGATGTGGCGGGAAATCGGCGGGCCTTCGGTGATCGCGCCCGAAGTGCTGGGTGGATTTGGCACGCGGCTAGTCGGCATGGCGGTCGAGGGCCAGATGCGGGGTACTTTGTCGCGAGCCTGGAATCCAGACGGCCTGGAAGTGACCATCGTGGTGCCCAAAGATTCGCTGTCCCGCTCTTCGCGGCTGCGCGCGACGGTGGCAGGAGCGCCGGCCGGTTAGGCGAAGCTGGCGCCGTCCCCCCAGCGGAACAGTTTCATCCGACGCGGCGGACGGGCATCCGCGGCAACCCGTTTGGCAACCGCAAACTCTATGACTTCGCGGACATCGCTTTCCGTTGCCGGTTTGGGAAGCACGCCGATGGTCCCGGGCACGCCATCACCCAGCTGCGACGGATTGGCGGTGATGAACACCACGGTAACGCCGTGGGTTTGCGCCAGGATCTTGCCGATCGTCGTGCCGGTCGGGCCGTCGCGCAGGTTGAGATCGACCAGTGCAATGTCAGCCTGACTTGCCAGCGCCAGCGCGGAGCGCTGGTCTCCAGCAATGCCGACGGAATTGTGCCCCATGTCGGCGACAACGTCCTCTATCTCGGCGGCAACGATATATTCGTCTTCAACAATGAGAATACGATAGGTCATGGCAGGCAAATCTGGTTATTGGCGGTCCAATCCTGATCAGGTGTAACGTTAGCCGACCAGTCCGGTTGCAGTATTTCTCAGTCCAAACAAGATGTGACCAAAGCTTGACATGGCCCGGTTACCAAACTTGCAACTCGCGGGCCGCTTCTGGCTGCCGCTTGCCCTCTTGGGGGTGAGCGGCTAAGTCTGGCGCGCAACCCGCCGCCCCTCCCGGCATTATCGCTTCGTCAGCATCTCAGGCCCCTATCCCGTGACCGACCAGCTCCGCATCGCGCTCGCCCAGCTCAATCCCAAGGTCGGCGACCTGCCTGGCAATCTGGCCCTGGCCCGCAAGGCCCTGGAGGATGCGCGGGCGGCCAAGGCTGATATCCTCATGCTCTCCGAGCTGTTTCTCACCGGCTACTTCCCGGATGACCTGCTGTTCAAGCACCAGTTCATCAAGAATGCTGTCGAGGCCGCTCGCACGTTGGTCGCCGACACAAAGGGTACGGACACTGTTCTCATCCTGCCCACCATCTGGCTCGACGTCACCGGCCTCCACAATGCCGTGCTGGTGGCCGACAATGGTGAAATCACTGCCATCCGGTACAAGCGCGAACTGCCAAATGACGACGTGTTCTATGAAAAGCGCTACTTTGCCGCCGGACCGCTGCCGCTTCCGGTGACCATCAAGGGGGTCGAGGTCGGCATCCCCATCTGCGAGGACATCTGGCATCCGGCTGTCTGCGAGCACCTGGCAATGCGCGGCGCCGAGATCATGCTCTGCCCCAATGGTTCGCCCTATTGGACCAACAAGCAGCATATCCGCAAGGATCTGGTCCGCGCCCGGGTCGCCGAGGATGGCGTGCCCATGCTCTATCTCAACCAGGTTGGCGGCCAGGACGAACTGGTGTTCGACGGCGCGTCCTTTGCCATGGAACCGGGCAGCAAGCTTGTCCTGCAGGGCAAAAGCTTCGAGCCCGATTTCATCGTCTCGGACTGGGTACGCGGCGAAGAAGGCTGGACCTGCACTAATGGCCGGGTCGTGGATCTGACCTCGGTCGAGGAAGCCCCCTGGCGCGCCTGCGTACTGGGCTTGCGCGACTATGTGCACAAGAACGGGTTCAGCCATGTCGTGCTCGGTCTTTCGGGCGGCATCGACAGCGCCGTGGTGGCCGCCATGGCCGCCGATGCTTTCGGACCGGACAAGGTCCACGCCATCATGTTGCCCTATCGCTACACCTCCGAGGCGAGCCTGCGCGATGCCCAGGACTGCGCTGAGCGGCTGGGCGTGCGCTATGACGTAGTGGCCATCGGCGATCCAGTGGACGACGCATTGGCCGAACTCCAGCCAATCTTCGGCAACCGCCCCATCGATACGGCCGAGGAAAACATCCAGTCGCGCATGCGCGGCACTATCCTGATGGCCGTCTCGAACAAGCTCGGCTCCATGCTGCTGACCACCGGTAACAAGTCCGAAATGGGCGTGGGCTATGCCACCATTTATGGCGACATGAACGGTGGCTACAATCCGCTCAAGGACATGTTCAAGATGGACGTCTATGCGCTGGCCGCCTGGCGCAATGCGAACGTACCGGGCGATTGCCTCGGCCGGGCCGGAGAAGTCATCCCCCAGGCCATCATCGACAAGGCGCCCAGCGCCGAATTGAGGCCCGACCAGACCGACCAGGATAGCCTGCCACCCTATCCGGTGCTCGACGATATCCTCACCTGTATCGTCGAGGAGGAGATGGCGCTGGGCGATATCGTCAAGCGTGGCCACGACGCTGCCTTGGTCAAGCGCATCGAGCGCCTGCTCAACATTGCCGAATACAAGCGCCGCCAGTCCGCGCCCGGGCCCAAGCTGACCCCCCGGGCCTTTGGGCTCGGGCGCAAATATCCCATCACCAATGGCTACAAGGACCCGACCGTCGGATGAGCGTCACCGTTCGCTGGGCGCCGTCCCCAACCGGCCGCATCCATCTCGGCAATGCCCGCCCGGCGCTGCTGAACTGGTTCTTCGCCCGCCGCCATGGCGGTCGCTACGTGCTGCGCATGGACGACACCGATCTTGCGCGCTCGACCCGCGAATATGCCGATGGCATCGAGGCGGACCTGGCCTGGCTGGGCGTGAAACCGGACCTGCTGGTCCGCCAGTCCGAGCGCACGACGCTTTATGATGCGGCGCGTGACCGGCTGATCGCCGCAGGCCGACTCTACCCCTGCTATGAGACCGAGGATGAACTCGATCGCAAGCGGTCCCGCGCGCGTCTCCTTGGCAAGCCGCCCATCTATGACCGCGCGGCGCTCGATCTCACCGACGAGGATCGCGCCCGCCTTGAAGCCGAGGGACGGGTGCCGCACTGGCGCTTCAAGCTCGATGGCCGCCCCGTGCATTTCAACGACCTCATCAAGGGTGCGCAGACGGTCAACACCGCCTCCATGTCCGACCCGGTGCTGATCCGCGTTGACGGCTCCTATCTCTATACTTTGCCCTCGGTCGTCGACGACATCGACCTGGGCATCACCCACGTGATCCGCGGCGAGGACCACGTGTCCAATACGGGCACGCAGATCGAGATTTTCGAGGCGCTGGGCGGCACGGTGCCAGTCTTCGGCCACCACAACCTGCTCACCGACGCCCAGGGGCAGGGCTTTTCCAAGCGGCTCGGCAGCCAGTCCATCGCCGATTTCCGGGCCGAGGGCTATGAGCCGCTGGCCATCGCCATCGTGGCCACGCTGACCGGAACGAGCCTGTCCGTGGAGCCCTATGAGAGCCTCGACGCCATAGCGGAGAAGCTCGATTTTTCGATGATCTCGCACGGCTCGGCGCGCTTCGATCCAGCCGAACTCGATACGCTCAATGCGCGCCTCCTGCACACCATGCCCTATGAGAAGGCCGCGCCGCGGCTCTCGGCCATGGGGCTGGAGGGCGAGGCCATGTGGCTGCTGCTGCGCGAGAACCTCGTGCGGTTCCCCGATATTGCCGAATGGTCAAAGCTGGTCACTGGCCCGGTCGAGCCCATCATCGCTGACGAGGACCGGGACTTCCTCGCCCTGGCCAAGGCGCTGCTGCCGCCCGAGCCCTGGGACGAGACCACCTGGAGCCACTGGACGGACGCGCTCAAGTCCACCACCGGCCGCAAGGGCAAGGCGCTATTCCTGCCTCTGCGCATGGCGTTGACGGGCCGTCATGACGGGCCTGAACTCAAGTCCCTGCTTGTCCTGCTTGGGCGTAAGGCGTGTCTGGACCGACTACCCTGACCGCCTTGTCGCCGAAGTGAACGATGCGCAGCTCCGGTTCTGCCGGGGCACTTGGCTGGCGCGCGACTTCGCCCGGACCAGCCGGGCGCGGCCGGGGCAGGGGAACGTCGACCAGGGCGACGGTTGCGACCGCCTCTATCGGGGCCGCCTGGACCGGCGTTGACCCGCGTGGATCGCGCAGCGGCATGGGAATGCGCATGCCCTTGATGTCGAGGATTGCCCTTGTGCTGCCGTCAGCAGTGTTGGCAAGCGTCACCGTGCCGTCGGCCGTCGGGGCGACGGAACAGCTGGCCGACTTGTCGAACTCGTTGCGATAGGCAAAGGCCGTCGCGAGCGACATATAGGGCGTGCCGCTCATATTGCGCATCTGCTCCGGCTCTTCACCGGGATTGTTGTAGTAGTACAGCTCCACCGCCGTGTTCGGACACATCTGCTGGCATGTCATGGCGTCGTTGCCGATGAAGTCGGGCAGCGTTGCATAGCTGATCGGCCAGAAATACCCGTCGCTGAGCCGCACACAGACCGTGCGTACGGTGCTGAATCCGGAATAGCCCCAATAGTCGCCACCATCGACAAAGTCGCCATTGGTGAAGTCATTCTCGGTCGTGGTGCCAAAGATGCGGTCGAAAATGTCCTGGCGTTCCTGGGTGAAGGTCGCGCTCGATCCGGCATTGCAGCCGAAGCGAGCCATTTCCTGCAGGATCGCCTCTCGCTGCTGCGCCACCGCATTGGCGGTCTCCACCGACTTGCTCACCTGGGCATATTGCTCACGCAGGTCCAGCACGTCACGGGCGATGAGCTGGCAATGGCGGGTCAGCGGGCGACCGGCGCGGGCGTCGTCGTTGCAGCCGTCACGGATATAGCGACTCTCAGCCTGCTGCACCTGGCGCTGCAATTGCCGGGCGGCGTTGGAATTGCCACCCATCTGCCGGAACTCGCTATTGCCGTCGAACTGCGCCAGCGCCGCCTGCAACTGGCGGCATTGGGCCGCCTGGGCGTGGGCGGCTTCGACGTCCAGCGCCAGCACCAGCATGGTCAGAACCAGCAGGAGCAGGGGTCGCAATCCGGTCGTGATGAAGTTCAAGCCAATTTCCTGTCTGGAGCGTTTCGGGCAAAGTCAGCGCCGCTTCCGATCACTGATTCTGCCCCGATTGGCGTGACGAACGCTCCTGCCGCAACCGCCTTCGCCCTTTGGCCCTTAAGACATCGCTAGGGCTCGTGGCAACATTATAACGCTGATTTGCCCCATGGTAGCGCAGTGGGGCAACACCGGGCCAAAGGAGACGCCGCCATGAAACTCGCGACTTTGGGCAGTGGCCGACCCGATGGGCAGCTCGTCGTCGTCTCGTCCGATCTGACCCGCTGTGTGTCTGCGGGCCGCATTGCTCCCTCTCTCCAGTCGGCCCTCGACGACTGGGGCCGCGCTGCCCCGGCCCTGGACGACCTCTCGGCCCAGCTCGAAGCCGGCCAGATTGCCGGACAGCCCTTCGAACCTGGCGCCGCCCTCGCGCCGCTTCCACGCGCTTTCCAATGGATCGACGGCTCGGCCTATATGAGCCATCTCGAGCGCGTCCGTTCCCTCAAGGGCAGCAAGGACGAGGAGCTACAGTCGATCCGTCCGCTGCTCTACCAGGGCGCTTCCGATTCCCTGTCGGGCGCGACCGCGCCCATCGTCGTGCCCGCAGATGATCTGGCGCTGGATTTCGAGGCCGAGGTCGGGGTGATCATCGGCGCGGTCCCCATGGGCGCCACGCGCCAGGAAGCGGCCGCCGCCATTCGCTTGGTCACGATCCTCAACGATGTTTCCCTGCGGCGGCTGGTCGTCGATGACCTGCATAATGGTTTCGGCTTTTTCCACGCCAAGCCCTCGACCAGCTTTGCGCCCGTCGTCGCCACACCCGACAGTCTCGGCGCCGCCTGGAGGGACAATCGCCTGCACTTTCCGATCCGCATCGAGGTCAATGGGGCGCTTTACGGCCAGCCCAATGCCGGCATCGGCATGCATTTCGATTTTGCCGACCTCATCGTCGAGGCGGCGCGCACCCGCAATCTGGGGACCGGGACCATTATCGGCGGCGGCACTGTGTCCAATCCCCATGATCAGACCTTGCCGCTCAAACCCGATGGCATCGGCTTTGCCTGTATTGCCGAGGCCCGCACGGCCGAAAAGGCAAAGTATGGCCGGGCCCGCACGCCCTTCCTCAAACCGGGCGACAGGGTAAGGATCGGAGCGATCGGCGATGGCCGGCCAGTGTTCGGAGACATCGAACAGGCTGTCAAACTCCTCTCCAAGTAATTGATAACATTACCGTGTGTTCATTTGGCACTGTCATCCGGCCATGGCAGGGTGCGCGCGCCGGAAGAGGGGTCCGCGCGCCGTCTTTGTCATTACCGAGGGAACTTTTCTATGCTCATCCGCAAGGCCTCCGCCATTGCTTTGGCCTCCATCGTGCTTGCCGGTTTTGCCGGCGCATTTGCCCAGGATGCCTTTACCGCGCCCGCCACCCCGCAAGAAGCCGTCACCCTGCGCCAAAATGTGATGCGCCAGGGCGGCGCCCTGTTGCGGTCTATTGCCAATCTCACCGGCGCTGATGCTGTAGCCGCCATGACCACGCTGCGCGACAATTACAGCCACCTCCCCGCCCTGTTCCCCGAAGGCTCCAATGTCGGCGACAGCGAAGCTTTGCCGGCTATTTGGGAGAACTGGGAAGCTTTCACCGCCATCGCCGAGACCGGCGCGGCAGCCGCGGAAGCAGGCATTGCCGCTGCCGAGGCAGGTGACAACGCCACTTACACGGCGTCCGCCCAGGCTCTCATGGGCACCTGCGGCCAGTGCCACCAGCAGTTCCGCTCCTGATCCGGACCGGCCGCCCACGCCGCTGGGCGGCCGGTTTGGCGCCCAGACAAGGCGTCCTAGTCTTGCCATCTTGATCGGTAACATATGCGTGTGCCCGTTGGGCACGCGGTTGACCCGTGTAACTGTGCCCTTGGCGAGCTGAGGCAAGCCCGCCATCGTGCATAACCAATCAAGGTGCTAATGATGTTCATCCGTAAGTTTACGGCCCTGGCATTCGTTGCCTTGGCCGCGGTTGGCGCATTGGGCGCAATTGCCCAGGATGCCCTCAGCCCAGAAGAGGCCGTGGCCATGCGCCAGGACCTCATGAAGTCCAATGGCGCCGTCATGCAGGGCGGTGCCATGGACAAGACCGGTGACGAGGCCATCGCCGCCGCTCAGACATTGTTTGATAACTTTACCAAGCTGCCCGACCTCTTCCCCGAGGGCTCGATCACCGCCGACTCCAAGGCGCTGCCGGCCATTTGGGAAGATTGGGATGCCTTTGTCGCCATCATCGACACGGCAAAGGGTGGCGCGGAAGCCGCTCTGGCCGCTGCCCAGGCCGGCGACATGGAAGCCTACAAGGCAGGCCTGCAGACCGTGGGTGGTGCCTGCGGCCAATGCCACCAGCAGTTCCGCGCCTCCTGAGACGCGGAAAAATCGCCTCCAAAGCGATTGGGCGGTCCGGTTGGACCGCCCTTTTTTGTTTTGCGGCCACACTAATTCTCTTGATTTCCGGTTGCGCCCCGGCCAATCTCCGCGCCATGAAAACCGCATGCACCATTACCTGCTGCATCATTACCTGCTAACCCCAGCGTTGGCGGAGCGGTCTTCTTCATCCCGACAGCACCCTGTGGATAGAGGCTCTCCCGCCAGAGCGATTGATATTGTCTGGCCACAGGAAGCCTCGATGACCACGGCAAAGCCGCAGCTTTCCCTTTACAATACGCTCACCCGCTCCAAGGCGCCTTTCGTGCCCATGGATGCGAACAATGTGCGTCTCTATGCCTGCGGTCCCACGGTCTATGACTTCGCCCACATCGGCAACGGCCGCGCCGCCATCGTGTTCGATCTGCTGTTCCGCGTCCTGCGCCATGTCTATGGCGCCGACCACGTCACCTATGTGCGCAACATCACCGACGTCGACGACAAGATCAACGCCCGCGCCCTGCGCGACCATCCAGACCTGCCGCTCAATGAGGCGATCCGCAAGGTCACCGAGACCACGGCTGCGCAATACCAGAAGGATGTGAAAGCGCTGGGCTGCCTTGAGCCCACCATCCAGCCCCGCGCTACCGAAAACATCGCCGAGATGCAGGCCATGATCCAGCGCTTGCTGGACAAGGGCAATGCCTACCAGGCCGGCGGCGAAGTGCTGTTCGCCGTCGATTCCATGCCCGACTACGGCCAGCTTTCCGGCCGCAACCTCGAGGACAACCTCGCCGGCGCCCGTATTGCCGTGGAATCCCACAAGCGCAACCCGGCCGACTTCGTGCTCTGGAAACTCTCCTCCGAGGACGAACCCGGCTGGGACAGCCCCTGGGGCCGTGGTCGCCCCGGCTGGCATATCGAATGCTCGGCCATGTCCGAGCGTTATCTGGGTGAGACCTTCGATATCCATGGCGGCGGGCTCGACCTCATCTTTCCGCACCACGAAAACGAAATCGCCCAGTCCCGCTGCGCCCATGGCTCGCACGCCATGGCCAATGTATGGATGCATAACGGTTTTCTCCAGGTCGAAGGCCAGAAGATGTCCAAGTCCCTGGGCAATTTCTTCACCATCCACCAGTTGCTCGAAACCGAGGATTTCGGCGGCCGCAAATGGCCGGGTGAAGTTTTGCGGCTGGCCATGCTGATGACGCATTACCGCGAGCCTATAGATTTTTCGCAGCGTCGGCTGGAGGAGGCGGAAAGCATTTTGGAGCGGCTGCGTCGCGCAGCGAATACCGAGCCGCAAGGCGACAATGCGAGCGGCGTGCAGGAGGTAGGCTATGAAGGCGTTGTCGACTTCTTGTGTGACGACCTTAACACTCCTGCGGCAATCCAGACCATGCAGGCACTGGCTCGCGCTGCAATTGCTGGCGCGGTTGGTGCCCGGAAATCGCTAACGAACGCTACCGCGCTCATGGGAATCAACCTTGAGGGTGAAAATCAACAACTGGACATTGAAGACCAGACAGTAATTCGCGTAGGCGTCGCAGCCCGTCTCGCCGCCCTCAACGCCAAAAACTTCGCCGAGGCCGACCGCATCCGCAACGAGCTGGCCGAACAGGGCATCGCCTTGATGGACTACAAGGACGAAAACGGCGAGCGGCAGACCAAGTGGGAGGTGAAGCGGTGACCCTCCTGCCATCCCCTGTCACGCGACTCTTCCCAATTGCCGGCTCCTCAAACCGGAGCTGCAATCATGCTTGATCACGTTGGAATCCTCGTCGCGGACTGGAACAAGTCCAAGGCCTTTTATGACGCCGCTTTCGCGCCGCTGGGCATCACTCTCCTGAACGTTGTTCCCGAGCAGTTCACCGGCGGCGTCAAGGTTGGTGGCTATGGCCGAACCAAGCCCGATTTCTGGCTGACCGAAAACGCCGAGACCGGTCCGGGCCGGCACTATGCCATTTCTGCCGCCAGCCATGCCGATGTCGACGCCTTCTATGCCGCTGCCATGGCGGCGGGCGGCAGGGACAATGGCGGGCCTGGGCCGCGGCCGCATTACCACGAGCACTATTACGGCGCCTTCGTCATCGATCCCGATGGCAATAACATAGAAGCAGTGTGTCATGCCCCAGGCTGAGTCCCATACCGGCGGCTGCCAGTGTGGCGCGGTGAGATTCCGCGTCACACGCCTCGGCCGCCCCTCCATCTGCCACTGCCGCATGTGCCAGAAGGCCTTTGGCGGCTTTTTTGGCCCACTGGTGACGGCGCATAACGCCGTCTGGACCCGTGGCGAACCCAAATGGTTCCAGAGCTCCAATGCCGCCCGCCGCGCCTTTTGCGGTGATTGCGGCACGCCGCTCGCCTATGAAACCCGTTATGGACTGGAACTGGCCATCGGCGCCTTCGACGATCCGACCGTTGCCGCGCCCGTCATCCAGGTCAATCTCCACGACCGGCTGCCCTTCTTTGCCGGCCTCTCGACGCTGCCCGAGCGCACCGAAGTCAGCGACGAGTGGCGCGACTTCATGGCCGGTATTCACTCCAACCAGCATCCCGACCACGACACCGAAGACTGGCCACCCCGGGAGGACACCTGATGGACCGCTACAGAATCGAAGTCAGCGGCGGCTGCCAGTGCGGCGCCGTGCGCTATCGCGCCACCGAGATGATGGACAATTCCCACATCTGCCACTGCCGCATGTGCCAGAAGGCCGTGGGCAACATCTTCGCCGCGCTGGTCGCCGCCCCGCGCGAGGCCATCACCTGGACGCGCGGCCAGCCAGCCCGGTTCCGCAGTTCCGATCACGTCGATCGCGGCTTCTGCGCCCAATGCGGCACGCCGCTCTTCTATGACGATACGACGGGCAACCGGGTGAACTTCACCATCGGCTCGCTCGACCATCCCGAACTCTTTCCGCCCCATGCCAATACCGGCAATGAAAGCCGCGTGCCCTGGTTCGACACGCTGCCGAGCATTGAACATGGCGGCGCCACCGAAGCCCCAGGTCGCGAGGCCTGGTGGAGCGCGATCAAGGCTTCGAACCACCAGCATCCCGACCATGACACCGACGTCTGGCCGCAAAAGCAGCAGTAATCCGAGTTAGGCCCATTCCATGTCCCGCGAACGCCTCTACCTCTTCGACACCACCCTGCGCGACGGTGCCCAGACCGCCGGCATCGAGTTCTCGCTCGAGGACAAGATCGCCATTGCGGGAATGCTCGAAGAGCTTGGCGTGGACTATGTCGAGGGCGGCTATCCCGGGGCCAATCCTGTGGACACGGCCTTCTTCGAGAAGAAGCGGACAGCGCAGGCAAGATTCACCGCTTTCGGCATGACCAAAAGGGCAGGGCGCTCCGCCGCCAACGATCCGGGCGTGCAGGGCCTCGTCAATTCCGCCGCCGACGCCACCTGTTTCGTCGCCAAGGCCTGGGACTACCAGGTGGAACTCGCCCTGGGCTCGACCACGGAAGAACATCTCGAAGGCCTGGCTGACACGGTGCGGACCGCCGCTGCCGCCGGCAAGGAAGTGCTGATCGACCTCGAGCACTTCTTCGACGGCTACAAGGCCAACCGCGCCTATGCCTTGGACTGCGTCCGCGCGGCGCTGGAGGCCGGCGCCCGCTGGGTAGTCCTTTGCGATACCAATGGCGGCACGATGCCTTCCGAAGTCAGCGAAATCGTCCGGGATGTGATGACCGTCGCCCCCGGTGACCGGCTGGGCATCCATCCGCACGACGATACCGGGCAAGCCGTCGCCAATGCGCTGGCCGCCGTCGAAGCCGGCGTGCGCCAGGTCCAGGGCACGCTCAATGGCCTGGGCGAGCGCTGCGGCAATGCCAATCTTGTCACTTTGATTCCAACTCTGGTTCTAAAGCCTTATTATGCCGAGCGTTTCGAGACCGGCGTGACGCCGGCCCAGCTCGCCAACCTGACCCATATTTCCCGCGCCTTCGACGATCGGTTGAACCGCGCACCCGCCCGCCAGGCGCCCTATGTCGGGGCTTCGGCCTTTGCCACCAAGGCCGGCATCCATGCCTCTGCCCTGCTCAAGGATTTTTCCACCTACGAGCATGTGCCGCCCGAAAGCGTTGGGAACGAGCGCTCCATCATGGTCAGTCAGCAGGCTGGCAAGTCCAACCTGCTGACGGCGCTGGCGCGGCATAAGATCGTGCTCGGCAAGGACGATCCGCGCCTCGAAAAGCTGCTGGCCACGGTCAAGGAGCGTGAAGCCCGCGGCTATTCCTATGACGGCGCCGACGCCTCTTTCGCCGTGCTGGCGCGCCGCGTCCTGGGCACGCTGCCCGACTTCTTCGATGTCGAGCACTATCGCGCCATGGTCGAGCGCCGCCACAACGCCCTGGGCGACGAGGTCACGGTCACCGAGGCCGTCGTCAAGATCCGGGTCGATGGCGAGCTGCTGATGTCGGTGGCCGAAGGCAACGGCCCGGTCAACGCCTTGGATCAGGCCCTGCGCAAGGACCTGGGCAAATATTCGTCTCGCATAGAGGATCTCGAACTGGTCGATTTCAAGGTGCGTATCCTGGACGGCGGCACGGGCGCGGTCACCCGTGTACTGGTCGAAAGCCGGGACGCCAGCGGCGAGCGCTGGAGCACGATCGGAGTCTCGTCCAACATCATTGATGCGTCCTTTGAAGCTCTGTATGAATCAATCACATACAAGCTGTTGAAGACTGAAGCTGTTCAGGATTCGGCAGCGGGGGAAATCACGAGCCGGGCAACCGGCTGAGCGCAATCATCGGGAGGGCAAACTGGCCGAAACCGCTCCGAAACGACCTCTAGCTCTGACAATCGGGGCAGCGGCAGTTACTCTTCTCGTCATACTTGGTGTCCTGGCGGGACCATCAGTCGTTACCTGTTTCAACAGCCCTGACGGCATGGGTCAGTGCCTGCGCGGCAAGATGACCGAAGTCGGGCTCATCCCGGCTGCACCGGCTCCTGCCGTCGATGAAGTCGAGGAGGCGGAGCCCGAAACCGTCGCCGCAGTCGAGGAGGCCGTGCCGGCTGAACCTGCGCTCGATGTCACTCCGCCGGCCGATGCGGCTGTCGATGTGGACGGAGTCGTGGCCGCCACGTTCGGTCTCCTGCGCGCCGAGCCAGATGGCTCGGTGGTCATTGCCGGCTCCGGCCGGCCTGGCAGCAAGGTCGTGGTCTATGCCAATGGCGAACAGCTGGGCACTGTGGAAGTCGAGACTAGCGGCGACTGGGTCTTTGTGCCCGATGCCCCGCTGCCGCCCGGTGGACTGGAAATTACCCTGGGCGAAGAGGGCAAGGACGGCGCTGCCGAAGATTCCTTCATCGTCGTCATCAATGAAGACAAGACCACCCAGCCGCTGGTCGTTGCCAGCAAGCCTGGCGAAGCCAGCGAAGTGCTGCAGGGCCTGACGGCGCCCACTACGGTCGCGGCCGCTCCGGAAGCGACCCAAGCGCCGACCCCGGCCGAGACGCCTGCCATGGCCGCCGCCCCCGAGGCCGAGGTCGCAACCCCCGAGGCTGAGGTTACAACTCCGGCAGCCGAGGAGCCCGTTGCAGTGGCTGCCGCCAAAGAACCATCGGCTCCCGAAGCGGCAGCCGAACCTGCCCCCGAACCGCCCATGGAGGTCGCCGCGGCCCCAGCGGTTGCGCCATCCGAGCCGGTGCCTGCTGCAGCGACCCCGCCGGCAACCGCAGAGCCGATGGTTGTGGCATCGGCCCCCGAACCCGCCACCGCCGCGCCGGCTCCCGAAGCCAGCGCCATGGCTCCCGCGAGCGAGCCGGCAGCCCCCGCGGAGACACCCGCGCCCGAAGCGGCTGTGGACGAGCCGGCAGTTTCCGAGCCAGTTCCGGCCGAAGCCGCCGCCCCGGCACTTGCCGGCGTCGTGCCCACCATCGACGCCATCGAAATCGAGACCGATCGCACCTTCTTCGCCGGTGCTGGTCCCGAAGGCGGTATCATCCGCCTTTATGTCGACGATACATTCATCGCCGACGCGCCGATCGAAGGCGGGCGCTGGCTGGTCGAGGCCGGTCCTGTTCTGAGCAAGCCCAGCCAGCGGGTCCGCGCCGACCTGCTGCAGCCCGGCACTGCCGAGGTGATCGCCCGCGCGGAAGTCGATTTCGTGGTCGATGTACCCCAGGTCGAGCAGCCGGTCGCCGTAGCCGAGGCACCGGCGCCAGAGGCACCGGCTCCGGCAGCACCAGCCGCCGAGACCACCGAACCGGTTACCCCGGCTGAGCCGGCCGCCGCCGAACCGCCCCCTGCTGCAACCGCGCCAGCTGCTCCGGCACCGGCTGCCGAGACAGCTCCGGTGGCCGAGCCGGTCACTGAACCCGCTCCAACGGCACCTGCCGAGCAACCCGCAGCCAAACCTGCCGCAACGGTGGAGGTCCAGACCGCGCCCGCGCCTGCGGCTGAGCCAAGCGCCACGCCCTCCGCTCCGGCCGAAGCTGCAGCGCCTGTTGCGACGGCAGAGGCTCCTGCGGTCGCACCGGCCCCTGCAACGGAAGTGCCCGCCGCGGTCGCCGAGGCCGTGGTCGCGCCTGCCGCTCCTGCCGAACCGAAAGTGCCCACCATGGTCGCCGTTTCGCTTGGCGATCCGGACGCCCAGCGCTTCGTGTCCGGCAAGGCCATCATCCGCCGCGGTGACAATCTCTGGACCATCGCCCGCCGCGTCTATGGCGAGGGGCTCAAATACACCACGATCTACCAGGCAAATACCGGCCAGATCCGCGATCCGGACCGCATCTATCCGGGCCAGGTTTTTGACCTGCCTGAAGGTGTGACCGGGCAGTAACGGCAAAAAAGAACGGCGCCTGCGGGCGCCGTTTCTGCTTCTCCTATTGATTTTCGGGCCCTTAGGGCCCATGTTCCATCGCAATTCACCGATTAACTGGATCGAGCTTGCCGGCAGGCGCTCGCGGCGGTGACGAGCGAACGAGTTTGCCTCATGCATGACGACGACATTGCCAATATCATGCGCGCCCTGGGCCATCCCGTTCGGCTCGAAATCCTGCGCATCATGGCGACCCAGCAGCAGGGTCAGTGCTGCTGCGGAGACGTGACCGAAAGCCTGCCACTGGCCCAGTCCACCGTCAGCCAGCATATCAAGGTGCTCCACGACGCCGGCCTTATCGAGCGCAAGCCGCACGGTACGCGCAACCGCTATTGCATCCGTCAGGATCGCTTCGCCGAACTCAGCGCCGCCTTCGGCGGCCTCCTCAAGGGGCTGGCGCCCGTCGCCGCCAACAAGGATACGGAACCCGCCTGATGGCAAACAACAGTCCTGGTAAATCGCCGTCCGTCAGCGCGGACGAAGGATCGGTATTCTCTACGATCCGCAATCTCTGGTCCTATATGTGGCCGGAAAATCGCCCCGACCTGAAGCTGCGGGTGGTGCTGGCCATTGCCGCGCTGCTGGCCAGCAAGGTTGCAACCACGCTTGTGCCCTTCGCCTACAAGGGCATCATCGACAGCCTCGACGGCACCAATCCGGACCAGACGTTGATCCTCGGCCTCGCCATCCCGGTCGTGCTGGTGATCGCCTATGTCGTGGGCAACATCATCGATGCCGGTTTTCAGCAATTGCGCGACGTGCTTTTCGCCAGCGTCGGCCAGCACGCCGTGCGCAAGCTCGCCCTGCAGACCTTCCACCACATGCATCGCCTGTCGCTGCGCTTCCACCTGCAGCGGCGCACCGGCGGCCTGTCCCGCGTCATCGAGCGTGGCACCAAGGGCATCGAAACGGTCGTTCGTTTCGCCATGCTCAACATCATGCCCACAATTGTCGAATTCGTCGTGGTCTCGGTCATCTTCGTCTGGATGTTCGGGGTCAGCTATCTCGGCGTTCTCGTGGTGATGATCTGGGCCTATCTCTATTTCACCATCAAGGCTTCCAACTGGCGCATCGCCATCCGTCGCGACATGAACGAGAGCGACACCGATGCCAATGGCAAGGCCATCGACAGCCTGCTCAATTTCGAGACGGTGAAGTATTTCGCCAACGAGCAGATGGAAGCGCAGCGCTTCGACAAGGCCATGGCTGGCTACGAGCGTTCCGCCATCCGCATCTGGACCTCGCTGGGCTTCCTCAATTTCGGCCAGGCCGTCATCTTCTATGGCGGCTTCCTCATCATCTCCATCATGGCCATTCTCGGCGTGATGAACCGCACGCTGACGCTGGGCGACTTCGTGCTTCTGAACACCTTCCTCTTGCAGATTTACCGCCCGCTCAACTTCATCGGTTTTGTCTATCGCGAGCTTCGGCAGGGCCTCACCGACATCGAGGAAATGTTCAAGCTGCTCGACCAGGATCCAGAAATCGAGGACAGCCCGGGCGCCAAGCCCCTGGCGGTCTCCGGTCCTGTCGTGCGTTTCGAGGACGTGACCTTCCACTACGATCCCGATCGCCCCATCCTTAAGGGCGTCAGCTTCGAAGTCCCTGCCGGCAAGACCGTGGCCATTGTCGGTCCCACCGGTGCCGGCAAGTCGACCATTTCGCGCCTGCTGTTCCGCTTCTACGACGTGACGGGCGGCCGCATCACCATCGATGGCCAGGACCTGCGCGACGTGACCCAGACAAGCTTGCGCTCCGCCATCGGCATGGTCCCGCAGGATACGGTCCTCTTCAACGACACCATCGGCTACAACATCGAATATGGCCGCCCCGGCGCCTCCGAGGATGATGTGCGCGAAGCGGCCCGCATGGCCCAGGTCGGTCCGTTCATCGACAGCCTTCCCAAGGGCTACAAGACCCCCGTCGGTGAGCGTGGCCTCAAGCTATCGGGCGGCGAAAAGCAGCGCGTCGCCATTGCCCGGACGATCCTGAAGGCTCCCTCGATCCTCATCCTCGACGAAGCCACCTCCGCTCTCGACACCAAGACCGAGCGAGACATCCAGGCGGCGCTGGACGAGGTCTCGCGCAACCGCACCACCGTGGTGATCGCCCACCGCCTCTCCACGGTCGTCAATGCTGACGAGATTCTGGTCCTGCGCGACGGCCAGATCGCCGAACGCGGTAATCACGGGGCCCTCCTGCAGCAGGACGGCCTCTACGCGCAAATGTGGAACCGCCAGCGCGAGGCCAACGAGGCCGCCGAACTGCTCGCCCGCACCCAGGACGACCCCGAAGGCTTCGTCAAGCGGGGCGTCCCCGCAGCGGAGTAGGCCGCAGTATCGGCTGCCTGACAATGCTCAGGCAGCCGCTTTCGCAATTTCCGCGTCTGCTGCCGCAATCACCGCCGCCGGCTCCGCGCCCATCAGCCGCAGGGCCCGCACGGCGCGACCGTGTCCCATCTCGGCCACGACCTTGAGGACATGCGAACCGTCGAGTGGCCCCGTCACGCCCCGCTTCCTTAGCCGCGCCAGCTCCTGCACCACCACCTTGCCTGAAGGAGCGGCCTCATAGGGACCGGACGGCAGGGGCAGGGCGGCGCCCTTGCCAAGGGCCTGCCCGATCAGCGCGCCGCTTACGCCAACCTGCCGCAACGCATCCCGCTCCTGTTCGACCAATGCGGCTTTGAAGCCTTGGCCATTGATGCCCAGCCTCGACAGGATCCTACCTGCAGCACCATCGGGCAGCTCCAGGGCTGAAAGCACGAAATGCTCGGCCTCGGGCTCCGGACGCCCTTCGGCCCGGGCGATGGCCTCGGCCTTCTCGCACAACAGCTTGAGCGTGCCCGCATCCCGGGCCGCCTGCATCATCTTCTTCAGCATCATGTCCTCACTGTTTCTTCTCGGGCATCAGCCCCGAAAGCCGCTTGTGCGCGGCCTGTTTGCTCACGCCCAGCGCGTTGGCGATCTGCGTCCAGCTCCAGCCCCGCCGGAGTGCTTCGGCCACGGCCTGTTGTTCCAACTGGTCGGCCAACCGTCGCAGCGCCACCACGCTGGCTAGCGCCGCTTCGGGGTCTTCTCGTGGATCAATGGTCGTTTGGTCTGCGTCAATCATGTCGTCAACATTAGTTGACGAAAGCGGCTCTGTCAACATATGTTGACGATCCCGCTCTCACTCAGAGCAAAAGGGCGGGGACCAGCAGCGCGGCATTGGCGGTAAGCGTCGCAATCATCGCCATGCCAACGCCCCAGAAGAGGGACCGCGCTTTGTTGACGCCCGCCCAATAGCTCAAGGTGAAGCCAATCCGTGCTGCGGCATAAATCAGCGCTGCGCCTGTCACGACCATGCTGTTCGCGCCGGCCGCCAACAGCATGCCCGCAGCGGGTGCTACCATGCCCGCCGATTCCAGGTTGTTCTGCAAGGTCCGTGCCGCCCTTCCGGCAAAGCCGTCGCGGTTGAGTGGCGTCGCGCGATCGGTGAAGACGAAGGCGAACCCTTTCGAGCCGACGGTATTGAGATGCTGCACGGCCGCGGACACGAAGACAAGGGCGCCGGCGGTGAGAAGGGCAATCGAGGCGGTCATGGATCTACTCCCTAACTGGTAATGACCGAAACATTGTGGTTCACTCGTGCACCGTCAACGCGCAAAAATGTGCGCTATCTGTGCAGGATTGTTCAGTGCAGCCAGCCGATCTTGGCATCATCGCAGCGCTGGAAAGCGCCGGCACCTTCACCGGCGCAGCGCGTTTGCTCGGTGTTGCCCACACCACTGTCTCCCGAAAACTCAAGGACCTCGAGGCGCATTTCGGCGCGCGCCTTGCAGATCGCCGCGACGATGGAGTCATCCTGACGCCTGAGGGCGAGCGCCTGTTGGAGAGCGCTCGGCGCATCGAAGCGGAACTGGCGGGACTGGAGCGCGACATTACCGGCCGCGACCATCGGTTGACCGGCCACATCAAGCTCACCACGGTAGATGTCCTGGCCTGGCTGTATATGCCCGCCGTGACCCGCTTCCGCGCCCGTCATCCGCAAATCGACCTGGCTGTGGAGGTGGGCTCCGAATTGCGCAGCCTCTCGCGCCGGGAGGCCGAGGTCGCCTTGCGCGCCACCAACAGTCCCGACGACCATCTCTTCGGCCGCCAATTGGGCACGCTCGATTTCTACCCCTACGTCCGCGCCGACATTGCAGCCGAACCAGAAGCCATGCCCTGGCTCGAATACGGCAATCGCGACTGCAGCCAACCTGCAGCGCGCTGGCTGCGTCGCATGCACCCGACGGTTCGCCCACAGGTCGGCGTTCCCACTCCGCTGATGATGTACCGTGCAGTGGAAGCCGGCCTTGGGGCGGGGCTCATCCCGTCCGTCCTGGCCGAGCAGGCGCCAGGCCTGGTCCGTCTGGCAAACGACCCCGCCTTCTCCATCGCCATCTGGCTCCTCACCCCCATGGAGCTGCGCCAGACCGCCCGGATCAGGGCGCTGTTCGAGGCCTTCACTGAAGAGGCGAGGCAGTGAGTATCTCCCTCCGCCCCGCTACCGCCGCCGACAAGCCGGTCATTGCCAACCTCATCCAGTTCTACCTTTACGACATGACCGAGTTCATGCCGTTTCCGGTGGGGTCGGATGGGCGGTTTGAGTACGACTTTCTGGACCGCTTCTGGCGCCATCCCTATCTCATCATGTCTGGAGACGAGGTTGCTGGCTTTGCGCTGGTCGTCGACCAATGTCCGCTCACCGGCCGCGTACCATGCTGGTTCATGGCCGAATTCTTCGTGCTAAGGGCCTATCGGAAGCGGGGTGTCGGCAGGAGGGCAGTCAACCTGGCTCTCGCCGCTCATCCCGGTGCCTGGCACATTGCCGTCCCCCACGCCAATCGTGCCGCATGGGCTTTCTGGGGCAGGGCTCTGGCGGGCAGGTCTGCGCCCGCGGGCGACATACATTACGATGGTGACGACTGGACGCTCTTCGAATTCGCCATCTGAAATGAAAGAGGCCCGCATCGCTGCGGGCCTGCGCAATTGTTTCTACGGACGAAGCCTTACTCCGCCGCATCCCTCCGGCTCACCACCGTGACGCCGTTGGCTTCTTTTTCCTTGAGCCCTGCATCCTTGGAGACTATGTAGCGCTTCGAGCTGTCGGTGCCCTCGGGCACTTCCACAGCCATGCCGTCGAAGCCCGCGGGCGCCGCAACCGCCTGGCCACGGCGGAACGGGCTCGCGATCCAGACGCCGAGCGCGGCGAATAGCCCGCCCATCCATTTGATCTGGCTCCAAATCACTGCGGGCGCAGTGATCATTACCGGCACCATGATCAGCGTCAGGGCTGTCGAGAAGAACAGGCCCGACACCAGGGCCGCCGAGAGGTGGATGAACCACGAACCGGCAATACCGCCCACCACGATTTCGCGGCGGATGAAGTCGAACTCCACATTGGCCCACATCGGAATCACGCCCAGGGCCGTGAGGAAGGCGGTGAGCAGAACCGGTCGCACGCGCTGGCTCACGGTCAGCAACATGGCCTTTACCGCTTCCACGCCCTGATGGCGGTTGTAGTCGTTATAGGTGTCGATCAGCACGATGCCGTTCTTCACCACGATCCCGGCCAATGCCACGATGCCCAGCCCGGTCATGATGGCCGAGAAGGTCATCCCGGTCATCAGCATGCCCAGGAGCACGCCCGCCACCGACATCAGGACGGTCATCAGCGTCACCAGGACTTGGTAGAAGCTGTTGTATTCGAGCAGCAGGATGAACGAGATCAGCACCAGGGCCATGATCATGGCCTGGCCGATAAAGGCGTTGGCGTCACCCATCTGCTCTTCGGCGCCGCCGAATTCTACCTTCACGCGGTCGGGGAAGTCCTGCTGGGCGATCCAGGTCTGGAGTTCCTCAACCTTGTCGGCGGCATAGACGCCTTCGGGCAGATTGGTCAGCCCGGCGGCCACGTTCATCGTGTAGACCTGGTTGCGGCGCTGGATATTGGCCACTTTGGGAACGGCGGTGCGCTCGATGAAGTTGCTGACCGGCACGAGACCCTGGGCTGTGGCAATCCGCATGGAATCGAGGGCGTCGAAGGTCCGCTCGTCTTCCGGCAGGCGAACGCGGATATCGAGTTCGTCGCCGCTTTCGGCATCGCGATAGGTACCCAGCTTCACGCCCGAGGTCACCAGCTGCACATAGGGGGCCAGCTCGCGCACACCGATGCCATATTTGCCCGCCTCGGCACGGTCGACCGTGATCTCCCAGTCGATGCCAGGAGAGGGGCGTCCGTCCTCTGCATCAACCACTTCAGGCCAGGTGGCCAGGTGATCGCGGATTGCGCTCACCACGGGCACGAGATCGCTGTAATTGCTGCTTTCGACGCGCATGTTGATGTCCTTGCCGGCCGGCGGGCCGCTTTCGGCCGCCAGCAGCTGGATATCGAGACCGGCAAAACCGGCCACCCGTTCACGGATTTCGGCAAAGATCTGCTCGGCCGGCACCCGGTGGTTCCAGTTGGTCAGCTGCAGCTGGAAGTTGCCGATCGTGTCGGGCGGCATGGTGCCGAAGGCGCCGGTCGTGCCGAATTGCATGATCACGTCCTGGATGCCCTGAACCTGCACGAGCTCGTTTTCGATCTCGACCAGCATGTCCCGGATTTCCTCCGGGGAGTAATTGCCGCGACCGACCACGGCGACAGTGGCGAATTCGGGTTCGGATGCCGGGAAGGCCTCCGAGCCGGTCGGATTTGTCGCATAGGTCACGAAAATGGTGGCAATGATGCCAAAGCCTACGGCCAGCGTCGGCAGCGGCCAGCGCAGCAGCTTTTCCATGATCCGCACATAGAACCCGGTCAGTCCACCAACCTTCCTGGAGTCGAACTTGTCCGGATACATGACGATATCGGCCTTGGCCTTCTCCTTCTCGTCCACATGAGTGGACGCGATGATCGAGCCGATCACCGGCATGAAGATCAGCGCCGAGATGAAGGAGGCGATCATGACGATGATCACGATCGTCGGCAGATAACTCATGAACTTGCCGATAATGCCTGGCCAGAACAGGAGCGGAATGAAGGCGCCCAGTGTGGTCGCGGTCGCGCCCACAACCGGCACGAACATCTTGCGCATGGCCATGATGAAGGCCTCCCGCTTGGGAATGCCCTCCTGCAACTTGCGTTCGGCATATTCGACAACCACGACCGGGTCATCCACGAGCACGCCCACGGCGATCACCAGGCCGAACATCACCATCATGTTGATGGTCATCCCCAGGCCCTGCGCCACCAGGAACGCCATCATGAAGGAGAGTGGGATGGAAAGGCCGATCATGATGGCCGGTCGTACGCCCAGCGTCGCCACGCAGGTGATCAGCACCAGCGCCACGGCGGTCAGAACCGCAGCTTCAAGCGAGCGGAAAAGGGCCGTGGTCGTTTCAGCCTGGTCGAGGAAGAACGAGTAGCTCACCCCGGCCGGCCAGTCCTTGGCAACCTCCGCGGTTACCGCGCGCACCTTGTCGGACACGTTGATGATATTGGTGCCCGGCTTCTTGGACACACCCATGATCAGGGCAGGGGAGCCATTGACATGGGTGTATTCGGTGGCATCCGCCAAGGTACGGGTGATCGTGGCAACGTCTCCGAAGGTGACGATCGTATTGCCGTCGGTCTTGAGCGGCAGGCTGAACACGTCTGCGGCCGTGGTGATGAGTCCCGGCACTTCGACGTTGAACGAACCCTGCCCGGTATTGAGTGTGCCGCCGGCAACAACCATGTTGTTGCGCGAAAGCGCGTCGAACAGCTGGCTTGCGGTCAGGCCATAAGCCTCGAGCCGCAGCAGATCGACGCGGACTTCGAGCTGCTCCTTGCGGGCCCCAGATAGCGTCGCCTCCCGCACCTCCGGAATAGCCTCGATCGCGTCCTGCAGCAGCTCGGCACGACGCACCAGTTCCTTTTCCGGCGCCGAGCCATAGACGGCTACCGACATCACCGGCCCGATGAAGTCGATTTCGGAAACGGTGGGATCATTGGCATCGGCCGGAAGCTTGGCCTTGACCGCATCCATCTTGGCGCGGGTGTCCTGGAGCGCCTGATCCTTGTCGGTATTGATGTCGAATTCGAGCAGCACCGACGCGTGGCCGGTCGTCGATGTCGTCGTTATGGTCTGCAGGCCCGGCAGGCTCGACAATTCATCCTCGGCCGGCTTGGCGAGGAGGTTCTCGGCATCACTTGGCGACACGCCCGACTGGCTGATCGAGACATAGAGATAGGGTATGTCGATGGCCGGAAAGCTTTCCTTGGGCAAGGACATATAGGCCAGCGTACCGCCGCCGAGCACCACGAACATGATCGTCAGGACGACACGCGGCATCCTGAGGATTTTTTCGATGAAATCGAGCATGGCTGGGCCCCTCAGCTGGCTGTGGTTTCGGCGGTTTCAGAAACCGGGCTGGCCTCGACAGCCTGTCCGGCATTCACGTTTTCCTGGCCGACCGTGATGACGTCGGCAATGGCCGGCAGCCCGGACACCCACACGCCCTGGCGTGTGTCGCTGATAATGGTGATGGGGTAGAAGGCCACCACGCCGTTCTCCACAGTCCGCACACCCAGTACGCCGTCATCGTCCAGCGTCAGGACAGACTGTGGCAGCAGGTGGCCGGGGGCGGTGCCGATATTGACGATCGCCTCCGCCGTCACGCCGTCGCGGATCGCAAAGTTCGTGTTGGCGATCTCGATTTCGGCCGGGAAGGCGCGGGTGGCGTTGTCGGCAACGGCCGACACATAGGTCACCTTGCCTTCGACGACATCGCCGGTCACCGTCCTGATCGTGGCGTTCAGCCCGGTGCGGGCGAGGCCGATATGGGCCTCGGGCACCATGCCGGTGAAGACGATGGGGTCGAGCTGCACGATCGTGGCACAGGGCGATCCCGGATTGAGCATGGCGCCTCGGGTCGCCACCGGGTCCTGCACGAGGCCGGCAACCTTGGCCACGATCTCGGTGCGGTCCAGTTCGGCCTTCGCATTGTCGACGCCGGCCTGGGCCTGGGTGACCCCGGCTTTGGCCTGAGCGAGCGCGACTTCAACAGCATTGGCCGTATTGGCGGCGGCAACGCCGCGCTCGCGCAGGCCGGCATTGGTGTCGTAACTCAACTGCGCCTGCGCCAGTCCGGCTTCAGCCTGGGCGAGGGCGGCTTCGGCCTGGGCCACGGCAGCAGCGCGCGTCCCCCGGTCGAGCGTGCAAAGCAGGTCACCCGCCTCCACGCGCTGGCCCTTGGTCACATGCACTGTATCGACCGATCCGGCCGTTTCAGCGACGGCGGTCACGGTTGCCTTGGCCTGGGTACGGCCACGCAGCGGCACTTCGATCGGCATGGCGGCGGCGGTGAAGCGCTGCACTCGAACGGCCTGCAGCGGAGCGCTGGCGCCCGTCGTGACTTCGTTGCGCTGAGCAATGGTCAGCGCCGGGTCCACTTGGGGCGCATGGTGCTCGGCCAGCACGCCGGCATCGGCAAGCGCATTGGCAATTGGGCCATGCTCCTCGCCCTCAATGACGGAAATGATCGGCTTTTCGCCGTTCCCCGGACCCTGGCCGCCCTGGACCAGTGTGCCGGTGGCCAGCCAACCGCCCGCCAGAATCAAGATGACGAAGGCCAAGCCATAGGAAAACAGTGCACGCATAGTTGAATTCGCCCCTTATTCAGCCGCGTCTTTTCGTGGCTCGGCTCGCGCCATTGTGATCAGTTCGTGCATATGGGTGCGCAGGTGCTTCTCCGCAACCTCGAGGACCGCACGACCGTAATTGATGACCCAATGATCTGCCGCGGAGCACTCGTGCTCACTCGGCGCCTGGTCGATCTGCTTCAACCCATCGATGGTCTGCTGCAGGTATTCGTTACAGCGCGCCTCCACCAGATCGCGCGGCAGGATGTGAGCAAACCGAGCGAACAGCAGGAACGGGCTGCGGAACACGTCTTCGCCCAGCGGTTCGCTCAATTGTTCGGCAAAGGCGGCGCGTCCGGCGTCGGTGATCGTATAGACCTTGCGCGCCGGCTTACCGTCCTGCTGTTCGGTGCGGCTGGTTACCAGTCCCTCGTCTTCCAGCTTGGACAGGGCCGGATAGATCGAGCCATAGCTGGCTTCCACGAAGTAGGCGAAGTTGCCTTCCGTGCACATGCGGCGGATGTCATAGCCGCTGGCTTCCTCGTCGTAGAGAATGGATAGGCACAAGGTCCTGACGTTCATGCAGCGATCCCGAGCATATTCTGGTCCGATATATGACCGGCGTATATATGGGTGGATGTTCGCTAGCAAGTACTACGCGCCGTGCGACCGCGCAGATCAGTTAAGCAGCCGTTGCATGACCGGTTATTCGCCGCATGAAAATCATGGGCGAAGGCACCCTCAGACCAAGAGTTGACAGATCGTCCTTAGTCAAGCAGCCGACGCATTTCCGCGGCGCCCTGTTCCGCCAGATCCAGGCTCGCTGCGGCCACGAAATAGGGGTTTAGGAATTTCAGCTCCCCTTTGCCGTAGCGCATCGCAGCCCCGTCCAGCGTCACCACGGCCCCGCCCGCCGCTTCAAGCACAGCCTGGCCGGCGGCGGTATCCCATTCGCAAGTGGGGGTAAAGCGCGGGTAAAGCTGCGCGTCGCCCCGCGCCAAGAGGCAGAATTTCAGCGACGAGCCGACCGATACGTCGCTCTCGACATCGAGGGTCCGGCACAACTGTTCGAGGGCCGCGTGGCCATGGCTGCGGCTGGCCACGATGCGCGGTCGGGCCAGCATTCCAACCTGGATCGGTTTGCGGCCCGCCACCACGCCATCAACCACCCGACCCGCCCAGGCACCGGTCTGGTCACCCACGAAAATGTCCCCGGTCGCAGGGGCCAGTACCACGCCCATAACCGGTCGCCCGTCTTCCACGAGGGCAATATTGACGGTGAACTCGCCGTTACGCTTGATGAATTCCTTGGTCCCGTCCAGCGGGTCGACCACGAAATAGCGCGCCCCCAGCACTGGGATGATCCCGGCCGCAACGCTCTCCTCGCCCAGCACGGGCAGCCCGGTCTCACGGAGGTGCTCGATGATCACGGCCTCCGCCGCCGCATCGGCCTCAGTCACCGGAGAGCCATCTTCCTTGGTAACGACATGGATCGGGCGGTCATAAACCGCCGAGATCAGTTTGCCGGCTGCAATGGCAGCTTCGACAGCGATGTCGGTGAGGCTCGGGGCGGAAACGTCGCTCATCATTCTCACCTGGCTCCGCCGATCGTGACGTCGAGGCCAAGGTCGAGCGGTTTGGCGCCCATGGTGATCTGGCTGGTCGAGATGTAGTCGACGCCCGTTTCGGCAATCGAGCGCACCCGCTCGAGCTTGACCCCGCCCGAGGCCTCGAGCTTCGCACGGCCGGCATTGATCGCCACCGCCTGGCGCAGCAGGTCATTGTCCATGTTGTCGAGCATGATCACCCGCGCGCCCGCAGCCAGGGCTTCTTCGAGTTCGGCAAGGCTTGTCACTTCGATCTCGATGGCCACCAGATGCCCTGCATAGGCTTCTGCCGCCTTGTAGGCTGCGGTCACGCTACCGGCCACGGCGATGTGATTGTCCTTGATCAGGATGGCGTCGTCGAGCGCATAGCGATGGTTGGCGCCGCCCCCGCACCGCACCGCATATTTCTGGAAGGCCCGCAGCCCTGGCGTGGTCTTGCGCGTATCGCAGATCTTCGCCCCGGTCCCCTCGATGGCATCGGCATAGATGCGTGTCAGCGTGGCAATGCCGCTCAGGTGATTGAGGAAATTGAGCGCCACTCGTTCGGCCGACATGACCAACCGGGCGGGCCCTGAAATCTCGGCCACGACGCCGCCGGCCTCGATCCGGTCGCCGTCATTCACCCTGCGCACCAAGCGCACGCCATCGCCCACCAGCCGGAAGGCGGCCTCGGCCAGGTCCAGTCCCGCAATTACCCCTGCTTCACGCGCCGAAAGCACCGCCGTGGCCACGGCATCCGGCGCCAGCGTCGCCTGGCTGGTCAGGTCTCCGGCGAGGCCCAGGTCTTCTTCCAGCGCAGCAGCCACGGCGCGATCGACGATGAGGCGCGGCAACTGGGCGGGCAGGGCGGTCATGACAGCTCCGGAACATTTGGATTGCCGGTGCTTTACGCTGCATTCCCCCGGCCTGACAACAGGCACTCAGGGTATGCTTTTGTTCCATCCCGTCCTAGCGCAGCAAACTCTGCCCTCCATCGATCCAGACCGGGCTACCCGTCACGTGCCGCGAAGCGTTCGAAACGAGAAAGGCGATGACATCGGCGACGTCTTCCGCCTTGCCGCTCTTGCCGCCGGTCAGAGGAATGTCCCCCTCGGGAAACTCCACGGGGATGCCGGCTTTGTCGCTGTCGCGCTTTTCCGTGTTGTCGTCGATCCGGCTCTCGATCGCGCCGGGGCAAACGGCATTGATGCGGATCTTCCGCTGGCCCAGTTCCAGCGCCAGTTGTTGAACCAGCGCCACCTGCCCCGCCTTGGTCACCGCGTAGGCGCTGGCGCCCGGCGAGGTGAAGGTGCGCGTACCGTTGATCGAGGAAACCACCACGATGGCCCCGCTGCCAGCCGCCTCCAGCGCCGGCACGGCATGATGAATGGTGAGATAAGTGCCGCGCAGGTTGACCGCGATGGTCTTGTCCCATTCCTCCGGAGTGAGGGATTCGATCGGCGCCCATGTGCCGTTGATCCCGGCATTGGCCACCACGATGTCGAGGCGACCGAAATGCCCCAGCGTCTCGGCCACCAGCGCCTTCATCCCGGCGTCATCGGTGACATCGGCGACCGCTGCCCGCGCCCTGCCACCGGCTGCCTCGATTTCGGCTGCCGTGGCCTCGACCTCCTCACGCGTGCGGCTCATCGCCACCACTGCGGCGCCTTCGGCCGCAAGCTTCAGCGCTGTCGCCTTGCCGATCCCTGATCCCGCGCCCGTAACCAGCGCCACCTTGCCGTCCAGAAAGGCCATTGCCCGCTCTCCTTGTGTCCAGAACGGGCAACGCGGCAGGCGGGCAATGGTTGTCGGGCTGGAGCCCGATAGTGATCAGAGCCGCTTGGGGTGGTCCTGCTCGATAATGCCGCGCGTAAGGCTGCCGGTTACCGGATAGAGCGGGATGAGGCAGGCCTGCAGCGCATGGTAAAGGTCCGGCTTGCCCACGAAGAGCCGCGAGGTCGGCACCAGTTGCTCGGTCAACTCGCTGTGCCAGCCGCCGCGCTCGTGGTCGATCAGGTGGTTCTCGGCAAAGTCCCAGAGCTTACGATACCAGATCTGGTAGTAGTCGCTATGGTCGTGCCCGCCGATATAGGCCGCCGCGCCGATGGCTTCGGCGACTGGCCACCACAGCTTTTCGCGCATGATCGGCTGGTTGTTCCAGTCGAGCGTATAGAAGAAGCCGCCGTTCACCTTGTCCCAGCCCAGCTCGATGGCCTGGCGGAAGAGCCCGCGGGCGCCCTCGGTCATCCAGCTATGCTCCTTGCGGCAAAGCACAAAGAGCTGGAACAGCAGGCGCGACCATTCCAGCGCATGCCCCGGCGTCGTGCCCGAGGGGCGGAACATTTCCGAGCCCAGATAGTCCTTATCTAGGCTCCAGTCCTCGTGGAAATGCTCGGCCACCCGATAGTCGAGCTTGGCGGCGTTCCTGTTGATGATGAGGTCCGCGATCCGCGTTGCCTTGTTGAGGTACTCCCTGTCGCCTGTCGCCTCATAGGCCGCCATCAGCGCCTCGGTCAGGTGCATGTTGGAATTCTGGCCGCGATAGGTGGTGATCTGGTCCCAGTTATTGGCGAATTCCTCGCGAACCGCGCCCACCTTTTTGTCCCAGAAGCGCTGCTCGATCACTTCGGTAACGTCGTCGATGACCTTGTCGGCCAGCGGGTGCCCCAGCAGTTTCGCGCTCGACCCGGCCAGCAGCACGAAGGCATGGCCATAGGCCTGCTTGCTGTCATCGACCGTGCCATGATCATCGAGCGACCAAACATAGCCGCCATGGCGCTGGTCGCGATGCTTTTCCCACAGATAGGTCATGCCGTGGTCGACGATCTCGTCCGAACCCGGCCGGCCGATCAGGCTGCCGATGGTGGCGCAATGGATCATGCGTGTGGTGACGTGGATTTGCCGCAGGCCATTGTCCGGCGACAGCGGCAGGCCATCGTCGGAAAGCTCGAAGAATCCACCCTTGGGATTGATCGAGGCGGCCTCGAAAAAGTCGAACAACCGGCTCGCCTGCGTCATCAGGTACTGCCGGTGGAACGGTCGCTTCTGCCAGGCGCCCCAATTGGTTGCGGGCAGTGTGGTGGCGGTCTGGCTCATGCTGGCTCCCTCGCGCCGACACCTTTCGTCGGCTGACGTCGGCAGGGTTCTAGCGAAACAATGGCAACGTTGCAATTTCCGAACCGTGCCGGCGCTTTGAAATGCACGTGGATGAAACTAGGCTGTAGTTCTCGGGCGTGGAATCGAGGTGGCACGTTTGGAAGGTCCGCTTTTCGCATCGGCAATCGCGATCCTGGTATTGGGGTTGGCTCTGGTCGTTTATGGAATTCCAGTGGGTCTCTGTCTGTGGCTGGTTGGGCGCGTCCTGGGGCGAAAGACAATGCTGGCTTTCGCGCTGGCAATTGCCGTCGGTCTAGCCTGGTTCGGTCTCAGGTCGCATCTTGGCTGCAGCGACCCCACGCAATGCGATAGCCCGGGCATGATGTTGTTCGGCCCGATCATCTACATTGTGGTTCCTGGGTGGGTTGCACTGACCGCCGTCATGGCCCACCGTGTCTGGCGAGACCTCGCGCGCTAGGTTTACCCCCGAGCGTACCAGTCCTCCACCCGCCTGACCTCGTCCGCCGACCCCAGGATCACCGGAACGCGCTGGTGGATCCCCGCCGGCTCGACCTCAAGAATCCCCTGCTTGCCGGTCGTCGATTTCCCGCCCGCGCCCTCGATCAGCCAAGCCATCGGGTTGGCCTCGTAGAGGAGCCGCAGCCGCCCGCCCTTGGCTTGCGTCTCGCTGTCGAGCGGATAGAGGAAAATGCCGCCGCGCATCAGGATGCGGTGGATGTCTGCCACCATCGATCCCACCCAGCGCATGTTGTAGCGCTTGCCGGCGGGCCCAGTCTCGCCCGCCACGCTCTCCTTCACATAGCCCGTCGTCGCCGCATCCCAGAAGCGTTCGCGGGCCGTGTTGATGGCAAACTCGCCACTTGCCTCAGGCACCTTGGCCGCAGCGAGCGTCTGCACCCAGACGCCCTCGGCATCGAGCGTGAAGACGCTGGTCTCGCCCGTTATGCGCACCACGAGGCTGGTTGCCGGTCCATAGGCGACATAGCCCGCCGCCAGTTGCGCCGTGCCCTTCTGCAAAAGCCCGCCTTCACTGGCGAGGACGGAAAAGATCGTGCCGACAGTGACGTTTACGTCGAGATTTGAAGACCCGTCCAAGGGATCGGTGGCCACAATGAACCGGCCCTGAATCGACATATTAAAGGCTTCATCCAGCTCTTCCGAGACCAGAATCGAAATCGCCGGATTTGCGGCCAAGTGATTCAAAACAATGTCGTTTGAGATCACGTCGAGCGCCTTTTGCGCCTCGCCCTGCACATTCTCCGATCCGGCCAGGCCCGTCTGCCCGGCAATCGGCGCGACGCGCAGCACCGCCGCAATTTCGGCCCCGGCTGCGGCCATCGATGCGATGGTCGCGGCGAGGTCCGCGTCGGTGGTTTGCGTCTTCAGCCATTGGGCGAGATCGGTCATCGGCGGGTCTCCATTGCTGGCACCCACAATCCCTATCCCGCCCAGCCATACAAGGCCGACTTTCGGGTGATGGAAGCCATCACCCCTCCTTTGCGAGGTCCGCCAGCAGGCCCGCCGCCACGCTGAGGCGAGATACCGTGACACCACCCTCGGTCATGTCCTTGACCGCCGCCACCGTTCGCGCCACCGCGACTGACCGCTGCGCCACGAAAGCGTCGACATTCCCGGCAGTGAGCACGTCGGCTGTGAGGTCGCGCAGCGCCCGCATCAGGTTGGCCAGGGCCCGGTCCAGTGCCATGCGATCGAACCGGTCGCCCAGAACGATGTTTCTTCCGTTTTCGATAATGGCGAAGAGATCGAACAACCCGGCCACCCCGAAATAGGCCCGCGCCGCGGTCAGCACATCCACGCCACTGCGCTCGGCCACCAGCACGATATCGCTGGCATGGCTGAGGAAGGGCAGCTCGCCGATGCGTTGGGCCAGTGTTTGCGGCACGCCATGGGCGACAAGGCCGCCGATCCGCCCGTCAAGGTCCTGGCGCTGCGTATCGGGCAACAGCCCCTCGGCCTCGCGCAACTGCTCGACACCGGACCGATGCCGCGCCACTAGGTCCGCCAGCCCTTCGGTCACCGAGCCATTGCGCAGGAACCACAGGGCTTCCTGCCGGAGCAGGGCTTCCACCTGCGCATAGAGTGCCAGTTGCACCGCCCCGGGCACCTGGCCATCCAGCCCGTCTATGGCCGCATTGAGCTCGGTGAGGCCGTAAGCGTCACGCACCGCCGCATAGGCCAGCGCCACTTCCCCGGCACTGGCCGAGGTCGCCGCCGTCAGCTCCGACACGAAGGCCGGCCCGCCACGATTGATCATCGCATTGGCCAGCACCGTAGCGATGACCTCGCGCTTGAGGCGATGGTTCTCGACCGATGGCCCATAGGTCCGGTGCAGAGTTTCCGGGAAATAGCGGAACAGCTCGCCCCCGAGATAGGGGTCGTCGATGGCCGAGCCATTGAGCAGGTCGTCGAACAGCGTCAGCTTGGCATAGGCCAGGATCACCGCCAGTTCCGGTCGCGACAGCCCCTTGCCCTGGGCGGCCCGGGCATCGAGCACGGCATTGGCGGGCAGGAATTCCACGGCCCGGTTGAGCAGTCCGCGCTCCTCCAGCCCCTCGATCAGCACCCGATGGTCGGGCAATTCGGCCAGACCCGCCCGCTCCGCCAGCGAAATGGCCAGCGTCTGCAGGTAGTTGTTTCGGAGGCACAGCGCCGCCACCTCGTCGGTCATTGAGGCGAGGAAGGCGTTGCGCTCCGCCATGCCGAGCTGGCCCGAAGCCAGCACCGGTGCCAGCGCAATCTTGATATTGACCTCGAGGTCGGAGGAATTGACGCCCGCCGAATTGTCGATGGCGTCGGTGTTGATCCGTCCGCCCTTGAGCGCATAGGCAATGCGCCCGCGCTGCGTCACGCCCAGGTTGGCCCCTTCGCCGACAACTTTGGCCCGAACCGCCTCGGCGCTGATGCGGATGGCGTCATTGGCCCGGTCACCGACCTTGGCATCCTCCTCGTCCTCCGCCTTGATATAGGTGCCGATGCCCCCGAACCAGAGGAGGTCCACCCGGGCGGCAAGGATCGCTTTCATCACCTCATTGGGCGTCGCGGCCTCCTGCTCGAGGCCGAGCAGCGTCCGCATTTCGGGGGTCAGCGGAATGGATTTGAGCGACCGGGAGAACACCCCGCCGCCCATCGAGATCAGGCCCTTTTCATAGTCCTGCCAGCTGGAGCGGGGCAGGGCGAACAGCCTCTGCCGTTCCGCAAAGCTCGCCGCCGCATCTGGATCGGGATCGATGAAGATGTCGCGATGGTCGAAGGCCGCCACCAGCCGGATTTCCTCCGACAGCAGCATGCCATTGCCGAACACGTCGCCGCTCATGTCGCCCACGCCGGCGACGGTAAAGGCCTCGCGCTGGATATCGCGGTCCATTTCGCGGAAATGGCGCTTCACCGCCTCCCAGCCGCCGCGCGCGGTAATGCCCATCTTCTTGTGGTCATAGCCGGCCGACCCGCCGGAGGCGAAAGCATCGCCCAGCCAGAAGCCGCGCCCGGTCGCGATGGAATTGGCGAGGTCCGAAAAACTCGCCGTGCCCTTGTCGGCGGCCACCACTAGATAGGGGTCATCGCCATCGCGCCGCACTGTTTCCGCCGGTGGCCTCACGGCGCCCTCGACGAGGTTGTCGGTCACGTCCAGGAGCGTCCCGATGAAGATGCGATAGCTTTCCGTGCCTTCCGCCAGCCATGCATCGCGCGCCATGCCGGCCGTTAGCCGCTTGGGCACGAAGCCACCCTTGGCACCCACCGGCACGATCACCGCATTCTTGACCTGCTGCGCCTTGACCAGCCCCAGCACTTCGGTGCGGAAATCCTCCGGCCGATCCGACCAGCGGATGCCGCCACGGGCAATGGCGCCGAACCGCAGATGCACGCCTTCCACCCGCGGCGAATAGACCGAGATTTCCCGATAGGGGCGGGGGGCGGCCATGCCTTCGACCTTGGAACTGTCGAACTTGATGGCCAACGCCGGACGACGATTGCCCTCTTCGTCGCGCTGCCAGGCATTGGTGCGCAGCGACGCTTCGATGAGATTCTGGAACCGCCGCACAATCGTGTCTTCGTCCAGCGACGAGATCGTTTCGAGTGCTTCAGCTATTGCGCTTCGCGCGGCGCCAGCAGCGCCGTCCCGGTTCTCAACGGCCGGGTCGTGCAGGGCGGCAAAGAGCGCCACCAGCGCCCGCGCAGCCGCGCGCTGCGTCACCATGACCTGCGCGATATAGCGCTGTGAATAGGAGGTCCCCACCTGTCGCAGGTAGCGCGACAGGGCCCGCAGCAGCGCCGCCTCGCTCCAGTCGAGCCCCGCCAGTGTGACAAGGGCATTGAGCTGATCGCTCTCGGCGGCGCCCGACCAGACCGCCATCAGACCCGCCTCGATCGCGGGGCCACGCGCCAGCACGTCCAGACTCGGCTCCTCGGCCAATTCCAGCACCATGTCGTGCAGGTACCGCTCGACCCCATCGCGCGGCACCATCGTATAGGTTCGCTCGTCGATCACCCGGAAGCCGAAATGCTCGAGCATAGGCACCCGGTCGCTGAGCGGAATGGCCGTGCCTTCGTGATAGAACTTGAGCCCCAGCGAGCCATCGCCGCCACTGCGCGCGGCCAGCCGGATAGCGATGCCGTCATCGCCCAGCCCCTCGAATACCGAGATGTCCTGCAGTGCGTCCGCAGCGCTATTGCGGCTCTGATAGGCCCCCGAAAAAGCCTGTTTCCAGGCGCTGACGGCGGCCGGGTCGGGTGCCGCGGCCATCAGCATGTCGGAGAAGTCGTGGGTCAGCGCCTCCACTCCGCTCTCCAGCGTTCGCCGGTCGGGGCGCGGCGTCGGCCCGCCATTGCGGCCGACGATGACATGCAGGCGCACAAGGTCGCCCTCGGGGAAGTGCGGATAGAAGGCCGACACGCGCCCATCATAGATGTCGGCGAGATAGCGGGTGATGCGCGCCCGCACATTGCCGTCATAGCGGTCGCGCGGCACATAGACGAGGACGGAGACGAAATTGTCGAACCGGTCGATGCGCGGCAAAACGCGCACCCGCGGCCGGTCGTAGAGGCCGGCAATGGCCTCGGCAAATTCGGCCAGTTGCTGGGTGTCGATCTGGAACAGTTCGTCGCGCGGATAGCTGTCGAGCGCCCCCAGCAGCGTACGGCCCGCATGCCCCAGCGGATCGACACCCGACTGGCGCATGACATCGGCAATCTTGCGCCGGATGATCGGCACTTCCGTATGCGGCGTCGCTAGCGCCTGGGCCGTATAGAGCCCCACCACCCGCAATTCGCCATGTGCTTCGCCGCCCGCACCAAAGAGCTTGATGCCCACATAGTCCATATGCGCGCGCCGATGCACCCGCGAGCGCACATTGGCCTTGGTGACCAGCAGCGGGTCTGGCCCTTCCACGAAGGCCACCAATTGCGGCGTGCTTTCCACATATTGCGGGCCGCTGCGCAGCACTTTGAGCGTTTCGTCGCGCAATATGCCCAACCCGCTGCCGGGGACAGGCGTGAGTTCTCCGTTCTCCAGCCGATACTCCCTGAGCCCCAGGAAGGTGAAATTGTGCTCGATCAGCCATTCGACGAAACGCGCCGCCTCGTCCCGCAGGGCCGGCTTGAATGCGTTGAGGCCGGCGGTCGCTCGCCGGACCCGGTCCAGCATGGCGTGCCAGTCGGCCACCGCATGCGATACGTCGGCGAGCGTGGCCTGCAGCTCCTCCACCAGCACATCCGGCTCGGCCACCGGGTCAGATTGGATATGGAGCATGCTGACGGCAGTGCCGCCGTCGGCTACCACTTCGCCGCCCGCAACATGCAGCACGGGATGGGCGAAGAGCCGGATGCTGCCGCCTGCCGATCGAAGGGCCGCCAAGGCGCTGTCGACGATGAAAGGCATGTCGGGGCTGATGATATCGAGCATCATCGGCGCCCCGGCCGACTTTGGCGGGGTGACGAAGATCCGGGTCCGGTCCAGCGCCCCGCTGGTCAGCCTCTCATGGCTGGTGGCCAGGGCCTCGATCAGCGCGTCTGGATCCTGCTTGATCAGGTCGTCCGGGTCGATGGCCTCAATGGCCTTTGCCAAGAGACGCCTGAAACCTGCATTGTCCCCCGCCCGTGCCTCGGCCTTTTCCAGATAAGGCGCCTCAACCTTTGTAGTCATCCCATGCTCCCCGTGACTCGCAGTGCCACTTTAGGCGTCACGGATGACACTGTCTTCACCACTTGCGTCGCACACCGCAAACCCCTGTGGCTCTGCCGAGGGCCGCGACCGGGCAGACCGGGCCGCAGCACGCGATTTCATGAAATCGTCACAATTGGGCAAAGCATTTCCCGCTCACCCGGCGAATGGAGAGGTTTACGACTTGTTAAACCCTACCGATCTGGTAGTCTTTGATCGGTTCCAACGCAGGTGCTCCATGCCCAAGCTGTCCCAGTACGCTTCCTATATGGCGCTCGCCGCCGCACTGTTTGTCGGATTTGCCGTGACCATGCATGTCGGCATGAGCTTCTAGGCACAAGAATCCGGCGCATAGACGCGTTCGTGGCGGCCCATTGGCCGCCATACTTGTTTTGGAGCGCTTCTGCCTAGTGCACTGTGGCCGGTTCGATGGGGGTCGCCGACCCGTCGCCGATATTGGGTCCGGCCCAGAACACCACATAGAGCAGATCCCTGCCGCTTTCGTCGGTGATCTCGATCGATCGCGGGGCATCCATTTCCCCGCCTTCTCCCGCCACTTTTTCCATGATCGCGCGGCCCATCTCCGCTGCAGACTGTTCCGCGGCCTCAAGGCTCACGTGTTCGCTGCCCGCTTCGTCGCGGATCAGAGCGGTCTCGGTGCGATAATGAAAGTAGTAGCGTGGCAAGGGCCTTCCCCGTTCTCCGGGATCAACGCCGGGCGACCGCTTTTGTTGCCGGCCCCGGACAGAACCAGTCTGGCAGGCTGAAGCGGCTCAGTCGACCCCGTCCAGATCACGATAGCCATGCCGATGCCACATCAGGGGGCGAAGGGCCGTGTCCGTTTCGGCCTCGATTATGGCACCCGCAAACAACACATGCGTGCCGGTTTCCATGGCCCCTATGACCTCGCAATCGAGATTGGTCACGGCCCCGCTAAGGCGCGGCTGGCCCGAGGGCCATACCTCCCAGGTGCCGACCGAAAATCGTCTCTCCGCAGGCACTTGCCCAGCAAAGGCATCGGCCACCGCGCGCTGACCACCCGCCAGCATGGCCAGCGAAAAGCCCCCGGTCTTGGCGATCAGGTCAGCCAGGCGGCTGACAATATCGATCGAGACCAGAATGGCCGGTGGCTGCGCCGATAGCGAGAGCACGGAAGTCGCTGTGCGACCAACCCGTTCCGTGCCCCGCCGGGCCGCCACCACGTGCACGCTCGACGCCAGTCCGGACATTGCCGCGCGGAACTCAGTATCGCTGACCGCAGGCCGGCGAAGCGGCCGCATGGCCATGCTGTCGGGGAGATCGAAGTCGGGCATAAGGGTAGTCATCGCGGAAAGTCTGCTCGTGTGCAATGCCCGTGCCTTCCCAGGACACAGGCCGACTCCTCCCCCATCTTCAGGGGGAGGCCGGGTGGGGGTGATTGTCAAGAGGGAGCCTCCCCCAAGAGTTACCCCAGATTGGCTTCGGCGAATTCGTAGTTCGCAAGCTTGTCGAGGAAGTTGCTCACATAGTCCGGTCGACGATTGCGGAAATCGACATAATAGGAATGCTCCCAGACGTCGAGGCCGAGCAACACCTTGCCCTCGCCGGTGGCCAGCGGGTTCGACCCGTTCGGGGTCTTGGTGGTCTTGAGCTTGCCGTCGGTGCCGAGCACCAGCCAGGCCCAGCCGGAGCCGAATTGGGTCGTCGCGGCAGTCTTGAAGCTGTCCTTGAAGGCATCCACCGAGCCGAAATCTTCGACGATCTTGGCTTCGAGCTTGCCCGATAGCTTGCCGCCAGTGGGCGAGAGCGCGTTCCAGAAATGGATGTGGTTCCAGTGCTGGCCGGCATTGTTGAACACCGGCGCGAGGTCTGCCTTGCCATTGGCGAAGGCGACGATCTCCTCCAGCGACTTGCCCTGCAGGTCGGCATTCTTTTCGACAAAGCCGTTGAGGGCGGTCACATAGGCCTGGTGATGCTTGCCGTGATGCAGTTCCAGCGTTTCCTGGCTCATGCCACGCTCGGCTAGGGCCGCGGGCGCATAGGGCAGGGCGGGGAGCGAGAAGGTCATTTCGGGGGTCCTTTCTGCACCGGCTTGCAAGTTTTCGCAGACCGGGCTAATTTCCAAGCAATGGCTTTGAAAACCCTTTCCGAAGATATGTCAAGCGCAGGCTTGGAAAACGCGGCCTGGTCGCCGCGCAACCCCGCGGAGCGCATTCTCATGGCGCTCAAGATGCAGGGCGCGCTGTCGGCTGCAGTTCTAGGCGAGAAGCTCGGCACCACCAGCGAGGCCGTGCGCCAGCAGCTTCTGCGCCTTGGTGAGGAGGGCTTGGTGGAGGCGCGCAGTGCCGCCAGTGGCGTGGGCCGCCCGACCCAGCTATGGAGCCTCACTCCAGTCGCACAGGCGCGATTCCCCGATACCCATGCGGCCCTCACGGTCCAGTTGCTCGACATCGTCCGCAACCGGCTGGGCGAAGACGCGCTTGAGGCCATCATCGCCGCGCGCGAGGCCGATACCCGCGCCGCCTACGAGGCGGCGGTCGCAACCGCACCGGATCTTGAAACCCGCGTTGCGGCTCTGGCCGATCTGCGCAGCCAGGAAGGCTACATGGCCGCCTGGACCACCGAGCCGGATGGCTCGCTCCTCCTGGTCGAAAACCACTGTCCCATCTGTGCCGCCGCTACCGCCTGCCAGGGCTTCTGCCGCGCTGAGCTCGACGTCTTCCGCTCGATCCTTGGCCCGGATGTCGCCGTCGAACGCGTTGATCACATCGTCGCTGGCGGCCGCCGCTGTTCCTATACCATCAAGGCCATCGACAATGTCGCATGATCGCCCGCCCGTCGGCACCCAGCTCCATCGCATCGGCTGGGACACGCCCGAGGGTCTCGACGATGGTGTAATTCGGGCCGTGGTCGACGAGTTCTATGCCCGCGCCCGCCGCGACGATGTCATCGGGCCGGTCTTCAATCGCATCATCCCCGATGCCGAATGGCCGGCCCATCTCGACAAGATTGCCGATTTCTGGAGCTCCATGCTGCTCGGCACCGGCCGCTACACTGGCCGGCCCATGCCCAAGCACATGGCCATCCCCGAACTCAGCGACGCCCATTTCATGCGCTGGCTGCGCCTCTTTCGCGAAACGGTCGAGGAAATCTGCCCGCCCGACATCGCCGCCCTCTTCGTCGAGCGCTCCGAGCGCATCGGCAATTCCTTCCGCATGAACATCGCCATGCGCCGCGGCGACGACATCACCACCATGGGACCGCTCAAGCGCGAAGCTCCGGCGAGCTGGAAGCCGGAATAGGGGGCGAGCCCCCGGCCTCAAATGCCAGAGGCCGACCAGTCCGCTCCAGCCACCTTCAATCCCGACAGAAAGTCCAGCACAGCGCCATTGAACAGGGCCGGGCGCTGCACCGGCGCAAAATGGCTGACCCCCGGCAGGTTGACAAAGCGCGCGCCGGGAATGCTGGCGGCGATATAGCGTGCATGCTCGGGACGGATGAACTCATCCCTTTCGGCCTGCGCCACGGTCACGGGAACCCGGATCGCCTGCAGATCGTCCCGGCCGTAATCGGGCAATGTCGACTGCATCACCTGCAAGGCCTGGCTCATCGCCTCGAACCCATCCGGTGTCGGGGACAGGGCCGCATAGTCCTTCTGGTGGCGCGTCACGCAATTGCCGATGACGTCGGTCATCTCGAAGGGCAGGGCCCCGGTCGCATCGACACTGCAGGCGAAGTAGAACACGCCCGCGACCCGTTCCGGACAGGCCCGCGCCATGGCCAGCCCTGTACAGGCGCCGTCGCTCCAGCCGACAATGGCCACGCGCGCAACGCCCAGATGATCGAGCACCGCCACCAGGTCTTCGGCGAACTGGTCATACGAAAAGGGACGCCCGTCCCAGCTGCTGCGCCCCTGGCCGCGGCTGTCGATGGCAATGACGCGATATCCCTGTTCAAGCAGAGCCGGCACCTGATGCCCGAAATTGCCCGCATTGCCCAGTCCGCCATGCAGTAGCACCACGGCCGGCCCGTTGCCATAGTCGCCGAACCACAGCCGCGCCCCATCCCGCGCGATGGTCGCGCCACCCTCGGGCAGCGGCGGCGGCCCTTCGGCGGCAAACAGGGTCAGGTCGTCATCGGCGAAAACATCGTGCATTGGAGGCTCCTCAATTCCACAGACACGACGAACCGCAGAACCGGTTTTCGACCGGCCAAGCAGGAAATCTACCCCAGCAGCCCCACCCCCGCCGGCACATTGCGGTCGCACATGAGCACACCGTCCACCACGGTGAGCCTGGCCTGGTGAATGGCCGTGCGCCGCGCGGCGAGGGTTTGCGGACCCTCGGCCTGGCTGCGCTCGTCCCATTCGGGATGGGTGAAGTAGAACATCGCCGCATGGTCGTTGAACGCGACCACATCGGCATGGCGGATGAAGCGGTGGTCCAGTGGGTCCGCGCCCGGCTCCGATCCGATCATGCCCTGCCGCGCCCAGAGCCGCGTGTCCTCCGAGCGATAGACGCCCTGGCCGTGCCACTCGTCCACGATCAACCAATAGTAGCCACCCAGCGCGAAGACATTGGGTCCCTCATGCGGATCGCCATAGGGCGAGCCGGCCAAGACCCGCCCTTCAATCTGCCAGTCGAAGAGGTTCGTGCTCGATGCGCTCCAGGTGCTCGACCCGGCTGCCTCGTCCTTGTACCACATGCGCCAGAGCCCGTCGGGGCACCTGAACACACAAGCGTCGATCACCCGGTTGCTCGAAAGCCGGATCGGCCCGACCCGCTCCCAACGCACCATGTCCTTGCTGGTGAAATGCGTGATGGTCCGCGCAACGCCTCGCCAGTCATCCGGCACGCCGGTGATATAGCTGAGGAACATGTGGTACCGCCCCTCGGCAAACACCACTTCCGGCGCCCAATGTGTATTGCCGCCCGGCGTGTCGGCGGGGTCGTCAAGTCCGGACACCGTACCGCGATAGTGCCAGCTGGCGCCGCCATCCACGCTCATCGCCAGCCCGATGGGCGAACCATGGATCCAGGTGAATTTCGGACCCTGAGCCGAAACGCGCCGATTAGTGTAGAACATCCACCATTCGTTGCTGCCTTCGCGGCGCACCACCACCGGGTCCGCCGCGCCATCCTCGACGGGATCACGAAAGATCGGTGCGCTCATGCCCCTTCATAGACCCGAACGCTCCGTCCGTCAGCCCTGTCCACCAGCCGCCCAGCGCGTCCGACACTGTCGCTCGCCAGCTTGAGCATCAGCGGGTCGGTGCCCAGCTTGCCCGCGCCCGCATCGTCGGTCGAGAGCACCGAGGCCTTGAGCAGCCGCGAATAGGGATGTTCGGGATTTTCCAGTACCGTGCGCGCATCGCCCATTTCCACGATCCGCCCGCGCTGCATGATGATCAGCCGGTTGGAGATGTAATAGGCGGTGGCGAGGTCATGGGTAATGTAGATGACCGACACCCCGAGGTCGTCGCGCAGGCTTTTCAGCAGGTTGACGATGCTCATGCGCAGCGAAGCGTCCACCATCGACACCGGCTCGTCGGCAATCAGCAGCGGCGGATTGGGGATCAGCGCCCGCGCTATGGCGCAGCGCTGCAATTGCCCGCCGCTCATTTCATGCGGAAAGCGGCCCCGCACTTCCTTCAAGCTGAGACCGACTTTCTGCAGGGCCTCGTCCATGGCGCGGTCCACCTGCGCCTGGTCCGACGTTCCGAGGAACCGCCTTGCGGTGGAGTCGAGATAGCGTTCGATCTTCTTCAAAGGATTGAACGCCTCGAACGGGTTCTGGAACACCGGCTGGACATGGCTCATGAATTCGAGCCGCTCGCCCCGACCGGCATGCCGGTCCACCTTCTTGCCCCGGAAGAGGATTTCCCCGCTCGAGGGGTCTTCCAGCCCCAGCACCATCCGCGCCAGCGTCGTCTTGCCCGAGCCGCTCTCGCCGATAATGGTGAAGATTTCTGGCTTTTCGGCGCTGAGCGAGAAGCTAGCATCCATCACCGCGTCGACCACCTTGCGACCGAGCAGCCCGCCCATGGTGAAGCGCTTGGAGACATTGCGCACATCGAGAAGCGTCGTCATGCCATCACTCCCGCAGGCTTGGCCACATTGACCAGCGGTTCGACATCCCTCCAGCGCCAGCAGGCCGTGCGATGGTCCGGACCGACCACTTCCATCGGCGGAGTTTCCCGCTTGCACTTGTCGATGGCCAGGGGGCAGCGTGGATGGAAGCGGCATCCGGGGGGCGGGTCGGCGAGGTTGGGCGGACGGCCCTCGAGCGCGGGACGCTGCTGGGTGTCGCCGATGCGCGGCAAGCTGGCCACCAGGTGGGCCGTATAGGGATGCTTGGGCGCAAAGAACATCTCGCGCGTCGGCCCTTCCTCCACCAGCCGTCCGGCATAGATGATACCCACCCGGTCGGCGACGTTGGCATGGACGCTCATGTCATGGGTCACGAACACCACCGAGGCGCCCATTTCCTTCTGGATGTCGCGGATAAGGCTCAGCACTTCCTTCTGCACCACCACGTCGAGCGCCGTGGTCGGCTCGTCGGCAATGATGAATTCGGGATGGCAGACCGTGGCCAGGCCAATCGTCACGCGCTGACGCATGCCGCCCGAAAGCTCATGCGGATAGGCCCGAAGCACGTCCGGCGACAGGTTGAGCCGGGCCAGGTGATTGATTACCCGCGTCTCGAACTCGGCACCCGAAAGGCCGAGCGGCCGCTGCGCGAAATCCTGGAAGGTCTTGCCGATCCGGCGGACCGGATTGAGCACGCTCATCGAGCCTTGCATGATGTACGAGAGGTGTTTCCAGCGCACCGCCTCGATCTCGGCCGGGCTGGCATGGGCCACATCGATCGGCCCGGAGCTGAACGCGTATTTGGCCGTGCCGCTCACCACCCGCAGCGGCGGGCGAATGGCGGCCGCCAGCACCTTGATGAAACTGGTCTTGCCCGAGGAGCTTTCCCCGGCAATGCCATAGACCTCGTTCTTGCGCAGGGTCACGGTGATGTCGTCCACCGCCCGAACTTCTCGGCTCACGCCGAAATAGTTCATCTGGTAATAGGCCTTGAGGCCCTCGACCTTGAGGATTTCGGCGTTCTTTTCCTGGGTCATTCTTTCGCGCCCCTATGGTGCGGTTCCTTGGCACCCTCCCCCTTGAGGGGAGGGCCGGGGAGGGGGTGGCTGCGTGGTCCACTGATCGACCCCCACCCCCAGCCCCTCCCCTCAAGGGGGAGGGGAGCGGCCTCGAGCAAAACCGTCATGCCCCCATCCTCCGCAGCCGGCTGCGCGGGTCGATATACTCGTTCATGCTCATGGCCAGCAGGAACAGGCCGATAAAGGTCAGCACCATCAGGATCACCGGAATAGCGATCCACCACCAGACGCCCACCACCATGGCCGAGTGTGAATTCGCCCAATAGAGCGCGGTGCCGATGGTGGGATTGTTGATATTGGTGAAGCCCAGCACGGCCAGCGTCACTTCGAGGCCGATCGACCACAGCATGTTGTTCATGAAGGTCGCAAAGACGATGGGCATGACATAGGGCAGGTGCTCTTCGAGCAGCACCTTGCGGGTGCTCATCCCCGCAAATACGGCATGACGGGTGAATTCGCGGTGCTTCAATCCCAACGCCACCGAGCGGATCAACCGGGCGTCGAACGGCCAGCCGAAACACGCCATGATCAGGGCCAGGGTCAGGCTGTCCATATTGTTGCGCAAGACGAAGTAGAACAGCACCAGCACCGGGAAGATGGGTATGGCCACGAAGATGTCGTTGACGAACATCAGCGCCCGGTCGACCCAGCCGCCCAGATAGCCGGCGGTCAGGCCGACCGCGATGGAAATGATGCGCGACAGCACGGCGACGGTCAGGCCGAAGGTCAGGCTGTTCCGGAAGGCCGCGGAAAGCTGCCAGAACATGTCCTGGCCACGCGAATTGGTGCCGAACCAGAACTGGGCCGAGGGCGGCTGGTCCGGAATGGTCATGTAGATCAGCGATGGGTCGACCGGCGAGAAGAAGCTCAGGCAGGCAAAGATCACCACCACGCCGACCAGGATCAGGCCGATGGCGAATTCGATATTGTAGCGGATGAGGTCGCGGAATACGGCAAACATGGACTTACTCCGCCCGCACGCGTGGATCGAGGATGGGGTAGAGCAGGTCGACAATGAAAATCGCCAGGGCCACCGCCGTCACCGAGACGCTCGACACGGCCAGCACCAGCGAATAGTCGCCGGCATTGACCGCATCGATCAGCAGGGATCCGAGGCCCGGATAGTTGAACACCTGTTCGGTGATGACCGTGCCGGAGAACACGCCGCCCAGCGCCATGGCCAGTGCCGTCAGCTGAGGGACGAGCGCATTGCGCATCACATAGCCGGTGACGATGGTCGAGCGCTTGACGCCGGCCAGTTCGGCATAGGTGACATAGTCTTCGGTGACGACATTGGAGACCAGCGCCCGCATGCCCAGGAACCAGCCCCCGAACCCGACCAGCACCAGCGACAGCGCCGGCAGGGTGGCATGCTGGATCACCGAGGAAATGTAGGGCCAGTTCCAGCCGGGCGTGACGTTCATGGCAAACCCGCCCGAGATCGGCAGGATCGGCCAGAGGAACCCAAACACGATCAGCATGATGAAGGCCACGACATAGTAGGGGATCGGCTGGATGCCGATGGCGACCAGGCCAAAGGCCTTGAGGAACTTGTTGTCTTGGTAATAGCCGGCGAGGCCCCCCATGACATTGCCGACGGCAAAGGTGATCAGGGTCGCCAGCGTCAGCAGGGTGACGGTCCAGGGCAGGGCGCGCATCACCAGCGACATGGCCGGGGTGGGGAAGGCCAGCAGCGAGGGTCCGAAATCACCCTGGACCAGGCGGGTCCAGAAATTGACGTATTGGCTCCAGAGCGGCTCGTTGACGCCATAGAGATCCGTCAGCGCGGCGCGCATGGCCGTGATCGCCTCCGGATTGGACACGGACCGGGCCGTCATGCGGCCCAAGGCCGCCTCGACCGGGTTGATCGGTGACAGATGCGTCACGAGGAACGTCGCGGAAACGCCAAAGAAGATCACAGCGATGAGCTGCAGCAGGCGCTTCCCGACGAAGATCAGATAACCGTGCATCCGGACTCCTCAAATGTCCAAACCGGGAGCACTGCGTGGTTGGCAGGCCTCCCCCTCACCGACCCGGCTTTGCCGGGCCACCTCTCCCCGATGGGGCGAGCAATGAGCACCAAGGGCGCCTCAATTCTTCTCCCCATCGGGAGGAGGTGGCGCCAAGCGCCGTATGAGGTGTGCTCTCATTTCTTTCGGATGTCGGCTAGGCGGCATCCAATTGCGCGAGGGACACGCCGGAGAGCGTGTCCCTCTGTAGGGGCCCGGCTTACGCCGCGCCCCTGGGAGGATTGAAAGGGCGTCAGCTTGCGCCTTCGACCGGGCTGATCTGCGTGAAGATATACTTCGCGTTCGACCAGTTGGTGACCGGGTTGGCATAGGGCTTCTCGGCATTCGGCCAGCCGGTCCAGAACCGGTTCGACTGGATCGAGAACACGTTGTAGGACATGATCGGAATATTCGGCATCTCCTCGAGGTGGAGCTTGACGAATTCGTGTCCGTATTCGATCGCCTTGGGGTCGTTGAAGTCGATGCCGCGGACCTTGTTGATGATCTCGTCAAGGCGCGGATCTTTCCAGCGCATCCAGTTGCGGCCGGGCTGGGTTTCGCCGGGTTCGACCACGAAGGACGAGTGGTAGCTGTCGAGGAAGAAGGCGAGGTCGGGGTGGCCACCATAGGTTTCCACGGCCCAGCCGATTTCCACCTCGAAGTCGCCGGCACCGGTCCGATCCCAGATGTCGGTGGCCACTTCCGGGGTCGCCTGCACGCCGTTCTGGGCCCAGCTCTGCGCGATCATAACGCCGAGACGGTTGATCACGCCTTCCTGCGGTACCAGCACGCTGATGGTGAACGGTGACCCATCCGGCATCATCCACTGGTTGCCATTCTTGGTGAAACCGGCAGCGGTGAGCAGTTCTTCGGCCGCAGCCACGTCCGTCTTCCACCAGCCGTAGCCGAAGGAATTGCGGATGGCATCGGGGTCGGTCGGGACCTGGTCGCCGAACTGCGGACGCACCATTTCGGCGATCTGCAGGCCGACATCGGGGTCATACGGCTTGATTTTGCGCGTACCGGTGTCGAGCTCGAAATTGACGAGGTAATCCTGCAGCGGCGCATGGTAGTCGCGCGGATGCGTGCCAGTCGGCGGGATGGAAATGGCCGACAGGGTTGCCGCACCGCGATAGGACGCCATGGACATGGCGCGCGCGTCGAGCATGAGGGTGAGTGCCCAGCGGACCCGCTTGTCCTGGAACTTGGGGTTCTGCAGGTTGAACACCGCCATGGGCAGGGTCGGATCGGGATGGGCATAGGGGAAGCCCGGGAACCAGCCCTGCACGTCCGGATCCTGCTGCACGATCGAGAATGTGCCTTCCGGCGACAGGTCGTGGATCATGTCCAGGTTGCCGTTGCGCATCTCGATCAGGCGATTGTCGGTCGAGATATTGTTCCGGTAGATCACGTATTTGGGCTTGGGCTCGCCCACCAGCGCCATGGTCGTCTTGTCCCAGTCGGCGCGCTTTTCCCAGATATACCAGGTGCCGTTCGGGTCGAACGAATGCAGCGTGTAGGGCCCGAGGCTGACCGGCGGGTTGTTGTCGAAGGCCACGATGTCCTCGACGCCCTCAAACACATGCTTGGGCATGATCCAGGCAGCGTTCCAGCGCACCGAGAAGGTGGTGTGGAAGCGCGAATTGGGGGCCTTGAGCACGAAGTGAACCGTATACGGGTCGACCGCGGTGACGCTTTCGATCTGTGTCGAGAAGGCACCATACCAGCCAGTGCCGGGCGTTGCCGCCTGCTTTTCGACAGTGAACACCACGTCATCGGCGGTGAATTCCACGCCGTCGGACCACATGATGCCCTGGCGCAGCTTCACCGTCATTTCGGAGAAGTCGTCGTTATATTCCCACGGGCCCTCGGCCAGCGAATAGTAGATGGCGTTCTCGCTGGCGCCCTCGATGCCGGCATCGGGGTCGATATACCAGAACGTATCGGCCGTCAGCTGCTGGAGGCCGGTGGACAGGCCGCCGCCGCCATTGGCCCAGAGGTTGAACCAGCCCGGATTGCGGATCACCCCTTCGGGGTTGTGAACGATGACGGTCTCGTTGCGCGGGAATTGCGTCAGGTCGGGGGCGCTGCCCTCCGCTTCCTGTCCGAATGCCAGGCCATTGCCGGCCACCATCAGCGCACCGACAGCCGTAGTACCGATCAGAAAACTGCGTCTATCCATCGATATACCTCCCATGTGAACGCCTCATCGCGTTCCTTTTCTCAGGGCTCCTCAACCCTGTGATAAGTCATACTTAACTAGGGGGTTCGGGCTGTCAATGGACTTTCTGATACAAATCCAAAACCATGATACAAAATATATTGAGGCGCGACTTTTCGGGTCGCGCCTCAGCAGAAATGGCTGTTTGAACCCGTTCATCAACGGGGTCCAGGAAGGGTACAGGTCAGATTTTGACACGCACCATCTGGTAGGAATAGGGCGGTAGCGAGACTGTGAGCCGGCCATTCTCGGCCTTGGCGCCCGAGCCCTTGGCCGGCTTCACCTCATCCTGATTCTTGGCGGTATTCACTGCCTTCAGGTCGGGATGCGTCATCACCTGATGGTCGATAATGCTCGCATTATCAAAGCCTTGCAGGTCGACCTCGGTCTCGATGCTCTCGCTGGTGTGGCGATTGACGAGGAAGAAGGTCAGGGTGCCCTCCGCCTCATTGTGCACGCCGGCAACGTCCACGAAGGCCGTATCCTTGGCATGGGTCGTCTCATAGCCCGGCGAGCTGGTCTTGAGCTGCAGCGCCGTGCCGCGGCCGAAAACCGAAGCGAAATAATAGGGATAATAGATGGTCTGGGCCCAAGCCGGTCCGCCCTTTTCGGTCATGATCGGAGCGATCACATTTACGAGTTGGGCGATACAGGCGATCTTCACCACATCCGAGCGGCGGATGAAGGTGTTGAGGATCAACCCCACCATCAGCACGTCTTCGAAGTTGTAGATATCCTCGAGCAGACCCGGTGCATGCGGCCAGCCGCCATTGCCCTCAAGAATTTCCCGGTCCTTCTTGTTGGAATGGTACCAGACATTCCATTCGTCGAAGGAAATATAGATGTCCTTGTTGGACTTCTTCTTGTGCTTGACCTGTTTGATGGTTGAGGCAACCGTCTCGATATAACGGTCAAGCTTGTGGCTGAGCCCCAGATAGTTGGGCGTATTGTCGTCGCGGTTGGCGAAATACATGTGGAGCGAGATGTAGTCCACATGGTCATAGGTGTGCTCGAGCACGATGCGTTCCCAATCCGGGAAGCTCGGCATTTCCGAATGCGACGAGCCGCAGACGATCAGTTCCAGGTTCTTGTCGAACATGCGCATGGCACGGGCGGTGTTTGCGGCCAGCTTGCCATACTCGTCGGCATCCTTGTGGCCGACCTGCCAGGGGCCGTCCATCTCGTTGCCGAGGCACCACATTTTGACGTTCCACGGCTCCTTGCGGCCGTTTTTGATCCTGAGATCGCTCCAGTACGAACCGCCGGGATGGTTGACATATTCGAGGAAGCTGCGGGCCTCGTCGACGCCGCGCGAGCCCAGGTTCACGGCCAGCATCATCTCGGTGCCGACTGTGGCGCACCAATCAGCGAATTCATGCACGCCAACGGCATTGCTTTCCGACGTATGCCAGGCCAGGTCCAGGCGCGTGGGGCGCTGCTCGCGCGGGCCGATGCCGTCTTCCCAGTTATAGGCCGAGACGAAGTTGCCGCCGGGATAGCGGACCACGGGAACGTTGAGATCCTTGACCAACTGGGCCACGTCCCCGCGCATGCCGTCCTTGTCCGCAGTCGGGTGATCGGGCTCATAGATGCCCTCGTAAACGGCCCGGCCCAGATGTTCCAGAAAGGCCCCATAGACACGGTCGTCGATTTTGGCGATCGTGTAATCCTTGTTGGCAATGACGGACGCCTTCACCGGCCCCTCCCACTAATTCCGTTTTGCTGATTTATATCAGTTAAGATGTTTTTAGCCGCGGGTGGCCGATGGCGCAAGCGCAAAAAATATGATTTTTGACGCGCCTGTCCTGTGCAGCCGCATTCTGCTGCGTGAAAGACAGTTTCTCACGGTTGCTTGAGGCGGGGATAAATCAGGGCGCGGTGTGCAGGCGCAGGATGATATCCTGGTCGTAGTTGCCGAAGCCGCGGCCGAATATGTTGATGCCGCCGGGATGCTTGGCATCGGGCTTGACCGCAATCCGAAGCCGGATCGAATGGTGGTTGCTGAGGTCGAGATCGTGCAGCGATAGCGGCGAAATCTTCATCCCATCCACATAGGTGCCGTCCTTGGTCACCCGCCAGCTCTTGAGCTTGCCGTATTGGCTGCCCTTCAATTTCCACCAGCCCGGCGTATAGACGCCGCGCTTGTCGCCGAAATCGCCGGTGGACAGCCAGGTGCCGATCTCGGTGCCGTTGACCGAAAGGGTAATGTCGCTGGGCCAATCCGCCGACGTGCCGGGGACTTCCGAACTCAGCTCAAGCACGAATTCCATGGAGTCGATGGTATTCTGGGCCAGCTTGGCATTGTTGGGAAACTGGTATTCGACATAGCCGCGGGTGAACCAGATCAACCCCGCCTTCATGCGATCCGGATCGAGGAAGGTGTCCGGGACGTCCAATAGCCCGATGATCCCCTCGGTCGAGCAGAGGCCGCAAGGCGCGGAGACCTCGCAACTCGTGTAGAGCCCCAGCGGCATTGACACTTCGATCGTATTGGCCCGAAGCGGCTTGATGTCGTCCTTGAACATCACCAGCACTTCGTCGAAGGTGGAATGGCAGATCTTCTGATTGCCCTTGCGGGCCTTCTGCGTCTCGGTCCGGATCAACCCAGCCCCTTCCAGGATCTGCAGGTTGGTGGACACCGTCGATTGCGGCAGGCCCAGCCTTTCGGCAATATCATTGCCGTTCATCGCGCCTTCCATGTGCAAGAGCTTGAGCATCTTCACCCGGATCGGCGAGGCGAGCCCCTTGAGAACGTCGATACCTTCTTCGGGGTCGATAACCAGGAAATTGCGGCTCATGCTGCTTTCACGATGAAATTGGTTGAAAGTTGATTGTGTATCAGGAAGGCTGAACCAATCAACCCGATTTTGATCTGTTTGGGTTGTGATCCCGAATATCCGATGCAATCGAATGCGACTAAGGCATAACTTGGCTTGATCGGGCGGACCTGTTCTGGAGAGGATTTGCCGCGCAGGGAGGCGACCCATTCGGAGGTGCGCCCAGGGCTGGATTGGGAGAGACACGATGTCGGATGACAAGGCCACCAGCCTGCGTGAAGCAGCGCTGCATTTTCATGAGTTCCCGCGGCCAGGAAAGCTGGAGATTGTCGCGACCAAGCCGCTGGCCAATACGCGCGACCTGTCGCTGGCCTATTCCCCCGGAGTGGCCACCCCCTGCGAGGAAATCGCCGCTGATCCCGCTGCCGCCTATAAGTACACCTCCAAGGGCAACCTGGTCGCCGTGATCTCCAACGGCACCGCCGTGCTGGGGCTGGGCAATATCGGCGCCCTGGCCAGTAAACCCGTCATGGAGGGCAAGTCCGTCCTCTTCAAAAAATTCGCTGACATCGACAGCATCGATATCGAGGTCAACGAGCAGGATCCGAAGCGCTTCATCGAGATCGTCGCGCCGCTGGAGCCAAGCTTTGGCGGCATCAATCTTGAGGACATCAAGGCGCCAGAATGCTTCGAGATCGAGGAAGCTCTGCGCGAGCGGATGAACATCCCGGTCTTCCATGACGACCAGCACGGCACCGCCATTATCGTCGCGGCGGCGGTGATCAACGCCATGCGGCTGGTCAAGAAGGACATCGGCCAGGTCAAGATCGTGACCTCGGGGGCAGGGGCCGCAGCCATCGCCTGCATGAACATGCTGATTGCCGTGGGCGCAAAGCGGGAAAACATCTGGATTGCCGACTCCAAGGGTCTCGTGACCAAAAAGCGGGACAACTCCGTCGATCGCTGGCGCGGTGCCTTTGCCCAGGACACCGAGGAGACAGAGCTTAGCGCTGTCATGGCGGGGGCGGATATCTTTGTGGGTCTGTCCAAGGCCGGTGCGCTCAAGCCCGAGATGATGAAGGACATGTCGGAGAACCCGCTGATCCTGGCGCTCTCCAATCCCATCCCCGAAATCATGCCCGAACTGGCCAAGCAGATGCGCCCCGATGCGCTCGTCTGCACCGGGAGGTCGGATTATCCCAACCAGGTCAACAACGTCCTTTGCTTCCCGTTCCTGTTCCGCGGGGCGCTCGATTGCGGCGCGACGATCATCAACGAGGAAATGAAGGCCGCCGCTGCTCATGCGATTGCCAGGCTAGCCCATGAGCCGGGCCTCGAAGCCACGGCCCACGGCGTGCCGGCGATCTTCGGGCCGGACTATCTGATCCCCAATCCGTTCGACCAGCGGCTGATCCTCAGGATTGCGCCGGCCGTGGCCAAGGCGGCGATGGAGTCCGGCGTCGCCACGCGGCCAATCGTCGACTTCGACGCCTATCGCGACCAGCTTCGGCGGTTCGTGTTCCGCTCCGGCATGGTGATGAAGCCCATGATCGAGCGCGCCCAGGCCTCGGGCAAGCGCATCGCCTTTGCCGACGGCGAAGACGAACGCGTGCTGCGCGCCGCCCAGGTCATTCTCGAGGACGGTATCGGCAAGCCCATCCTCATTGGCCGTCCGGCAGTGATCGAGCACCGGCTCGAACGCTTCGGCCTCACCATCCGCCCGGGCACGGACTTCGAGGTCATCAATCCCGAGGACGATCCGCGCTACCGCGACTATGTCGCCGATTTCCATGCCCTGGTCGGCCGCAAGGGCGTGACGCCCGACACGGCCCGCACCATCGTGCGCACCAATACCACGGTCATCGGCGCGCTGGCCGTGCGCCGCGGCGAGGCCGATGCCCTGATCTGCGGGCTCCAGGGACGCTTCATCAAGCATGCCCGCGACATCCATTCGGTGATCGGCGTGGCGCCGGGCGCCCAGCAGCTCTCTGCGCTCTCCATGCTGATCCTCAATCGCGGCGTGTTCTTCCTGGCCGATACCTACGCCAATATCGACCCCAGCGCCGACGAACTGGTCTCGATCGCCCTGCAAGCCCGCGATCACCTCAAGCGCTTCAACATCGAGGCGCGTGCCGCGCTTCTGAGCTATTCCAATTTCGGCTCGCGCGACGGCGAAAGCAGCGAGAAAATGCGCGCCGTCTACGAGAAGCTCAAGGTTGCTGCACCGGACCTCGTGGTCGAAGGCGAGATGCAGGGCGACCTGGCGGTCAATGCCGAATTGCGCGACCGCTACATTCCGGACTCCGTGCTCAAGGGCGAAGCCAACCTGCTGATCTTCCCGAACCTCGAGGCGGCCAACCTCTCCATGACGCTGCTCAAGGAGCTCAACAACGGCCTCCATATCGGCCCCATCCTCATGGGCACCGCCAAGCCCGCCCATATCCTTGCCCCCACGGTCACCAGCCGCGGCATCGTCAACATGGCCGCCATCGCCGCGACCGAAGCAGCGGGGTAGGCGTGCTGGCGCGCCGCCCGGCCGTTCAGCCTGCGGTTCTGTCGATGGAGCGGTGTCCCGAGACGGCCTGCGTCCCTGAAACTAAGCAAAACTGAGACGAAAGCCGTCTCGGGACGCCGGGACTTTCCCTTAGGGTGCCTCTGTCAAACAGCTTTGGCGCTGGATGATGTGCCCCCAGACCAGGACGCGAGCGAAACGCACCCTGCCCGACCCTGCTCCCCGCAACTGTTCGCTGCAGTCCGCCCTTTGCGGGGGAGGTGAGGGGAGTATGGGGGAGGATGGAAGGGCGGGGATAAGATTTTGACCCGGTGCCTGCCATGAGCGGCGTAACGTAGTGCAAGGGACTGGTCACCAGCGACCGGCGCTGGCTAAAGTCGGAGCCGGCCTGTCAAACAGGCCGAAAGAGGAGAAAAGCCCATGAGTTTCCGTGCTCTGCTGACGGAGAAGGCCGAGGATGGCAGCGTGTCGTCCTCGGTCCAGACGATTGACGACGCACGTCTGCCTGCAGGTGACATTACGGTCGATGTCGAATGGGCTGGGCTCAACTACAAGGACGGGCTTTGCCTCACGGGGCAGGGTGGGCTGGTTCGAACCTATCCCCATGTCGCGGGCATCGACTTTGCCGGCCATGTGCGGGAAAGCCAGGATTTCCGCTATCGCGTCGGCGACCCCGTCGTGCTCACCGGCTGGCGGGTCGGAGAGGCGCATTGGGGCGGCTATTCCGAACGCGCGCGGGTCAAAGCGGACTGGCTGGTGCCCCTGCCGCCCATGCTCTCTCTCCGCGACGCCATGATCATGGGCACGGCCGGTATCACGGCCATGCTGGCCATCAATCGGCTGGAGGCGGAGGGCATCACCCCAGCCAGCGGGGAAGTGTTGGTGACGGGCGCCGCCGGAGGCGTCGGTTCGATTGCCGTCTCGATGCTCAAGCGCCTTGGATACGCGGTCACGGCGCTGTCCGGCCGACCGCAGCATGCCGATATGCTCAAGGCGCTCGGAGCCGCCAATGTTCTCGACCGCAGCGAGTTTTTGGAGCAACCCGATAAGCCGCTCGAATCTGCCCGTTTCGCTGCTGCCATCGATTGCGTTGGCGGCGATGTCCTGGGCAAGCTGCTGCGCCAGGTCGCCTATGGCGGTGTGGTCGCAAGTCTGGGCAATGCGGGCGGCATTGGCCTCAATACCAATGTCCTGCCGTTCATCCTGCGCGGGGTGACGCTGGCCGGTATCGACAGCGTCATGCAGCCGTTTGATGCCCGCATGGCGGCCTGGACCCGCCTGGCGAGCCTCTTCGACTTTTCCGCCTATGCCGACAATGTCGAAGAGGTTGGCCTCGAAGCCCTGCCCGAGAAGGCGGCACAAATCCTCAAGGGTGCGGTCAAGGGCAGGGTGCTGGTCAATCCGCGGACCTAGTCGTTCTCATGCGCGACCACGCCGGGCAGGACCGGCAGCCAGGGCAGGGCCGAGCGGTACCAGAACTGCCGTGCCGGCACGAGCTGTTGGCGCTGCGCGAGGACGCCGACGCGCAGGCCGAACTTCCTGTGCCCGGCCGGCTCGTCGGATGTGGCATAGAGCGGCGAACCGCAATCCGCGCAAAACGCCTGCTGTCGCCGCCGGCCTGCCGCTGAGACCTTGACGTATATCCTGGGTGTGCCGCTGAGCAACGTGAACTGCTCTTCGGAACAGGGGGCGACGACGCGGAATGCCGTGCCGGAGAGTTGCTGGCAATCAGTGCAGTGACAGATCCGGACCTTGGCCGGATCGATTACGGCTTCAAAGACTATGGCGCCGCAATGGCATGAACCGTCCACCCGCATGATCTGACCCCCTGCTTGTGTCCCGCATCTACCACTAATAGTGCACCCGGTCGGAACCAGCCATAGGTCAGGGTGTCAGGCAATCCGCGCAAGGTCTTCCGTGCCGGCGCCGAGCAGGGCGCCGATCAGGTCCGACTGCGTGACCATGCCGGCCAGCTCACCATTGCTGGCTGCGACCGGCAAGTGATGATGGCCGCTGTCGAGCATGAGGCGCATGACCAGGGCAATGGGCATGGCCTCGCCCACGATGGCCACTTCGGTGGTCATCACGTCGCGCACCTTGCCACGCAGCGGCCGGTCCGAATTGGAGAGCGAACGAAGGCGCCAGCCAAGTCCGGACGAGGCATGCACAGGGCCCCATTGGGCCTTCTCGATCAGGTCGGTCTGCGTGAGCATGCCCACCACGCGCCTTGCCGGATCCACCACCGGCAGCGCCTTGACCCCATGGGCGCGCAGTGTGCGCAAGGCGACGCGCAGTGACGTGCCCGGCTGGACGCTGGCAATGTCGCGGCTCATCACCATTCCGGCCGTGATGCCGCCCGAGCGCCGGGCAAAGGCGAGCAGCGCCGCGCGTTCGATCATCTCTTCGATGTCGACCGGATCGACACTGACCACCTCGTCGCGCTCGCGAATGGCCGACTTGAGGTCGTCGATGGAAATGCCGAGACTCACCTTGGGCGAAAACGGAACGACCTTGGCTTCTGCTGCAGGGGCGGGTGCGGTCCTGTGCGGGTATTCCTTGCCGGTCAGGCGGTTGAACGCCACGCCGGTGACCAGCAGCAGCAAGGAATTTATGCCCACGGGCCAGGCCACGAAGGCGTAACCCAGTTCAGCGATGGCAGGGCCACCGATCACCGCCGTGAGCGCCACCGCGCCGCTCGGGGGGTGTAGACACTTGAATGTCAGCATCAGCCCGATGCTGATCGAGACGGCGAGGGCTGCCGCAATCGGCGTACCACCCAGAAGCAGGGCGCAACTGACCCCGATCACGGCAGCCAGGCAATTGCCGGCCAGGATCGACCACGGTTGGGCCAAAGGGCTGGCTGGCACGGCAAAGAGCAGCACCGCCGACGCCCCGATGGGCGCCATCAGCAACGGCAGTTCAGGGCCCTGGCCCAAGGCCAGGGCGGAAATTCCGGCTGTGCCCAGGATGCCGAGGAAGGCGCCCAGTGCGGCGCGCAGGCGCTCCATCGGGCTGACGGTGACCATGTTGGGCAGGATGCGGGCGAGCAATTGCATGGCCGTTCCCCTAGCATCGCGCCACCCGTGGCACAAAGCGCCCGGATGCATTCTTTCCGCCCGCGGGACAAAAAAATTGCCTCGCAGGGGCCGGTTAGCCCAAGGCAGCACCGAAATCAGGAGCTCCAGACCATCTTGCCGACGCCCCTGCCAAAGGCGTAGCCTCCCTGACAGGACAGTGACAGGGAGCGCGCCTAAGCTCTCCCCCACGGATGCAACGACGTCCGCAATTGTTCTAGGGAGGATCTATGAACAAGCTGCTTCTCGCGGCGCTGGTGACCGGCGCCCTTTCCACCCCCGTTTTCGCTGCCGACTATACCATCATGGCCCCTGCAGGCCCTGGCGGCGGTTGGGACCAGACGGCCCGCACCATGCAGGAGGCCCTGCAGGCTGAAGGCATTTCGGGCAATGTGCAGGTGACCAACGTTCCGGGCGCCGGCGGCACCATTGGCCTGGCTCAGTTCGCCACCCAGGATGACGGCAATCCCAACGCCCTGATTGTGGGCGGCTATGTGATGGTCGGCGCCATCCTCACCAACATGTCGCCCGTCACCCTCGACAATGTCACGCCGATCGCCCGCCTCACCGGCGAAGCCGTGGCGCTGGTCGTTCCGGCTGCGTCCGACATCCAGACCGTCGATGATCTTGTCGCCAAGCTCAAGGCTGATCCGGGCGCCGTCGCTTGGGCCGGTGGTTCGGCCGGCGGCGTGGACCACATCACGGCCGGCCTCATCGCCAAGGCTGTCGGCGTCGATCCCACCCAGGTCAACTACATCGCCTATTCGGGCGGTGGCGAAGCCCTTGCCGCCATTCTCGGCGGCCAGGTGACTGTGGGTCTCTCCGGCGTCAGCGAATTCGCTTCGCAGATCGCCGCGGGCGAACTTCGTCTGCTGGCGGTCTCGACCGATACCCGCGTGCCGGGCTTCGACGCGCCGACCCTCAAGGAAGCCGGCGTTGACGTTGCGGTGCAGAACTGGCGCATGGTTGCTGCTGCTCCCAACATCACCGATGAGCAGAAGGCCGCCATCACCGCGGACGTGAAGGCCATGGCCGAGTCGGCCTCGTGGAAGGCCGCGCTCGAAACCAAGGGATGGGTCGACACCTATCTCGACGGCGACGCCTTCACCGCTCAGCTCGAAGCTGACAAGACGGCGACCGAGGCCATCCTGAAAGAAATCGGCCTCGTTCAATGACCACTGGCTCCTCCAGCCGCGAGCGCCGCCCCGATGGGGCGGCGCTTGTCATAGCGGCCATCCTTGCCGGCCTCGCCGTCATCATCTTCTGGCAGACCAGCCAGATGCGCCTGCCTCCGGTGCAGCAGCGCGTCGGCCCGACGGTCTTCCCTTACATGGTGGCGACTGGTCTCGTTTTCCTCGCCATCGGCACGGTCGTGTCGGCCATGCGCGGCAGTTTCCCGGCTCGCAGCAAGGACGACTACAGGCCGATCTTCTGGATCATCGCCGGCCTCGTCGGGCAGATCCTGCTGCTCTCCACGGCGGGTTTCTCGATCGGCACCGGCGTGCTCTTCGCCTGCACTGCCATGGCCTTCGGTCGCGGTCCGCTATGGCAGACTATTCCCATCGGCACCGTCTTTGCCTTCGCCGTGTGGTTCATCTTCGCCAAGGGGCTGCAACTGTCCCTGCCGGCCGGCGTGCTTGAGCGCCTGCTGACAACGGGGAGCTTCTGATGGGCACGTTTGAGCTTCTCGCCCAAGGCCTGCTCGCGGCCCTCCAGGTACACAATCTCATCTACGCGTTGATCGGCGTGACCCTCGGCACCGCCGTGGGCGTGCTGCCCGGCATTGGCCCGGCGCTGACCGTGGCGCTGCTGCTGCCGGTCACCTACAAGCTCGATCCGGCCGGCTCGCTCATCATGTTCGCTGGCATCTATTACGGCGGCATGTATGGCGGTTCGACCACCTCGATCCTGCTCAATACGCCCGGCGAAAGCGCCTCCATCGTCACCGCGCTCGAGGGCAACAAGATGGCCCGCAAGGGCAGGGGCGGTCCGGCGCTCGCGACTGCGGCCATCGGCTCCTTCGTCGCCGGCCTCCTGGCAACGCTCGGCCTCGCCTTCATCGCTCCATTTGTGGTCAAGTTCGCGCTCTCCTTCGGACCGTGGGACTATTTTGCCCTCATGGTCCTTGCCTTTGTCACCGTGTCGGCGGCCTTTGGCGACAGTGCCTTGCGTGGACTCACCGCCCTGTTCATCGGCCTGGGCCTGGGCCTCATCGGCATTGACCTGCAGACCGGGCAGACCCGCCTCGCCTTCGGCGTCATGGATCTGCTCGACGGCATCGAGGTGACCACTCTCGCCGTGGCGCTTTTCGCCATTGGCGAAACCCTCAAGACCGCCTCGGATCGCGACCAGGTCAATGCCGAAGTCGTTGCCGTCAAGGGTTCGGTCTGGATGACCATCGAAGACTGGAAGCGCAGCTGGGCGTCCTGGTTGCGCGGCACCTTTATCGGCTTCCCCATCGGCGCCATGCCGGCGGGCGGCGCCGACGTGGCAAGCTTCCTCTCCTACAGTGCCGAAAAGAGCTTTTCCAAGAAGCCCGAGGAGTTCGGCAACGGCGCCATCGAGGGCGTCGCCGGGCCGGAAGCCGCCAACAACGCCTCCGCCGCCGGTACGCTTGTGCCGCTCCTCACGCTGGGCCTGCCGACAACGGCGACGGCAGCCATCATGCTTGCAGGCTTCCAGCAATTCGGCTTGCAACCGGGGCCGTTGCTGTTCACCAACAATGCGTCCCTGGTCTGGGCGCTGATCGCCAGCCTCCTCGTGGCCAACTTCATGCTGCTGGTGCTCAACCTGCCGCTGATTGGCCTTTGGGTGAAGCTTCTCACCGTTCCCAAGCCGTGGCTCTATGCGGGCATTCTCACCTTCGCCACGCTCGGAACTTTGGGTGCCAACGGAGCCATGTCGTCGGGCATTGGTCCGGTCCGGATATCCTTCGAATTGGTCCTGCTTTTGGTCTTCGGCGTTCTCGGCTATCTGCTGCGGCGCTTTGGCTACCCGATCGCCCCGGTGGTCGTGGGCCTGATCCTCGGTCCAATGGCCGAACAGCAGTTGCGCCGGGCCCTGTCGATCAGCCAGGGAGACCTGATGATCCTCTTTTCCTCGCCCATCTCCATCGTGCTCTACGTCGTGGCCATCATTGCCGTCGGTGTGCCGCTCTACATGCGGCTGCGTGGCCGGGGCGCCATGCTGGGCCAACTGGCGACCGACGAGGACTGACGATATAGCCTGTCGAAACAAGAAAGCCCGGCCGCCAGGGTGAACCTGGCGGCCGGGCTTTGTCATAACGGCAGTTGGCGCTGGACCTCTGGAGGGAGGAGCCTTGGCCCCGCGCCGTCTTCGCTGCGACCCGAAGGGAGCTTAGAGCTTGCCGATATTGCGGAACGCAACCGGGTCGATGCCCAGGTTGTCGAGGTGCTTGGCCTTGGGCGCCCGTCCCGCTTCAACCGCCGCCGACACAGCAGCAGCGCTGCCGAAAACGGTGGCAAAAGTGTCGAGGGTCGCAAAGAACTTGTTCTTGCGCGGGGTGCTCATTTTCCAATCCTTCCTGTCGAACCCGGATCATCCGGTTCGTTTGCATGACCGTAAGATGGGCCTGACCCGACCAGTCCGGTAGGGGTTGATTGGTCACCCCAGCCATGCGCTGGGCGAAGGCCTTCTCATGGGTAGATCGGGACATGCCGAATGGTCATGGCCTGGGCTGTGCCGCTATGGTTTTGGCGAAACGATTTCCTGCCAGGTCTCGAGGAAGCGCTGGCGCCGCAGCGTGTCGAGGGCCACCAGAAGGCCCGGTCCCAGCGGGATTGGCTGGATCACGCCCCGTCCGCGCGCCGCTATGGCCTCGCTGGTCCATTCGCCCGAACCCTGCGGAACCACCGATCCGAGTGCCGTGGGGCCCGAGGCTACGGCCTGCCCGGACGGAGACAGCGCAAAGTCCACAAATGCCTTGGCCAGCTCTGCATTGGGCGCATCCCTCGGGATCAGCATCGATCGCGTCAGCACCAGCACATAGTCGTCGGGCACGACAATTTCGATCGGCGCGCCCTCCGCCTGCCGGGCGAAGGCATAGGAGCCCAGCACATTGTAGCCGAGCGCCAGACTGCCCTCCGCGACGCCATTGAGAATGGCCGGGCTCGACCCCGAGAACCGCGCGTTCACCCGCCCGAAGGCATTCGCCAGCCGCCAGAAGGTCGAGGAGATCGTCTGGTCCTGCGCCGCCAGGAGATAGCCCACGCCCGAAAGGCTGATGTCATAGGTCGCGATCTTGCCGCGAAACCGCTCGGTCTGGGTTTCGAGCAGTTCGGCCAACGTCAGGTGTGTGCGCGGCACCTCGTCGTCGCTGATGAGGTCGCGGTTGTAGATGATGACGGCAGGCTCGAAGGTGAAGCCGAAGACCTCGCTGCGCCAGTGCGCCCAGTCGGGCAGGGCAGGGAGATAGGGGCTGTCATAGGCCAGCGCATATCCGTCATTGGCCAGCTTCAATTGCAGGTCCGAAGCCGAACTGATCAGCAGGTCGGGCGGTGTTTCCAGCGTTCCGGCGAGGAAGTTCTCGAACAGCGGCAGGGAGTCGGTCTCTTCATAGACCACGGTGACGTCGCCGCGCTGGGTCTGGAAGGCCTCGATGAAATGGGCAAAGAGCGGCGTGTCGGTCACGCCAAGGATATTGAGCACCGTCTCCGATGTGCCATTGCGCGCCGGATAGACCGTCGTCGCCGCCTCGGCCGGCGTCGGGGGTAAAGCCAGCAGCGCCGCCGCCGCCAGCCCCGCTATCAGGGCGATCGCGGTGCCGTGCCTGGTGCCGGACAAGCGGCGATGCAGGGGCAGCCTGATCGAAACGGTGAGCCCGCCACCAGCCCGGTCGAGCAGGGCGAGGTCGCCCCCATGCGTTTTCGTCACCCGCGCCACGATGGAAAGGCCAAGGCCCGATCCGACCTTGCCGCTGCTGGCCTTGCCGCGCTTGAACCGCTCCAGCACCTTGGGCTTCTCGGCGGCGTCGATACCCGGTCCCCGGTCGCTGACCTCCACCACGAGGCTCCCTTCCTCGATGCGCCCGGCAATGTCCACGGGACCGTCCGAATAGACCAGCGCATTGTCCACCACATTGCGCATCATCTCGCGCAGGGCCACGCGGTCGCCACGCAACGGCGCATCTGCCGCCCTCCCTTCGAGCGCAATGTCCAATCGCCCCGCCTGATCGGGGTCCAGCCGCTGGCGTACATCCTCGACCACGACCGCCAGTGTCGTGGTCTCGATCTCGGCATTTTCCATGCGGTGGGAAATCGTGGCCTCCATCAGCAACTGGCTGACCAGCTGGCTGGCCTGCACTGCACCAGTATGGATGCGCCCCACGCGCTTGCGCAGGGCTTCGGGGTCCTGCTCGTCCATCGCCACCTCCGCCTGGGCGCGGAGCGACGCCAGGGGCGTGCGCACCTCGTGAGCCGCCTCCGCCACAAGGCCGCTCACCCGCTCCATGGCGTTCCGGAGCCGCGCCATGAACCCATTGAGCGCCGAAACCAGGTGGTCCACTTCCTCGGGCACCGGCACGGTGATGGGAGACAAATCGTCGGGCGCGCGCGCCCGCAATTCGTGCTCCAGTTGGGTAAGGGGGGCGAACATGCGCGAAATCCCGAACCAGACGAGCCCCACCGCCAGCAGCGTCAGCGCCAGCACCGGAAGAACTGCGTTCGACAGAATTTCGGCAGAAAGCGCCTCGCGCTGGTTCTGCGTCTCCGCGACATGGATTGTCACCCAGCCCGTATCGCTGGCGGTCGAAATCAGCCGCCCCACGCTGGCGACGCGCACCCGTTCGCCGCGATAGGTGATATCGACAAAATGCGGCTCGGCCGATTCTGTCTCGCTCACCTGTGCTGCAAGGTCCTCGTAGCCAGTCACCGTGCGCGCATCGGGGTCTTCCACGGCGTAGAACACCCGATCCTGGCCCGAAAACATGGCGAAGGCCGCGAACGGAATCTCCACCACCACGGCCTCGTCCTCCACCTGCACCGCCCCGGCAATGGTCAGCGCCGAAGCCGCCAGCAGCCGGTCGAATGCCCGGTCGGAGGACCGTTCGGCATAGTCGCGGATGAAGACGATGAGGATCACCGCCGCCGCCAGCAGCAGCGCTACCGCCAGCGCGAAGATGCGCCGCCGGATGGAAAAGGGTTTGGCCCTTGCCTCGGTCACCGAAGCCTACTCACTGACCCGCACCACATAGCCCACGCCGCGCACCGTGCCGATTTCCACATTGGCGTGCTCAAGCTTCTTCCTCAGGCGCGAAATATGCAGCTCCAGGGCATTGATCGAGACGCTCTCGTCGAAATTGAAGAGCTGGTTCATCAGCCTTTCCTTGGCCACGACCTTGCCGGCATGGGCGACGAGAATTTCGAGAAGCCGGAACTCGCGCCGCCCCAGTTCCAGCGTTCTGCCATCGACCGAGGCATTGAGCCCGGCCAAATCGAGCTCCAGATTGCCGACCCCGACCGTGCTCGACGCCTGCCCGCCCGTGCGCCGCAGCAGCGCCCTGAGGCGCGCTTCCAGCTCGCGCAGGTCGAACGGCTTGACCAGGTAGTCATCTGCCCCCAGATCAAGCAGGCTCACCTTGTCGTCGATTTCCGACCGCGCAGTAATGACCAGGATGGGCGCATTGAACTTGCGCTTGCGCAATTCGGCAATCAGGCTGATCCCGTCGCGATGCGGCAGCATCAGGTCGAGCGCCACGGCATCGAACTGGTCGCCCTCGGCGGTGGGCACCACGTCGTCGCCATCCTTGACCCATTCGACCGAATGGCCTGCCGAGCGGAGGCGCTTTTCGATCGCCTCGCCCAGATCCTCATTGTCCTCCACCAGCAAGATGCGCATGCGTCCTCCTCGGGGCGAACACTAGTCCATTGCGGGCGAAAGGGGGACCGGCAAATGCGGCTCCTGCATAGGCTTTTCGACGGACGGATCGCCTGCCCTAGAGCCGTTGCGTCGTCGCCCGCAGCGCGACCGTCAGGGTTTGGGCGGCGCCAGCGATTATCCGAAAAAGACCGAGGACGGAATAATCCGGCGGATCGCGATAGTCCGCCAGCATGGCCGCCGCGATTCTCTTGCCCTCGCGCACGATCCGGCGCTCGACCAGGTCCTGTCCTGCATTAGGTACGCGCATGGCCGCCTCCTCATGGTTGACGAAACCTTAAAGGAGGCGGGCGGCACTGTCTGCCTGATGATGAACAAATGGTTTACATCCACAGCCAGGCACGATGGATTGCTTTGTTGCGACCCGGTTAAGCTCTCTGCAAGTGGGGTGTGGCTAGGCTCCAAACACCTGCCACGAAAGACAATCCATGCCCTTCGGTACGTCCCGCAGTTCCGCCAAGCCACCCCTCCTGCTCGAACGTCGGATCGCGCCGCGCCGCGACACCCACGTCCAGGCGACCATCGTGATGGGCTTCAGCACCATGTCCTGCATTGTGCGCAATATGTCAGAGTCCGGCGCCAAGCTCGAAGTGGAGCGGGTCAGCACCATCCTCGACCGGTTCGACCTGATCGTACCCGGCCATCGCCCGCAGCCCTGCCGCGTGGTTTGGCGCGCGTTGAAGGAAATCGGCGTGCAATATCAAGGCGCAGCCGATGGTGCCGCCGCCTTTCTCGCGGGTCGCTGAGCCGGATGAGCCGGTCACACGCGCGGGTCAGCCCGGCGTGAGTGCTGTCACCCGGCGCGAAACCGTGCCCGGTTGTTGCGCGCTCCATGCTCGAGCTCCGCAAGGCCCAGCAGTTCAAGCACTGGGGTAACATAGTTGGCAAATCGGCCGCGATATCCCTTGCGGAGTCCGTAATACCCGCCGACTGGGTTGGTGTCCGAGCGGGCCCAGGCTTCGATTGTCCCCTCGGTTACGGGTTTGCCTTCGTCGGCGTTGCCCAGTGGCATCCAGTCGCCCCGCTCCTTAAGCATTTGCGCAAGGTCGTCGATGGCCTGAAGGCGATAGGACAGTCGCGTGGTGCCGACCTCGACAACCAACGCCGCCGGATCGGCCTCCGGTTCACGCCAGGCGCGGTATTCGGACGATAGGGACGGGGTCTTGAGCAGCCAGGGATCGTCCTTGGTGCCGCTGCCATAGGTGACGATATGGGTCATCTGGCTTCTTCCTCGTGTGAGATTGCGTTTCGATGCGGCTTCAGCAATAAGCACCCTAATGCGACATCTTCTGTCATAGATGAAATGCGTGCCTCCCGACTCCTTCATATTCTTCTGCTGCTGCAAAATCGTGGTCGCATGACCGCCGGCGCCCTGGCGCGAGAGTTGGAGGTCGCCCATCGTACCGTGCTGCGGGACATGGACGCGCTGACCGAGGCGGGATTGCCCATCATTGCCTATCAGGGCAACCAAGGGGGCTTCGAGCTCGGTTTCAGCTACCGCACGCGGCTCACCGGGCTGGCGGCCGACGAGGCTGAGGCCCTGTCCGTCCTGTTGGACGACCCTTCGCCGCGGCTCGAAGAACTGGGCATGGCCGATGCGGCAAGGCGCACGGTCAGCAAGCTGCGCGAGTCGCTGCCCGATCAGGTGCGTGAGCGGGTGCGGTTAGCCAGCCAGAGATTCAGGATTGAGCGGGGCGCGGTCGGCGTCACGGACGCGCGGATCAGTGCCATGGCAGACGCCACTCGGCGGCGCCTTCGTGTGCGGCTCGACGCCCGCTCGACCCTGCCGCGCGAGATCCATCCCGTTGCCCTCCAATACGACGCCGCAGGCTGGTCTGTGGTTGATGCCAAGGGTGGCGCCACCCTCCACATCGACACCTGGAAGGACATCAATATCTCCGGCCTGCCATTCTGAAGCCTTCGCGCGAGACCGTCACACGGCAAGTCGGCTCGACGGATGGCCTGGATCAACTTCGATGGCCTGCGGCGCGCTGCCGCTGCTCGATGCCCATGGCCGCGGACACGCCCCAGATCAGTCCTGCCAAGAGGAACCAGTGACGCCAGTGATCGGTGTCGATAATGGCGGACTCCAGAACGAGGACCGAGAAGGTGGCAATCAGGGGGATCATGAACAGACGATAGCGGGAGGGGCGCAACAGGCCCTTGGCGCCGAGGTAGAGGGTACTGCCGACCAGCAGGAAATAGAGCGCTCCGCCGCCCCAGCCGTAGCTGAGCAGAACGTTGACATAGACGTTATGCGGCTCCTCCACGATCTTGAGGTTCCTGAACTCAATAGGCCCGATACCGAGGGGGTTCTGCAAAGCCAGGTCGAAGGCGTAGGACTGACGCCCGAAACGGCCCGTTTCTCCCGTGTCATAGTTTTGGACCTGCAGGCGAACCTCGAGCAGGTCGGACACGGCCGGAATGCTTAGGAGGCCCGCCAGGGCGACGATGAGCAGCAGGCCCCCCACGAGCATGGTGATTATGATGCGGAGCCTGATGCGGGTATTGGCTTCAAGGTAGAAGCACAGGGCCAGGACGATGAGCGAGGAGGCCGCAAGATGGCCCCAGGCGCCGCGCGAAAAACTGAGAAAGACGCCGATGAACAGGATGGCGTAGATCAGGCTGCCGGTGATCTGTTCCCGCCGGTTGCCCATCAGCACTTTCTGCAAGGCGAACATGGCCGGCAGGACCAGAAAGGGGCCGAAAACGTTGGGGTCCTTGAAGGTGCCCTTGGCCCGGCCGTAGAGCGTCAGGAAGTCGGAGCCGGGAATCAGGCCGAGATAGCCCAATGTTCCGGCAATGGCGCAGAGGACCGCACTGACCGTGTAGGCTTTCACCACCAATCGCATCCGCGCCTCGGTGGCTTCCGCGACGAAGTTGGCGATGACGAAACTCGTGAGCAACAGAAAGACGGTGACTGCGGAGTAGACCAGCGCGGCCGTTGTCGGTGCGATACGCACCTGGAGCGCAGCAACCAAGGCGAAGGGCAGGAAGCCAAGGGTGATCGCCAGCAGGCCGGCGGTCGAGCGGTAGATGTGCATGTTCGCGGCAATGGCCAGCGCCAGGACCGCAAGAAAGACAACTTCGTATGGCGAGGGCTCAATGATGACGAGTCCACCGGAGAAGACCCAAAGGCCTACTGCCGCACTCAGCCATCCGGTTGCACGCGAGCGCAGGACGGCAAGGCCATCCACGGTAGTCCCCGAGCCAAGCTGGTCGCTCACCACCTCAGCTTACCCTGACCTGTGCCGCAACGCCCGCATGCGGGCAGGGGCCTCCTTCCCCGCGCCCCCACGGTGCCTGCGCCGTCATGCCGATGCGCACGTTTTGTCATCAGTCGTTCGGTTCTGGAAATCTTGCAAAAACAATAGTGGGCAGAGGGTAGGCGACCGGCGTGAACATTGCCTTAACCATGCCGGCCGCCTGAGGCTGGTCCCTGCTCGCTATCGCAGGCCGAGCTTGCTCAACCGATAGTCGAGGCTGGCCCGCGTGAGTTTGAGGTCACGCGCGGCGCGGGATACGTTGCCGCCGTGACGGGCGAGCGCATCGCGATAGATGGCGCGTTCCATGTCCTCGAAGGATTGTGGTGCGGTCTCCATTGCCGCCTCCACGCCATCGGCAAATGGGCGTTGGTCCAGCTTGCCGTCCCCGGACAGCCGTACCGAAAAGGGTGGCAGCAGTTCCGAGCCGCTGAACAGGTGCACCACGTCGATATGCCCGTCATTGTCCGCATAGACGGTGCCGCGCTCGATGAGGTTCTGCAGTTCGCGGATATTGCCCGGATAGTCATATTTCAAGAGCGCCTCGGTGGCCTGGCGGGTGAAGCCGAGGATCTTGCGCCCATGCCGGGCCGAATAAAGGCGCAGGAAGTGTGCCATGAGCAGGGGTATGTCGTCGCGCCGCTCGCGCAGCGGCGGGATCAGGATGGGAAAGACGCAGAGGCGGAAGTAGAGATCCTGCCGGAACCGACCGGCAGCCACTTCCTGGGCGAGGTCGACATTGGAGGCGGCGACCACCCGGACATTGACGGCAATGGTGCGGCTGCCGCCGACGCGCTCGATCTCGCGCTCCTGCAGGGCGCGCAGCAGCTTGCCCTGGGCCGAATAGGCGAGCGAAGCGATCTCGTCGAGAAACAGCGTGCCGCCCGAAGCGCGCTCGAAATAGCCCGCGCGTGAACTGGTGGCGCCGGTATAGGCGCCCTTGTCGACGCCGAAGAGTTCGGATTCGACGAGGTTATCGGGAATGGCGGCACAGTTGATGGCCACGAAAGGGCCATCGGCGCGGGCGCTCATTTCGTGCAACTGGCGCGAGAACAGTTCCTTGCCGACGCCGGACTCCCCCACGAACAGCACCGTCGCGTCGGTGGCGGCCACCTTTTGCAGCAAGTGCCGCGTGCGCACGAAACTGGCCGAAACACCCACCGCAACCTCGCCGTCATCGGGCACAGGTGTTGGGGCCGCGGCCTCCTGAGGCGCCGGCTGTGGCGCGGAATAGGTCCGGCGGTTCTTCCAGGTCAGGCCGAAATATTCGCGCTCCGGGGCGTCCTTCTCCCAGGCCTCGGCATTCTGCCCGATGACGGTGCAGCGCTTGGCGCCCATGCCGACGCATTCCACCTCCCGGAAGATCACCGGCTTGCCGAACAGCTTGCTGGTATAGCCGGAGGGATACCCGGTCTGCAGCCAGCAGACCGGCTGGGTGGAGACGCCATAGCTGGCCAGGTGCTCGGCCGCCTCGGAAGAATCGTCCCACAGGAACTCGCCGAAATAGGTGCCTTTGTTTCCGTCGAACTCGAAATGCTTGGTCGTCACCTTGACAAAGCCTTCGAGCGTGTGGACGCGCGGCCCGGCCGCCAGCGCATGGGTCAGGTCTTCGTTGGGCCAGCGCTTCTGGATCAGTTCGGCGTCGCGCACGCCCTGCATGTAGCCGATGCGCATGAACATGGCGCGCGCCGTATCGGTGCCGAAAGCGTCGATGATTTCCTCACGGATACGGCCAAGCACCGAGGATTGCATCAGCACAACGCGCTGGTCATTGAGCCAGATGCGTCCATCGCCGAGCGCGAAATGCAGAACTTCGGTCAGGTCCTCAAAAGTGGGGGCCGCGCCGGTTTCGAGCTCGCTGCTGGCCCCGCGCGTCAGAATGCCCTCGGCCTGGCGCGACGCCTCGGCCAGCGAAATCAGCCGATCTGCTTTCTTCATCCTTCGGTCCTCCCAGTGATCAATATTCATCAATTCATGAATTCGTCCAGCGCGTATTCCTGAAATCCTGAATTCTGGCGGAGAATGTTCAGGCTCTTGAGGACCGCGAGTTCGACGTGGCGCAGGAAAATTCCTTGCACCCATGCGCCTTTGGTCTCTTCGTGGCCTGGTCCGTTCCGGGTCTGGCATGGCCTTTGCAGTAGTGTTGGCAAGCCCCGTTTGAGGAAGCGGGCGTGGGAGGACATCGACCGATCCGGTCTTCGTGACGGCCACCGCGACAGGCGAAAAACGCCGTGTTCGCCAACGCTACCGGCTTGCCCGGCGGTCACGGGTCATCCCCCACGCCCATCCTCCCGCGCGGCAAACCGGCCAGAGCCGGTGCAAGGACATAATGGAGGAGAGCGACCATGAATATGCAGAGCCCGAATTTCATCGCCGTTGAACGCTGGACCGGCAAGGCCCTGTTCAGCGAATGGCAGGCAACCGGTGCCGGTGCCATCGAGGTGCGGGATCCGGCCACCGATGCCTTGCTGGCCAGCGTTGGCCTGGGCGGACCCGCCGACATTGCCCGCGCTGCCGCGGAAGCGAAGCAGGCCCAGCGCGCCTGGGCCAAGACCCTGCCCACCGAGCGTGCCGCCATTCTCAACAAGGCCGCCGACCTGCTGGTTGCCAATGGCGAGGAACTGATCGGCTGGATCATGCGCGAGAGTGGTTCCATCCAGCCCAAGGCCAGCATCGAGATCGAGCATGGCGCGCTCTTCATCCGCCATGCCGCCAATCTCGCGACCCAGCCGACCGGCCTCGTCCTCTCCGGCTTCGACAACCGCACCAACTATGCCAAGCGCGTGCCGCATGGCGTGGTTGGCGTCATCTCGCCCTTCAACTTCCCGCTGGTCCTGTCGGTCCGCGCCATTGCCGCCGCGCTGGCCTTCGGCAATGCCGTCGTCCACAAGCCCGATCCGCGCACCGCCATCAGCGGCGGCATCATCATTGCCCGCATTTTCGAGGACGCTGGCCTGCCCAAGGGCGTGCTGCAGATCGTGCCCGGCGGCGCCGATGCCGGCGAAGCCATCTGCACCGATCCCAATATTGCCATGGTATCCTTCACCGGCTCGGCCCGCGGCGGCTCCAAGGTGGGCGAACTCTGCGGCAAGCACCTCAAGAAGGTGCAGCTTGAACTGGGCGGCAAGAATGCGCTGATCGTGCTCGATGACGCCGATCTCGACGTGGCCGCCTCCAATGCCGCCTGGGGTGCCTTCCTGCATCAGGGCCAGATCTGCATGGCCACGGGTCTGATCCTCGCCCACGACGCGATCGCCGATGCGCTGACCGAGAAGCTGGTTGGCAAAGCCGGCCACCTGCCGGCCGGCGATCCGTCCTCGGGCCGCGTCGCCCTCGGGCCTATCATCTCCGACGGTCAGGTCGCCACCATCCAGGCCATCGTCGATGATGCCGTTGCCAAGGGAGCAAAGCTGCTAACCGGCGGCACCCATGACGGCCGCTTCTATGCCGCCACCGTGCTCGACGGGGTCAAGCCCGGCATGCGGGCCTTTGAAGAGGAAATCTTCGGGCCGGTCGCCTGCATCGTCCGCTTTGGCTCCGACGAGGAAGCCATCGAAATCGCCAACATGTCCGACTATGGCCTTGCCGCCGGCGTGATCTCGGCCGCCTCCGGCCGCGCCCTCGCTTTGGGCGAGCAGCTCAATGTCGGCCAGCTCCATATCAACGATCAGACGGTCAATGGCGGCCCCTTCGCTCCCTTTGGCGGGCGCGGCAAGTCAGGCAATGGCAGCCGCGTCGGCGGGCCGGCCGATATCGAGGAATTCACCCAGTGGATGTGGATCTCGGTCAAGGACCAGGCCACGGCCTACCCATTCTGAGCCCGCAGGAAGAGGAAAACTGCCATGAACCTACAAGGCAAGACCATTGTCGTGACCGGCGCCTCCTCGGGCATTGGCGGGGAAGTCGCGCGCCTCGCCCGGTTCTCGGGTGCCCGCGTCATCGGCCTCGACCGCAATGACCCGCTCATCACGCTGGATGGCTTCGTCAAGGCCGACCTTGGCGATCCCGCCAGTATCGACACGGCGATCTCGGCCCTGCCGGATAGCTTCGACGGGCTGGTGAACGCTGCGGGCGTGCCCGGCACCGCTGACAAGGACCTGGTCGCCCGGGTCAACTATCTCGGCCTGCGCCACCTGACCGAGGGTGTCGTCGGTCGCCTGACCCCCGGCGCTTCAATCGTCAACTTCGCCTCCGTTCTCGGCGGCGAATGGCAGCAGCGGCTGGCCCTGCACAAGGCGCTGGCGACGACGACCAGCTTTGCCGAGGGCGCAGCTTGGCTGGCCGCCAATCCGGTGCCGCAGGAGACCTGCTACCAGTACTTCAAGGAAGCCTTGATCGTCTGGACCTATGCAAGGGCGCAGGAGCTCTTCCTCAAGTCCGACATCCGCATGAACTGCGTGGCACCGGGTCCGGTCTTCACCCCGATCCTGGGCGACTTCGTCACCATGCTGGGTGAAGAACGCGTCGCCAATGACGCCCCGCGCATGAAGCGTCCCGGCTTCGGTGACGAGATCGCGCCGCCCGTCGCCTTCCTGCTCTCCGACGCTGCCCGCTGGATCAACGGGATCAACCTGCCCATCGATGGCGGGCTGGCATCCACTTACATCTGAGGGGCCAAGGCATGTCCAAGGAACAACTCGACTTCATCCTCAAGCTCAGCGCCGAAAATCCGCCACCGGCCAACGCGACGCCCCCGCAGATGCGGGAATGGTTTGAGGCCATCAACGCCCAGACGCCCATTGCCGATGGCGCCATGATCGAGACGATCTCGGTGGGGCCATGCCCGGCCGAGCTCATTCTTCTGCCCGGCAGCGACGAAACCAAGCTCGTGATTTACTACCACGGCGGCGGCTTCCTGTTCGGTTCGCCGCGCTCGCATCGCACCATTGCAACGCACCTGGCCAAGGCAAGCGGCGCCGCCGTGCTCAGTGTCGACTACCGGTTGGCGCCCGAGCATCCCGCACCGACCGCGCATGACGACGCCTATGCCGCCTATCTCTGGGCGCTCTCGCATGGATATCAGCCCGGTTCGATCGTCCTCAGTGGCGATTCGGCGGGCGGCAATCTGGCGCTGGCCGCCGCCGTGCGGGCCCGCGACAGTGATATGCCGCTGCCTGCATGTCTGGTGCTGATGTCACCGGCACTCGATCTCGCCAGTGAAGGGGAGTCGCATCGCACTCTCGCGGATGCTCCGCTCGTCAACCGCGAGCTCATGGGCCTCTTCAACGCGGTTTATGTCGGCGCCGGAGATCTCCGTTCGCCCAAGGTGACGCCCTTCTATGGCGACCTGTCCGGCCTGCCGCCGGTGCTGGTCCATGTCGGGTCATGGGAACTGCTGCGCGACGACAGCATCACCCTGGTCGACCGCATCACCGCCACCGGCGGCAGCGCCGAACTCAAGGTCTGGGAAGGCATGTGCCACTCCTGGCAGCTCTTCGCGCCCATGCTTGAAGAAGGCATGGCCTCGATCGAGGAGGCCGGCGCCTTCGTGCGGCGTCACGCCGCCTGACCATACGTGACTGACACGGACCGGTTGGGAGGCCGGTCCGCCAGACGCTCAAATCCAGGGAGGAAAATATGAGCATCTACAAGACCCTTAGCAGTAAGGGTGTGACCCGGCGCGGCTTTATCAAGGGGGCCGGGGCCATTGCCGGTGGCGCCGCAGCGGCACTGACCGTACCCGCCAGCGTCCGCTCCGCCTTCGCGCAGGGCGACGATGTCATCCGCGTTGGCTTCATCGGCCCGCGCTCGGGCCCGCTCGGTGTGTTCGGCGAGGGCGATGCCTTCCTCGTCGAGCAGTTCAACAGCCACATGGCCGACGGCGTCCAGGTCGGCGACAAGCGCTACGGTATCCAGCTCATCCTCGCCGATACCCAGTCCGATCCGGTCCGCGCCAGCCAGGTTGCCAAGGACCTGATCAATGGTGAGGCCATCGACCTGATGCTGGCTTCCTCGACGCCGGAGACCGTCAATCCGGTTGCCGATGCGTGCGAAGCGGCGGGCGTTCCCTGCCTCAGCACGACGGCGCCCTGGGAAGCCTTCTACTTCGGGCGCGGCGCCAAACCGGGCGAACCGTCTCCCTTCAAGTGGACCTACCACTTCTGCTTCGGCGTGGGCAATTTCGCCAAGCTCTATGCCGACCAGTGGACCAAGGTGGAGACCAACAAAAAAGTCGGTGTGCTGCTGCCCAATGACGCCGACGGCAACGCCATTCGCGGGCTGCTGCTGCCCGAGCTGGAAAAAGCCGGCTTCACCATCGTCGATCCAGGTCCGTACGAGAACGGCACCGCCGATTTCTCCACCCAGATCAACACCTTCCGCGATGAAGGCTGCGAGATCTTCAACACCTTCCCGTTCCCGCCCGATTTCCCGGTGTTCTGGCGGCAGGCGGCTCAGAAGGGTCTGGCCCAGCAGATCAAGATCTGCCAGCTCGCCAAGGCCGGCCTGTTCCCGGCCGAGCTCGAAGCCATGGGTTCGCTTGGTTATGGCCTCCATGCCGGCGCCTATTGGCACAAGCTCTTCCCCTTCAGCTCCCCATCGACCGGCATGAGCAGCCGCGTCATCGCCGAGGGTTACGAAGTCAGTGTCGGCAAGCAGTGGAACCAGCAGGTGGGCGCCAATGCTTCGCTGCTCGATGCCGCCGTGGCGGCGCTGGCCAGCTCTGGCAATCCCAAGGACAAAGCAGCCCTGGCCCAGGCGCTCTCCGTGCTCAAGGCCGACACCGCGGTGGGCCCGATCGACTTCACCGCCGGGCCGGTGCCCAATTGCGCCACCACCGGCGTCGTCGGCGTCCAGTGGGTCAAGGCTAGCGAAGGGCCGTGGGAATACGACCTGCCTATCGTCTCCAACGCGGATCATCCCTTCGTGCCGACCACCGCCGACATGACCGCCTATACGGTCCAGGGCTGAGCCATGCACACCGATCCGGCAATTGAACGGCCCATGCTGGCGTGTTCCGGCATCGACAAGAGCTTTGGCGCCTTCCGGGTGCTGAAGTCGGTCGATTTCACCGTGTCACCGGGCGAGGCCGTCGGCATTGTCGGTCCCAATGGTGCCGGCAAGACCACATTATTCGGTGTCCTGGCGGGAGCTCATCTTCCCTCCGCCGGAACCGTGTGGTTTGCCGGCGCCGACCTGACCGGCACCAGCGCTGCGGCGCGGTGCCGGTCGGGCATAGCCCGCACCCATCAGGTGCCGAGGCCATTTCTGGGTCTCTCAGTGTTCCAGAATGCGCTGGTGGCTGCCCAGTATGGGGCAGGGCTCTCCGGCAGCGCCGCGGAGGACTGCGCTGCCGAAGCGCTGGAGCGCTCGGCCCTGCTGCAGCATGCCAATCGGCCCACGGCGGCCCTGGGCCTGCTCGATCGCAAACGTCTCGAACTGGCGCGAGCCCTGGCAACGCGCCCCCGCGTGCTGCTGCTCGACGAGATCGGCGGCGGGCTGACCGAAGCGGAACTGCAGGTACTGATCGCCCTGATCGGTCAGCTCAAGGCCGACGGCCTCACCGTCGTCTGGATCGAGCATATCCTGCATGCACTTCTGAAGGTCATCGACCGCCTGGTCTGCATGAGCGCCGGCGAGATCATTGCCGAGGGGCGACCCGAGGCCGTCATGGCCGATGCCGAAGTGCGGCGGGCCTATTTGGGGGGAGGGGTGTCATGACCATGCTGGCTGTCGACAATCTCGTGGCCGGTCATGGACTCCTCGCGGCCGTGCGCGAGGTGAGTTTCCGAGTCGGTCCTGGCGAAGTGCTGGGCGTCATCGGTGCCAATGGCGCGGGCAAGACGACCCTGTTCCGGACTTTGGCAGGCGTGCATCCGGCAACTTCCGGTACGATCGCGCTCGATGGCAGGGACGTAACGGGGATATCGCCATCGCGCCGGGTCGCTGCCGGCATAGCCATGGTCCCGGAGGGTCGGAGGCTCTTCAGCGACATGACCGTCCGTGAAAATCTCCTCGTCGCCGGCGAAAACGGACGGGCAGGGAGCTGGACCCTCGAAACGATTCTCGATGCCCTGCCATCCCTCAAGTCCCTGCTCCCCGTGCCGACCGGTGGGCTTTCCGGGGGACAAAGGCAGGCGTTGGCGATCGGCCGGGCGCTGATGAGCAACCCCAAGGTTCTGCTGCTCGACGAGGTCTCGCTGGGTCTCTCGCCTGTCGCCATCGAGGGGCTCTACGAGCAACTCGCCGGCCTCAAGGCCCGCGGCGACACGGCGATGATCGTGGTCGAGCAGGATCTCGACCGCGGCATGGGTTTTTCCGACCGGGTCATCTGCATGCTCGAAGGCCGCATCGTGCTCGAGGGCGAGCCGCAGGTGCTCGGCAAGCCGGCCATTACCGAGGCCTATTTCGGCCTGACGACGGGGGAGCTCACCCATGCTTGACGCTTTGATCCAGGGCATTCTGCTCGGCGGCTACTACGCCATTCTGGCCGCGGGCCTGTCGCTGATGTTCGGCGTCGTCCGCTTTATCAACCTGGCCCATGGGGATCTCGCCATCTTTGGCGCCTATCTCGTTCTTTTCGCCGTCGAGGTCCTGGGCCTCTCGCCCTGGCTGGCCGTGGTGGCGGTCGTGCCGATCATGGCGCTGCTCGGCTGGGTCTTGCAGGCGACCCTCTTCGCCCGCACCATCAAGGGCGGGTTCCTCTTGCCGCTGCTGACCACGTTCGGTCTCGGTGCCGTGCTGCAAAACGGCATGTTCGGGCTCTTCGGCTCGGATACCAAGTCGCTGGGCAATCATATCGGCAACCTCTCCTGGGCCAGCTGGCAGCTGCCCTTCGGCCTCAGTGTCGGGCAATTGCCGGTGATCACATTCGTCGTGGCCGTCACCGTATTGGGGACGCTACAACTAGTGCTCAGCTTTACCAAACTGGGCCGCGCCATTCGCGCCACCGCCAGCGATCCGGAGGCGGCCGAGCTCAGCGGCATCGATGCGCGGGCCGTCCATCGCGCCGCTGCCGCCATCGCCGTGGCCCTTGCCGGCCTCGCCGGTGCCTTCCTCGCCATGCGGGCACTGATCAATCCCTATGCCGGCCCCACCCAACTCATTTTCGCCTTCGAGGCCGTGGTCATCGGCGGCATCGGCTCGCTTTGGGGCACACTGGTCGGCGGCATTGTCCTGGGCGTTGCGCAGAGCTTTGGCGCCACCATTTCCGCCCAGGGGTTCCAACTGGCCGGGCACCTGGTGTTCCTCGTCGTGCTCGGCGCGCGCCTTTACCTGGCGCATAGCCGCAATCTGGGCGGCTGGCGGGCCGTGTTCCGCCTGCCGTCGCGGCCAAATCCCACTCCATTGACGCCAGTCGCCAGCGAGGCCCGGTCATGAACACCTTCACCATCGAGCGCTGGACGCGTTCCGGCCGCCTCGCCGTTGGCGCCGCCGCCCTCGTGCTGCTTGTGCTCGCCCTTCTGCCGGCCCTGGCCAGCGGCCTCGTCATCGACAAGCTGACGACGCTGTTCATCTACATCCTCCTGGCGGTCATGTGGAACCTCCTGGCCGGCTATGCCGGGCTGGTCTCGGTGGGCCAGCAGGCCTTTTTCGGCGTCGGCGGCTACCTCGCCCTGCGCCTGGTCGATGCCGGCATGCCGCCCTATCTGGCCCTGGTCGCGGGCGCCGTGGGCGCCGGGCTTGTCGCCATTCCCATTTCCACCTTTGCCCTGCGCCTGAAAGGCGGCGAGTTTGCCATTGCCATGTGGGTGATCGCCGAAGTGCTGCGCATCGTAGTCATGTTCGATCCCCTGGTGCAGGGCGAGACCGGCACCTCGCTCCTCGCGCTCAACGCCTTCGATCCCGGCATGCGGCGCAATCTCAACTACTGGCTGGGGCTCGGCGCCCTGGCGCTCATGCTGGGCGCGACCTTCTGGCTTCTTCGCAGCAAGATCGGCGCGGCCGCCCAGGCCATCCGCGACGATGAGGACGCCGCTGCCTCCATCGGCATCGATGTGATGCGGATCAAGCAGATCATCTTCGTTCTTGCCGCCTTTGGCTGCGCCCTGGCCGGAACCGTCTGGCTGGCAAGCGCCATCACCTTCCTGCCACGCACCAATTTCGGCGTCCAATGGACGGTCTTCATGCTCTTCATGGTCCTGGTGGGCGGGCTCAGGACGTTCGAAGGCCCCATCATCGGCGCGGTGATCTTCTTCCTGCTGCAGGAAATCTTCGGCAACCTCGGCGTTTGGTACCTCGCCGGGCTGGGCCTCGTCGCGGTCGCCTTCGCCCTCTACCTGCCCGACGGAATCTGGGGCTTCTGGCGGCGGCGGACCGGCATTGACGGGCTGTCGAGCGGCGTGGTCCTAAAGACGCCAACGGGCCCCTGACCTGAGCCCGCCGGCCCCAGCTCACTGGGTGATGCCGTCTCCATGGAGAATGAGGGCGACCCCGATGGGATGGTGAGCTGCCTCCGGCAGCGTTACCTCCAGGGCCGTTTCGGTACGGCGGAAGGGCAGGGGCGTCGGATCGCCGGGCAGGGTGACGCGCTCGATCTCGCCCGAAAGCGTGGGATTGCTTGTGCCCAGCCGGGTCAGCCGGACGATGCTGTCCTCAGGCCATCCGAGGACCAGTGCGTGGAGCCTGCCATCGCGCGTGACATAGCGGATGTCCTGCGGCCCGAAGGGCGACACCGGTCCGCCCTCGGAAAACAGGCCCGCGCGCGTCCGTGTCGGCCCCTCGCCGAAGAGTTTCCAGGGGCGGGTGGCATAGATGGCCTCGCCGAACCGGCCCATCCAGCCGGCGATGTCCTCAAGGATGCGTTCTTCCTTGTCATCAATCGTGCCGTCGCCGCGCATCGGCACCGAGAGCATGAGGTTGCCGTTCTTGGAGACCACGTCGCACAGGGTATGGATGACCGTGGCCGCAGACTTGTAGCCATCACGGGCGTAGAGATCGGCGTCATAGTGCCAGTTGCCCAGGCACGTGTCGGTCTGCCAGGGAAAGCACTCGATATAGTCCTTGCCGCCCCGCTCGACGTCATCGACAAGACCCATGCGGCGCTGCGGCGGCGTCATCTTGGCGGCAACCACGGCTTCCAGGCGCCCGGCATGCCATTGCATCGACTGGTTATAGTACCAGGCAGTGAAATCGAGGCCATACTGTTCGAGCGGCAGGTCGTGATTGTCGAAATAGACCATGTCGGGCCGGTACTGTTCGGTCAGATCCTGGCATCGGGCCAGCCATGTGGCGGCAAAGTCCGACTCCGCCGGCACGCCTTCGCTCCACAGGCGGTCGGTGGCCTCGTGCCAGGCATTGGCCTCGTCGATGGTCCTGATGCCCTCGGGCATGGGCATGTGGCGCCCGGTATAGAGCCGCTGCGGGTCGAGCCCCTCCCACCATTTTCCTTGCCCGTCGGCAGCGCTCAGATTGTAGGCATCGTAGCGCTGGCCGGCCCGGGGTCCTTCGGGGTCATAGCCATAGGCCGGCTGGTTCCAGTGCCAGGCATGGGCGGAGTGGTTCGACACCGCAAAGCGCAAGCCGCGCTCCCGCGCCAGCTTCTCCCAGATACCGACGATATCCTTGCCGGGCCCGACGCGCGTGGTGTTCCATTCGTGGTGGCGGGACGCGTAGCAGTCGAGATTGTCGTGATGATTGGCCAGCGCCATGAAATACTTGGCACCGGCGCGGACGTAGAGGTCGAGCAACCGGGCAGGGTCCCAGTTTTCGGCCTTCCACTGGTTCTGGATTTCCATGAAGCCAATATCGGCCGGATGCCCGTAATGCGCCAGGTGATGCCGGTAGGACCGGCTGCCCTGGATATACATTTCGCGCGCATACCAGTCGCCGGCCTCCGGAACGCATTGCGCACTCCAATGCGCCCAAATCCCGAACTTGGCATCCCGGAACCAGTCAGGCACGCTATATCCCGCCGTCAGCGACGACCAATCCGGCGTGAACCGGGCTGGCGGATCAACCCTCAACGCCCGCCCGGCCCCCTTCGGGGTGGGGGCCGACGCAACGGGCGAAGCCGAGGTGATGGTTTCGTTTTCCGCGCTCATGTCCGTCCCGCTGCCTCCGCTGCAAAGATAGGAACTTCCATACTAGTTAGATGGGCGGGGAGGCAAGTGCGGGGGGTGAGTGGACGAACAGGTTGGCAATGGTCCTGATCCGAAGTCTGGGGAATTGCACAATGTTCAGCGCTGAAGTTGACGCTGGCTTCGTGGTTGATACCGGCCAGCTCGATGTGGCACCTATGTTTTCACTGTCCAACGCGAGCCAATAGATTTGACCACTCAGCGCGAAATCGCCCGCCGGGCCAAAACCTCGCTCAAGACCGTGTCACGGGTGATCAACCAGGATCCTCTGGTCAATGCCGAGACCCGGGCGCGTATCGAGACCATCATTGCCGAAATTGGCTACGAGCCGTCGCAGGCTGCGCGGATGATGCGCTCGCAGCGCAGCAATATCATCGGTTTCCTGGCCGATCGCGTCGCCACCTATTCATCGTCCATCGACCTCATACGGGGCGCACAGGACGTCGCCTGGGAACGCGGCAAGCAGATGATGCTGTTCAATATTGAAAGGGGGAGGCCCAGCGCGACGCTGGCCGACAGCCAGCTTGCCGCCTTCCGGGCCGAAGCCATCATCTATGCTGCAACGTTTCACCAGCAGGTCGATATCGAGCCCACCAACGTGCCGCATATCCTGCTCAACTGCTTCGACGGACAGGGGCGGCACCCAGCCATCATTCCCGATGACTACCAGTTGGCGCTTGACCTCACGCACATCATCCTCCAGCGCGGCTATCGCCGTCCGGTTCTTCTCAATCTCAATACCGACATTGTCGCCAGCCATCTGCGCAGAAAGGGGTTCGAGGACGCGGCACGCGGTGCGGGGGTCGATGTGACGGGGCGCGTCCACACGGCCGTTGTTTCCGCAGCGGGCGACCCTACCCGTTTCGTCACGCGGCAGATACTCGCCGACTTGTTTGCCCGCCCGGACCACCCCGATCTCGTGCTGTGCGGCCAGGACATCATGGCTATGAACGTCTATTTCGAACTGGCCGAGCTTGGACTCAAGGTCGGCAAGGACATTGCGGTCGCCAGTTTCGACAATCTCGAGCCGATCGCGGGCCTTCTGCAACCGGGCCTTTCGACGATGGAACTGCCCTATTACGACATGGGGCGCGCTGCGATGACCCTGGCTATCGACGGGCCGCATGATAGGCAAGTCCTTCGCCTCAAAGGAAGATTCGTGGAGCGGGCGTCCCTCTAGCCGAGAGCTCCCCGGGGGCAGGCAGTACACCCTGCACCCTCTGTTTTGCACAGCAGCTATGCACTGTTGACAACGTGAGACAATCTGCATTAGCAATTGTCTCACGTTGTCATAACGCGATGACGCCGCTCTCGGAGGAGATAAACGATGAAGCATGCCCTGTATGCGGGGGTGGCTCTTGCCGCCTGCGCCATGTCCTCAAATGCCCTTGCCGGCCAGCTCACCGCCTGGGTGATTGATGGCGACAGCGAGAAGCCCTATTTCACGCAGCTCGAGGAGACCTTCAACGCCAAGTATGGCGCCGAGGGCATTACCGTCGATGTCGTGCCGATCCCGAGCTACAATGACGCCATCCAGGCAGCAACGCTCTCGGGTGGCCTACCGGACGTGATCATGCTCGACGGGCCCAACATGGCTTCCGTGGCCTGGGCGGGCACCATCCAGCCGATCGGCGACCTGCTCGATCCGGCCATCGTTGATGACCTTCTGCCGGCCATCAAGGCGCAGGGCACCTATGGTCCCGAGGGCGAATTCTACTTCGTCAGCCCATACGATTCCGGCACCATCCTGTGGGGCAACAAGGCGCTGCTCGAACAGGCCGGCGTGCGTATCCCCACCAGCGTCGAGGATGCCTGGACGCAAGAGGAAATGGGCGAGGCGCTGGCAAAGCTCGCCGCTCTGCCCGAAATCGAATGGCCGCTTGACGTCAAGATGAACTATGGCGCCGGCGAATGGATGACCTACGGCTTTGCGCCCTTTGCCCAGTCCAATGGTGGCGACATCATCGACCGCGAGACCTGGATGGCGGATGGCACCATCAACTCGGAAGCCAATGTCGCGACCCTGACCACCCTGCAGGACTGGAACAAGGCCGGCTACATCGTCCCCGCCAGCGCCGGCGACAACAAGTTCTACGGCGAGAAGACCGCCGCCCTCTCCTGGGTCGGCAACTGGATGTGGCCGGCCCACCGCGAAGGCCTGGGCGACGACCTCGTCCTGATCCCGCCCCCGGCTTTTGGTGACGCCGGACCGGTGTCCGCCAATGGCGGCTGGGGCTGGGCCGTGCCGTCCTCCTCGACCAATCTCGAGGACATCAAGGTCTTCCTCAACTACGCCATGTCCAGCGAACAGGTCGCGGCCTATGCCGATACGACGGGATATGTGCCCTCGCGCGCCTCGGCCATTCCGCTGTCGGAAACCTATGGTGCCGGCGGCCCCGGCGAAATCTTCGCCAAGCTGGCCGAATGCTGCGCCATTGTCCGCCCCGTCCACCCGGCCTATCCGGTGATCACCAATGCCTGGGCCACCGCCGTGGTCAATGTGCTCTCCGGCGATGTCGACGTGAAGGCTGAGCTCGATCGCGCGGCACAGACCATCGACCAGGACATTGCCGACAACGACGGCTATCCGCCCTTCGGGCAGTAAGCCGTCGCGCGGGCGCGCCACCTCCCGGCGCGCCCGACACATTTTGGCCGATACCGGCCGGAGGAGCCTTCCATGCGCATCAGGACCAAGGGGCAGGCCCAGGAATGGGCAATGCTGCTGCCGGCATTGATCTTCATCACAGCCCTTGTCGTCATACCTTTCCTGCTTTCGGTGTGGTTCTCCTTCACCGACCAGCGTCTGGTGCCGCGGCCTATCCCCACCAAGATCATCGGCGCGACCAATTACGAGCGCATGTTCGTCGATCCGCTGTTCTGGCAGGCGATCTGGAACACGGTGTTGTTCGCGCTCATCGTGACGCCGGTCCAGCTCGCCATGTCGCTGGGCGCGGCGCTGATCCTCAATTCGGCCATCCCGTTCCGGAGCTTCTTCCGCTCCATCGCCATCCTGCCGCTGTTGCTGCCGATGACCGTGATCGTCTCGATCTGGGCCGTGTTGTTCCGCATCCCCTCGGGGCCGTTCAATGCAGTCTACCAGTGGTTCGCTGGCCAGGGCGCCTATGTCGACTTCCTGGGCAACCCCTCGACCGCAATGCTTGCCATCGTGGCGCTATCGGCCTGGGCGACCTTTCCCTATCAGATGCTGATCTACCTCGCGGGCCTGCAGGACATTCCGCAGGATCTTTACGAAGCCGCCAAGCTTGACGGCGCCAAGTCCTGGCAGCGCTTCCGCTACGTCACCTGGCCGGGCCTGCGCAACGTCAACATCTTCCTTCTGATCATCACCACGGTGGGCGCGCTCAAGCTCTTCACCCAGGTGGATATCCTCACCAAAGGCGGACCGAACGGGGCCACCACGACCATCATCCACTACCTGTTCAAGCAGGGCTATTCGACCCAGAAGGTCGGCTATGCCTCGGCGGTCGCCGTTTTCTTCTTCCTGGCCGTCACCGCCATCGCGCTGCTGCAGCGCCGGTTCCTCAAGAATGAGGGAGAAGCCTGATGCGCATTCCCCGCGACGCCATCCTGCCATCGCTGTTCGCGCTGGTCCTCGCATTGGGCGTGCTGCTGCCGCTCCTGATGATGGTCACCATCAGCCTCAATCCCAACGAGCAGGACATCATGGTGTCCATGGGCTCGATCCGCTCCTTCATTCCACAGGCTTTCAGCCTGCAGAACTATATCGACGTGTGGACCGACCCGGTTCACCCCTTCGGGCGCTATCTGGGCAATACCGCGCTCATCACCTTCTCGACACTGGTGTTCTCGATCCTCTTCAACTCGATGGCCGCCTTTGTCCTGGCGCAGGGCACGCTGCCGATCCGCAAGCCCGTGATGATCCTGATCCTGGCCACGCTTGCTGTTCCGGGCGAGAGCCTGGTGCTGCCGCAATTGATGATGGCGGGCTGGAGCGGACAGATCGACAGCTACCAGGTGCAGATCGTGCCCGGTGTCGCCAATGCCATGGCAATCTTCCTGTTCTATCAGTTCTTCTCGCGCCTCCCCAAGGAGCTGATCGAGGCGGCCCGGATCGATGGCTTCAGCTTCTTCCAGATCTATCGCTACGTGGCCATGCCGCTGTCCAAGCCGGTGATCTCGGCCATTGCCGTGCTGCAATTTCTTGAAATCTGGAACGCCTATCTCTGGCCGGTCATGGTGACGCGCGGCCCCGAATACCGACCACTCTCGGTGGCGATGTCAGCCTATTTCGGCACCAACCAAGCGGCCTGGGGCAATATCATGGCCTTCGCCGTCTCCATGGCCGTGCCCGTCGTTCTTTTCTTCCTCATTCTCCAGCGCCAGTTCATCGCCTCGGTGATGTCCTCGGGCGTCAAGGGCTAGTTCATGACCGAAAAATACCGCCCCAATCTGCACTTCGCGCCACGCCGCGGCTGGATGAACGATCCCAACGGCATGATCCGCGTCGATGGTGTCTGGCACCTGTTCTACCAGCACGACCCGGACAGCACCGTGCACGGACCCATGCATTGGGGCCATGCCACCAGCACCGATCTGGTGCACTGGAGCGAACAGCCTGTGGCTCTTCACCCCGATGCTTTGGGCACCTGCTTTTCCGGCAGCGCCATCGAAGGCGACGACGGCGTGAAACTTTTCTACACCGCCCATAGCCGCACGGCCGACGGCGAGGACTATCAGGTTCAGTGCCTCGTCCATGCCAATAGCGACGTGACATCGTTCGAGGCAGACGCCGCCAATCCCGTCCTTCCCAATCCTGGCCTCGCCGCCTTCCGCGACCCCAAGGTCATCTGGCACGAAGGAAGTGAAAAGTGGATCATGCTGGTCACGGAGGGCCAGTCTGTCGGCTTCTACGCCTCGACCGACCTCAGGCGCTGGAAGCATCTCTCCAACTTCGGCGAAAACCATGGCCGGCACAGCGAGGGTCCGTGGGAATGCCCCGATCTGGTGCCGCTGGTCGCACCCGGTGGCGAAACCTTATGGATGCTGATCATCGGGCTCAATCCCGGCGGATATGCTCCGGGATCGGGCACCCAGTATTTCCTGGGCACCTTCGACGGCACGCATTTCACCAATGCCAACCCGCCTGAGACCGAGCTTTGGCTGGACTATGGGCGCGACTACTATGCCGCCCAGACCTTCTTCGAGCGCGCGGGCACTTCGACGCCAACAGCCATCGCCTGGGCCAGCAACTGGCTCTATGCGCGCCAGACCAAAACCAATGCCTTCCGTGGCGTCATGTCCCTGCCGCGCGAACTGCGTCTGGTCGACACGCCCGATGGCCTGCGCGTCGCTGCTCGCGCTCCCGCTCGGGTAGCGGCAGGCTTCGAGGGGCAGGGCGCACAAGGCACCTGCCGGGTGGACCGCAGGGTCACACTTGCGCCGGGCGAACAGCTGGCGATACATCTCTTCGCCGAAGTCGCGCCGCACTTCATTGTCTCTCGCACCAGCAACAACCTGGGTTCGATCCGGATGATGCGTCAGCCGGTAGAGGGCATGGACGGCTTCGGACACGACTACTCCGTGGACCTGCCCTGGCCCACGAGTGGCGAACTGGATCTGACCCTGTTCATCGATCGTGGCCTCGTCGAACTCAGCGCCGCCGATGGCCTGGTCTGGATCACCAACCTGTTCTTCCCTGCCGATCCGGAGGCACCACCCGTCATCCGCAGCATGGAGGCAGCCGATGCGTAGGCTTATTGCCGCCCTGCTAACCGCCACGAGCCTTGCTGCAGCGGTCCAGGCGGCGCCGCTCTATTTCGCCGGCGAGGCGGCTGGAGTTGGCGATCCGAATCCGTTTTTCGAGGATGGCACCTATTCCGTCTTCTACCTGCAGAACCAGGGGCGCCATCCCTGGTTCATGTCCCAGACGTCGGATCTGCGCACATGGTCCGAGCCGGTCGAAGCCGTGCCGGTGGGCGAGGCCGTGACGCCGGATTACTGGACCGGCAGCGGCAGCGTCATCGCCGACCCCGAGGGCGGCTATCGCCTCTACTATACCGGGCACAATCCGGAAGCCCGCCCCAAGGAAGTCACCATGGAATCGCGCGCGGAGACGCTGACGGGTCCATGGTCCAAGGCCCCTGAGACCACCTTCCCCGGCCCGCCGGCCTACGACGAGTTGGATTTCCGCGATCCCTTCGTACTCTGGAACGCTGAGGCCGAGGCCTGGTGGATGCTGCTGACCACGCGGCACGATGGCAATGCAGCCATCGGGCTCTACACATCGCCCGATCTCGGCGCCTGGACAGCGGCGGAACCACTCTACACCGAGGACTCGCCGCTCAATCTTGAAGTCCCCGATCTCTTCACCGAGGGCGAGGACTGGTACCTGATCTTTTCGGACCAGCGCGACGCCTCGCGGCAAGTCCGCTACCTTACCGCCACAGGGAGCCGGGGCCCATACGCCTATGGTCCCTATGACGCTCTCGACGGCCGCGGCTTCTATGCGGGCAAGTCGGCCGGCACCGGCGAGGATCGCCTGCTGTTCGGCTGGGTGGCGCACAAGCAATTGCGCAAGGACGCCATGAGTTTTGCCTGGGGCGGCGATCTCATCATGCACGCGCTGCGCCGCCCCGATGCAGGCGAATTGGCCGTCAGCCTGCCCGATCAACTTGGCCAACAGTTCGATACCGACCGGACCACGCTTTCCACCGACCAACTTGAAGTGGGGTTGCCGGACACGGCGCTGCGCGTCCGCGCCGAGACCAAAGTCGCGCCCGGCAGCCGTTTCGGCTTCGCCCTCACCGCCGCAAATTCGGGCCGCGTCAGCACGATCGAACTCGACACCGAACGTGGCGAAGCCGTCTTTCTCTACAATGGCGATCCTAACGGCGCGCCCCGCGTCGCCTTTCCGCCCAGCCCCGACGGAGCCTATGCCCTTGACCTCGTGATCGATCCCGAACTGGGCTTGGGCGTCCTCTATATCAACGATTTCCGCGCGCTCAGCTTCCGCTACTACCGGATCGGCGCCACCACGATTTCCCTTTTCGCCGATGGCGGCTTTGCCGCCCTCCAGGGCACCGTATCCGTCCGCAGCACCGACCAGACCGAGGAGAAGCCCAATGGCTGACGTCGTCTTCAGTAACGTCCAGAAGCGCTATGGCGCCGTGGAGATCATTCCAGGGCTCGACCTCACCATTCCCGACGGGTCCTTCACCGTACTGGTCGGCCCCTCCGGCTGCGGCAAGTCCACCCTGTTGCGCATGATCGCCGGCCTCGAGGAAGTCTCGGGCGGCACGATCCACATTGGCGGGGACGACGTGACCACGCGCGATCCATCGCAGCGCGGCATCGCCATGGTGTTCCAGTCCTATGCGCTCTATCCGCATATGAGTGTCGCCGACAATATCGGTTTCGGCCTCAAGCTCTCGGGCATGCCCAAGGCCGAGATCGAGGCGCGGGTCAGGGAAGCGGCCGATACGCTGCAACTCACCCACCTGCTCGAGCGCAAGCCCAAGCAGCTCTCTGGCGGCCAGCGCCAGCGCGTCGCCATTGGCCGCGCGATTGTGCGCAAGCCCAAGGTGTTTCTGTTCGATGAACCGCTGTCCAATCTCGATGCTGCCCTGCGCGCCCAGATGCGCGTGGAACTGGCCGAATTGCACAGCCGCATCGGCGCCACCATGGTCTATGTTACCCACGACCAGGTCGAAGCCATGACCATGGCGGACCGCATCGTGGTGCTCAAGGACGGTCATATCGAGCAGGCCGGGGCGCCGATGGAGCTTTACCGCAAGCCCGCCACGCCCTTCGTCGCCGGCTTCATCGGCTCCCCGAAGATGAATTTCATCACCGGCGAAGAAGCCAGGAGGCTGGGCGGCGACGTTGTGGGGATCCGCCCGGAACATTTGCGCGTGGTCGAGACCGCTGGTTGGGCGACCACCGTGCGTCACGTCGAACATCTGGGCGCAGAGACGCTGATCTATGCCACGTCCGAAACGCTGGGGCCGCTGACGATCAAGGCCGAGGGCGATACTGGGATCGCATCCGGCCATGTGATCCGGATCGGCTACGATGAGGACGATCTCCACCGTTTCAAGGACGGTATGAGAGTCGAACCTTAGTGGAGGACTGGGGTTGGTCTGGCCCAGTTGAAGCAGAATCCTCGTGCTGCCGGCCGCTCCGCCGGAATAGCCACGAAATAGCGACAGATGAGGTGTGAACCCGACCTGGACAATGCCGGCCCGCGGACTGGCTGGCGACTGCCTCAGACGGCGAGACCAAGCTGTTCCAGATGGGCGAAGCCTTTCGGAATGTCGGATTTGTCGTGCAGTTCAAGCACGAGATGTGGCTGGCTTTGGCAATCGGCGAGGGCCCGGAAAACGGCGTGCCACTCGATCTCGCCCTCACCGGGCGCCCAATGCCGGTCCGCATGGCCGTCCACATCCTGCAGATGCACATGGGCCAGTTGCCGCCCCGCATCGCGCACGAAGTAATCCACTGGCGGCGCCCCCGACATGCGGCGCGCCAGTTGTGCATGGCCGGTGTCGATGGAGAGGGCGATTGCCGAACTGGCAAAGCTGTCAACCAGCGCGCGTCGGGTTGCCGGATCAACGTCTTCGATGTTTTCGATGACGATCGTGATGCCGGCTTCCTCGGCGCGCCTGACCACCGGGCCGAGCACCTCGTGGATGCGCATCAGCTTGGCCTCTGCATAGCCGGGTGAAGCCAGGATATTGTTCTGATACCAGGCCCGGTAGGGTGAATGCAGCACCATCTGCCGGGCGCCAATCGCCTCGGCGGCCTCCAGCGCGCGCAGGAAGCGTGCCGTGATCAGGGGGCGCAGTTCCGCGTCCTTGTTGTCGATGTCGAGCCCCTCATAGGGGCCGTGTATGCCGACACGTCCACCGTGACCGGCAAGCGCCGCTTTGGCCGCCGCGATGCGATCGGCGCGCTCGGGGCCAAGAGCCGCCGCGCTCATGAAGTCCTGCAATTCGATGTCGCGTTGGGCATCGAAAAGCCAGGACCTGTGCGCGGCGATCTCGGACGTCTTCAGGCAGGCGCCAATCTTGAGTTCAGTCATCGGGCTTGTCTCCTATCCTATTCGTGACGGCCTGGGCCGTATGTCCTTTGCCAATCGCGGCGAAGCCGCATCTGGCCCGGCTAGCCCTGCGCAATCGCGCCATAGGCGGCGCGGCCGCCGACAAAGCACTGAGACACGGCCGGCATGCGACCCTCGGGCCAGTCCAGCAACACCAGATCGGCGCGCCGCCCCACGGCAATGTCGCCACGGTCGTTCAGGCCCAGCGCCGTGGCGGGGTTGGCCGCAACCAGTTTCCAGAGTTCGGGGAGGCTGCCGATACCGTCAGCCTGAAGGCGCGCCACCGCGGCCAGCATGGCCGGGTAGTAGTAATCGGAGGCCAGGATGTCGCACAGCCCCGCGGCCACCATGTCCGCGGCTCCAGGCGAGCCGAGATGGCTGCCGCCGCGCGCGGCGTTGGGCGCCCCGAACACGATCCAGTCTCCCGCCTCGCGGGCAGCGCGAGTCACATCGGCATTCATGGGGAACTCGGATATCCGCGCGCCATGCCGGCGATAGAAATCGCGCGTTTCGGGCTGGCTATCGTCGTGGCTGAGCATCGGCGCCCCGGCCGCGGCAGCCTTGGCTCCGGCCTGTGCGATCACCGCGGGCACCTCGGGCCGGCGCTGCCACATCTGACGCATTAGCGCGACGAAGTCGGCATTCGGGAGGCCCGACCGTTTGGCCCGCGACTCCATCTTGGTGGCAAAGCCGTCGCTGTCCATGTCGACTACGGGAAAGGCCGGGTCATGATCAAAGGGGCGGGTCTGCAGCGGGCAGGACGGGTGCAGCAGGGCCATCGAGGTGTGGTCGTTGAAGGCGAGTGCGGGCAGAAGCCGACCAGCAAGGGCCGCTTCGATCAGGGGCAGGGCTTCGAAGCAAAAGGTCTCCCACCGCAGCTGAATCCGGTTCTCCACCGTGAGGCGCGGAGCGATGTCGACAAGCGTTTCCACGATCTCGCGTCCGATCTCGACCGAACGCAGGCCCGGCTCCCAACTGAGCGTCAGGGCGTGATAGGCGGTGGCGATGCCGTTGGCCGCCAGCTGCCGGTCGGTCTCCAGCAGCGCCGCTTCGGTCGGGATCATTACGCCCGGTCGTGGCATCAGCTGGCGCTCGAAAGCGTCACCGTGGATGTCGACCAGCGCCGGGGCGAGGACCATGCCATGCCCGTCGATCACCCGCGCCCCGTTGCGCGGGTCATCCAGCGCGGCGATCATGCCGTTCTCGACATGCACGGATACCCGTGCCATCCGGTCCGGCAGGACAACCGAGGCGCCTTCGATGACGAATGCGTCCATTACAGCCGCTCCAGCACCAGGTGCCAGTGCCAGGAGCCGGGCGTTTCGTGTTCACGATCCTCCAGGCGGCAAACCTCGAAGGCGGAGAACAGCTCGAGCAGGTCACGGCCGTTGCAGAAGTAATGGGGATGGATCTTGTCGCCCGGCCCCTCGAAAACCCAGGTATTGCGGGAGATTTCGCGTCCCGGGGCCTTGGCCTGCTCCACGGGCACGCGGCGTGCAGACAGCATTGTGCCAAGGAAGGTGCCGCCCGGCTTCAGCACACGGGCAATTTCGGCGATCGAGGCCCGCAGCACCGTTTCATCGCCGTGATAGATCACGTTCCAGGACAGCACGTGGTCAAACGAAGCGTCGGCAAACGGCAGTTCGGTCATCAGGCCGACACGCGCGTCGATGGCCAGGTCTTCAGCGGTGGCGATGCGGTTGATTTCGGCAATGCCTTCGGGGGCGGCATCAAGGGCCGCCACAGCGAATCCCTGCCGCGCCAGTGCCAGGGCATGCCGGCCGACGCCGGCCCCCAGATCGAGCACGCTCGCGCCGGAGGGCAGAGTTTGGGCGAACTCCATCACCTCTGCCTCGGGACGCTCCCATTGCGAGGTGCCGTCGACCTTGGCCCATTCAGTGCCCCAGTAGGCATGCGCGGTGTCGGTCTTCATCGTGACGCTCCTATGATTTTCTGGCGCAGCACCGCGCCAATCTGTTCCACGCCGATCACCACGACGGCGATCATCAGGATCACGGTCAGGGCGGTCGGGTAGTCGAAAAGGTCAAAGCCCACCTTGAGCTCGATCCCGATCCCGCCGGCGCCCACAAGCCCAAGGATGGTCGAGGACCGCACCGCCTTTTCGAGGCCGAACAGCGAGGTGGAGACAAAGGCCGGCAGGGCCGCAGGAATGGTCGCACTGGCGGCAATGTCGAGGCGCTTTGCGCCCGTGGCTGTCAGGGCCTCGGCGGGTCCAGGATCGGTGTTTTCCATGTCGTCAGCGAAAAAGCGGCCACAAAAGCCGATCGTGTCCACGGCAATGGCCAGCATCCCGGCAAACGGACCCAGGCCCACGGCCACGACGAAAACCAGCGCCCAGGCAAGATCCGGCACGGCGCGGATAAAGCCAAGAACGACGCGCACCACGTGGTTGATGCCGCGACCCACCAGAACGCCCCGTGCAGCCAGCAGGGCAATCGGCAGTGACAGCACGATGCCAATGGCGGCTCCCGCTACCGCGATCTGCAGGGTTTCCACCATTTTCCAGGCCAGGCGGCCCAGATTGTGCGTCGATGGCGGCCAGGAGCGTGACAAAAAATCGGCCAGTTTCGGCGGGGAAGACAGCAGCCGGTCCAGAGACCAGCCGGCACCTTCAAGCGACCACAGGATGACCAGGGCAGCCAGGGCGTAACCGACAAAGCTGACGGCGCCAGGACGGCTGAAGCGGGCTGGCAAGCTGTTCGTTGAGCTATGCATAGATTTGCGCCATCTCTGCAGCGGTGACCCGCGACGATGGCGCATCGATGACCATCTGCCCGCCCTGCAGGCCAAGGATCCGATCGCCATAATTGAGCGCGTGCTGCACATTGTGAGAGGTGAACAGGACGGTGACGCCCTCGCGCTTCACCAGGGACATGAACAAGGCCATCACTTCCTCGCCCGCCTGCGGGTCCAGCGAGGCGCAGGGTTCATCGGCCACCAGAAAGCGCGGATTGCCAACCAGGGCGCGGGCAATCGTCACTCGCTGGCTTTGTCCGCCTGACAGCCGGTCCGCCCGGCGAAGAGCCAGATCGGCCAAGCCGACTTTTTCCAAGGCGGCTATGGCAGCAGCACGCGCCTCGGCCGGGGCAAGTGCCTGGACCCAGTAGCGAGGGCCGGAATGCCGGCCCAGGAGGCCGTGGATGACATTGGACAGCACCGACAGGCGCGGCACCAGATTGTGCTTCTGCCCGACCAGTCCAGTGCGGGCCCGCAGGGAGCGTCGCGCAGCGCCACCGAGATCGCTCAACCTCTCTCCCAACAGCGACACCTGCCCGGCATCGGGCGCAATCAAGCCGAGGCAGCAGCGCAGCAGTGTGGACTTGCCAGTGCCATTGGCACCGACAAGCGCCACGCACTCGCCTTGACCGATACTGAAGGCAATGTCCGAAAACACCGGCTTGCCGGTGCCGAAACGCTTGGCCAAGCCGTCGGCCCGCAGGTCGAGAACCTGCGGGCCGGCCTTCTGCTCGGTTCTGGCAAGACCCGGATGGTCCAGCAGCACCGGACTATTCACCGAGGAACTTGTCGAACTGCGGATAACCCGCGGTGGTATACATCGACCGGACCACGTCGTAGCTCGCATCCTCGATCACCACGAGGTCCATGCCCAGATACTTGCCGTTCTCCTCATGGGCAGTAATGCCCGCAATGATGTCGGCCTTGTTGTTGATGATGCTGTCACGCACCAGCGCCTGGACCTCGGCGGGAACATGGGCGCCTGCCAGAAGCATGTCATTGGGCAGGTCGCCGGAACGCGCCAGGACCTTGAAGAAGCCGTATGGCACCGAGGTGTCCTTGTCGCGGGCAGAGGAAATCCACGAACCTTCGTTGATACCGATGGCGGCCACGTCGCCCGCCTTCAGCGCCTCATGGGCAATGTTGCGTGCTGTGTGGATCGCTTCGATGTCGTCGATGGGGCTGACACCGTAGTCGGCCATGAGCTGCATTGGGCACAGCATGTTCGAGGTCGAGCCGATGTCGCCGAACGCCACCTTGGTGCCCTTCAGGTCATCCATGCTGTCGATGCCGGCGTCGGCACGCACGATAATGGCGCAGCGGTAATCGGGGCGACCAAAGCCGATCAGCGGCGTGGCGTTGGTCATGGTGTTGATGACGATATATTCCGCGGGGCCGGTCACGACGAAGTCGACCGTCTCGCCCCGCAGGGCCTCGGCAGAGGCCGTGCGCGAGGAAACCGGGAAGAAGTTGAAAGTTTCGCCGGTTGCTGCTTCGAGAGCAGTCTTGAACGGACCCCACTCGGCCTGCAGGCGCTCCAGCCCCTCAACGTCGGTCACCGCAATGTTCCAGGTGCCGGCAATGGCCGCAGTGGTCGTCATCGCGGCAAGTGCCGTGCCGATCATCAGAGACTTCAATGACATGGTCATTCTCCCGTTGAAACTCGTTCGAATGACTGACTACGCCAGGTCTGTGACGGGGCCGCAAAGCTCGTGTGATTGTTTCCGAACGATGGCATGACGCATTCGTGACACCGTGATTGGCGGAGCGTGGCGCCGGGTCCGTGGTCTTGCGCAACAGCAGAGGCGCGCGGCACGATCTTGTTATCCCGAGCGGGCATGCCGGGCCTGAGGCGCCCGTCGTCCAGATGTCATGTTGGGCACCTAGAGGGGCGGCATGACGACGATTACCCTCGACCACCTGTCCAAGCAGTTCGGTGACAATCACGCGGTGCGGGCGGCCAGCTTCACCCTTGCCGCGGCGTCCTTTACTGCCCTGCTGGGACCATCGGGTTGCGGCAAGACCACGCTGCTGCGCCTGATTGCGGGATTCGAGCAGCCGAGCAGCGGCACCATTCACTTCGATGACCGACAGGTGGCCGGTCCCGATGGCATGGTCCCGCCGGAACGGCGCAGTCTGGGTGTTGTGTTCCAATCCTATGCGCTGTGGCCGCATATGGATGTGGCCGGCAATGTTGGTTATCCCCTCAAGACACGTGGTCTGGGTCGCGCCGCCATTGAGGAGCGGTTGGGCAAGGCCCTCGCGATGGTCTCGCTGACCGGCTTCGAACATCGCTCCGTCGACGGGCTCTCCGGCGGGCAACGCCAGCGGGTGGCGCTGGCCCGCTGCCTGGTCACCGGTACCAATATCATCCTGCTCGATGAGCCGCTCGCCAATCTCGATGTGCACCTGCGCGCCGAAATGCTGGACGTGTTTGCCCGGCTGCACCGGGATACCGGGGCCACAATCGTCTTCGTGACGCACGACCAGGCGGAGGCGCTGGCGCTGGCGGACCGGGTCATCGTGCTGGACCGCGGCGTGGTGCAGCAACTGGGCCGGCCCGAGCAACTCTACAACGAACCCGAAAATGCCATGGTGGCCGGCTTCGTGGGGCGGGGCGCGATGGTCTCCGCACGCGTATCGGACGGGCACATCCTGCTGGCGGACTGTCCCGTGCCGGTGCGCGGACGGGCACACGGCACCCAAGCCAGGCTACTGCTGCGACCGGAGAACCTAGTGCTCGCCGATGCTGGGATTCCGGCCACTGTCGTTGCCTCCCGCTATGCCGGCGCCGGCTATGACACGATCCTGCAGCTTGGCAATGGCGAGACAGTGCTGATCAGCGCCCGCGAGCGGTTGCAGCCCGGTCGCCCGGTGCATTTTGGGGTCGAGGATGCCTGGATCGTGCCGGGCTGATCAGCGCCAGGGCAGAACCCCGGCTGGAAGGCGGTTGCCCAGGCGATCGATGCCGATCAGCAGTAGCACGATCACCAGCAGCGTGACCACCGCGACCGCTGCTGCCTGCGGCGACAGGCCGGATTCCTCAAGGCTGAACAGGATCACTCCGATGGTCTCGTTGCGGCTGGACCAGAGCAGGGCCGATACCGTGAGTTCATTGAAGGCGCTCATGAAGACCAGCAGGGCCCCGGCCGCGGCTGCGGGGGCCGCGAGCGGGGCCGTGATCGTCAGCAACCGCCGCATCCCGCCCGCTCCTGTCGCTGCCGCCGCTTCCGACAGGTCGGGCGCCAGCTGCCCCAGCGCCGCGTCCACGGGTTTGACCGCCAGGGCGGCAAACCGCATCAGATAGGCCACCAGGATGATCCAGGGTGTCGCATAGAGGCTGCCGAGCAGGGGCAGAGGGCGCAGAAACAACAGGATGCAGGCGATCGCCAGCACTATGCCCGGCAGCGCATAGGGCAGTTCAAGCATGCCGTGAGCGAGCCGCCCGAACGGGCGGGGCAGCCGTGCCAGACCCAGTGCCAGCGGAACCGAGAGCAGAGCCAGCATGCTGGCGGCCAGCATGGAGAGATAGCTCGAATTGACGAATGCCCGGATCGTCGATGCCTGCCGGACCAGGACCTCGGCATAATTGTCAAAAGTGATGGTTGCGGTGGACAGCGCCACTCCATAGGCGGGGACCAGGGAGGTGGCGAGCAGCGCCACAGCCGGCAGGAGCAGCATGGCGGAGAGGGCCAGCATGCCCATGGCGGCCGCGGGCCAGCGCCAGGCTCCGAGCGCGAAACGCATGGGCGTGCCGCGTGTCAGGGCGAAGCGCCGCTGCCGCAGTGCCAGTCCCTGGGCGCCCAGGCCGACTATGGCGATGGCGCAGATCAGCAGGGACAGCCCTGCCACCTGTGGCAATACGGCCGGGCCATTGCTGGAGATCTGCTGGTAAATGAGCGTTGCCAGCGTCAGGTAATTCTCGGGCATGCCGAGCAACGCTGGGATGCCGAAATTGCCGACCCCGGACACAAAAGCCAGCGCCGTAGCGGCGATGATATAGGGCCTGAGGAGTGGCAGCACGATGCCGGCCAGGACCCGCGGCGGAGGGGCGCCGGCGGCGCGTGCGGCCTCGACATAGTCGCGTGGCAGCAGGACCAGTCCCGCTCGCAGCGTGATAAAGACGATGGGCGCATGCTGCACGCCAAACAGCAGGATGATGCCGCCGCGGCCCAGCAGCGGATTGGCGGTACCGGGCGGCGGAGCCATGCCGATGGCGCTGAGCAGGGCGCTTGAGGGACCCAGCAGATGCGTCCAGGCCAGCGCCATCACCTGGGGCGCGATCATCAAGGGCAGGATGAGCAGGAAGCCCTGCAGCTTGCGCAGGGGCATGTCCGTCGCCGCGACGAGGAAAGCGAATGGTGCCCCGATGAACAGCGCCAGCAGGGCGCCGAACAACGACGTGTCGAGTGTGTTGAAAATGGCCCGTTGCGTGGCGGTGCGGACCAATCGCCCCAGCAGCAGGCTGGCGTCGAACGCGCCCTCGGAGAATAGGGTCGCCGCGATCAGGCGGCCGATCGGCAGCGCCGCGATCAGCCCTACGGCAACAAGAGTGAGAGCGGCGGGCAACAGGTGTCCCGCCGCTCTCCGGATGCGATCGGCCGGCAACGACAAGGGAGGAGCCGTGCCGTCCGATTGCATCGATGTCTTGTCGGCAATCACGCCGGATTACTGGCCGAAGATCTCGCCGAACTGTTCTTTGTTGGCGGTCTCATTTGCCAGCGCCTGGGCGGCATCGTAGGGCAGCACCTTGATATCACCGCGGGCTGGGTAGCCATTGGGCAAGTCAATGCCGTCGCGCGCCGGGATATAGCCCTGGCTCGACGCCAGCTGCTGGCCTTCTTCGGAGATCAGGAAGTCGATGAACAGCTTGGCATTATCGGGGTTGGGCGCCGAAGCCAGGATCGCGGCCGGCTCGGTGACGGCCGATACGCCCTCGGTGGGGAAGACGAAGGCCACCGGAGCACCCTTGGCCGCTTCACGGATCGGCAGGAAATCCACGATCATGCCATAGAGCTTTTCGCCGCCGGCAACCGCGGTCAGGATGTCGCCATTGCCGCCGGAGGCCTGGGCCCCATTGGCGGCGAGGGCGGCGTAGAAGTCCCAACCTTCAGCCAGGTTTTCAGTCAGCGTCACTGTGTGGATCAGCGCGGCGCCCGAGGTCAGCGGGCTGGGCATGGCGACCTGGTCCTTGGCTTCAGGCTTCGTCAGATCAAGCCAGCTCGCCGGCACCATGGTCGCGGCCGTATTGTAGACAATCCCGGTGGTGATGAGCTTGGTCGAGAAGTAGGCGCCGTCCTCGTCGAACAGGCTGGCGTCCAGGCCGGTGGTATCTGCCTCCGGATAGTTGAGCAGCAGGCCCTCGGCCTTGAGGCCTTCCATGGTGACCACGTCGGCGATCAGCAGCACGTCGGCCAGCGGCGTGCCGGCTTCCAGTTCGGCGCGGAACTTGGCCATGATCTTGGGCGTGCCGTCGCGCACCCACTCCACGGTGATACCGGGATATTTCGCCATGAATGCGTCGGCGGTCTGCTGCGCATCGGTGTTAGGCTGGCTGGTATAGAGCACCAGCTTGCCCTCCTGGGCGAGGGCGGGGGCAAGGGCAGTGGCCAGCATCAGGCCAGCGGCAAGGAGAATTCGCATTGGGCACTCCGGATCAGGCCGCGGCAAGACGATCGCGGCGATGCGGCGGACTTAACCGGATCGTTTGACAGTGCAGTGACGAAGCGCAGGCGCCGCCTGGGACCCATTTGCGACGCCGGGTGATTCGGCCTCGCCAACACGCGCCGGCTTTTGCGGTAGGCCTTGGCTGAGGTGAAAGAAGGCGTGGAGCGGGGCCGGAACTTTTGATGCGCCTGCGAATTATGCATCTTCGACGCAATCGCGCCACATTTCGGGCTCGCATGACCAAGTTATCACCGATCGACAACGAGGCGTGGCTCGCCGCGCTCGTCGAAAGCAGCAGTGACGCGATCATCTCGAAGACTCTGAACGGTATTGTAACGTCCTGGAATTCCAGTGCAGAACGTACCTTCGGCTACACTGCCGATGAGATGATCGGTCAGTCTATCCTCAAGATTATCCCGCCCGAACGTCATGACGAGGAAGAGTTGATCCTTGGGCGAATTCGGCGTGGCGACCGTCTGGAGCATTTCGAGACAAGGCGTCGCCGCAAGGATGGCACGTTGATTGACATCGCGCTGACCGTGTCCCCGATCAAGGACGAAGACGGACGGATACTGGGCGCTTCAAAGATCGCCCGCGACATCACGGAAGAACGACGCGCGCGAGAAACCCAACGGCTTTTGATGCGGGAAGTTAATCATCGCTCCAAGAACCTCCTTGCTGTTGTAGAGGCTATGGTTCGTCGGTCCGTATCCCGAACACCACCTGCCTTGTTCGCCCAAAGGGTGTCGGCGCGGATATCTGCGCTTTCTCGGACCCAGGACCTTATTGTGCGAGGGGACTGGTCAGGTGTTGATCTCAACGAGCTGGTTCATGCGCATACTGCGGTTACGCACCCAGAGACCGTGGCCCTTTACACAATCTCCGGGCCTGCACTCCGGATATCGCCCAGTGCCGCCCAGGCGCTGGGTCTGGCCCTGTATGAGCTGTTTGAGGCGTCTTCCCTGCGTCTGAAGGCAGTGACGGGTGGCAAAGTGGTCGTGACCTGGGAGGGTGAACAGTCAGATCCGGCGCTGCAACTCTCGTGGATAGAGGATATTCAGTCCGGCCAGGATGACATCGATGAATATGCCCGCGATGTCTTGTGTCAGATCACCCCAATTTCGCTGAACGGAGAGGCAACACTGACGATCGCCGATACAGGATGGCAATGGTCTATATCCACCACGTCGAATGCCGTGTTTGGCCCCCAGATAATCGATCCTCTGGGTATACAGGGTTGCTAGCATGCCCAAACCTGTGGCAATAGCCCGATGTGTGATCTAACATTGGCCAGTCCAGCGGCGGCGGACCCACAAATGCACGATCATGAACTCGCAATTGCTATTGCCGAGACTTCGCCCGCCATGCTGTGGATGGGCGACAAGGATGGTCGCTGCCTATTCCTGAACAGGGCTCTCCGACAGTTTTGGGGCGTCGATCCGACGGATCTGGAATCCTTCGACTGGTCGGCAACGCTTCATCCCGACGACGTGGAACTCCTGCAGGGCCCATTTGCCAAAGCAATGCGCAATCACGCCGCCTTCTCTGTCGAAGCGCGGTATCGGCGCGCTGACGGCGTGTTCAGAGTTATGCGCACTCAGGCCAATCCCAGATTTGACGGGTCCGGGCGTTTTCTGGGGATGACAGGCGTCAATACCGATGTCACGGACCAGCGGACTGCCGAGGAACAAACGCGCTATCTCATGGGCGAGCTGAATCACCGCACCAAGAACCTGCTCGCTGTAGTACAGGCGATTGCCCGGAACACCTCGCGGTCGACCTTGCCCGAGGCCTTCCTGGATACATTCTCGGCGCGGTTGGGCGGTTTGGCGGCCAGCAACGATCTGCTGGTCGCACGGGACTGGTCCTCGGTTCACCTTCAAGACCTTGTGGCTGGCCAATTGCGGACCATCGGTGCTGACGAAGACCTTCGTGTGCTCGTAGATGGTCCGCCCCTGCGTGTATGTCCTCGGCATGCTCAGGTGATCGGCATGGCCCTGCACGAACTGGCGACCAATAGCCTCAAGCATGGAGCGCTGGCGCATCCCGATGGCAATTTGTGTGTCCGTTGGTCGCGCAGCTCCGATACCAGCTGGCAACTTGAATGGGATGAGCACCTGCCGTCAGCCCTCACCCCGCCAGAGCGAAAGGGCTTTGGTCACGTGGTAATGGTCGACATGGTCGAGCGAGCGCTGGATGGGGAGGTTGTACTTGAATTTCGTCCCAATGGGGTTCACTGGCGCCTGATTGTCGATGGCACGGGCGCCGATGAGGGGCCTCCTAGATAAGAACTGCCCAGTTATGCCGTCTCGCTATGGACGGAAACTGGGGTAATCTCCATTCGAGCGCGATCTCCATGCGGCCAGAGACCGATCCGCTGCACGGGCGCGTGGCTGTCGACGACTGGGAGCTGGCCCTGTCGCACACGAGAGGGGCGGCGGAAGGGGCGTCGATTGTGACGGCACTTGACTCCGGATCGTAGCGTGGTAACGTTCCCGCGGCTGCTGGGAGAAGCGGCGAGGAGGATGGTGTTGCGTAAGCGCCGGCCAACTATCATCGATGTTGCGGAACGGGCCGGGGTGTCCAAGAGCACCGCGGCGCGCGCTTTGGCCAGCGGCGAAAACATCCTGCCCGAAACCCGCGAGCGGGTACTGGCGGCGGCACGGGCCGTCGGCTACGAACCCAACCACCTTGCGGTGGGCATGCGCTCAGGACGTTCAGGCATGCTTGGCCTGGTCATTCCCGATATTGCCAATCCTTTCTGGGCCGAGGTGGCGCGTGGCGCGCAGGATCGCGCGGCCGAAGCCGGCGTGTCGCTCCTGGTATTCTCATCGGACTGGGACCCGCGGAAGGAAGAAAACCATCTGCGTGCCCTGCGCCGGGCGCGGGTCGATGGAGCGATCGTCAATCCGGTCTCGGACACACTCGATGACCTCGACCGGTTCGGGCTGCCTTTCGTGCTGATCGGCTCCAGCGCCGAGCGCTTTGCCGATGTTTCGAGCGTCGGCTCGGACATCACGCAGGCCGTGACGCTCGGCCTCGATCACCTGGTTTCCAAGGGCCATCAGGCCCCTGTCCTCATCGTCGGCCCCAAGTCGCGCCTGGCCCGTACCCGCTTTCTCAATGCCGTCAACCGGCACTGCATCGAGCGCGACGTTGACCCTGCTCAGCTGCTGATCGTCGATGGCGAATATACGCTCGAAGGCGGGCGCGAGGCCATGTTGCAGGTGCTCGACCGTCCCCATCTGGGCCATGTCTGCGTCTTTGCCGCCAATGACATGATGGCCATCGGCGCCATGCTGGCTGTGCGCGAGCGGAGTCTGAACTGCCCCGAGGACGTGTCGATTCTTGGTTTTGACGGCATCCCCTCGGGTGCCTTTACCTTTCCGGGCCTGACCACCATTGCCAAGCCCGGTCGTGACATCGGCGCGCGGGCCGTGGAGAGCCTGTTCGACGAGATAGAAGGACGACCGGAACACGGTCGCGTCTACATGCCGTGCCGCCTGATCGACCGGGGGTCCCTGGCCGACCTGTCGCGCGAACCTCGCCAGATGGTGGGGTAGGGAGGAGTTCGAGATGAGCAACCAGCCGCTGCAAGCGGATGTTTCTGCATCCAACGATGGGAACGTTCCCAAGTCCAGAGCGCCGAATGCGTTTGTGTCGGGCCAGGACCGCCTGAATGAACGGTTTGTCAATGGCGTCCGCCAGTGGTGGCCCTATTACGCCATGATGGCGCCGGGCCTCCTCTTCTTCTTCATCTGGCACTATGTGCCGATCTGGGAGGCCAAGATGGCCTTCGAGCAGGTGCGTATCATCCCGCCCAATATCTGGGTGGGCTGGAAGAACTTTCAGACCCTGTTTGCCTCCCCCATTTTCTACCAAGTCCTGGCCAACACGCTGATCATCTCGGGGATGAAGATCCTCTTCGTCTTTCCCGTGCCGATCATCGTGGCCCTGCTGCTCAACGAGATCCGCAATGGCAAGCTGCGCGGCGTGATCCAGTCGGCAATCTACCTGCCGCATTTCCTGAGCTGGGTGGTGATCGCGGGCGTGTTCATCGCGCTGCTTTCCCCCACCGATGGGGCGGTGGGCCAGATCACGCGGGCGATGGGCTTCGAGCCGGTCAATTACATGACCAATACCGGCTCCATCCGCTGGGTGCTGGTGATCTCCGAAATCTGGCGCTCGGCGGGCTGGGACAGCCTGCTCTACCTGGCCGCCATCTTTGCCATCGATCCGCAGCTCTACGACGCCGCCGAAATGGACGGGGCCAATCGCTGGCAGAAGATCTGGTACGTCACCATTCCGGGCATCGTGCCGACGATCGCCACGCTCTTCATCCTCAACATGGGCATGTTCCTCAGCGCTGACCTCAACCAGGTCATCAACATGCAGAACGCGGTCAACGCCTCGACCATCGATATTCTGGACACCTACGTCTATCGGCTCGGCCTTTCGACCGGCGAATATGCCCTGGCCACCGCGGCTGGCCTCTTCAAGGCCGTGATCGGCATGGCGCTGATCCTGGTGTCGCATATGGTCAGCAAGCGCCTGACCGGCAAGGGAGTGTGGTGATGTCCATGAACGCCCGCCGCACCCCGCTCGAGCGCATGGAATATGTGCTCATCCTCTCCACCCTGCTGCTGCTGACGGTGTTCACCATCCAGCCGCTGCTGAACCTGCTGGCGCTCTCGTTCACGGCGCCGGAAAATGTCGCCGGCTTTTCCGGTCTCACCATCTTTCCCGATGGCTTCTCCCTCGATGTCTGGCTGTTGCTGTTGCAGCATCCCAATGTGCAGCGGGGCCTGTTCAATTCCATCTGGATGACCGCGACCAGCGTCGTGATTGGGGTGTTCTTCACCGCTCTGATGGCCTGGGGCATGTCGCGCCCTGGCCTGCCGGGCCGGCGCATCATCTTCATGATGGTGCTGATCACCATCGTCTTCGAACCCGGCATCATCCCTGACTATTTCCTGATGAAGCGCATGGGCCTGCTCAACACGCCCTGGTCGGTCATTCTCTACAAGGCGATCAGCGCCTGGTACCTGATCATCCTCATCCGCTTCTTCGAGGAAATTCCCAAGGAACTGCTGGAAGCGGCCGAACTGGACGGAGCCAATCCGTTCCAGACCTTCTTTATGGTCGTATTGCCGCTCGCCAAGCCGGCGCTGGCCACCATCGCCCTGTTCTATTTCGTCCTGCACTGGAACGAGTTCTTCCGGGCGATGATCTATCTCAACGACCAGAGCAAGTGGCCGCTGCAGGTGGTGCTGCGCCAGTTCGTCATCGAGGGCGACAAGATCGCCATCGTCGGCGCCACCAATGCCAACAACAATATCGGCATCGCCCAGATCAACATCAGGGCGCTCAAGGCCGGCATGATCTTCATCACCATCCTGCCGATCCTGGCCATCTATCCGCTCATCCTCAAGTTCTTCACCAAGGGCACCATGTCCGGGGCCGTGAAGGGATGAGCGATCAACCGAAAACGAAAGCAAAAGGGAGGAAAACCATGCTTCGTACTCTACTCCTGGCCACTACGGCCGTGGCCATGCTCGGCGCTGCCGCAGCACCGGCCCTGTCGCAGACAGTGGTGCGTCTGGTCAGCAAGGACCTGCTCACCACCAATCCCGACGACATGAAGGAAATCGAGGCCATAGAGGCCGGTCTCAAGGCCCAGGGCCACGACATCGACATCCAGACCGTCGACCTGCCTGGCGGCACCGCCGCCTATGTCGAGGCGCTGGGCATCATGCTGCTTTCGGGCGACATTCCGGACATCATCTACTTCCAGGGTGGCGACCAGAAGATGGCCGAACAGGGCATCCTCGAAGACCTCAATCCCTGGATCGAGGGCTCGGCGCATATCAAGGATGCGCTCTGGCCGCACAATGTCGATCGCCTCGCCAACTATCCTTACCTGCTCTACATCTATCCGCCGCGCGCGCCCCAGCCGGTGATCCGCCAGGACTGGCTCGATGAGCTCGGACTGCAGCCGCCGACCACGGTGGAGGAATACGAGGCCCTGTTCCAGGCCATTCACGACGCCGATCTCGATGGCGACGGCACTCCCGGCAATACGCTGGGCCTGACCGGTTTCGGCACAACGGCGGAACTGGATTCGATCTTCAACCAGGCTTTCGGCGTGACCGGCACCTGGATGAAAAATGCCGAGGGCCAGTGGGTCAATTCGCGCGTCACCGACGCGGAAAAGGCCAAGATCGGCTTCTATGCCGACCTTGCCGCCAAGGGCCTCTATGACAAGGAATATGTCACCAACACTTTCGACGTGAAGGAAGACAAGTTCTATACCGGCAAGGCCGGCGTGATCTTCGGCTCCTCGCCCGAAGTCATCGACATCTATGGTGGCAAGATGCGCCAGGCCCATCCGGGCGAGGACATCACGCTGACAGTGCTGCCGGCCCCTTCGGGTCCCGGAGGCCAGGGTCTGGCGGCGGTCGATGTCGCCAAGGAAGCCCGTGGCTTTGCCATTTCCGCGCTCTCGGAGAACAAGGAAGCAGCCTTCGCGGTGCTCGACTTCATGGCCTCCAAGGAGGGCCAGGATATTGACCGCATGGGCTTTGAGGGCACGCAGTACACCAAGGATGCAAGCGGCGCGGTGACCTTCACCGACCAGATCTCGACCTGGTATGCCCGCTTCTTCAACGCCGCCAACTGGGTGCCACCGACCCCGCTGCTGGGACCGAGTGCCCAGGTGGCCCTCGACAATATCAAGGCCGACTTCACCGCCGACAATGCCTTCGTCTGGCCGGCTGAATTCGCCGCCGATGTCGACGCCACCGAACAGGTCTATCGCGCCTGGGTCGCCAAGTTCATCACCGGCGAAGCCAGCATCGACCAGTGGGGCGACTTCGTCGCCGAATACAACGCGGCCGGCGGCGAACGCATGGCCGAATATGCGCGCACCGTGCTGGGCGACTAGTCCCTGCACCGCGGCCCGCCTCGCCCTCCCGGGGCGGGCCGCACCCAGATTGGGCTGGACACTGCCCCCAGAGGACAGACATGACGAAGAATTTCCGCGGCCGGGTTCGGGCCATGATCTATGGCGTGGCGCTGGGCGATGCCCTGGGCGCACCGGTCGAAAAGCTGTCGGCTGCCGACATCCGCTCCCGTTACGGCCGCGTCGACAGCGTGATGACGCGCTGGCACAAGATGGATCTCGCTCCCGAGCAGCGCAACGGCCGGGTCCGCGGCGACGGCATTGTCACCGACGATACGCTGATGACCCTGGCGCTATGCAGCGTCTATGCCGAAACCGGCCGCCACCTCGACGCCTGGGACATGGCCGACGGCATGGTGAGGCAGATCGCCTGGGAGCCGCGCTGGATTCCGGAACTGCAGCGCGAAGCCGTGCTGCTCGACCGCCTGTTCTACCCCGAAAAGTGGATCTTCCAGCGCCATCAACTGAGTTCCTGCGACCCCCGCCAGGGCGGCATCGGCAATATGGTCAATTGCGGTGCGGCCATGTATGTGGCGCCCATCGGCGCCGCCAACGCCACCAATCCGAAGGCCGCCTATGACGAAGCCATCGCCTTCGCCTCCGGCCACCAGGAAAGCTATGGGCTGGAAGCCGCCGGCGTGCTCGCGGGCGCCGTTGCCGCCGCGTTCGTGCCCGGCACGAGCATCGACGCGATCGTGGACACGGCCCTGTCTCTGGCCAAGGACGGCACGCGCAATGCCATTGCCGATATTTGCGAGATTGCCAGAGCCGAACAGGGCAGGGGCACCGACCACGCCAGCATCGTGGATAAATTCCACCGTGCCATCGCGCACTATTCGCCCATGGGCGACGACGTCAACCACAGCGCCGACAAGGCCGGCAGGCTGACCGACGCCTACCAGCCCTCGCGGTTGCGTTCCATCGAGGAACTGCCCCTGGCCCTTGGCTTCTGCCTGCTGAGTGGCGGTGACTTCCGCCGGTCCATCGTCGACGGCATCAATTCGGGCCGTGACACCGATTCCATCGGCGTCATGGCCGGTGCCATCCTGGGGGCGATGCATGGCGAAGCGGTGATCGAGAAGACCGACATCGATCGCCTCAACGCCGCCAATCGCCTCGACCTCCTGGCGGAGGCCGATGCCTTCACGGCCACCGCTGCCAAGATCATCGCCGCCGATCGCGCCGCCGCGCACCAGCGCGCCCTCGCTCTCACCCTTCTCGACCTGCCCTGATGCCACGGACTGGACCTATGCTCTCTGAAACGCAAATCCTCGAAAAAATCTATGCCGGGTTCATCGCCAAGGCGATCGGCGTGCGCCTGGGCGCGCCGGTGGAACCCACGATCTGGAGCTATGAGCGCGTCCGCGACACCTATGGCGAGGTGACCCAGTATCTGCGCGACTTCAAGAATTTCGCCGCCGATGACGACACTAACGGCCCGGTCTATTTCATTCGTGCCCTGCGCGACTACGGCCTCGATTGCACCGCCGAGGATGTCGGCAAGACCTGGCTCAACTATGCCGCCGAAGAGCATGGCATGTATTGGTGGGGCGGCTTTGGCGTCTCGACCGAGCACACTGCCTACAAGAACCTGCAGGCCGGCATTGCCGCGCCCATGTCCGGCTCCATCGCCACCAATGGCACCACGGTTGCCGAACAGATCGGCGGGCAAATCTTCATCGACAGCTGGGGCTGGGTGAACCCGGGCAATCCGCAACGCGCCGCCGATATGTCGGCCATGGCCGCCAGCGTCGCCCATGACGGGGACGGGCTCAACGGCGCCCGCTTCTGCGCCGCCGCCATTGCCGCTGCTTTCGAGGCGGGCTCGATCGACGAGATCATTGAAACCGCGCTGGGCACGATCGATCCCAATTCGACCTATGCCAAGGTGTGTCGCGCCGTCATCGCCTTCCACAAGGCCAATCCCGATGACTGGCGCGCCTGCCGCGACATGCTCAATGCCGATTGGGGCTATGACCGCTATCCGGGCGTCTGCCACATCATCCCCAATGCCGGGGTGACCATCATGTCCATCCTCTACGGCCAGGGGTCGGTGCCGCGCACGGCCGAAATCGCCACCATGGCCAGTTGGGACACCGACTGCAATGCCGGCAATGCCGCCGCCATTGTCGGCACCTTCCAAGGGCTCGACCCGAGCTGGGACAAGTATCGCAAGCCGATCAACGACTTTCTCGTGGCCTCCGGCATTGTCGGCTCGATCAACATTGTCGATATCCCGAGCTTTGCGCGTGAGCTTGCGGTGCTGGCGCTGCAACTGGCCGGTCGCGACGTGCCCGAACTCTGGCGCGAAGACATGACCCGCCGCGGCCTGCGCTTCGATTTCGACCTGCCCGGCTCGACCCATGGCTTCCGCACCGAAGGCTTCAACCAGGTCAGCCTCAAGCATTCCGATGAACGCCATGTCGAGAACTCGCGCGGTTCGCTCGAAATCCTGCTCGACCGCCTCGAGCGGGGGCAGGGCGGACGCGTCTTCTGGAAGCCCTTCTATCGGCGCAGCGATTTCGACGACGAGCGCTATCGCCCGATGTTCTCGCCGGTGGTGGATGCGGGCCAGACCGTGCGCTTCAAGCTCTGGCTCGATCCCTGGAATGGCGACGGTCATCTGCGCGTCGCCCCCTATGTGCGCCGCACCATGAGCGGCACGATCGAGGAAACCGGCGCCTGGGTCGTGCCCTCGAGCGAGGGCTGGCAGGAATTCGAGTTTGTCGTCCCCGATGGCGTCGAAGCGGTGGACGAGGTCGGCATTTCCATCGAATATTTCGGGCGCCTCAAATTCCTCGGCCGCCTGTTCCTGGCCGATTTCTCGGTGTCGGGCGCCGGCCATCTCGAAATCGATCCCAAGGTCGAAACCCAGGAATGGGGCGCCATTTCCCGCTTCACCTGGAACCGTGGGCACTGGACCAGGCAGTTCGGGCGTATTCACGGTCACGCCGCCACCGACGCCGATATGTGGACCGGCCACTACTACGCCCGCGGCGTGACGGTCAGTGCCGATATCGAACCGCTGGCCGGCGCGTCGCATCTGGTCACCGCCCGCGTCCAGGGTACCGGCCGCTTCTATGCGGCGGGCTTCGAGAATGGCGAGGCCGTCATTCTCCGGCACGATTTCGGCAAGACCGTTCTGGCGCGCGCGCCGTTCACCCCCGAGCCGGGACGGAGCTATGCCATTGCGCTCGCGGCCCAGGGCGCGGCGCTCACCCTGAGCGTGGATGGCGAGACCTTGCTCAGCGCGTCGGACGAGACCTTTGAATATGGCATGAGCGGACTGCGCCTGGGCCAGCCGGGACGCATGGCCGTCTCGCGCTTTTCTGTCACTGAAAGCTAGGAGGAACCATCATGGCCGAGATCGAGCTGCGCCATGTCAGCAAGCGCTATGGCGGCGTGACGGTCATCGAGGACCTGTCGCTGGAAATGCAGCCGGGTGAATTCGTCGTGCTGGTGGGTCCCTCGGGCTGCGGCAAGTCGACCCTCTTGCGCATGATCGCCGGTCTTGAGGACATTTCGGGCGGCGAGATCGTGATTGGCGGCAAGGTGGTCAACACCATGCCGGCCAAGGAACGCGACCTGGCCATGGTGTTCCAGTCCTATGCGCTCTATCCGCATATGAAGGTCGCCGACAATATGAGCTTCGCCCTCAAGCTCGGAGGCGTAGTCAAGGCCGAGCGCGACAAGCGGGTGGCCGAAGCGGCGCGCATTCTGGGGCTGGAAAACCTGCTCGACCGCCTGCCGCGCGAACTTTCGGGCGGTCAGCGCCAGCGTGTGGCCATGGGCCGGGCCATCGTGCGCAATCCGCGCGCCTTCCTCTTCGACGAGCCGCTGAGCAATCTCGACGCCAAGCTGCGCGTGCGCATGCGCGGCGAGATCAAGGCACTGCACCAGCGGCTGGGCAAGACCACCATCTATGTGACGCATGACCAGACCGAGGCCATGACCATGGCCGACACGATCGTGGTGCTCAATGGCGGCCGCATCGAGCAGGCGGGGGCGCCGCTCGAACTCTACAACAATCCGGCAAACCTCTTCGTCGCCGGTTTTATCGGCTCCCCGGAAATGAACCTGCTCGATGTCACCACGCTTGGTTCAAATGAGACGGCGGTGGCCCTACCCGATGGGACAAGACTTCCCATCGCCCGGCCGCTCGACCTGGCCGTCGGAACGGCGATTGTCTATGGCATTCGACCACAGCACATGTCCCTTGCTGCCGGTGGCGTGCCCGCCGAAACCCTGGTTGTCGAGCCGACCGGGGAGGCCCAGGAGGTGCGGGCACGCATCGGCGGCACCGAGATCAGCGTCGTCATCCGCGACGCGGCGCTGCTCACGCCGGGCCAGGCCATTGCCCTGGGCATCGATTCGGCCCAGGTCCTGCTCTTTGACAAGGCGAGCGGAGAAAGGCTGCGCCCATGACCCTCAGACGGCACCATTTCGACCCGCATGCCACCGGGCCGCTGGCCGGGCTGCGGGTCATCGACCTGTCGCGGCTGATGGCCGGCAACATGCTCAGCCTGCAACTCGCCGATTTCGGTGCCGACGTCATCAAGGTCGAGCCGCCCGAGGGCGATCCGCTGCGCGACTGGAAGGAGGATGGGGAGTCCTTCTTCTGGAAAGCCTATGGCCGCAACAAGCGCTCGATCTGCCTCAACCTGCGTGAGGCCGAGCAGATGGCGGTACTCTGGGCACTGATCGACACGGCCGACGTCTTCATCGAGAATTTTCGCCCCGGCACGCTGGAAAAGATGGGGCTGGCCCCCGAAAAGCTGCTGCTGCGCAATCCCGAACTTGTGGTGGTGCGGATTTCCGGCTTTGGACAGACCGGTCCCTATGCGCATCTGCCCGGCTTTGGCACCATTGTCGAGGCCATGAGCGGCTTTGCTGACCGCACGGGCTTTCCCGACCGCGAGCCCGTGCTGCCACCCCTGGCACTGGCCGACATGATTGCCGGCATCTATGGCGCCTCGGCCACGATGACGGCGCTATACGCCCGCGACGTGCGTGGTGGCGCGGGGCAGGTGATCGACCTGTCCTTGCTCGAATCCATGTTTTCCGTGCTTGGACCCGAAGCCGGCATTTTCAGCAAGACCGGGCGGATCAAGCAACGCGTTGGCAGCGCCTCCAACACCGCCTCGCCGCGCAATGTCTATCGCTGCAAGGATGGCGCCTATGTCGCCCTCTCGGGGTCCACTCCGGCCGTCGCACGCCGCATCTTCGAGATCATCGGCCGATCCGACATGAACGAAGACCCACGCTTCGCCACCAATTCCGACCGCGTTCGGCACCGCGATCTTGTCGACAGTGCCATCTCGGCCTGGTTCGCCACCCGTGATCGCGAGGCGGCACTGGCCGAAATGCGCGCCTCGGGCGCGACCGTCGGACCGGTCTACAACATCGCCGATGCACTGGATGACCCGCATTTCCAGGAGCGCGAAGTTGTTGTCGAGCTCGATGACGATCCAATGAAGACCATGCCCATGCACAACGTCGTGCCGCGCCTGTCCGGCACGCCGGGCACGTTCCGCCGGCCGGCTCCGGACCTTAATGAGCATGGCGCACAACTGCTGGCCGAGCTGGGTTTCGACAGTCAGTTCCGCAAGGTGGCCTGATGCGCTCGCTGCTCTATGTGCCCGCCGATCAGGAGCGCTTCATCGCCAAGGCGCATCTGCGGGGCGCCGATGGCATCATTCTCGATCTCGAGGATGCCGTACCCGATGACCGCAAGCCCCTGGCCCGCGCCCATCTCGGCGCCGCCGTGAACAGCCTGAGGCAGGGCAAGGGGCTGGTGGCAGTCCGGATCAATGTCGGATCGGAAGACGATGTCAGGGCGGCTGTTGCCGCCGGCATCGACTTGCTGGTCCTGCCCAAGGCCGACCCCGCGACGCTCGACAATCTTGCGGCCACGCTGGCAAGGGCCGGGGCGCCGGACATGCCGATCCTGGCCACGATCGAAAGCCCGGCCGCGCTCCTCAAGGCCGAGGCGGTGGCCCGCCATCCCAATGTCATTGCCCTCAATCTGGGCAGCGAGGATTTTGCCCTCACTCTCGGCGGCGTGCCCGACCCGGATGTGCTGCTCCAGCCCAAGCTCACGGTCCACTACGCGGCCAAGGCGGCAGGAAAGCTCTCGCTCGGCCTGCTGCGTTCCATCGCCGATTATGCCGACCTGCCGGCCATTGCGGATGCCGCCGCCGAGGCCCGGCGCCACGGCTTTGACGGCTCGACCTGCATACACCCTTCCGCCGTCCCGATCCTCAATGGGGCATTTGCGCCCAGCGCGACCGAAATTGCCTGGGCCCGCGCGGTGTTGAGCACCCAAGGCACCGTCAGTCTCGACGGCCAGATGATCGACAAGCCGCTCCGAGAACGCGCACGCGCCATCCTGCGCGCGACCGATGGCGCACAATAGGCCCGCGAGGCGCAATAGGATCAGCGTATTCGGCACCACCAATCTCGACCGTATCGGCACTGTCTCGCGCCTGGCCGAGCGGGGGGAGACCGTCGCGGGCGGCACGTCTTCCACGGCTCCGGGCGACAAGGTGGCCAACCGGGCGCCGGCGGCGCGGCGGGTGGATCACCAAAGTGGATCAGTTGGCGACCGGAAAGCCCTGCGAATGCGGGAACTTGAGACGGAACCAATGACTTACGGAGAGATTGGCTGGGGAACCTGGGCACTCCCGATGTCGAAAATAGTATAGCCTTTTCAATGGGTTAGCAAGATCGTCGTCCAAAAAAGTGGGCCAAAGTGGGCCACCTTTTTGGGGCGCAAGTTGGCAAGGGCGAGGATTTAGATAGTGTCACCTCAAGCCGATTTGTGACCTCATTATGAGTTTGTCATCTTGGAACATGACAGACATATTCGCGCCAATGCTGCCCCTACCATCCCAGCCATACATCGCGGTGACCATACCGGCCAGAGAACTGGAGCTGAGCTCCGATCCGGGGCAGCCGAGCACACGAAATGCTCTGCTACGCGACATTCCCTCCTGGAGCTTGCTGTATTCAGCCATACCCGGATTACACGTGGTTTGATGGATGCCCGCAACGCGATTTGCGAGGGTGGGCCGGTTAGGAGTAGGAGACGCCTCACGAGCGACACCTGTTAGCGCTGCTGATTGAGACTGACGCTCTACCGCCGCCTTTGCAGAGGCGTAATACTGCGCCCCGACGTAAAGCAGTGCGCCACAGGCAATGAAAGTCAGCCAAGCCAGCCAACTATGGTTCTTTTTCGAAGTGACTGTGCTGTTAACTGACCGGTTGGGCGTAGCGGCGTTTCTCTTTCCAAAAGTCATCATGTGCTCCCGCGACTCCCTAAACTCTAGAGCCGAGAAATAAAACTGCGGTCGAGTCAAAACTTAAAATGCCATCTAATCAGTCGGGAGGTGGTCCAGCTCTATAGACGTTAGCCAGGATATCCTTAGGATCGCCACCTAACGTATTGGGGGCAGGCTATGTTTTTCACCAGATTTGGCACAATCGCCGCATGGCTTGCACTCTTGATGGCAGCAGCTCGCATTGGCATCGCCATCTACAGCATCACCAGCATACCGAGCGCGGATGAAGCTTGGGCGGCGCGATACCTGGGGCAGTCACCCTCGCAAGCCATCGACCAGGCGTCGATCGTCGTGACTTGTGCTATCGCGCTGGGCATTCTGGCGGAAATCAGTCGCGCGGTTCGGAGGGTTTAGGGAATGTGGCTAGAGCTCGCGAAATTGATTGTGTCTGCGCTTACGCCACTTGCTGTGGTGGTCCTTGGGGTGAGGATAAATCACCGACTTAAGGAGCTAGAACAGAAGCAGTGGCGAAACAGAAAGCTAATTGAAAAGCGAATCGATATTTACGACGAAATTTCGCCAGAACTGAATGATTTGTTCTGTTATTTTATGTGGGTGGGCGAATGGCAAAATAGAACGCCTGTTGAGATAGTCTCCACTAAGAGGAGATTGGACCGGAAAGTTCACATATATCGGTTTTTGCTGTTGCCAGAATTCTTCGAAGCCTACGAAAAATTCATGGGCGTCGTTTTCTCCACCTACAATGGCGCAGGAGAGGAGGCCCGGTTGCGAACTAACATAGCTGGTCATGATGGGGACAGGCGCGCGTCTCCACATTTCACGTGGCTCGATGAATGGGATGCGCGCTTTGATATAGAAAATGCTGCAACAAAAAGTCAGCTACATAGCGTTTATTTGGCCGTAATGCAGGCTCAACAGTCCGGCATTGATCTAGACAAGTAAAAATCTCGAATTTGGGATTTCACTTTTCGTTTCTGCTCAGGCATAGTGCGGTAATATAATACCGCATGAGCAGGACATTTGCCTTTTACCGACTTCATCCCGGCTTCTTCCGCAAGGCCGATCCTGAGCCAACCGCATCCGAACCGGTGACGCTCACCGACCCGTTAGCCGCTTGGCTCTTCGGTGCCCAGCCGACCTATTCAAACATTTCGGTGACGCCCCAGACGGCTATGCGCGTGCCTGCCGTCGCATCGGCAGTGACGCTCATCTCCGATGCCGTGGGCACTCTTCCGGTGAAGCTTTATGTGCGCAATGGCAAGGGCAAGGAAGCCGACACGGCGCACCCTGCCTTTACCTTTGCGCATGATGAGGCCAATGACTGGACCAGCGCCGCCGAACTGCGCACCCAGCTTACCCGCGATGCCCTGTTGCACGACAATGGCGGCTTCGCCCTGGCCGTGCGTGGTGGCAGCGGCAATGTAGTCGAGTTCCACCGGCTGGACCCGAAGCTCAGCAGGCACCTTGAGACGAGCGTAGTAGACAGAGCCGCGAACCTTGAGGTTGGAACCAGAAGTCATGCATCTCTTCTCCTTCCCCCCGCCTATAGCGATCCATCTTTTGGATTGCTGCCGCTGCGACAAAAAGTGCAGGGAAGTGGGCCACAAAAATGGGCTAGTTGATCGGCCGCAAACCCCTGAAGAACCAGGAGTTATTGCAAGATCAATGACTTAGAAGGGAATGGCTGGGGAACCTGGATTCGAACCAAGATTGACGGAGTCAGAGTCCGCTGTTCT